>Ga0335397_10000001_pt1 | contig 395171 bp, 338 predicted proteins | sample MAT04_FD_205740 | JGI IMG/M metagenome (GOLD analysis project Ga0335397, IMG submission 205740) | Freshwater microbial communities from Lake Fryxell liftoff mats and glacier meltwater in Antarctica - MAT-04 (spades assembly) (version 2) ...
AGCGCGGTATGACGCCTTCGGCATCAAGGATTTGCCGGATATCCGAACAGTCGCGCTCGCGCCCGCCTGCTGTGCAGGGCGATGGCCGCCAGTGGACTGTTCCTGCACACCGAGCATCCGGCGAGTTCCTCCGGGGTGAGCGACAGGTTGTCGCGGATCGGGAGCAGCGATGACGTACAGCCGGGCCGCGATCGAGGCGCCGGCGATCGGTTCCACCGGTTGCAGGTTCGGATTCGAAGTCGATTGCCGTGAGAGTCGATTACTCGAGGCTGTTTCGCGGGAACTTTTTCGTCGTTCGCCGACGACGCCATCGTCACGCCTTTCACAATTGAACCGGACCGGCGATTGTTCCAACTACCAACTAATCGACGGTCGTTGACGGGGCCACCGGCAAGATAAACCGTGGACTACGCTTCGTATTCCGCAATTCGGGCAGACATTCCGTGCGCGTGTCGAAAAGCTGTGACGGCGCGACGATTCGTTCATGCAGCGTTCTGCGCGATGCGTCGGCCGGGAAGGACTGGGATGGAGCGACTTGGCACCGATCACGATTGCGTTGCTACGTCGCCCCGCCAAAGCCCATCGCAGGACATGTTGCACGATCTGCTGTACCAATCGTATCGAGCACCGTCCGCATTGCGGGCGGAGGCTTGGCCCAAAAGCGGATAGCGATGATTTCCGAGAACCCCGAGGCATCGATCCTTCGCGCGCTGATCAAAGCCGCACCCGACGGTGTTCTCCTGGTCGACCCTCAACAACGCATCGTGCTGTTCAATCAAGCCTGCGAAGACCTGTTCGGTTGGACGGCCCGCGAGGCGCTCGGCGAGGAAATCGCCAAGCTGATCCCAGACTGGCGCGAGCTTTCCCGAAGCACGCACCGGTCCTCGGCGCTGGCGCGGCGCAAGGATGGAGCCTCCTTCACCATCGCGCTGTCGACGGCGCCCGTCCCGACCGGGGATGCGGATTTCCACGTCGTGCTGGCGCGCAAACGCGATGAGGATGTTCTTCCGCGCGCCGACCGCAACGTCGACGAACACAGCTTCCGGCGATTGGTCGAAGGCGTCACCGACTATGCCATCTTCATGCTCGATATCCACGGCTGCGTCAGCAGCTGGAACCGCGGCGCCGAGCGGATCAAGCAATACACCGCCGCTGAAATCCTCGGCCGGCATTTCAGCGAGTTCTACCCGGAAGAGCAACGCGCAAGCGGCGAGCCGGCGCGGAACCTAGACCTCGCGCGCGACAACGGCCGCTTCGAAACCACCGGCTGGCGGCAGCGCAAGGACGGCAGCCAGTTCTGGGCCCATGTGGTGCTCGAACCGCTGCGCGACGAGAACGGCGCGCTGATCGGCTACGCCAAGGTGGCCACCGACATCACCGAACAGCGCCGCGCCGAGCAAGTGATCCGCGAGGCGGATGCGCGCATCCACACGCTGATCGAGACGGTGGTCGACGGCGTTATCCTGAGCGATCGGCTGGGCCGGATCCGAACCTTCAACCTCGCCTGCCACCGGCTGTTCGGTTACGAGGCCGAGGACGTGATCGGCCGACACATCTCGATGCTGCTGCCGGCGACGAGCGCCGATGAAGTGCACTCATTCTTCCGCCACGGGGCGTACGCCGGCGAACACGACCGGATCGGCAGCGTTCGCGAAATGACCGGACTGCGCCGCGACGGCCGGACTTTCCCGATGGATCTGTCGATCGGCGAGACCATGCAGAACGGCGAGTCGGTATTCGTCGTGGTGGTCCACGACCTCACCGACCGCAAGCGGACCGAGGAACAGCTGGTCCAGGCGCAGAAGATGGAGACGGTCGGCCAGCTTTCCGGCGGCATCGCGCACGACTTCAACAATCTGCTGACCGTGATCGTCGGCAACGCCGAGTTTCTCGGCGATCAGCTCAAGGCGCGGCAGGATCTGCGCAGCCTCGCGCGGGACATCAGCCGCGCCGGCCAGCGCGGCGCGGAGCTGACGCAGCGCCTGCTCGCCTTCAGCCGACGGCAGACGCTGAAGCCGGTCGAACTCGACTGCAATGAACTCGTGGATTCGATGCACAAGCTGCTGCGGCCGACACTGCGGGAAGACATCGTGATCGACACCGATCTCGACCCCGGCCTGCGCACCGCCTATGCCGACCGCTCCCAGCTCGAATCCGCGATCCTCAATCTCGCGCTCAACGCGCAGGACGCGATGCTCGGCGGCGGCAGGCTCAGCATCACCACGTCGAACGTCTCGCTCGATGCCTCGTACCAGGTCGTCAACCAGGACGTCCGCCCGGGAGACTACGTGCTGGTCTCGGTCACCGACAACGGCTCGGGGATGCCGAGGGAGGTGCTCGAGCATGTGTTCGAACCGTTCTACACGACCAAGGAAGTCGGCAAGGGTTCGGGCCTCGGGCTCAGTATGGTGTACGGCTTCGTCAAGCAGTCGAACGGCCACGTTTCGGTGTACAGCGAGCCCGGCCTCGGCACCACGGTGCGGCTTTATCTGCCGGCGATCGCGACCGGGCAGCCGGCAAGCGCCGAGACCGCCGACGTGACCGAGCACCTGCCGTCGCGCGGCGAAGTCGTGCTGATCGTCGAGGATGACCCGTTCGTCCGCTCCTATGCGGTGATGTGCCTGCGCAGTCTCGGCTACATCGTCATCGCCGCGATCGACGGCGCCGACGCGCTGCAGACGCTCGATGGCGACGGCCACATCGACGTGCTGTTCACCGATATCGTGATGCCCGGCGGGATCAGCGGATGGGAGCTCGCCGAGACCGCGATGCTGAAGCGGCCCGGCCTGCACGTGCTGCTGACGTCGGGCTACGCGCTCGACACCATCGCCGGTCGGAGCCGCGGCGGCGGCCTGCCGGTCCTGAACAAGCCCTACCGCAAGGCCGATCTGGCGAGGCGACTGCGTGAGGTGATCGATACGCCCAGATCGCAGCGCTGAGCCTCGAATGCTAACGAGGCGTTAACCCTGACCATCCTAGGGTTACCAAATTGCGTTCCGGCCGAGCAACGGAAATCCCGTGCACTTGCAGAAGCAGACCATCCAGCCGGCCACGGCCGAGCGGCGGCGATTCCAGCGGGTCAAGCTGCACCTGCTGGGACGCTACATGCTGCCGGATCGGCGGGAGTTTCCCTGCCAGGTGATCAACATGTCGCCGGGCGGTCTTGCGATGCTGGCGCCGGGGATCGGCAATGTCGGCGACCGCGTCATCGCCTATCTCGACCACATCGGCCGCGTCGAGGGAAAGATCACCCGGGTCATCGACAACGGCTTCGCGATGACGGTCGGCGCGACGCCGCGCAAGCGCGACAAGCTCGCCGCGCAACTGACCTGGCTCGCCAACCGCGACATCCTCAACCTGCCGGAAGACCGCCGCCACGATCGTATCGTGCCGCGCAATCCGATTTCGCTGCTCACCCTTCAGGACGGCAGCCGGATGACCTGCCGCATCATCGACATGTCGCGCTCCGGTGCGGCGATCGCAGCCGAGCATCGGCCGCCGATGAACTCGCAGGTGTCGCTCGGCCGCGTCCAGGCGCGCGTCGTGCGATATCTCGAAGACGGCTTCGCGCTGGAGTTCGTCCACGAGCAGCTCGAAGAAACCCTCGAAGACAGCGTTACCGCGCGGTGAACGCTCGCGGCCCCGCGGCCGCCCCCTGACAGCTCTGCATCGGCCTGCCGCGCGTCTGTTCAGCCGCGCGCCGACGCACGCGCCCGAGCCGGCGATGGTTAATCCGCGCGATTGTTGAACCCGAATTCGCAGCGGCCGCAACGCGTTGCGGCTTAATCCCTCAAATTTGAATCAATTACAGTCTTGTCAAATTTTACGCGTATTTGATTCAAGTATAGATCGAACATCCGAACAATTTTACGAGTATTCGTCTCAACTCTACTTGTTTGATTTAGCAGCCCTGCAAAGCGTTTGTGCAAATCATGGTCCCAACAAGAAAGCGGGGGCCACAATGCTTGTTAGCAGGGGATTACGGACGGGACTGATCATCGCAGCGGCGATCGTCACGATGACGGCGGCAGCACAAGCGGGAGAGAAAGTTCGCTACGCCAGCATCGGCGATACGACGCGTGCGCCGATCGGATGGATCGAATTCTGCGCCGAGAATCCCGGCGAATGCCGCGGCGGCCGAAACCAGGCGCGCGACATCGTGCTGACGCCGATCGCTTGGCGCGATCTACTGAAGGTCAATCGCTGGGTCAACGACAACGTCAAGCCGCTGACCGACATGGACCACTGGGGCGTGATCGAGAAATGGTCGATGCCGACCGACGGCTCCGGCGACTGCGAGGACTACGTGCTGCTCAAGCGCAAGATGCTGATCGACGCCGGATGGCCGCGCGAAGCTCTGCTGATCACCGTGGTCCGCGACAAGAAGAACGAAGGTCACGCGGTGCTGACGGTGAAGACCGACAAGGGCGAGTTCGTTCTCGACAATCAGAACGAGGATGTCGTCGCCTGGACCGAGACCGGCTACCGCTTCGTCAAGCGTCAGTCGCAAACCGAAGCGAATGAATGGGTTGCTCTCGGCGATTCCCGCCCGGCCGTCGCGACCGCCAGCGCGCAACAGCGCTGAAGCGACGACAGCAAGCGATCGAACCACGACAGGAGAATTTCGGAATACACGATCCGGTCAAATCCCCACCCCTCCCCGTCCCAGATCGGATCGTGCGCGGCCAGCCTCCCCCAAGGCTGGCCGCAACTTTTTTGGGGCGAGACAAACGAGCGTGCGCTGAAAGCTGAATGAGCGGCCGTCTCGGGATCGGCGCTTAATTGTCTTCCGCTACGCGCTGCATCGCGACCTTGGTGCGGCGCTTCAGCATTTCGAGCTTGGCCTTGACGTCGTTCATGGCCGCGGCGTCGAAGTCGCGGAAAATATATTCGTGCAGCGCCTCCCAGCGCGGCATCAGCTCCGTCATCTTTTGCCGCGCCGTCTCCGACAGCGACATCAACACCACGCGCGCGTCGGTGGTCGAGGTGACGCGGTTGATCAACCCCAGTCGCTCGAGGATCTTGGTCTGCGTCGTCACGAAGGTCGAGACCGCGTGGATCTTTTCCGACACATCGCCAACCGACACGCCATTGCCTTTGTCGAGATCGCTGATCGCCATCAGGATCAGCCATTGCGACCCGCTGATGCCGAACAGTTTCGCCCAGGCGCGACGGATGTCTTCGAGATTGTTGCTGATCGAGACGAAGTCCCAGATCACCTGATACGACAGGTCACAGTCCGCAGTGCCGGGCGCCCTCGCGGGCTCGAGTGCGGTCACTTTGATCTTCTGAGCGTTATGCCGGTACGGCATTCGGCAGGCCTCCGATCCCGACGTTTCCCTGGGTTGTCCATTCGTTCGAATCCACCTCGTTAGCGATGGGCGGAATGTAATTTGGTGAGGCATAGCGCGGCGCAATTTACAACCACAGTAATACTTTCTCGACCCAGCGCTGGATGGCATGCCCTCGGCGCCGCCGCTGAGGAGAAGCCTCACGCGCAATTCTGTTTCAGATTCAGCAAATTATCTCCCGAACTGGGGATCGACCGGGTTGAATAAAGCGCGCCATGCCTGATCCTTCAGTATGACGGAATCATGACGCAGTGTTGCGTGCTTACCACAGGTTCCCCAAATGAAGATAGGTATCTTTGTTTGGTCCTTTCAATAGCTAACTTTGTTATGTATCGAGTCTCTGACGGACGGAGGGGGGCACCTCGAAGTCGTCCCTGCCCGACGAGAGGCCACGCAGGATCTGCGGGCTCTCCCAGGGTGGTTCGCGGGTGATACCGTGCGGCCGATGCTTGAAGCCGACGGCGTTGCCCAAAAAGGCAAACTTGGAGGTTTCAAATGAATTTCGTTAAGGGGCTGTTGCTGGGCAGCGCGGCCGCGTTGATGGCGACGACCGCACAGGCCGCCGACCTTCCGCTCAAGGCCAAGGCCGTCGAATACGTCAAGATCTGCTCGCTCTACGGCGCGGGCTTCTACTACGTCCCCGGCACCGACACCTGCATCAAGCTCGGCGGCTACACCCGCGCTGAAGTCGCGTTCAACGCGTCGGGCATGACCGAGACCCCGGCCTGGAACGGCAATGCCGGCCAGGGCAACCGCCTGTCCAACAACACCATCTTCCGGTCGCGTCAGGACATCAACATCGACACCCGCACCGCCACCGAATACGGCGTTGTGCGCACCTATTTCGACTCGGTGTTCACCTGGACCAGCGGTGGCTCGGCTTCGACCGTTGCGGGCGGCGAGCTCGGCGTGTACTTCGCCTTCGTGCAGTTCGCCGGCTTCACCTTCGGTAAGGCGGTGTCGCAGTTCTCGACCCCGTGGAACGGCACCCCGGGCAACATCACTTCGAACCTGCTCGGCGGCGACGACAACTCGACCGGCATCAACCAGGTCGCCTACACCGCCGAATTCGGCAACGGCGTGAGCGGATCGGTCAGCCTCGAAGATCAGTCCAGCTATCGCCAGGCCCAGGGCGTCTCCGGCGTCTTCAACACCACCGGCCTTGGTGCGAGCGGCACGACCCAGAACACCCCAGTGAGCTGGCTCTCGGGCGCCGGCCCGGGCGTGAACTACATCGCCGGCACGCAGGTTCCTGACATCGTCGGCAAGATCCGCGTCGACCAGGCCTGGGGCCTGTTCCAGGTGTCGGCGGCTGCGCATCAGATCCGCGCCAGCTACTACAACCCGACCCTCGAGACCACCGGCCATCCTGACGACAAGTGGGGCTACGCCGTGCTCGCCGCGCTGTCGCTCAAGAACCTGCCGACCGGCCCCGGCGACAGCATCAACCTCGATGCGACCTATGCCGACGGCGCGATCCGCTACGTGATCGGCGGCACCAGCCCGAACAACTTCTCGATGTTCGGCAACAACGCGCTCGGCGCGTACCAGTCCATCGCGATCGGTTCCGCGGTCGACGGCGTGTTCACCACCGGCGGCGGCATCGAGACCACCAAGGCCTGGGGCATCCGCGGCGCGTTCAACCACAACTGGACTCCGCAGTGGTCGACTTCGATCTTCGGCGCTTATTCGTCGGTCGACTTCGGCGGCACCGGCGGCGCCCTCTACACCACCGGCCTCCGCAACGCGATCGGTGGGAACTTCACGGGCACCCCGAACTTCAACATCGCGCAGATCGGCACCCGCACTGCGTGGACTCCGGTCAAGAACCTGACGTTCTCGGGCGAAGTGATCTACACCCGCATCGACCAGAACTACGAAGGTACGACGAACGCGGTCAACGCCGGTGCAACCAAGCCGACCAGCGCTGTCTACCAGTTCAAGGACCAAGATACCTGGACCGGCGCGCTCCGCGTCCAGCGGACGTTCTAACTTGTAACGAAAGGAAACATGTAAACCTCCAGGAACCTCCGGCGATGCCCCGCCGGAGGTTTTCCTGTTTGTGGAGACCGCTGAGCTGCGCCGGGTAGCAGACGAGAACTCATCGACAGATCGAACTGATAGCAGACGCGAATGAGCAAGAGGCTTGAACGCGCTGCAACCGCCAGCCATCGGCGTCGATGCCTTGGGCGCTGCCAGCGCCGCGAAGGCCAGCGTGGCCAAGGCGACGATCCTTTCCGAAGCAACTCTCAGTCATTCCGGTCCGTCCGTCGCCACGCCAGATCTTCGCTTCTGTCGCGGTTTGTCGATGGATTGCTGGAAGCGGCTTTCACATCCGCGCGACGCCCCACCCTGCGGAACCATTGGCGGCGCGGCGCTTTGTGATTGCGGGAGAACAAATCGCACCATGCGCAAGCTGATCGCGTTCGACGAGGACACGTTCGACAAGCTCACGCAGCTCGGCCGCGACCGCATGGCCACGCTGCAGGAGCTGGCCGACGAGGCCTTCGCCGATCTGTTGAAAAAGCACGGCATTCCGATCGATCTGAAGGACGCGCTGCGCAAGAGCGCTGCGACGTCCGACCAGCATCGCGGAAAACACTGAGGGACAAGACCGATGGCAAACGATCCGTTCGAACTCGGCGAACGCGCCGCGCGGCTGAACATTCCCGCCGAGGCCAACCCCTATCAGGACGGCAGTGAAGAGCACGCGCTCTGGGCCGCCGGCCATGAGCGGTTCGCATCCGCGATCGAAGCAACCGAATCAGAAGGCGGATGAGCAGCGACCCGATGCAGATCGGTCAGCCGATCTTCTTGAGGCCCTTGGCGTAGCGCGGGCCGTTGGCCGCGTAGAACATCGCAGGCCGCTCCATCGCCGCCGCCTGCGCCGAATCGAGCGCGCGCGCCACCTTGGCCGGCGCGCCGATGATCAGCGAATTCTCCGGAAACTGTTTGCCCTCGGTCACGATCGCGCCGGCGCCGACGATCGAGCCGCGGCCGATCCGCGCGCCGTTCATCACGATCGCGCCCATGCCGATCAGGACGCCGTCCTCGATGGTGCAGCCGTGCAGGATGACGTTGTGGCCGATCGTGCAGTTCTTGCCGACGGTGAGCGGGAATCCCGGGTCGGTGTGGCAGGTCGAGCCGTCCTGCACGTTGGAGCCGTCGCCGATCTCGATCCACTCGTTGTCGCCGCGCAGCACCGCGCCGAACCATACGGTGGCGGACGGCTTGAGGCGAACCTTGCCGATCACCGTCGCGGTTTCGGCGATGAAGTAGTTTCCATCCTGCGGAAGATCAGGGCGCTGCCCGTCGAGCTCGTAGATCGCCATCTCGGTCTCCTGTTGCCGAAGCACTCATGGCAACGCGGGCGCAAGAGGGCAATGGTTTTCAGGCGACGACGCCGACCGCGTGCAGCACCATCAGCAGCACGGTGCCGGACATCATGCTCCAGGTGCCGGCGAGCACCGTCGCCAGCATCACGAATTCCGTGCGGCGGCGCTCGATGCGCGGACCGAGCAGGGTGTTGCGCATGATGATGAAGGGTGCGGCGAACATCAGGAATGGAACCGCGGCGAAGCTCCGGGGCACGACCCCCTGCTGCAGCAGGCCGAAGCCCGCCGGCTGGCGCAGCATCGCCTGATAACCGCTTGTGAGCGCGCCGGCGACCGCAAAGCCGATCAGCAGCGAAAACAGATTGTTGAATGCATCCGGCGACATCGACAGCCTCGCTTACGCAACCCCACGCCCCCGGGTGTCGCAAAAAGCGGCCTTGCCCGCCATCGCATCGTTAAAGAACGGTTAACGGGACGCGTGCGAAGGTGGCGCTGCATTGCTCAAAATCGTTCGGCGGTGCCGCGCCGCAATGGCTCGTCGTTCGTCATTCGCTCGGGTTATGATCCTGTAATGACTTTGGTTTCGTCCGCGTCCCAGCGTCACCGCCGCCGCCCTGCGGCGCCCCGCAGCACCCGCATTCCGATCGCTGTCGGGGGCATCGTGCTCACCGTTTCGATCGCGGCGGTGGTCTATCTGCTGTGGCCGACTTGGCGCGCGCAGGCGGTCGGCGATCCCGAACGCACGCCGGTGAGCGTCGGCGAGACGCTGTTCAACGTGCCGACCAAGGCCTTCCGGGTCAAATTCCAGCGCCATTCAGGGCCGCAGGAGCGCGTCGACCTGGCGTTCCTCTATCCTTCGCTCACGCCGCCGGAACGGCCGAAACGCGCCACCGCGGAAGATGTCGCGGAGTTCCATCCGATCGACCGGATCTTCGTGTCGATCGCCGAGCATAACGACACGCTGGCGCCGGAGGCGCGGCTACGGACGATCTACCCGCGCTATCTCGCGCCGTCTGCGCAGCAGGTCGAGGACGGGCTCACGGTCCGCCCGTTCGCCGAAGCATCGCCGTACAGCGCCGAGGATCTGGTCACCGCCGAGCAGCCGGGACTGGCGGCGCGCTGTACCCGCGACCGGCAGACGCCGGGCATGTGCGTCGCCGAGCGCCGGATCGACGGCGCTGACCTCAGCTTCCGGTTTCCGCGGCAATGGCTTGCGCAATGGCGCGACGTCGCAGCCGCGATCGAGCGGCTCACCGCGCAGCTCCACGCCATTCACGGTTAGAAATTTCGAGGCTCTGATCGAATCAGAACCTCGGCGCGTCCTCCGCGCGCGAGCTGCGCGACTGCGGACGACGCGCCGTGGGGAGGGTCGCGGGTTCAGCCGAGGTCGACGAGATCTTCTTCGAGGATCGCCATCTGAAACTGGAATGAGCGATCGTCGTCCTCGTCATCGACGAACAACACGCCGACAAACTCCTCGCCGATATACACTTCGGCGGAATCGTCCTTCTTCGGCCGCGGCACTACGCGGATTTTCGGATTTCCGAACACCCGCTTGAGATACGCATCGAGTTTTCTGACTTCCTGAACGTCCACGGTGTTCTCCAATCCAGACAAAATACAAGCGCTTCCGGCGCGATTCGGACATGCCGTCCAACCGGACAATCGCGGCAAGCGAGGCCGCCGTCAGTACGTTCTGGGGCCGTTCACCGCAACCCCTCGCGTCGAGTTGCAAACCGCATTCGCGGCGAGATGCGCAACGCCCGACGAAAGTTCATCGGCTCATATCCCGATGGCGTTGAGCATCTGATCCATGGTGCGCGACGGCTCGGCGCAGCCCGCCTCGCCCACCACCTTCGCCGGCACGCCGGCGACCGTCATGTTGTGCGGCACATCCTTCAGCACAACCGACCCGGCGGCGACGCGCGCGCAATGCCCGACCTCGATATTGCCAAGAATCTTCGCGCCGGCGCCGATCATCACGCCGTGGCGAATCTTCGGGTGACGATCCTCGTGCTCCTTGCCGGTGCCGCCGAGCGTCACGCCGTGCAGGATCGAAACATCGTCTTCGATCACCGCGGTTTCGCCGACGACGAGGCCGGTCGCATGATCGAGGAAAATCCCGCGGCCGATCCGGGCGGCGGGATTGATGTCGGTCTGAAACACCGCCGATGCGCGGCTCTGCAGATACAGAGCGAAATCCTTGCGACCCTTGAGATGCAGCCAGTTCCCAAGCCGATGCGTCTGGATCGCGTGGAAGCCTTTGAAGTACAGCAGCGGGTCGATGAACCGGGAGGTCGCCGGATCGCGATCGAAGATCGCGACCAGGTCGGCACGGAACGCATTGCCGATATCGGGCTGCTCGCGCAGGGCTTCCTCGAAAGTCTGGCGGATCAGATCGCCGGACAAAGCCGCGTGATCGAGCCGTTCGGCGACCCGATGCACCACCGCGTCTTCGAGCCGGTCGTGATGCAGCACGCTGGCGTAGATGAAGGATGCGAGTTCGGGCTCGCGGCGGACGACGTCTTCCGCTTCGTTGCGCACCCGTTCCCAGATCGGATCGAGCGCCGTCAGTTTCGCGGGTTGCGGATTGACCTGATGCATCACCATGCCGGCTCTCTCGATCTCGTCTCTGACGTTCATTATAGCACGCCGGCGGCAACCGTGTCGCGGCGCCTAACGACCGCCGCAAGGCGGCCGCCTGATGTCGTCGTTAACCTGTTGAACGCGCCCGACATTCTTTTGAACGCGCGGCAGCGCCCGCGGTTCGTGCGGACTCTCGAGATGGGGAGCCGGGCGCTTCCGTCAAGCGTAGCGCCTGCGGACCGGGAGGTGCGGCTTACGGACGGCGCGCGAGAAAATCAACCACGCCCTCCTTGTAGACGCGATCGCCGACCGCGCGCATGTGGTCGCGGCGCGGGATATCGAGCACTTCGGAGCCTGGGATCATGCCGCTGAGTTCGTGCGCCGAGCCCGCGACGTCATCGGCCGTGCCGACCGCGATCAACACCGGCACCGCGATCCGCGCCGCCTCCTGTTCGCTCATCAGCAGCCGTGAGCCGCGCAGGCAGGCGGCCAGCGCCTTGCGATCCGAGCGGGTCTGATCGGCGAAGGCGCGGAAAACCCGGCCGACCGGATCGCTGACGTCATCGAGCGACGGCGCTTCCAGCGCCTGCGCGACGGTCTCGCCCGGCCCGCCGCCTTTGACCAGGCCGCTGCCGATGCCGCCGAGGATCGCCGCGCGGACGCGCTCGGGACATTCGCGCGCCAGCGTCGCGGTGATGCGGCCGCCGAGCGAGTAGCCCATCACATCGGCGCGATCGATCGCCAGATGATCCATCAGCGCGATGACGTCGGCCGCCATCGCGGCAAGTCCGTAGTCGGCGGGATCGTACAATTTGGCCGACTCGCCGTGGCCGCGATTGTCGATCGCGATGACGCGACGGCCCGCGCGCTTCAGCTCCGACAGCCAGGACGGATACACCCAGTTGACGTTCTTGTTCGACGCGAAGCCGTGCACGAGCACGATCGGATCGCCCTCGCCGTCGTCCAGATACGCAATGTTGACACCGCCGTGATCAAAGCTCGGCATCGACCGTCCGATGAGTTGTTGAAGGAGATGGTGAGGCAGGAACGCGGCAGGACCAGGAGGGAGCAGGATAGAGCGTTACTTCGTTCAGCGACAGTTACGAAACAGACAGGGCAGACGCCACCGCAGACGGATTGACTTGCGCGCGCTGCGCCCGCTTCGCCTCGGCCATCAGACGTTTCGCGCGTCGCGCCTTGCCGCGATCGATCGCGGCCTGTGTCAGCCGCTCGACGCCGGCCTTGAGCGAGGTAACGAGGCCGAACAGAGTCATCAGCGCGCCGAATATCCACCAGGCGAAATTCCAGGCGCCGGTGGTCAGCAGCAGCGCACCGCGGCCGAGGATCTTGAGAAAGGCGCGCGTCTGACCGCCCTTGGATTCGGCGAGCCGCGCCGCCCGCGCAACGTCCTTCGGCCCCTCGGCGATCTTCAGCGTATCGAACGCGCCGCGCGCGCCGGCTTTCTCGCCGACTCGCCCGACGTCCTTGGCGAGCCGCATCAGGCCGCCGGCCTTCTCGGCGCGGAACGCGGCCTTGACCGCCGTCAGCGTCTCGGCCGGGCGGCTGATCGACGAGCCTGCGACCGCGCGCTGCAGCGCCGGCGCATCGACCACCTCGCGCGCCGAGCGGCCGGTCCATTTCGCCAGCCCCTCGCTGAGCCGGCCGACCTTGCGGGCGTCCTTGACCAGCGTCAGCCCCGCCCGCACCGGCGCAGCGCCGCCGATCGTCACATAGGTCGCCGCGGTCGCCGCGATCCCAGCCGCGGCGAGGCCGAGCACGACGCGATCGATGTCCGCGCCGGTCGCGAGATTTTTTCCTTCGCGCACGACGTCGCGAATGTCGCCGAACACCAGCAGGTCGCCCGCCACTGTGCCGGACAGGCTGGCGACATCATCGGCCTGTCCGGTGACGAGGCCGGTGGCGAAGCGCGTGGCGATGTTCGCCGCCGACTGCTCGGTCGCAACCGCCTCCGTGACTCGCGCGATGAGGTGCTCGGGAAGCTTGATATTTCGTGCAGCGGCAAGCTCGACCAGACTGCTGGCGAGGTTGGCGTCCTTGGCGTCGAGCGCCTCCGAGATGTGACGTTCGATCAGTTCCGGGTCGTGTTGCAACGCGGACCCGATCTGCAGTTCCGACAGTTGCGCCGGATCGTCCTGCGCGGCAAGAAGCGCGGCGCTACGACGGGCATGCGGCAGGGTGAGCACCAGCGCAACGGCGCAGAGTGCGATGCCAGCCTTGGCAATGCCCAGTTTCAGACGCATTTCACGCGGCCCTCATTGTTCTCAATGTGGGAGGTCACACCTCGGACACAACCGATCCGACGAAAGAAGGGCTTCTCCAACACCATGGGATTGTGTCGAATTTCGACGGGCAAAGCCTGTCCGCGCGCTCTAGGAATCATGAGCAGACGCCGGTATGGTGCGCTGCACCGTGATGATTGCCCTCCGTCGCGAGCAAAGGTGAGCTGAATGTCCGACCACGTAGTTCCACATTTCCAGAACGATGCCGGCGTTCCAATGATCGAGATCGGCTCGAAGGAATTTATGTGCGTGGGCGCCAATCCGCCGTTCGATCATCCGCATGTGTTTCTCGATCTCGGCAACGACAACGAGATCATCTGCCCGTATTGCTCGACGCTGTATCGCTACGCGCCCGACCTCAAGTCAGGCGAAGCGCGTCCGCCGGAATGCGTGCTGAAGGACAAGGTCGCCTGATCGCGACGTGTCAGCCCCCCGCACAATCATCGTTGCTGGTGCGGGAATTGGCGGGCTGACCGCGTCGCTCGCGCTCGCGGCAAAGGGCTTCCGGGTCATCAATCTGGAGAAGGCGGAACGGCTCGAGGAAGCCGGCGCCGGACTGCAGCTTTCGCCCAACGCCAGCCGCGTGCTGATCGATCTCGGCCTCGCCGGCCGGCTCGCGCAGTGCGCGATCGTGCCGGACGCTGTGACGGTGATGAGCGCGCGTACCGGCCGGGCGCTGGTGCGGTTGCCGCTCGGCGACGCCGCGGGCGCACGCGCCGGCGCGCCGTATTGGGTGATCCATCGCGCCGATTTGCAAGCCGCGCTCGAAGCGCAGGTCAAGGCCCACCCGTCGATCGATCTGCGGCTCGGCTGCCGGTTCGAGGATTTCGCCAACGACGTCCACGGCGTCAGCATCGGCCAGCGCTGCCGCGCCGAGCGCAACCAGGAATCTGCACTGGCGCTGATCGGCGCCGACGGCATCTGGTCGACGGTGCGCGGGCAATTGTTTCCGTCGACGCAGCCTCGTTTCAGCGGACTGATTGCCTGGCGCGGCACCGTCAAGGCCAAGGCGCTGCCGCAACGCGACGCGCTCGCCGGCGTGCAGCTCTGGATGGGACCGGACGCGCATCTCGTGGTCTATCCGATCTCCGGCGGGCGGCTCGTCAATCTGGTGGCGATTGTTGCGGACGACTGGCGCCGCGAGGGTTGGAGCGCACCCGGCGACGCCCGTGACATCCAACGCCGGTTCGCTGCCGCCGGCTGGGCGTCCGCGGCGAGGCTGCTGATTGACTCGGTCGAAAACTGGAAGCGCTGGGCGCTGTTCGCGATGCCGGATGGCGGGGTGTGGACCGCGGGCTCGACCGCGCTGCTCGGCGACGCGGCGCATGGAATGCTGCCGTTCGCAGCCCAGGGCGCGGGCATGGCGATCGAGGACGCCGCGGTGCTGGCGAAATGCCTCGGCGAAAGCCATGGCGCGGACGCTTCAGACGCCGCGCTCCCGGTTGCGGCCTCGCTCCAGCGCTACGCGCAGGCGCGCAGCACGCGGGTGGCGCGGGTGCAGCGGCTGGCGCGGCAGAACGGCGGCATCTATCACCTCAAGGGTCCGATCGCGCTGGCGCGCGATCTTGCGATGCAGGCGCTCGGCGGCGAACGGCTGCTGGCGCGGCAGAATTGGATCTACGACTGGCGGGCGTGACGCGTGGCGTCGCGACGTCCGGCTCTGATCGCATCAGACCCAAGCGTCAGCGTTTCGACGTGACGCGTTCGGACCGTGCGGGGTCGCGCGCGCCGGACGGAGGCGCCACAGGCGCAGGCGGCTCCTCGACGCATTTGTTGTCGCGCCAGGTCTGCTCGGCGAGGCGGGATTGCGCCTTCACGTTGATATAATCGTTGCGATAGGCGATCTCGGCGACGGCCGAACCGGCGACGCCGGTCTCCGCCTTGCGCATCAGCCCGTTCAACTCGGCAAGGCGCGCGTCGAGCCCCTTTCGCTCGACCGCAAGCTGCGGGCAGTTGAACAGCTCGTACTTCGCCGGATCGACGAACGCCTGCGATATCGCGCTATCGCCGATCACGGCGCAACCCGACAGACCGGCCCCGCCGGCCATCAGAACGGCGGACACCGCAAGCCGCATCCGGAACGGACGGCCGCGGCGATCGATCATGGGACTGGGGCGCTGGTTCAGCATGGTGGCGGCGTCAGATCACGCGTCGGTGTCCGGAATGAGGCCGATTTCGCGCAAGGCCCGCGGCGGCCTGGGTGCGCCGACTGCATCGGAGGCTCGATGTTAACGCTGACAATTGACAAAGCCCCTTTGAGACCAGCACTCATTGACTGAATCGATTCAACGCTATCTGTTCCCTGTGGAAATCACCATACTGGTTGAAGGACGAGGCATGCACGGCCCGAATATCCGGCGCAGGATCGACAGCGAACCGGCGCGTTGTGGGACGGATTCGGCCCAGACACAACCCGCACCACAACCGACCGATCGCCCCGCTGCCGATCCATCCGCGACCGGAACCGCCCTGCCCGCCGCGCTCTCGATCGCTGTGGCGGCGAAGCTGTCGGACCTCCCGTTCTGGCCCGGGATCAATGAAGCGACGCCCGGCCATCGCTTCGTGTTTCAATGCGCCGACGTGCTCGAGGTCTGGCGCGACACCATCGGCGCGGCGCAGCGCGTGAAGCCGCTGTTCGTCGCCGTGACCACACAGGACGGCGCACCGCTGCTGCTGCTGCCGCTCGGGATCGAACGCCGCGACGGACTGCGCGTGCTCGGCTTCCTCGACGGCACCGTCAGCGACTTCAACGCGCCGATCGTATTCGCGCCCGCACAGCATTGGGACGGCGCTGCGATGCGTCGGCTGTGGGACGATCTGCAGCCGCATCTGCCGGCCTACGACATCGCGATCTTCCGCAAGATGCCCGAGACCATCGACGGGATCGCCAATCCCTTCCTGCATCTGGCGACCGCGCGCAGCGCCCACGGCACGCATACGCTCAAACTGCCGGCGGACTGGTCGGCGGCTGCGCGCGACATCCTGCCCGACCTCTCGGATTCGCGCCGCAGGCTACGCAAGCTCGACCGACTCGGCGCGACGGAGTTCCGCATCGCCGACAATGTCGACGAGGCGATCGCCTTCACGACGGCGGCGATGGCGATGAAAGGCCGCCGGCTGGTCGACACGATCGGCGTCGACCGCTTCGCCAGCGAACCCGGCTACGCCGACTACTACGTCGAGATCACCCGCCGGCTGTTTGCAACCGGCGCCGTCCACGTCTCTGCGCTGATGATCGACGGCACCCCGCGCGCGGCGCATTGGGGCTTCGTGTTCGCCGGCCGGTTCTATCATCTGCTGACGGCGTTCGACGTCGACGCGGCGTGGCGGCCCTACGCGCTCGGCCGGATGCACAATGAATTTCTGATGGAATGGAGCGCCAATGCGGGGCTCGCGACGTTCGATTTCGGCGTCGGCGACGAGCCGTACAAGACCGCCTACAGCAACGACTATCAGCAACTCGCCGATGCGATCCTGCCGCGCACGCTGATCGGCCACGCCTATGGATGGCTGGTCGACCTGCGGCGCTATTCCGCGCGCACGATCCGCGCCTCCGCTTTCGCCACAATGGCCGAGCGCATCCGCCGCGATCTCAACAAATGGCGGAATTGAAGTCAGCAGTGAGCAAGGGACGCGCACCGATCGCTGCGTGAACGGGACACGCGGCCGGCGCCGCATCGCGATGCTGAAGCTGATCAGAAAGTACTGCTTCGCCGGGCGAGGACATGCCGCGCTGTGCAAAGCATTGACTTCGATGCCTGTGGTGCGGACGGCGGGGGTCGAACCCGCACGACGTTGCCATCGAGGGATTTTAAGTCCCTTGCGTCTACCAGTTCCGCCACGTCCGCATCATCCGGCCGCCGGGTCGCAACGGATGCGACCGCAATGGTCAGGTCCAGGCGGGCGGCGATGCACGCCGCGTTCCGCGCCAGATCGCCGCATTCATAATCGAGGCGGCGCGGCAACGCAAAGCGGGGTTGCGTCAGCGAAGCGGCTTTCGCGGCTTGGCGCTTTGACATCGCCCCGCAATATCGGCTGAGATGCCGCCCGGCGCCCTGCGGCCCGTGCGGATCGTCGCTGCCCGATCCCTGCCGGTCCTTGCCTGCAGATCGCCCTAACGCGTCCCGAACCCCCAGGGTGACCTCAGCATGCCGACGATCGACCGCATCGATGCCTTCGCCGACGAACTGACCGCGATCCGCCGCGATCTGCATATGCATCCGGAGATCGGCTTCGAGGAGGTCCGCACCTCCAACATGGTCGCCGAGAAGCTCGACGAATGGGGCATCGAGGTGCATCGCGGGCTCGGCGGCACCGGCGTGGTCGGCGTGCTCAAGGGCAAGGGCAATAGCGGCCGCCGGATCGGCCTGCGCGCCGACATGGACGCGCTGCCGATGGAGGAGCACACCAACCTGCCGTGGCGCTCGACTATCCCCGGCCGCTTCCACGGCTGTGGCCATGACGGCCACACCACGATGTTGTTGGGAACCGCGCGGTATCTCGCCGAGACCCGGAATTTCGACGGCACGGTGCATTTCATCTTCCAACCGGCCGAAGAAGGGCTCGGCGGCGCGCGCGCGATGATCAAGGACGGGCTGTTCCAGAAATTTCCGTGTGACGAACTCTACGGCCTGCACAACGCGCCCGATCTGGCGCATGGCGAGGTCGCGATCCTGCCCGGACCGGCGATGGCGGGCGCCGACTTTTTCGACATCACCATCTCGGGCTACGGCGCGCATGGCGCGATGCCGGAGCGCTCCAAGGACCCGGTGGTGATCGCGATGACGCTCGGCCAGGCGCTGCAGACCATCGTCAGCCGCAACGTCGATCCGCTGCACTCGGCGGTGCTGTCGATCACCCAGATTCATTCCGGCTCGGCCTACAATGTGATTCCCGGCGAAGCGCGGCTTGCCGGCACCGTCCGTGCGTTCTCCGACGACATCCGCAAGCTGGTGCGCGAGCGAATGCGCGCGCTCGCCGCCGGCATCGCAGCGGCGTTCGACGTCGAGATCAGCGTCGACATCCGCGACATCTTCAGCGTGCTGGTGAACCAGCAGGAGCAGAGCGACGTGGTCGCTACGGTCGCGCGCGGCGTGGTCGGCGACGCCAACGTCAAGCTGCGCGAGCAGCCGAAAATGGGTAGCGAGGATTTCGCCGACATGCTGCAGACGATCCCCGGCGCGTATTTCTGGATCGGCCATGACGGCGACGTACCGGTGCACAATCCCGGCTACGTGCTCGACGACAAAATCCTGCCGATCGGCGCCAGCATGTTCGCACGCATCATCGAAACCCGGCTGCCGGCGGGCGCCTCACATGGCTGACGGCGTGATGAACAAGGCCACCGCGCTACACGCGCTCTCCGCCACCGAACTGCTCGCCGGCTACTACGCCAAGCAGTTCTCGCCGCTCGACGTGATCGACGATGTGATCGCGCAAATCGCGCGCTGGGAGCCGCACATCAAGGCGCTGTACGCGTTCGATCCCGACGGCGCGCGCGCCGTGGCGAAGGCCTCCACAGAACGCTGGCGCAACAGCGACCCGATCGGCCCGCTCGACGGCGTGCCGGTGACGATCAAGGAGAACCTCGCGACGCAAGGCACGCCGGTGCCGCTCGGCGCGGCGACGACGGGGCTCGCGCCGGCGCCGGCCGATGCGCCGCCTTCGGCGCGGCTGCGCGAAGCGGGTGCGGTGATCTATTCCAAGACCACGATGCCGGATTTCGGGATGTTGTCGTCGGGGCTGTCGAGCTTTCACGGCATCACGCGCAATCCCTGGGATCTGACGCAGAACACCGGCGGCTCGTCCTCGGGCGCCGGCGCGGCCGGCGCTGCGGGCTACGGGCCGCTGCATCTCGGCAGCGATATCGGCGGCTCGGTGCGGCTGCCGGCGAACTGGTGCGGCCTGTTCGCGCTGAAGCCGAGCCTCGGCCGCGTGCCGATCGATCCGCCTTATGTCGGCCGCTGCGCCGGGCCGATGACCCGCACCGTCGACGACGCCGCGCTGATGATGAGCGTGCTGTCGCAGCCCGATGCGCGTGACGGCATGAGCCTGCCGCCGCACGATTTCGCGTGGCACGATCTGGCGATCGATCTGCGCGGAAAGAAACTCGGGCTCGTCACCGATCTCGGCTTCGGGCTGGCGCTTGAAGACGACGTGCGCGACGTCGTGGTGAAAGCCGCGCGCGCATTCGAGGCGCAAGGCGCGATCGTGCAGGAGGTTCAACTCGGCTTCACCCGCGCGATGATGGACGGGCTCGACAATTTCTGGCGGGCGCGGCTCTGGGACGATCTCGCACAGCTCAGCGACGAACAGCGCAGTCAGGTGCTGCCTTACATCTATCGCTGGGCCGAGCGAGGCGCGCAGCTGACCGGCGTCGAGGTGATGCGCGGCTTCAACATGACGATGGCGGTCCGCGCGATCGGCGCGCAGCTGTTCGCGGATATCGACTACCTGATCTCGCCAGTCGCGCCGGTCGTCAGTTTTCCCGCCGAGCGCGCCTCGCCGCTCGACGATCCCGACAAACCGTTCGATCACATCCTCTATACCGTGCCATGGAATATGGCCGAGAACCCGGCCGCGTCGATCAATGGCGGCTACAGCGCGAAGGGCTTTCCGATCGGCGTGCAGATCGTCGGCCGCAGGTTCGACGATCTCGGCGTCCTTAAAATGGCGAAAGCGTTCGAAGGCCTGCGCGGCCGACAGCTTGCGTGGCCTGAGCCGCCGCGCTGACCGTCCGCGCTTGACCAACACACCGCGCACCAACTAACCATCGTCATTCCGGGGCGCCGCGCAGCGGCGAACCCGGATTGACGCGACGAGAGGCTTCAACAAGAACAACAACGGGCGAAGGAAACACCCATGACGTTCGAGACGATCAAATACGAGGTCGCCGACCAGATCCTGACCATCACGCTGAACCGGCCCGAGAAGCTGAACGCGTTCAACGCGGCGATGCAGACCGAGCTGATCGAGGCGTTCGACAAGGCCGACGCCGACGACGACATTCGCGCCATCATCGTCACCGGCGAAGGCCGCGCGTTCTGCGCCGGCGCGGATCTCTCATCGGGCGCCGACACTTTCGATCGCGACGCGCGACGCGGTCCGGTGAAGCGTCATGCCGACGGCGCCGCCGACTATAGCGACCCGCAGGTGCGCGACGGCGGCGGCCAGGTGACGCTGCGTATCTTCAAATGCCTGAAGCCGGTGATCGCGGCCGTGAACGGCCCAGCGGTCGGCATCGGCGTCACCATGCAGCTGGCGATGGACATCCGCATCGCCTCGGAGGCTGCGCGGTTCGGCTTCGTGTTCTCACAGCGCGGCATCGTCCCGGAAGCGGCGTCGAGCTGGTTCCTGCCGCGCATCGTCGGCATCAGCCAAGCCTTGGAGTGGTGCTACACCGGCCGCGTCTTCCCGGCGCAGGAAGCGCTCGCAGGCAGACTCGTCAGCCGCGTCGTGCCCGCCGATCAGTTGCTGGAGACCGCCCGTACGCTCGCGAAGGAAATCGCCGCGAAGACCGCGCCGGTCTCAGTCGCGCTGATTCGGCAGATGATGTGGCGGATGCTCGGGGCCGACGATCCGATGGAAGCGCACAAGATCGACAGCCGCGGCATCTACGAGCGCGGCCGCTCCGACGACGTCAAGGAAGGCGTCACCTCGTTCCTGGAAAAACGCCCGGCGCAATTCAAGAACAAGGTCTCTGCCGACATGCCCGCATATTTCCCATGGTGGGACGAGCGGGAGTATAAGTAACAATCGTCATTCGGGGATGCGCGCACCCGCGCGCAGACCCGGAATGACGAACGAGACGTGGACGCGCGACGCGCCCTCACCCCTCCTTCGCAGGCGCGGCTTTCAACTCCGGAAAATCCTCTTCGCGATACTCGACGCCGCGCAGGGTGTCGGCGCGGTCGTCGTCGTGTTCGAGGCGACGCAGATGCACGCGGCGGATCTTGCCGGAGATCGTCTTCGGCAGTTCGGTCACCAACTCGAGCTTGCGGATGCGCTTGAACGGCGCCAGACGTTGCTGCATGTGGCGGAAGATCGACAGCGCCGTGTCGCGCGAGCGCTCGGCGTCGGCCGTGAGCAGCACATAGGCTTTCGGAATCGCCAGCTTGATCGCATCGGGGCTCGGGACCACAGCGGCTTCGGCGACGGCCTCGTGTTCGAGCAGGATGCTCTCCAGCTCGAACGGGCTGATCCGGTAGTCCGACGATTTGAAGACGTCATCGGTCCGGCCGACGAAGGTGAGATAACCGTCGTCATCGGCGAATGCGACGTCGCCGCTGCGATAGATATCGCCCTCGGCGCCCGACAATTTGCCGCCTTCGCCCTGATAGCCCTGCATCAAGCCGGCCGGGCGCGCATCGCCGAGCGCCAGCGTGATCTCGCCTTCCTTCGCGGGATGGCCGTCGGCGTCGGTGATCCTGACGACGTAGCCCGGCAGCGGCCGGCCCATCGAGCCGATCTTCACGGGCTGGCCGGGCGAATTGCCGACCATCGCGGTGGTCTCGGTCTGGCCGTAGCCGTCGCGGATCGTGGCGCCCCATGCCGCCTTGACCTGATCGATCACTTCCGGATTGAGCGGCTCGCCGGCGCCGCACACTTCGCGCAGGCTCACCTTGTAGTCGGCGAGCTTCTCCTGAATGAACATCCGCCACACCGTGGGCGGCGCGCACAGTGTGGTGACGCCACAGCGGCCGATGGTCGCGAGCAGGCTCTTGGCGTCGAACCGGGGCTGGTTGACCACGAACACGGTGGCGCCGGCGTTCCACGGCGCGAAGAAACAACTCCAGGCGTGCTTGGCCCAGCCTGGCGACGAAATGTTGAGATGGACGTCGCCCGGCTGCAGACCGAGCCAGAACATCGTCGACAGCGCGCCGATCGGATAAGAACGCTGACTGTGCCGCACCAGCTTCGGCTTCGCCGTGGTGCCGGAGGTGAAGTACAGCAGCATCGGATCGTCGGCCTGGGTCGGCCCATCCGGCGTGAAGCTGTCGGATTGCTGCGAGGCCTCGTCGTAACCACGCCAGCCGTCCTGCGGGCTGCCGACGACGATGCGGATGAGGCTATCGCCGCCGAGATCGGCGAATTTCGCCACCTGATCGGGCGCTGCGACCACCGCCTTGGCGGCGCCGCGGTCGAGCCGGTCGCGCAATTCGTCGGGCGTCAGCAGCGTGGTCGCCGGGATCACCACGATTCCGAGCTTGATCGCCGCCAGCATCGTCTCCCACAGCGGCACGACGTTGCCGAGCAGCAGCAGCAGATGATCGCCGCGTTTCAAGCCCTGCGCGCGCAGATAGTTCGCGACCTGATTGGAGCGCTTCGCCATCGTTGCGAAGCTCGGCTTGAGCTCGACGCCAGTGATGCCGTCGACGATCCACAGCGCGGCGCGATCACGGCTGTCGGCATTGGTCGCGAGTTCGGCGTCGAACCAGTCGAGCGCCCAATTGAACGGCGCCGGATCCGGCCAGCGGAAGCCGGCGACGGCCGCGGCGTAGTCGGTCCGATGTTCGAGTAGAAAGGCACGGGCTTGCTGGAAGGTGGTCATGGCGCCCTCATTAAAAAGCAACAGCATCGGCTATGCTAACCAGCGTCATCCTGAGGAGCCGGGCCTGGCCCGCAGGGCGAAGCCGGCGTCTCGAAGGATGGGCCGCTTGCGCTTGTGTCCGCATCCTTCGAGGCTCGCCCTGCGGGCGAGCGCCTCAGGATGACGGCTCTGTGCCAACGGCACGCGACAGAGGCGAAACTACTTCCTTCCCTGCTCGCGCAGGTGGTTGATGATTCCTGAAAAATCAGCGCCGCCATGGCCGGCCTGTTCGAACGCCGTGTAGATTTCGGCGGCATGCGCGCCGAGCGGGGTGGCCGCGCCGGAGGCCTTCGCCGCCTCCTGCGACAGCTTCAGGTCCTTCAGCATCAACGCCGCGGCGAAGCCGGGCTTGTAGCTGTTGTTGGCGGGCGACGCCGGCACCGGGCCAGGCACCGGGCAATAGCTGGTCAGCGACCAGCACTGGCCCGACGAGGTGGACGCGACATCGAACAACGCCTGATGCGACAGGCCAAGCTTCTCGGCCAGCGTGAATGCTTCGCTGACCGCGATCATCGAAATGCCGAGGATCATGTTGTTGCAGATCTTGGCCGCCTGCCCGGCGCCTGCGCCGCCGCAATGCACGATCTTCTTGCCCATTTGTTCGAGCACCGGCTTGGCCGCGGCGAACGCCGCCTCGCTGCCGCCGGCCATGAAGGTCAGCGTCGCCGCTTTCGCGCCGCCGGTGCCGCCGGAGACCGGCGCATCGATCGACGCGGCGCCGCACTTCGCCGCCAGCGCATGAGCCTGCACCGCGCTTTCGACGTCGATGGTCGAGCAGTCGATGATCAGCGCGCCCTTGGCGACGTGCGGAAGGATCTCGTTCCAGACCGCGAGCACGTGCTTGCCGGCGGGAAGCATGGTGACCACCACGCCTGCGCCCTGCACGGCTTCGACCGCTGATTTCGCAATCGTAATGCCGTCGGCCTTGGCCGCCTCGATCGACGCCGCGGCGAGATCGAAGCCGGTGACGTGCCGCCCGGCCTTGACCAGATTGGCGGCCATCGGGCCGCCCATATTGCCGAGACCGATGAATGCGATTGCTGTCATTGTCCTCCCCTTCTTCGTTCTCGACGGGCCCGTCTGTTCAGTCCGGAAACTTCAATTCCTCGACACCGCGATCGGCAAAGTAGCGCGCCACGATCTGCGGCGTCACCTCGTCGATCCGCGCCGGCTGCCATTTCGGAGCGCGATCCTTGTCGATCACCGCAGCGCGGATGCCCTCGACAAAGTCGGCGCTTCGGAAGACTTCGAGCGCGGCGCGATATTCATGCACCAGACACTGTTCCAGCGTCGCCGCGCCGCGCGCCATCCGCAGCAGCTTCAATGCCACCTTGAGGCTGGTCGGCGACTTGCCGCGCATCGCCTTCAGCGTCGCCAGCGCGAACTCCGATCCGTCACGTTCCAGATCGGCGAAAATCTCTTCGACCGTGTCGTGCGCGAACCAGGCATCGATCTGTCGGCCGTGAAGCTGCGCAGGCCCGGGCTCGGGCGTCGCAGCGAAACCCGCGATGATGCTGCGAACCTCATCGGCGTCAGCCCCCGCGGGCGCTGCGATCAGCGCCGCGCGCAATTCCGCCCACGCGGACGTCGGCACATGAGCGTCGGCGAATCTGGCGTGGATCGCGTCGGCGCCGTTCATGGTCTCGCCGGTGAGGCCGAAGTAAGTGCCGATCTCGCCGGGCGAGCGCGACAACAGCCAGGTGCCGCCGACATCGGGGAAAAACCCGATGCCGACTTCCGGCATCGCGATTCTGGTCTTCTCGGTGACGATGCGATGGCTGCCATGACCGGCGATGCCGACCCCGCCGCCCATCACGAAGCCGTCCATATAGGCCACATAGGGCTTCGGGTATTTCGCGATGCGGGCGTTCATGACGTATTCTTCGCGCCAGAACACCGCACCGAGATCGCCGCCTTCGCGCGCGCTGTTGTACAGCCCGACGATGTCGCCGCCGGCGCACAGCCCGCGTTCGCCGGCGCCCTCGATCAGAATCAGCGACACGGCCGGATCGGCCCCGAACTCGGTCAGCGCCGCGTCGAGGCCGCGCGCCATCTCGAGCGTCAGCGCATTGAGCGCCTTCGGCCGGTTGAGACGGACGACGCCGGCTGAGCCCTCACGCCGCACAATCAGGTCGGGCTCGATCATCGGCGCGTTCATCGATTGTCCTCGAGCAGTTTGCGCGCCACGATCAGCCGCATGATCTCGTTGGTGCCTTCGAGAATCTGATGCACGCGCAGATCGCGCACGATTTTCTCGACGCCGTATTCGGCGAGATAGCCGTAGCCGCCATGCATCTGCAGCGCGTCGTTGGCGACGTTGAAACCGACATCGGTGCCGAACCGCTTCGCCATCGCGCACAGTTTTGACGCGTCGGGGTCCTTGCGATCGAGCGCCGCGGCCGCGCGCCACAGGAATGTCCGCGCCGCTTCCAGTTCGGTCGCCATGTCGGCGATGCGGAACTGCAGCGCCTGGAATTCGTCGAGCCGCTTGCCGAAAGCCTTGCGATCTTTCATGTAGCCGAGCGCCTTGTCGAGCGCCGACTGCGCGCCGCCGAGCGAGCACGCCGCGATGTTGAGCCGGCCGCCGTCGAGACCGGCCATCGCGATCTTGAAGCCGATGCCCTCGTCGCCGAGCCGGTTGGCGACCGGCACGCGCGCGTTCTCGAAGATCACCGAGCGGGTCGGCTGCGCGTTCCAGCCCATCTTGCGCTCGTTGGCACCAAACGACAGGCCGGGCGTATCCTTGTCGACCACCAGCGTCGAGATTCCGCCCGGGCCGTCGCCGCCGGTGCGCACCATCACGACGTAAAGATCGTTCGCGCCTGCGCCGGAGATGAACTGCTTCTGGCCGTTGAGCACGTAGTCATCACCGTCGCGCACCGCGCGGGTACGCAGCGCCGCGGCGTCGGAGCCGGAGCCGGGTTCAGTCAGGCAGTAGCTCGCGATCAGCTCCATGCTGCACAGTCTCGGCAGCCATTGCCGACGCTGCGCGTCGCTGCCGTAGCTGTCGATCATCCACGCCGCCATGTTGTGGATCGAGATGAAAGCCGACACCGCCGGGCAGCCTTCCGCCAGCGCTTCGAAGATCAGCGCCGCGTCGAACCGCGTCATCGCGCTGCCGCCGACGTCGTCGCGGATGTAGATTCCGCCGATGCCGAGCGAGGCCGCCTGCCGGATCACGTCGAGCGGCAGGTGCTTGTCCTCGTCCCATTTCAATGCGTGCGGCGCGATCTTCTCGGCCGCGAAATCGCGCGCCATGTCACGAATGGCGCGCTGGTCTTCGTCGAGGTCGAACTGCATCGCAGCCCGCGCCTACTTCATCAACGGGATCGAGAACTCCGCGCCTTCCTTGACGCCGGAGGGCCAGCGCGAGGTGACGGTCTTGGTCTTGGTGTAGAACCGCACCGAATCCGGACCGTGCTGGTTGAGATCGCCGAAGCCGGACTTCTTCCAGCCGCCGAACGTGTAGTAGGCGATCGGCACCGGGATCGGCACGTTGATGCCGACCATGCCGACATTGACCTTCGCCGCGAAGTCGCGGGCGGCGTCGCCGTCGCGGGTGAAGATCGCAACGCCGTTGCCGTAATCGTGGTCCGAGGGCAGCGCCAGCGCTTCGGCGTAATCGTGGGCGCGCACCACGCTCAGCACCGGGCCGAAGATCTCTTCCTTGTAGATCCGCATGTCGCGGGTGACGTTGTCGAAAAGACAGCCGCCCATGTAGAAGCCGTTCTCATAGCCTTGCAGCTTGAAATTGCGGCCGTCGACGGCCAGCGTCGCGCCTTCCTTGACGCCGATATCGACGTAGTTCTTGACGCGCTCCAGCGCCTCACGCGTCACCAGCGGACCGAAATCGGCCGATGGATCGGTCGAGGGACCGATCTTCAGCGCTTCGACGCGCGGGATCAGCTTTTCCATCAGCCTGTCGGCGGTCGCCTTGCCGACCGGCACCGCGACCGAGATCGCCATGCAGCGTTCGCCGGCCGAGCCGAAGCCGGCGCCGATCAGCGCGTCGACGGTCTGGTCGATGTCGGCGTCGGGCATGATGATGGCATGGTTCTTGGCGCCGCCGAAGCACTGGGCGCGCTTGCCGGTCGCCGCCGCGCGCTCGTAGATATATTGCGCGATCGGCGACGAGCCGACGAAGCCGACCGCGCGGATGTCGGCGTCATCGAGAATGGCGTCGACCGCCTCCTTGTCGCCGTTGACGACGTTGAGGATGCCGGGCGGCAGCCCAGCTTCGATCATCAAAGCCGCAAGCGCCATCGGCACGCCGGGATCGCGCTCCGACGGCTTCAGGATGAAAGCGTTGCCGCAGGCGATCGCGGGGGCGAATTTCCACATCGGAATCATCGCCGGGAAGTTGAACGGGGTGATGCCGGCGACCACGCCGAGCGGCTGGCGCATCGAATAGATGTCGATGCCGGGGCCGGCGCCTTCGGTGTATTCGCCCTTCATCAGATGCGGAATGCCGCAGGCGAACTCGGCGACTTCGAGGCCGCGCTGGATGTCGCCCTTGGCGTCCGGAATGGTCTTGCCGTGCTCGCGCGCCAGCAACTCGGCGAGCTTGTCGTAGTCGCGCTGCACCAGGTCGAGGAACTTCATCATCACGCGGGCGCGGCGCTGCGGGTTGGTCGCGCCCCATTCCGGCTGCGCGGCCCTGGCGTTCTCGACGGCGGCGCGCAGCTCGGCGCGGGTGGCGAGCGCGACCTTGGCTTTGACCTCGCCGGTCATCGGCTCGAATACGTCGGCGAAACGTCCCGACTTGCCTTCGACCTCTTTGCCGCCGATGAAGTGCCCGATCGTGCGCATCCGTATCCTCCTGAAAGGCTGTTTTCTGGTCCCCTTGAACAGCCTTTTTTGATCTTTGGGAAGGGCCTGCGCGCGTGAGACACCTGCCAAAATGCAGAGATCACCTTGAAGCGGCATAAAGTCACCGCCGCACACGGCGCGTGCGAGCGGCTCTCAGTGTCGGAAGCAGAATCAGGCGGTGGCTTTGCGGGGTTTGGCCACGGCTTTAGTTTTCGCCACCGGCTTGCGCGGAGCGCGCGGTTTCACCGGCGCCTTCCGATCGGCCGCCCCTGCAAGAACGGCATCGCGGCCAGCCTGCAGAATGGCGTCGGAGAGTTCCCCACCGCCGGCGATCCGCGCCATCAGCAGCGATCCCATCATGATAGCGAGCGTCGCCATCGCCTGCTTGCGTGCCGCTTTCGGTGGCGCGTCGACGAAATCCGTCGCGATCGTCTCGATCATCCGCTCGAGCTTGGCGGCAAACGCCCTGCGCGTCTTCGGGCTTTCGCGGGCGATCTCGGCGCCGAGCGCCGGCACCGCGCAGCCGCGGCCGGGGTCGTCGCGATGCGTCGCCGACAGATAGCTGTTGACGATCAGCGCCATCCGCTCCTGCGGCGGCGTCTCCGCGGCGAGCTTGCGCCAGCGTTCGTCGGAGCGGTCCATCGCATAGGCGAAGGCCTCGATCACCAACTGCTCGCGCGAGGAGAAATGCGCATAGAACCCGCCATGGGTCAGGCCGGCATCCTTCATCAAATCGGCGACGCCGATGCCGTGAGCGCCCTTCTCGCGCAGCCGCACCGAAGCCTTCCGCACGATGCGGTCATGGGTTTCGAGCTTGTGTTCTTTCGAGTAGCGCATCGTAGCCTATCAGATGTTTCTGATCATATCATAGCGAGCTCCCGCCGGAACGCCACTGCCGAAAGCGCGACATATCGGATGGCTTCGCCCGCTTGACAAACAGCCGCTTGCCCCAGAACAAACAGACCGAGGAAACGTGAGGCAATTCATGCGGATGATCAATTCCCATTGCGGCGTTGCGAAAGATGCCCGCGGCGTCGTCCGGTTGACGATCTGTAACGCCGGCCCACTCAACATCCTGAACTCTCGGGTGATCGACGGGGTCCGCCAGGGCGTCGAGGAGGTCGCTGCCGACGAGACAAATCGCGTCGTGATTGTCGCCGGAGAAAGCGACCGCAGTATGATCGGCGGCGCCGATATCAAGGAGATGGCGACGCTGGATCAGGCCTCGGCCGAGCGCTTCATCACCGGACTCGGCAGATTGTGCGAGACGGTGCGCACGGTTCCGTCTCCGGTGATCGCGCGAATTCCCGGCTGGTGCCTCGGCGGCGGACTGGAATTCGCCGCCGCCTGCGATTTCCGCGTCGCAACCCACGATTCCAAATTCGCGATGCCGGAAGTGCGGGTCGGAATCCCGTCCGTGATCCACGCCGCTTTGTTGCCGCGGCTGATCGGCTGGAGCCGGACACGCTATCTGCTGATGACCGCCGACACCATCGACGCAAAGACCGCGCTCGACTGGGGCCTGATCGACAAGATCGCGCCGCCGGGCGAACTCGACGACGCCGTCGAGAGCCTCGTCGAATCGCTACTCGCCTGCGCGCCGCAGGCGCTCCGGGCGCAGAAGGCTTTGCTGACCGCATGGCACGACATGCCGCTGCGCGAGTCGGTCGCGCACTCGATCCCCGTGTTCGGGCAGTCCTACCTCACAGGCGAGCCGCAGAGACTGATGGGCGAGTTCGTCAATCGGAAACGCTGATTCCGCGACACAGCTAACGCACCCGCCTCAGGAATCTTCGGGAAGCGCACGTGGCTGCGAAGGCCCGCCCCCGATCATCGAGAACGTCGCAGTGCCGTGCACCGCGAGCTTGCCGGCGCCGTCGCGGACGAAGCCCTCGGTATAGCTCGACTGCCGGCCGAGCTTGATCACCCGGCCCTCGGCCCGAATGGTGCCCGAACGTACCGACAGCGGCCGCAGATAGGTCAATTTGAGGTCCAGCGTCACCGATCCCTGCCCGGCCGGCAGGTGGGTCGAGAGGGCGCAGCCCATCGCGGTGTCGAGCAGCGCGGCCGCGACGGCGCCGTGTAACAGGCCGACGGTGTTTTCCAGGCTCTGCTCCGGCTCGAGCTCCATGACGACCAGCCCGGGCTCGACCTCCGCCATTCGGAATCCGATCAGCTTCGCCAGCGGCGGCGGCGGCAATACACCGTCCCGGATCGCACGCATCGCCTCCAGCCCCGACATCGCCATCGCGGCGCGGGTCACCAGCCGGGGCTCCTGCCATTCGATGCTGCGGCATCGCCTCGACTGCGGCGCGAACAGAGCGGCCTGCGGCGAAAGGGCGGACGTTTCGGAAGGACTTTCGGAAAGACTCATCGGGCTACCATGCGTTCGTTTTGATATGACGATCATCATATATATGGACCACGGAGCACGGCAAGCGCCAGCTCCGGCGTGCGACAAGGTCGCGCTCCCCCGCGTCATCCACCGCCGGAGATTCACAGCGTTGTGCGCCGGCCGGAGGTTGCAATCCTCTAATCTCATTATATGATGATTATCATATTCAATTGCACCGCGGTCGTCGCAACGAACATCTGTGCTGGGAGAACTCGCATGTCGGATCCTGTCGTCATCGTTTCCGCGGCGCGCACGCCGCTCGGCCGGTTCCAGGGCGAGCTGTCTGCACTCAGCGCTCATCAGCTCGGCAGCCAGGTGATCGGCGCAGCGCTGGCGCGGGGCAAGCTCGCCCCCGAACGGATCGACGAAGTCCTGATGGGCTGCGTTCTCACCGCCGGCCAGGGTCAGGCGCCGGCGCGGCAGGCGGCGCGCGGCGCGAAACTGCCGGACGCCACCGGCGCCACAACGGTCAACAAGGTCTGCGGCTCCGGCATGAAAGCGACCATGCTGGCAAACGACCTGATCCGCGCCGGCTCTGCCGACATCGTGCTGTCGGGCGGCATGGAGAGCATGAGCAACTCCCCCTATCTGCTGGCCAAGGCGCGCAGCGGCTATCGCGTCGGCCACGACCGGATCATCGACCACATGCTGATGGACGGCCTGGAAGACGCCTATGAGAGCGGTCGGTCGATGGGCGATTTCGGCGAGGCCACCGCCGAGGCCTATCAGTTCACCCGCGCCGACCAGGACGCCTATGCGATCGAGACGCTGACCCGCGCCCGCAATGCGGTTCAGACCGGCGCGTTCCATGCGGAGATTGTGCCGGTCACCGTGACCGACAAGGCCGGACCGCGCGAAATCGCCAATGACGAACACCCGCTGAAGGTCGATCCGGCGAAGATCCCCGCTTTGAAGCCGGCGTTCCGCGCCGGCGGCACGATCACGCCGGCGGCCTCCTCCGGCAATGCCGACGGCGCCGCGGCGCTGATTCTGGCGCGGCGCTCGCTCGCTGAACGCGACGGCTTGCCGCGACTGGCCGAGATCAGGGGCCATGCCACCCACAGCCAGGAGCCGCAATGGTTCACCACCGCGCCGATCCCGGCGATCCGTAAACTCCTCGACAAGGTCGGCTGGAACGTCAAGGACGTCGACCTGTTCGAAATCAACGAGGCCTTCGCGGTGGTGGCAATGGCGGCGCAACAGGACCTCGATATTCCGCGCGACAGGCTCAACGTCAATGGCGGCGCCTGCGCGCTCGGCCACCCGATCGGCGCCACCGGCGCGCGGCTGATCGTGACCCTGCTGCACGCGCTGCAGGCACGCGGCCTGAAACGCGGCGTCGCGGCGCTGTGCATCGGCGGCGGTGAAGCCACCGCGATTGCAATCGAGCGCGACACTCACTAGCCCGCTCCCGCTTCGGCCGCCCGCAACGCCAACTCTCGCACGACTCCGCAGGTGCCCCAGATGATCTCCAACGCCCTCGCCGCCACCCTCGCCCGCCGCGACATCCACTACGGCTGGGTGATGGTCGGCGTCACCTTCCTGACCACACTGGTCTCGGCCGGCGCGGTCGGCGCGCCGGGCGTCTTCATCCTGCCGCTGCAGCAGGAGTTCGGCTGGACCACCGCGGAGATTTCCTCGGCGCTGTCGGTCCGCTTCGTTCTGTTCGGACTGATGGCGCCGTTCGCGGCGGCGCTGATGAACCGCTACGGGCTGCGCAACATCGTGCTCGCCGGTCAGGTGATCGTCGCGCTGAGCCTGGTCGGCTCGGTGGCGATGACACAGGTCTGGCAGTTGATGGTTCTGTGGGGGCTCGCGGTCGGAATAGGCACCGGGCTGACCGCGATGGTGCTGGGCGCCACCGTCGCCACGCGCTGGTTCAACGATCGTCGCGGCCTCGTGGTCGGCATCCTCACCGCCAGCATCGCCACCGGGCAACTGGTATTCCTGCCATTGCTGGCGAGCCTCACCGAACGGCTCGGCTGGCGCGCCGCGCTGCTGCTGCTGTGCGCCGGCCTCGGCGTCGCGGCGATGGGCGTGCTGCTGATGATGCGCGACCGGCCGAGCGATCTCGGGTTGCGGCCGTTCGGCGATACGGGCACCGAGCCGCTGCCGCCGCCCCCGCCCGCCAACGCCCCGATCGTGGCGGCGGCGCTGGGCGCACTCCGCGACGCGGCGAAGACCCGGGTGTTCTGGATCCTGTTCGGGACCTTCTTCATCTGCGGCGCGTCGACCAACGGGCTGATCCAGGTTCACCTGATCCCGCTTTGCGCCGATTTCGGCATTCCGCAGGTGCAGGCGGCGGGCCTGCTCGCGGCGATGGGGATCTTCGATTTCGTCGGCACGATTCTGTCGGGCTGGCTGTCGGACCGCTACGACAATCGCTGGCTGCTGTTCTGGTATTACGGGCTGCGCGGCCTATCGCTGCTGTTCCTGCCGTTCAGCGATTTCACCCTCTACGGCCTGTCGCTGTTCGCGCTGTTCTACGGCCTCGACTGGATCGCCACGGTGCCGCCGACGGTGCGGCTCACCGCACAGAAATTCGGCCCAGAGCGCGCCGGGCTGGTGTTCGGCTGGATCTTCGCAGGTCACCAATTGGGCGCGGCCGCCGCCTCGTTCGGCGCCGGGCTGTCGCGCACCGTACTGCTGAGCTATCTGCCGGCGTTCTTCGTGGCCGGCGCGCTGTGCATCATCGCGGCGGCGGTCGTGCTCATGATCAGCAAGCATCCGCGGCCAATGGCGGCGTAGGAAGCAGTAAATCAGCTCATGGCTCGAGACGGCGCTTTGCGCCTCCTCACCATGAGGGCCGAGCGACGGCTCGGCCTCCCCGCACTTTGCTGAACCTCGTCCTGAGGAGCGGCGTCTTCGCCGCGTCTCGAAGGACGAGGCTGGAGGGCCAGCCGTCGTTGATCAGGCCGGCACCTGACCGTGTCGACGCCGCTCGTCCACTGCGCGGATGCTGCGCGGGTCGGTTCGTCGGGCCGCGGTCGCCGTTCCCGTCCGGCCTGTCGGCTTCCCCGCGCCGGCTGCCAGCAGTCCGCCATCGGCGTTCTGTATCAGGGCGTCGATCGTCGCGCTCAGCCGCAGCAGCACCGGCGCAACCTCGTCGTGAATCCGCTGCTCGTCGTACATCGCGGACAACAGGCCGATATTGACCACGACATAGGTCTGGTACTGCGGCGACCACATCGGCACTGCGATGCCGTTAATGCGCGGGCTGAACAGTCCGCAGGAGATCACGTAGCCGCGCTCGCGCAGCATCGCGCGATTGGCCTCGAGGCGGCTGCGCAGCAGCGGCGCGTGCTCCGGGAATTCGCGCTCCATTTCGGTCAGCAGCGCGTTGGCAGCGTCCTCTTCCAGCGCCGCTGTGTAGGCATGACCGCCAGCCGTAAGCGTCATCGCAATCCGGCTGCCGGTCGTCGATTGCAGACCCGACGCATGCGGCGCGCGGGCATATTCAAAGTATACAAGATGAAAGCGGTCCGGAATCAGGAACCCGATCGTGCCGGGGATCTGATCGGCGACTTCCTGCAGCCGCGCCCGGATCAGACTGCGCAGCTGCAGCCCGCGCATCATCGCCGTACTCATCGCCACCGCGCTCGGGCCGATGCGATATTTCTGGTCACGCGGCAGATACACCAGCTGGCCCATCCGCGTCAGCGTGTGGGTCAGCCGCGACACCGTCGAGCGCGGCAGTCCGCAGCGATTGGAGATCTCGAGATTGCCGAGACGAGCCTCAGCGCCCTCGAAGCAGCGCAACACGTCGAAGGCGCGCGACACCACCTGGATCACATCGCCTTCGCCGGCGAATTCGCCACTGCCACCCTGCCTGCAGAGCCGTTCCGAGCGTCGTCCCATCCTATTTCTTCCCGCTGGTTCTTGATGCCCAATGCGCCGCGCCGGGAGCGTCCATCGTTCAGGAACGACGCACATTTCTTGATTTCATTCTGCGGAATATATTTCCACTTGAACACAACGCTACATCACGCAATCTGTGTCGACAACACAAACAAGCCGGGAGCGCCCGCTGCTGTTCGACCACTCAGCGCAAGATTTTTCCGTGATACCGCCGGTGAAACTCAGCGCGCGCGAGCTCAGACGCCGGAGGCACCATGCCCGACATCAAGATCGCCACCGAGGTTGCGGGCGCGTCTGCGTATTGCCGGTCGCGGTCGGTAACGACATCGGCGACGGAGCCATTTCGCCGTTTGTCGAAGCGATGAAGATTCCTGTTCCGCGCCCGTCGGCGGAACTCTGATGGCGCTGCATGTCAGCCTCGATGACGTCGTCGCCGAAGGCCAGTTGCTCGCCGTGATCGAGACCTGAACGGCGACGCACCGCGGCCAGTCGGATCGAACGTTCAGCGACTTCATGCCGCATTGCACAGCGACGATCTGTCCACACACCGGCACGGCAATCGACCCACTCGGCGTTGCTAACATCTATTCGCGATGACATGATCCTCAAAAAGCTATTCGCTCGAGCGAATGCATCTGGGGAGAGAGACATGATCCGACGGTTTGGTCCGCTGGCGACCATCGCCATCTCGTGCGCCGTTTTCGTCACCACCGGCGCGGCGGCAGATGAGCCGAAGCTGCCGTCGACGATGACGTTCACCGCTTACGACACCGGGACCGCCGGCTTCAACATCGCGGTCGCGATCGGCAAGATGATGAAGGACAAGTACAGCACCGACGTGCGCGTGCTGCCCGCCGGCAACGACGTCGCCCGCCTCGCGCCGCTGCGCGCCGGCCGCGCCCAAATGGCCTGGATGGGGTCCGGCACGTATTTCGCGCAAGAGGGCGTGTTCGAGTTCGGCGCCAAGGAATGGGGACCGCAGTCGCTGCAGATCTCGCTCAGCGTGGTCGACTGCAGCGCGACATCGCTCGGCGTCGCCAAGGACGCCGGCGTCAAAGAGATCAAGGATCTGCGCGGCAAGCGCGTCGGCTTCGTGGTCGGCTCGCCGGCGGTGAACCAGAACACGCTCGGCATCATCGCCTATGGCGGCCTCACCCAGAAGGACGTCAAGATCATCGAATTCGCCAGCTACGGCGCGATGTGGAAGGGGCTGATCAACAACGACGTCGACGCCACCTTCGGAACGACCATCACCGGCCCCGCGAAGGAGGTCGAGAATTCGCCGCGCGGGTTGATGTGGCCGCCGATGCCCCACGCCGACAAGGCGGCCTGGGAACGCGTCATGAAAGTCGCGCCGTTCTTCAAGCCGCATGTGTCGACCTGCGGCGCGGCGCACGAGCCGGGCAAGCCGATCGAACTGTCGCACTACCCCTACCCGATCGCGACCGTCTACGGCTCACAGCCGGCCGATCAGATCTACGCGATCACCAAATCGATGATCGTCAACTACGACACCTATAAGGACAGCGCGCCGGGGGCCGCCGGGCTCGCGGTGAAGACACAGACGATGAAATGGGTGGTCCCGTTCCATCCCGGCGCAGTGAAGGCGCTGCAGGAGGCCGGACAATGGAGTCCGGAGGATCAGACCCACAATGACGGGCTGATCAAGCGCCAGGGTGTGCTCGCCGCCGCGTGGAAGACCTATGTGGGTTCGGCGCCGTCCGGCGACAAGGAGTTTCTCGACGGCTGGATGGCGGCGCGCGCGGCCGCGCTGAAGAAGGAAGCAATGCCGAACGGCTTCGAGCAGTAATCCCCGACGCGGCCACCGGGGGACAACGCCATGCGCGCAGACCAGCACGCCTCTCGCCCGACCAAACGGATCGTGTTCGACGATCCGCATTCGGTCGACAACATGCAGGAAGCCGAAGTCACGCGGGTTCGCACCCTGCACGGCTTCTGGCGATGGGCGCTGATCGCCGCCGCCGCCGCGACCATTCTGCTGTGCATCAACCAGCAATTCTCGCTGCGGTTCTTCATCGACTACACCCAGCTCAATACGGAGTACTTTTATCTCCTGATCGCCCTAATGCTGCCGTTCACCTTCCTGATCTTTCCGGGCTCGGCGCAAGCGCGGCTCGACCGCGTGCCATGGTACGACATCGTACTGTTCACACTGACGGTCGCGTCGGCGCTGGTGTTGATGAGCTACATCCGCAAGGCGGCCGAGGCCGGCTGGGAGTTCGGCGGCGCGCCGACCCAGGTGTTCATCGCCGGATTGGCGATGTGGGCGCTTCTGATGGAGGCGCTGCGGCGGACCGGCGGCTGGAGCCTGCTGCTCTGCGTGTTTCCGTTCACGGTGTATCCGCTGTTCGCCGGCGCGAGATGGCTCGGCCCGCTCGGCGGCTCGCAGTCGACGCTGGAACAGGCGACCGCCTATCACGTCCTGTCCGGCGAGAGCCTGCTCGGAATTCCGATCCAGGCCTTTGCCGACACCGTGATCGGCTTCCTGGTGTTCGGCACCGCGCTGATGATGACCGGCGCCGGCAAGTTCTTCATCAACCTTTCCTTTGCGATCTGCGGCACCTTCCGCGGCGGCGCCGCGAAAGTGTGCATCTTCGCCTCCGGCCTGCTCGGCATGATGTCGGGCTCGATCATCTCCAACGTGCTGACCGCCGGGACCATGACCATCCCGGTGATGAAGAAGAGCGGGTTCCGCGCCTCTTATGCCGCCGCGATCGAAGCCTGCGCCTCGACCGGCGCTGTGCTGGCGCCGCCGGTGATGGGCGCCACCGCCTTCGTGATCGCGCAATTCCTCAACGTTTCCTACGCCGAGGTCGCGGTCGCCGCGATCATTCCGGCCACGCTCTACTACATCGGCCTGTTCATGCAGGTGGATTCCTACGCCGCGCGGCACGGGCTGGAAGGCATCCCGCGCGCCGAACTGCCGAGCGTGATTCAGACGCTGAAGGAAGGCTGGTACTACGTCTTCGTCATCGCGCTGCTGGTGGTGATGCTGCTGCACTTCAAGCGCGAAAGCCACGCGCCGTTCTACGCCACCGCGCTGCTCTTGGTGCTCAACCAGATCTTCTCGAAGGATACCCGCTGGACGCTCGCGACCATCGGCCGGTTCTTCGAGGTCAACGGCCGCACCTTCGTCGAACTGGTCGGCATTCTCGCCGGATGCGGCCTGTTGATCGGCGCCTTTTCGATGACAGGCGTGATCTCCAGCCTCGCGGGCGACCTGCTGCGGATCGCCGGCGACAACGCCTTCCTGCTGTTGGTGATGTGCGCGGTGACGAGCCTGGTCCTCGGTCTCGGGCTGACGACGACCGCCTGTTACATCTTCCTCGCCATTCTGGTGGCGCCGGCGTTGGAGAAGCTCGGGCTGAACCGCATGGCGGTGCACATGTTCATCTTCTACTGGGGGATGCTGTCGTCGATCACGCCACCGGTCGCGATCGCCTCGTTCGCCGCGGCCGGGATCGCCGGATCGCCGGCGATGAAGACCGGCTGGGAATCGATGTGGGTCGGCAGCATCATCTATTTCATCCCGTTCTTCTTCGTGATGAACCCGGCGCTGGTGATGCAGGGACCGGACCCGTATCTGGCCGCGATCGGCCTGATGGCGCTGGCGGCGATCGGCACGCTGTTCATCTGCGGCGGCATCCAGGGCTATCAGATCGGCATCGGCGATCTGCGCCGGGCCGGCGCGGCGGAATGGCCGCTGCGGATCGCGCTGGTGATCGGCGGCTTCGTGCTGGCGACGCCCGGCGGCGGCATCAATCCGCTGTCACAGATCCAGATCACCGGGCTCGGCCTCTGCATCCTCGCGCCGACCGTGCTGATCGCAGTGCTTCTCCTCCGGCGCGGCGGCGAGAGCGGCCTGTTGCGGCCGTCGACGCGGCCGTCGGCCTCGTGACCGGCGCCGCAACCGATCCCGTCAGGCGCCGTGAAACACCACGGCGTCGACGACCACGCAACCCTTGCCGGCGCTGCCGAGCATCACCGGGTTGAGGTCGAGGCTGACTACGCGCGCAGCGGGATCGCGCATCAGCTCCCCGATCTTGACCACGGCGTCGGTGAGCGCGTCGAGATCCATCGGTTCCTCGCCGCGCACCCCGGCGAACAGCGGCGCGACCCGCAGCGTCCGCAACGCCTCGCGGACGTCGTCGGCGCTGAACGGCGGCAGCAGCAGCTTGGTATCGCGGAAAATCTCGACATATTTGCCGCCGTCGCCGACCACCACCACCGGACCGAACACCGGATCGCGATGCGCGCCGATCATCATCTCGCGCCGCCCGCCGGCCATCGCCGCGACGATCACACCGTCGAAGCGTGAGCCATTCCTGGCGATGATCTGCTCCATCTCGGTGAAGATGTCGCCGGTCGCATCTGCCGAAGTCACGCCGAGCCGGACCAGGCCGAGTTCGGATTTGTGCGCGATATCGGCCGAACAGCCCTTCACCACCACGGGGCCGCCGATCATCGTGAATGCCGCGACCGCCTCGTTGCGCGACAGGCACAGCCGATGCGGCACGACGGGGATGCCGCGCGACGCCAGCAGCGCCAGGCTATCGGCCTCATTGAGCATCAGCGCGCTGGAGCGCGTTGCGACCGGCGCTTCGCTCGCATTGTGTGTCCGGCGTCGCTCGCGGGCCGTGGCCATCAGCTCGCGATGCGCGAGGAACTGGTGCAGCGCCGTCACCGCCTCGACTTCGGTCGGGAAAACCGAGGTGCCGTTGGCCGCGAACGCCTGCGCCACGCTCGGCTGCGTCGCCGCCACCACCAGCGGCTTGCCGGTCTGCTTGCCGAACGCCGCGGCGTCGCGCGAAAACGCCTCGACGTCGTAGCCGGGCCCGGCGACCGGCACACCGATCAGGAACGCGTCGGCGGCGGGGTCTTCGGCGATGACCGGCAGGATGTCGCCGAACAGCGCGCTGTTCGACAGCAACGCCGCGGTGAGGTCGATCGGGTTGGTGGTGGTGGCGAAGCTCGGCAGAATGCCCTTCAGCTTGGCGTCGGTCTGTGGCGCGAGCTTCGCCATCGGCATTCCGACGCTGGTCGCGGCGTCGGCGGTCAGCACGCAGACCGCGCCGGAATTGCTGATCGCCACCAGCCGCCGCCCCTGCGGCTTCCAGCCCTTGAGATACAGCTCGGTCGCTTCGACCAATCCGCGCATGTCCGGCGCGCGCCAGATGCCGTGATGTTCGAAGAACGCATCGACGACGCGGTCTTCATTCGCGAGCGCGCCGGTGTGCGATTGCGCCGCCTGCTTTCCGGCTTCGGTGCGGCCCGATTTCAGCGCGATGATCGGCAGATCGCGATCCAGCGCGATCGACGCCAGTTCTTCGAGATACTTCTTGTCCGGAATGCTCTCGAGATAGAGCAGCATCAGCCTGACTTCCGGGTCCTCCGCGACCGCGCAGGCGAGCTCGCCGACGGTGATATCGGCATCGTTGCCGGTGGCGTGGGTGTGGCGGACGCCGATGCCCTTCTGCCGCAGGAAGCCGACCGGCACGGTCGACAGCGCGCCCGACTGGCTCAGCATCGCGACGTGCCCCTCCGCGCGATCCATGTCCATGAACATCGTCGAGAACGACGCGATCGCGCCGGTGCCGAAATTCGCCAGCCCCTGCGAGTTCGGACCGACGATCCGCATCCCGGCCTTGTGCGCGGCGGCGACCATGCGGCGCTCTTTCGCCTTGCCTTCGACCGCATCGACTTCGCCGAAGCCCGACGCCATCACCACCGCGATCTTGACGCCGGCAGCGGCGCAATCCTCGACCGCGGCGATCGCGTTGTCGCCGGCGACCGCGACGATCACCATCTCCGGCGCTTCGGGCAGATCAGCGAGCGAGGCGTAGCTCTTGTGGCCCTGGATTTCCGGCCGGCTCGGATTGATCGGATAGACCTTGCCCTTGAAGCCGAATTTGTCGAGAAAATGCACCGGCCGGCCGCCGACCTTGTTGGGATTGTCCGAGGCGCCGATGATGGCGACGGATGTCGGGTCGAGGGCAGCGCGCAGGCGGCTCATGAGGCAGTCCTTTCGAAATACGGAACGAGGCGACCGGTGAAGTGCGCAAACCCCGCGCGCACGGAATCGCCGATGGCGAGATCATTGGCGCCGTGCGCCATCATGCGGAAACCCTCGGCGGCGTCGATCAGCACGATCTTGAACGGCACGTGCTCACGCGCCTCCGCCGTCGCGGCGCGGCACACCAGCGTCGCGGCATGAACCGTGCCCGCGCCACTCGCCCGCAGCGTGGCGAGATCGCCACCGCCGCAGTCGGCGCAGAAGTCGCGGCGGAAGTACTGCGCCGCGCCGCAGGCGTTGCAGCGCTGATAGACGATCGCCTCCGCGCCCCTGGTCCAGTCCGACATCGTCGCCATGCTCATCGCACCCGCTCCAGAAACATGCTGACATGCGACGACAGCACGCCGCCGTCGCCGTGCAGCAGCGCCACCGAGGCGTCGCGGACCTGACGATCGCCGGCGCGACCGGTCATCTGCAGATGGGTCTCCACCAGATGCGCCATCGCCCCGCCGACGCCGCAATGGCCGTAGCTCAGCAGCCCGCCATGGGTATTCAGGGGCATCACGCCAGCGCGCGAGAAATGCCCACTGCGCGCTTGCGCGGCGGCTTCGCCGCGTTTGGCGAGGCCGAGGTCTTCGAGTAGCATCAACAGCGTGATGGTGAAGCTGTCATAGACCGCGGCGTAGCGGACATCGCCGATCGCCACACCGCTCGCCGCTTTCGCCCGCTCCACTGCAAGCTCCGCTCCCGATGGCCCCGCGGCCGGCATCGCGGTGACGTGCTGATGAGTATGCGCCTGGGCGCAGCCGCGCACCTTGACGCGATGCGCCGTGGTCGGCTCGGCGCTGATCACCAGCGCCGCGCCGCCGTCCGACACCGGGCAGCAATCGAGCAGTTTCAGCGGCGAGGCAATAGGCTTCGACGCCATCACCTCGGCGACGCTGATGGAATCGCGAAACTGCGCGCCGGGATGGGTCACCGCATGTGCGCGCATCAGCACCGCGAATTCGGCGAGGTCCTCTTCGGTGACGCCGTGATCGTGCATGTAGCGCGACGCGACCAGGCCGTAATAGGCAGGAATGGTCGGCCCCAGCGGCACTTCGTAAGTCGGATGGCCGACCTGCGCCAGCGCCTGCACGGAAGCGTCGCGGCTCTGGCCGGTCAGCCGGTTCTCGCCGCCGACAACCAGGATGTTCTTCGCCGCACCACTTTCGACGAGCTGATGCGCCAGCATCGCCATTGCCATCCCGGTGGCACCGCCGACCTGTATCGCGTGGCAGTAACTCGGCCGGATGCCGAAATGCTCGGCGAACACCGTGGCCAGCATGATGTGCGGCATCGTCGTCGAATAGCCGCACAGCAGCCCGTCGATATCGTTCCGCGCGAGCCCGGCGTCGGCGACGGCCAGCTCGGCCGCCTCGCGCATCAGCGACAGCGTGGTCGAGCCTTCGATCTTGCCGAACGGGGTGAGGCCTGTACCGGTGATGTAGCTCATGACGCGCGCCCGGCGCTTAGCATCACCCCATCGTCCGTCATTCCGGGACGCGCCCCTTGGCGCGGGCCCGGAATCCATACTCCCTGACGGTGGTTATGGATTCCGGGTTCGCCGCTACGCGGTGCCCCGGAATGACGATGGAGAGGTTTTCCACAATGATCAGTAAGAGCTTTCATCGCCTCAACTCTGTCCAGTCGCTGCGGGCAGCTTCAACGCACCGCACGCCGCCAGCGCCGCTATCTCATCCTTCGCATAGCCCGCCTCGGCCAGCACCTCAGCGCCTTGCTCGCCGAGCCGAGGCGCGAAGCGCTGGCGTTCGACCGGGGTTGCGGACCACGTCGCCGACACTTTCATGTCGCGGATTGCGCCTTCGCTCGGATGCTCGACCACAGCGAAGAAATCAGTCGCGACCAGATGCGGATCGTCGAGAATGCTCTCGAGGTCGTGCATCCGCATCGCCGGAACATCGGCTTCGTCGAGCAGCCGGGTCCATTGCGCCGTGGTGCGCGTCTGAAAAATCCGCGCCAGCTCGGCATAGACCACGTCGATATTCACCGCGCGCCTGGCGAAGCTGGTGTAGCGCTCGTCGGCCAGCAGATCGTCGCGGCCGACCGCGCGCAGGAAACTGAACCATTGCTTGTCGTTGTAGACCATCGCGCAGATGTAACCGTCTGCGGTCTGGTACGGACGCCGGTCCGGCGACAGATGCCGCGCATAGCCGCCACGATCGAGCGGCGGCTCGTAAGTGAGCCCGCCGAGGTGATCGCCCATCACGAAGCTCGCCATCGTTTCGAACATCGGAATATCGACGCGCTGGCCCTGCCCGGTCCGATCGCGATGCACCAGGCTGGCGCAGATCGCCCCAACGGCGGTGAGACCGACAATACGATCGACCAGCGCGTTCGGCACGTAGCGCGGCGTGCCGTCGCCGACGCGGGCGTTGAGCGACGGCAGCGCGGTGGCGCCCTGGATCAGATCGTCATAAGCCGGCTTCGCCGCGTAGGGTCCATCCTGGCCGAAGCCGAATACGCCGGCATAGATCAACCGCGGGTTGATCGCGGCGACCTCGTTGTAGCCGAGGCGCAGCCGCGCCATCGCCTGCGGCCGTACATTATAGACCAGCACATCGGCGGTCGCGATCAGTCGAAGCGCGGCGTCACGGCCGGCGGGGTGCTTGAGGTCGAGGCAAATGCTGCGCTTGTTGCGGTTCGTATTGAGGAACACCGGGCCCATGTCGGGGTGGCGCGCAGGCCCGATCTGCCGCGTGACATCTCCTTCGGGGGCCTCGATCTTGACCACGTCGGCGCCGTAGTCGCCGAGCATCTGGGTCGCATAGGGCCCCATCAGCACCGACGTCATGTCGACGATCTTCACGCCCTCGAGTGGCCCCATCGCCGCGTGTGCTCCCTGGTGCATTTAGCGGCGCTCTCGGCGGCGCCGTCGCTCCCGTGTAGCGTGGAGCGATCGCGAAGATCAAGCTGGCCCGCGGCATGGCGCCTCTGCGCCGCCACTTGCGGCGCGCGATGTTCCGCGCCGCGGAAACGTTGAGCGTCCTCATTGACCGCGGCGACCCAGATAGTCCACTGGGTGAGCAAGCCGGAACAGCTGCGATCCCGACGCCAGAGCACGCCAGATGACGACACATCACAAGACCTTCCTTGCGCCACCGTTCGTGGCGACGATGGCGCTCGGCGCGTTGTGGCCGTCGCCGGGCTGGAACGCAAAGCACGGCTTTCCGGAGTTCAGCTTCATCTGGCGCGACTACCGGATCAGCAAGGATGCGCTCGGCGTGCTGCAGCGGCTCGCCGGCCGCGACGACGACACGACCACCGATCGGCTGTTGCTGCTCGCGCCGCACGTCACTGGATTCCGCCTGACGATGGCGATGCTGATTCATCCGCAATGGCCGCTACCGATCTGGCGCGCGCTGCAGCTGCGCAACCGGTTGATCCGCCGCGGCGAGATCAAGGTCGCCTATCCGTCCGACCTGATCGTGCGGGCGATCGCCTGGCGCGTGCACGACAAGGGCATCGAGCTCGACATCCACGCGCAACTGCTGCAAGGCGACGATTGCCCGTGGGAGAGCATCACGACTTTCTATTACCGCGGCCGTTTCCAGCCGCTGTTTTCGCGCGGCCCGGCCGAGGGCGCATCGGCGATGTCCCCGGTTGTTGATCCGACCCTCGCGCCGGTGGCGCGATGGACCATCGATGGCGGCCGACGCCTGCGCTTCGCGGGGCTGACCGGCGATTACAATCCATTGCATCTGCTGGACGCTTACGCGCGACGAACCGGGTTTGCTGCGGCGTCGGCGCATCCGCAGCGCATCGTCGCGCAATGCCTCGGTCACATCGCCGATGCGGACGCGCCGGCGCAGCAACTCGAACTATGGCTCAAGGGACCGGTGTATTTCGGCCGCGACGTCACGCTGCGCGCGTGCCGCTCGCCGCACGGCGACGACTTCGCGCTGTGGCTCGACGGCGATGAACGGCCGGCGCTGGTGGGAAGGCTATCGAGCGCGATCTGATCGAAGAACGTCCGCACGGCGTTAGAGAGCCGTCCCCTGAGGTGGCCGCGCAGCGGCCCTCGAAGGGCGACGGCGGGACGCGCCCGCCACACCAATCATCCTTCGAGGCTCGCCGCGCTCGCGCCTCAGAATGAGGGTCGGTGCGCCATGCGACCGGACGCTTACTTCACCATCTTGCGCAGCTCGGTCTTCAGCACCTTGCCGTAATTGTTCTTCGGTAGGCTTTCGAGAAAGACGTAGCGCTTCGGACGCTTGAAGCGCGCGATCGCATTGAGGCAATGCGCGTCGAGCGCGGCATCGTCGGGCGCCGTCCCTTCCGCAAGCACCACGCAGGCGACGACGTTCTCGCCCCATTCCGGATCGGCGACGCCGATCGCCGACACCTCACGCACCGCGGGATGCGTCAGCAGCGCTTCCTCGACCTCGCGCGGATAGATATTGGTGCCGCCGGAAATGATCACATCCTTGGAGCGATCGGACAGCGTCAGGAAGCCGTCTTCATCAAGACGACCGACATCGCCGGTTCGGAGCCAGCCGTTCTTGAGCGTCTCGGCATTGGCGTCGGGATTGTTCCAATAGCCGAGCATCACGGTCGGACCCTTGGCCTCGATCTCGCCGGTCTCGCCAGCCGGCAGCACCTCGCCATCGACGCCGGTGATCCGCACCGACAGTGCGCTTTGCGCGACACCGACCGACGCCAGCCGCTGCAGATAGCGCGGATGATCGACGTCGGCGTGCTGCTCGCGCTTCAGCGAAGTGATCGTCATCGGCGATTCGCCCTGACCGTAGATTTGCACGAAGCGCTGGCCCATCACATCGATCGCATCGCGGATGTCGGCGAGATACATCGGCCCGCCGCCATACACGATGGTGCGCAGCCCCTCGCCACGCTCGCCGCGGCGTCTCGCGGCGTCGACCAGCCGCCGCACCATGGTCGGCGCTGCGAACATCGCGACGTTGCCGAGCTGTTTGCCGAGGTCGAGGACTTCGTCGGGATCGAAGCCGCCGGAATCCGGCACGACATGGCGCGCGCCGAACCGAACGTGGATGAAATTGTACAGCCCCGCGCCGTGCGAAATCGGCGCGGCGTAGAGCGCCGCATCGTCCGGCGACACGGCGTCGACGTCGGCGAGATAGCACAACGACATCGCGATCAGATTGCCGTGGCTGAGCATCACGCCCTTCGGCCGGCCGGTTGTGCCCGAGGTGTAGAACAGCCAGGCGAGGTCGTTGTCCTCCCGCGCGACCGGGACCTTGTCGCCGCCGCCACTGCGGGCTCGGTGATACTCATCGCTGTCCACCGACAGGGTCGACATGCCGGACGGCAGATCGTCCACCGCCTCGCCGAGCGAGGCGGCGGTGTCGTCGCAGATCAAGGCGAGCTTCGCCTCCGCGTTGCTGCAGATCCACGCCGCCTCGCGGCCGTGCAGCTTGGCGTTGATCGGAATCGCGACCGCGCCCGCCCACCAGATGCCGTAGAGCGCCTCGAGATATTGCGTGCAGTTGGTCGCGAACAGCGCGACGCGGTCGCCGGGCGCGATGTTGTAGTCACGCGCCAGCGCCGCGGCGAGAGCCGCCGCGCGCCCTGCAAACGTCGCGTAGTCGGCCTCGATCGTCGCGCCACGCAGCAGCGCGGGCGCGCCGGGCCGAAGCCGGGCGCTCGCTGCGAGCCATTCGGCCAGATTCATCGCCAGACTCCAACCGGCAAGCGTTACTTCGCCGGCTCGAGCACCGACACGTAGTTGGCGACCGCGGCGCCGCCCATGTTGAAGATGCCGCCGAGCTTGGCGTCCTTGATCTGCATCCCTTCCGGCGCCTGGCCGAGCAGCTGCATCGCGGTCAGCACGTGCATCGACACGCCGGTGGCGCCGATCGGATGGCCCTTGGCCTTGAGACCGCCGGACGGATTGATCGGCAGCTTGCCGGTCTTCAGAGTCCAGCCTTCCTTGATCGCGCGCGCGCCCTGCCCCTTCGGCGTCAGCCCCATCGCTTCATACTCGATCAATTCGGCGATGGTGAAGCAGTCATGGGTCTCGACGAAGGACAGATCGTTCAGCGTGACGCCGGCCTGCTCCAGCGCACGCTGCCAGGCGAGCGTGCAGCCTTCGAACTGCAGGATGTCGCGCTTCGACATCGGCAGGAAGTCCTGCGCGTGTGCGGTGGCGCGGATGTTGACGGCCTTGCCCATCGTCTTGGCGTTCTCGGCGGAGGTCAGCACCAGGGCCGCCGCACCGTCGGACACCAGCGAGCAGTCGGTGCGCTTCAAGGGACCGGCGACGAACGGGTTCTTGTCGCCCTCAGCGCGACAGAACTCGAAGCCAACGTCCTTGCGCATCTGCGCGTAGGGATTCGACACGCCGTTGTGGTGATTCTTGGCGGCGATCATTGCGAGGGCGTCGGACTGGTCGCCGTATTTCTGAAAGTACTTCTGCGCAATGATGCCGAACACGCCGGCGAAGCCGGCAGGCGTCTCGCCGTCTTCCGGCAGATACGAGGCGCGCAGCAGGTTCTTGCCGATCTCCGGACCCGGCGTCCGGGTCATCTGCTCGACACCGACGACCAGGACCACCTTGGCGTGGCCGGCTTCGATGGCGCGGATACCCTGATGCACGGCGGCGGAGCCGGTGGCGCAGGCGTTCTCGACGCGGGTGGCGGGCTTGAAGCGCAGCGCCGGATCGGCCTGCAGCACCAGCGCCGCGGTGAAATCCTGCGGCGAGAAGCCGGCGTTGAAATGACCGAGCACGATTTCATCGACGTCGCCCGCCGCGATACCGGCGTCCGCGATGGCCTCGTTCGCGACACGGACGATCATGCTCTCCACCGTCTCGGCGTCGAACTTGCCGAAGGGCATATGCGCCCATCCAACGATGCTGGCGGTCATGGCGTTTCTCCTCAAGACAGGGTGGTAGTGATTTGCCCGCAATATAGGACGGCCGTCAGCCAAAAGGCACCCCCCGCCTCGGTCATGCCGGTAGGGCAAAAAGTCTGGCGGGCGAGGTGGCCGGCGGCCGGCCGCGTCAGGCGACGAAATTCCCGCCGAGTTCGTCGTCGATGTGATTCCGGATGATGTCGTCGAAGGTCTTCTCGGCGGTGGTGAAACCGAGCTGCCGTGCGCGGTCGGTCGAAAAATTGCGCGGCCAGCCGGCGACGATGCCCATGATCACCGGGTCCGGCTCGCGCCTGATCCGCGCGACGACATTCTTGCCGGTGACGCGCTCCAGCGCGGCAATCTGCTCGCCGACGGTCGCGGCGAGGCCGGGCATCGAAAGATTGCGCCGCGGGCCGACCGCCTTTGTGTCCATCGTGCCCGCGTGGATCAGGAAACCGACCGCCGAGCGCGGCGAGGCGTGCCAGTGCATCACGTCGTCGGAAACCGGCAGCACGGCCTCCTGCCCGGCCAGCGGTTCGCGGATGATGTTGGAGAAGAATCCGGAGGCCGCCTTGTTCGGCCTGCCGGGCCGCACGCAGATCGTCGGCAAACGAATGCCGACGCCGTCGAGAAAGCCCCGGCGGGTATAGTCGGCGATCAGGAGTTCGCAGATCGCCTTCTGGGTGCCGTAGCTGGTCAAGGGGGTCGACAGGAACTCGTCGCCGATCTTCTCGGGGAACGGCGCACCGAACACCGCGATCGACGAGGTGAACACCAGCCGCGGGTGATAGCCGTCGCCGACCGCGCGGATCGCTTCCAGCAGATGCCGCGTGCCATCGAGGTTGATGCGGTAGCCCTTGTCGAAATCGGCCTCGGCTTCGCCGGAGACGATCGCGGCGAGGTGGAAGATGATTTGCGGCCGCGACGCCAGCAGCGGCGCGGCGCTCGCGGCGTCGGCGAAATCACTGGTGACGATCTCGACCGGGATCGTCGCATCCAGCGGCTGCGCCGCGGCAACCACGTCGTGCAATGTAATGCGGGTGATCTCGCGATCGCCGAGATGGCCGTCGGCCAGCAATCGATCCACCAATTTGCGCCCGACCATGCCGGCGGCGCCGAGAATCAGAATATGCAAGGAACGTCCCCTCTCTTCTGTCATTCCGGGATGCTACCAGGCGGCGGAGCCGACTGGTGGCAGGCCCGGAATCCATATCCCCTGCAGGGGTTATGGATTCCGGGTTCGCGCTGCGCGCGCCCCGGAATGACAATTTCCAATGTTGGCATTCGACGCAAGATCCAGCCCGCGCTATTCCTTGACCGCACCCGTCATCGCCGAGACGTAGTGCTCGACGAAGAACGCGTAGAGGATCACCAGCGGCAGCGAGCCGACCAGCGCGCCGGCCATCAGCGAGCCCCATTTGTAGATGTCGCCGTCGACGAATTCGTTGACGATCGCGACCGGCACGGTCTTGTTCGGCGTCGATTGCAGAAAGGTCAGCGCGTAGATGAACTCATTCCAGCACAGCGTGAACGAGAAGATGAAGGCCGAGATCAATCCGGGCACCGCCAGCGGCACGATGATCTTGGTGAGGATCTGCCAGCGCGAGGCGCCGTCGATCAGCGCGCATTCCTCGAGCTCGAACGGGATGGTCTTGAAATAGCCCATCAACAGCCAGGTCGAGAACGGGATCAGCAGCGTCGGATACACCAGGATCAGCGATAGCGGCGAGTCGAACAGCCCGTAGGCCTGGATCACCGACGCCAGCGGAATGAACAGGATCGAGGGCGGCACCAGATAAGCGAGGAAGATCGCGCCGCCGACGCTGTCGGCGCCGCGGAATCGCAACCGCACGATCGCATAGGCCGCGAGCACGCTGGCCACGATCGACAGCGTGGTCGCCGCCGCCGCGACATACATCGTGTTCCACAGCCAGCGCGGATATTGCGTCTCGAACAGCAGCTTCGAGATGTGCTTCAGCGTCGGCTTCACAACCCAGAACGGGTTGTAGGTCTCCATGTCGATCAGCTGCTCGTCCGGCTTGATCGAGGTCAGCGCCATCCAGTAAAACGGAAACAGCAAGATCACGACGATGATGAACAGCGGCAGATACAGCGTCACCAGCCGTCGCGGCAGCGACTCCAGATAGCTCATGCCCTCGCTGTCGTCGTCCTTGGTCATGGTCGGCGATTTCGCGAGGCGCGGATCGGATGCGGTGGTCTCAGTCATTGTCCGTTCCTTGCTGCCATTTGCGCCGCTGCATTCCGAACCAGGAGATCGCGATCGCCGCCAGCAGGAACGGGATCATCGCAGTGGCGATCGCCGCACCCTCGCCGAGCCGGCCGGAGAGAATTCCACGCTGATACGACAACGTCGCCATCAGATGCGTGGCGTTGACCGGACCGCCGCGGGTCAGCGCCCAGATCAGCTGAAAATCGGTGAAGGTGAACAGCACCGAGAACGTCATTACCACGGCAATGATCGGCGTCAGCAGCGGATAGGTGATGTAGCGGAAGCGCTGCCACGAGGTCGCGCCGTCGAGCGTCGCCGCTTCGTACAGCGACGGCGACACCGTCTGCAGGCCGGCCAGCAGCGTGATCGCGACGAACGGCACGCCGCGCCAGATATTGGCGAAGATCACGCTGGCCCGCGCCCAGGCGGTGTCGCCGAGGAAATTGATGTTCTGATCGATCACGCCGAGCTTGATCAGCGACCAGGAGACGATCGAAAATTGCGAATCGTAGATCCACCAGAACGCGATCGCCGACAGCACGGTGGGTACGATGAACGGCACCAGCACCGCGGCGCGGATCATCGCCTTGAATGGCATGTGCCGGTTCAGCAGCAACGCGAGATACAGCCCGACCGCGAATTTGATCGCGCTGGCGACCGCGGTGTAGAGAATTGTGTTGAACACCGACAGCCAGAAGATGCTGTCGTCCCACAGCCATTCGTAGTTCTCGACGCCGACATAGACGCCGTCACGGCCGATCCGCGCGTCGGTGAAGCTCATCCACACGCCGAGGAAGAGCGGATAGGCCAGGAACAGGATCAGGAACGCCGCGGCGGGCATCATGAACCACAGCGCCAGCCAGTTGCGGTTGGTCGAGAGCCGCTGCCACGCCGACGCGCCGCCGCGTGTCCGCACCGGCGATGTTGTTTGAAGGGTGCTCATCGACGGCTGCTTCCTTGAAGGGGCATGCGCTGGTTCATCCTCGGTACCGATTTTGCCGGATCTCAAACAACCCGTTCGTCATTCCGGGGCGCGCGGAGCGCGAACCCGGAATCCATAACCACCACCGGGAGTATGGATTCCAGGCCTGCGCCCCAAGGGGCGCATCCCGGAATGACGAACTTGATCGCTTCAATGCGGTCTACCTGCCGCAATGAAAGGAGGCTGGCGCCGCGCGCCACTCTCGCGTCGTCAATCGCCTCACGCCCGGAAGATCCGCTTCGCCGCGCGTTCGGCGCTGCTCATCGCGGTCTTCACGTCCTCGCGGCCGGTGCAGTAGTTCGCGAACATGTCGACCACGACGAAGTCGGCGATCGCGGCGGCGGCGTTCTCGCCCATCTGACCGTCGCCGGCCGGCGTCGACGCCGTGCGTCCGACGTCGCGATATGGGGTGTTCTTCGGGTCCGCCGTCCACATCGGATTCTTCTCGTAGTCGAGCAGGAACGGCGACAGATAGCCCTGCGCCGCCTCGACCCACGGGTTGAACTGCTCCGGCTCCATCATGAAGGCGGTGAACGCCTTGCAGGTGTTCGGGAACTTGGTGAAGTTGTAGATCAGGATCGGAAAGCCGAGATGCATTTCGCGGGTCTTGCCGCTGACGCCGGCGGGCAGATGCGCGTGGTTGATGTCCGCCGCCATCTCCTTGGCGTCCTTCTTGGCCGTCACGTAAATCGAGATGCCGTTGACGGTGAGATAGAGCTGGCCGGCCAGAAACGCCTTGTTGTTGGACGCGTCGTTCCACGACGCCGTGCCGGGAATAAAACTGTCGTACAGACCCTTGGTGTACTCCAGCGCCTTTGCGGTCTCGGGTGAATTGACGACGACCTTGTTGTCCTTGTCGATCAGCCTTCCGCCATGCGCCCACAGCGCCCAGTGCAGCCAGCTGTTGGCGTCGCCCGAGGCGTGGCCGAGCGCCATTCCGGCCGGCGTGCCGTTCTTGTTCAGGCCCTTGATCAGATCCGAGAAGCCGGCGAGGTCCTTCGGAAACTCCTTGTGGCCCGCTTTCTCCGCCGCGCTGATGCGGTAGTTGACGAGGCCGCCGGTCGCCGCGACCGGAATGCCGATCCACTTGCCGTTGTGCATGCCATAGGCCTTGCCGGAATCGGTCCAGCCGCCGCACTTCTTGGCGAGATGGTCGGCGACGTCGGAGACGTCGGTGCACTTGCTCGGGAACAGGAACGGCAGCGAATACAGCCCCCACACCATATCGAGACCCTGCCCGGTATTGGCGGCGACCGAAGCCTTCGGCTGGATGTCGTCGTAGGATTCGTTGGAAACGTTGATGGTGACGCTGTTGGCCTTCTGGAACGCATCGACGATCTTCATGAAGGCGACGTCTTCGGCCTCGACGAAGCGCTTCCAGCGCAGCAGATTGATCTTGGCGCCGGCTTCCGGCTTCCACGGCGAGGTCTGCGCCCAGGCCTTCGCATAACCCAGCAATTGATCAGCGGACATGGTCGCCGCCGCGGCCAGAGTCAGCGCGCCACCCTTCAGCAACGAGCGGCGATCGAATGTGAAGTCAGTCATCGGTCGTTAACTCCCTGTCTTTTGCTTGGTATCGCTTCTTGCTTGGTCTCTCGGTTGGTGATCGACTGATTTGTTCGATTGAAACCGTCAGATGCGTTGGCCGGTCTCCTTGTCGAACAGATGGGCGACGCTCGGCCGCGGCTGCAGGTGAATGACGTCGCCCGGCTGCACCTGATGGCGCTCGCGAAACACCGCGATGATTTCCTGCGCGCCGACGCGTGCGACGATCTGGGTTTCCGATCCGGTCGGCTCGACCACGACGACCTCGGCCTCGATGCCGCTGTCGGCGAAATCCAGATGCTCGGGGCGAATGCCGTAGGTGATCGGACGTTCATTGCTGCCCGCCGGCGCCTCGCTGATCGGCAGCCGCGCGCCATTGGCCGTCTCGACAAAGGGCTCGCCGCCATTGACCTTCAACGTTCCGTCGAGAAAATTCATCGCTGGCGAGCCGATGAAGCCGGCGACGAATTTGTTGGCCGGGTTGTCGTACAGATCGAGCGGCGCGCCCATCTGCTCGACGATGCCGTCCTGCATCACCACGATCTTGTCGGCCATGGTCATGGCCTCGATCTGGTCGTGCGTGACATAGACGGTGGTGGTCTTCAGCCGCTGATGCAGCTCCTTGATCTCGGTGCGCATCGCCACGCGCAGCTTGGCGTCGAGATTCGACAACGGCTCGTCGAACAGAAACACCTGCGGGTCGCGCACGATCGCACGGCCCATCGCCACGCGCTGGCGCTGGCCGCCGGAGAGCTGGCGCGGGAAGCGTTCGAGCAGTTTCCGCAGATCGAGAATGTCGGCGGCCCGATTGACCTTCTGGTCGATCTCGTTCCGATCAGCGACGCGCAGCTTCAGCGAAAAGCCCATGTTCTGCGCGACCGTCATATGCGGATACAACGCGTAGTTCTGGAACACCATCGCAATGTCGCGCTCTTTCGGCTGCACGTCGTTGACGACGCGGTCGCCGATCGAAATCGTTCCGGAGGTGATTTTTTCCAAGCCTGCCAGCATCCGCAGCAGGGTCGACTTGCCACAGCCCGATGGGCCAACCAGCACGACGAACGCCCCGTCCTCGATCGGAACCGTCACGCCATGCAGGACTTCGAAGCCGCCAAATGATTTCCGCACGTCGTGAATCTGCACCGACGCCATACAGCACCTCCCGGGACCGGCCTGTTGTGTGCGGTCGTTGCCGCCGGCCGGATCTTTGTTGCAATGATCTTAGCAGAAATTCCGTACTCTGTCGCGCCACCAAATTAACTCCGCCGATCAGCTTGACCGCCGATTGCGGAGCTGCGAACGACATGTCAGCATGCGTCTCCGCTGAATGACTCAACATCAAAACGCTCAAGAGCCCGACAAACGGGAGTGTGCGCTGCGGGAGAGACGATGAACAAGATCACCCCGGGGACTGCCCGGCGCAAGCTCCGCTCCAGCGAATGGTTCAACGACCCGCACAACCCTGCGATGACCGCGCTGTATCTCGAGCGCTATCTGAACTACGGGCTGACCCGCGGCGAGCTGCAATCCGGCAAGCCGATCATCGGCATCGCGCAAACCGGAAACGATTTGTCGCCGTGCAACCGCCACCATCTGGAATTGGCGCAGCGTGTCCGCGAAGGCATCCGCGCCGCCGGCGGCATCGCGATGGAATTCCCGGTGCATCCGATCCAGGAAACCGGCAAGCGGCCGACTGCGGCGCTCGATCGCAATCTCGCTTATCTCGGCCTAGTCGAGATCCTGTTCAGCTATCCGCTCGACGGCGTGGTGCTGACCACAGGTTGCGACAAGACCACGCCAGCCTGCCTGATGGCGGCGGCGACCGTCAACATCCCGGCGATCGTGCTGTCCGGCGGGCCGATGCTGAACGGCTGGCATAATGGCGAACGCTCCGGATCGGGCACAGTGGTCTGGAAATCCCGCGAGCGCCTCGCCGCCGGCGAGATCGACTACGAAGAGTTCATGGAGATCGTCGCATCGTCGGCGCCGTCGGTCGGCCATTGCAACACCATGGGCACCGCCTCGACGATGAACTCGCTGGCCGAAGCGCTAGGCATGTCGCTGCCGGGCTGCGCCGCGATCCCTGCGCCCTATCGCGAGCGCGGCCAGATCGCCTACGCCACCGGCCTGCGGGCGGTGGAGATGGTGTGGGAGGATCTGAAGCCGTCCGACATCCTGACCCGCAAGGCTTTCGAGAACGCGATCGTCGTCAATTCGGCGATCGGCGGCTCGACCAACGCGCCGATCCATCTCAACGCGCTCGCCCGTCACATCGGCGTCGAGCTTTCGATCGACGACTGGCAGAGCGTCGGCCACGCCATTCCGCTGCTGGTCAACATGCAGCCGGCCGGCTTCTATCTCGGCGAGGAGTATCATCGCGCTGGCGGCGTGCCGGCGGTGGTCCGCGAATTGATGAGGCACGGCAAGATTCATACGGACGCGATCACCGTCAACGGCCGTACCATGGGCGACAATTGCGCGTCGGCCCCCGCCCCCGATGGCGAGGTGATCAAGTCCTACGACGGGCCGCTGGTGCAGGACGCCGGATTCCTGGTGCTGCGCGGCAATCTGTTCGACTCGGCGATCATGAAGACCAGCGTGATCTCGCTGGAATTCCGCGAGCGCTATCTCGCCAATCCGAACGATCCGAACGCGTTCGAGGGCCGCGCCATCGTGTTCGAAGGGCCGGAAGACTATCACGACAGGATCGACGATCCGGCGCTCGACATCGATGAGCATTGCATCCTGTTCGTGCGCGGCACCGGGCCGATCGGCTATCCCGGTGGCGCCGAGGTGGTGAACATGCAGCCGCCGGCGGCGCTGATCAAACGCGGCATCCATTCCCTGCCCTGCATCGGCGACGGCCGCCAGTCCGGCACCTCGGGCTCGCCCTCGATCCTGAACGCGACGCCGGAAGCCGCCGCCAATGGCGGGCTCGCGATCCTCAAGACCGGCGACCGCGTCCGCGTCGACCTGAACAAAGGGAGCGCCAACATTCTGATCTCGGACGGTGAACTGCGGCAGCGCCGCGCCGACCTCGAGGCGCATGGCGGCTTCGCCTATCCGAAGCATCAGACGCCGTGGCAAGAATTGTATCGTGCGACCGTCGGCCAGCAGGCCACCGGCGCCTGCCTCGAACTCGCCACCCGCTATCGCGACATCGCCGGCACCGTTGGCGTCGCGCGGCACAATCATTGATGCGAGTATCGGTGACGCACGGCCGATCCACAGCAACAACTACCGTGATGCGCCGGTTTGACCCGCGCATCCATCCACGCAACGTCATTCCGGGGGGCGCGTAGCGCGAACCCGGAATCCCGAGATGCCCTGAACCTCTGGATTCCGGGTCTGCGCCCTGCGGGCGCATCCCGGAATGACGCACCATGAATTTGCGCGAAGACGCAACTGAACGAGGAAACACATGTCCGAACGTCTGAAAGGCAAGCGCGCGTTCGTCACCGCCGCCGCTGCGGGGATCGGGCGCGCTTCGGCGATCGCGTTCGCACGCGAGGGCGCCGAAGTCTTCGCGACCGATATCGACGAAGCCGGGCTCGCCAGCCTCGCAAAGCAAGGCATCGGCGAAGCAGCAAAGCTCGACGTCCGCGACAGCGCCGCGGTCGAGGCCATCGCGAAACAGGCAGGCCGCGTCGACATCCTGCTCAATGCCGCCGGCTTCGTGCATCACGGCACCGTGCTCGACTGCTCCGACGCGGATTGGGACTTCTCCTTCGATCTCAATGTGAAGTCGATGCACCGCACGATCCGCGCGTTCCTGCGGGGTATGCTGGCGGCCGGCCACGGCTCGATCGTCAACATCTCCTCGGCGGCCGGCGTCTACAAGGCGGCGCCGAACCGCTACGTCTACGGCGCCACCAAGGCCGCGGTCGCGGCGCTGACCCGCGCGATCGCCGCCGACTTCATTACCAAGGGCATCCGTTGTAACGCGATCTGCCCGGGCACGATCGAGACGCCATCGATGCTCGGCCGCGCCGCCGCCGCCGGACCCCAGGGCCGCGAGATGTTCGTATCGCGCCAGCCGATGGGCCGACTCGGCACCGCGGAGGAAATCGCCGCGCTCGCGGTCTATCTCGCCAGCGACGAAAGCGCCTTCACCACCGGAGTCGCCCACATCATCGACGGCGGCTGGACGCTGTGAGCAGGAGCATCGCATGAACAGCATCGATCTCAATCGTCGCTGCGCCATCGTCACTGGCGGTGCGCAGGGGTTTGGCCGGGCGATCGCCGAGCGGTTCGCGGCGTCGGGTGCGCGGGTGGCGATCTGGGACCATGACATCGCGCTGGCCGAGACGACCGCCAAGGAAATCGGCGACGATGTCGTCAGTGCCTTCCAGGTCGACGTCACCGATCCCGCCGCGGTCGACGCCGCGCGCGACGCGACAATGGCCGCGTTCGGCAAGATCGACATTCTGGTCAACAATGCCGGCATCGCCGGGATCAACAAGACGGTGTGGGACACCGACTACGAGGAATGGCGCAAGGTGCTGCGCATCAATCTCGACGGTCCGTTCATCTGCTGCAAGTCGATCGTGCCGGCGATGATCGCCCACAAATACGGACGCATCGTCAATATCGCGTCGATCGCCGGCAAGGAGGGCAATCCCAACGCTGCACACTATTCAGCCTCGAAGGCTGGACTGATCGCACTGACCAAGTCGCTCGGCAAGGAGTTGGCCGCCTACGACATCGCCGTCAATGCGGTGACGCCGGCGGCGGCCCGGACCGCAATCTTCGATCAGATGACGCAACAGCACATCGACTTCATGCTGTCGAAAATCCCGAAGGGTCGCTTCGTGCTGGTCGAGGAATTGGCGGCGATGGTGGCGTGGCTCGCATCGGAGGATTGCGCGTTCTCGACCGGCGCGGTGTTCGATATTTCGGGCGGCCGCGCGACCTATTGAATGATGATGTGTTCGTTTGATTTCATGATTGCGGGCGCGCTTTAAGCGCTGTCGCGCGGGTCTGCGACCTGCCGTCACACCAACCTGGAACGCGCACTGTCCATCCCGCCGGTTCCATTGGACCTGCTCGCATCCTTCGCTGACATTGCTGCAGCGGGCGCGAGTTTGCTCATCGCGCAAATTGCGTCCAGGCCCGCCTTGAAAACATACCGACCGGATGGTATCTTTTATTTCTCAATCGGAATTCACTTGAAATCGTTGAGCTTTTTCGACGCCGCGACGGAAAAGCCGCGCAAGTCATCGCGATCAACGGGTGGTGTTGTTTCGGCAAGCTCTCGATCCATGCCGCCGATCGTGGACGATGAGATCGGGCGCAACGCCTTCTCTCGGATGATGAAGCATTAGTGATGACGACCCCATACACGCGAAAGAAGCAGCCCGACCTGATCCGCCGCACCTTGCTCGAATGCGCAGCGAAGCTCGCCATCGAGCGCGGAGTGGCTGGGATCACGATCCAGGCCGTCGCCGACGCCGCCGGGGTGACCAAAGGCGGACTGTTCCACCATTTCCCGAACAAGCAGGCGCTCGTCGAGGGCGTCTTTGTCGACCTGCTGCATCAGTTGGATTCGGCGATCGATGCGCGTATGCAAGAAGACGAAGAGTCGTATGGCAGCTTCACGCGCGCGTATGTCGAAGTCACGTTCGAGGAATTCGAGCTTGGAAAAACCGGGCCAGCAGCTGCGATCACACTGTCGATGCTGGCTGAGCCGACGCTGGCACGCCGTCTTGAAGACTGGCTTCAAGATCGCGCCCGGCGCCACAGCGAGACCGATCCTGGCCCCATCATGCCGATCATACGGTTCGCCGCGGATGGTATGTGGCTTCTTCACGCACTGCGAGCCACCGGCGCTCCATCGCCGATCCCGCTCAGCCTGCGCAACGAACTCGTCGCCATGACACGCGCGCGCTGACGCAACGACATCTTATTCGAACCGACGCAGCAGAATGCGGCTTCTGGCCGAGCTGACTGCTCTCCTTACCGATGGTGCAAGATGAACTCTCTCAAACGACGCTCATTCGTCGCGTTGCTGCTCCTGGCTCAACTTCCACTCCTGAGCGCCTGCGGCCCTTCGTCGAGCGACAAGGCCGCCGCATCGGCGGAAGCGCCGCCCATCGTCTCCACCGTGAAGGTCGCCGCGACGTCCCTGCCCCGCATACAGGAATTTCCTGGGCGTCTGGCGTCCACCCGCATCTCGGAGGTTCGCGCGCAGGTTTCCGGAATCGTGCTCGAACGAGCGTTCGTCGAAGGCAGCGATGTCGCTCAAGGCGACACGCTGTTTCGCATCAATGCAGCGGTCTATCAGGCCGAAGTGGAAAGTCGCGCCGCAGCTCTGGATCGCGCCGAAGCCACCCGCGTCCAGGCGGCGAGGCAATCCGAGCGCACCCAATTGTTGCTGGACAGGCAAGCAACCAGCACCGCGCAAAACGACGTCTCGGTGGCGGCGTTGAAGCAGGCCGAGGCGGACGTCGCCTCCGCCAAGGCGCAACTCGATCGCGCCCGGATCAACCTCGACTTCGCAACGGTGCGCGCGCCCATTGCCGGGAGGATCGGACGGGCCCTGGTCACTGAAGGCGCTTTGGTGGGGCAGAACGAACCGACACATCTCGCAACGATCCAGCAGATCGACCCCATCTACGTGGACTTCACTCAATCGGTCTCGGATCCTGGCTTTCTGCCCGGTCGCGCAAATAGCGTCTCGTCCGCGGAGGTCAGATTGATCCGTGCAGACGGATCGATCGACGACAACGTCGGACAATTGCTGTTCTCCGACGTCAGTGTCGATCCGGGCACCGCCCAGGTCACCCTTCGCGCCAAATTCTCCAATCCAAAGGGCGCGTTGCTACCCGGCACCTATGTCCGCGTGCGTGTCGCCACCGGCAACTACGCGAACGCCGCCGTGATTCCGCCGCAGGCCATTCAAAGAAGCAGCGCCGGAGAGGCGCAAGCCTTTGTGGTGGATTCGGCCGGCAAGGTCGCCGTCAAGCCGCTGCGGACCGGCCCTTTGACCGCAGAGGGATGGGTCGTCCTCGAAGGGCTGTCGCCCGGAGAAACCGTCGTCGTCGAAGGCTTTCAAAAAATCCGTCCGGGCTCTGTGGTGAAGCCGCAGCCGTGGAAAGGCCCGAGTTCGGACAAGCAGGCGGAAGCCCGCTGAACAGCGCGCCTCGCGACCATCGACCGACGTTACTGCTCAGGGGTTCCTCGTGACTCGTTTCTTCATCGACCGCCCGATCTTCGCGTGGGCCATTTCGCTCTTCATCATGCTGGCCGGCGGCATCTCATTGGTGTCCCTCCCCATATCGCAATATCCAGACGTCGCCCCCGTGACGGTCTCGATCACGGCGAACTACCCCGGCGCGACACCTGAGCGGCTCTACGACGGCGTCACACGCATCATCGAGGAGGAGCTCAATGGCATCCCGGGGATGATGTATTTCGAGTCGACCAACGACGCCGGCGGCGCGGCCCAGATCACAGTGTCGTTCGGCCCCGGCTATGATCCGTCAAAAGCAACGATTGCGGTTCAGAATCGAATCAAGCGTATCGAGGCGCGCCTTCCACGCGCCGTTGTGCAGCAGGGCGTGCTTGTCGAGGAGGCGAGCACTGCGTTTCTGATGTTCGTCACACTAAGCGCGACCGGCGCCGGCACAACAGAGATCGAACTCGGCGACATCGCCGCCCGCCGCGTCACCGGAGAGCTGCGGCGCGTCCCCGGCGTCGGCCGCGCGACGCTCTATTCGAGCGAGAAGGCGATGCGCATCTGGATTGATCCCGACAAGCTCATCGGCCTCAATCTGACCGCGGGCGACGTGACCTCGGCGGTTGAAGGCCAGAACGCTCAGATTGCGTCCGGCATGATCGGGGCACAGCCTGCCAAAAAAGGGCAGCGCATTGCAGCGAACGTCCTGGTCAAGGGCCAACTCACTACGGTGAAGGAGTTCGAAGAAATCGTCCTGCGCGCCAACCCGGACGGATCGATCGTTCGTCTTCGCGACGTCGCCGAGGTCGAATTGGGAGGGCAGAGTTACCTGCAGCAGACCCGTCAGGATGGTAAACCCTCCGCCGGCATCGGCATCCAGCTTGCACCGGGCGCCAACGCTCTCGCGACCGCGACCGGCGTCCGCGCCAAAATCGCAGAGCTTCAAAAAACCCTGACCAACGTCAAGCTGCAGGTGCCCTACGACACCACTCCGTTCGTCCAGGTCTCGATCAAGCAGGTGTTGATGACCTTGCTCGAAGCGATGGTTCTGGTCTTCGCGGTGATGTTCCTGTTTCTCCAGAACATCCGGTACACGATCATTCCCACCATCGTCGTTCCGATCGCGTTGCTCGGCACCTGCGCGGTGATGTTGATGCTCGGATTCTCCATCAATGTTCTGACGATGTTCGGAATGGTCCTGGCGATCGGCATCCTCGTCGACGACGCCATCGTCGTCGTCGAGAACGTCGAACGCATCATGAAGGATGAAGGTCTTCCCCCCAGGGAGGCGACATTCAAAGCCATGAGCCAGATCTCCGGAGCAGTCGTCGGCATCACCGTTGTTCTGATTTCCGTTTTCGTGCCGCTCGCCTTCTTCCCAGGCTCGGTCGGCGTGATCTACCGACAATTCTCGGTAGCGATGGCGACCTCGATCGCTTTCTCGGCGTTTCTCGCTCTGTCGCTGACGCCTGCGCTTTGCGCGACGCTGCTGAAGCCGGTCGACAAGGCGCATGGCCACAGCCAGCGCGGATTCTTCGGGTTGTTCAACAGATTCTTCGATGCGACCAGCCGGCGTTACGTCGGAGGCGTCAGCAGCGTCGTGAGGCGGCCGGTTCGTTCGCTCCTCGTCTACAGCGTTCTCATCGCAGCGATGGTTTTTGGCTTCAACCGACTGCCATCCGGATTCCTGCCGGGAGAAGACCAAGGCTACCTGATCGTCGATGTTCAAACACCGCCGGAATCTTCGACGGAACGAACTCTCGATATCATCAAGCAGCTCGAGGCTCATTTTTCGTCCGAGCGCGCCGTAGACAGCTACACGACCGTCGGAGGTTACGGCTTTTCCGGCCAAGGACAGAACACGGCAATTGCCTTCATCAACTTGAAGGATTGGTCGGAGCGCGGGGCAAATGACAGCGCACAGTCGATCGGCGATCGCGCGAATGCGTTTCTGAGCACACTCCCCGACGCTATCGCAATTTCGCTCGCGCCGCCGCCGATCGAGTCGCTCGGCAACTCGGCCGGCTTCACCTTCCGTCTCCAGGACAAGGAGCAAAAGGGTTATGCCGCTCTCGCTGCGGCACGAGATCAGCTGCTGAATGCGGCGACACAGAGCCCGGTCCTGCAAGGCGTCTATGTCGAGGGTTTGCCGACCGCGCCCCAGATCGAGATGCTGATCGACCGCGAGAAGGCCAATGCACTCGGCGTCACCTTCGCGGCGATCAACCAGGCGCTATCGACCAGCTTGGGATCGACCTACGTCAACGATTTCCCGAACAACGCACGCATGCAGCGCGTGATCGTGCAAGCCGATGCCAATCGGCGGATGACGGCCGAGGACATTTTGCAACTGTCGGTGAGGAACAGCAAGAATCAGATGGTTCCGCTGCAATCGGTGGCACAGGTGAAATGGTCGATGGGACCGTCACAAGTCGTCGGCTTCAACGGGTTTCCAAGTATCAAATTCAGCGGCAGCGCGGCGCCAGGATACGCGAGCGGCGACGCGATGGCCGAGATGGAGCGCCTTGCCGCGGAGCTTCCGAGCGGCTTCGACTACGCATGGTCGGGCCAATCATTGCAGGAAAAGCTGTCGGGCAGCCAAGCCATCTACCTGCTCGTGCTATCGCTGCTGTGCGTCTTCCTGTGCCTGGCGGCGCTTTACGAAAGCTGGTCGATTCCGTTCGCCGTGCTGCTCGTGGTGCCGACCGGCGTGATCGGATCGGTGTTCGCGATGCTGCTGCGCGATATGCCAAATGACATCTACTTCAAGGTCGGCCTGATTACCGTGATCGGGCTGTCGGCGAAGAACGCGATCCTGATTATTGAGATTGCAAAGGACCTCGTCGCCCAGGGCGTAGCCTTCGGCGAGGCGGCGATCGAAGCCTGCCGACGTCGCTTCCGTCCCATCTTGATGACATCGCTCGCATTCATTCTGGGTGTTTTGCCGCTCGCGATTGCAACGGGCGCAGGCTCCAATAGTCAGCGCGCGATCGGCACCGGCGTTTTCGGCGGCATGTTGACGGCGACGGCGCTCGCGATCTTCTTCACCCCTGTCTTGTACGTCCTGATCACCAACACATTCGGGAAGCGCAAAGGCAAAAGCAGTGGTGGTGAGACGCCAGTTCCTGAGTAATCGCCAGGATCCCGGGCGATCGGTAGCACGACCACGACAGGCTCGGCTTCGATGCTTATATGCTCGAACCCGGCTCCATGCGGAGACGGCTTGAGATCGTTGCTCAAGCCGTCGCGGTGGCAGAGCTGAGGCCACCGAGCGTACTTGACCGCCTTGCTCAGCCCTTCCCCTTGGTCCGGAAAATCACCGGCAGGCTGAAGGTGAGGCCTTCGTCGGCGATCAGCGGCGGCGGTGCGGGGACCGGGTCGGAGCGCTTGACCATGTCGAGCGCGGCCTGATCGAAGGCGGCGTCGCCGGAGCCTTCGACGATCCTGGTCGAGAGCACGTGGCCGAGCCGGTCGAGTTCGAAGCTGACCACGATCTTGACGTTCTTCTGAGCCCCTTCCTTCGGGTAGCGCTTGTGCTTGTCGAGATAGGCGACGAGCTCCTTCTGCCAGGTGGCGCGAATGCGCTGCGCAGCCTGGCCGACGCCCTGGGCCGGCGCGACCGAGCGCGCGCCTTCCTTGGCGGTTTCGTTGCTCGGCATCGCGGTGGCTTCGGCCGCGACCGACTCGGTCGACGCCTGCTGTCGCACCACCGCCTTTTCCTTCTGCTCCTCGTCGGGCTTTTTCGGCTGCTCGGTCGTGACGATGCGGTCGGCCTCTTCGGTCTGCTGCGGAGTGTCCTTCGGCAGGTCGCTTTGCTTGACCTCGGCCTTCTGCTCGTTCAGCGCCGGCGACGCGGCAGAGGCGTCGGTCTCCGGACCCGGCGGCAGGTCGCTCGCCTCGTGCTTCGGGGACATCATCTCGAGGCCGACCTCGATCGCCTGCGCGCCGAGCGCGTCGTCGTCAACATCATCCACGCGATGCGACAGCGCCAAGGCGACGCCGCCGACATGCAGCGCGACGGCGGCGACGCCGGCGATCAGCCACAACGGGCGCGACGGCTTGCGGGAGAAATCGAACTCGGTCATGCGCACAACGATCGTTTCATCGCCCTTGTATCACGGCCTGCGCCGGCACGGTTGCCGGACCGCGGCAGCCCGCCGACCGCCCTCACGTACCACCCGTTACTGTGCGGCGCCCGGAGTCGCCCCCGGCACCCCCTCGAGCGCCACCAGCTTGATCTTGGCATAGCCGCCGGCGCGTAGCATCTCCAGGACGTCCATCAGCTCGCCATAGGGCACCGCGCGGTCGGCGCGCAGGAAGATGAAGCGATCCTTGGTCATGTCCGGCATGGACTCGAGAGTCTGCACCAGATCGACGCGCTTGACCTGGTTCTCGCCGATCGCCACCGCAAGGTCGGACTTGATGCTGACATAGGTCGGCTTGTCCGGCCGCTTCTGCGGCGTTGCCGTCGAGGTCGGCAAGCTCACCGGCAGATCGACGGTCGACAGCGGCGCGGCGACCATGAAGATGATCAGCAGCACCAGAATGACGTCGATGAACGGCGTCACATTGATCTCGTGGGTCTCTTCGAAATCGTCGTCGAGACCGTCGAAATCGCCGAGCGAGGCGCCCATCGCCTATTCCGCCGCGCGCGCGTGATGACCGCCACCATGGCCGCGGTCGAGGTCGCGCGAAAGCAACCGTCCGACCGCGCCGGACGCCCGCGACACCAGTTCGAGATACACCCGGGTCTCGCGGGTGAAGTGATTGTAGATCAGCACCGCCGGAATAGCCGCGACCAGGCCGATCGCGGTGGCGAGCAGCGCCTCCGCGATGCCGGGCGCAACCACCGCGAGGTTGGTGGTCTGCGACTTCGAGATGCCGATAAAGCTGTTCATGATGCCCCACACCGTGCCGAACAGGCCGATGAACGGCGCGGTCGCGCCGATCGAGGCGAGGAAGCCCATGCCGTGGCGCATGTGCCGCGCCTCGGCGCGCACGATCTCGCTGAAGCTCGAGGCGACGCGTTCCTTGATGCCGGAATCGCTGGCGATGCCGGCCGACAGCCGCGCCTCGCGCACGGCCGCCGTCACCAGCGATGTCAGCAGATGATCGCTGTCGCCGAGCGCGAGCTGCGCTTCCGAGAGCGACCGCGATTCCGCGATCTGCTTCAGCGCGGACCGCAACCGCCAGCGGGCGCGACCGAGTTCGATCTTCTTGGCGATGAAGATGGTCCAGGTGATCACCGAAGCGAAGGCCAGCCCGACCATCACCGCCTTCACGACGATGTCGGCCTGAAGAAACATTGTCCATGGCGACAATTCGGCGAGGCCAGGCGCGACGCTTGCACCCGTCGAAGCGCCGGCCGAGGTCAGCGCCTGGGTCGCCCCCTTGGTCTCGGGCGCAGCGGCGGATTGCACCTGTTGCACCGGCGGCTGCTGCGCGGAAATCGGCGCGACCGGCGCCAGCAACGATAGCGCAACCAACGCAACGGCGATCAATCGGATTTTCGACAGGTTCATACGTCGGCCCAGTACCGGATGAGGTTGTGATAAATACCGGTCAATTTGACCGTTTCAGGGTCATCGCGTCCCAGCCGCTCGACCAGAGCCTGAATGGCGCCGTCGAGATCGTAGATCATGCTGCGCGCATGGGCATCACGTATCATGCTCTGCAACCAGAAAAAAGACGCGACCCGCGCTCCGCGGGTCACGGGCGTCACCATGTGCAGGCTGGACGACGGGTACAGAACGCAGTCCCCGGCCGGCAGCTTGACCTCGTGCGACCCGTAGGTGTCCTCGACCACCAGCTCGCCGCCGTCATATTCATCGGGCTCCGCGAGGAACAGCGTGACTGAAAGGTCGGTGCGAATACGCAGCCCGGTGAGCGGGTCGCCGCGCACCGCATTATCGACGTGAATACCGAAATGGTGATTGCCCGACGCGGCATAGCGGTTGAACAGCGGCGGGAAGATCTGCAACGGCACCGCCGCCGAGACGAATTTCGGATTGGCGGTCAGGGCCGACACGATGCGGCGGCCGAGCATGCGGGCGAGTTCGCTATCCGGCGGCAGTTGCTCGTTGCGTTTGACCATCGCCGACTGCGCGCCGGCGGTGGAGCGGCCATCCTCCCAGTCCGCTTGGTCCATCAGACGACGGAATTCCGTCACCTCGTGCTTCGACAGCACTTCGGGAATACAAACCAGCATGGCAACTCCAGTTCCGGCCCGCGCGTCAGAGCGCGCCGCGCAGGGTCAGCAGCACCGAACGACCCGGCGCGATGAACACGAACGGCGAGGCGCTGCGATAGAACGCGTCGTAATAAGTCGTGTTGAGGATGTTGTTGACCGACAGCTTGGCGGTCAGGTGCCTGTCGACCTTGAACTCGACGAAGCTGTCGAACCGCCAATGTTCGGGCAGCACGTTGCCGTTGATGGCGCCGAAGGTGCCGCCGTAGATCTTCGAGGCGTAGGTCGCCTGCCCGCCGACTTCCCAATGGTCGTCGAACTTGTATTTGGTGAGCAGGTTGAACGACTGGTGCGCGATGTTGGCAAGTTGAGCGCCGACCTGGGCCGCATCGATCGATTGCAGGACCTGGCTCTCCATCAGCACCAGGCCGCCGAACACGCTCCAGCGGTCGGTGATCTTGCCGGCCACCTCGAGGTCGATGCCGCGGACGCGATAGGCCGCGCCGCCGATGATGGTGCTGCCGGAGGTCTCCCGGGCGTTGGTCTTGTCGGTCTGGAACAGCGAGCCGGTCAGCAGCAGGTGCCGGTTGAACAGCTCCCATTTGGTGCCGACCTCGACCGCCTTGTTCTGCTCGGGCGTCAGCGCCTGGAACACGGCGTTGCTGACGACGAGTCCGCCATAGGCCGAACCGGAGGCGTCGAGCTCGGCGCCGACCGGGTTCGACGAGGTCGCATAGGCCGAGTACAGGCTGGCATAGGGCAGCGGCTTCACCACCACGCCGGCATTGTAATTGAACATTCCGGACTGCACCCCGCTCGACGCCGTCGAGCTGACGCCGCGGATGTCGTAGTCGTCGTAGCGAATCCCGCCATTGACGATGATGAAATCATTGTAGTTGGCGGTCTCGATCGCGTAGACCGATTTGGTGTCGACCGTGATATTGGTCGGGTTGCCGGCGCGCTGCGGCGCGCTGGAGAACTCGAACAGATTCGGCGGCGCCAGCAGCGGCACGGTGATCCGGCCGCCGGTCTGGAAGCCAGCCAGCTCCGACGAGAGCCCGGCATAGTTGTCGCGCATCACCTTTTCCTGCGACACCTCGGCGCCGGTGATCAGCGCGTGCTTGATCGGGCCGGTATCGAATTTGTAGGTCAGGTCGGTCTGGTTGGCGAGAACGTCGGTGACCTGATAGCGGCTCTGCGACGCCAGCGACACCGTGGTGGCGGTCGGGTTGCTCGGCAACGTCCCGATGTAGTCGAGCACCGAGCGGGCGGCGCGGGTGCGATTGCTCAGCGTGATGTCGGGCGTGATGTTGAATTCGCCGGTCAGCGTGCCGAAATCCTGCTGCGCCTTCTGGAAGTCGCGATTGACGAAGCCGTAATAGGTGTTGCGCGGTACGTTCACGCTGGTCGAGGGCCGGCGCAGCGCGGTGTTGTAAGGCACGCCGAAATCCGGAAGGCCGTTGAGATCGGTGTGGACGTAGTTCGCGGTGATCTTGATGGCGTCGGTCGGCGTCCACTTGATCGCCCCGAGGGTTCCCCAACGGTCATCGAAGACATAGTTGCGGCCGGCGACGTTGGCCTGCTGGTACAGGCCGTCGAACCGCACGGCCAGCGTCGGGCTGATCACCTGGTTGACGTCGACCGTGACGCGCCTGGTGGCGTCGGTGCCGAATGTGGTCTCGGCCTTGGTGAAATTGCCCTCCGTCGAGGCCTGCTTGGTGACGATGTTGATCGCGCCGCCAGCGGTGCCGCGTCCGGCAAGCGTCGAGGCAGGCCCACGCAGAATTTCGACCTGCTCGGTGAAGAAGTTCTCGCGGATCGAGACCGCCGGATCGCGGATGCCGTCGATAAAGACGTCGTTGCGGGCGTCGAAGCCGCGGATGAAGAAGCGGTCGCCGAAAGCGTTGCCGCCCTCGCCGGTGCCGAGCGTCACGCCGGCGGTGGAGCGCGCCACGTCACGCAGCGAGGTCGCGTTCTTGTCCTGCAGAATCTCCTTGCTCAGCACCGTCACCGTCCGTGGGGTGTTCAACACCGGCTCGGTGAACTTCGAGCCTGACAGCCGGTCGACCTTGTAGGGCGCATCCGCATCCGCATAGGGGTTGCGATCCGCCGACAACACGCCGGCATTCGGAAACGGCACCGGCGCCACCTGAGCCGGCTGCGCGCGCCGCGCCGCACGGCGCAACGCGGTGCGCGCACGGATTTGATCGGGCGTCGGCTGCGCCGCCACAGGGCGCGGCCGCGCCACCGGCGCATCGACCGTCACCGCGGGCAGGCTCGATTGCTGCGCCTCGGCGCCGCCGATCGACGCCACCGCGATCATCCCGGCGACCGCCGAAACCTTGCGGCCGTAGTAACTGTCGAGCTGATCATTGTACGTTCGGAGCGACGCTTCTGCGCGCAGCGACCTCGGTGCCTTGGCTCCACTCATTTCGCCCACCACCCCAACTGCTTTTGCTAATTATCTGCAGGTTGAACTGGTATCGACCGCAATATGGAGGGTCAACGCGCGAGAGGCGCTGTAGAATTGGAATCGCTCAAGATCAAAACCATTCTAAACAAGCAGCTCCGGAGACATCCGGAGGCGATCGCAGAAACCGTACGGGGATCATGCGAAAACGAACAACTACGTCGTGATTGCACGCCGCTGACATGGCGCGCAGCGGCCTATTCGACCGAGGGGCTCGGCGGCTTCATCAGCGAGAACAATTCGTCGACGGTTTGCTGGGCGATCACCCGCACACGGTCGTTATCGAGCGAACCATCAATTCTGATTCCACTCACCACCGCGCGAATCTCGTCGCGAAACTCGCTGAGAAAACGCAACGGATCCGCCTGATCATTGGCGACACGCGCGATCAGGCCGGTAATCAGGATCTGGCAGGCGATCATTCGCCCGTTGAGTTCTTCCATGGTCCAATTCCCGTCGGAACCGGCGGCGCGGCGCCGTCGACCGGCTCGACACAATCTGCCGTCAGATGCCACGGCTCTTCCGAAATACGAAATGGATCGTCTCTAAACTCCGCCCAAGTGATCGGCGAAGCGGTCGCTGGAACTTGCGGGCTGGACTGATAAAGCTCCCTCCGGGCTTGATGAAACGCAATGCGCTGGCTGCTCGATTGCGTAACGATCCCTCTAAAGAGCGTGGGAGGTAGTCCTTATTGTTCGATCCTGTTCGCGATGATGCTGTCCCGAGCCGCGCTCTGCGCCTTGCTGAGTTGCTTCCGCGTGCGATCGGCATCGACACCGACTGCATCGCCGTGCTCGATCCCGCAGGCTTCATCCTTGAGGTTAATCCGGCATGGTCGCCTCCGGCGATGCTGGCGCCCCTGAGAGTGCCGTCGGCCGCAACTGGACCGAAATCTGGCTGGCCGGCGGACGCGACGCGGCGTTCGATGCGGTCCGGCGCGCTCGAACAGGCTTGTCGAGCAGATTCACGGCGCAGGAGCCGAGCGCAAACGGCGAGCCCCGATGGTTCGATGTCATCGTCGATCCGATCTGCGACGCCGACGGCCGGTTCGCGCAGATTCTGACGCGGGCCCGCGACATCACGATCCACAAGAACCGCGAAGCCGAACTGCAACGCCGCCTCGACGAAAAGACTGCGGCGCTGTCGGTTCTGGCCCGGCAGCTCGAAGCCGAATCCTCGGATCGATCGGCGGCGGCGGCGCGGGCCGCTCATACCGACCGGATCCGGTTGTTGGGCCAGTTCGTCATCGGCATCATCCACGACTTCAACAATGTCCTGACGGTGCTGAACGGCGCCTCGGCGATGCTGCTGCGGGGCGGCTTGACCCAACAGCAGGCGCGTATCCTGCGGGATATCAATCAAGCGATTTCCGGCGCCGCACAATTGTCGCGCCGGCTCCTCGAGTTCTCCCGGCTCGACGGCACCGAGCCGGAACAGATCGCGCTGCCCGACTTCTTGAAGACCACAGCCGCAATGCTGTCCCACCTGATGAAGGCCGACATCGATCTCGTGATCGACGTCGATGATGCCTGCTGGCCTGTCTTGGCTAGTCCCGGCGCGTTACGCTCGGTGGTCCTGAACCTGACCGCCAATGCCGGCGACGCCATGCCGAACGGCGGCAGCCTGACGATTACAGCCCGCAACTGTTACAGCACTGAGCGGCCGCCCGCGCTCGCTGTCGGCGACTATGTCCATCTGTCGTTCAGCGACACCGGTTGCGGCATGACCCAGGCCGCGCTGGCGCGTGCAGGCGAAGCCTTCTACACCACCAAGAGCCAAGGCCGAGGAACCGGGCTCGGCCTCGCCTCTGCGTTTGAACTGGCGGGGCAATGCGGCGGCCGGGTATTGATCTCCAGTGCACAGGGCGTCGGCACGACCATCAACATCTACCTGCCTCGCGCGGGACTTCACGGTACGACTGCCGCTCCATCCGAGCCGAAGATCGATCGGACACTGCACGGCAATGCCACGATTCTGGTGATCGCGCCTGACGAGACGATCCGCCGCCATTTGGCGACGATGCTGAGAAATCTCGACTACCGCGTGATCGTCGCCGAGCGCGACGACGTGGCGCTGGCGCTACTGGCCAGTGGTATGAAGCCGAATCTGGTCCTGTTCGACCTGCAACGCGATCAGCAGGCCGGCGCGCAACTGGCTGCGCAACTGCGCCAAACAGATTCGACCCTGCCGATCGTCTTCCTCGCAGATTCCACATCGGCCCACCGGCTGCACGGCGAATTGATCTTCAGAAAGCCGGTCGTCGAAACTCAAATCGCCAGGGCAATCCTGGAGCTACTCGGGCGGTTGCCGGCTTCGATCACGTCGGCGGACGCGTTGCGCGCATCCGACAGGCTGCGCGACCGGATCCGCAATCCGCGGATGCGCGCGGTCTACGATCAATGGCGCGATCTCGCCGCGAGCCTCGGCCGCTTGCCATCGCCGGCCGACGCCGAACCGCTGACGCACGATCTCAAGGACGACACCTGCCTACTGAAGATCGTGCACAGCCAGCCCTCCCCGGTGTTTCAGTTCGTCTTCGCGGGGGCGGCGCTGGTCGGACGATTGGGCCGCGAACTCGCGGGCGAGTTGGTCTCGGCGTCAGACCAGAACGTGATCGCCTCGCTCGCAGGTGCTTACCAGCGCGGCTTGAGCGGTCTGGCGCATTTCGAATACGCGCGCTTCCCCCTCGGGGACGACACCATGGTGCTGTTCGAACGGCTTGTGTTGCCGCTCTCGGACGACGGCGAACGAGTCAGTCATCTCGCAGGCGTGATCACTTTCGACGAAATCCACAACGACAGCGAGAGGAACGCTCAATGAATACGGTCGATTTTCACGATTCCGACCTCGCTCGGACCATCGAGCAACTCGCGCCCGAGCAGATCGACGCCTTGCCTTTCGGCGTGATCAAGCTCGATGGCAACGGCATCGTCACCGTGTTCAACCGAACCGAAGCCATCGAATCCGGCTACAAGTCGCGACCTGCGTTGGGGTTGGACTTCTTCCTCCAGGTCGCCCCCTGCATGGGGCAGCCCGAATTTCGCGGGCGCATCGAGCAGGCGCGACAGCTCGGACGGGTCGATATCGAGCTTGGCTGGGTTGGTGACTTCAGCGACATCAACCGGTCGCTTCAAGTCCGCATCCAATCGGCGAGCGATGGCGGCCTGTGGATATTCAATCTTCGCGACCACGCGTAGAGTTCCTCGCCCTGACCTTCTGCGCTGAGCAATTCGTGCCGCCGCCGGTGGAGAAACGACAGCGCGGCGGCGGGTCAGTGTCAAACAGACGGCGAATGCGGCGCGGCGGCAAAGCACTCTCGACGCCGGTTTTCTTCGTCCGGAGCCCTTGCAGGGACGTGCCGAGCCCGTTAGAAGTCGCCCCACATCCGAGGCGCAGCGCAATTCGATTCAGATCGCGCCCGGCGCCAGTCTAAATGCCTGAACTCGTTCGGCATTTTGGTGGGGAATGGTGTAACGGTAGCACAACAGACTCTGACTCTGTTTGTCTAGGTTCGAATCCTAGTTCCCCAGCCAATTCGGCTATAAGATAATAAACACAATAATTTAGCTCTAGCGCAGCGACTCGGATCGCGCGCTGGCAACGGCTGCCGCTGCCGTCGGGAGTTGCGGAAGAACGCGCGCGCACGGAATCAAGACTTCCAAACGGGCCGCGCGATTCCAAGGCGCACGGTCAGTAAGGCTTGTTCAGACCTTCGGACGCTGGGGCGGATATCTGTCGGGCCGCATCGTGTGACGTTTCATCATGATGTCGATCTGTGCGCCGCACCTCGGGCAGACCCATGCCAGATTCTCGTATCCGGGCAGCAAGGGACCTTGAAACAGCTGCTTCGCTGCTTGACACAAGTTGCAGCCTTCATCGGGCATCGGCGACCTCCCCAATCGTATCCGCTTAATGCAGTTTGGATGCCAGATCGATTGGGGTCTTTCCTGACGAAATCGCCCACGCCAGCATTTTCCGGGCAGGACGTCAGGCCCGTCGGTGAGTTCAACACTGAATTGTCCGGCCCTGCCGGCGCGGCGCCGATACGGCCTGCTTGAAGATCGAAGTATCCGTCATCGGCGCATCACGGTTCACCCAACTACACGGCGAGCGACCTGCTCTTCACCCAAGTCCGGAAATAGGCAACCGCGACCATCCCGGCAATGCCGACGACGCTCACGAAGATCTGAGCCGCGAAAGAGTCGTTGATCAGGTGGAGCGCGAAATAGGCGATGGCTGCCAAGAAGGTTCCCACGCAGAACACTTCCAGCGAGTGCTGGCCGCTGACGATCAACGGCCGCCACACCGGCCAGTTGAGCGATGGAGCATCCCTCGGAATAAGACGCGCCACGATGATCGCCAATGCCAGAAAGTGAACGATGCGATAGGGCGCGAGGTTTGTCTTGTCGTTCAGGGAGAACGCAAGCCGAAGCGTCTCGGGCAACAGCCAGTCGTTCCCGGTGCGTAGTGCGACAGTCACGATCGCAGACACAGCCACGATCGCGACGGCCAGCGCCATGATGATCCTCGACCGCAAGATCTTCTGCAACGCGTCGCGATCGACGATCGCCGTCCACGCCCCGATCACGAACAGAAACTGCCAGGCGAACGGGTTGAAGTACCAGGAACCGGACGGATAGTCGGTGAGATTCCAGCCTAACCACCGCGCGACAATGTAGAGGATGAACGAACCGGCCAATGCGACGTTGGGCGCCTTCGTGAGTAGCCAGAGCACCGGCGGAAACGGCGCCATCAGCGCGATGTAGAGCGGCAGGACATCCAGATTGAGCGGCCGATATTCGAGCAGAAGACCGTGCTTCAGAAATTCGACCGGATCGGCGATCAGCCTGCGGATGTTGTATTGGTCGAGAAGATGGGCATGCCCATCGACCTGCCCCACATAGCCGACGGCAACCACGTAGAAGACGAAAAGCAGCACATAGGCGACATAGATCTGCCAGACCCGGCCGAGAATTCCGATTGCCGCCGCGAGCAATCCTTTGGCGCGCATCATCCGCGCATACACGAATGCGACCGTGAATCCGGAAACGTAGACGAACAATTCAGCAGCGTCGCTGAATCCGTAGTTTCGCATCGTCAGCCATGCGACCGCGTTGTTGGGGATGTGATCCAGAAAGATCGCCCAGTTCGCCATGCCGCGGAAAAGATCGAGACGCAGATCGCGCTTGGTAGCGGTAGATTTCGTTGCTTCGCTCATGGTGTCCATTCGGGAGCGCCGCAGCTGCGGCGCTCCTCCGAGAGTACGTTCGTGTCAGGCTCAGTTCTTGAACTTGGCCTGGCCAGACTGTCCTGCAGCGCTCTTCAGCGTGACGCTGACGGCCGATCCCGGAGCAACGTCCGTCTTCGCATCGGCCTTGAGTGCGTCGCCCTCTGTGACGAGCGGCAGCGTCTCACGGTCGCTCCCCGAGATCAGCAGCGCCGATCCGGAGAACCCAGCCGCCGACACCGGCTTGTTGGCCTCATCGAAGACGTTGAAGGTGATCGTCTTACCCTTGGCGACCATCTCGAGGTGCACGCCGGCGACGTCCTCGAGCGGGCCGCCGTTCGGGCCCTTCTGGTGTACGTGCTGCGCGAGAGTCGGGCCAGCGAACAACAGAGCAGAGGCGACGAGCAGTATCTTCTTCATCAATGGTCTCCTTGGGTCTGGTTGGGCGTCGCCTCCACTGCGGCAGGCGAGGATTCCCGGCGAAACAGGACGTAGAGCGCCGGAAGAACGAGCAGAGTGAGGATCGTCGACGAGATGATCCCTCCGATGACGACGGTCGCCAGCGGTCGCTGAACCTCGGCGCCGGCGCCGGTGGCGATCGCCATCGGCACGAAGCCGAGCGACGCGACCATCGCTGTCATCAGAACCGGCCGCAGACGGGTCAGAGCCCCTTCCTTGACGGCTTCGATGATGGTCTTGCCGTCTGCGCGGAGCTTCTCGATGAATGAGACGATCACCAGGCCGTTCAGCACCGCGACGCCTGACAGCGCGATGAAGCCGATGCCTGCGCTGATCGAGAGCGGAATGTCGCGGAGTAGCAAAGCCGCAACGCCGCCCGTCAGCGCCAGCGGTACGCCGCTGAACACCAGCAACGCGTCTGCCGCTGATCCGAGACTGACGAACAGCAGCAGGAAGATCAGGAGAAGCGCGACTGGAACGACGATGGTCAGACGTTTCGTGGCCGAGACGAGTTGCTCGAATTGGCCGCCCCACCCGATCCAGTATCCCGCCGGAATCTTGACCTTCGTCGCGATCTGCGCCTGAGCGTCGGATACGAATGACCCGAGATCGCGCCCGCGGACATTCGCCGTCACCACGATGCGGCGCTTGCCGTTCTCGCGGCTGATCTGGTTCGGCCCGGGCGCGACCTCGATCTGCGCCACCGCCGACAACGGCGTGTAGCGCATCTGCGACAACGGCGAGTTTGTCCAGGACGCCTTGGTCGCAGTCGTCGGCGTTTCCGCCACGGCCGGCAGCGGGATCGGAAGATTGCGGATCGCCTCGACGTCGGACCGCAGCCGCTCGGGCAATCGGACGACCAAGTCGAAGCGGCGGTCGCCTTCGAAGACGAGACCGGCGCTTTTGCCGCCGACCGCCGTCTCCACGAGACCTTGAACGTCCGTCACGCTCAGTCCCAATCGCGACAGCGCCGGTCGGTCGAGCTTTACAGTGAGCACCGGCAGGCCCGCGGTCTGTTCGGTCTTCACGTCGGCGGCGCCGGGCACGGCCTGCAACACCGTCTGAACCCGCCCCGCGACCTCGAGCAACGTGTCCAAATCGTCGCCGAAGATCTTGACGCCGACGTCGCTGCGGACGCCGGAGATCAGTTCGTTGAACCGCATCTGAATCGGCTGAGTCAGTTCGTAGACGTTGCCCGGCAGCGTCTCGGCCTGTTTCTCGACCGCAGCTACGAGATCCGCCTTGCTCCGCTTCGGATCGGGCCATTCCGCGCGCGGCTTCAGCATGATGATCGTATCGGCGACGTTCGGCGGCATCGGATCGGTGGCCACTTCGGACGTACCGAGCTTGGAGAACACCTCCTTCACCTCCGGCAATTGCAGAAGCGCCTTCTCCAGCTTCAACTGCATGTCGATGCCCTGCGTCAGGCTGGTTCCCGGAATCCGCATCGCGTGCATCGCGATGTCGCCTTCGTCGAGGCTCGGAATGAACTCACCGCCCATTCTGGAGGTGGCGTATCCGCTGACCAGAAGCAGCACGACGGCGAGCGTCGCCACGATGCCGCGGTGACGGATGGCAAGGCCGAGCAGCGGCAGATAGATCCGCCGCGCGCCGCGCATGAAGAAGTTCTCCTTTTCGGTGACCTTTCCGGTTACCAGCAGCGCGACCGCTGCGGGTACGAAGGTCATCGACAGGATCGACGCGCCGGCGAGCGCCATCAGCACCGTCAACGCCATCGGGGTGAACATCTTGCCCTCGACGCCGGTGAGGGTCAGCACCGGCAGGTACACCACCGCGATGATCAGCGTGCCCAGCAAGCTCGGCTTGATGACCTCCCGGGAGCCCGCGAGAATGGTGGCGAACCGCTCGTCACGCGTGAGCAGCCGGCCTCGTCTGTGCTGCTCCACCGCCAGAAGGCGCAGGCAGTTCTCGACGATGATCACCGCGCCGTCGATGATGATGCCGAAATCGATAGCGCCGAGGCTCATCAGATTCGCGCTGACCTTGCTCTCGACCATGCCGGTGATAGTGATCAGCATCGACAGCGGGATCACCAGCGCGGTCGCGATGGCGGCTTTGAAATTGCCCAGGATCAGGAACAGGATCACGATGACGAGCAGCGCGCCTTCGACGAGGTTCTTCTCGACGGTGGCGATGGTCGCGTCGACCAGCACCGTGCGGTCGTAGAGCACGCGCGCGAATATGCCTTCCGGAAGCGATCTGGCGATGTCGTCCAGCTTGGCCGACACCCGCTGCGAGACCGTTCGGCTGTTCTCCCCGATCAGAAGCATTGCGGTGCCGAGCACCGTCTCCCTGCCGTCGAGCGTAGCAGCGCCCGTTCGCAGATCCGTCCCGATCTGCACCTCCGCCACGTCGCTGATACGAACCGGCACGCCGCCGCGCGTTCCGACGACCACGCCGCGAATATCGTCGATATTCGTCACCTGGCCCGGCGTGCGAACGAGATATTGCTCGCCGTTCCTCTCGATGTAGCCCGCACCCACGTTGGCATTGTTCGCCGCCAGCGCCGTCATCACGTCGCGAAAGCCGAGACGGAACGCCATCAGCTTGCTGGGGTCGGGCAGGACGTGGAACTGCTTCTCATAACCGCCGATGGTGTTCACCTCGACGACGCCCGGCACGGTTCTGAGTTGGGGCTTGATGATCCAGTCCTGCACGGTGCGCAGATCGATCGACGTGACCGGCGAACCGTCGGCGTTCTTGGCGCCCGGCCTGGCGTCGAGCGCGAATGTGTAGATCTCGCCGAGGCCCGTGGAGATCGGACCCATCGCCATTTCGATGCCGCTCGGCAGCTGATCCTTGACCTGCTGGAGCCGCTCGCTGACCTGCTGGCGGGCGAAAAAGATGCTCGTCCCTTCGTTGAAGACGATCGTGACCTGGCTGAGGCCGTAGCGCGACAGCGAACGCGTATATTGCAGGTTCGGAATCCCGCCCATGCCGGTCTCGACCGGAAAGGTGATGCGCTGCTCCACCTCGAGCGGCGAATACCCCGGGGCTTCGACGTTGACCTGCACCTGCACGTTGGTGATGTCGGGCACCGCGTCGATCGGCAGCCGCGTGAAATTCCAGGCGCCGAACGCAGCGACGGCCAGCACGCCGATCATCACGAACCAGCGTTGGCGAATGGAGAACTCCAGAATGGCGTTGATCATCGCGCGTCACCGCTTCGAAGTTCAGAGAATTCCGCCGAAAAAATTTGGGGCCGCTCGACGTCACGCATTGGACTGCGATCAGTGATCATGGGACGCCGCTCCCTTCGCCATCTCCGCCTTGACGACGAAGCTGTTCGTTGCGGCGTATTTGTCGCCGGCCATCAGTCCGAACAGGACCTCCACATTCTCCGAATCCCGCCCGCCGATTTCGATCTCTCGAGCCTCGAATTTCGCTCCGTTCCGCACGAAGACGACGTTGCGGTTCTCCAGCGACTGGATCGCCGAGGCCTTGACCGCGATCGGCACCTGCTTGGCGGAGAGGATCAACCGCGCCGATACGAACAGGCCGGCACGCAGCCGCCCGGCGTCGTTCGCAACCACCGCACGTACCAGCGCGCTCTGCGTGTCACTGCTGCCGACCGGAGACATGTAGGAGAGCTGGGCTTCGATCGGCTTGCCGCCGTCACCAACGTCGATGATGACGGTGTCGCCGAGACGCACGCGGGGCAGATCGCGCTTGTACACCGACAGATCCACCCAGACGGTCGAGATGTCGGCCACGATAAAGGCGGGCTTCTGCTCCGAGGCGTACTCGCCGAGCGAGATCTGGCGATCGATCACCGTGCCGGAGATCGGCGCGCGCATCTCATAGGTCGTGAGGCTCTGGTTGCTCTCGATCCTTGCGAGAAGCTCACCTTTCTCGACGGTGTCTCCGAGACGCTTCCTGATCTCCCGGACGACACCCGGAAATCTCGGAGTGACCTGGACCAGGGTTTCCTGATTGGGCGTCAGGATGCCGTTGAGCACGATCGTATCGTGCAGCGTCGCCCCGGCAACGGTCAGGATCACGATGCCCGCTGCGCCGACCTTGGCATCGGTCATCTCCACGACATCCTCTTCGGCGTGCCCTTCGTCCTCGTGTCCCTTCCCGCTATGCCCCTTCTCCGCATGGCCGGATTTTCCAGCCGTGTCGGCAACAGGCGCTGCAGATTTGTCGGGCGCATAGGCAAAGACACCGGCGCCGATCGCAAGGACGCCGAGCGCGGCCACGACCATTGTGATCGACTTGTTCATCGCGCGCTCCCCCGAGCCAATGCAAATGGGTTGCCGACCAGCCCCTCGATGGTGGCGACGGCGACGTGGAAATTCTGCTGGGCTTCTTGTTCACGCAGGCGGGCCAGGGCGACGCTGGCCTGCGCGTCCAGAACCTCGAGAAGCGAATAGCGGCCCTGCCCGTACCCTTCGAAGATCGCGGCAGAAGCGTCCCGCGCTTTTGGAATGCCGGTCTCGCGCAGGATCGCAAGTTCGCGCAGCGACCCCTGCAGCGTATCGTAGGCGCGTCCCGCCAAGACGATCAGGGTATTCCGGTTGGCCTTCCGCTCGGCCGCAGTTTTGGCAAGGCTCTCCTGCGCCGACAGGATGTTGCCCTGGTTCTGATCGAACAGCGGGATCGGCACCGAGACGGCGAGACGCACGGCATTGTCGCCGGTCTCGTTGTATCGGCGCCAGCCGACCGAGAGGTTCACGTCCGGATAGGGCTTCAGACGCGCGAGTATCAGCTGCGCGTTACGTTGCGCGTAGATCGCCTGCCATCGAACCAGTTGCGGATTCGCATCGATCGCCGTTACCACGGCCTGGAAAGACGGTGGGCGACCGATCGAGTCCAGCCGCCCGGACACCGCGCTGAACTTCGGAGCGGTGTCTCCGATCAGGATCGCGAGTTCGCGACGCGCCGTCGCAAGCGATGCTTTGGTACGCTCGCGATCGGCCTTGACCAGAGCCGAGGCCACTTCGGCCCGCCCGGTTTCCGCGATCGACGAGGCGCCCGCATCGACGCGTCGCTGCAGCAGCGGCGTCAGCTTGTCGATGGCGTCGACCTGTTCGTCGAGGATCTCGATCCTGCGCTGCAGACCGAGCACGTTGAGGAACGCGATCGCCGCCTCGGACAGCACTTCGAGCCGCACCGCCTGGCGCTCGATCGCCGCCGTATCGAGACCGGCCTGCCCGGCCGCGATGCGTGCGTCTCGCTTGCCCCAGAGCTCGAACATCTGACTGATCTGCAGCGCCGACTCCGCCGATCGCGTTCCCCGGTAGGCTCCGGAGCCGAAGGAGTCGTCCTGATCGTAGGATATCTCCGGGTTGATCAACGCTCCGGACTGGATGCGCTGCCCCCGCGCGATGCCGACGTTGCGCTCGGCAGCCGTCAGCCGTGGACTTGTCGCGAGCGCGCGCTGAAGCGCTGCCCCCATGGTGAGGGTTTGCGAATGCGCGACACCTGTCAGCAAACAGCCGACAAGCAACGCAGCCGCACACGCAAGGCGCGTGGCGTATCTGGACAACATGCTGAAACCTGACGAACGACGGACTCAGGGCGCGATGCGCCCGGCGATAACGTTCAGGTCAGGTTTTTGGGTGGTGGCGTGTCGAGCCAGGCATGATCGGCGGGCACCAGCGATGCCACCGACATGTCGCCGGCGGCAGGCACGCCGCAGGGGACGGCGGTGATCAAGAGTGCCGGCAATACGGCCGGAACGCACGTCGGACAGTGATCGCAGAGGACGGTATGGGATTTCGTCCCGCTGTCATGTGACGGATCGAGCGACGGATCGGCAGCCGTTTCGACGGCGACGCTGGAGGCGACGACCTGATCGAAACAGCTGGCGTTGTGGGCGATCCCAACGAACAGATAAACGAACGCAAGGACCATCAACAGGCCGCGGCGAAAACTGCCCGCGCGCCTCGTCGATGAATCGATGCCGATCGTTTGTGCCATGCTGGGCGAATACCAAAACGCCGATGCGAACACTATCACAATCGACAACGCCCAAGGGATTTTGACACGCGCGGAACCGATTGGCCGCAGGCGTCATCACCCTCGTTTGCGAGTTCCGGACACAAATCGCGCCGATGTCAGTCGATCGTCAGCGTGGTCAAAACCACGACCTCACGGTTCCGGGCGGCCTCCGCAACGACGTCTCAACGCCGGCGCCATTGAGCCGCAGGGGCGACGGCTCAATCCTGATCCGCACAACCTGAAGACGCGCGCCTGATCATGACGCGCCATGCGTGCATCTGCTATTCTTCTTCCCTCACGCCGGACGGAAGCCCACAGGTTGGAATTGGCGAGATTGAGAGGCGTTCAGGGGCGCGCGGCGATTTTGCGCGGGACGTGATGCACGGTCATCTCGCCATCGGGGCAGACGCTGCGCTTCACCTCGGCGAGGACGCGGTTGAAATCCATCTCCGGATTGCACAACAGCACGTCGACCAGCAGCAGCCGATGTTCCGGCCAGGTCGTCAGCACGATGTGCGATTCGGCGAGGAACAGCGCGATGGTCAGCCCATGCGGGACGTAACGCACCTCGTAGGAGCCGATAATGGTGGCGCCGACGCTCTGGACCCCGGCGCGCGCCGCCGCTACCAAGGCGGCTTCATCCTCGATCAGCGGCAGGCAGTCATACATCTCTGCCAGCGCGTGGGTCATCAACATCGGCGATTGGTCCTCGATGGCGGTTCAGTTTCGGCGCCTGTTTGGCATGGATAGCGGCGTGGGCCAACCGCGGCGAAGCCCGTCCTTTTGCGGAGCGCGCCGCGATGGCTGATCCCACGATCCTTCGCACGATCGCCGAGGCGACGCGGCTGCGCGAGGGCCCGGCAGGCGTCGAGGCGATCCTGCGCGCGGTGTATCGCGCGGGCTCGCTGCGGCTGCAGGACGCCGCACGCGAGGCGCGACTGCCGATGCCGATCGCGACCGCGGTGCGCCGTGAGCTGGAAAAGGCCGGGCTGCTCGAGCGCAAGCAGGGTCTGGCGCTGAGCCCCGAGGGCCGCGATTTCGTCGAGCGCGAACTCGGGCTCGGCACCGCGATCGACGTCACCTGCCCGGCCTGCACCGGTCATGGCGTGGTGATTCCCGAGAATTTTCACGTCCAGGTGGTGCGACTGGCCGCGATCATCGCGCAGGCCCCATCGGTCGACGTCACGCTCGATCAGGCGCCGTGCACCCCTGAGACCTCGCTGTTGCGCGCGCTCTTGATGCTGCAGGCCGGCGCGCTGGAAGGCCGCCGGGTGCTGCTGCTCGGCGACGACGATTCAGTGTCGCTGTCGATCGGCCTCGTCGGTCAGGCGCTCGGCAAAGGCGATCTCACCCGCGGAGTCGTGGTGGTCGACGCCGACGAGCGACGGCTCGCATTCCTGCGCGACAGTGCCGCGCGCGAAGGCATCGCGCTGCGCACGGTGCATCACGATCTGCGCCAGCCGCTGCCCGCCGAGCTGCAGGGTGCGTTCGACACGATCGAGACCGACCCGCCCTACACGCTCGAAGGCGCGAAGCTGTTTCTCACCCGCGGCCGCGAGGCGCTGGCCGGCGACGGGCTGTGCTACTTCTCGTTCGCGCAATGGCCGCCGCGGCAGATGCTGGCGCTGCAGCGGGTTTTTCTCGACCTCGGCCTCGCGGTGCAGACGATCCGTCCCGGCTTCAACGCCTATGCGGGCGCCACTGTGCTCGGCAATGTCGGGCAACTGATCGAACTCGCCGCGGCGGGCCCCGCCGCGGCCGCGCTGCCGGCGTGGCAGGGGCCGCTGTACACTGCCGAGGTCAATCCGCGCATCCGTGCCTATCTCTGCACGCAGTGCGGCCGCGAGAGCGTGCTCGGGCGCGGCTCCACACTGGAGACCATTGAGGCACTCAAGGAACAGGGCTGCGCGAATTGCGGCGGGCACAGCTTCCGCCGCAAGACCGGCGGGACCTGACGACGAGCCATCGGAAAGACGGACTTGCCGGCCGTCGCAGTTCGTGCGAACGCGGCGGCAGAATTCTGGAGTTGAACGATGAACGACAAGCCCCTGCACACGCTGCGCCCGCTGGAGCGCGCGGACCTCGAGAAGATCGGCTGGATGGAAGCCGAGATCGCCAAGATCTCGTTTCCGGACGATCCGATCACCGACGTCGCCTTCTATGTGAAGAAGCTGGAGAAGCTGTTCGGCGACAAGGAAGCCGCCACCTTCGTCGCCGAGCGCGACGGCGAGATCGTCGGCTGGTCCTATGTCAGCATCCGCCGCAACTTCATCACCAAGCAGCCCTATGGCGATTATCACAGCATCTACATCGACCCGTCGCAGCGCGGCTCGGGGCTGTCGAACCTGCTGATGAACTCGGTGTTCGATTGGTGCAGGGCGCAGGATCTCGGCCACGTGGTGTTCCGCACCCGCGCCACCAACGAGCCGATGAAGGGCGTGCTGGCGCGCGTCGGTTTCGTGCCGACGCAGATCTATCTGGAAAAACCGCTCAAGGATTGAGCGCTATAGCGTTTTCGAGCGAAGCGGGTACCGGTTCACGTCAAGAAAACGCGTCAGAACAAAAAGTTAGAGCTCCGGTTCTGATTCTATCAGAACCGGAAAAACTCTAGATCGCCCGCGCGCGGCAAAGCCTCTTCAGCCGGAGCGCGCGGATTCACGAACACGTCGTAGCGCACCGTCTTGCCGGCGATCTGGTAGGACGGCTTGCGGATGCCTGCGAGCGGCTCGGCGCGCAGCGGCCATTTCAGCACGACGCGGCCGCAGCGCGCGACCAGCGCCGCCTGCATCAAGTCGGCGACGTCCGGATCGGCGCCGACCATCTCGCGCAGCAGACGCATCTCCTGCTTCACCAGCGCCGTCTTGGTCCGTGCCGGATGCATCGGATCGACCGTCACTACATCGGCCTGCAAGGTCGGCAGCAACGCGCGCGCATCGCCGTGGATCAGCGTCATTCGCGCGACGATGGCGGCGATCTCGTCGCTCTCCGCCCGCGCGGCCTCGAGCCCTTGCGCGAGCAGCGCGTGGACCTGCGGCGAGCGCTCGATCAGCGTCACCGTCGCGCCCATCGAGGCGAGCAGGAAGGAATCGCGACCGAGCCCCGCGGTGGCATCGATCACATGCAGCGGACAATTCGCAGAAACGCCGGTCGCCTTGAGGAGAGCGTGACTGCGGGCTGCGCCGGAGCGTAGCTTGTAGCCGACCGCACCGCCGACGAAATCGACGGCGAGCGCGGAGCGGCTGATCCTGCCCATGGACTATTGCAGGCTGAGCGCCACGAAGCGCAATTCGCCCTCGCCGTTGGCGACCAGCAGCAGGACCGACTTCTTGCCGTCCTTCTTGAGCTGGTCGACGCGCTTCTTGATGTCGGCCGCGCTGGTCACCGCTTCCTGCGCGACCTCGACGATCACGTCGCCGGCCGACAGCCGCTTCTCGGCAGCGTCGGAGCCGTTGTCGACGCCGACCACCACCACGCCCTTGACGGTTTCCTTGATCTTGTAACGGCCGCGCAGATCCTTCGACAGCGCCGCGAGATCGAGCCCCAGCGCCTTCTGCGTCACCGGCTTTTCCGGTTCAGGCTGTGACTTCGCCGAGGCAGGCTGCGGCTTGGCGCCGTCGTCGAGACGGCCGAGCGTGACCTGCTTGGTCTCTTCCTTGCCCTTGCGGATGATCACCACGTCGACGGTCTTGCCGACCGCTGTGTCGGCGACCACGCGCGACAGATCCTTCGGCTCCTTGACGTCCTTGCCGTCGAATTTGACGACCACGTCGCCGGGTTCGATGCCGGCGGGTTTCGCCGGCCCCTTGTCGTCGATGCCCGCGACCAACGCGCCGCGCGCCGGCTTGATATTCAGGCTCTCGGCGATTTCGTCGGTGACCTGCTGGATTCGCACGCCGAGCCAACCGCGGCGCAGCTCGCCGAACTGCCGAAGTTGATCGACCACGCCGACCACAGTCTTCGACGGCACCGCGAAACCGATGCCGATCGAGCCGCCGGACGGCGAGATGATCAGCGTGTTGACGCCGATGACTTCGCCGTTGAGGTTGAACAGCGGGCCGCCGGAATTGCCGCGATTGATCGCAGCATCGGTCTGGATGTAGCTGTCATAAGGCCCGGAATTGATGTCGCGGTTGCGCGCCGAGACGATGCCGGCAGTCACTGTGCCGCCGAGCGAGAACGGGTTGCCGATCGCCACCACCCACTCGCCGAGCCGCAGCTTGTCGGAGTCGCCGAACTTCACGGCGGTGAGCGGCTTGTTCGCCGGCGGCTTGAACTTCAGCACCGCGAGGTCGGTCTTCTTGTCGACGCCGACCAGTTCGGCTTTGATCTTAGTGCCGTCGTTCATGATGAGATTGATCTCATCGGCGTCGGCAATGACGTGATTGTTGGTCACGGCGACGCCGGCGGTGTCGACGATGAAGCCGGAGCCGAGTGAATTGGTCTTGCGCGGCCCGCCGCCCTTCTCGCCGCCACGGCGGTTCTTGAAGAAGTCGTCGAAGAACTCCTCGAACGGCGAACCCGGCGGCAGATTCGGTGTGGCGCCCTTCCCTTCGCCGGGTGAATTCTTGGCTTCAACGGTCTGGGTGGTCGAGATGTTGACCACGGCGTCAATCACCTTTTCGGCGACGTCCGCGATGCCCTCGGGACCGCGGGCGTGGGACGGCGCCGGCGCGCTCAAGGCAACGGCTGCCCCGAGGCAGATCGCCGTCAGCAGGGGCCTGTTCCGGAAGCTGAAGGCAGGGATCGCAGCGGGCATGATCGTGACGTCTCCTGAAACGAGCGAGGGCGCCGGCAGGCGCAGCCAGTCGAGAACACTGCGCCCGATCCGGGGACCTGCGCAAGCGTCGGAATCGGTCGAAACTACTCCATCCGCAGCGCCGATTGCGGCGAAAACCGGACGTTTTGGCTCACGATACCGTTGAAAACAATTTGGCCCTGGCGCGGGCTGTCGACCTAGCGGCGCACGGCCCAGATCAGAATCAGGCCCAAAACGGCCGAGGCGATACCGACCACACGAAGCACATTATCAGGGGTCGCCATCGCGCTTTTCATCGCACGCCGCATCCAGCTCGGGCTCGCGGCGAAGATCAGGCCTTCCAGCACGAACAACACACCCACCCCGATCAGGAGGTCGGCGAACGCGAAAGACCTCATGCGACTCTATCCTCCCGGTCGAGGGTTTCCCCCCGGCAGCGATTGTTGAAGAAGCGCGGACCTTGCGGCCCGCGCTTCTGATGTCGCGTCTGTTCTAGTCGAGCGAACCAGGGAACGCAAAATGCATTCCCGCCAGATATACATTCGCAACGGCGCCGTTATCGCGGCGCAGCAGCCGGCTCGGGAGCCGCAGGCGCAGGCGCAGCCGTAGTCGTCGGCCGCGCTGCGGTCTTGCCGCTCGGATTGGCGAAGAAGCGGAAGAACTCGGAATCCGGTCTCAGCAGGAAGCGGGTGTCGGAGGATTTCAACGCCTGGTCATAGGCCGTCATCGACCGGTAGAACGCGAAGAAGTCCGGATCCTTGCTGTAGGCCGTCGCGAACAGACGGTTACGCTCGGCGTCGCCGGAACCGCGGATTTCTTCGGCCTGCGAGTTCGCCTCGGCGATGATCACGGTCGCTTCTCGATCCGCCTTGGAGCGAATCTCCTGCGCCTTCTGGCCGCCCTGTGCGCGGAACTCGGCAGCCTCACGCTGACGCTCGGTCTGCATCCGCTGATACACCGCCTGGCTGTTCTGCTCCGGCAGATCGGCGCGGCGGATACGGACGTCGACCACCGAGATGCCGTAACCATCGGCCTCGCGGTCGAGCTGGGTGCGGATCCGCTGCATCAGCCCTTCGCGCTCGTCACGGACGACCTGAATGAACGTCACCTCGCCGAGCACACGACGCAGCGATGCGTTGAGCAGCGTCGTCAGCTGGATGTTGGCGGCCGGGATCGATCCGATGCTCTGATAGAACCGGAGCGCGTTCTTGATCCGATAGCGCGCGAAAGCGTCGACCACGAGCCGCTTCTGGTCCGAGGCGATCACTTCCTGAGACGGATTTTCGAGATCGAGAATCCGTTTGTCGATGCTGATCACTGTGTCGATGAACGGCGCCTTGAAGTTGAGGCCCGGTTCATCGACGACGTCCACCGGCTTGCCGAGTCGAACGAGCAGCACCTGCTCGGTCTGGCTGACGGTGAAGATCGACGACCAGCCGACGATGACCGCGACCAGCAGCAAGATCAGCGCAACGATGCCTGCGATTCCCGCTTTCATCGCGTGCCTCCGCCCTGAGTCTGCTGGTTCTGCGGCTGCGTCTGGGCCGCCGGCGCTTGTTGTCGACGTGGGCTCAGTTCACTCAGCGGCAGATAGGGCACGATTCCCTGGCCTGCGCCGGCTCCTGCGCCGGAATCGTAGACGAGCTTCTCGGCGGGGCCGAGCACACGCTCCATGGTTTCGAGATAGATCCGCTGACGCGTCACGTCGGGAGCCTTCCTGTATTCCTCATAAACGTCGAGGAAGCGCGCGCTCTGGCCCTTGGCCTCGGCGACCGCCTGCCCTTTGTAGCCTTCGGCGCTCTGGATGATCTGCGCACCGCGGCCCTTGGCGTCGGGGATGACGCGGTTGGCGTAGGTCTGCGCTTCGTTCTGCAGCCGCTCGAGATCGGCGCGCGCGGCCTGGACGTCGCGGAACGCGTCGATGACCTGCTGCGGCGGATCGACCTTCTGCATCTGCACCTGCTGCACCAGAACGCCGGCGCCGTAACCGTCGAGCGTCTTCTGCATCAGTTCCTGCACCCCGTTTTCGATCAAGGTGCGGGCGCCGGTGAGGATCGGCTGGATGTTGGAGCGGCCGATCACTTCGCGCATCGCGCTCTCGGCCACCGCCTTCACGGTGCCCTCGGGGTTCTGAATATTGAACAGGAAGTTGCCGACGCCGTCCGGCTTGATCCGCCACAGCACGGTGAAATCGACATCGACGATGTTCTCGTCGCCAGTCAGCATCAGGCTTTCCTCGGGCACGTCGCGCATCGTGGTTCCGCGGCGGGCCGGATCGCTGATCAGCGTCATGCCGATGCTGATCGTCGACACACGCAGCGCCTTCGGCAGCAGCACGGTCTCGATCGGGTACGGCAGATGATAGTTCAAGCCGGGTTGCACGGTGCGGACGTGCTTGCCGAACCTCAGGACGACGCCGAGTTCTTCGGACTGCACCCGGAAGAAGCCCGACAGGCCCCAGATCGTCAGCGCGCCGAGCACCGCGATGGCGATACCCAGGCTGCTGAAATACCCGCCGGGAAGCAGTTGCTGCAGACGGTCCTGGCCGCGACGAAGCAAATCCTCGATATCAGGCGGTCGCGGTCCTGTTGTTTGCGGCCCGGAGCCCCAGGGACCCTTCGGGCCAGACCCCCACGGTCCTCCGCCTTGATTCTTCCACGGCATCAATAGTCTCCTCAGCGGTCCGGCGAACGTGCGGACCACAATATGTGCACGGCTTTATAGGGGACGGACCGGGCAGGCACAACGCGCGTTGTCACCCGTCGCGAGCTATGTCTTGCCGCAGGTTTGTCAATGCGGGTCGCGGTGCGCGAAAGGTTAACGTGCAGTGCAGCGTCGATAGGTCACATAGGAAAACTCGACGCTGTCCTCGGGACCAGCGCCATGGCGCGTTCGCGCCACCTCCTCCCACTGGTCCGGGTCGATCGCCGGAAAAGTGGTATCGCCCTGAGGGCTCGCGTGCACCTCGGTCAATTCGATACAAGTCGCGCGCGGCAACCAGTGCGCATAGATTTCTGAGCCGCCGACCACAACGACTTCGGTGGCAGAACGCCGCATCGCATCCCCGGCCGCAACCCGTTCCGCGGCCTCGAACGACGGCGCAACCACCACGCCCGCTGCCTGAAAATGCGTATCGCGGGTCACCACGATGTTGGTGCGTCCCGGCAGCGGCCGTCCGATCGACTGATACGTCTTGCGGCCCATGATCACCGGCTTGTTCAACGTCAGTTGCTTGAAGCGCCGCTGGTCGGATTTCAATCGCCACGGAATGGCGTTGCCCTCCCCGATCACGCCATTCTCGGCGACCGCGACGATGATAACGATCGACACGCGCGCATCCGCTCCGGGGACAATCACACCGCGACCTCGGCCTTGATGTGCGGATGCGGATCGTAGCCCTGCAGGGTGAAGTCCTCGTAACGGAAGCCGAACACGTCCTTCACGGCGGGATCGATCACCATCTCCGGCAGCGCGCGTGGCGCGCGGGTCAGTTGCAGGCGAGCCTGCTCCAGATGATTGGAATACAGATGCGCGTCGCCGAGGGTGTGGATGAATTCGCCCGGCTTCAGACCGGTGACTTGCGCTATCATCATCGTCAGCAGCGCATAGGAGGCGATGTTGAACGGCACGCCGAGAAACACGTCGGCGGAACGTTGATACAACTGGCAAGACAGCTTGCCGCCAGCGACGTAAAACTGGAACAGGCAATGGCACGGCGGCAGCGCCATCCGATCGACATCGGCCGGATTCCACGCCGTCACAATCAGCCGCCGCGAGTCCGGGTTGCGCTTGATCATCTCGACGATATTGGCGATCTGGTCGATGCTGCGACCGTCCGCGGCCGGCCAGGAGCGCCATTGCGCGCCATAGACCGGGCCGAGATCGCCATTGGCGTCGGCCCACTCGTCCCAGATCGTCACGCCGTTGTCGCGCAGATATTTGATGTTGGTGTCGCCCTGCAGAAACCACAGCAGTTCGTGGACGATCGCCTTGAGCGGCAACCGTTTGGTTGTCAGCATCGGGAATCCGGCGGCCAGATTGAACCGCATCTGATGGCCGAACACCGACAGCGTACCGGTCCCGGTGCGGTCGTGTTTTTCGGTGCCGTCGCTCAGGATTCGCTCAAGCAAGTCGTGGTACTGGATCATCGGTCGGCGTTGCTCGCGATGGGGTCGGCGGCGCAGCCGCCTCGGTGGTGGCCGCGGCAAAAGGCTGCGGATCGTCGGATTCGGTGCCGAAAATACCCCTGCCGGTCGAAACAACAAGGCTTGATCGCAGTCCCCCGGCCTCCGTCAACCGCTTTGTCAGGGCACCTGCCGCTTCAGCACCTCTCCCCATTTCTGCAAGTCGCTGCGCACGAGCGCCGCCAAAGCTTCCGGCGTGCGCTGACCCCGCGTCGGAACAATGCCGCCGAGGGCGGTCAGGGGGGGCGCGGACCTCGGGTTGGTCCAGCGCCCGCACCACCGCTGCATTGAGATTGGCAACGATCTCCTGCGGTGTCCCCTTCGGCGCGAAGATCGCGTTCCAGGCCTCGACCTGAAAGCCTGGCAAGCCGGCTTCAGCGGAGGTCGGCACCGCGGGCACCACCGCGTCACGTTCTGGACTGGCGATCGCATAGGCCTTGATCACCTCGGTGCGCAGCGGCAGAACCGCATTGACGATCTGATCGCACATGAAATCGACCTGTCCGGCGACCAGCGCATCCATCGCCGGTCCCGTTCCGTTGAACGGAACGCCTGTGGGATTGATGCCGATCAGATAGTTGAGCAGCATGCACGATGCGTAGGACACCGAACCGACGCCGGCATGGGCCAAATTGACGTTATCAGGATGACGTCGCACATAGGCGACAAACTCACCGAAATTTGCCGCGGGAAACTCCCGCCGGGCCAGCAGCAATACCGGCATCCGTGTCACCAGCGCCACCGGCGCGAAATCTGTATCCGGGTGGTAGCCGAGTTTTGGATAGAGCGCGGCAGCCGCGGCATGGGTGCCCATGTGGCCGACGATCAGCGTATAGCCGTCGGGCGCCGCCTGGGCCACCCGCAGCGTGGCGGCGGTGCCCCCGGCGCCGACGATGTTATCGATTGAAATCGGCTGACCCAGTGTCTTCGCCATCTCGGCGGAGACGATCCGCGCCACCACGTCGGTCGGTCCGCCCTTGGCGAACGGCACGATCAGCTTGATCTGGCGCGACGGATAGCTGGCCTGCTCCTGACTAATTGCAGGTCCGAATAGGAGGGTCGCAGCAAGCGCGACAACAAGTCCGCCAATAGCGGCAACGCGCCTGAACGCGACCCCACGCGCAAACAAATGCATTTTGCGGCTCCCGCAGAATTCGACGGTGATACCGAACTCATCGGGCGCAAATCAACCCCGACAGACGATACCACAAAATTCGGAACGCCCGGTGCGTATGCGCCAAGCGTATATCTCAGCTCGCGCGCTCGATGAAGGCTTCGTCGCGCTTGCGCGCGAGCGACAACAGCGGCAAGCCCCGAAGCCCGCAACCGCAAAAGCCCGTCGACACCACAAGTCCATCAACACCAAGAGTCCTGCCGCTGTGAGGGGCATCGGTCCACAGCCGGCCGGGTTACCAATACCGTGGCGCCTCCGGACAAAACCGGCGCGCGGAAAATAACTCTGTTGCATCCTCAGCCTAGCACGAGGCCGGGCTTGCCAATCGGCTCAATTCGCGGCGGCATCCCGCAAAACCGGGGTCCATTTGGCTATTTCGGACTCCACCAGCTTTCCCAAGGCCTCCGGCGTCCGCTCCGCGGGTTCCGGGATCACGCTACCGAGATCGAGCAGCCGCTTGCGGACGCTCTCGTCGTCGAGCGCCTTCGTCACCGCAGCGTTGAGCGTCGCAACGATCGGCGCCGGCGTTCCCTTTGGCGCGAAAATAGCGTTCCAGGCCTGAGCTTTGAAAGCCGGGAGGCCGCCTTCGGTCGTTGTGAGAACCTCCGGAAGGGAAGGATTGCGCGCAGGCGTGGCGATCGCATACCCCTTGATCGTGCCGCCCTTGATCTGGGGCACAGCGTTGACGATCTGGTCGCACATGAAATCGACCTGCTTGCCGACCAGTGCGTTCATCGCCGGGCCCGTGCCGTTGAACGGCACGCCGGTCGGCTTGATGGCGAGCACGGAATTCAGCAACTGACAGGACACGTGAGATACCGACCCGACGCCCGCATGAGCCTGGTTCAGCTTTTCGCTGTTGGCCTTCACATAGCTGATGAACTCACTGAGGTCCTTCGGCGGGAAATCGCTCCGCGCCAGGATCAGAATCGGCGTTCCGGCGAGTAGCGATACCGGCTCAAAATCCTTCTCCGGATGATAGGCAAGCTTCGGATACAGCGGAACCGCGGCGGCGTGCGTGCCCATGTGCCCGGTGATAAGCGTGTAGCCGTCCGGGGTGGCGCGCGCCGCACGGGTCGTCGCGGTGGTGCCGCCGGCGCCGACAACGTTCTCGATCACGATCGCCTGGCCGAGCGTGGCCGACATGTGCTGGGTGACAATCCGCGCAATCACATCGGTCGGGCCGCCGGCCGCGAAAGGCACGATCATGGTGATCGTGCGTACCGGATAGTCCGCTGCGAGCGTGGGCGTAGAGAGAAGGGCGCCGGCCGCACACGCGAAGCCGCCGAGCCTCAGCAATCGAGCAAACCATTTCATGTGAAGTCTCCTGGACTCTGCGAAACCTATCGAAACGCGGATACGGCTCAACAACTAACCGTCCCGTCAGAGCGGCGTATCGCCGCAGCCTTGCCAACCTCATCAATCGGATTCGACGAAAACCTCCTCGCGCTTTCGCCGAAGGGACGGAAGCACCGCGAGTATCAATAGCCCCGCCGCGATGGCGAGCAGCGTCGCCGACAGCGGCCGGGTAACAAACACCGAAGCGTCGCCGCGCGAAATCAGCAGTGCGCGGCGGAGATTCTCTTCCATCAACGGACCCAGCACCATGCCGAGCAGCAGCGGCGCCGGTTCGAAATCGTGTTTGACCAGCCAATAGCCGATCAACCCGAAGATGCCGGCGAGGACAACGTCGGTGGGGGCGTTGTTCACCGAGTAGATCCCGATCGCGCAAAACACCACAATTGCCGGAAACATCAGCCGATAAGGCACGCGCAACAACCGGACCCAGATCCCGACCATCGGTAGATTGATGATCAGCAGCATCAAATTTCCGATCCACATCGAGGCGATCATGCCCCACACGAGTTCGGGCTGTTTCTGCATCACCTGCGGGCCCGGGACGATGCCGTGGATGGTCATCGCGCCGACCATCAGCGCCATCACCGCATTCGGCGGAATGCCGAGCGTGAGCAACGGGATGAACGAGGTCTGCGCAGCAGCATTGTTGGCGCTTTCCGGCGCCGCGACGCCTTCGATCGCGCCGCGGCCGAAGCGTTCCGGCGTCCGCGAGATCTTCTTCTCCAGCGTATAGGCCGCGAAGGAGGCGATCACCGCGCCACCGCCCGGCAGGATGCCGAGGATCGAGCCGAGCATCGTCCCGCGCGCGATGGCGGGCGCCGAGTCGACCAGATCCTTTTTGGTCGGCATCAGACCGGTGATCTTCTGCTGCACCAGTTGGCGGTCGGACTCCGAACCTGCATCGAGGTTGCGAATGATCTCGGCGAAGCCGAACACGCCCATCGCCACCGTCGCGAAGCCGAGCCCATCGGCGAGTTCGGGAATGCCGAAGGTCATCCGCGATGCGCCGGTTTCAAGGTCGGAACCGACCATCGACAGCAGCAAGCCGAACACGATCATGATGATCGCCTTCAGCACCGAGCCTTTCGCCAGCACGACCGCGAAGATCAGGCCGAGCACCATCAGCGAGAAATACTCGGCAGGACCGAACGCCAGCGCGACCTTGGTCAGCGGCGCGCCGAGGATCGCGATCAGCACGGTCGCGAAACAACCGGCTACAAACGAGCCGATCGCCGCGATCGCCAACGCCGGCCCCGCGCGTCCCTGCTTCGCCATCTGAAAACCGTCGAGCGTCGTCACCACCGACGTCGCCTCGCCCGGAATATTGACGAGGATGGAGGTCGTCGAGCCGCCATACTGCGCGCCGTAGTAGATACCAGCGAGCATGATCAGCGCGCCGATCGGCGGCAGACCGAAGGTGATCGGCAATAGCATCGCCACAGTGGCGATGGTGCCGATCCCCGGCAGCACCCCGACCAGCGTGCCGACCAGCGCGCCGACCAGGCACAGTCCCAGATTCATCGGCGAGGCGGCGACCTGGAAGCCGAGCGCGAGATTGGAGAACAGATCAAGCATTGCGCGCGCTCACCGGTTCAGAAACGACGGGTACAGCGGGATCGGCAGGCCCAATGCAAAGGGGAACAACACGCTGCAACCGATCGTCAGCGCGACGCCGACGATGATCGTCTCCTTCCAGCGCGTCTCGGGCGTGCCCAGCGCGGCGATCATGAAGCTCGCGAAAGCAGAAATGATGAGGCCCAGCGGCCGGATCGAGACGGCGAACGACAGAATTGCGATGCCGACGAAAAACGGTCCGCGCCCCTGAAACTTCGCCATCGGCTCGCCATCGACAAGGAGAGCGCTGACCGTCAACACGACACCGAGGACGAGCAGCAGCACGGCGAACATCCGCGGCGCGGTGCCGGCGCCGAACGAGAAGCCTTGCATGCCTTGAAGATCGCTCGCGGCCCACAGCGCGAACGCTGCTACCGCCACCAGCGCGAGACCGCCGATGAAATCCTGCGGACCGCGAATCCATTTCGGAAACACAGATTTCTCCGAGAAACGGCTCGGCGCGTCACTCATCGTTCCCTCCCCGTTTCCGGGCTTTGTCGCCCGTTTGTTTGTCGGCGGCGTTACTATCCTGAGTATCTATTTTCGTTTGATAACGCCAGCGAAACCCCGAACGCCGCCGGCCGGCAGTGACCATGACGAACTCATCCGGGTGACGCCGGTGGACCACCGCTACGATGCGGCGACAGGCGCCGCGCCCGGCGTGGCGACAGACGCGCCATCGGAGGCTGTCGCCCGGATCAGGCCACTCAAACAGACCGATCCGATTGACAGTTTTCCACCGGCCGCCTCTCGCATTCGGCCTTGCTGTCGCATGGGCGACGTTTTGACGGGGAATGCCCTTTCGCCCCAAGCCATTGCCCCCTATATTGGAAGCGTCGGGGCAACCCGACTATGGAAATAAATGGCCGTCGTAATAAACCATTCGGACCCGGGGGCAGTACCCGGCGCCTCCACCAAAGCCCGTGATTCCGCGGGTTTCGGCGGGGGCGAAATAGGATCGACGAGGGCGTAAAGGGCTTGCTTTTTCTCGGTATTGTTCCGCCGTTATCGGGCTAATGCAATAGTTGCCAACGACAACTATGCTCCGGTTGCTCAGGCTGCGTAACGCGGTTTGAAAGACCAAGTCTAAAGTCCTAACGGGTTAAGCTCCGTTAGGCGGGGTTCGGAGGCACCTGGCAACAGAAGCCTCCACTTTATCTTGCATCAGCGTCCCTCGACGCCCCTTACACCGACGCAGGGCCGCACAATATTCAGCCGTGATGCCTGCTGACCCCGGCCCGCCGCCGGGTTACGATCCGCAGCCGGGACGCGAGTCGGCCTGACACCGGAGCCAATCAGCGTTGAAGCATCCGAGCGACCGGACAAGGCGGACACAGGACAAGGCGGACACAGGACAATTCATGGCCACCGATCACATCCGATACGACGTCCTCGCGCGGGAAGCATTGCGTGGCGTGCTGCGGCAAGTCCTGACCGACGTCGCTCAGCACGGTCTGCCGGGCGAGCATCACTTCTTCATCACCTTCCTGTCCAAGGCCGACGGCGTGAGGCTGTCGACGCGACTGCTCGCGCAGTACCCCGAGGAAATGACGGTGATCTTGCAGCACCAGTTCTGGGATCTGGTGGTGACCGAGGATCGCTTTGAGGTCGGACTATCGTTCGGCGGCATCCCGGAGCGGCTGGTGGTGCCGTTCTCGGCGATCAAGAGCTTCTTCGATCCGTCCGTGCAGTTCGGCCTGCAGTTCGAGACCAATGAAGGCGCGGCTGAAACCGCCGACGCCAGCGCTCCGGAGATCGCAGCGCCGGCGGCGACCCCTGCCATGCTGGCGGCGACCGAGTCTGCTCCGACCGACTCTGGCGACGAGGAGCCGGTGAAGTCCGAGGGCGCCGAGGTGGTGCGGCTCGACCGGTTCCGCAAGAAATAGAGCGTTTTCGAGCGAAGTGGAAACCGGTTCGCGTGAAGAAAACGCGTCAGAACAAAAAGCTAGAGCTCCCGTTCTGATTCTATCAGAACCGGAGCTCTAGCCCCCGCGCGACCGGCGCGATGCTTCCGCGAGCGGCAGAGCTTGCGGGAGCTATCCGGATTCCCGACTGCTGACCGACAGGACGACCGCCATGGCCCGCAAACCCAGCGCTGCGAAGTCCGGCGCGACCCGCAGCGAGACCGACAGTTTCGGGCCGATCGAGGTCGCCACCGACCGCTATTGGGGCGCGCAGACCGAACGATCGCGACAGAACTTCCGGATCGGCGCGGAGCGGATGCCGATCGGCCTCGTGCACGCGCTCGGCATCGTCAAGCTGGCGGCTGCCGAGACCAATCGTGACCTCGGCCTGCTCGATCAGCGCCGCGCCGGCGCGATCGCCCGCGCCGCACGCGAAGTGATCGACGGCAGCCTCGACGATCACTTCCCGCTGGTGGTGTGGCAGACCGGCTCCGGCACCCAGACCAACATGAACCTCAACGAGGTGATCGCCAACCGCGCCAACGAGTTGCTCGGCGGCGAGCGCGGCGCCAAGAAGCCCGTGCATCCCAACGATCACGTCAACATGAGCCAGTCGTCGAACGACTCGTTCCCGACCGCGATGCATATCGCCGCCGCCCAGGCGATCACAGCCGATCTGATTCCCGGGCTGACGACGCTGCATGACGCATTGCGAAAGAAAGAGAAGGCATTCGCCAAGATCGTCAAGATCGGCCGCACCCACACCCAGGATGCGACGCCACTGACGCTCGGACAGGAATTCTCCGGCTACGCCGCACAAGTGGCGAGCAGCCTGGCGCGGCTGAAGCTGGCGGTGAAGGAGCTATATCCGCTGGCACAGGGCGGCACCGCCGTTGGAACCGGCCTCAACACCCACCCTAAATTCGCCAAGGCATTCGCGAAGCGAGCGGCGGTGATCACCAAGCTGCCGTTCGTCACCGCGCCGAACAAGTTCGAGGCGCTGGCCAGCAACGACGCCTATGTTTCGGTCCACGGCGCGATCAATGCGGCGGCAACCGCGTTGTTCAAGATCGCTAACGACATCCGGCTGCTCGGCTCCGGGCCACGCTCTGGCCTGGGCGAACTGATCCTGCCGGAGAACGAGCCGGGCTCGTCGATCATGCCCGGCAAGGTCAACCCGACGCAGTGCGAAGCGCTGACCATGGTGTGCTGCCAGGTGTTCGGCAATCAGACCACGGTCACCGTGGCGGGCAGCCAGGGCCATTTCGAGCTGAACGTGTACAAGCCGGTGATGGCCCACGCGATGCTGCAATCGATCGGCCTGCTCGCCGACGCCGCGCGATCCTTCACCACCCATTGCGTCGACGGCATCCGCGCAGACGAAGGGCGAATTGGTGAATTGATGCAGCGCTCGCTGATGCTGGTCACCGCGCTGGCGCCGAAGATCGGCTACGATAACGCCGCGAAGATCGTCAAATCAGCCCATCAGCGTGGAACGACCCTGAAAGAAGAAGCCTTGCGGCTCAAGCTGGTCACAGACGCCGAATTCGACCGGCTGGTGCGCCCGGACAATATGACGCATCCTGGCTGAACCAAGCAGCCGTGCGGACTGCACAAAAAATGGCCCGCGGGAAATTGATGTAAATCATATCCCTAGAGCTTCCTGATTGATCAACTCACTACGCAGTGTTGCGGCTCAGCAAATTTCTTCCGCCTCGGTGGGGTAGATGTGTAGCCGCGACCTGCAGCGGCAAGGACTGTATTCTTGATGGTGATCGAGCCGCCTATGGCTTCGTGCATTCGTGCTCGGCCCCTAAGCGACGCCCGTTGCCGATTAGTCGATAATGGGTGCGCGTTATGGCGGATTTGGTCAATTTGAAACGTTTCAAGAAACGGGCAGAGCGGGAAGCAGCCGCGAAGCACGCCGACGTCAATCGTGCGCAGTTTGGCAGAACCAAATCGCAGCGCGCAATCGACGATCATCGGGTCAGCCGCGCCAATGAACTGCTCGATCAACACATAATCGGTGGCGAGGACGCGTCATGAAATCGCCGGTCGTCAAACGGTCGATCGTGGTCGCGGGCCACAAGACCAGTGTCAGCCTCGAAGAGGCGTTTTGGAACGGCATGAAGGAAATCTCCGGCGTGCGGGACATGACTTTGTCCGAGCTCGTCGGTGAAATCGATGGCAATCGCCAACAGGGCAACCTGTCGTCGGCGATCCGCCTGTTCGTGCTGGATTACTTCCGCAGCCGCGCGTTGCAGCAGCAGCAGCCCGCGGTGGAAGCCAAAGTCGATAGCAGCCTGGTGGCGCACTGATCAGCTTGGTCTGATTGGTGCGCTCATTAGTCGGCCGCCCGCGAGTTGTTCGGGGGCGTTAGTACCAATGGCGGGCGCGGCCGGGACGGTCGCGCGTCGCCTGGTACAGGCTTGATTTCCACGGCGGGCGGCAGCGGCGAGAGCTTTTCGCGCGGAATGTTGATGCCCGTCAAAGACGCTGAGGGTGGCGGCTGAGTCGGCGGCGGCTTGAGCGTCGTCGTGCGCGGCTGCGACGGCGTTGCGCGGCGCGGATCGGCGTCCGGCAGCGGCACCACAGCTGGCGCCACGACCTGCGGCGATCCGCCAGGCGGCGATCGGACCGGCGGTGTCACAGGCGCGGGCGCGGATAGCACGGGCGCAGAGCCCCCCGGCGCGGAGGTCACTGGCGCAGAGGTTCCCGGCGCATTTGGCGCGTCTCCGGTTTGCCCTGTCCCCGATCGCGTCGCTGTGGTTGCGGAATTCCCCTTCCCCGGACTTGCTGTCGCCGACGGCTGCGACACACCACCCGGCTTTGCCGCTGATAGTCCCGACTCACCTGCGCGCGTGCCCGGCGGGACCGCGCTGGTCGGCTTGTCGGAGGGCGGCGGACCGGGCGACGTGTCCACCGGACGCGAGGCGGGAATCACCGGCGGCTTCAAGTCCTGCTCCAGACTTTGCAGCTTCTTGGTCTCGCGATCGATCCGTTGCACCGCAAGCCAGGACGACAGCGCCGACAGATCGACATTGCGCGTCAGCCGCTCCGGCGGCCCGGCCGCAAAAATCCGGATTTCGGGCGGCAGGCCGGGTGCGGCACCAGTCATCGCGAGCGTGGCGCGGAGATCGGCCTGACCGGCCGGAATGTCGTAGCCGCCGGAGATCACCGCGCGGGCTCCCTTGGCCGTCAGTGTCGTCGCCGCAACGCGCAGCCGCCCGTCGGCGAGACTGATCGGAAACTGGACGCTGTCCACCGCCAGCGTCCCGCCCGCCAGTACCGGCTCGATGATCTTCGCGAGGCTCGAATCGTCGATCGGCTTGGCCTGATCGCCGGCGCGCAACGCGACATCGAACGCCTTGGGGTCGAGTCCCGGAATCTGCGCCCGCTCCAGCGTCAGCGTCCCGCCGCCGGCCAGCGCCCCGCTCAACGCCGACGCGCTGCGCCCCGTGCTGTCGAGCGTCATCTGCAGCGACGCCTTCGCCGCCGGCATCATTTGGTCGCCGTAGCGCAGCGCTGTGGCATCGGCGCCGGACACCGCGACATTGGCATCGAGCGCGACGCCGGCATCGCCGGGCTTCGCATGGATCACCAGTTTGGTGTCGCCGCCGCCGAGCTTGCCCTTGGCGTCGAGCGTCAGCGTCCGGCCATCGTGGCGCAGCACGCCGCCGAACGGCTGCAATTCGGCGCCGCCCGGCAGCAACGCGCGCAGCGCCTGAAAACTGAGTTTGCCGCGCCAGCCTCGCAGCAGACCGCGGCCGAGCGGCTCCGCCGGATCGTGGCCGGTGACGCCGAGCGCCAATTGCAGCGCCGGCCCCAGCGCGAGCATGTCGAGCCCCGCCTCGCCATCGACCGCGATCTCGTCGCCGAGCGTCAGCGCCAGCCGCCCGCGCAGCCGCGAGCCACCAAGGCCGGCGTCGACATCGTTGAGGCTCCATTGCCGGCCGGCCACCGTGAGGCGCGAGGTCGCGCTGATCCTCGCCGCATCCGCGCCAGAGCCGGCGAGGTCGAGCAACGGCGCCAGATCGAGCCGACGCGCATTCAGCGACAGCTCGGCCTTGTGCTCGGCTGCCCACGGATCGACCCGGCCATCGGCCTCGAGGTCGAACGCCGCTCCGGTGAGACGCCCCTTCAGCTTCAGCGGCGCACCCCATGCGCCGGTCGCCGAGGCGTCGAGCGTGCCGCCGCCGTCGCCGGCTGCGAGCGCCCGATCGAGCCCCAGCAATGTCAGCAACGACGCGCCGCGCTCAGCCGACAATCTGCCGTCGAAGCTGATGTCGCTGCGACTGAGCGCATCGGTCTTGAGATCGCCGATGTCGGCGCTGCTCGGCATCGCCTTCAGGGTGACGCTGCCTTTGAGCGGCCGGCTATCGATCTGCACCACCGCTTCGGCTTTGACCTGTCCGGCATTGGTCTTGTCGGCAGCGAGCGTCAGAGCGAGCGACACTTGCGCCGCGCCGGGTGCATCGCCGATCGTCTTCAGCGGCGCGGCGATCCTCGGTGCAATGGGATCGAGCGCGTCGGCAATCGGCCGCAGCGACGGCGCGAGCGCCGCCAGATTGAGCCGGCCGACGCCGTTGCCGCGATCGAGCGCACCGTCGCCCCGCAGCGTGACGCCGCTCGCGCTTCTGGCCTCGAGCTGCTCGAGCGACACGGTGCCAAGTCCGTAGCCGAACCGCGCCCGCAGCGGCCGCCAGGTCTGGCCGTTGGATTTGGCCTCGCCGAAATCAAGCGAGACGCTGGCCTGCTCCGGCCAGTTGTCGCGTGGCCCGGCCAGCGAGCGCGTCAGCTCCGTCGCGGTGTCGAGATCGACGCGGTCGCCTTTCAGCACGGCTTCGACCCGCCCGCCATGGTCGGCGGTGGGGTTGCGATAGGCGACGAGGCCTTGCAGCGTGCCGCCATCGGCCTCGATCTTCAGCGGATCGATCGCAATGCTCTCAGTCGAAGCCGTGACGCTGCCCTGCACCCGCAGCGGCTTCGGCGTGCTGCCGGCGGCCGGTGACCGGCCCTGCAGCCAGGCGGTGAGCAGATCGGGATCGGCGGAGTCGATCGTCAGCGCGCCTTTGAACTGTTCGGCCGTGCCGGCCGGCCCTGCCCCGCCGCTCAGCGCCAGCCGCGAACCGCCCGGCGCCCGCAGCCCGAGCCGGTCGAGCCGCCACGCTTCTCCGTCTGAGCGCAGCTCCACGGCGATATCGGTCAGCGGCCGGCCGCCGAGCATGATCTGCTCGGCATCGAGCACGATCCGTACCGGCAGCGGCGGCTGCGGCAGCGCGCCGATTCGTTCGCGGAGCTGCGGCAGCCAAATTGCCGAGCCATCGCCGTACTTGGCCAGCAGCCTGTCGCCGTCGAGCTGGCGAGCCGACAGTTTAGCCGTGAGCAGCGGTGAGGCTCCGAAGCGAAGATCGCCGGAGCCGGCGAGTCTCAGCGCGCGATCCTCCGCGCCCCACGACGCCTCGAGCTGATCGAGCGCCGCCAGCGCAGGACCCGCCTTGACCTTCGCCGAGATCCGCCACGGCGTTCGCGCCGGGTTGGTCGCAACCGCCGAAGCCGACAGCACCGCCGTGCCGTCGAACCGTGGTGACCGATCGTCGAAGGCAAGCAGCCCGTCGAGATCGGCGGACATGCCACGGCCGGCCTGATCGATGGTGATGTGCAGCCGCGTGCCGTCGCCATCGGTTGCGCGGCCGACCGACAGACGGAACGGGTAGCGCGTGCTGTCCAACAGGAAATTGCCGTCGCCCCGCAGCGAACTCCCCTGCGCGCGCAGGTCGCCGGCGAAGGCGATGTCGCCGAGCTCGATCGTGGAGCGGCTGGCAGCATCGTGCAGCGCGATCCGTCCGGTCAGATTGAGCCGGTCGATCGACAGCGCCGCAAGATTGGAGAGGCCGGAGGCCGGCCAGTCGAGCCGCCCCCTGGAATCGAGCCCGAGGTCGAGCGCGAAGCCGTTGACTGTCAGGACGTCGGCGCGCCACTCGCCGCGCATCAGCGCGCCGAGGCTGAACTCGACGTCGAGCTTGGCGGCGCGGATCCGGCTGGGATCGTTGGCGCCGCCGATCGTGACATCGCGCAGCCGCAGTGTCGGCGTCGGCAGCAGCCGCGCATCCAGTTCGCCGGCCACCCGGACGGGAGCGCCAGCGCGCCGCGTGGCTTCAGCCTCGAACTGATCGCGGAACTGGTTCCAGTCGATGACATACGGCCCCACCAGGGCGGCGAGCAGCGCGAGAATCAGCGCAATGGCCAGACCGAGCAACGTCGTCTGCAACGCGATTTCCCCTCGGGCGATCAGCCGCCCAGGCCGAGCATCAATAACTCCGTATTTTCAACGCATAACAACGAATGATGGCGAACTCACAGCAATCTCCGTCCGAAGCGGAGTGATCGCGGAAAAACCCGCTGCTCAAAGAGCTTGCGGCAGGATCTTGCCGGGATTGAAGATGTTCTGCGGATCAAGCGCCTGTTTGATCGCGCGCATCGCCTGCAATGCCTCGATGCCGAGCTCAGCCTTGAGATATTTCTGCTTGCCTTGGCCGATGCCGTGCTCGCCGGTGCAGGTGCCGTCCATCGCCTGCGCCCGCTCGACCAGCCGGTGCATGAACTCGTCGCCGCGCGCCATCTCGTCGGCGTCGTTGACGTCGCACAGCAGCGAGCAGTGGAAGTTGCCGTCGCCGACATGGCCGACGATCGGCGCCAGCAGGTTCAGCCGCGCCAGATCCGCCTCGGTCTCGGCGACGCAATCGGCCAGTCGTGAGATCGGCACGCAGACGTCGGTGGCGACCACGCCGACGCCGTCGCCGGAGCGCAGCGCTCGCACCGACCAATAGGCGTCGTGCCGGGCCTGCCAGAGCTTGTTGCGGTCTTCGGGCCTTGTGGTCCAGGTGAACTCGCCGCCGCCGCAGTCCTTGGCGATCTCGCCGAAATTCCTCGACTGTTCGCCGACCTCGACCTCGCTGCCATGGAACTCCAGCAGCAGCAGCGGCGCCTCCGGTAGCGTCAGCTTGGAATAGGCGTTGCAGGCGCGGACCTGCGCCTCGCTCAACAGCTCGATCCGCGCCACCGGAATCCCGGTCTGGATCGCGAGGATCACCGCCTGGCAGGCGTCCTTCACCGACGGGAACGAGCACGACGCCGCCGCGATCACCTCGGGGATGCCGCGCAGCTTGATGGTCAATTCCGAGATGATGCCGAGGGTGCCTTCGCTGCCGACGAACAGATGCGTAAGGTCGTAGCCGGCCGCCGACTTCTTGGCCCGGGTGCCGGTGGTGATGATCTCGCCGTCGCCGCGCACCACTTTCAGCGCCAGAATGTTGTCGCGCATGGTGCCGTAGCGGACGGCGTTGGTGCCGGAGGCGCGGGTCGCAGCCATGCCGCCGATCGAGGCGTCGGCGCCGGGATCGATCGGGAAGAACAGCCCCTGGTCGCGCAGATTTTCGTTCAGCGCCTTCCGGGTGACGCCCGGCTGGATGACGCAGTCGAGGTCCTCGGCGTGCACCGCGAGGATCTTGTTCATGTCGCGCAGATCGATGCAGATGCCGCCGGCCGGAGCGTTGACGTGGCCCTCGAGCGAGGTGCCGGTGCCGAACGCGATCACCGGCACGCTATGCCGGGCGCAAATCCGCACCACGTCCTGAATATCGGCGGTTTCCTGCGCCATCACCACCGCGTCCGGCGGTTGCGACGGCAGCCAGGTCGTGGTGTGGGCGTGCTGCTCGCGCACCGCGAGCGAAGTGACGAGGCGGTTGCCGAAACGCGCCGCGAGCGCTTCAATGGCGCTCGCCACCGCTTGCGGCTCTGCACGCTTCGGAATGTTGGTGATGGTCAGGCCCACAATAAATCCTCCGGCTCTGATCGACCGTGGCAAAGGACGCCGGAGGGGTCAAGGGAGGACAAATTGACTTTGGATCGAGACCGCAACGCGGCTTCAGACACGACGATTGTTGCGGCGCCCGCGCCGTTTGTTTCATCGGTGATGCAGATCGAACCGGGATGGATCGACTATAACGGCCATCTCAACATGGCCTATTACAACGTGTTGTTCGACCGTGCGGTCGATCAGCTGTGGCTCGAACTAGGCATCGGTGCGGACTATCTGAGCGAGCGCGGCGGCTCGACCTTCACGGCGGAATGCCACGTCCGTTATTTGCGGGAAATCCATCTCGGCGACCCCGTAAAAGTCGCGGTGTACATCATCGCCGCCGACGAGAAGCGAATTCACACCTTCGAGGAGCTGCGCCACGCCGAGGACGGCTGGCTGTCCGCGACCTCGGAAAACATGTCGATGCATGTCGACATGGGATCGCGGAAGGTCGCGCCATTTCCGCCTGACATCCGCGCCCGCATCGAGCGCGTCGCCGAAGCGCATCGCGCGTCGCCGCGACCCGAGGGCATCGGACGTCACATCGCGATGCCCTCGAAGCGTGCGGCCACGGCGCGTTAGACTCGCGTGCGTCCGCGCGCGAGGCCGACGACGGCCGAGATCAGGAACAGCACGACCGCGATGAAAAAGATCACCTTGGCGATTTCGATGGAGGCGCCGGCGATGCCGCCGAAGCCGAGAATGCCCGCGATCAGTGCGACGACCAGAAAAGTAACAACCCAACTCAGCATGGGACGCTCTCCGTTTCGCTTGGGGCGCAAGTCCGTTCGCGCGGGCCTGGCCTTTTAAATTGGCGCGGCTGCCACAGCCCCGCCGTCTGGCTAAACAATCCGTCGCTGAAACGAAGGTTCCAGCGCGTTCCGGCGCGTGCGAGGGCATAATTTGCGGCGTCTTCGCGGAACGAAATCGCGAGTGGCAGGAATTGCACAACCGCCCTGCGCGGAAAACCTGTCGGTTCGCGCCCGCAGACCCTATATCGCCTGATAATCCTGCTATGAAGGCTCCCCATCGCAAACCCGCGGTGCCATCGTGGGTCAAAGACGATTCGCATGACTGAACCGAACAAGCGCGCCAATCTCGACCTTTCCGGCTATCAGCCCGCTGCCGGCGGCATCGCCGCGCGGGCGCGCGCGTCCGCGGCGCCGGCTTATTTGTCCGGGCTCAATCCGGAGCAGCGCGAGGCGGTCGAGTCGCTCGACGGCCCGGTGCTGGTGCTCGCCGGCGCCGGCACCGGCAAGACGCGCGTGTTGACCACGCGGATCGCGCACATCCTCTCCACCGGCCGGGCGCGCCCCGCCGAGATCCTGTCCGTGACCTTCACCAACAAGGCCGCGCGCGAGATGAAGCTGCGGCTCGGCCAGATGCTCGGCCAGGCGGTCGAGGGCATGCCGTGGCTCGGCACCTTCCATTCGATCGGCGGGCGAATCCTGCGCTATCACGCCGAACTGGTGCAGCTCACCTCGAACTTCACCGTGCTGGACACCGACGACCAGATCCGGCTGCTGAAGCAATTGCTCGCCGCCGACAATATCGACGACAAGCGCTGGCCGGCGCGGATGCTGGCCGGCCTGATCGACGGCTGGAAGAACCGCGGGCTGACGCCGTCGCAGGTGCCGGCCGGCGAAGCCGCGAGCTTCGGCAACGGCCGCGGCGGCAAGCTCTACGCCGCCTATCAGGAACGGCTGAAAGTTCTCAACGCTGCGGATTTCGGCGACCTGCTGCTGGAGAACATCCGCCTGTTCCGCGAGCACCCCGACGTGCTGCGGCAGTATCAGGGCCGCTTCAAATTCATCCTGGTCGACGAGTATCAGGACACGAACGTCGCGCAGTATTTGTGGCTGCGGCTGCTGTCGCAGGCGCCATCACAATCGTCATTGCCGGGCTCGACCCGGCAATCCATCACATCTCGAGAAGATGGATCACCGGGTCTCGACGCTTCGCGTCGGCCCGGCGATGACGATAAAGCAAGCGGCGGCGTCCAAACCACAGCCCCCAAGAACATCTGCTGCGTCGGCGACGACGATCAGTCGATCTATGGCTGGCGCGGCGCCGAGGTCGACAACATCCTGCGCTTCGACCACGACTTCCCCGGCGCCAAGGTGATCCGGCTGGAACGCAACTATCGCTCGACCGGGCATATTTTGGCCGCCGCCTCGCATCTGATCGCGCACAATGAAGGTCGGCTCGGCAAGACGCTGCGCACCGAGGACGTCGACGGCGAGATGGTCACCGTCACCGGCGCGTGGGATTCCGAGGAGGAAGCCCGCGGCATCGGCGAGGAGATCGAACAGTTGCAGCGCCAGGGCCACAAGCTCAACGAAATCGCGATCCTGGTGCGCGCCTCGTTCCAGATGCGCGAATTCGAAGACCGCTTCGTGACGCTCGGCCTGCCCTACCGCGTGATCGGCGGACCGCGCTTCTACGAGCGCGCCGAAATCCGCGATGCGCTGGCCTATCTGCGCGTGATCAATTCGCCCGCCGACGACCTCGCCTTCGAGCGCATCGTTAATGTGCCGAAGCGCGGCCTCGGCGACGCCACCGTGCAGATGCTGCACGACCACGCCCGCAAGCGGAAGATCCCGCTGTTCGAGGCGGCGCGGCTGGTGATCGACACCGACGAGATGAAGCCCAAAGCGCGTAGTTCGCTGCGCGGCCTGATCGAGAATTTCGAGCGCTGGCAGGTGCAGCGCAATGCGCTGTCGCATACCGAACTCGCCGAGATCGTGCTCGACGAGAGCGGCTACACCGAGATGTGGCAGAAGGACCGCTCCGCCGACGCCGCCGGCCGGCTGGAAAACCTCAAAGAACTCGTTCGCTCGATGGAAGAGTTCGAGAACCTGCAAGGTTTCCTCGAACACATCTCGCTGGTGATGGACCGCGACGGCGCCGCCGACGAGGACGCCGTCAGCGTGATGACGCTGCACTCCGCCAAGGGGCTGGAGTTCGAGACCGTGTTCCTGCCCGGCTGGGAGGAAGGCCTGTTTCCGCATCAGCGCGCGCTCGACGATCAGGGCCGCGCCGGGCTGGAAGAGGAACGCCGTCTCGCCCATGTCGGCATTACGCGCGCGAGACGCCGCGCGAAATTGTACTTCGCCACCAACCGCCGGATTCACGGCACCTGGAACACCACGATCCCGTCGCGCTTCCTCGACGAACTGCCGCAGGCCAATGTCGAGATCACCGAGTCGAAAGGCGGCTCCGGCTGGGGCGGCATGAGCGGCTACGGCCCGTCGCGCTTCGACAATGTCGAGTCGTTCGGCTCGAGCTATTCCACCCCGGGCTGGCAGCGCGCGCAGGCCCAGCGCGGGAAAAACGGCGGCGGCGGCCGCAGCGGCGGTGGCGGCTTCAGCGAGAGTAGCTCGCCGTTCTCAGACCGCGGCGCATCCCCGGGCGCCCGCCGGGCCCCGTTCACGATCGAGGGCGAGCTGGTGGCGAAATCCACCGGCGCCGAATCCGACTTCACGCTGAGCGATCGCGTCTTCCATCAGAAATTCGGCTACGGCCAGGTGACGAAAATCGACGGCAACAAACTCACCATCGCCTTCGACAAGGCCGGCGAGAAGAAGGTGGTCGATAGTTTCGTGCAGCGGGTGTAGGCGATGACGCACTACATCGCCTTGATCCACAAGGACCGCGACGGCAGCTACGGCGTGTCGTTCCCGGATATTCCCGGCGTCGTGACTGCTGGTGATTCGATCGAGGAAGCGATGCAGGAGGCCGCGGAGGTCCTGATCTTCGCGGCGGAGGATTGGACCAACCCGGATGGCTCGACCGTTTTCAATCCGCCACGCACGATCGACGAGCTCGGGAAAGACCCGGCGTTCGTCGAGAGCAGCAAGGACGCCATCGTCGCCCTGATTGAATATCCCGCCCGCGCCCACGCGGTTGAATAGGTACGTTGAACCCGCGAGGGTTCCTCGCGCAATTGCCGGGGCCGCTGTCGGTTGCGCGGGCTCCTGACCGTCATTATGTAAGCCGCCCGCCCCCACTGCGTTCCGCCGCCCCTCCCAGCGCACACGCCAACGAGCCCGCATGGCCCCGATCATTTCCGTTTCCAATCTCAGCAAGACCTATGGCACCGGGCGCAAGGCGCTGAACGGCGTCAATCTCGACATCATGGCCGGCGAAATCTTCGCGCTGCTGGGTCCGAACGGCGCCGGCAAGACCACGCTGATCGGGACGATCTGCGGCCTCGTCAACGCGACCGAGGGCAAGGTCACCGTCGACGGCCATGACATCGTCGACGACTATCGCGCGGCGCGCGAGATGATCGGGCTGGTGCCGCAGGAACTGCACACCGACGCGTTCGAATCGGTGTGGGACACGGTGAGCTTCAGCCGCGGCCTGTTCGGCAAGCCGAAGAATCCGGCGCATATCGAAAAGGTGCTGCGCGACCTGTCGCTGTGGGATCGCAAGGACAGCCGGATCATCACGCTGTCCGGCGGCATGAAGCGCCGGGTGATGATCGCCAAGGCGCTCAGCCACGAGCCGCAGATCCTGTTCCTCGACGAGCCGACCGCCGGCGTCGATGTCGAGCTGCGCAAGGGGATGTGGGAGGTGGTGCGGGCGCTGCAGGCGACCGGCGTCACCATCATCCTGACCACGCATTACATCGAGGAAGCCGAGGAGATGGCCGACCGCGTCGGCGTCATCAACAATGGCGAACTGATCCTGGTCGAAGAGAAGACCGCTCTGATGCAGAAGCTCGGCAAGAAGCAGCTCGAGCTCTATCTCGACGAACCGCTCGGCGCGATCCCGCCGCAGCTTTCGGCCTACGAGCTGGCACTCGCCGACGACGGCCGCAAGCTGGTCTATACCTACGACACCCGCGCCGGGCACACCGGCATCACCGCGCTGCTCGGCGACATCCGCGCCGCCGGCATCCACTTCAGCGATCTCGACACCAGCCAGTCGTCGCTGGAAGAAATCTTCGTCAGCCTGGTGAGGGCGTGAGCATGAACCATCGGGCTGTCAAGGCGATCTATCTGTTCGAGATGGCGCGGGCCTGGCGCACGCTGATGCAGAGCATCGTGTCGCCGGTGCTGTCGACCTCGCTGTATTTCATCGTGTTCGGCGCGGCGATCGGATCGCGCATCGATCAGGTTGAGGGCGTCAGCTACGGCAGTTTCATCGTGCCCGGCCTGATCATGCTCTCGGTGCTGACGCAGAGCGTGTCGAACGCCTCGTTCGGCATCTACTTCCCGAAATTCACCGGCACGATCTACGAAATCCTCTCGGCGCCGGTGTCGTTCCTGGAAGTCGCGCTCGGCTATGTCGGCGCCGCGGCGACCAAGTCGATCATTCTCGGCCTCATCATCCTCGCCACCGCGGGGCTGTTTGTGCCGCTGAAGATCGCGCATCCAGTGTGGATGCTCGGCTTCCTGGTGCTGACCTCGGTGGCGTTCAGCCTGCTCGGCTTCATCATCGGCATCTGGGCCGACGGATTCGAGAAGCTGCAGGTGGTGCCGCTGTTGATCATCACGCCGCTGACGTTCCTCGGCGGCAGCTTCTATTCGATCTCGATGCTGCCGCCGGTCTGGCAGACGGTGGCGATGTTCAATCCGGTGGTTTATCTCGTGTCCGGATTCCGCTGGAGCTTCTACGAAATCGCCGACGTCGATATCGGCATCAGCGTCGCCGCGACCTGCGGCTTCCTGTTGCTCTGCATGGCCGTGGTCTGGTGGATTTTCCGGACCGGCTACCGGCTGAAGGCCTGACGCCGCTGCCGCCGGCGCGGCATTTGATCGGGCAGCAAAAAAGGCGCGGCCATTGCGGCCGCGCCTCATTTACCATCAGGATTGTGTGTCAGCGCCGATAGCACCGGAAATTGCCGCTGCGGGTGTAGTAGCCGCGGCAGCGATGACCGCGATGGTAGCGCGGCCCGTGGTTCGGCAGCCCGAGCACGCCGTTGACCGCGCCCACCGCGCCGCCGACACCCGCGCCGATCGCTCCGCCGACAACGCCACCCACCGGACCCGCCGCGCGATTGCCGTGATACGAGCCGTCCTGCGCGCCGCGAACGATCCCCTGAGAGTGCCCCGCGGTCGGGATCGTGAGCAGCGCCAAGGCCAGCGCGGCCGCAGCCAGCATCGCCTTCAGCGGCGTGTGGTCGGCGCGAATGGCGAGCGTCTTCGTTTTCGTCTTCATCGATGTCCATCCTTCGGGATTTGTCCCCCGATCGATCGTCGGAGCAGACTTGCGACAGGTTAACCCCCGGCCGGCGCTTCGGTTCCATTCACCTTGATTTCGCCGCAGCTCGGTCTTGGCCTCGCCCGAGCGAGCGGCGAGTTAACGATGCCCGGGGTTTTTCTGTTGCGACGCGGAGGCTACTGGAAACTGCGATGGCCGCTGTGCATATTACCTGCGGGGACGGGCATTCAAGTCGAAGGATCGGGCCGAGGAGGCCGGTATCATGCGTTCGTATCTCGTTTCCCTCACCGGTCTGATCCTGCTGGCGGCGTCCACTGCTCAGGCAAAAGTCGCGATCACCGTCGACAAGGACAATCAGGAAATGACGGTCGCGGTCGATGGCGTCGAACGCTATCGCTGGCCGGTCTCGACCGGCAATCCGTCACACGAGACGCCCAACGGATCGTTCCGCACCTTCCGGATGGAAGCCGATCACTACTCCAAGGAGTTCGACGATGCGCCGATGCCGCATGCGATCTTCTTCACCCGTCAGGGCCACGCGATCCACGGCACCGACGCCGCAGGGAAGCTCGGCGTGCCGGTGTCGCATGGATGCATCAGGCTCTCGCGCGACAACGCCTCCACGCTCTATGCGCTGGTCGAGAAAGACGGCGTCCTCAATACAACCGTGAACCTGACCGGATCGTCGCGGGTGGCTTTGGCGAAGCAGCCCGGCAACAAGGCGAACACTGCAGTGGCGCGCCGCGCTCCGGCGCCGAGCTATGACGGCGCCGGCGAACCCGTCGAACTGGCGCCCCGCGCGCAGCCGCGGGTGGCCAGACCGCAAGTCGCCGACGACGGCTTCATCTATCCGGCCGACGGCAATGACGGCCGCCGTTATCCGGCGCCTCCCGGCTATCGCCGCGGCTACGCCCAACAGCAATATCAGCCGCAATATCAGTATCAATATTCCGAAGATGACAGCTACGCGGCGCAGGTCTACGCCCCTCGTCGCAGCTATCAACCGCGCGGCTATTACGGCGGCTACTCGGACGACTGAGACCCGAGCTTCACGCCTTCCGAACGCGCGGCCGCCCGGACGGTCGCGCGTTTTTCTTTGCGCTATTCGTCGCCCTCGCGCAGCCGGCGCCACACCGCGCCGAGTACGTTGGAATAGTCGTCCGTCCAGACCCGTTGATGGGGGCGCGGCTCGGTCAGGGTCCAGTCCTGCGACGAGGCGATCGAACCGACGTCATCGGGCTGCCGCGCCGAGATCACCACGGACGTCGCGAAAATATAGTCGGCGTCGCGCTCCGGGTCGTCGGAATAGGTCCAGCTCTTCATGCCGTTGGTGCCGGCGATGCCGACCACCACGCTTGCCAGTTCGAGATGCCGGTTGGAGACGTGCATCAGCACCGCGCCCTGCGGCGCCAGCTTCGACTTGTAGATCGCCATCGCCTCCCGGGTCGCGAGATGGATCGGGATCGCGTCCGACGAATAGGCGTCGACCACGATCAGATCGTAGGCGCCGTCCGGCTCGTTGGCGAAGGTCAGCCGCGCGTCGCCCATCACCGGCTGCAGGTCGGGCGCGCATTTGCTCACATAGGTGAAGTATTTCGGATCGCGCGCGGTATCGACCATCGATTGGTCGATCTCGAAAAACCGCCAAGTCTCGCCCGGCTGCGCGGCGCAGGTCAGCGATCCCGAGCCGAGTCCGATCACCGCGACACGCAGCGGCTCACCCTTGCGTGCGCGGATCGCCGCGATCCCCTGCCCGATGCCGCCATCCTTGTAGTAATAGGTGATCGGCTCCGGCCGGCCGCTGATGGGCGTGCCGTCATCATTCAGCATTTTCTCGGCGCCGTGGATCGTGGTGCCGTGCAGCAGCACGTGATACTGCCCGTTCGACGTCACCTGAATCTTGTGAACGCCGAAGAAGCTGCGCACCGTCTCGACCTTTCCGTCGTCGGAGGGGTAGAGCCGGATCAGCGTCAGCGCCAACACGACGGTGGCGAACACTTTCCAGCGGCTGGCGCGCAGCGCCAGCGCCGCGAAGGCCGCCACTGCGGCGACGTCGCCGACGATCAGCATGCGATTGATGCTGATCCACTCGAACACCTTGTTGGCGCTGAACGATGGCGCGATCAGCGCTACCGCAAGCGCGGCAAGGAACGCCCAGTACCAGCGCGTCCAGGCCGGAACCCGCTCGATCATGTTCGGCCGGCACAGCACCGCCAGCGCCAGCAGAATCGGATATTCGGCAATCCAGGAGAAGCTGTAAGGCGCGACCAGGCCGGCAAACAGCCCGCCGACCATGCCGCCGAACGACAGCGCGACGTAGAAGCCGGTGAGATGGCGTGCGTCCGGACGTGTCCGCGCCAGTTCGCCATGGCAGGCCATCGCGATCACGAAGAACGACACCAAATGGCCGCAGAGCATCAGCAGCAGATTGGCGGTGCCAGCATAGGCGAGCAGCACGGCGATCACCCCGATCGCGACCGGCTGCGCGGCCAGCATCCATTTGTGCGGCAGCAGCGGCCGCGACTGGAACACCAGCACCCACGTCAGCAGATACAGCGACAGCGGCAGCACCCACAGCAGCGGCGCGGCCGCGACGTCGGTCGAGACATGCGCGGTGACCGCGATCAGCAGACCCGATGGCACCGCGGCGAGAAACACCCAGCGCGCACGCAACGTCCAGGACGGCGCGACCGCGGCGGCGCTTTGGTCGCTGCTCGCGCTGATATCCATTTTCGGCGAGCGCAGCAGCAGGTAGCCGCAGCCGGCGATCAGCAGGATCAACAGGCCGTAGCCGCCGGTCCACACGATATTCTGCGATCGCAGCGTCAGCGTCGGCTCCAGCAGCACCGGATAGGACAACAGCGCCAGGAAGCTGCCGATATTGGACGAAGCGTAGAGGAAATAAGGATCGGGTCCGTTGGGGTGGCCGGTGCGTACGAACCACGCCTGCAGCAGCGGATTGTTGGCGGCAAGCGCAAAGAACGGCAGACCGATCGACACCGCAAACAGGCCGAGCAACCAGAATGCATAGCCGCTCGAGGGGGGCGTGCCCCAACCACCGGCGATCGACAACGGCAGCGTCAGCATCGCGGCGATCAGCAGCGCGAGATGAATCGCGACGGGAACGATGCGGTTGCGGAACTGGCTGATGTAATGCGCATAGGCGTAGCCGCCGAGCAGCAGCGACTGGAAGAACACCATCGCCACCGACCACACCGCCGGCGAACCGCCGAGGCGGGGCAGCACCATTTTGGTGAACAATGGCTGGACCGAAAACAGCAGCAACGCGCTGGTGAAGATCGCCCCGGTGTAGACGATCAGGATCACCCGGTTGCGCGCTTCGGAATTATGAGCGGCAGCGGGCGGCATCGGATCGGTCATGCAGTCTCCAAAGCGGATCTCCGGCGGCGGCCGGTGCGGCAAAGTGGCAGGTATTCGTCACGGCGGCGGCAGGGCCGCCACGGCCGAGGGTCTGTATCCTGAGGCGTCCGGATTTTACAATCGCAGAACCGAAGGCCGCTATCCACTCGGATCAGACCGGCGCGACGTTGTGCCTAGTCGGGTACGACCTCTTGTGCGGGGTCTGCAAGTCTTTGATAACCGAGTGTGGACACCTTGTGGCCGGCGGCGACGCCGGGGCCATTTCTCGACCATTCTGGAACACCAATGTCCGATCCCGACGTGCTGATCATCGGCGCCGGCCATAACGGCCTCACCTGCGCCGCCTATCTGGCGCAGGCCGGGCTCAAGGTGAAGGTGGTCGAGCGCCGCAGTGTGGTCGGCGGCGCAGCGGTGACGCAGGAGTTTCATCCTGGCTTTCGCAACTCGGTTGCGGCCTATACGGTCAGCCTGCTCAACCCTCAGGTGATCGCCGATCTCCGGTTGCACCAGCACGGGCTGCGCATCGTCGAGCGCCGAGCGCAGAACTTCCTGCCTGCGCCGGGCGGCAAATATCTGCTGACGGGCTCGAAATACACCGCGAAATCGGTGGCGCATCTGAGCCGCCACGACGCCGGAAAAATCGACGGCTTCACCGCCGAACTGGAAACGATCGCCGACGTGCTGCGGCATTTCGTGCTGCGCGCGCCGCCCAATCTGGTCGAGCGTTTCGGAGTCGGCGCGATCCGCGAAGGCATCGCAGCGTTGGGAACAGCCAACCGCCTGCGCGCGCTGTCGCTGGAACAGCAACGGCTGCTGCTCGACCTTTTCACCTGTTCGGCCGGCGAGATGCTCGACGCGCGGTTCGAGAACGATCTGGTCAAGGCGCTGTTTGGCTTCGACGCGATCGTCGGCAATTACGCAAGCCCCTACGCCGCCGGTTCCGCCTATGTGATGTTGCATCACGCCTTCGGTGAAGTGAACGGCAAGAAGGGCGTCTGGGGCCACGCAATCGGCGGCATGGGCGCGATCACCCAGGCGATGGCGGCTGCGGCCCGCGCCGCGGGGGCCGAGATCGAAACCGGCGCCGGCGTGCGCGAGGTGCTGGTCGAGCGCGGGCGCGTCGTCGGCGTCACCCTCGACGACGGCCGCAGCCTGCGCGCCAAATACGTCGCCGCTAACGTCAATCCGAAACTGCTCTACACCCGGCTGCTACCAAAGGACGCGCTGCCGGTCGATTTCCTCCACCGTATGCAGGCGTGGAAGAACGGCTCCGGCACTTTCCGGATGAATGTTGCGCTATCCGGCCTGCCCTCGTTCGAGGCGCTGCCCGGTTCGGGCGACCACCTCACCGCCGGCATCATTATCGCCCCCAGCCTGGCCTATATGGACCGGGCTTACATCGACGCCCGTCAGCACGGCTGGAGCCGCGAACCGGTGGTCGAAATGCTGATCCCCTCGACGCTGGACGACTCGCTGGCGCCACCCGGCCAGCACGTCGCCAGCCTGTTCTGCCAGCACGTCGCGCCGCAATTGCCCGGCGGCGTCTCCTGGGATGATCGCCGCGAGGAGGTCGCTGATCTGATGATCGCGACCGTCGATCGCTACGCCCCCGGCTTCGCCGCCAGCGTGCTCGGACGACAGATCCTGTCGCCGCTCGATCTCGAGCGCGACTTCGGCCTGCTCGGCGGCGACATTTTCCACGGCGCGCTGAGCCTGAACCAGCTGTTCTCCGCCCGCCCGATGCTCGGCCATGCCGACTATCGCGGCCCGCTGAAAGGGCTCTATCACTGCGGCTCCGGCGCCCATCCCGGCGGCGGCGTCACCGGCGCGCCCGGCCACAACGCCGCGGCAACGATCCTCAACGACCACCGCAGCCTGTTCAAAGCGCGTGGATAAATCTGTGCGTAACGCTGTGGATATGCTGTGGAAAAGCTGGGCTTGAAGCTGTGCGCGAAGCTGTTGATAGGGTGTGGGCGCCGGGTAGTGTCTCAGTTTGAAAAGCCACTGAAAGGCGCGTCATTCTCGCGACAGCGAAGCCGTCCCTTGTGGCCGCATTCGCAAACGAGGTCGTCCAAAACGCTGCTGGTCATCCCCGGCTTCTCACTTTCGCAAATGCGCATGGAAGGGCAATGCTTAACGGTAAGCTTCGCAATGGAGTGGTCAAATGGCGGACGATGACGACGTCGAGCAGAATTTCGAGGACGAAGGCTCTTTTGGAAGGTGGCTTCAGTCAGAAATGGCGAAGCAAGACATCTCTATACAGGATTTAGCAGATAAAACCGGGCTGACGTATGTAGGCATTTGGAACATCGTCAGGGGCAATACAAAGTGGCCTCGCGAGGCCACGCGCGCCAAAATCTCCAAGGCCTTAGACTCGCAGGTGCCAGCCGAGGTCGAAACGGAGATCACCAAGGAGTCTTCGGTTTCAGGGTACATATGGACAGATTTTAGTCCTTACGACCTGCAGACGATCCCCGAACTTGGGGGAATCTACGTCTTTTACGACATCACAGATCGCCCGGTGTATGTCGGGAAGTCGAACAAAAGCGTTCGGACGCGCGTCCAAGATCATCAAACCCGTTTCTGGTTCAAGCAACCCCTTGTGATGCGCGGGTCGTTCTTGGCCGTACCTGACGACGAAATGTGCGACAAGATCGAAATGATATTGATTAAGTTTTTGGGGACCCATGCGCTGCTGAATTTCAAAGGCGTGCGCCGGGACGTTCAAGAGTAAATTTCAAACTGAGACACTACCGGGCGCCCTGGGGATAAGCACCGCAACACCAAGCCCTGATCAACGAGGCCTACGGCTGATCGAGAGCTGATCCGTCTCGCGTGACGGCGCGCCCCTCTCGATCAGCCTTTCAGGCACCGCCGCGCAGCGGCAATCTGGGCCCAGGAGAATCCGTTCTTGACGGCCCAGGTGATCGACTTGGCGCGGCCGTGTTCGGCGACGTGGAGGCGAACTGTGGCGCAATCGATCGCGGGCGGATCGGAGGGTTGCACCTCCTTGGCAAATGCTGCTTGCGAGCCGGCCAGCACGACGCACGCACCGACGGCAAATGTCGCGAGCATGCGACTGGAACGGGCGCGGCGGCCCGAGAAAATTCTGCTGGTGTTAGTCATTCCGCCTTCCCTGTTGCATCCGCTCATCTCGAGCATGGGGGCGGCGCCGTTGCTCGGATCGATGCATCGGCGGCGGACAAACGACCGCAACCGCGATCCATTCCACACACTCCTCCCGTGCTTCAACGCCGGAACGGTCCCAATGGATCCAGAACGCGGCTTGGCAGCATCGCAATGCTGGCATGCAGGCGCCTGTTGCTGCCGCCGGGGCCGTGCTTCGGCGCCGCCAATTAATCGTTACCGACCCGAATCCCTGATCTTCACCCCTGTGCATAAGTCATGGACAAACCCTGCCTTTCCGGCGCAGAAGCTGGGGACGCCGCGTTGAGAAATCACTTCATCGGCGGCCACCCGGCCACCAAACATCGGACCCGACATGACCGAAACCGCTTCCACCCGCGCCAGCTTCGTGATCGGCGACGAGGCCGCTGCACGCCGGGTCACCGACCTGCTCGGCGAGAGCTTCGACGATGGCGAGCTGGCGATTGCGGCTTTCGAGCGGCCGGACCGGAGCTGGGAGGTCAGCCTGCATTTCGGCGAGATGCCGAACCTCGACGGTGTCCGCGCTTTGGTCGCGCAGGCCGCCGGCGACGCCGCGGCGGCGGCCATGACGGTCGAGAGCATCGCAGCCAAGGATTGGGTGGCGGCGAGCCTCGAGGGGCTCGTCCCCGTCCCCGCCGGCCGCTTCGTGGTGCACGGCAGCCACGACCGCGCGCGCATCCCGTCCAACAAGCTCGGCATCGAGATCGAGGCCGCACTCGCCTTCGGCACCGGACATCACGGCACCACCCGCGGCTGCCTGACGCTGCTCGATCTGGTGCTACGCGCCGGCCCGCCGCGCAGCGTGCTTGATCTCGGCACCGGCACCGGCGTGCTGGCGATCGCGGCCGCCAAGGCGCTGCGCCAGCCGGTGCTGGCGACGGATATCGACCGGCAATCGGTTGCGGTCGCGAAGGAGAACGCGCGTCTGAACGGCGTCGGCAATCTGGTCGAGGCAGTGCATGCCACCGGATTCTCGGCGCCGGTGTTTGCCGCATGGGGGCCGTTCGACCTGGTGCTGGCGAACATCCTCGCCAACCCGCTGCGTCAGCTCGCTACCCCGATGTCGCAGCATCTCGCGCCGTCTGCGCTGGTGATCCTGTCCGGCCTGCTGCAACCGCAGGCGCAGAGCGTGATCGCGGCCTATCGCGCACGCGGATGCGTGCTGTTGCGGCAGATCGTGATCGAGGGTTGGAGCAGTCTGTTGCTGGCGAAGACGTTCTGAGGACTATTCAGCCGGCGTCTTTTGGAAGCGGACGTCGGTGCTGTTTTTCGGCGGCGCGCGCTTGACCCGCGCCTCGACAAACCGGCCCAGCATCTGAATGATCACACCGCGCTGCTTCTTTTCGACGTGTTCGACATTCGCAATCGGGTTCGGACGAACGGGCGCGGCGATCTTCTCGAATGAAAAAACAGGCATGTGCATCCCCTCATCGTTGAGTTGAGACACTCCCGGGTTTCTCCCGGACGCGCTATCAGAGTGCATATGCACCCGCGCCTGTCGCTGCAGGCCCGATAAATCAAGCATAATTCGTGCCAAAAGCAACGCTTTTCTCGGCACGATCGTGTGGCGCACCAGTGAGGAACAGGAACAATGTTCGAAGCGCATTTCCAGACCTTCGATGAGCCGGAACATGGCGTCGCCTTGAGCGCTCGGCTGGCCGCGTTCCGCGAGGAGCTGGCGCGCCGGACACTCAATGGATTCATCGTTCCGCGCGCCGATCAGCAGCAAAATGAGTATGTTCCGCCGTCTGAAGAGCGGCTGGCCTGGCTCACCGGCTTCACCGGATCGGCTGGTCTCGCAGTGGTGTTGACCCATCAGGCCGCTGTGTTCGTCGATGGACGCTACACGCTGCAGGCGGCCAAGCAGGTCGACGGCGAGGCGTGGACGATCGAGTCGCTTGTCGAACCGCCGCCGGAACGCTGGCTGGAGCAGCATCTGAAGCCGGGCGACCGCCTCGGATTTGATCCGTGGCTGCACACTTCTTCGGCAGTGGAGCGAATGCAGGCGGCCTGCGCCAAGGCCGGCGCGGAGCTGATCGCGATCGACGGCAATCCTGTCGACGCGGTGTGGACCGAACGCCCGGCCCCGCCGCTCGGCCAGGTCAGCGTCCACGGCGTGGAGTTTTCCGGCGAGAGCGAAGCCGCCAAGCTCGACCGGATCCGCAGCGAACTCGACCGGCTGAAGGCCGACGCGCTGGTTCTGTCGGATTCGCACGCGGTGGCCTGGACCTTCAACATCCGCGGCGCCGACGTCGCCCATACGCCGCTGCCGCTGTCCTACGCGCTGGTGCCGACGCAGGGACGGCCGACCATCTTCATCGATGCGCGCAAGCTGTCGAACAGCGCCCGCGACCATCTCGAACAGACCGCGCAGGTGGCGGAGCCCTCGGCGCTGGCGCCGGCGCTGCAGGCGCTCGCCGCCAGCGGCGGCGCGATCGCGCTCGACAGCGCCACCGCTGCAGACGCGCTGACGCGGCTGATTACCGAGGCCGGCGGCAAGCCGCTGCGCGGCGCCGATCCGGTCGCGCTGCTGAAAGCGGTGAAGAACGTCACCGAAATCGAGGGCACGCGCACCGCGCATCGCCGCGACGCCGTGGCGCTGGCGCGCTTCCTGGCTTTCATCGACCGCGAGGCGCCGAAAGGCACGCTCACCGAAATCGACGCCGTCGAAGCGCTGGAGAGCTTCCGCCGCGACACCGGCGCGCTGAAGGACGTCTCCTTCCCGACCATCTCGGGCACCGGGCCGAACGGCGCGATCGTGCACTATCGCGTCACCCGCGCCAGCAACCGCCGCATCCATCCCGGTGATCTGCTGCTGATCGATTCCGGCGCGCAGTATCAGGACGGCACCACCGACGTCACCCGCACCATCGCGATCGGCGAGCCGAGCGATGAGATGCGCGACCGCTTCACTCGGGTGCTGCGCGGCCATATCGCGATCGCGCGTGCGGTGTTTCCCGACGGCGCCACCGGCGCGCAGCTCGACACGCTGGCGCGGCAGTTCCTGTGGCAGGCCGGAATCGATTTCGACCACGGCACCGGCCACGGCGTCGGCAGCTATCTGTCGGTGCACGAAGGCCCGGCGCGGATCTCCAAGCTCGGCACGACGCCGCTGAAGCGCGGCATGATCCTGTCGAACGAACCCGGCTACTACAAGGCCGACGGCTTCGGCATCCGGATCGAGAATCTCGAGCTGGTGGTCGAGGCGACGATCGACGGCGCCGAAAAGCCGATGAACGCATTCGAGACGTTGACGCTGGCGCCGATCGACCGCCGGCTGATCGACCTCGAACTGATCAGCGCCAAGGAATTGGCCTGGCTGAACGACTACCACGCCCGCGTCCGGCGCGAGGTTCGCCCGCATCTCGATGGCCCGACGCAGCTATGGCTCGACGAAGCGACGGCGCCGCTGGAGCGGTGATCGCTGCCACGCGCACCGTCATTCCGGGGCGCTCGCGCCAGCGAGCGAACCCGGAATCGAGAGGTTGTAGCAGCGCCTCCGTCACCACGTCGGGATTCCGGGGTCGCGCTACACACGCCCCGGAATGACGAATAAAAGGACGGTGGCGCGCATCCCGGACTGACGCCCTCGTTGCGCAATGCACCCGATCGCACCCGCCTTTCGCATGGCCGTATGCCGAAAACGGCCTGTTAGCGATCCCGCGGCAGGGTACAGTTGCTTCTCTCCGCACAACGCACCCCGGTCGGAACCAACACTGCATGCACGGAATGACCGGCAACAGCCGCACGATCGACGCAGGTCGCCTCGACCTGCCGCCGTCGAAGCTGCTGCTGTTGCTGCTCGTGCTGATGAACGGCGCTGCGCCGATTGCGCTGTACATCTTCGTTCCGGCGCTGCCGATCCTCGCCAGCGATCTCGGCAGCGACATCTCGGTCGCGCAGATGACGGTGTCGCTCTACATGGTCGGGCTGGCGTGCTCGCAACTGATCATGGGACCGCTGTCGGACCGGTTCGGCCGCCGTCCGGTGCTGCTCGGCGGGCTGATGCTGATGGTCGCGGCGAGCATCGGCTGCATCTTCGCGCAGACGCTGCCGCAACTGATCGCCGCGCGGTTCCTGCAGGCGCTCGGCGGCGCCTCGGGCATGGTGATCAGCCGCGCCATCATCCGCGATCTGTACAGCCGCGACCGCGTCGGCGGCATGATCAGCCTGGTGATCGCGGTCATGATGATCGCGCAGATGCTGAGCCCGCTGTTCGGCGGCGTGATCGAGACCGCGCTCGGCTGGCGCGCCATCTTCTACGTCGTCACCGCCGGCGCGATCATCGTGACCGTCGCGATCGCGCTGGCGCTGCCGGAAACGCGCCGACGCGGCGGCCCGACTGCGCCGGGCGGCTTTCGCGGCGATGTCGGCAGCCTGTTCAGGAGCCGCACCTTCGTCGGCTATGTGCTGTGCCAGGTGCTGGCGTCGGCGATCATCTTCACCTTTGCGGGCGGCGGACCCTACGTCGTGGTGACGCAGATGGGCCGCAGCAGCGCCGAATACGGCGCGTGGTTCGCGAGTTCGGGCTTCGCCTATCTGATCGGCAATCTGTTCTGCGTCAGGTTCTCGCCGCGATACTCGCTCGACAGGCTGATCTGGTTCGGGCTCGCGCTGCAGATCGGCGGCGCGCTGCTCAACGTGCTGTGGGGCGTGCTCGGATACAATCAGGTCCCGAGCTGGCTGTTCATCACCCACATGGTGATCATGTTCGGCAACGCCAGCGTGATGGCGAACGCCGCCGCCGGCGCGATCAGCGTTCGGCCGCAGGCGGCCGGCACCGCGTCGGGGCTGATGGGTTTCACCCAGATGGGCTTCGGCGCGCTGTGCTCGCAATTCGGCGCCTGGCTCGGCGGCCATTTCGCCACGCCGCTGCCGCTGAACATCGCCGTCATGGGCCTTGCGATCGCCTGCGCATCGGCGATGATCTTCCTGGTCCCGCGCGGCAACACGATCGCGAGCGAACAGCTGATCGAACGGGCGGAAGGCGAAGAGCCACCGGTGATGTGAGGCCGATTCCTATCCCTGAGTCATTCCGGGGCGCTCGCGCAGCGAGCGAACCCGGAATCTGATACGCGCACGGCCTCGGCAAGATTCCGGGTTCGCGCTGCGCGCGCCCCGGAATGACTCGCGGTGGCCGAGACCTCCACAAACAGCTCTGGAATACTGGGTCGCCCGCCTGCGCGGGCGATGACGTGGGAGGATGGGGCGACGGTGGGAGGATGCGCGCAGAGCCGCGCTATCCCCCGATCAGCGCCAGCCACTCGTCTTCGGTCAGCACCGCGACGCCGAGGTCGCGGGCTTTGGTCAGCTTGGAGCCGGCGTCTTCGCCGGCAACGACGTAGTCGGTCTTCTTCGACACCGAGCCGGCGACCTTCGCACCCAGCCGCTCAGCCGCCGCCTTGGCCTCGTCGCGGGTGAATTTCGTGAGCGCACCAGTGAACACCACAGTCTTGCCGGCGACGGCAGTGTCCTGCTTGGCCTGTTCGACCGGCAGCACCTCGATCTCCCTTAGCAAGGCGTCGAGCGCCCCGACATTGCGCGGCTCGGCGAAGAACTCGACCACGGCCTCGGCGACGACGTCGCCGATCCCGGCGATGTTGTCGAGGTCCTGATAGGCTTCCGACGTATTGCCCTCTGGCGTCTGGCCTTCCGCGGCGGCGCGCATCGCGGCGAGGAACACATCGATCGAGCCATAGTGCCGCGCCAGCAGCTTGGCGTTGCCCTCGCCGACGTGGCGGATGCCGAGCGCGAAGATCAGGCGGTTCAGTTCGATGTTGCGCCGTGCGTCGATCGCCGCGAACAGATTGCGCACCGAGGTCTCGCCGTAGCCTTCGAGGTCTTCGAGCTTCAGCTCAGCGTTGCGCGCCTTCAGCGTAAAGATGTCGGCCGGCTCCCTGACCCAGCCGCGCTCGTGAAACAGCACGATCTGTTTCTCGCCGAGCCCATCGATATCGAAGGCGAGCCGTGAGACGAAATGCTTCAGCCGCTCCACCGCCTGCGCCGGGCAGATCAGCGCGCCGGTGCAGCGCCACACCGCCTCGCCCTCCTCGCGCACCGCGTGGCTATCGCATGCCGGGCATTTGTGGGGGAATTTGTACGCGGGCAAATCCGCCGGCCGCTTGTCGAGCACGACAGTGACGATCTGCGGAATCACGTCGCCGGCGCGTTGCACGACGACGGTGTCGCCCTCCCGGATATCGACGCCGTCGCGCAACGGAGAGCCGTCGCTGCCGACGCCCTTGATGTAGTCCTCGTTATGCAGCGTGGCGTTCTGCACCACCACGCCGCCGACGGTGACCGGCTGCAGCCGCGCCACCGGAGTCAGCGCGCCGGTGCGGCCGACCTGGATGTCGATCTTCTCCAGCACCGTCACCGCCTGCTCGGCGGCGAATTTATGCGCGATCGCCCAGCGCGGACTACGCGACACAAAGCCGAGCCGCGCCTGATAGTCGAGCCGGTCGACCTTGTAGACCACGCCGTCGATGTCATAGGGCAGCGCCGCGCGTCGCTCGCCGATCCGGCGATAGAACGCCAGCGCATCGTCGACGCTGTGACACAGCGTGATCTCGGGATTGACCGTGAAACCTGCGTCTCCAAGCCAAGCCAGCATGGCGTGTTGGGTCGGCGATTCCATCGGGTAGTCGCTCATCTCGCCCCAGGCATAGGCGAAGAACTTCAGCGGCCGCGACGCCGTGATCGCGACATCCTTCTGCCGCAGCGACCCGGCGGCGGAGTTGCGCGGATTGGCGAACACGGTGTCGCCGGCCTCTTCCTGCCGCTTGTTGAGCGCGAGGAAGTCGTGCTTCAGCATGTAGACTTCGCCGCGCAGCTCGCAGGCGGCGGGGATTGTCTTCGCCTTCAGCGTGGTCGGAATGTCCGCGATGGTGCGGACGTTGGCGGTGACGTCCTCGCCGGTGAAGCCGTCGCCGCGCGTCGCCGCGCGCACCAGCGTTCCATTCTCGTAGCGCAGCGACAGCGACAGCCCGTCGATCTTCGGCTCGGCGACGATCGCCGGAATGTCCTCGAGCTTGAGGAAGCGCTGCACGCGCTCGACGAACTCGCCGACCTCATCGTCCGAAAACGCGTTGCCGAGCGACAGCATCGGCACCGCGTGCTGCACCTTGGCGAAGCCGCGCGACGGCGCCGCGCCGACCGTCTGAGTCGGCGAGTCCGCGCTGAGCAGTTCGGGAAATTTCGCCTCGATCGCTTCGAGCCTACGCCGCAACGCGTCGTAGTCGGCGTCCGGAATTTTCGGCGCGTCGTCCTGATAGTACGCGGCGTTGTGGCCCTCGATTTCGAGGCGCAACCGCATCAGCTCGACCTTCGCCTTGGGCTTGGTGAGTGTGGCGATATCGGGGGCGGCAGTCTTCGACTTTGAGATCATCTGCTGGCACTTGAGATTCCGGGTCCGCAAGCTCACGCTTGCGCCCCGGAATGACGTCGGGGGTTAGGCATTGAGTTTACCGCGAGTCATTCCGGGGCGCTTGCAAAGCAAGCGAACCCGGAATCTCGCCACGCACGAGGCGCCGATGGCCTATTATGTCTATCTCCTCGCCAGTCGGAAAGACGGTCCGCTGTATCTTGGCGTCACCAACAACCTCGTCCGCAGGGTCTACGAGCATCGCACCAAGGCGGTCCCAGGCTTCACGTCGCGATACAACATCACGAAGCTGGTGTGGTTCGAAATCTACGACGACCCGATCTCCGCGATCACGCGCGAGAAGGAGATCAAGAAGTGGCGGCGGGCGTGGAAGGTGGCGTTGATCGAACGAGAGAATCCGGGGTGGGAGGATCTGTACGACGGCATCGCGCAATGACGCAAAGCTGGGTGCCCTGAACCTCGGGATTCCGGGTTCGCGCCTATCGGCGCGCCCCGGAATGACGGTGCGTGGGGCAACACCTGTCAACGAGTCATTCCGGGGCGGCCGCCGCGGGAGCGGCGGGGGAACCCGGAATCTCGACCGTCGTGGCACTGCGGTTGAAGAATCTTACCCCGCCGCCTTGATCAGCCGGTCCGCCGCGGCCCTTGCCTCGGCGGTGATCTCGGCGCCGGCGAGCATCCGGGCGATTTCTTCGCGGCGGTGATCTTGCTCCAGCGCATTGACGCGGGTGGCGACGCGCTTGCCCTTGTCGAGTGCGTCCTTGGAAATCAGAAGATGCTGGTCGGCGCGGGCGGCGACCTGCGGGGCGTGCGTCACCGCCATCACCTGCACCTTGGTCGCCAGCCGCGCCAGCCGGCCGCCGATCGCATCGGCGACGGCGCCGCCGACCCCCGTATCGATCTCGTCGAACACCAGCGTCGGCGCCGACCCCTTGTCCGACAGCACCACCTTCAGCGCCAGCAGGAACCGCGACAGCTCGCCGCCGGAGGCGACCTTCATCAGCGGACCGGGGCGCGTGCCGGGATTGGTCTGCACCCAGAATTCGACCCGGTCGATCCCCTGCGGGCCGGGCGTCGCCGGATCGGCCTCGACCTGGGTCATGAATTTGGCCCGCTCGAGCTTCAGCGGCGCGAGTTCGCCGCTGACCGCCTTGTTGAGCTTCTCGGCGGCCTTGGTGCGCGCCGCGGACAGCTTGGCCGCGGCGGCGCTGTAGCGCCCGTCGGCCTCGGCCGCCGCCTTCTCCAGCGCCGTCAGCTTGCCCGCACCGGCGTCGATCAGCGCCACGTCGGCGGCGTATTGCGCGGCCAGCGCCGCGAGACTATCGACCGGCGTCGAGTATTTGCGCGCCGCCGCGCGCAGCGCGAACAGCCGTTCCTCGATCCGCTCCAGTTCCAGCGGATCGAAATCGGCGGCGGCGAGCGCGGCGTTGAGATGCTGGTCGGCTTCTTCCAGTGCATTGATCGCGGCGTCGATCGCCCGCACCGCCGGCTCGATCAGCTGCGGCGTGCTGCCGGCGCGGCGCTCCAGCCTCCGCACCGCGGCGGCGAGGGCTGCGACCGGCGAATGATGGCCGCCGACCGCCTCCTGCGCCTCGCGCAGATCGGAAGCGATCTTCTCGCCCTGCATCATCACCGTGCGGCGGTCCGCCAGCGCGGTCTCCTCGCCGTCCTGCGGCGCGAGCTGTTTCAGTTCATCGGAGGCGTGGCGCAGATAGTCGGCCTCGCGCGCGGCGCGCTCCATGCCGGCGCGGTGCTCGTCGAGCGCGGCGCGAGCGCTGCGCCGCCCCTCCCACAGCGTCTCCAGCGTGGCGACGTCTTTCTCCAGCCCGGCGAAAGCATCGAGCAGCCGGCGGTGGGTGGCGGCGTCGACCAGCGCGCGCTCGTCGTGCTGGCCGTGGATCTCGACCAGCGTCGCGCCGACCGATTTCAGCGTTTGCACGCTGACCGCCTGATCATTGATGAAAGCGCGGGTGCGGCCGTCGGCGAGCTGGACCCGACGCAGGATCATCTCGCCGGAATCTTCAACATCGCGGTCGTCGAGGCCGTTGGCGGCGAGGATTGTGAAAGCCGGGTGGCCCTTGGCGAGGTCGAAGGTCGCGGTGACCTGACCGTGTTCGGCGCCATGGCGGACCAGAGCGGCGTCGCCGCGGCCGCCCAGCGCCAGCGCAAAGGCATCGAGCAGGATCGACTTGCCCGCGCCGGTCTCGCCGGTCAGCACGGCGAGGCCGCGGGAGAACTCGATATCGAGCCGCTCGATCAACACGATATCGCGGATCGACAGGCGCGAAAGCATGACAGACAGGTCCTATCCGAGACCGAGCTTCTTGAAGGACTTGCTGATCCAGGAGCCCTTGTTCTCGGTTGGTTCGAGTCCACCGGACTTTACAAGATTATAGGCGTCTTTGTACCAGCGGCTGTCAGGAAAGTTGTGGCCAAGCACCGCGGCGGCGGTCTGCGCCTCGCCGACGATGCCGATCGTCATATAGGCCTCGGTCAGGCGCGCCAGCGCCTCCTCGACGTGACGCGTGGTCTGATAGCGGGTGACCACGGTCTTGAAGCGGTTGATCGCCGCGGTGTAGTCGCGCTTTTGCATGTAATAGCGGCCGACATCCATCTCCTTGCCGGCGAGCTGGTCGCGGGCGCCTTCCAGCTTCTGTTTGGCCTGGTTGGCGTATTCGGAGGTCGGATATTTGCGGATCACCTCCTCGAGGGCGGCGATCGCCTTCTCGGTGCGGCCCTGGTCGCGGGAGACGTCCGGAATCTGGTCGTAATGCGAGGCCGCGATCAGATACTGCGCATAGGCGGCGTCCGGGCTGCCGGGATGCAGGGTGACGTAGCGGGTGGCGGAGCCGATGCAGCTGTCATAGTCGCCGGCCTGATAGAACGAATAGGCCGACATCAGCAGCGATTTGCGGGCCCAGTCGGAATAGGGATGCTGGCGGTCGACTTCCTCGAACTTCTTGGACGCCGCTTTCAGGTCCTTTTCCTTGTTCATCAGGTACAAGCCCTCATTATAGAGCTTGTCCGCCGGCTCGTCGTTGAACTTGTCCTCGTCTTTCGCCAGGAACTTGTCCCAGATCGCGCCGGTGCCGCAGCCGCCGAGCGGCAGCGCCAGCATGGCCAGACTGGCCATCAGGGGAAGGCTGCGCCAAAACCGATCGCTTCCGCGAGAGACCAGCCTGTTTCGCAGTCCGAGCCGCTGTGCCGACATCAATTCCAACCTGACAAACTGGAGAACGGTGCGCCCCGGCATTCGATCAAGCCGCAATGGCAAGAGCCACCAACCTGCTCCCGAAGCATGAAGTCAACAGCCGGCTGTGTAGCCGAAAACGGTGACTTGACCAACCGGTTACGCAGGCATTCCGCCGGGAATAAGGCGACCTGGCGGCGGTGACCGGCAAGCGGCGAACGGGTTGGGCTGGAATGTCGAGGCAGAGAACGGTCCGATCCAGCGGATCAGGACATGTCCGGTCCATAGGCCGGGGCCACCATGCCGCCGGCCAGGCGGGTGACGGCCTCGGCGTGCCCGCGCACCGCGCGGCGCGTCGTCTCGGCCTCGATCACCCGGAAATTGGTGCGATCGGCCAGGAGCGCGGTCAGCACCGAATGGTTCAGCTTGTGGCCGCCCCGCATCGAGCGATAGGCGCCCAAAATCGGCAAACCGGCCAGCGCCAGATCGCCGATCGCATCGAGCAGCTTGTGGCGGGCGCATTCGTCGGCATAGCGCAGGCCTTCGGCATTCAGCAGCCGCTCGTCGTCGAACACCACCGAGTTCTCGAACGACGCGCCGAGCGCGTAACCCATCTCCCACAGCCGGGCGACGTCGCTCATGCAGCCGAAGGTGCGGGCGCGGGCGATTTCGCGGCGGAAGGCCTCCGGCTCGACGCCGAGGGTATAATTCTGCCGGCCAATGACCGGATTGGCGAAGTCGATCTCGACCTCGACGCGGAAACCGCCGGCATAGGGCCGAAGCTCGCCGAACGAATCGCCGTGCGATACGCGGACCGGTTTGAGAATCTGGATGAAGCGGCGCGGCGCGGACTGTTCGCGGACGCCGGCCTGATCGATCGCGGCGACGAAGGGAGCGGCGCTGCCGTCCATGATCGGAACTTCGGGACCATTGACCTCGATCGTGGCGTTGTCGACGCCCATGCCGCGCAGCGCGGCGAGAACGTGCTCGGCCGTCGAAACCAGCGGGCCGTCGCTATCGCCCAGCACGGTGGCGAGTTCGGTGGCGACCACCGATTTGGCGTTGGCCTGGATTTCGCGGTCCCCGCCGTCGAGACCGGTGCGGACAAAAATATAACCCGCGTCGATCGATGCGGGCCCGATGGTGAGATTGACGGGACGACCGGAATGTACACCTACGCCCGTCACCGTGGCTTGCGAACGCAGCGTTGTCTGCCGGCTGAACTTCATGCGTAAACTGCCCACCAATGACCACCTGTCAGCCTATGCCGGACAATGTGTCCGGCCGACTCGACCGTGTGTCCCCAAGTCCCGGAAACCATAGCACTGCCTCAAAGAGCGCCAACTCACGCTTTTTTACGGATTGTTACCCCAACTTCGCCGCATTACCGCCGCCGCTTCCTCGATCTCCGACCAATTCCGTGGCAGGTCCGCTTCAGTTCCGATCCCGAATAAACGTCATTTAACAAATACAATCAGTAACTTACACAAATTCGAACGACTTCGCAGCGCACAAAATAATGACCCCGGAGGCTGCCCTCCGGGGTCATGTCATCGTTACAAATGAGGCACCGGCTCAGTTCGCCTGCCGCCGCAAGAAGGCGGGGATATCCAGATGGTCGTCACCCTGTGGCGCTTGGGCAACAGGCGCCGGGCGGCCATGCATGTCGAGACCCTGCGGCGCCGAACGCTTGGCATATTCCGAAACCGGGTCGAGGCCGGCCATTTGGTCGGCGATGCTGCGCTGCGGGCGGCGCTCCGGTAGCGGCGGCATTTGCGGCGCCGCGGGAGCTGCGGCAGCGCGAATCGGGGCCGCCGGGTCCGCTTCGTCGTCACGTCGGCTGAGCCCGTTGGCCAGACGCTGCAACAATGACAGGCGAGTCTTCTGCGGCTCGTCATCGGCCTCGCTGCGGGCGGCTTGACGGATCTCGTTCTGGGCCGGAACCGGGAGTTCGTCGAACCGCGGCATCCGCGGAGCGCGAAGTGCGGCGCGTTCGGCCTGCGGCGGGATGAAGGAGTCCGGAGCGTCCTGCTCATCAGCGACCGACCGGGACTGGTCGAAATCCGGGAACAGCGATGGCTTCTGCGGGATCGCGCGAACGGTGACGTCGCCATAGGACGCCGGCTGAACCGGAGCCTGGGCGATTTCCGCAGCCGGCATCTGCTCGTTGCTGACGGCGGCGGCAATCGCGGCGAGCGCAGCCCGTTCGACATTGGCGGCGCGCGGCGCTGCCGGGGCAGCCGAGACCGGCGCGGCAGCCTGCCCTGCACGGGCGGCGGCGGCTTCGGCAATGCGCTGGTTGTCGGCGCGCAGCTTGGCGGTCAGTTCAGCCAGACGGCTGTCAGCCGGCGCAGCGTTGGCCGCCGCGCCGGCCGCGGCTGCGTTACGCGACAACTGCGCCTGCTCGATGCCGGTCGCCACGACCGAGACGCGGATGATGCCGTCGAGGCTCTCGTCGAAGGTGGCGCCGACGATGATGTTGGCGTCCTGATCGACCTCCTCGCGGATGCGGGTGGCGGCTTCGTCGACCTCGAAAAGCGTCAGATCCTTGCCGCCAGTGATCGAGATCAGCAGGCCGCGGGCACCCTTCATCGAGGAATCGTCGATCAAGGGGTTGGCGATCGCGGCTTCCGCGGCGGTCAGCGCGCGCTTCTCGCCGGAGGCTTCGCCGGTGCCCATCATCGCCTTGCCCATCTCGCGCATCACGGCGCGGACGTCGGCGAAGTCGAGATTGATCAGACCTTCCTTGACCATCAGGTCGGTGATGCAGGCGACGCCGGAATACAGCACCTGGTCGGCCATCGAGAAGGCGTCGGCGAAGGTGGTCTTTTCGTTGGCGACCCGGAACAGATTCTGGTTCGGGATGATCAGCAAGGTGTCGACCACCTTGTGCAATTCGGTGATGCCGGACTCAGCGGTCCGCATCCGGCGCGCGCCTTCGAAATGGAACGGCTTGGTCACGACGCCGACGGTGAGGATGCCCATCTCGCGCGCGGCTTTGGCGATCACTGGGGCTGCGCCGGTGCCGGTGCCACCGCCCATGCCGGCGGTGACGAATACCATGTTCGCGCCGGTGAGATGATCGCGAATCTCGTCAATGACTTCCTGCGCTGCAGCAGAACCGACATCGGGCTGCGAACCGGCGCCGAGGCCCTGCGTGACCTGGGTGCCCATCTGCACCAGCCGCTGCGCCTTCGACATCGTCAGCGCCTGCGCGTCGGTGTTGGCGACGACGAAATCCACGCCGTCAAGGCCGGCGGTGATCATGTTATTGACCGCGTTGCCGCCGGCGCCGCCGACGCCGAACACGGTGATCCGGGGCCGCAGCTCGCGAATGTCAGGAACGTTGAGATTGATGGTCATGGTTGCCTCTCGATTACGCGCGCGTTGGTTCGTGAAGTCCCGGGCTATCGGCCAGGGTGATCTTTGAAAGCGGAAGGGGGCGGAAAAGAGTCATCAGAAGCCCTCGCGTAGCCAGCGGCCGACCTTGCCGAAGTAACCGGCGCGACCAGCGGTCCGGACGTGTCGAGAGTACCGAGGCTCGATATGCTCGAGATGGGCGTATTGCGGATACACCAGCAGGCCCGAGGGAACCGCGAAGGATGCGCTCTTGGCTTCGGTGGGAAGCCGGCCGAAGCCGAGCGGACGGCCAACCCGCACCGGGCGGCCTAGAATGCGCGTGGCGAGTTCGGGGATGCCGGTGAGCTGAGACGCGCCGCCGCTCAGAACCACGCGCGCCCGCGGTTCTGCAGCAAACGGCGAATCCGCAAGCCGGTCCCTGACCATCTCAAAAATCTCCTCGGCGCGATGCCGGATGATGTTCGCGATCGTCGCGCGGGAGATCACCTGCGGGGTATCCCGCTCATTGTCCCCGGCGGCAGGGATCGACATCAGCTCGCGCGCATCAGAACCGCCAGTTAGCACCGTGCCATATAACGTCTTGATTCGCTCGGCATCCGCAATGCATGCGCCTAGTCCACGCGCGAGATCCATCGTGATGTGGTGACCGCCGAGTGCAAACCCGCTGGCGTGGACGAAGCGACCGGCCGAGTAGATCGCCATCGTCGTCGTGCCCGCCCCCATCTCGATCAACGCGGCGCCGATATCGGCCTCGTCGTCGGTCAGCACTGACAGGCCGGCGACATAGGGGCTTGCCGCCATCGCCTCGACATTGAGATGACAGCGCTCCACAGCAAGCATCAAATTCTTGGCGACGGTGGCGTCTGCGGTGACGACATTCATGTCGACGCCGAACTGCCGCGCGACCATGCCGCGCGGATCGCGAATGCCTTTGACTCCGTCGAGCGTGTAGCCGACCGGCAGCGCGTGCAGCACGGCGCGGCCCGGCGCGGTCGCGTGATGCATCCCGGTCGACGTCACGCGGCTGACGTCGTCGGCGGTGACCGCACCGCCCTTGATATCGGCGGCGGCTTCGATCAGCTGGCCCTGCAGCCGGCCGGCCGACACCGACAGCAAAACGGACTCGACACGCACCTTCGCCATCCGCTCCGCGAGCGCGACGGCGTGGCGGATCGCCTTCTCGCATTCGACCATATCGACGACAGCGCCGGCCTTGACGCCGCGCGACTGGATCTGGCTGTAGCCGACCAGCTCGATGGCGTGGCTGCGGCCGCGCAACGCGTCCTTCGGCGGGGTCGGTTTGAGCCGCGCGATCATGCAGGCGATCTTGCTGGTGCCGATGTCGAGCGACGCCACCATCGCAGTCCGATGCGGCGGCATCGGGCGGGTTTTCGGCGTCTGAGTGCGATCGAAGCCGGTCACGCGTCACCAGCCTTCTTTTTGGACTTCTTGTCTTTGAACAGTTCTTCGCGCGCTTTCGCAGCGTTGTCCGACAGCCGCACGGTCAATCGATCGGGCAGCCGCATGTCGATCGCGGTGATGTCGCGCGAGAACAGCCTGTCGTCCTGGTCGAGCTTGGTCAGCATCGCCAGCGAATTGCCGACGTCGTGCTCGGGCAATCGGATCACCAGGCCGTTGGTCAGCCAGATATTCCAGCGCCGCTCGCCGATCAGGGCGGCGGCGCGGGTCTGTGCTTGCACCTGCGGATAACGTGCGAGCAGCGCAAGGAAATCTTTCGCGCGGTTGCCTGCTCCGCTGCCCACCACCAGCGGCAGCGACATGAAGCGTCGCGCCACATAGGGCTCCAGCACGGCGCCGTCATCGGCGATCACCGCGGCGCGGCCGTCGAGCTGCCAGCGCGCGAACGCCGTGCGCTCGACGATATCGATCTGCAGTTCGCCGGGATAGAATTTCAGCACCGTGGCTTCAGCAATCCACGGATTGGCCTTGAGCTTGTCGCGCACCGCCGCAGCGTCGAGGAACAACAGCGACGAGCGGCCGTTGACCCCGCCGATCGCCAGGATTTCGTCCTGCGTGAGCTGCTTGCGACCGCTGATCGCGACCTGCTCGATACGGAATCCCGCGATGTTGGCGACCGCGTTGCGGGCGTCGTCCATGGCCTGGACGAATTCATCGATATGGCCGCCCTTGACGATGCCGAGCCCGGCGCTTCCGAGCAGGATCACAGCGGTGGCGACGACGCCGATCCGGCGCGGGGTGTATTTCTCGAGCAGCGCGATGACGCCGCTTGGCTGTTCCGGGCGGCCGAGGTGAGACGGGCGCGGCGGCGGCGGCCTGCGTCGGGACAGCTTGTGACGCAGCAATGCGACGGCCGCAATGGCGACCGCTTTCAGGTCAGACTGAAACCCCGACAGTCGCGACGACCAGGCGAGGCGCCCTCCACCATGCATTGCTAACGCTCGTACATGTTATGCCCGCAACCAACCGGGCTCAGGCGCAAGTGGCGTCTCGGCTCTGCACGGGAGTCTGATCGCGAAACGGAAAGTCCGCCCGGTCACGCCTCGGCAGCCGAGCGCCATGATGCGCGGCCAGCGTTAACCTTCGACCCTCCTGGTAAACAAAAAGTAAAGGCGCCCGGCCCAGGCCAGGATTTGTTATGTTTCATGAGGGATTTGGGCCATCGCGGTGATATTTTGCAGCGGGTTCCAGCGGAACCCGCACCGCAGGAGTTAACGTCGGACGCTTCGTTCGGCGATCGCGATCTGGCCGCGCAGGAAGTCGTCGAAGGAGATCCCCTGGGCCTTCAGCGCTTTGGGATAGAGCGACGCTTTGGTCAGGCCCGGCAAAGTGTTGGTCTCGAGAAAGATCGGGCCGTCGGCGGCGACGATGAAGTCCGATCGCGAATAGCCGCGGCAGCCCATCACCCGGTGCGCCTTCACGGCGTAATCCATGATCACCGCGGAAACCTCGGGCGTAAACCGGCCCGGACAGATCTCCTGGGTCGATTTGGCGAGATATTTCGCTTTGTAATCGAAGCCACCGTCGGCCGGCACGATCTCGACCGGCGGCAGCGCCAGCAGCGCGCCGTCAGCCTGTTCGATCACCCCGCAAGTCGCCTCGACGCCGCAGACGAACGGCTCGATCAGATAGTCCTCGGTCTTGGCCGCGTTGCGCACCGCGACCAGGTCCTGTTTCGCGTCGATGAAGAACAGTCCGTAGCTGGACCCGTCGCGGGTCGGCTTGGCGATCAGGCGGCCATACGTCGCGAGCGCCCTCTCCGCATGGTCGAGCGTGATGCCGGCCGGCGCGCGGATGCCGGCGATCGCGGCGAAGCGCTTGGCGGCGATCTTGTCGAAAGCGACGTGAGAGGCCGCAGCGCCGGAACCGGTAAACGGCACGCCGCGCATTTCGCACATCGCCTGCAGTTCGCCGTTCTCGGCGACGCCACCGTGGAGACCGAGCACCAGCAGGCGCTGTTCCGTCGCCGCGCGATCCAATGCGCGTTCGAGCGGGCCGATGCCCCCACCTGCCGGATGAAACGACTCCTCGAATGGCCGCGTATGCGCGAGCAGCGCATCGGCTGACACGACGTGCACAAGGTCGTCGTCGTTCCAGAACCACAGCTCGGCGTCGGGCAACGCCGCGTGCAGCGCCTGCGCCGAAGCCACCGACACCAGCCGCTCTTTGCTGGTGCCGCCGAATAGAATTGTCTGTCGCATCGATCGGTCCGCCGCGCGGTCCCTGTTGGATCAGAATGGTCCGTGAATTTCCGCGGGCCGGCGCCGGCGCAATGTCCTCGATTTGTCTGATTCGGAGAAGCCGCGACCCGAGGTTTTCGAGCGACGTGGGCGCCGGTTTACGTCAGCTCAGCCATGCGTCGCACGAGAATCTATCGCGCACGTCGCAGGCAGACCATGCCCCAGCCGAGCAGCGCCACGATCGCGAGCGTCGCCAGCCCGATCACGCGCAACGGCTGCCACACGCCGCCTTCGGTCCCGACCATGCCGAGCCACATCAGGCCAGCCCACGTGATCAGCAGCGGCACGACCTTCACCGCTCCGCTACGCCGCCACGCGTCGAACTGCACCACCGCCACCAGCGGGGCGACGAACGCGACGTAGTTCGGTTGCGACACCGAGAGCATCACCGGCAACGCCGCGCACAGGATCGCGCCGCCGATCAACAACGCCTCGGACGCCGGCGGCTGCGGCCCGGTCAGCCGCCAGAACCGGCCATGCCCGATCCACAGCAGCGCCCCGGCGAAGGCGGCGTTGAAGGCCCACTGCCCGGCTGTTGCGAAGGCCGGCAGCGTGTCCGCCCCGGGCAGACCGCCCGCGCCGATCCGCGCCAGCATCGCGCCGATGCTCAGCATGTCATAGGACGTGAATGTGATCTCGGCGGCGATCTTGTCGTTGGGCACGCCGGTGAAGATGCCGCTGAGATGCTGCGTCCACATCGCTGTGTAGAGCTTCACCACTTCAGCGGGACCAAGGCACAGCATCGGCACCACGAACAGGAACACCAGGCTGAAGCCGGCGGCGGCGAGCACCGTCTTTACATCCCGCCGCAGCAACGGAAACAGCAGCAGCGCCAACGGGAACAGCTTGATGGTGAAACCGATCGCCAATGCGCAGGCGGCCGCATAGATCCGGCCCTGAACATAGAGCACGAGGAAACCCACCATCGTCAGCAACACCAACGCGCTCGGCTGACCACGGCCGAGCCCGTCGCCGAAGAACGGCAACAGCATCGCCAGCGGTCCGATCCGCAGCATCCACCACGCATTCCAGTTACGCTGTTCGAATGGCGGGGTTGCGCCCCGTTCGAGCGCCCTCGCCCACCAGTCGATCGCGAGCAACAGCGCGAGCGCGCTGATCGCGTACCAGACCGCCACCGCCATCTTCAGCGGCAGCGCCCAGGCCGGTTGCGGAAAGCCGTCGAGCGGATACGCGAATGGCCCCATCAACAGCGCGAAGGTCGGCGGGTAGTGATAGGTCCAGCCGTGATGATCGGCAACTTCATATAACGGATAGCCGGTCCACACCGCCCATCCGGCGCGGAAGAACACCTGAACGTCGCCGAGCCCCTGAACCGCCGAGCGCTGCACCACGATCGGCAGATAGATGCACAGCGCCAGAGCGACGCCGGCGATCAGCGCGATCTCATACCAGTGCAATTGCCGCAAGCGCGGCGCGAACTGTCTTTGCAACGAGATCGCTCCAGTGAAGTGCCCGATGCGGGATGCCACGTCGGCTTGGCGGAACGGTGGCGGCCGGTTTAGCAGTCTGTGCGGAACTCACCAGAGAGGATGGCAAAGACTGACACGGCGTTTTTGCACTTGTCTATCGCCTCGAAGCTGCGCAGCCAGCCCGGCGAAGTTCCGCTCGATGGACGGAACGCGCGGAAACCGCCAATGTCCGACGCGCAAAGCTGGACCCGCCGCCGATTCGGCAGCGATGCCGTGCAGCCGGCAATGCGACGATCTATGCTACGGGAATCAAGATGATCAGGGCCTGGCTCGACCTACCCACCATCGGCACCTTCGTGACGCTGGCGCTGCTGTATTACGGCATCGCCGGTTTGCTCGTCATCGTGACTTTCGTTTCGCCGCTGCGCGGACCGATCTCCAGGCTGAACGGCGTGGTCGGGCCGTTCTTCTCGTCGGTGGCGGTGCTGTTCGGATTGCTCACCGGCTTTCTCGGCTACGACGTCACCGAGCGCAATCGCCAGGCCGCTCGCGCGGTGCAGAGCGAGGCCGGCGAACTACAAAACGTCTATACGCTCAGCATCGCATCTGTCACCGACATGCGCGCGATCCGGATTGCGCTCAAGGGTTACGCTGCATCCGTGCTCGACGACGAATGGCCGGCGACCCGCGGCGAGAGCGCGCCGCGCACCAATGCGGCCTACGATAGCTTTTTGAGCTCAATCAGCGAGCCCGCGATCAGCCGCGACGCCAGCGCCGTGGTGCATGCAGCCATGCTCAACGCCGCGGTGCGGGTCGGCACCGCGCGTAACGCACGGCTCAGCCTGTCGACCGATCGCACCAGCGATCTGAAATGGATCTCGGTGCTGATCCTCGGCGTGATCACGCAGGTGGCGCTGACGCTGGTACACCTCGATAAGCCGCGCGCGATGCTCGCGGCGCTGACGGTGTTCGCCACCGGCGCAATCGTCGCACTCGGATTGATCGCGCTTCAGGAAGATCCGTTCAGCGGCGTTTTCCGGGTGTCGTCGGTGCCGATCGAGCGCCTGTTGTTACTGCCCGACACCCCGCAGACGCCAGGAGGCCCGCTACCTCTGACGCCGCCGACGTCACCTCAGGCACCGGCGAAATAGAGCCTGATCCCGAAACTGGACGCCGGTTATCGGAAGAGATCAGGCCGATCAACAAGCTCAGCGCGCCGCGTCGACGGCCACGCCGATCCGCTTGATTTCCCACTGCAACTCGATGCCCGACTGCGCCTTGACGCGTTCACGAACGGTTTCGCCCAGCGTCTCGATGTCTGCTGCGGTCGCGTCGCTGGTGTTGATCAGGAAGTTGCAATGCATCTCGGAGACCTGCGCGCCGCCGACCCGCAGTCCACGGCAGCCAGCGGCGTCGATCAGTTTCCACGCGCTGTTGTCGGGCGGATTCTTGAAGGTCGAGCCGCCGGTCTTCTCGCGCACCGGCTGCGCCAATTCGCGATGCGCCTGCACCTCGTTCATCTTGGCGCGGATCGCATCGGGGGACGCAGGCGTACCGCGAAACCGCGCCGAGGTGAAGATCAGCGCCGGATCCACACCGCTGTGGCGATAGCTGAACTGCATGTCGGCATTGCCCAGCACGCGCCGGTTGCCGCTGCGGTCGAACGCGGTGGCGTCGATCAGCGCGTCTTTGGTTTCGCGGCCATTGGCGCCGGCGTTCATCCGCAACGCGCCGCCGACCGTGCCGGGAATTCCAAAATAGAATTCGAGTCCGCCGAGTTTGGCGGCCGCCGCCGTCTCGGCGACGCGCTTGTCGAGCGCGGCCGCGCCGGCATATACGATCTCGCCATCGGCACGCGTGTCTCCGAAGCCGCGCGGCGCGAGCCGGATCACCACACCCGGCAGTCCGCCGTCGCGCACGATCAGATTGGAGCCGACGCCGATACACAGCATCGGCACCTCCGTCGGCAATCGCGACAGGAAGTAACCGAGATCGTCCTCGTCCGCCGGCGTGAACAGCGCCTGCGCCGGGCCGCCGACGCGAAACCAGGTCAGCGGCGCCAGCGGCTCGTTGCCGAGCAGCCGGCCGCGCAACGACGGCATCGCCGCTTTGAGGTCGGGCGTGATGTCGGGAAAGCTCATTGGCGCCGTCGCCGTCGACGCATGAGAACGCTCGCCATCACCCCAGCGCCTTCAATTCGCCGGGCAGCGCATAGGCCCATTGGGTGATGTTGCCGGCGCCGAGGCAGACCACATAGTCGCCGCTCCTGGCGACGCCGGCGACCACGCCCGCCAGCGACGCGGAATCCTGCAACGGGATCACTTCGCGATGGCCGTGGGCGCGCAGGCCGAGCACGAAATGATCGCGGTCGATGCCGGCGATCGGCGCCTCGCCGGCCGGATAGACGTCGGCGACGATCACGGTGTCGGCGTCATTGAAACAGGTGCAGAATTCCTCGAACAACGACTGCAGGCGCGTGAAGCGATGCGGCTGCACCACGGCGATCACCTTCGCCGAGGTCGATTGTCGCGCCGCCTTCAGCACCGCCGCGATCTCAACCGGGTGGTGGCCGTAATCGTCGATGATGGTGACGCCGTTCCATTCGCCGGTCTTGGTGAAGCGTCGCCGCACGCCGCCGAACGCCGCCAGCGCCTTGCGGATGGTGTCGTCGGACAGGCCGAGTTCATGCGCCACGGCAATCGCAGCCACGGCATTCAGCGCGTTGTGCGGCCCCGGCATCGGCAGCATCAGATCGGTGATCTCATGCGCGGTGCCGGCCTTGCGGTCGCGGAACGCGACCTTGAAGGTCGAGCCCGCGCCCGAGGGTTTGAGATCGAGCAGCCGTGCGTCGGCCTGCGGATTCTCGCCATAGGTGATGATGCGGCGATCCTCGATCTTGCCGACCAGCGCCTGCACCACCGGATGGTCGATGCACATCACCGCGAAGCCATAGAACGGCACGTTCTCGACAAAGATCCGAAACGCGTCCTGCACCGCATCGAACGTCTTGAAGTGATCGAGATGTTCGGGATCGACATTGGTGACGACGGCGACGTCGGCCGGCAGCTTCAGGAAGGTGCCGTCGCTCTCGTCGGCCTCGACCACCATCCAGTCGCCGGCGCCGAGCCGCGCATTGGTGCCATAGGCGTTGATGATGCCGCCGTTGATCACGGTCGGATCGACGTCGCCGGCGTCGAGCAAGGCGGCGACCATCGAGGTCGTCGTGGTCTTGCCGTGGGTGCCGGCGATCGCGATGCAGCTCTTCAGCCGCATCAGTTCGGCCAGCATCTCGGCGCGGCGCACCACCGGAATGCGCTGCGCACGCGCCGCCAACAGCTCCGGATTGTCACGCTTGATCGCGGTCGACACGACGAGCACGTCGGCGCCGGCGATGTTGTCGGCCTTGTGGCCGACGCTGATCGCAATGCCTTTCTCGCGCAGCCGATTGACGTTGGCGCTCTCGGATGCGTCGGACCCCTGCACGGTGTAGCCGAGATTGCACAGCACCTCGGCGATGCCGCTCATGCCGATACCGCCGATCCCGACGAAATGAATGGGTCCGATCTCGCGCGGCAGTCTCATGGGCGGTTCCCTGGAATCATCGTCCGATCCGGACGGCAGAACAGCGCGGGCGGCCCGAGTCGGGCCGGTGCGTCCCCCTTGGATGCCCCGCTTCCGCCGGGCGTGACAAGCGTAAATTGGGCTTGAAAAACGCTAAATTCGTGCCACTTGCATCACCAGATCGGCGAGCCGGTCGGCCGCGTCGAGCCGGCCGACCGTGCGGGCCGCCGTCGCCATGGCCGTGAGCTTCTGCGGATCGGCGGCGAGCGCCGTGATCTCTGCCGCCAGCCGCTCGGAAGTGAAATCGCCCTGCACGATGCGGATCGCACCGCCGGCATCGGCCAACACGCCGGCATTGGCGAACTGGTCCTGATCGAGCGCGCCGGGCAGCGGCACCAAGATCGACGGCCGGCCGATCGCGCCGAGTTCGGCCACGGTGCCGGCGCCGGAGCGCGACACCACGAGCTGGCTCGCGGCCAGCCGCGCCGGCAGGTCGGAGAAAAACGGCGCGAGTTCGCACGCGATCTTCAACCGGTCGTAGACCGCGCGGACCCGGGACATGTCTTCGTCGCGGACCTGCTGGGTCAGCGCCAGCCGCCGGAGCAGCGCCGGATCGAGTTTGTCCAGCGCTCCCGGCACGATATCGGCCATCACCCGCGCGCCCTGACTGCCGCCGACCACGAGCAGCCGCAGCGGCCCCTCTGCATCGAGCGGCGCGAACGGCACCGCGGCGGCGGCGAGGATGGCCGGACGCATCGGCGTGCCGGTGGTGGTGGTCTTGGCGGCGAGTTCGGGATCGCGATCGAGCACCCCGGGCAGCGAGGTCGCGATCGCGCTGACCCGGCGCGACAGCAGCCGGTTGGCGCGGCCCATTACCGCATTGGCGTCGTGGATCAGGGTCGGGATGCGCAACGCGCGCGCCGCGAACAACGGCGGCAGCGTCGGATAGCCGCCGAAGCCGATCACGGCGGCGGGCCTCAGGCGCATCATCAGGCCGATCGCCAGCGCCGTGCCGGCGCCGAGCATCACGCCGGTGCGCGCCAGCGCCCATGGCGTCCTGCCGCGCACGGTCTCGCTCGGCACCACGTCGATCATGTCGGCGGAAAACAGGCCGCTGTAGCGCATCGCGCGGCTGTCTGTGACCAGGCGCACGCGCAGGCCACGCTTCATCAGCACGACACCGAGCGCTTCGGCGGGGAACAGATGCCCGCCGGTGCCGCCCGCCGCCAGAAGGATGAGAGGCGCTTCGCTCATGGCGTCACGCGTAGCCCGCCGCCGCGGCGCCCATGGCATTGACCTCGGTCTTGGGCCGCTGCCGCGTCAGCGCCAGCATCATGCCGACACTATAGGCCAGCGACACCATCGACGAGCCGCCATAGGAAATGAATGGAAGCGTCATCCCCTTGGCCGGGATCAGTTGCAGATTGACCGACATGTTGATCGCGGCCTGGATGCCGAACAGGATCGCCAGCCCGGACGCGGCGAAGCGCGCGAACAGATCGTCGGACCGATAGGCCCGCGACAGCGTCCGCATCACGATGAAGGTGAACAGTGCCAGCAGCGCCAGGCACAGGATGATGCCGAACTCCTCGGCCGCGACCGCGAACACGAAGTCGGTGTGACTGTCCGGCAGGCTGCGCTTGGCAATGCCCTCGCCCGGCCCAAGCCCGAGCCAACCGCCATTGCTGAACGCTTCACTGGCCATGTCGACCTGGAAAGTATCGCCCGACGCCGGGTTCATGAACCGCTTGATGCGACCCGCGACGTGCGGAACGAACAGATAGGCGGCAAACAGCCCGCCTGCTGCGACGCCGGCCAAGCCGAAAACCCAGACGATCCGCATCCCGGCGATGAAGAACAGCGCGCCCCACACCATCAGCACCAGCATGGTCTGGCCGAAATCCGGCTCCAGAATCAGAAGCGTCACCAGGGTCAGCAGCAGCACCAGCGACATCGACGTCGCCGGCATTTCCGGCCGCCGCGCTGCTTCCGAGAACAGCCACGCCGCCAGCACCACGAAGGCCGGCTTGGCGATTTCCGAGGCCTGGATGTTGACGCCGAGCAGGGTGATCCAGCGCCGCGAGCCCTTCACTTCCGGGCCGAACATCAACGTCGCGATGATCAGCACGATGCTGACGGCGAACACGATCAGCGCGGCGCGCCGGATCTGTCGCGGCGACAGGAACGACACGCCGATCAGCACGATCAGGGACGGCAGCAGGAACAGCACGTGGCGATTGAAGAAGTGGAACGGATCGAGCCCGATCCGCGTCGCGACCGGCGGGGATGCCGCCAGCGACAGGATCACGCCGGCCAGCATCAGCGCGATCAGCGCCGCCAGCAGCACGCGGTCGACGGTCCACCACCATTCGCTGAACGGGGTGCGTTGTTCACGGGAAATCATCGGCCGTCCTGGGCAAAGGGTTCGCCCATTGGTGCGCTTGCGTGGTTGCCAAGAGGTTAACAGGATTGGACGGAAGCGAGGTTGTGAACCGGCAACTTGAAGAGCCGTCAGCCCCGCGAACGCGGGGATCCATTGTTCCAGAGGCGTTCGTGGCTGATCTCCGACGCTCTGGGATACTGGGTCGCCCGCTTTCGCGGGCGATGACGTCCGGGATTGCGGCTCACACCATCGGCTTCACGCCGGGGAGCGCCGTCACCAGATCACGAAACTTCGCGCCGCGGATCTCGAAATTGCGGAACTGGTCGAACGAGGCGCAGGCCGGCGATAGCAGCACCACGGGCTCGGCCAATCCCGATGCCGCTGCATCGCGCGCCGCAGCCGGCACGGCGTTGTCCAGCGTCTCGCTGATCTCGTAAGCGACCTTTCCCTCCAGCGTCGCGGCAAATTCCTCGGCCGCTTCGCCGATCAGATACGCCTTGCGGATGCGCGGGAAGTACTCGGCGAGGCTTTCGATGCCACCGGTCTTCGGCTTGCCGCCGGCGATCCAGAAGATCTCGCCGAACGACGACAGCGCCTTGGCGGTGGCGTCGGCGTTGGTGCCTTTGGAATCGTTGACGAACAGCGTGGCGCCCTCACCGTTCGATTGCCGGCCGACCTGCTCCATCCGGTGCGCGAGGCCCGGGAAACTGCGCAACCCCTTCTGCAACGCGTCGGCGCTGACGCCGAGCGCCAATGCAGCCGCTGACGCTGCGGCGGCGTTCTGGGCGTTGTGCAGGCCGCGCAGCGAACCGATGCCGCCGAGCCGCGCGATCTCGCGTGAAGCGCCGCCGGCCGAGCTGCGAATGGTCTCATGATCGGCGGTGATGCCGGAGGCCAGCGGTTGCTTCACCGAAATCCGCACCACCTGCTTGCCGGCACGCTCCAGCCGGTCGGCGGCGTCGCGGCCGAAGCCGTCATCGACGCCGATGATCGCCGTGCCGCCGTCCTGCACGCCGGCGACCAGCCGCTCCTTCACCGCGGCGTAGCGCTCGATCGTGCCGTGGCGATCGATGTGGTCTTCGGTGACGTTGAGCAGGATGCCGACGGTCGGAGCGAGCGAGGGCGTCAGATCGATCTGGTAGGACGACATCTCGATCACATGGACGCGGCCGCTACGCGGCGGCTCCAGCGACAGGATGGCGGTGCCGATATTGCCGCCCATCTGGGTGTCGTAACCGGCCTCGCGCATCAGATGCGCGATCAGCGCGGTGGTGGTCGACTTGCCGTTGGTGCCGGTGATGGCGACGAACGGCGCGTCCGGCGCATGCCGCCGCCGTTCGCGGCAGAACAGCTCGACATCGCCGATCACTTCGACGCCGGCCTCGCGTGCCTTCAGGACGCTCCAATGCGGCGTCGGATGCGTCAGCGGCACGCCGGGCGTCAGGATCAGCGCGGCGAAATTGGCCCACGGCAAACTGCGCAGGTCAGCGGTGATGAAATTTGCCTGCGTCGCTTCCACCACGCGGTCGAGATTGTCGTCGCATGCGATCACTTCGGCGCCGCCGGCGCGCAGCGCGTGGCAGCTCGCCAGCCCCGACCCGCCGAGCCCGAACACCGCCACGGACTGCCCGGCGAAGGAGGTTACGGGAATCATTGTATCGCCTCGCGCGCCACCGGCACGGCGTCATCCTGAGGTGCTCGCCGTCTTCGGCAAGCTTCGAAGGTTCGCCGCGCGTGCCCGTTGCCATCTCTCGAGGCTCGCAACAGCTCGCACCTCAGGATGACGCTGCGACGGTCCAGCATGAAATCCCTCACCGCAGCTTCAGCGTCGCAAGGCCGGCCAGCGCCAGCATCACGGCGATGATCCAGAAGCGGATCACGATCTGCGGCTCGGTCCAGCCCTTCTGCTCGAAATGATGATGGATCGGCGCCATCCGGAAGACGCGCTTGCCGGTCAGCTTGAACGACGCCACCTGCACGATGACCGACACCGCTTCGAGCACGAACAGTCCGCCGATCACCGCCAGCACGATCTCGTGCTTCACCGCCACCGCGATCGAGCCCAACATCCCGCCGAGCGCCAGCGAGCCGGTGTCGCCCATGAAGATCGAGGCCGGCGGCGCGTTGAACCACAGAAATCCGAGGCCGGCGCCGAGCAGCGCGCCGCACAGCACCGCCAGTTCGCCGGTGCCGGCGACGTAGTTGATCTGCAGATAATCGGCGAACACCGCGTTGCCGGCGAGATAGGCGATCAGTCCGAAGCTCGCGGCCGCGATCATCACCGGCACGATCGCGAGGCCGTCGAGGCCGTCGGTCAAGTTCACCGCATTGCCGGCGCCGACAATGACGAACGCGCCGAAGATCACGAAGTACCAGCCGAGATTGAGCACGACTTCCTTGAAGAACGGAATCACCAGCGAGCTCGACAGCGAGCTGCGGCCGAGCCACACCAGCGCGAAGCACGCGGCGCCGGCGATCGCGAATTCGATCAGCAGCCTGGTTCGGCCGGAGATGCCGGCATGAGTTTGCTTGGTCACTTTCATGTAGTCGTCGTAGAAGCCGACGAAGCCGAAGCCGAGCGTCACCGCCAGCACGATCCAGACATAGGGATTGACCGGATTGGCCCACAGCACCGTGCCGACCGTCAGCCCCGACAGGATCATCAGGCCGCCCATCGTCGGCGTGCCCTTCTTGGTGACGAGATGCGATTGCGGCCCGTCGCTGCGGATCGGCTGGCCCTTGCCCTGGCGCAGCCGCAGATTGTTGATGATCCACGGTCCGCACAGGAACACGAACAGTGCACCGGTCACCACCGCGCCGCCGGTTCGGAAGGTGATGTAGCGGAAGACGTTGAACGCCGGAATTGAGCTGGAAAGATCGATCAGCCAGTAGAGCATTCAAGCCGCCTTACACCGCAGCGTCATCGCGCGCGGTCTTGCCGGGAAAGCGCTTCTCGAGCGCGGTGACAATCGTTTTCATGCGCGAGCCGAGCGAGCCTTTGATCATCAGCACGTCGCCGGCACGGATCGCCGCAACCACCTGAGATTCGAGCGCGGCCGCGGTCTCTGCATAGCCCCCTCGCTTCCCTGAGGAAAGGGCGTCCCACAAATTGCGCATCAGCGGACCGCAGCAGAACACCAGATCGATTGCGTTATTCCGCACCGACTCGGCGAGGTCGCGATGCAACTCCGGCCCGGCCGGGCCGAGTTCCAGCATGTCGCCGAGCACAACGATCCGCCGTCCCTGCGGACCGACCGGGACCTGGCCGAGCACGCCCAGCGCCGCCACCATCGACGCCGGATTGGCATTATAGCTCTCGTCGATCAGCGTGGCCTCGCTTTGCCCGAATTCGAGCGCGCGGCGGACGCCACGGCCGGCGGCGGGCTGGACGTGCGACAGCGCCAGCGCCGCCAGCGCGAGATCAGCGCCGACAGTTTCCGCCGCGGCCAATACGGCCAGAGAATTCATCGCGATATGCCGCCCGGGAATCCCGAGCTTGTAAGTGACGTCGCGGCCGAAAATCGTCGCATGCACCGCGGAGCAATCGGCGTGCAACGCGACGTCGAGCAGCCGCGCATCGGCCTCGACATCGGCACCGAACGATACGACGCGACCGACGCCGGCCTTGCGGGCGCTGTCGGTGAGCCGCTTGAACATCGCATTGTCGCGATTGAGAACCGCCGTGCCGCCGGGCACCAGCCCAGCGAAGATTTCCGCCTTGGCGTCGGCGATCGCTTCGATGCCGGAGAAGAACTCGAGGTGCACCGGCTCCACCGTGGTGATGATCACCACATGTGGTCGCACCATCTTCACCAGCGGTTCGATTTCACCCGCGTGGTTCATGCCGATTTCGAACACCGCGTAGCGCACGTCCGCCGGACAGCGCGCCAACGACAGCGGCACGCCCCAGTGATTGTTGAACGACGCCACCGAAGCGTGGGTCTCGCCTTGCGCCCCGAGCACGCCGCGCAGCGCCTCCTTGGTCGAGGTCTTGCCGACCGAGCCGGTCACCGCGATGATCTTGGCGTCGAGCCGCGCCCGCGCCGCGCGGCCGAGCTCGCGCAATCCGTCGAGTACGTCGTCGACCACCAGCAGCGGCGCGTCGGCGGCGAACTTGGCGCGCTGCGCCCTCTCCACCACCGCCAGCGCCGCGCCGGCATTCAGCGCGGCGGCGACGAAATCGTGACCATCGTGGACGTCGCCCTTGATCGCGAAATACGCATCGCCCGGCGCCAGCGTGCGGCTGTCGATCGAAATGCCGAACACATCGCGCGGCAGCGAGCCGCTCGCGGCGGCGCGCATCGCCTCCGCCATCGCATCCGAAGTCCAAAGCGGTGGTTTGCTCATCCGGCACTCGTCGACAACGCCGCTGCGGCGGCTTCGTGATCACTGAACGGCAACACCGTGTCGCGCACGATCTGCCCGGTCTCATGGCCCTTGCCGGCGATCAGCAGCGCATCGCCCGGCGCCAGCGCGGCGATCGCGGTGCGGATCGCTTCGGCGCGATCCCCGATCTCGCGCGCTCCCGGCGCGGCGGCGAGGATGGCGGCCCGGATTGCGGCAGGGTCTTCGCTGCGCGGATTGTCGTCGGTGACGATGATGCTGTCGGCGTTCCCGGCTGCGATCGCGCCCATCAGCGGCCGCTTGCCGGCGTCGCGATCGCCGCCGGCGCCGAACACCACGACGAGCTTGCGCTTCGCGTAGGGCCGCAGCGCCTGCAGCGCCTTCGCCAGCGCATCAGGCTTGTGCGCGTAGTCGACGAACACCGGCGCGCCGCGGCGCTCGCCGACGAAATCGAGCCGGCCCGGGGCGCCTTCGAGATGATCCAGCGCCGCGAACGCCGCCGCCGGATCGCCGCCGGCGCCGATCACCAGCCCGGCCGCGACCAGCGCGTTCTCGATCTGGAATTCGCCGACCAGCGGCAGATGCACCGCGGTGCGGCGGCCGGCATGTTCGATCGTGAGCTTCTGCGCGAAGCCGTCGATCGACGCCTCGATCAGCCGGATGCCCTCGCCTGCGTCGCCGTTGCGGCCGACGGTGATCAGCTGCAGTCGCCGCGCACGTGCGGCGTCGATCACTTGCGCCGAACAGTCGTGGTCAGCGGAAATCACCGCGGCCCCGCCGTCGATCACCAGATCGCGAAACAGTCGGAGCTTGGCGTTGAGGTAGTGCGCGACGTCCGGATGATAGTCCATATGGTCGCGCGACAGATTGGTGAAGCCGCCGGCCGAGACGCGAACGCCGTCGAGCCGGAACTGATCGAGCCCGTGCGATGAGGCTTCGAGCGCCAGATGCGTGACGCCTTCGCCGGCGATCTCGTCGAGCGAGCGATGCAGCGCGATCGGGTCCGGCGTGGTCAGTGAACCGTAGACGCTGCGCGTCGGGGTGACCAGGCCGATGGTGCCGATGCTCGCGGCGGCGTGTCCGAGCCGTTGCCAGATATGCCGGGTGAACGCCGCGACCGAGGTCTTGCCGCTGGTCCCGGTCACCGCGGCGATGGTCCGTGGCTGTCGCGAATAGAAACGCGCGGCGGCCAGCGCCAGCGCGCGGCGCGGATTGCCGAGGCGCACGAACGGCACGGCGAGTTCGCCATCCGGCGCATGATCGCCGGCGACCGCGACCGCGCCGGCGTCGATCGCAGCGGCGATGAAGCGTGCGCCGTCGGTCTTCGCCCCGGCCAGCGCAAAGAACAGATCGCCCGGCTTCACCGCACGGCTGTCGACCGCGAGGCCGCCGATGTCGAGATCGGCGGCGCCGCGCGGCGAGCCCTGAGCGTCGATCGGGGCGTCGATCGAGGCGTCGTCGCTGAAGAGATCGCGGAGCTTCATGGTCCTTAGGTCCGGTCAGCCGGTTCGAATGGGATTCAGCACGCAAACCGGGCTTTTAGCGCAAGCGCGCCCCGGTGCAACACGACTGACGCAGTACCGTCCCGCGCGTTGCGGGTGCTATTGGGCCGTCTTCGATGCCGCAAGAATAAGGCGGTCGGGCGGCGGCAGATCGAACCGCGGCTCGATTCCCAGAAGCGGCGCGATTCGTTCGATCACCTTGCCACCGGTGGGCACCGCGTTCCAGCCCGAGGTGATGAAACCGTGGGTTTCCGGCAGCGCCTTGGGCTCGTCGAGCATCACCAGCACCTGGAACTGCGGATTGTCGGCCGGCAGCACCGCGGTGAACGAGTTCAGCACCTGCTTCTTGGCGTAACGGCCGTTGATGACCTTTTCCGAGGTGCCGGTCTTGCCGCCGATATAGTAGCCCTTGGCGATCTGATCGGCGGTCCTGGCGGTGCCGATTTCGGCGTTGAGCCGCATCAGATAGCGGATCTTGTCGCTGGTTTCCTTCTTGACCACGCGCTTGGCCATCTTCAGCGCGTCTTCCTCGCTGCGCTTGAGGAAGGTCGGCGGAATGAGGTAGCCGCCATTGACCATGGCGTTGATGCCCATCACCGCCTGCAGCGGAGCCACGGCGACGCCGTGACCGAACGAAATGGTGATGGTGTTGAGTTCGCCCCAGCGCTTCGGCACGATCGGCGACGCGCTTTCCGGCAGCTCCGTGCGCAGCCGGTCGAGCTGGCCGACCTTCTTCAGGAACGCCTTGTGCGCCTCGACGCCCTGGGCGATCGCGATCCGCGCCGCGCCGACATTGGAGGAGAAGGTGAACACTTCCGCGAGCGTGATCGGGCGGCCGAGCGGATGGGTGTCGTGGATCGCGAACTTGCCGTAGCGCAGCGCGCCGCGCGCGTCGTACAGCGTGTTCAGCGTCGCCTTGCCCGAGTCCAGCGCCATCGCCAGCGTCAGCGTCTTGAAGGTCGAGCCCATCTCGTAGACGCCGGTGGTGAGCCGGTTGATGCGATCGGGGTCGTTGGCCTCGCGCGGATTGTTCGGATCGAAATCCGGCAGCGACACCATCGCCACGATCTCGCCGGTATTGACGTTGGAAACCAGGCCCGACGCCGCCTTGGCGCTGTACTTGTTCTTCGCCTTCAGCAGTTCGTCGCGCAGCGCATGTTCGACGCGGATGTCGACCGCGAGTTCGACCGGACGCTGCAGCCTGTCGGAAGCGAAACCGGCGCGATGCAGATCGGCGAGGCCGTTGTTGTCGAGCCACTTCTCGATGCCGGCGATGCCCTGGTTGTCGATGTTGACGAGGCCGATCAGATGCGAGACCTCGGTGCCGGTCGGGTAGACCCGCTTGTTCTCGCGCAGGAAGCCGATGCCGGGAATGCCGAGCTTCTTGATATCGGCCTGCTGTCGCGGCGTGATCTCGCGCTTCAGCCAGACGAAACCCTTCTTCGACGCCAGCCGCTCGCGGACTTCCTGGGTCTCGAGGTCGGGCAGCGTCGCGGTGAGCAGTTCGACCGCTTCGTCCTGATCGATGATGCGGCGCGGCTCGCCGAACAAGGAGGGCGACTTGACGTCGGTGGCGAGGATGGTGCCGTTGCGATCGACGATATCCGGCCGGGCGGTGGCGATCGCATCCTGCGACGCCGTGCGTCGCGTGCCGTGGCTGTCGCCGAACAGCGCGATCATCGACAGCTTGAAGGCGATCACGCCGTAGACCGCGGCGAACGCCAGCATCGCGAGGCCGACGCGGGCGCGCGCCTTGGCGTCGCGGTCGACGTCGCGCCCATAGATCAGGCTGCGAATCAACCGCTGGCGCCAACCGACGCGATGGCCGACAAGTGGAAGCGACGGATCGATCACTGCGCGGCCTCCGGCGCCGGCAGCGAGCCGGTGATGATGTCGGGATCGATTTTATCGATCATCGACGCGATCGGATCGGGATCGTTCGGATTGACGATGGTCGGCGGCCGCTCCGGCAGGTTCTTCAACTGGTCGAACTGGCGGGCGCTGATCGGCTTCAATTTGAGGTGGCGGTCGGCGAGACCCTGCAGACGCCCCGGCGCGTCGAGCTGAGCCCATTCGGCGCGCAGCCGCGCGATCGCCTCGCGCTCCTTGCGCGCTTCGGCGTGGAGCTGCAGCACCTTCTCGGTGCGCGCGGTCGAATCCATCTTGATCCGGTAGACATAGGCCGCGGCGAACACCAGCATTCCGATCACCGCCAGATGAATGATGCGCATCATCGGCCGGCCCTCATCACCGAGGCCAGCGTCGGCCATCCCGGCAGATCGTCGGGCCTGTGCGCCGGCGCCGCGGTGCGTTCGGCGCCGCGCAGCTTGGCCGAGCGCGCGCGCGGATTGGCGGCGATTTCGGCGTCGCCCGCGACGATCGGGCGCTTGGTCAGCACGGCGAAGCTCGGCGCCGCCTGCGTCAGCTCCGGCAGATGCCGCGAGCCGCCGCCGGTGCGGCTGCGGTCGCCGAGGAAGGTCTTGACGATGCGGTCTTCCAGCGAGTGAAACGACACCACCGCGAGCCGCCCACCCGGCTTCAGCACCCGTTCGGCAGCGGACAGCGCCTGATACAATTCGTCGAGCTCTTCGTTGACGAAGATTCGCAGCGCCTGGAACGTCCGCGTCGCCGGGTGGATCTGCCCGGGCTTGCTGCGCACCACCGTGGCGACGATGTCGGCCAGCGCCTTCGTCGTGGCGATCGGCGCGTCCTTGCGCGCGGCGATGATGGCGCGGGCGACGTGGCGCGAATATTTCTCCTCGCCGAAGATGTAGATGATGTTGGCGAGGTCGGCTTCCGACGCATGCGCGACCACGTCGGCCGCGGTCGGGCCGTCATTGCCCATCCGCATGTCGAGCGGCCCGTCCAGCCGGAACGAGAAGCCGCGATCGGCTTGATCGACCTGCATCGACGAAACGCCGATATCCATCACCACGCCGTCGACGGCGTTTGCGCCCTGCGCTTCACAGACATCGGCGAGATTGGAGAAGCGATCCTCGACCAGCGTGAGTCGCCCGCTGGTGCTCTGCACCAGGTCGAAGCCGTCGGCGATGGCGTTGCGGTCGCGATCGATCGCGATCACCCGCGTGTCGGCCGCCTCCAGGATCAGCCGCGTATAGCCGCCAGCGCCGAAGGTGCCGTCGACATAAACGCCGCCGTCGCGCGGCGCGAGCAAGCCCACCGCCTCGACCCCAAGCACCGGAATATGGCGCGGCCGCGTTTCGGTCATGCGTCCGGCCCGGCCGGCAAGGCCGTCAGCCCGGTCCGTGCCGTACGGAGGCCGGGTCCGGCGCAATTCGGCTGCAATGTCGGCGGCATTGGGCGCATCGTCTTTCGAAACTCCCAGTTCCACGACGGGATCAGCCAGAGCGCCGGCGACCGATCCTGGAGAACCCGGCGGTCCGGCTGGAATCTGTTGGATTGCCATCGGCTTAGGGGTTTTCAGAGGGAGGCCCGGCGATCACCGGCGGTTCGGCTCTTCACCCCTCAGTAACGTCCCTTAGCCTTAAGAAAACGTTGACACCGACGGTCAGGATCCCCGGACAAATTGCTCTACAGGCGATTGGCCACGGGTATCGAAGTGATGCGGCCCGTCCACAGTCCACAGAAAATGGCAAAATCATGAAACAGGCGCGTTGCGGTCAATTGTAATGACCGGGATAGTGAACGGGCGCTGCGGCTCGTCGCACCCGCACTGTCGCCGTTCTCCTGCCGGGTTTGGATCGTCTGATGCTGTCAGGTTCGCTCGCGTCTGCGGGTCACGAGTCGAAACGTCGACGTGTCGTCCCACTGCCCAAGGGCATCGTGGCTATGCAGACCTTCATGCCTGACTCCTCGGTCGTGTCCGACGTGATTCCGTCGCCGAATTTCGGCGAGCGCAACAAGGCCCGCCGGCCCGACATGATCGTCCTGCACTATACCGGGATGCCCGATGTCGAGGGCGCGCTGACACGGTTGTGCAAGGCGGGCACCGAGGTGTCGGCGCATTACGTCGTGCTCGAGGACGGCCGGATTCTGCAATGCGTGCCGGAATCCAAGCGCGCCTGGCATGCCGGCGTCGCGAAATGGGCCGGCGAGGACGACATCAATTCCTGCTCGATCGGCATCGAGATCATCAATCGTGGGCACGATTGGGGCTACCCTGACTACCCGCTCCGGCAGATCGCCGCGGTAATCACGCTGTGCCGCGGCATCATCATCCGCCGCAACGTGCCGCCGCATCGCGTGCTCGGCCATTCCGACGTCGCGCCGTCGCGCAAGAAGGACCCCGGCGAGAAATTTCCGTGGCGCTCGCTCGCCGCCTCCGGCGTCGGCCATTGGGTCGAGCCGGCGCCGATCGAAGCCGGCGCGGGATTCAGGCTCGGCGCCGAGGGCGAGCAGATCCGGGTGATGCAGCAGGCGCTGGCCGATTATGGCTATGGCATTGCCGCCACCGGCAAGTACGACCCGGCGACCGTCGAGGTCGTCTCAGCGTTCCAGCGTCACTTCCGACCGGAGAAGGTCGACGGTGTCGCCGACGGCTCGACGCTCGCGACGTTGCACGCTTTGCTCGGCGAGTTGCCGATCGACGTCCGCGCCACCGCTGCGCTGACCTGAACTGGTCCCGTCCCAACGCATCACCCGACGTTACGCCTTGACGCCGCGGCATCCAGCCCGCATGGCTGTCGCGTCAGTCGGCCGGACGGCCGCTCCGGCAAGCGCCGAAAGGCCGCCGGGGAGGAAAGTCCGGGCTCCATCGACATACGGTGCCGGATAACGTCCGGCGGGGGCGACCCCAGGGAAAGTGCCACAGAGAACGAACCGCTTCCCCCTCCCCTCGGGGTGGGGGCGAGTAAGGGTGAAAAGGTGCGGTAAGAGCGCACCGCGTCGCCGGCAACGGAGACGGCATGGTAAACCCCACCGGGAGCAAAACCGAATAGGGACGGCATCGCGGACAGTTCGCTTTCGGGCGATAACTCCGCAGGGCGATGTCAGGCTCGCCGTCCGGGTAGGTTGCTCGAGGCCATGTGCAAACATGGTCCCAGAGGAATGGCCGTCACGTATCGGCTGCGCAAGCAGCCGGTGCCCTCCAGAACCCGGCTTACAGGCCGACTGATACTGAATGAATGAAGGGCTCGGCGGAAACGCCGGGCCCTTCGCCATTTTGATTCTCGCCCGCCGTCGATCCCGAAGCGATGCCGCACTCATCATATGCTCGCGACAAGCGTGGGCATGACGTGTCAAGATGCAAATCCGCTGGTACAGTCTCTTGCTCCCTCAATTCGATCACGAGGCGACCAGTGGATATCGTTCGATTGACGGATTTCTTAGTTGAGGCGAAGCGGCGGACCTACGCCGGACTCGACGATGATGCGACGATCGCCACGCCAGCGTTGCGCGGCTCGAAGCAACTCGAACATCGCGCGTCGCCGTTTGCCTATCGCGACATCTACTTCGGGATGGGGTTCTTCGTCGGACAGGAAACCCTGTCGGTCGACGATCAGGTGGTCTGGTCGATGGCGTACAGCGGAGGCGCGCAAGACGACATCACCGACGTCGCCACGTTGCACGCGATCTACGCGTTCTTGCGTCGGGCCTTGGCGGCGGTCGATCCAGCGTTGCCGTTCCGCGGGCCACAACTCATCCGCGACGGAGGACTCGCCTACGAGAACAGCGCGGTGGGAACGCTCTCTCGCTTTCATGGGCTAGAGACGATCTCTTGCAACGATCGCAAGGTCTACGCGCTGCACTACAGCGGCGGACTATTGCGATAGTCCGCCCCTCAATGCCCGCCCTCTGCCGCCACCATCGGGTTCGCCGGCTTGGCGAGCAGGAACACCAGCGTGCTCAGTCCGACATAGAAGAACGTCAGTATAAAGAAGGTGTCGCCGAAGCTCATCGTCACCGCCTGGCGATGGACGATCATGTTGAACTGTTTCAGCGCCATCATCGAAGCGTCACCGAGGCCCTGGAAGCGCTGGGTCAGCATGTTGAGAAAATCGACCGCCTGCGCGTTGCCCCAGGTGACCTTGTCGTGCAGTCGCGAGATGTGAAAGTCGGTGCGGCCGTCGAGCGCGGTGTTGATCAGCGCGAGGCCGAGCGCGCCGCCGAGATTGCGCGTCAGATTGAACAGACCGGAGGCGTTCTTCACCCGCGCGGCGGGCAGCGTGCCGAGCGAGATGGTGTTGACCGGCACCATCGCCATCATCATGCCGACGCCGCGGAAGATCTGCGGCCACAACAGCTCGTAGAAATCGTAGTCGCGGGTGATCCAGGTCATCTGCCAGGTGCCGCCGGCGAACAGCAGCAGGCCGATCGCGATCAAGATCCGCATATCGACCAGCGCCATCAGCCGGCCGACCAGCGGCGCCGTGAGGAACATCGCGATGCCGGAGACGAACATCGTCTCGCCGATCATCAGCGCGCTGTAGCCGCGCACTTCGGCGAGGTAGCGCGGATAGATGTAGGTCAGCCCGTAGAGCCCGATCCCGACGCAGAACGAGAACATGCAGCCGAACGCGAAGTTGCGGTTGGCGAAGGCGCGGATATCGACGATCGGCTCGCGCGCCGTCAGCACCCGCCAGAAGAATGCCACCGCGGAAACCACGCAGACGATCGCGAAAATCAGGATCGACTCGTCGTTGAACCAGTCGTTGCGCGGGCCTTCTTCGAGCACGTATTCGAGCGAACCGAGGAAGCCGGCCATGAAGCCGAGCCCCCACCAGTCGAAGTGATCGAGCAGTTCGTAATGCGGCTCGTCGAAATCGACCAGCGCCAGCACGCCGATGGTGATGCCGATGCCCGGCACGATGTTGATGAAGAACAACCAGTGCCACGACATCAGGTCGGTGATGTAGCCGCCGACCGTGGGACCGATGGTCGGCGCCAGCGTCGCGACCAGGCCGATGATCGGCCCGACCAGATTGAACTTGCTGCGCGGAAACACCGTATAGGCCGAGGCGAACACGGTCGGGATCATGCCGGCGCCGAGGAAGCCCTGGATCGCGCGCCAGACGATCATCTCGGTGATCGTCGACGTGAAGCCGCACATCAGGCTGGCGAAGGTGAAGCCGGCCGCCGAGATCGCGAACAGGTTGCGGGTGCCGAGTGCGCGCGACAGGAAGCCCGACAACGGGATCGCGATCACTTCGGCGATCAGATACGAGGTCTGCACCCAGGAGACTTCGCTGGAGCTGGCGGAGAGTCCCGCCTGAATCTCGGACAGCGACGCCGAGACGATCTGAATGTCCAGGATCGACATGAACATCCCGAACACCATGATCAGGAACGCGACCAGCCGACTGACTGGCACGTGTTCCGACGGCGTCTCGGGCGTCGCCGCGCCTGTCGCTGTGGTCGATGCCGACATCGGCGCTCCTCGGCTCGCGGCGGCGGTCAGTTCGCCGGCTTGGTATCGACGCGGACGTAGACCGACATGCCGGCGCGCAGCAGATTCTCGCGCGCCACCTCGGCCGGAACGCGGATCCGCACCGGAACGCGCTGCACGATCTTGGTGAAGTTGCCGGTGGCGTTATCGGGCGGCAGCAGCGTGAACACCTGACCGGCCGCGGGCGCCAGGCTGTCGACCGTACCCTCGATCTTGCGGCTGGAATAAGCGTCGACCGAAATGTCGACCTTCTGGCCGGGCTTCAGCCGGCCGAGTTGGGTTTCCTTGAAGTTGGCGTCCACATAGACCCCGTCGAGCGGCACGATGTTGGCGAGCCGCTGGCCGGCCTGAATGAAGTCGCCCGTATTGACGAGCCGGTTGGAGAACACGCCCTCGACCGGCGCGCGGACATTGGTGAAGTCGAGATCACGCTCGGCCTTGGCGAGCGAACTCTGCAGCTCGACGAGCTGGGCGCGTGCTTCGTTCTGCTGGGCCTTGGTGACCTCGACATTGTCACGCGCGGCATCGAACGCGGCCTTGGCGGCGGCCACCGAGGCGACGCCCTGGTCACGGCCGGCTTGAGACACCTCGAAGGTTGCGCGCGAAGCGAACCCCTTTGTGCTGAGCGCCTGCTGGCGATCGAAATCGAGCGCCGCGCGCTTGGCCGCGGCCTCGGCGGAGTCGCGCTGCGCTTGCGCCTGCTCGACGGCGCTCTGCAGCGCGGAGACTTGCCGGCCGATCCGTTCGATCGTCGCCTGCTGGGTGGCGATCCTGGCGCGGGCGGCGTCGACCGCGATCTTGTAGTCGCCGTCATCGATCTTGAACACCACGTCGCCCGCTTTGACGATGGCGTTGTCACGCGGCAGGATCGCGGCGATATGACCGGCGACGCGGGCGCCGAGCGTGGTGTTGTTGGCGCGCACATAGGCATCGTCGGTCGATACCATGAAGCGGCCGACCAGCATGTAATCGATGCCGTAATACGCGGCTGCGGCCAGCGCCGCGATGCCGACGCCGATCAGCACCAGCCGTTTCTTGCCGGGCTTCCTTGCTGCGGCCGCGGGCTTCGCAGCCGGCGCGACCATCTCGTCGTCCAGCTCGGGCTCCGGCGGATCGGCGAGCTTCAGCGTCGCGGGATCCTCGAGCAACGAGCGCAGCGTCTCCGCCTGCGACGGGGCCTGCGGCTGCGGGGCATCGGCGCCGGATTCGGCGGGCGCGCTGTCCGGCCCGGCGCGACGAACTCGGGCAGCCTGATCGCGTCCGGACATCATTGTCTCCTGCACTTCACTCATACGCACGCCGGCCCGGCGCCGCTAGGACCGGTTCTTAGCTACCATTGACCGAACGGTTCGGTCAAGATAAGGTTGGGTATGAATTGTTTGCAGATCGCCCCTTTCAGCGGCGTTTCCGTCGCACCGATTCCGAGGACATCCTGAAGTAATGGTTGAAACCCAGGCCGCCACCTCCGTTCAAGGTCACGACGAGGACTGCGCCAAGCGCCGTCAGATCATCAAGGGCGCGCGCACGGTGTTCCTCGAACAGGGCTTCGACGGCGCCAGCATGGGTGAGATCGCACGCGCTGCGGGAGTCTCCAAAGGGACGCTCTACGTCTACTTCACCGACAAGAATTCGCTGTTCTGCGAGATCATCGAACAAGAGAGCATCGCCCAGGGGATGCTGTCGTTCGACTTCATGCCGGAGCGCGACATCGAAACCACGCTCAAAGTGTTCGGCACTGCCTACATCAAGTTGCTGTGCAACCCGCGCGGGGCATCGGCCATCCGCACGGTGATGGCGATCGCCGAACGGATGCCGGACATCGGCCGACGCTATTACGAGCGGGTGATCGCAAACTCACTCGGCCGTTTCGCGCGCTATCTCGACCAGCAGGTGAAATCCGGCACGCTGGTCATCGACAATTGCGACCTCGCCGCGGCCCAGTTCACCAAATTGTGCCAGGCGACGCTGTTTCTGCCGTTCATTTTTCAAATGACGGAAACGCCCTCCTCCGAGCGCATCGCCGAGGTGGTGGACAGCGCCACGCGAATGTTCCTCGCCGCCTATCGCGCCAAGCCGGACGACGCCAGGCCGAGCTGACGCGAGCGGGACGACGATTCGAAGATAAGTCAGCCCGAACTAATCGTCTTCGGCTTCCTCGCGGTCGACCACTTTCGACCGGGCCGCGTTGCGGCCGATTGAGCCGGTCACGCCAGACCAGTTGCTGGCGTAGGGGTTGCGCTGCTGCAGCCGCGCCGCGACCTCCTCGCCCGACACCGCCGCCGGCTTGCAGATGCTGCGCGCGCTGCGCCGCCGCATCAGATCGACGTGAATGTGATCGTAGTGATAGATGTTCGAGCCCGGCGCCAGCACCGTGTTGAACACCTGGCACGCCGAATTCTGCACGTCGCGCAAGAACGCCTGCTCTTCCGGCAAGCCCTTCCAGCCGCCCTTGATCGTGACGCGACGGCCGTCGGCCAGTACGAAGGCCGAGATGTCGAGCGCGTTGCCGAAGGCGTGCTCGGAAATATGCGCGTTCGGATTGCCGTTCATGCCGCGGCACGAATACGCGGAAATCTGCTTGATCTCGGCGACGCGCACGCCGAACCAGCGCATCGCCGATGGCTGCACGGACTCCGCGAGCCAGCGATCCAGCGCCGAAACGATCGGGCACGCCAGTGTCGCGGTCGGCTTGATCGCGACCGGGCCGACCGAGCCGGTGATATTGCCCTGCGCCGGACCGAGGCGCGGCAGCGGTCGCTGGACATCGTCCGGATAGCGGCCAGCCGGCGCCCGCGTGTCGTTCGGATCGCGCGAATAGCCGGTGACGTTCTCCGCGGGCGGACGATCGGCCGGCAGATCGATGTCCTGGCCGGCCGGCGCCACACCCGGCGCAGTCAGCGACACCGGGGCGTTGCCGCCGCGATAGCCATCGTTCGGCGCGCCGTAGCCCGAGCGCGCGGAGGCGCCATAGGCCGGCGGTTGCACCTGCTGATTGGGAGTGCTGCGCGCCGGCGCGGCATAGGATGGCTGCGCGCCCGGCCAGTTGGGCTGGCTGGCGCGGCCGCCGATCGCAGCCGGCGGGCGCAAATCGTCGGCAAAGCCGATCACGCTGCCTTCGCCGAGCGCGGCCACTTTCAAGGGAAATTCGGCGCCGCAAACGCCCGGGCCGGAAATCGGATCGATCCGGACCAGTTCCGGGGTCTCTTTGAGGACACCCGATTTCAGACAAGCGACCTCTGCCTCGGTCCGCCACGGTTCACGCTCGGCGGACTGAAACAGTCCGCGTCCGCAACCAGCAAGCGACACAAGGACGAAGGAGCCGACGAGATACAAACGAACTCCGCGCGTCATGCACGCACAGTCCATCAATCTGATTAAAGAGAATTGAACGGTATCGGTTTAGCGCCAGTTAACCACGCGGTCGCGAGACCAAACGCCTCGCGTTGTGGAACAACGGCGATCAGGCAGCGCGGACTTCGCGCAAGAACGCCTCGACCTGAGTCTTCAGCGTTTCGCCTGTTCGCGACAATTCGCTCGCGGATTCGACGACCTGACCGGCAGCCACGCCGGTCTCGCGCGCCGCATCGTGAACGCCGCCGATGTTGCTCGAGACTTCGCTGGTGGACCGGGCGGCCTCGGCGACGTTGTGCGCGATCTCGCGCGTCGCAGTGCCCTGTTCGCGCACCGCGCTAGCGATTGCCGTGGCGATTTCGTTGACGCGGCCGATGATGGTGGTGATGCCCTCGATCGCCGTTGCCGAGCTTTGCGTCGCAGTCTGGATCGAGCCGATCTGCGAGGATATTTCCTCGGTCGCTTTCGATGTCTGTTCGGCCAGCGCCTTGACCTCCGCGGCAACCACCGCGAAGCCGCGGCCGGCTTCACCGGCCCGCGCCGCCTCGATGGTGGCGTTCAGCGCCAGCAGATTGGTCTGCGCGGCAATGTCGCTGATCAGCGTCACCACCTCGCCGATCTTCTGCGCGGCTTCCGCGAGCCCCTTCACCTCCGCATTGGTGCGGCCCGCCTGGCTGGCTGCCTCGCTCGCGACGTGGGCCGACTGATCGACATGTTTGCCGATTTCGGCAATCGAAGCGTCGAGTTCCTCCACCGCGGCGGCGACCGCCTGCGCGTTCGAAGTCGCCTGCGTCGAAGCGGCGGTCGCCGCAATGATCCGCCGCTCGGATTCCTTCGCGGTGCCGGCCATCGAATCCGCCGTGCCGCGGAGTTCCGTTGCCGCCGAGCTGACCAGTTCGACCACGCCACCGACGTTGGATTCGAACCGCGCGGCGAGTTCCAGCATCGTCTGGCGCCGTTCGTTTTCATGGGCGATGCGCTGCTGATCCTGCGCCGCACGCAGACGCTCGGTTTCGATCAGGCTTTCCTTGAACAGTTCGACGGTGCGAGCCATAGAACCGACCTCGTCACGGCGGTCGCAGCCCGGCACTGACACGGCGTGGCGGCCCTGGATGATCTCGGACATCGCCCCTTCCAGCGCCCGGATCGGCTTCGCCATGCCGCGGCCGAGCCAGATCGCGACCACAGCTGCGGCCAGCGCCGCGCCGAGCGTCGCCAGTCCAAGCCATTGCAGCGCGCCCGTCGTGAGCGCGGAATAGGCGGTGGCGTCGCGCACGATCTGCAGCACCGCGATCGGCTCGCCCGAGAACTTCTTGATCTGACCGAAGGTCATGCCCGTCGTCTTGCCGTCATCCTCGCTCTTGCGGATCACCAATTCGCCCGCCATCGCGCGGCGGATCGCGTCGACATCCGGCGTCAGGCCGGGCATCGATGACGCAATCACTTTCACGCCAGCAGCGGTCGGCTGCAGGATCGCGACATCGACCTGGAACCTGGCCTTCATCCGCTCGACGAAGTTCTTTCCGAACGGCGTCCCGACATCCACGGTGCCGACCAGCCCCTTGTCGTCGACGATCGGACTGGTGCCGAACACGGTCAGGCTGTCTGCACCCGGCTCGATGCCGCCATGGGACTTGGCCAATGACAGCGTATCGACCACCATCTTGCGGCGATCGGCGACGTTATCACCGAACGATTCCGGCTTGTGGATACGCATAAGCGTCGTTGCCGGCGGAACCTGGACGGTGACCAAATCGAGGCCGCGTGGAGCAAGTTTGGAGTGAGCTTCCTTCAATATCTTCAATACGGCATTGCGATCGCCGGCGCGGACGACCTCCTTCACGGCCTGCATGGCCGCGATGGTTTCGCTGACAGCCAGCGTCGTACGGGTCTCCGCCTCGAGCGCGCCGATGAGATTGGCATAGTCGGAACGTAGTTCGCGTTCCAGCGCGACGTCGATCGTCGCCTGTTGCCGCCAAAAGCTGAAGCCAGCCAGCATGGCGCACGACCCAATGGCCACAAGAATGATCGCGACGATCATCCGCGCCGAAATCGATTTCAGCATTGAAGGCTCCCCGCCTCTGGCATCGCCGATCGCTGCCACGAATGAAGACTCGGAAGTCGTTTACGTCGATAGTTAAAACATTGTCTTAACTTACTAATCAGGCAGACTGCTATTCACACAATCCGACATAAGCGCGCCCGGTAAGGTTGATCGGTTAGGTTAAGCCGGCAATTTCGTTGACCGTTCCGGCCGCGATGGTCAATTGGCGGCATGATCAAGGACGATGACTACGAACTCGACTCCGCCGGCAACAGAGTGCTGATCGGCCTTACATCGGACGAGACCGCCGAGTTCTTCCGGCTGGATGAAATCATCAGCAAGAGCGGCCCGCCGCCGGTCAACGACAACGACTGGTACCGACCAGAAGACCGCCGCTGGCTCGAACTCTACGAAAAGCACGAATCGGCCCGCCGCCCATTCCTGAAAAGCAGCAAGACCGTTCATTGAGCGGTGCGATCCAGCGGCTCGACCATCACCAAATGTAGCGCAGCGTGCCCTTGCCGGCATAGCTGCGGGTGACGTCTGAAAATTCGCCCTCGAAGGCGGCCGCGAACGAGAGACCGTTCAGCCACGCGATCTCCGCCGACACCGTGGTCAGCGCCGCGTCGCGCGCCGGCCGGGCGCCGTCGGCCACGAAGCTTGCGCCCGGCAACGCCTGGAAGGTCGCTGCGATCGAACGGTCGACGTTGAAGTCGTGCGCCCAGGCGGCGCGGCCGCGCAGCGTCAGCAGGGCATTGCTGAGGGCGTAGGACTTGTCGCTGCGCAGGCCGAACTCGCTGCGAGTCGCGGTGACGGTCTTCGACGCGTAGCTCAGCGCGAAGGCATTCGCGCCACTCAGCATTTGCTCGGCATAGGCCGGCAGCTCGAAAGCCGTGACCTGCGTGGCTGCATAGGGCGTGAGACCGATGCCGCCGAACGCCGACGCGACAGTGCGATGGCCGGCTTCGAGCCGACCGGAGAATGCATGGGCGTTGAAGCGGCCTTGGAGCTGATTGATCCCGCCGACCGCGACGCTTCGTTCGGTGGTGATGTCCTGCCAGCCATAGGCCGCGGCGGCGGTGAGATAGGCGGCGCCGACGCTGTGGCGCACGAAACCGCCGGCCTGGATCAGATCGGACCGGCCGGACCCCAGACCGTTAGCGAGGCCGAAACTGGTGGCGCCGCCCGCCATTGCGAAGCCGGCGACGGTCTGCGGCGACAGCCAGTAGTCGGCGCCGGCTGCGATCCCGTAGAGCCGGCTGGTCGCGGTGGTGCTGCCGAGCGTCGCGTTGCCGTCGGTTGTCTGCGCGCCGCCGAAGCCAGCGGCCCAGACGTTCCAGCGCGCCTCGACCGGCGGCTTTACGACCGCCTTGGTGATCATCGCATGGGCGTCGCGGGCTGCGCCGTTGCGATTGCCGAGGCTGGCATTGCCGTCGGCGAATGACGACGCGCCGGACGCAGCGTTCGGCAGGCCACGGCCATTGGCGAACGGATCGGTCAGCACGCCCATGAACATGTTCATCGCATCGAACGTCGTCTGTTGAGCGCCGGTCGGGGTCTCGCCCGCCGCGAGGCTCAGTCCCGCCGGCGTCAGCGCGCCGAACACGATCGGGATGCTGCCGGCGCGCGCGAAGTAGTTACTCAGCGCGTTGGCGACCTTGGTCTGGTTGCCGTTGAGGCCGCTGTTGATCGGCAATGGCGACGGTTCGGGCGCTGGTGTTGGTGTCGGCGTCGGTGTGGGCGTCGGTGTCGGCGTCGGTGTCGGCGTAAAATCCAGCGCCAGTTTGAGATAGGCGTTGTTGGCGTCATAACCGAGGCTCGACTTGAAGCCCGACGGCAGGTTGGAATTCACAACCGGGCCGAATGTGCCGACGATGCCGCCGGTGGCGTTGAGGATGGTGTATTGCTTCTCGACATAGCTCCCCGCCGCGAATGACGCGTTCACCGTGGCGCCGCCGAGCGTCGCGGTGCCGGTGACGTTGGTGCGGTCGGCGGTGGTCGGCGAGAATTCGACCATGTAGCTCGATGCCGCGGTGAAGACGAGATTGCCGCTCACGTTCAGCGTGCCGATCGAATTGCCCGGCGCCAGCGCGCCGCCGTTGATCGTGGTGTTGCCGACCGTGCCGGCGCCGCCGAGCGTGCCGCCGGCATTGACGGTGGTCAGCGCCGAGGTTGCGATCGAGCCGTTGACCGAGAGCGTGCCGGCATTGACCGTGGTGGCGCCCAGATAGGTGTTGATGCCCGACAGCGTCTGGTGGCCGCCATTGAGGATGACACCGCCGGTCGGCGCGCCGAAGACCGGCTTGATGATGCCGGCGAAATCCGACGCCGCGTTGGTGATCACCAGATTGTTGTTGCGCAATGTGAGGATGCTGCCGGCGACGCCGCGCAGCGATTGGATGGTGGCGTCTCCGCCCGCATTGGAGATCCCCAGCGTGGCGCCGCTGGCCGCGAGATCGACCTCGCTGGAGGCGGCGATGGCGCTGACATGTCTGAGGTCGAGGGTCGCCGACGCCGAGCTGAGCGTGGTCGGGCCGGTATAGATGTTGACGCCGAACAAGTTCAAAGTCGAATTTTGCCCGACGGTCAGGCCGCCGCTGCCGTCGATGACGCCGCTGAAGTTGTTTCCGAAGGCAAAGTCGGTGCGCTGGACCGTCAATGTTCGGCTGCCGAGATGGACCGCCGTGCTGCTCAGCCCCCCTTGCAAGCCCTTGATCGAGATGCCGGCGTTGGCCCCGGAAATGTCCAGCGTCGTATTGGCCTGCAAGTTGACGCTTGCACCGCTGAAGTCGGCGGTGCCGGCCAAAGCCAGCGTGCCTCCATCGACTTGCATAGCGCCATCGATCGGGCCGGTGCCGCTGAAGCTGAAGGTGCCGGTGCCTTCCTTGTAAAACCGCATGAAACCGCCTGTGACGGTCCCGGAGAAGCTGGTTGATGAGTTGTCGGCTCCGAATGTAAAGCCATTGCTCGACGCACCGACATTGGTCGTGCCGGCGCCGGCCAGCGACGCCACAGTCTGTTGCGTGTTGCCGAGCTCGAGCGTGGCCCCGGCGGAAATCGTCAGCGCCGAAGCGCTGCTGAGGACGTTGTTGGCGGAGGTCTGTAGCGTGCCGTTCAGGATCCGCGTCGCGCCGCTGTAGGTGTTGGCGCCGGACAGCATCAGCGTGCCGGTGCCGTTCTTATTGAACACGCCGGTGCCGGAAATCACGCCGCCATAGCTCGTCGTATCAGAGCGGGTGAAGGTGAGGTTGCCGTTGTTCAGCACGTCGCCGGTGATCGAGCCGCTGGTGCCGCTGTCGCCGATCGTCAGGAACGCGTTGGTATTGATGTCGGTGCCGCCGCTGTAGGTGTTGGCGCCGGTCAGGAAGTTGAAGCCGCTGGAGACCAGCAGCTGGCCGGCGCCGCTGATGGCGCCGCCGAAGGTGCCGCCGCCCATGGTCGCGAGGGTCCCAAGCGCGATATCGGTCCCGACCGAGCCGGAGTCCAGATGCAGCAGATTTGTCGCGATGGCGCCCGCCCCGGTCACGCTGGACGCGCCCGTGAGGGTCAGGGTGTTGAGGACCAGTGTCGCGCCGGCATTGATGCCGAGAGTGGCACCGGACATCGTGATCTGCCCGGAATTCGCCGTGGTCGCGGCCACCACCGGGGTGGTCGGCGTGGATGCGATCGTCGAGACGTCGGTTGAGGTCGGTGCGACGCCGGTGCTCCAGTTGGCGCCGTTGGAAAAGTCGGCGTCGACGGCGCCATTCCAGGATTGCGCCAGCAACGCCTGCGGATAGACCACGATGCCGGCCAGCGCGGTCGACAGCAGCAAGTGCTTGATCCGTGCCGCGGCGACGGACGCGATCCGCACCCTGCCCTTCGCAATCCCGCCACCCATCACCGTCGGCACGTCCATCGTCGCGTCTCCCCAAAGCGTCGCCGTTCCGACGCACGCGGGCGCGCCGGCCGGGTCTTGCATTTATTGATGGCGTAAAGTTCAGCCGCGTGCGGCGCTGCCGCGTGCGAGTCTGCCCCGCCCCACGGGGAAACACTAAGAGAGGTGCAAGGTGATGAGAAATTGTGTCTTTGAATGCCCACCATAGCGACGGTGAATGATTGCAGCCGCGGCGGCACGCCGATGGTTGCTGGTCGACTGCGACGATTCGCCGTGGCCAGCGCGGTGTCGGCTCATCTATCTATCAGCCGCGCGAATGTTTGAACGGCGTGCTGCATTGCAATGCTTCTTGCGGACTGAAGGGGGCCGATGGCGACGATCAACCTGCGCAATGTCGATCTCAATCTGCTGATCGTGTTCGATGCGGTGTACTCCACCGGCAATATCAGTCACGCCGCCAGGCAGTTGGCGCTCAGCCAGCCGGCCGTTTCCAACGCGCTGACGCGGCTGCGCGAGCATTTCGACGATCCGCTGTTCGTGCGCGCCGGCCGCGGCGTCAAGCCGACGCTGCGCTCGCAGCAGATGATCGACCCGGTGCGCGAGGCGCTGCGGCTGATCCGCCAGCAATTCGACGGTGACCGCAGCCTCGACCTCGCCTCCTACAAGCGCACGTTCCGGATCGTCATCGTCGATCCCCTGGAAGCAATGCTGATGCCGACGCTGATGCGCGAGATCACCGCGCACGCGCCCCACGTGGCGATCGAATCCCGGCCGCCCTGGAACGCCAACGTCACCGACGACATCATCGCCGGCACGCTTGATCTCGCCTGCTACACCTTTCCGGTGAGCTCGCCGGGGCTGGTGTTCAAGACCATCTGCCCCTGCGACCACATCATCGTCGCGCGGCGCGATCATCCCGGGATCAGCGCCAGGCTGGACGTCAAGACCTTCCTGTCGCTCGACCAGGTCGCGCTGATTCCGGAATTGCGCGGCCACACCAATATCGATCGCGACATCACCACGCGCGGCGGCAACCGGCGGATCGCCTATATGGTGAACAAGGTATGGTCGATGCCCGGCATCGTCGGCAGCACCGACCTGATCGCAGTGATGCCGCGACGTTTCGCCGAACTGATGGCGCCGAAGTTCAATCTCCAGATCCACGAGTCGCCGGTCCCGATCTCGCCGCAGGACTATCACATGATCTGGCACGAGCGGAACACCGACGACTCCGGCCACAAATGGCTACGCGACACTCTCCTGAAAGCGATCCACGCCGAAGCCGCGCCGACCGGACTGGCCGCGGCCGCGGCCGCATGTTAGCCGTACCTCCAATCAACAGCGGGAGGACGGAACAGGATGGTCGAGGCGGTGATCTGGGATTTCGGCGGGGTGCTCACCTCCTCGCCGTTCGAGGCGTTCGCACGGTTCGAGAGCGAGCGCGGGCTGCCGGCCGACATCATCCGCCGCACCAACGCGACCAATCATTTCGAGAACGCCTGGGCGAAGTTCGAACGCGCTGAAGTCGATCTCGACACCTTCGATGCGCTGTTTGCGGCGGAATCGCTGGCGCTGGGCGCAGAGGTTCGCGGCAAGGACGTGCTGCCCCTGCTGTACGGCGAATTGCGACCGGAGATGGTCGAGGCGCTGCGGATCGTCGGCGAGAATTTCAAGACCGGCTGCATCACCAACAATCTGCCCGCCAACGCCATCGGCTCGGCATCGGGCCGCACCCTGTACGTCGCCGAGGTGATGGCGCTGTTCGATCACGTCATCGAATCCGCGAAGATCGGACTGCGCAAGCCCGACCCCAAGATCTACCAGATGATGACCGACGCGCTCGGCGTCGATCCGAACAACTGCGTCTATCTCGACGACCTCGGCGTCAATCTGAAGCCCGCGCGCGAGATGGGCATGACCACCATCAAGGTGGCCAGCGCCGATCAGGCGATCGCCGAGCTCGAAGCGGCGACCGGACTGACGCTGCGCTAGCGCAGACCGCCCGCGTCCGTTCACGACCGACCGATCACACGCCCCGGGCTTGACGTCTGGCGCGCGTGCAAGTTCGCGCCGTTCTCAGCCCAAAGTCGGATTGAGCGCCCTCCCGCTCACGCGCATTGATGCGCTTATCCGCATATGCAGCAGAACGGATGACTGACATGGATGCGATCTCGATCCTGAGTGCCCTGGCCGAGCCGACGAGGCTCGCGGCACTGCGGCTGGTCTGGGACGGCCGCGAGCACTGTGTCTGCGAACTGATGCGGTCGCTCGGCGTGACGCAGTCGCGGATGTCGCGGCACATGGCAGTGCTGAAAATGGCCGGCCTCGTCGTTGACCGCCGCGACGCGCAATGGGTGCGCTATCGCCGTGCGCCGGATCTGCCGCGCGAGATCGTCAGTCTGGTCGATGCGGCGCTGGCGCTGCCGCAAAGCCGCGAACGGCGGGCAGCATGAGCTTCAACACCGTCATCGCACCACAACCTCGCCGTCCGTCACCAGCCTTGTGGGTCGCACTCACAGGACTGGCGCTAATTGCCTGGGGCTTGGTCTACAGCCAGTTGCCCGCCCTGGCCGATTGGCTGGTTGGCCTGCTGCCGGTCGAGCCGTCCAGCCCGCTCGGGGCAGCGCTGCGGTTCTTCGCCTACGACACGCCGAAAGTGTTGCTGCTGCTGACGCTGATCGTGTTCGCGATGGGCGTGGTGCGCAGCTTCTTCTCCGCCGAAAAGACCCGCGCCTTGCTCGCCGGCAGGCGCGAAGGCATCGGCAACGTGCTGGCGGCTGGCCTCGGCATTGTCACGCCGTTCTGCTCCTGCTCGGCGGTGCCGCTGTTCATCGGCATGATCAGCGCCGGCGTGCCACTCAGCGTCACCTTCTCGTTTCTGATCTCGGCGCCGATGGTCAACGAGGTTGCGCTCGGCCTGCTGTTCGGGCTGCTCGGCTGGCAGGTGGCGCTGACCTATCTGCTGTTCGGCCTCGCGGTCGCGATCGTCGCCGGCTGGTCGATCGGCCGTTTGCATCTCGAGCCGTGGCTCGAAGGCTGGGTCCGCGACATCCGCTCCGGCGCCGTCGTGCTGCCGACCGAGCATTCGTCGATCGTCGATCGACTGCAGGCCGGCCTCGACGCGGTGCGCGACATCGTCGGCAAGGTCTGGCCGTGGATGATCGCCGGCATCGCGGCCGGCGCCTTTATCCACGGCTATGCGCCCGCCGAACTGCTGGCCTCGCTCATGGGCCGCGACGCATGGTGGTCGGTGCCGGCGGCGGTGCTGATCGGCATCCCCATGTATTCCAACGCCGCCGGCATCATTCCGGTGGTCGAGGCCCTGCTCGGCAAGGGTGCTGCGCTCGGCACCGTGCTGGCCTTCATGATGTCGGTGACGGCGTTGTCCCTGCCGGAACTGATCATCCTGCGCAAGGTGCTGACGCTGCGGTTGATCGCAGTGTTCGTCGCGGTCGTCGCGTCGGGCATCGTCGCCGTCGGCTTCCTGTTCAATGTCCTGTTCTAGAGCATGAACCCGGAACCTGGAGACCAGCTTTCGGAACAGATCATACTTCAACAAGTACTAAGATCGGAGATTACCATGAGAGAGGTCAAAGTGCTCGGCCCCGGTTGCGCCCGCTGCGGGACCACCGCGGAGATGATCCAGCAGGCCGCCGACAAGCTCGGCATCGCGGTCAGCGTCGAGAAGGTGACCGACTACGCGGTGATTGCGGGCTACGGCGTGATGTCGACCCCGGGCATTGTCATCGACGGCAGACTGGTCCATGCCGGTGGCCTGCCGAAGGCCGACGACATCGCCAGTTGGCTGGAGGCCTAAGCCTCGCGCGTCACGTTCGGCTGATCTTCGTACCACCCCTTCGAGCGGTTGACGATCCACACCACCGTCAGCATCACCGGCACTTCGATCAGCACGCCGACCACGGTGGCGAGCGCCGCGCCGGATTCGAAGCCGAACAGGCTGATCGCGGCGGCGACCGCAAGTTCGAAGAAGTTGCTGGCGCCGATCAGCGCCGAGGGTCCGGCGACGCAATGCTGCTCGCCGCTGACCCTGTTGAGCAGATACGCGAGACCGGCGTTGAAATAGACCTGGATCAGGATCGGCACCGCGAGCAGCGCGATCACCAGCGGCTGCCGGATGATCTGCTCGCCCTGAAAGCCGAACAACAGCACCAGCGTCGCCAGCAAGGCGAGCAGCGACAGCGGCTGCAGCCGGCCGAGCAGCCGCTGCAACGCCGCCTCGCCACCGCTCGCCAGCACGCGCCACCGCAACGCTTGCGCGATCACCACCGGCACCACGATGTACAGCACCACTGACAGCACCAGCGTGTCCCACGGCACGGTGATCGCCGACAGCCCGAGCAGCAGGCCGACGATCGGCGCGAACGCGAACACCATGATGGTGTCGTTGAGCGCCACCTGGCTCAGAGTAAAATGCGGCTCGCCTTTGGTCAGGTTCGACCACACGAACACCATCGCCGTGCACGGCGCCGCAGCGAGGATGATCAGCCCGGCGATGTAGGAGTTGATCTGATCGGCCGGCAGATACGGCCTGAACAGATAGCCGACGAACAGCCAGGCCAGCGCCGCCATCGAGAACGGCTTCACCGCCCAGTTGATGAACAGCGTCACGCCGATGCCGCGCCAATGCTCGCGCACCTGCCCCAGCGCGGCGAAATCGATCTTCACCAGCATCGGGATGATCATCAGCCAGATCAGCGCCGCGACCGGCAGATTGACCTTGGCGACCTCGGCTGCGCCAACGGCGTGGAACAGGCCGGGCACGACATGGCCGAGCGCAATGCCGGCCGCGATGCACAGTGCGACCCACAGCGTCAGATAGCGTTCGAAGGTGGACATGGCGGCCTCGTCTTGGTTACTTCGTCGCAGCGAAGCGACAATCATGGAAAACCGCCGTCATCCCCGCAAAAGCGGGGATCCAGTATTCCAGAGCGCCTGCATTCTGTTGAAGCGCTCTGGAATACTGGGTCGCCCGGTCAAGCCGGGCGATGACGTTGTGGATCGTTGCTGCGCTCTGCCCTCACCACAGCTCGAAATTCATCACACCGTCGCGACACGGCGGCCGCTGGCGTCGATCACCATTTCGCCGTCCTCCTTGAAGAATTCCCCCTGCTGCGGCGGCAGCAGATCGAGCACGTGTTCGGACGGACGGCACAGCCGCACGCCGTTCGGCGTCACCACCAGCGGCCGGTTGATCAGGATCGGATGCGTGATCATCGCGTCGAGCAGGTCGTCGTCGGTCAGTGCCGGATTATCGAGCTTCAGCTCCGCAAAGGGCGTGCCCTTTTCGCGCAGGACTGCGCGCGGCGTCAGCCCGGCGCGCGCGATCAGTTGCGCGAGCAGCGCTCGGCTCGGCGGGGATTTCAGATACTCGATCACATGCGGCTCGATCCCGGCATTGCGGATCAGGCCGAGCGTGTTGCGCGAGGTGCCGCAAGCGGGGTTGTGATAGATGACGACGTCCATCACGCCACCTCCGGACGGCCGCTGCTGGCGCCTGCCGAGTGACCGATCTCGCGCAGCTTCGCGCCCAGCGCAACGCCGTCGAGCCGCTTGATCGGCAACGCCGTAAAGACGGAGATCCGGTTTTTCATGAAGCGGAACGCCTGCACGAAGGCGCGCTCCTTCTCGATGTCGCTGCCTTCAACGGCCGCAGGATCGTCGATACCCCAATGCGCCGTCATCGGCTGACCGGGCCATAACGGGCAGGCTTCGCCGGCGGCGTTGTCACAGACGGTGAACACGAAATCCATCACCGGAGCATCCGGGGCGGCGAATTCGAGCCAACTCTTCGAGCGAAGCTGGTCGGTCGGGTAGTTGCTGTCCGCAAGGACTTTCAGCGCGAGCGGATTGACCGTGCCCTTAGGCTGGCTGCCGGCCGAGAAGGCGTTGAATCGGCCAGCGCCATCCTTGCGCAGGATGCTTTCGGCGAGGATCGATCGGGCGGTGTTGCCTGTGCAGAGAAACAGCACATTGAAGATGCGGTCAGACATCGGCGCTTTCCTTCGGCGAACAGCACGGCTGAAGATCGGCAATCAGCGGCGCGCACAATTCGGGCCGGCCGCCGCAGCAATCCTTGATCAGAAACAGCGTGACCTCCTGAAACCGTTTCAGGTCGGCGCGATAGACGATCGAGCGGCTGCGCCGCTGCGCGTTGATAAGTCCGGCGCGAGCGAGGATCGCCAGATGCGACGACATCGTGTTCTGCGGCACCGCCAGCGCCTCGGCGATCGCGCCGGCCGCAAGCCCCTCCGGCTCGTTGGCCGCCAGCAGCCGAAACGCCTCGAGCCGCGTCGATTGCGCCAGCGCCCCGAGGGCCAGGATTGCTTCTTCTGATTCCATATATCCAGAGTTATCGATATTATAATTGGAGTCAAGCATTCGCCGCGGTTTTTATTTCTATGGTGCTAGAAATATAGTTTGACGGACGTCGGGTTCGAGAGCAGTTTCGCGCGATGAAGATCGATGACGTCGCCAAGAAATTCGAAGCGCTGGGCAACCCGACCAGGCTCAAGATCTACCGGACGCTGGTGCGCGCCGGTGAGGCCGGAACGCCGGTCGGCCGGCTGCAGGAGCGGCTCAAAATAGCGCCCTCGACGTTGTCGCATCATCTGAAGACGCTGGTTTCCGCTGGACTGATCCGCCAGGTGCGCGACGCAACGACACTGAACTGTCACGCGAATTACGACGTGATGCGCGGCCTGATGGACTTCATGGTGGCGGAATGCTGCGCCGACGCTGTCGAACTGAAGGATACCAAGTCGGCCGCCTGAATTTCTCGGGTTCATTTATTTGATATTTCTAGTTATATCGAACTAAAGACCGCCGCAGCTCGTCGTCTTGCAAAGTCAACCGAGAGGAGACCTCCGATGCCGACCACCGAGATTACCGAAATCGTGCGCGAGAAATATGCCGCGGCCGCCACCCGGGCCGGATCGTGCTGCGGCGCCCCTGCCCTCGACAATGTCAGTCCGATCACCAGCAATCTCTACGACGCTGCGGAGGCCGAGGGACTGCCCGCGGAAGCGATGCTGGCCTCGCTCGGCTGCGGCAATCCCACCGCGCTGGCGGAGCTGAAACCGGGCGAGACCGTGCTCGATCTCGGCTCCGGCGGCGGCATCGACGTGCTGCTGTCGGCGCGCCGCGTCGGCCCGACCGGCAAGGCCTACGGCCTCGACATGACCGACGAGATGCTGGCGCTGGCGCGCGAGAACCAGCGCAAGGCCGGCGCAGAGAACGTCGAGTTTCTCAAGGGCCAGATCGAGCAAATCCCGCTGCCGGACAATTCGGTCGACGTGATCATCTCGAACTGCGTGATCAACCTGTCCGGCGACAAGGACCGCGTGCTGCGCGAGGCCTTCCGTGTATTGAAGCCCGGCGGACGCTTCGCCGTCTCCGACGTGGTGACGCGCGGCGAGATTCCGGAGGCGCTGCGCAGCGACATCCTGCTCTGGGTCGGCTGCCTCGCCGGCGCGCTGGACGAGAAAGACTACGCGGCAAAGCTCACAGCGGCCGGCTTCGACGCCGTCTCGATCGAGCCGACCCGGATCTACCAGGTCGAGGATGCCCGCGAGTTCCTCACCGGCAAGGGCATCGACGTCGACGCGGTCGCGCCGCAGATCGACGGCAAGTTCTTCAGCGCCTTCGTCCGCGCGACCAAGCCAGCGCCGCGCTGCTGCGGCTGACAGATCGCCGAAATCATTCGCGCGGGCGCCGGACTCAAACCCCGGCGCCCGATGTTGAAATCGCCAGCCCTTACAGGCTGTCGCCGAAGTCCTCGCGGAACTTGGCCACCAGCTTGTTCTGCCAGTCCGACACCGGCTTCAGCAGCCCGTAGAAGAACCGCAGCACTTCCGGCTCCTCGACGAAGGTGAGGCCGCCGATCAGCTTGCGATTGTCGTACAGCCAGGCGATGCGATCGACCGCGTATTTGACCTGCGACAGCGTGAACACGCGACGCGGCAGCGCCAGCCGCACCAGCTCCATATTGGCGAAGATCTCGGTGCCGTCCGGCTCGCGCTGTTCCGACAGCGTGCCGCGCTCCATGCCGCGGATGCCCGAGGCGATGTACAGCGCCGCGGCCAGCGCGCCGGCCGGATATTGCGACTGCGGGATGTGGTCGACGAAGCGCTTGGCGTCGACGTGGCAGCCGAGGCCGCCGGCCGGGGTGATCACCGGAACGCCGCGCTCGGTGAGCTGATCGACCATGTAGCCGATGAATTGCGGCCCCTGGTTGATCATCTCCTCGTCCATGGTCTCATCCAGACCGACGGTGAGCGCTTCCATCTCGCGCACCGACATGCCGCCATAGGTGAGGAAGCCCTCATACAGCGGCACCAGCGGCCGCATCTTCTGATAGGTCGCCTGGTCGCGGATGCAGATGCCGCCGCCGCGGGCGCAGCCGAGTTTTCGCGCGGAGAAGTAAATGATATCGCAGAGGTCGGCGGTACGGCGGGTGATCTCGCGGATCGACAGCGCCTTGCAGTGATCCTCACGCGTCTTGTTGAAGTAGAGGTTGTCGGCCAAAAGGCTGGCGTCAAGCACCAGCGGAATGCCGTGCTCCTTGCAGACGTTGCTGACGTCGGCGAGGTTGGCCAGCGAGAACGGCTGGCCGCCGATCAGATTGGTGCCGCTCTCCATCCGGACGAACGCGATCTTGTCGGCGCCGTTCTTCTCGATCACCGCGCGCAGCTTGGCGATGTCCATGTTGCCCTTGAACGGGTTGACGCTGATCACTTCGAGGCCGGCGTCGGTCACCAGTTCTTCGACCATACCGCCCTGCAGCGTGATGTGCGCCTTGGTGGTGGTGAAGTGATAGTTCATCGGCACCACCTTGCCGGGCGACACCAGCACCTTGGCGAGGATGTGCTCGCAGGCCCGGCCCTGATGCGTCGGCAGGAAGTAGTGCATCCCGAAGATTTCGCGCAGCTTGTCCTCGAGGCGGGTGTAGGTCGCGCTGCCGGCATAGGAATCGTCGGCGATCAGCATCGCCGCCTGCTGGCGGTCGCTCATCGCGTTGACGCCGGAGTCGGTGAGCATGTCGAGGAAGACGTCGTCGTTCTTCAGCAGGAAGGTGTTGTTGCCGGCCTCGGTGATCTTCTCGAGGCGGCGCTCGACCGGCGGCAGGCTGAGCTTCTGCACGATCCGCACCTTGTGCATCTCGAGCGGCACCGTTTCATTGCCGTAGAACTTCACTGTCGCCATGTCACACAACTCCCCGGACCCGCACCACGCGGGGGCTTCGGCTTATCGAGCGGGCCGCGAAACCGAATTGAGCCCGATCAAACGAGCGGCGGGCAGCGTTAACAAATCGGTGCAGGGAGACCGCAGACGAAACAAATCCCTACCGGGACGAAACCAAATTCGAGGATCGACGAAAACGTCCTGAAACGGATTCCAAGGTACTGATAACGCCAACAAGTCGCCGAACAGGCGCTGGCGAACAGAACAGGGCGTTCAAACAGGGGACCGACCATGACCCATTTCAGGCTCTCTCGCCGTGCCGCAGCGATCGCCGCCTTGGCGATCGGCGCGGTCGCATTCTCCGGCGCGGCCGAGGCGACCCAGCCGCTTCCCTTCCCGTTTTTGCCGCTGCTGCCGCAGCCGGCCGCGCTGCAGCCGGCGCCGTTCGTGCCGCAGGTCCAGGCCCTGCCGCAGAGGGACGAAGACGCTGCGCCCGCCGAACTGCCGGCCCGGCTGAAGCGCCAGACCGTCAGTTACGCCACCCATGAGGCGCCGGGCACGATCATCATCGATACGCCGAACACCCATCTCTATTACGTCCTCGGCGGCGGCCGGGCGATCCGCTACGGCATCGGCGTCGGCCGCGACGGCTTCACCTGGTCGGGCACGCAATCGATCACCAAGAAGGCGGAATGGCCGGACTGGACCCCGCCGCCGGAGATGATCGCGCGCCAGCCTTATCTGCCGCGCCACATGGCCGGCGGCCCCGGCAATCCGCTCGGCGCCCGCGCGATGTATCTCGGCGGCACGATCTACCGTATCCACGGCACCAACGCGCCATCGACGATCGGGACGCATGTCTCATCCGGCTGCATCCGGCTGACCAATGAGGATGTGAGCGACCTGTATTCGCGGGTCAGCGTCGGCGCCAAGGTGATCGTGTTGCCGGACAGCCGCCGCGCCGACAACAGCAGCGGCCGCCGCGGTTAGCAGCCGGCGAAATATCCGATTGGAAATGGCGCGGGTGACCGCGCCATTCTGCTTTTCCGGCCGTTGCCGGCGTGGCCCGTGCGACACAGCGGCGATGCCGAATGGCAAGGTTACCACAATTTCATGGGCGTCTCTTGGTCCGAACCGCCGCGCTGCTGGCGCCTCATGGCGGGCGCCTGTATGGTCCGGCTCGTTTGAACCGGGGAATTGATGCGTTTCAAGCCTGTCCTGATCGCGTTGGCGATCGTCGTGATTTCATTCGTCGTGACGCTGAAGGCGTTCGACTGGTTGTCGCCGCGTGCGCTCAGCCCGCCGACGCTGCAGGCGCTCGCCCCGCTTCCGGCGATCCGTCCGTCCTCGGTGGTGGTGCCGGTGTCGATTCCGCTGACCGCGATCCGCGATCTGGTCGATCGGACAGCGCCGCGCAATTTCGCCGGCAAGGCCGACAACCCGATGCCGCAGCTGGTGCAGAACGCCGACATCAACTGGACCGTGGCGCGCGGCGCCGTTGCCGTGAGGGGCGCATCCGAGCAGGTCTCGGTGACCGCGCCACTGACCGGCACGCTGTCCGCCAAGGGCTCGCTCTCGACCAGCGCGCAGGGGCAGGTCGGCGATGCGCTCGGCAAGCTGTTCGGCGACAAGGTCGCCAAGCAGGTCGGCGTCAATATCAAGTCGTTCAGCGCCAATGGCGAGATCAAGGGTACGATCGCGATCACGGCGAAGCCGAAGGTGCTGCCGGACTGGCATGTCGATCCGAATCTCAGCGCGCAGGTGATCCTGTCCGACTCCAACGTCGCGATCGGCGGCGCCCGCATCAACGTGCCGGCGCAGGTCAAGCCGGTGATCGACAAGGCCGTCAACGACCAGGTCAGCCAGTTGCAGCAGACCATCCGCAACGACGGCGCGCTCGAGCGCAGCGCGCGACGCGAATGGGCGCGGATCTGCCGTTCGATTCCGTTGCAGGGCGCCGGCGTGCCGAACGGCTTCTGGCTCGAACTGCGTCCGACCAAGGCGCTCGCGGCTCAGCCGCAGATCGACGCCGCCACCGTGGCGCTGACGCTCGGCATCGTCGCGGAAAGCCGGATCACCACCGCGCCCACCAAGCCGGAGTGCCCGTTCCCGGCGGCGCTGGAGATGGTCGCGCCCAACAGCACCGGCGTGAAGGTGGCGGTGCCGATCGATATTCCGTTCCAGGAGCTCGATCGCGTCATCGAGCCACAATTCGTCGGGCGCACCTTTCCGGAAAACGGTAGCGGCAATGCCGCCATTACAGTCAAGCGCGTCAAGGTCGCCGCCAGCGGCGACCGGCTGCTGGTGTCGATGCTGGTCGACGCGAAAGAGAAGAGCTGGTTCGGCTTCGGCGGCGAAGCCACGCTGCACATCTGGGGCCGCCCGGTGCTCAACCAGGAGGATCAGACGCTGCGGCTGTCCGACATGCAACTCGCGGTCGAATCCGAGGCGGCGTTCGGCCTGCTCGGCGAAGCGGCCCGCGCGGCTGTCCCCTATCTGCAAAAGGCGATCTCCGATCGCGCCGTGTTCGATCTCAAGGCGGACTCCGCGAACGTGCAGCGCCGGATCGGGGCGGTGATCGCGACCTATCAACGCAACGAGGATGGCCTGCGGATTTCGTCGGAGATTTCCAGCCTGCGGCTGACCGATCTCGCCTTCGACTCAAACATGCTGCGGGTCACGGCCGAGGCCAACGGCATCCTCGAAGTGACGGTCACCAAGCTCAAAGCGCCCTGATCCGACCGCGCCACGCGGCGATCATAGATCCGTCGAAAAGAAACGCCGAGCGGCGGGGGGCCACTCGGCGAAGTCGTCTCGCAAAAGGTGCGCCCGGACGCGCAAGGCGTCCGGACGCTTTGTTATGACTTGTTATTACGACTTGCCATAGGTGAACTCCGGCATCCCCTTCAGCTCGTCCTTGGTGGCGTTGAACACCGCGTGGTCCGGATACCAGCGATCGGCCGTGGTGCTGGTGTTCGCTGCCGAGCCCGTGGTTGTCGTCGTCGTTGCGGTGCCCGACGGAGTCGTGGTGGTCGACTTGTTCATCGCAGTGTTCGACGAGACGGGGGTATCGACGAACTTGATCTTGTCGAACGCGATCGCGACGTCACGCTGGCCGACGCCGAGGAAACCGCCGACGCCGATCACAACCGCCTGAACGCGACCGGCATTGTCGAGCAGCACTTCGCTGATGTCGCCGAGCTTCTCATTGGCCTGGTTGTAGACGTTCAAGCCGACGAGCTTCGACGCGCGCCACTGCCCCGCATGCGAGGAGGCTGCAGCCGACGTGGTCGTCGACTTCGACATCGTGGCCGAATTGTCGGTCGCGGCCGGCGACTGCGCGAAAGCGGCGGTCGCGAGCAGCGTGGTGCCGAGCAAGCCGGCCAGAACGGATTTGGTATTCATTTTGTAGTGCCCTCCATGTTTATCGAATGGTCCCTCTCAAACGAGCTGGTCTGCGCACAGTTCCATGGGCGGATCGTTTTATTGGTGTTCGATTCAGCAGGGTGTTTGCGCTCGGCGTCGAAAAGACAAAGCAAATTCCGAACGCAACGCGACCACACGACGCGGCAAAACATCCCCGCCACGATGTGACGAGGATGCCGGCGTTCTCAACAGCGTCACGCAATCAGTTTGTTAATTGAGGACAATCGCGAAAAGCGATACCGGGATGCAGGTTCCGCTGGAAATTGTGACTTCACGACGACAATTGTTCGCGTCGCAGACTTTCGGAACTGCAGCGCATCGACGTGACGTGCCGTCTCAATTGGTCGAATCGACCTTCGGTTCGGTGGCCTGCGCAGCGCCCGGCTTGCGCACATGGATGGTCGCGATGTCGTCGGCATAGACCTTCCGCCAGCCGTCGAGGTGGTCGAGCAGCCTGGTGGCTGCGTCCCCGGTCCGCAGCAAGGTGGCGTCGATCCTGTAGTCGTCCAGCATCCGGAACAGCTTGTCCGGCGGCCTCAGCCGCACCGCGGCGTTCTGCTCGACCACGAATTGCTCGCCATAGAGTTCGGTGCGGCCGTCGATGAACGGCGCGACGCCGCTGGCGATCAGATAGCCGCCGAAATCATAATCGTTGAACACACGTTGCGCGCCGAGCTTCTTCAGTTCGGTGACCGCCGCCGCGGGCGAGTTCGCGCGTTGCGGGGCAAACCGATGCAGCGATGTGAACGCCAGCGTACCGCCGATCATCAGCGCCATCGCCGCCGCCACCGCGCCGTGCGCCGAGCGGGACGCAGCGTCGGCGCGGGTCTCGGCGCCGCCGATCTGCCGCGCCAGCGGGGCTGCGATGATCAGCGGCGCGAGCAGCGCCAGCAATTCGAGATTGCGGGCGTGGCTCAGCGCCATGTGGATGAGGCCGAGCAACATCAGAATGCGCAGCGGCGGCAGCGTCACGCCGCGCAACAACGCCAGGCCGAGGCCGCCGAGCAGCGTGATCTCCAGCGCGCCGATGCGGGAGAAATCCGCCGGCGCCCATTCGGTGATCGTCGCAAGCGCCTGGCCGAGCGACAGGATGCGCTGCGATGCGAGGATCGCGTTCCAGCCATAGGGGTTGGCGCAGCTCGCGATCAACGCCAGCACGCCGAACAAAACCCATCGCAACAGCAGCGGGAGGCGGCGTGTCGGCGACGCCGACAGCGCGGCGTCGAGGCCGAGCGGCGCCACCAGCGCGATCCCGAGCACGAAGCCGCCGTGCAGATTCGCCCACAAGGCGATCAGCGGCAGCAGCCACAGCGACGGCGCCTCGCGCCGGTCGGCGGCGGCAATCAGCGCGCCCGCCCAGGCGACCATCACCGGCATCGCCAGCACGTGCGGTCGCGCCAGCATGTGCGGCGCCATCAGCGCGATCGCAACGGTGACGAACACCAGCGTCGTGCTGTCGCTCAGCCGACGGCCGAGGAACCACGCGCAGAGCCCGAAGGTCAACGCCAGTGCACCGGCCGACAGCACCACCGGCCCGGCCCAACCGGCAAGCGCAGTGCTGCCGGCGAGCAACATCTGGGCCAGCCATTGCGTCGAGATCCATGGCTGGCCGGCCATCGTGAAGGAATAGACGTCGACCTGCGGCACCGCGTGGTTGTCGATGATCCACTGCCCGATCGTCACCTGCCAAAGCGTATCCGGATCGTTCAGCAGACGATCGCCGGCAATCAGCAGGAAGGCGTAGACGGCGGTCGCGATCCACAGCGGCAACAGACGACGCCGCGGACTGCTGAGCGCACGCGAATCGGCGGTGAGGATCGTCATCGGTGCTGTCCGGCCGAAGGTGAGTTCCCGCGATCAGACACGCTGCCGGATAATTTGAAGTAAACCCGATGTCGCACCAAGGCCGCGACAGAAATGCCCACACCACCGCGCAAAGCGCAGTGGCGCGCGCATTCGCGCGGGTTGTGTCAGCCCGATGGAACAAGCCCTCGCCGAAAGGCACGTTGACACCGGAGGCTATCGGCTTACATTGAGCCCGTTCCGAGGGGGGCTCCGACGAGGAGCTGAGATACCGCACGCTCGCTGCTTCGCTTGTCGAAGATCATGCGGGACCGCGGTGACCCTTTGAACCTGATCCGGGTCATGCCGGCGAAGGGACAGGGATGTATCAGACGATCCAAGGCCAAGGCGGGGCCGATTCCGCCGCTCATCAAGCCGCAATTGCACCTGTTGCGCCGGCCCCGGCTGACGCGACCTTGACCGGCGCCAAGCCCGATCTGCGCAAGGACGCGCCGGTCTCGGTGATCGGCGCCGGCATCGCCGGCGCCTGGCAGGCGCTGCTGCTGGCGCGCGCCGGCCGGCAGGTGACGCTGTACGAGCGCGGCGACCGAGAGATGACCCAGGCCACCAGCCATTGGGCCGGCGGCATGCTCGCGCCCTATTGCGAAGCCGAGGCCGCCGAGCCGATGGTCGGCCAGATGGGCCTGCGCTCGCTGGAAATGTGGCGCAAGGAATTCCCGGAGACCGCGTTCAACGGCTCGCTGGTCGTGGCCCATCCACGCGACCGCGCCGATTTCGAACGCTTCGCCAAGATGACCGCGGGCCACCGGCGGCTCGACGCCGATGGCGTCGCCGAGCTGGAGCCTGCGCTCGCCGGCCGCTTCCGCGAGGGCCTGTACTTCCCCGACGAAGGCCATGTCGAGCCGCGGCTGGTGTTGGCGCGGCTGCATGAGCGCCTCGTCGAGGCCGGCGGCGCGATCCATTTTGAATCCGAAATGACGCCGGAAGAACTCGACGGGCTGGTGATCGATTGCCGTGGTCTGGCGGCCCGCGACAAGGCGCCGGAGCTGCGCGGCGTCAAGGGCGAGATGGTGGTGATCAAGACCACCGAAGTGACGCTGTCGCGCCCGGTCCGGCTGATGCACCCGCGCTGGCCGCTGTATGTCATCCCGCGCGAGAACAATCACTTCATGCTGGGCGCGACCTCGATCGAGAGCGAGGACGAACTCGTCACGGTGCGCTCGGCGCTCGAACTGCTCAGCGCCGCCTATGCGGTGCATCCGGCGTTCGGCGAGGCGCATATCGTCGAGATCGGCGCCGGGCTGCGCCCCGCTTTTCCCGACAATCTGCCGCGCATTTCCATCGGCAACCGCCGCGTCGCCACCAACGGCCTGTACCGCCACGGCTTCCTGATGGCGCCGTCGCTCGCCGAGAAGGTGGTGGCCTATGTCGAGCGCGGCGAGATCGACAATCAGGTGATGCGATGCTTGTGACCATCAACGGCGAACAGCGCGACGTCGCCGCCAGCAGCGTTGCCGCGCTGATGAGCGAACTCGACTGCACCGGCGGCCACTACGCGGTCGCGATCAACTACGACGTCGTGCCGCGCGGCAAATGGGACGAAACCCCCCTCGCCGCCGGCGACGAAATCGAGATCCTGACGCCCCGCCAGGGAGGGTGATGTGGCGGCCTCGACACCCCCCACATCGTCATCGCCCGGCTTGACCGGGCGACCCAGTATCCCGGAGCGCCTGCGTACAGCATCGATGGCTCTGCAATACGGGATCCCCGCTTTCGCGGGGATGACGAAGGCGCGGACGATGATGGCGGGGATGACGATGAGTGCCCCTTCTCCCCTCCCCCTTGCGGGGAGGGGTCGGGGGTGGGGGGCCCCGGGCACCGTGCTCGGCTCGCCCTCACCCCAGCCCTCTCCCGCAAGCGGGAGAGGGAGCGATCAGTGCTCGGAGCGATACGCATGGTGAAATTCTACGACCGCGAGATCTCCTCCCGTCTGCTGATCGGCAGCGCGCTGTATCCGTCGCCGGCGATCATGCAGGACGCGATCCGCGACAGCGGCGCGGAGATCGTCACCGTGTCGCTGCGCCGCGAGACCGCGGGCGGCAAGGCCGGCGATCAGTTCTGGTCGCTGATCCGCGAACTCGGCGTCACCGTGCTGCCGAACACCGCCGGCTGCCGCAGCGTGCGCGAGGCGGTGACCACCGCCAAGCTGGCGCGCGAATTGTTCGCGACGTCCTGGATCAAGCTCGAAGTGATCGCCGACAACGACACGCTGCAGCCGGACGTCGTGGGCCTCGTCGAAGCCGCGCAGATCCTGATCAAGGACGGCTTCGAGGTGTTCCCCTATTGCACCGAGGATCTCAGCGTCGCGCTGCGGCTGGTCGACGCCGGCTGCCGCGTGATCATGCCGTGGGCCGCGCCGATCGGCAGCGCGCGCGGCATCACCAATCGCGACGCCTTGAAGCTGCTGCGCGACCGCCTGCCCGATATCACGCTGGTGGTCGACGCCGGGCTCGGCGCGCCGAGCCACGCCGCCGAGGCGATGGAGCTCGGCTACGACGCCGTGCTGCTCAACACCGCAATCGCCAAAGCCGAAGACCCGGTGGCGATGGCGCGCGCCTTCCGGCTCGCGGTCGACGCCGGCCGTCTGGGCTATCAGGCCGGGCTGATGGGCGCCCGCGATTTCGCTTCCCCCTCAACCCCTGTGATTGGGACACCGTTCTGGCATGCCGTATCCTGATCGCTTCTATCCCGTCGTCGACAGCATCGCGTGGGTGAAACGCCTCGCCGCGCTCGGCGTCGGCACCGTGCAGCTCCGCGCCAAGGACCTCGACGACGGCGCAGCCTTGCAGCTCGTCACCGACGCGCTCGAGGCGCTGCAGGGCACCGACACCAAGCTCGTCGTCAACGACTATTGGCGCGCGGCGATCGTCGCCGGCGCGCAGCATCTGCATCTCGGTCAGGAAGACCTCGCCGAGGCCGACCTTCACGAAATCCGCAGCGCCGGGCTGACGCTCGGCCTCTCCACGCATGACGACGCCGAACTCGAAACCGCGCTGGCCGCAAGGCCCGACTACATCGCGCTCGGCCCGATCTTCCCGACCACGCTGAAGTCGATGCGCTTCGCGCCGCAGGGCATTCCGAAGATCACCGAATGGAAAAAGCGCGTCGGCCGCATCCCGCTGATCGCGATCGGCGGCATCAAGCTCGAACAGGCCGAGGAGATCTTCGCCGCCGGCGCGGATTCGATCGCGGTGGTCAGCGACGTGACGCAGAACCCCGACCCGGATGCGCGGGTGCGCGCCTGGCTCGACGCCGTCGCGGAGACAGCGTGATGATTACAATTGCTGCGCCGCGCGGCTTCCCTCACCCCAGCCCTCTCCCGCAAGCGGGAGAGGGAGCGCGCTTCGTTGCGGGGCGAGCGTTCGCGCTTCAATGCAAATCCAGCTCGCTGATCGGCACGGCGCCCTCTTCCCCCTCTCCCGCTTGCGGGGGAGGGCTGGGGTGGGGGCGACGCGCGCCTCACCGCCCGCGTTGAACACCGTCCGCATAAGTAACAAGCAACGACTCCCGACAACAACACAGCAAAGGAGGATCGCATGAACATCAGGTCGAACCCCGACACGACGCGCCCCGCCGTCACCACCGGCGGCCTGCCCTCCTCGAAGAAGATCTACGCGACGCCCGCCGCCGCGCCGGATCTGCGCGTACCGCTGCGCGAGATCATTCTGTCGGAAGGCGCCGGCGAGCCGAACCTGCCGATCTACGACACCTCGGGGCCCTACACCGACCCGAGCGTCACCATCGACGTCAATGCCGGGCTGTCGCGGGCCCGCACGCAATGGGTCAAGGAGCGCGGCGGCGTCGAAGAATATCAGGGCCGCGACGTCAAGCCGGAAGACAACGGCAATGTCGGCGCCGCGCATGCGGCGAAGTCGTTCACCGCCTATCACAAGCCGCTGCGCGGCATCGGCGACGCGCCGATCACCCAGTACGAATTCGCCCGCCGGGGCATCATCACCAAGGAGATGATCTACGTCGCCGAGCGCGAGAATCTCGGCCGCAAGCAGCAGCTCGAGCGCGCCGAGGCGGCGCTGGCCGACGGCGAGAGCTTCGGCGCCAGCGTGCCGGCGTTCATCACGCCGGAATTCGTCCGCGATGAAATTGCTCGTGGACGCGCGATCATCCCGGCCAATATCAACCACGGCGAACTCGAGCCGATGATCATCGGCCGCAACTTTCTCACCAAGATCAACGCCAATATCGGCAACTCGGCGGTGACGTCGTCGGTGGAAGAAGAAGTCGACAAGATGGTGTGGGCGATCCGCTGGGGCGCCGACACCGTGATGGACCTCTCCACCGGCCGCAACATCCACACCACCCGGGAATGGATCCTGCGCAACTCGCCGGTCCCGATCGGCACGGTGCCGATCTATCAGGCGCTGGAGAAGTGCGAAGGCGATCCCGTCAAGCTGACCTGGGAGCTGTACAAGGACACGCTGATCGAGCAGTGCGAACAGGGCGTCGATTACTTCACGATCCACGCCGGCGTGCGGCTGCAATACATCCACCTCACTGCCAATCGCGTCACCGGCATCGTCTCGCGCGGCGGCTCGATCATGGCGAAGTGGTGCCTCGCGCATCACAAGGAGAGCTTCCTCTACACGCATTTCGACGAGATCTGCGACCTGATGCGCAAATACGACGTGTCGTTCTCGCTCGGCGACGGCCTGCGGCCGGGCTCGATCGCCGACGCCAACGACCGCGCCCAATTCGCCGAACTGGAGACGCTCGGCGAACTCACCAAGATCGCCTGGGCCAAGGGCTGCCAGGTGATGATCGAAGGCCCCGGCCACGTGCCGATGCACAAGATCAAGATCAACATGGACAAGCAACTCAAGGAATGCGGCGAGGCGCCGTTCTACACGCTCGGGCCGCTGACCACCGACATCGCGCCGGGCTATGATCACATCACCAGCGGCATCGGCGCTGCGATGATCGGCTGGTTCGGCTGCGCGATGCTGTGCTACGTCACGCCGAAGGAACATCTCGGCCTGCCCGATCGCAACGACGTCAAGGTCGGCGTGATCACCTACAAGATCGCGGCCCACGCCGCCGATCTGGCCAAGGGCCACCCCGCCGCGCAACTGCGCGACGACGCGGTGTCCCGCGCCAGATTCGATTTCCGCTGGCAGGACCAGTTCAACCTCGGCCTCGACCCCGATACCGCGCAGGCGTTCCACGACGAAACCCTGCCCAAGGACGCCCACAAGGTCGCGCATTTCTGCTCGATGTGCGGCCCGAAATTCTGCTCGATGAAGATCACGCAAGACGTCCGCGACTACGCGGCGGGACTGGGCGACAACGAGAAGGCGGCGCTCAACCTCGCCGGCGCCGGCTCGTTCGGCAGCGTCGGCATGACGATGTCCGGCGTGATCGAAGACGGCATGGCGCAGATGAGCGAGAAATTTCGGGATATGGGCGAGAAGCTGTATCTCGACGCAGAGAAGGTGAAGGAGAGCAACAAGGCGCTGTCGTAAGGCGGCGGGCTCTCCCAAGCACGACGTCATGCCCGGGCTTGACCCGGGCATCCATCTGAAACGAACGGCCGGGCGAAAGCCCGGCCGCTTTGCTATTGAGATACGCAGGACAGCTGCGCCGCTCTTCCGCGCAATCGGACCGACTGCGTAAACCTACGCCCCAAGATCATCTGGATGACGAATCGAGGAAATAAGCCTTGTGATGTATCCACATGCGCTTTCTTTGATCATCGACTCCGTGCTCTCATTTGCGCTCTCGTACAAACGCCGGCCGCTTAAATTGGAGACTAGCACATCCTCGATCCTTCTCAGACGATCGGAGAAAACGGCTGGATCTTTGTCAAACACCATCTCACCCAACATAAAGCGGACCAATTCACCTAGCGCCAATTGGTGGGCAATGTCGTGTACACGCATGAGATCTTCATCCGCACTCATGTTCACTCTTCTCCACTGTCAGACCTAATTTTCAACAGAATCCACCAACAACAAGGGCTACGACCATGGTCAATTCCATCGACCCGCCGAAGGGCCTCCTCGAACACTACGAGAGAAATCTAGACTTTGGTCAAAAGACACAAGCCGAGCATGGAAAGTGGCTGATTAACACTCTCTATCTGTTACACTCGGGAGCAATCGTAGCCCTTCTCTCGAAAGTTCCCAGCGATTCGATAGCTATTCTAGCCGCACCACTAAAGTGGTTCATTTCGGGAATCGCCCTGGCATTCCTGGCGGGACTGGCAACCTGGACCAATTATTACTGGCTGATCAAAGCATACAGTGAGATGATCAGTACCATCCGGTCCAAGAGGTGGCGCCCAGGAGAATTTCCATCGTCCGTGCAATTTGTTTCCATAACGATGTGGATCGCTTTGACCGTTGGGCTGGCCTCGTTTTTTTGTCTTCTTGCGGGTGCATGGACTGCTCTCGGCATATCGGCAAGCAAGTGATGCCGCTCGGGCGCAACCAACCAGCGAAGCGTAGGCTACCATCAGCCCGTAGGACGGATTTGCGTAGCGCAATCCGCCGCTACATGGACGTAAGCCGGCCGCCGCCCGGCGGGTTACGCCTTCGGCTAACCCGCCCTACAAGACGCATCTCTACTCGGGTTTCCTGGTTGTGTTTTGATCGCGTCGGATCAGGCCACCTATGATAGAAAGAAGGAAGATCTAATAGATCAAGCTAATTGAAACCTCACAGGAAATGATCGACCTGGCGTGGTCATTCGCAGGTGAAATGTCATTACACCCACCTGTCACCATCGTAAGAAGGCTGAGATAGAAGGCCTGAGTGAAGTTAAGCGACCCGATGGTGAACGAGTGCGGATCACTGGCGCTTATGAGTTCATATCGGAGCGCGAATGCAACAACCATCAGGCCATACGAAGCGATGGCGCCTGAGACCATTTCTGTTGGAGACAGATTCTTGGTCTTTACCAGGACGAATGGCATCTCGATCTTCCTCAAGAAGAATAGAGATGATGTCCCGCCTGATGAGACCTTGGCGCCATATTCGTAGAGGTTGGTAAAGATCGCCCATCCCATCATGGCGGACGATATAAGAGCCAGAACCGCGATTAAGTCGGGGATTCCAGCGTCGTACCAAGAGAATAGAATACAGCAATACTTGTAGTCAGGATTCATCTTCGACATCGCAATGGTGACGGCCGGAAAACCTACGACAAATTCCGCGGGCGTTAGTGGGCGAAGTTTTGAGATGAATCGGTCTAAGAATTTGAAGAATTTAGGGTACATCTCGCGCAGAGTCATGTGCTTTCATCGCGTAGGTTATTCCACATAGGAACGATTACGAATCCCCTTCAAGCTTTGGCAGCCCGTAGGGCGGACTAGCGAAGCGTAATCCGCCATTGCGCCGAGGCAAGCCGTGCGTTTGGCTGGGCGGTTTACGCCTTCGGCTAACCCGCCCTACGGTGGCGTCGCGGTGGTAGCTTTGCCGAACTGGCTCCACCTTACGATCGCACTCCCACGCGATGGTCCACCTCTGCTACAAGGACGCACCCGATCCGATCGCCGGAGCGTGCCGATGTCGCCGTCTCTCGCCGCTTACCGCCTACGCAACGAAGACGCGCCGCTCGATCTGGTCGCGGCCAGCCCGGAGTGGCAGCCGGTGATCGGCTTGATCGATGGCTGGGCGCGGCAGCCGCTCGGCCCGGGCTCCGGCTATTCGTCCGACGAACTCGACGGCTTCGCGCGCCGGCATGGGCTGCGGTTTCCGCCGACGCTGCGGGAGTGGTGGCGGCTGGCGGGGCGGCATCCGCTGGTGGCGGCGGACACGCGAGACTACAATAGCTGCTTCCTCGGGCGGGAGAACTGCGTGGATTTCTCCCGCGGCGATTTCCTGATGATCGCGCTCGACGATTTCCAGCAAGCGCAGCCCGCATGAGCGAAGCGACATGCGGGGCATCGCAAGAACCCGCATCTCGCTGCGCTCATGCGGGCTACCAGATTTACCAGCGCGCATCCGCCCGTTTCCGCAGTATCCGATCTTGACTTTATTCCTAACTGATGTATCCTCCGCCCGTCCTGTCCGTGAGGGGCGCTTCGCGAGGCGTCGTTGAGCGGGACAGATCATCTGGCTGGGCAACCAGCCGGATCAATGGCTCGGCGAAGCCGGCGCAAGCTGGCGGAGACGGGTTGGATGCGGCGCCCGCGTCTCACGCCTCGCACGCGTGATCCCGGGCGGCTTCGGGCGAGCGGTCCGGGCCCACTACGGGGCTCCGCCACTCCACGATGGCTGTACGCATCCCAGGCGAACGGCGGGAAACCGTCGGGATGGCGAGCGGAACGCTCGCGCCTGGGAGCGGAAGAACCGTCCCGAAGCCGAACAAACGCCGCGGTGGGCGCGCCGAACGAGGCGTTGCGCGCTGACTTCATCTGAAGTCATCGCGAGCACCACCACCATCCGCGCCTTGGCGGCGCGCCCCCGCCCCTCGCTGCGACAGCGACGGGCGCACAGCTCGGGCGCGCTCAGCGCCGCGAGATCAATTCGGCGTGGCTGTTTGACAATCGAATCCGGCGGGACGCGGCGATGAGCGACGCTTGCGGCGGCGCCGTTTCCAGGAGTGCGCGATGACGCCGCCCGACACGCGACGAAGGCAAACCGGTCTGTCCAACGGTTTGGACCAGTGCCTCGGGTCTTGATGGAATCAGAACTGAGGCGCTCGATTGATGTTCTGGCGCGTCGTCCGCGCGCGAACCGACGTCCGCTTCGCTCGAAAACGCGCTACCTGAACCCGATCGCCAAGCCGCTGAGGTCGAGGTCCGCGATCAGGCCGACCTGCCGGCCGGAGAGTTCGAGCACCGCGCCCTTCTCGTTGCGCAGCACGATGGCGCGGGCGCCGACGCCGATCGCAGCGCCCGCGCCGACGGCGCCATAGACGCCGGCGACGTCGCGGGGCGAGCGGATGTTGCTGACGCGGCCGTAGAGATCGGCCTTCGAGCCGCCGAACACCAGGCCGTAGGACAGCCCGCCGATCGACAGCGGGTAGCGCCGGCCGTTGAACGTCAGCGTGCCCGAGCCGCCGGAGCCGCCGATGATCCAGCCGCCCTTGAAGATCGTGAGCGAGATGCGGCCTTCGTCGGCGCGCGCGGCGGTCGCGCCGGCGATCGCAAGCATCAGCACGAACGCAACTCCGAACAATCGACGCATCGGTCTCTCCTTGGCAACGGCGGCGCGGGATCGCGGACCGGCTGTTTCGCGCGTCGCCGAAGGGCGGGGCGATTCGTGACTTCGACCATAGCAGAGCGCGGGCCGGCGCGGCGGCCATTGCAAGCTCACGGCATGCGGATGTCGATCCACTTTCCGCGTGCTATGCTGCGATCCAAACGACAATCACCAGGAGGAACGCCATGCCGATCCAGCACTTCGCGCCGCCCGCGCATATCCAGGCGCCGCCTTTGTCATTCGCGGCGCGGACCGGCGATCTGCTGTTCATCTCCGGCATTCCCGGCTACGACGACAACCGCCAATTGCCCGACGATTTCGAAGCGCAGTTCGGTTTCGTCGTCGTCAATATCACCCGCGTCCTCACCGAGGCGGGCGCGAGCCTGCGCGATCTCGTCAAGCTCAACGTGCTGCTGACCCGCGCGGCCGACGTTGCGCCGATGAACAAGCTCTACGCCCAGGCGTTCGGCCCGGCGCCCTACCCCGCACGCACCACCTGCGTGGTCCAGGCGCTGCCCGACCCGAAGATGCTGATCGAAATCGAAGGCATCGCGTCGCTGGCGAAGTAAGCGGTCGACGCTCGTCGCGGCAGCGAAGTGATTGCGCGCTCGGCGCTCGGGTTCGAGATTCCGGGGCGCGCTCGCCGCGCGCCCTTGATTTCCAGACCCGCTCTTCGCGGGGATCCGGCAGGCTTGCGGTTGACGCAGGGGCCAATCGATCGCATGCTGACGGCCTGTTCCGCCCCTTCTGACCGGCGCTTACCCGCTGCAATCCGTGTGCCGCCTGCGTCGTTGATACAGGTCAAAGCCACGGAGGTGCTCGCGGGAATTTGTAGGCGCTTTGCACCCATGATCGATGGGTAAAACCCGCGTCCAGACGCAGGTCCGGCTTTGAGCGGCGCATAATTAGCGATAGGTTGCCTATCCATCATTTCGAGGACCCGTGGTGCTGCGCAAAGCTTTCATGAAAGTGTTTTCGGCCCATCCGGTCGAAACCATCGCTGCTTGCACCGGTCTGTTCATGATCGTGCTCGGCTTTGCGCTCGGCACCCAGACCGGCTGGGTCTGGTTCTGGGGCCAGGTTTCGGCGATCTTCGGCGCCAGCCTCGCCACCCTCGCGGTGGTGTGGACCGTCCGTCAGCGCGCCGCCGAGGCGCGGATGGCGGCCAATCTCAACGTTCTGGCCCGCCAGCTCGAAACCTCGATCAGCCAGATCCACAAATCGATCAAGGGCGGTCGCGACGAGTCGCTTCCCGCCGCGGTGTATCTCGCCCAGATCGAGCAGTGCATCGACAATCTGATCGGCGTCACCCATGAGATCGGCGAGATCACCGGGCGGCAATTGCCGTTCGACGTGATCGAGATGCTGACCGCGCGTGAAACGCTGCACATCGAGGCGCATATCACCGACGCCCGCGCCCCCGAGCGCAAGCTCGCCACCGAGACCGAGAATTGCCCGGCCTGCAAGAAGGCGGTCGAATTCCAGATCGGCAGCCTGCCCGGCGACAGCGCCAAGCCGACCTGCCCGCATTGCGGCCAGCGCTTCCACGCCCACCGCTCCACCACCGGCAACATCTTTCTGCGGATGCCCGGCGCTTCGCAATTCACCCGCGCGGTATCGGTCAATTGCCCGGCCTGCGCCTGCAAGATCCCGGCGAATATCGATCAGGGCAAGCAGCAATCGGAGACCCGGTTCTGCTTCTCCTGCGGGGCCAAGGTCAGCATCGATCCGCTCGGGCAGGAATGCACGCTGATCAGCAAGCAGGAGCGCCTGCCCGGTCATCTCAATGGCGCCGGCACGCTGGTCTGCGAGAAGTGCAGCGAGACGGCGATCGTGCTGACCTCGAACAGCGCCGGCACCTACGGCATCTGCCGCAAGGACGACGGCTTGGTGTTCCTCCCCACCACCACCGCCCCGCTAGCCCAGCCCGCGCCGCGCAGCGACGCCGCCGAGTAGCGCGGCAGCGGAATTTCAGGACGAGAGCAGGATGACTTATCTTCGAGTGGTCATCCTGCTCCAGGTTCGTGTTCGAGCATGATCTCTTCCGAGAAGCGGTGTCCATTTTTCGGGATCATGCTCTGACAGTGCGGCGCCGAGCCGCGCTGTTTTCAGTTTGACAGGCGCGCCGCGCTTGATCACGCTTGCAGTTGCCTCGCAATTTCCTCCCGCACTGCAGCAGATCATCGCATGAGCAACGCTCCGCATTTCGAGATCGACGTCGCTTCGTTCTGGGCCGATCCTTATCCCGCGCTTGCGAAGATGCGCGCCGAGGCGCCGATCGCCTTCGTGCCGCAACTCGGCTCGACCATCTTCACCCGGCGCGACGACATCTTCGTCACCGAGAAGCGCATCGACGTGTTCTCGTCGCACCAGCCGGCCGGCCTGATGAACCGGCTGATGGGCCACAACATGATGCGCAAGGATGGCGACGCGCATATCGCCGAGCGCAGCGCCTTGTTTCCAGCGGTGTCGCCGCGCACCGTGAAGGACGTCTGGCGCGCGCAGTTTCAGGCCCATGCCGATCGGATCCTCGACGAACTCGCGCCGCAGGGTCACGCCGATCTGGTCAAGGCTTTCGCGCTGCCGCTGTCGGGTGAGTGCCTGAAGCACATCACCGGCCTCACCAATATCAGCTATCACGAGATGGATTCGTGGTCGCAGGCGATGATCGACGGCATCGCCAACTACACCGGCGACAAGGCGGTCGAGGATCGTTGCCATGCGGCGACCGCGGGCATCGATGCCGCGATCGACGACATGGCCCCGGTGGTGAGCAAGCATTCCAACCACTCGATGCTGAGCGTGCTGCTCGCCTCGGGCATGGCGATGGACAGTATCCGCGCCAACATCAAGCTCGCGATTTCGGGAGGGCAGAACGAGCCGCGCGACGCGATCGCGGGCTGCATCTGGGCGCTGCTGACGCATCCCGCAGAATACGCCAAGGTCGTCGCGGGGGATGCGAGCTGGCTCGCCGTGTTCGAGGAATACGCCCGCTGGATCGCGCCGATCGGAATGTCGCCGCGCCGCGTCGCGCAGCCGTTCCATTATCGCGGCGTCGATTTCGAGCCGGAGGATCGGGTGTTCTTCATGTTCGGCTCGGCCAATCGCGACGAGGCCTGCTTCACTGATCCGGACCTGTTCGACGTCAGCCGCGATCATGCCAAGAGCATCGCCTTCGGCGCCGGTCCGCATTACTGCGCGGGCGCCTTCGCCTCGCGCGCGATGGTCGCCGACGTTGCGCTGCCGAGTGTGTTCGCGCGGCTGAAAGCGCTGCGGCTCGACGAAGGCGAGCCGGTGCGGATCGGCGGCTGGGCGTTTCGCGGGCTGCTCAATCTGCCGGTCGCATGGAGCAACGCCGCGCCGAATTGAAGCGGCGCGGTTCGGATGTCATCCTCGGTCGCCGGCTGTTCGAGATCGAACAGCGTTCGATATTCCGGCACATGACGCGCCTCCTGATCGACGTCGGCATTGCGGCCGATGGACACGCCGATCGCACGGCGCATCGCGGAGCTCCCAAACGCACGGCTCTTGTGATCGCCGACCCAGTGACTAGCTGAGGCTGACGTTCGAACCGCTGCGAGGGTGTCGATGTCGACGATCTGGTACTACACCGTGCTGATATTCGAATCGGCGCTCGGCGTGTTCGGGCTGCGGCTGTACGAACAGCCGGCCTATGCGGTTCTCGACACCCCCGCCGACAACATCGAGATCCGCCGCTATGCGCCGCGGCTGGCCGCCGAAGTCGCGCTCGACCGCGAAGGCGGCGCCGACGGCCGCGCCTTCACCTTGTTGTTCAACTACATCGCCGGCGCCAATCGCAACACGTCGGGTCAATCGGAGCGCGTCGCGATGACCGCGCCGGTCGACGTCGCCCGGCCGGAGAAAATCGCCATGACCGCGCCGGTGCAGACCGACCGCCGCGACGGCGCGATCCGGATGCGGTTTTTCCTGCCCACGCAACTCACCGCCGACACCGCGCCGGTGCCCGCCGACGATCGGGTCAGGATCGTCAAGGTGCCCGAGGAAACCGTCGCGACGCTGCGCTTCACCTGGACCGGCCGCGACCTCGCAGAACGCCAGCAGCAACTCATCGCAGCGCTCGAGAACTCGCGCTGGCAGCCCACCGCCGCGCCCTACGGCCTGTTCTACGATGCTCCCTTCACCATTCCCTTCCTGCGCCGCAACGAGGCGGCGGTGACGGTCACGCCGCGCTGAGCGCACGCGTGGAACCGCGATCGGGCGCGAACGTTGGCTGCGTGACATCACAACGCGCGAGGCACAGATGACCGAGATCACGTACACCATCGTCGAGCACGACGGCGGCTGGGCCTACAAGGTCAAGGACAGCTTCTCCGAGACCTTCCCGACCCACAAGGCCGCGACGGCGGCCGCAGCGCGCGCCGCCAACGAACAGCGCGTCCCGGGCCGCACCGAGGTGATCCAATACGAGGACGAAGCCGGCCAATGGCGCGAGGAAACCGCGCGCGGCAACGACCGACCGAACACCTTGATCGTCGACAAGAGTTGAGCCGCGACGACTCTCACGATCACCGGCCGGAGCGACTGGTTGATGTGACACAGATGATAAGACCAGAACGACGAACCGACCGTGGGCGCGTCACGGGCCTTGTCATCGCCGCAGGTCGTCACCACGGAATTCACCGGATCACAGCACGCATACCCCATGACTGAAGCGCACAGCACTGAAACTCACGCCACTGTCATTTCCACCGACCCCGCGTCCGCTTTGCATCGTGTCGTGATCCGCTGGGTGCTCGCGGCATTCTTCGTCGCTGCCGGCGTCGCGCATCTCGCAGTGCCCGATAAGCTGCTGGCGATGACGCCGTCCTGGGTGCCGTTCGCGCCGCAGGTGATCCTGGTGACCGGCCTGTGCGAATTCGCCGGCGCCATCGCGCTGGTGACGCGGCCGCTGCGCTGGTGGGCCGGCGTAGCGCTCGCGCTGTATGCGCTGGGCGTTTGGCCGGCGAACATCAAGCACGCGATCGACGGCATCGACATTCCCGGGATGCCGAGTAGCTGGTGGTATCATGGCCCGAGGCTGGCGGCGCAGCCGTTGATCATCTGGGCAAGCCTCTACGCTGCCAATGTGATCGACTGGCCGTTCCGTCGCCGCACCAGCTGACGTCCCGCGCCCAGGCCAACCCTTTTGGGCACGCCTCCGAACGCCACTGTCCGTAAGTTCGCTTGCGTGACACGCGCCATGGTTGCAGAATGGAACCATGGCGGGAGGCTGCGTTGCGGGGCTTGTTGCGTATCCTGGCGTGTGGTGCGACCGCGGTACTGGCCGGTTGCGTGACCGATGCCGGCAGCATCCGGTCCGGAAGCTGGCTGATTGATCAGAAGCCCGACCGGATCACCGGGACGCCTGTCGCGGGCGCGGTCACGAGGACCTGGGGCGCCACCAACAGCAACAACCCCGCGATCCGGAACGCTCTGTTGCAACTCACCTGTTTCGAGAACCGGCCGATTGCGAAGATCGCCTTCGATTTCAGGATCGGCAGCGATCGTAACACCAGCCTCGGCTATCGGTTCGACGACAAGCCCGGGCACGACTCGGTCGAGTCGCGCGTGCTGCTCGGCTATCAGGTGATCATCATTGAGGATGCCGCGGCGCTGCAGCAGTTCGTCGACGACCTGCGCGGATCGAACAGACTGTTCGTCCGGATCCGCTCGCTCAACGCGGGCAACAGCGCCGTGGAGTTCAAGGTCGACGGGTCGGAGACGGCAATCGAGGCGGCCTATGCGGCCTGCCCGTTGTCGCCGGCGACCTCGCGCCGGACGACGTGACGGCGCGCATCCGCAATCCGGAATACGCGCCGTCATTTTCAATCAGTCGTGGTCGAGTTCGCCGATGTGGTGCTGCTGATACAGCTCGACGCCGATCCGGTTGACCAGATCGATCTGCGTCTCGAGGAAGTCGATATGATGCTCCTCGTCCTTCATCAGCTTTTCGAACAGGTCGCGTGACACGTAGTCCTTCACGCTGTGGCAGTAGGTCGCCGCTTCCTGATAGAGCGTGCGGGCGTCGATCTCCGCCTGCAGGTCGGAGTTCAGCACTTCCTTGACGTTCTGGCCGATCCGAAGCGGATCAAGCACCTGCATGTTCGGGAAGCCGTCGAGGAAAATGATGCGATCGGTGAGCTTGTCGGCGTGTTCCATCTCTTCGATGGATTCCTTGCGCCAGGTCTTGGCGAGGTCCTTCAGCCCCCAATTGTCGAGCAGGCGATAATGCAGCCAATACTGGCTGATAGCCGTCAGCTCGCTGCGCAGACCGCGGTTGAGATATTCGATGACCTTGGCATCGCCCTTCATGACTTCTCCTGTCGCCTTCCGGCGCAAACCGGCAACGCGCCGGCGCCCCGTTTTAGAATTAGAATTGGAATAGTTCTAGATCATAAGTCGGACCGATCGCAATCCCGCGCAAGCGCGCAGGCATCGATCCCTCTCGGGGCTCAGGAGACGTGCGCGTGAGCGTGTCCGGGGGTGCAAGCCGCGTCGGTCATGATCTTTCGAATGGTGTGCATACAACGGCCGCACTGACGGCTGCAGCCGAGGCAACGATGAACCTCGCCGGCGCTGCGCGCATTCCCACCATCGGGATGCAGCGCGCTGCGGACGTCGTGGTCGGTGAGGACGTTGCAGGAACAGACAATCATGGAATTTCGATAGTCCCAATGATGACGATGCGAGTTTTGGAATAGTGAAGAGATAGGATCGACGCAAAAGGAAAAGCGCTATTTTGAAGCTATTCCAAACTCGACTGGCGGGCTTGATCTCGCGCAAGCGCGCGTCCCGCCGCCTTTTTCGACGCGGCGGCCGCTTGCGATGCTAGTTTCCGTCAGGTCCGTGAGGCACATCACGGCGGCCGAGCCGCAATCTTCATGCGGCGGCAGACGAGATCGCCCGGACCGGCGAGGCTTCGGAAGCGGTTTCGGCCCATCGGGCCCGGCGCCTGCCGAAGCCGAAACATGGCCACTCTTCGAGCCACCCATTCATTATTCGTTCAAGAGAAACGTGGAACCTAGTGGCCTGCGACATTGGCGCACGGACCCGTCGGGGATCGGACGGGAGATCGAAAGGGTGAAGCCATGATGAAACCATTGATGGCGTTGGCTGCAGCGGCGACGCTGGGGATCGCGGCGGTCGGCTTACCGGCACCCGCGCAGGCTCATGACGGCTTGGGCGTGGGGCTCGCAGCCGGGCTGCTCGGCGGCGCAATCGTCGGCGGCGCGATGGCCGGCGGCCCGGGCTACTACGGGTACGGACCCGGCTATTATCACAGACCCGCCCCCGCCTATGTGGTCGGCCCGGGCTATTACGGCGACTGCTACTTGCAGCGCCAGCGCTTTTGGGACGGCTATGGCTGGCGAATCCGCACAGTTCGCGTCTGTGAGTGACAGTGAACCTTCGAGTGGCTTCGAACGACTAATCGTTCTCCTCGAACCGCAGTGGATCCGGGAGCTGGCGCCGGGTGTGCCCGAAAAACACCGTTTTTCAGGCACAGAGATCCGCGGCTGATCTGCGACGATTGACGGCATTGCATTTTTTTGATGCTGTGCGGATGGGTCGAATTTTCGTCAACAAGCGCCGGTCGCGGCGCCACTCTGGAGAGACAAATGAAGAAGACTGTTTCGGTCCTGCTTGCGGTCGCGACCATTGCCGGCTCGCTGGTCACCGCGGTTCCGGGCGCGAAGGCCGATGGCGGCCGGATCGCGGCTGGCGTCGCCGGCGGCCTGATCGGCGGCGCCCTGCTCGGCGGCGCGATTGCCGCCAGCCGGCCGGCCTATGCCGCCCCCGCCCCGGTCTATGTCGAAGAGCCGGAGTGCCGGGTGGTGCGCGAGCGCTTCTGGGACGAGTATCGCGGCGTCTGGCGCTCGCGCCCGGTCCAGGTCTGCGATTGATCGCGATCGCCGATCCTTCCGGATTGCGCGACCGCATTTGCTGAAATTCGAAACCCGGCCGAGCGATCGGCCGGGCTTTCATCTTTCAGGACTACATTCCTGCAGCTTAGTCGAGCGATCAGCGCGCCGCTTCGATCGAGCGCAACACGGCTTCGCTCGGCCAGCAATCGAGCTTCAGCCGAGCTGATTTTTGATAGGCGCCCAAAGCCGACCGGGTCATCATGCCGGCCTTGCCGTCGATCTTGTCGTTGTAGAGGCCGAGCCGCGTCAGCCCGCGCTGCATCGCCTCGACATCGGCGGTGCGGAGCTGCTTTGTCGCCGCCCACGGCGTCGCGAACGGCTGCGGGTTGGTCATCCGGTCGGCAAGATGTCCGACGAACAGCACGTAGAGATCGGAGAAATTGTATTCCTTGATAACGAAGTAGTTCTTCGTGGTCAGGAACGCCGGGCCGTAGATACCTTCCGGCTGCAGCAGCGACGCCGGCTCGGCCAGTTCGCTGGCGCTGAGTTTGTCGTTGCGCGCCAGCGTGAAGCCTTCGCGCAGCCATTGCCCGATCGGCTGGCTGAGCTCCGGTACGCCACGCGTGCAATCCGCGTTGCCAGGCGCGCGCACCTCATAGGCCCAGCGCACGCTTGGCTTCCAGCCCTTGTTGACGAGCTGCTGCGCCGCCGAGGCGAGTGCGTCGGGCACCGAATTCCAGATGTCGACCTTGCCGTCGCCGTCGAAATCGACGCCGTGCTTGTAATACTCCGACGGCAGAAACTGCGTCAGTCCGGTCGCGCCGGCCCATGACGAGCGCATCCCCTGGCGCGTCACCGCGCCCTCGTCGATGATCTTCATCGCCATGATGAATTCGGTGCGATACTGATCCTTGCGGCGGCCGACATAGGCCTGCGTCGCCATCACGCGGACTGCATCATAGGGCAGCCGGTAGCGACCGTAGTCGGTCTCGCGCCCCCAGATGGCCAGCACCACCGTCGCCGGAACGCCGAAGCGTTGCTCGATACCGCGCAGCGTCGGCTGATACTGCTGGAAGAGCTTCTGGCCGGCCGCGGCGAGACGCGCGATGCTCGCTTCCTTGAGATAGTCGGCCGGCACCTGGACGAACTCGGCCTGCGCCGGCGCGCCGGTTTTCGGCCGCCCCGGCAGGATCAGATCGGGCAGCTTGTAGTCCGGCTCGAGGCCAACCGTGACCGCGTCGAATGTGGCGCGCGAAATGCCCGCCTCTCGGGCCTGCGGCCACAGTTCGGCAAGGAATCTAGCGAAGCCAGGATCGGCCGCGGCCGCCACGCCCGACCACCAGCCGGGCGCCACGCATAAGACCAATGCGAGGATGACGATGTGCAGTTGACGGACCATCACCGGCCAAGGCGTCAGAAGCATTTTCCGCAAGCTAGCACCTGAGCCGAAATCTGTGACGCCGCCTCAATGATGAGACCCGCCATGTGCTTCCCGCGCCACGGCGTCGTTGGAAAGCTTGTCCACATAAGCGATGCCGATCGCCGACAGGATGAACACGGTGTGGATGATGGTCTGCCACATCACGCCCTCCGCGGTGTAGTTGGTGGTGCGCGTGGCCGAGCCGATGCTGCCGGCCTCGATGAATGTGCGCAGCAGATGGATCGAGGAAATGCCGATGATCGCCATCGCCAGCTTGATCTTGAGCACGCTGGCGTTGACGTGGCCGAGCCACTCCGGCTCGTCGGGATGTCCCTTGAGATTGAGCCGCGACACGAAGGTCTCGTAGCCGCCGACGATCACCATCACCAGAAGGTTGGAGATCATCACCACGTCGATCAGGCCGAGCACCACCAGCATGATCTGCTGCTCGCTGAAATCGAACGAATGCGAGATCAGATGCCACAGCTCCTTCAGGAACAGCACCACATAGACCGCCTGGGCCACGATCAGCCCGACATAGAGCGGCAGTTGCAGCCAGCGTGAGCCGAAGATCAGCATCGGGATCGGGCGTAGCCCCAGCCGCTTCGGCGGCTGGGGCGTCTCGGGCGTGATCGACATCAGGAATGCTCCAGGCTGCGTGGATTCGGGATATTCTCAAGTGAGAAAAGCATGTGATTCTGTCGAGACTCCGAGCAGCGACGATTGAGCGCAGCCGGAGACATTGCATGCGCGGACCGCTACTTGATCGCGACGAAGAAGATCCGCGGAAAGCGTAGCAGCACCTTTCCGTCAGCCTGCGGCGGATATGCAGCCGCAACCCGCGCAGTATAGGCGGCGAGATAGGCCTTGCGCTCGTGCAGGTCGAGCGGATCGATGAACGGCCGCAGGCCGGTGCCCTTGACCCATTCGACGATGGCGGCCGCGTCGTCGAGCACGTGGTTGTAGACCGTGTGCCAGATCTCCAGCCGGCTGCACAGCGGCCGCAGCGCGTCGTAATAGACGCCCGGCTTCGGCAGCATGTCGCGCGACTCGGCGGCCTTCGAGAGCTGGTGGCGCCACGGCTCCTCGAACGCCACCTCGCGCATCAGGATGTGCGACGGCTCGTCGAGATTGTCCGGCATCTGCACCGCAAGAGCGCCGCCGCTCTCCAGGCCCGACACAAGCCGCTTCAGATGCTTCAGATGATCCGGCACCCACTGAAACACCGCATTGGCGAACAGAACGTCGGTGTCCGGCGGAGGCGCCCAATGCGCGACATTGGCCTCGATGAATTTCTGCTGGGGCAGCCGCTCGCGGGCCTGGCGCAGCATGTCGGCGGAAGTGTCGACGCCGATCACCGCGGCCTGCGGCCACCGCTCGACCAGTAATTCGGTCGAGTTGCCCGGACCGCAGCCGATGTCGGCGACCTTGCGCGGCGCCAGAACCGGCACCTGCGCCAGGAGCTCACGCGCCGGCCGGGTGCGCTCGTCCTCGAATTTCAGATATTGCTCGGCACTCCAGTCGGCCATCCAACTCCACCCTTACGCCCCCAGGTCGGGTGGAAACCTATTGATCCGTGGGGATTTTGCAATATCCCGCATGGAATCGCCTCCCCTTCAAATCGCCGCGAAGCCGGCAATGGAAGAAGACGCCGATATTGACCTGGTCGCCGCGTATCGCAAGAAGGCCGCGTTCCAACCTGCTCGCCGACTTTGTCGTCGGCGCGCAGGCACTGGTCGCAGGGATCGCGATCTGACCCGCGATCCTCATCGATATCGAACCTATTTCCCAGAGGTCGAGCTGATCACTCCGGAACGACGCGGCTCACCGCGTCAGCTTCTTATACTTCGCCCGGTGCGGGATCACCGAGTCCTGACCGAGCCGGCGCATCTTGTCCTTCTCGTAATCCTGGAAGTTGCCTTCGAACCATTCGACATGGCTGTCGTCCTCGAAGGCGAGGATATGCGTGGCGATACGGTCGAGGAACCAGCGGTCATGGCTGATGATCACGGCGCAGCCGGCGAAATCCTCGAGCGCCTCTTCCAGCGCCCGCAGCGTATCGACGTCGAGGTCGTTGGTCGGTTCGTCGAGCAGCAGCACGTTGGAGCCGGACTTCAGCATCTTGGCGAGGTGGACGCGGTTACGCTCGCCGCCTGACAGCGAACCAACCTTCTTCTGCTGGTCACCGCCCTTGAAGTTGAAGGACGAGCAATAGCCGCGTGAATTGACTTCCTTCTTGCCGAGCAGGATCTGCTCATTGCCGCCGGAAATCTCTTCCCAAACGGTCTTCTTGGCGTCGAGGCTGTCGCGCGACTGATCGGCATAGCCAAGATGCACGGTCTCGCCGACCGTGATGGTACCTTGGTCGGGCTTTTCCTGCCCGGTGATCATCCGGAACAGCGTGGTCTTGCCGGCGCCGTTCGGGCCGATCACGCCGACGATGCCGCCGGGCGGCAGCTTGAAGGTCAAATCGTCGATCAGCAGCTTGTCGCCGAAGCCCTTGGTCAGGTGATCAAATTCGACCACATTGTTACCGAGACGCTCGGCCACCGGAATGATGATCTGCGCGGCCTGGGTCTGCTTCTCGCTGGCCTTGGCAAGCAGTTCATCGTAGCGCTGGTAGCGCGCCTTGGACTTGGCCTGGCGTGCCTTCGGCGACGACGCGATCCACTCCTGCTCACGCTCGAGCGTCTTCTGGTGGGCCGCATCCTCGCGCCCCTCCTGCAGCAGCCGCTTCTGCTTCTGCACCAGCCAGGACGAGTAGTTGCCCTCGTAGGGAATCCCCTTGCCGCGGTCGAGCTCGAGAATCCAGGAGGTGACGTTGTCGAGGAAGTATCGATCGTGGGTGACGATCAGGATCGCGCCCGGATAGTTGCGCAGATGATTTTCGAGCCAAGACACCGACTCGGCGTCGAGATGGTTGGTCGGTTCGTCGAGCAGCAACAATTCAGGCTGGTCGAGCAGCAGCTTGCACAGCGCGACGCGACGGCGCTCGCCGCCGGACAGCTTGGTGACGTCTGCGTCATCGGGCGGGCAGCGCAGCGCGTCCATCGCCTGGTCGACCTTGCTGTCGAGATCCCACAGCCCCGCGGACTCGATCTGGTCCTGGAGCGCGGTCATCTCGTCGGCGGTTTCCTCGGAATAGTTCATCGCCAGCTCGTTGTAGCGATCGAGGATCGCCTTCTGCTTGGCAACGCCGAGCATGACGTTCTCGCGCACGTTCAGCGCGGCATCGAGCTGCGGTTCCTGTTCGAGATAGCCGACGCGGGCGCCTTCGGCGACCCAGGCCTCGCCGGTGTATTCCTTGTCGATCCCGGCCATGATCTTGAGCAGCGTCGACTTGCCGGCGCCGTTGACGCCGAGCACGCCGATCTTGGCGTCGGGGTAGAACGACAGATGGACGTTATCCAGCACCTTGCGGGTCGGATAGGCCTTGGTCAGGCCCTGCATGAAATAGACGAACTGGCGAGCCATCGTGGTCCTTGAAAGCCGGAGCGTGGGGGGATTGTTGTCGCTGATGTAGCGGTGCGTCCGGGAAAGGGCAACCCGAGCGAGCGCATCGTTAAGCGATCGTTAAGCCTGCCCCCGTACGGCGCCTAGGACCGAACCATTTGCACAAAGTTTTAACGAACTCGGCCAACACTCTCTGCGAAGGCCGCGGCAATGCGCGGTTCGCGTCCGAATGGCGCCGAACACGGAGCAGACCTATGGCAAGCCTCATCTCGACCACGACTGTCCAGCCCGAAGCTGCCAATACGCGCGGCCGTTCCGGACTGATCAATGAGATCCGCGAGTTCTGGAGCCAGTTCTTCGTTCAGGCGTTCAGCCCTTACCGGCCCGAGCTGTACTATATGCGTGGTCCAGGACCGGCCTGGCGTGCAAAGCACGGCCGCAAGCCGGCCCGAAAGGACTGAGATTTCTGCAGCGACAGGCTTGCTCAAAGCCAAGCAAAGCAAAATGCCCGCGCAGATCGCTCTACGCGGGCATTTTCTGATCGAGGATCGCTGCGTCAGCGGATCGTGACGGGCGCCGGCAGCGGCGCTACCATGGTTGGCTGGCTTCCAGGCACCGCGGACATCTGCGGCGGCTGCGACACCGGCGCGACGGACGCCACCGGCTGCGGCTGCGCACTCGCGGTCGGCGTGGGCGGCGCGCCGCCCGGCAGCACCACAACGCGTGTGCCGACCTTGACCCGTTCAAACAGGTCGCTGACGTCGTCGTTCAGCATGCCGATGCAACCCGACGACACGAACTTGCCGATCGTCGAAGGCTGATTGGTGCCATGGATGCGATACACCGTGGAGCCGAGATACATCGCCCGCGCGCCCATCGGGTTGCCGGGGCCGCCCGCCATGAAGCGCGGCAGATAAGGCTGGCGCTCGATCATCTCGGCCGGCGGGTGCCAATCCGGCCATTCCGCCTTGCGGCTGACCTTCTGGACGCCGTTCCAGGTGAATCCGTCGCGCCCGACACGAACGCCGTAACGCATCGCTCGGCCATTGCCGAGAACGTAATAAAGATACGTGTGGCTGGTATCGACAACGATGGTGCCGGCCGGCTCCTTGGTCTGGAACGCAACCTCCTGACGGCGCAGGTTCGGCGGCAGTTGGAAGCTCTGATCGGCCTCCGGCTGCTCTTCCGGCGGCAAGGCGGCCACCTGCAGCGGCCGGCCATCCGCGCCGAGCTGGGGCGCCAACGGCACCGAGCCGGTGGCCTGCTGCGGAACACCGGGCTGTCCGGTGCCGACAACTTCGGGCGGACGCGGCGAACCATCGCCGCGGTTGGAATAGATCACCGAGGGCGGACCTGCCGGGCGGCCGTAGCGCGGGTCGTCGGGCGACAGCACCGGTCCCTGCGGCACGGGAGCGCGATCGGAATAGACCGGCGGAGCACCCATCGGACGGCCATAGCGCGGATCATCGGGCGACATCACGGGGCCCTGCGGGGCCGGAGCGCGGTCCGAATAGACTGGCGGCGCGCCGATCGTGCGGCCATAGCGCGGATCGTCCGGCGTCATCACCGGGCCGGGCGGCGGCAGCGCCGCAGACGGCCCGGCCGAAGGACCATCTTCGTCGTCGAGATTATCGAAATCCGGCATTTCCGAGCCGCGGCGATAGTCGCCCGGCGTCGCCGTCGCATAGGAGCCCGGAGCGGAAGGATAGCTCTGCGCGTGCGCCAGGGAGGTTCCAGCCGAGATCGCCGCAACTGTCGCCAACAACGTCAAGATTCGATTGTTCATCATCGCCCGTTTATAAACCGAAGCCGAGACTGCATCGTTAACGGGCAGATGCCGCAGGATCACGGCGCATTCAAGACAAGTCCTGCACAATCACGCCTAAATCGACGATATTCGAGGACTTGTGCCGCATTTGTCTCGCTTTCACAGGACAAGCCCAGACTTCTCAAGACGCCAACGCGGGGTGTTCCCTCGGTCAGATCAATTCCGCTGCGCCGGCCGAAGCGCGGGCCAATCAGCGCCGCGCTCCTCGCTCCGACATCGTCCGCTCCGACATCGTCTGTATCCGCAGCGCAACTGATCGCGCAACGCATCGACGGCTCCGAAAGTTTTCGCGCGGTACTGCGAATCCATTGCGCTATTCTCAACGAGCTCTGATTCGCAGCGCGCGTCGCGTTTTTGCCCGTCGAACAAAGCTCGTGTGATCGCCGCGTTGTTGTTGCTCAAAGGTCTTCGCGCACTCGCCGCCGAAGACGGAATGAACCCGAGATGCTTCCCGGAGTCCGGTTCCTGTTCGCGGCGGTTGCGCTTGCGGTGTCGATGCTGGTGTTCGGGCTTGGCGCCGCGGCGTTGCTGCGCGCAGCTCACGAACAATTCGCCAATGTTAGATCAATCCGGCCTGCACCGGTCTCGCTCGCCATACGACCGGTCGAACCGACAATGCCGACGCTGAGCATGTTGAGGGTCGAGCCGCCCGCGCCCGCGCCCGAACCGAAAATGCAGGACGGCGAGCCCATGGCGCAGCCGCCGTTGCAATCGGCGGATCTCAGCTCCGACAGACCCGTTGACGCGCCTGAGGCAACGCTCGCGGAGGCGAACAGCGCTGAGCCGAAGCTGGTGGCGGAAACGGCCCCTGAAGTGAAATCCACCGAGCCTAAAGCGGCCGAGCCGAGCGAGACGCTAGATGCCAGGCCGCAGCCCGCTCCGGCGCTGAAGTCGGAAGCGCCTCCATCCTCGATCAATCCCGCCGTCGCCGAGACCGCAACCACGCCCGGGCCCGCCAAGTCGGACGCCCAAACGATGGAAATCGCAAAGCCGGACGGGACGAAAGCCGACGCGTCGCCCCCAGAGCGGATGCCGACCGGCCAGTCCCCGGCGGGGCCAACCTCAGACCCGCCAAAACCGGAGCAGGGCAACAGTGCGAACGCAGCGCCCGAGCCCGTGACTGAGGTCGCGGCGCTGACCGGCCCGATCCCGACGCCGAAGCCCAATCCGCGCGCGCCCGCCAAAATCGTGGCGCCCGCCGGCGACCAACCGGTCGCACCCGATGCAGCGGCAGCCACGGATCAGGCCGCCAAGCCGAACGGTTCAGAAGCGACCGCGTCGGTCAGTGAGCCAGCGCCGAAAGCGGAACGTCCGTCCGTCGAGAAGCCAAAGGTCACCAAGCGGACGCAAGCGAAGCGCAAGGGCAAGCGCCGCCGTCAGGTCGAAGCGCAGTAGCGGCGGCCGGTTTCGACGCCCTTACCGCTCCGGTTGCACCCGACCTGAAGGACTGGCTTACGCCGGGCCGGTCGCGACCGGCGGGCCGTCCTGCATCCCCCATTCCGACCATGACCCGTCATACAGCGCGGTGCCACGAACGCCGAGGCGATACAGCGCCAGGGTCAGCACCAGCGCAGACACGCCGGAGCCGCAGCTCGTGACGATCGGACGATCGAGATCGACGCCGGCTCGGGTGAAGGCTTCACGCAACGCGTCGCGCGATTTCATCAAGCCGGTCCCGGCGTCGAATAACTCATTGTACGGCAGGTTGCGGCTGCCGGGGATGTGCCCCGCACGCAAGCCGGGGCGCGGCTCCGGGACACGCCCCTCGAAACGGTCGGCGGCGCGGGCGTCGATCACCTGCTCGGCGCCGTTATCCAGATTGGCGACCAGCTGCTGCTTGCTGCGCAGATAGTTCGGATCGAGCTTCGCGGAGAAAGCACCGGGCTTCGGCGACGGCTTGCCGGACTCGATCGGCCGGCCTTCCGCCTGCCACTTCTTCAAGCCGCCTTCGAGGATACGGACATTGTGGTGGCCAAACGACAAGAACATCCACCACGCCCGGGGCGCCGCGACCCAGCCGCCGGCATCGTAGACGACCACGGTGTCGCCGGAGGAAACACCCATCGCCGCGACGTCGCCCGCGAACTGCGCGGCGTCCGGATACATATGCGGCCGCGTATCGGTTCGATCGCAGACCTCCTCGACGTCGAAATACACCGCGCCGGGAATATGCGCCGCGAGATAGTCTTCGCTAGGCCGCGGCATGACGCCCGGCATCTTGAACGATGCGTCGAGGAGTTTGACCTGCGGATCGCCCAGATGGGCAGCGAGCCATTCCGTGGAAACCAGCGGGTCGTCGGTGGCGGTCATCGGGTTGTCTCCGGCGCAGCCGAATGAACGGCGGGGACGCCGGAACCGGTCCGGCAGCCCATCGTCATTGAGAAAACCGCGGCGCTGGTCAAGTGCGCACGTCTTGTTACGGATCAGCCTTTCGGCTTCTTCGGCTGCCAGGCCTCGACTGGACCGCCGGCGTCGCGCCAGGCGGCGAAGCCGCCTTCGATATGCGCGACCGGCTTCAGCCCCATGTCCTGCGCGGTCTTGGCCGCTAGCGCCGAGCGCAGCCCGCCGGCGCAATAGAACACGAACGTCTTGTCGTCCTGAAAGATCGGCTTGGCGTAGGGACTCTGCGGATCGATCCAGAACTCCAACATGCCGCGGGTGCAAGCGAACGAGCCGGGGATTCTGCCATCACGCTCGATTTCGCGCGGGTCGCGGATGTCGACGATCACCACGTCGCCGGAGCCCGCCTGTTGAAGCGCGATCGCGTCGGCGGTGGTCAGGGTCTCGATCGTCGCGTTGGCTTCGTCGAGCAGCGCCTTGATCCCACGGGTGATGGTCTGCGGCATTCCCTTGATTCCCTGATGCTACTTGTTCGTCGAAAGCATGCGCAGGCTAGCGGACCAGTTCCCGCATCGCGCCTTCCAATCCTTCGAGCGTGAGCGGAAACATCCTTTCCGAAAACAGCCGGCGGATGATCGTCGTGGACTCCGAGTAGTCCCAATGCCGCTGCGCCACCGGGTTAAGCCACACCGCATGCGGATAAGTGCGCAGCACGCGATCGAGCCAGACCGAGCCGGCCTCCTCGTTGACGTGCTCCACAGACCCGCCGGGGACCATGATCTCGTAAGGCGACATCGACGCGTCGCCGACGAACACGATCTTGTAGTCGTGCGGAAATTTGTGCAGCACGTCCCAGGTCGGCGTGCGGTCGGTGAAGCGCCGCTTGTTCTGCTTCCATACGCCTTCGTAGAGGCAATTGTGGAAGTAGAAATATTCCATGTGCTTGAATTCGGTCTTCGCCGCCGAGAACAGTTCCTCGACCTGGGCGATATGCGAATCCATCGAGCCGCCGATGTCGAAAAACACCAGAACCTTGACGGCGTTGCGCCGCTCCGGTCGCATATGGACGTCAAGATAGCCGTGATTGGCGGTCTCGCGGATCGTGGTGTCGAGATCGAGTTCGTCCGGCGCACCGGTGCGCGCAAACTTGCGTAGACGACGGAGGGCAACCTTGATGTTGCGGATGCCGAGTTCGACGTTGCCGTCGAGATCCTTGAACTCCCGCTTGTCCCAGACCTTCACCGCGCGCTGGTGGCGGCTCTTCTCCTGGCCGATCCGAACGCCTTCAGGATTATAGCCCTCGGCGCCGAACGGCGAGGTTCCGGCCGTGCCGATCCACTTGTTGCCGCCCTGGTGCCGCTTCTTCTGCTCCTTCAGGCGCTCGCGCAGCGTCTCCATGAGCTTGTCCCAGCCCATCGCCTCGATCTGCTTCTTCTCCTCCTCGGTGAGATACTTCTCGGCGAGCTTCTTGAGCCATTCCGCCGGGATATCGGCCTTCTCCATCGCGTCCAGCAGGCTTTCCAGCCCCTTGAAAACGCTGCCGAACACCCGGTCGAACTTGTCGAGGTTGCGCTCGTCCTTCACCAGCGCGGCGCGCGACAGATAGTAGAAATTCTCGACGCTCTGATCGCCGAGGTCGGCGTCGAGCGCCTCCATCAGCGTCAGATATTCGCGAAGTGTGACCGGGACCTGTGCGTCGCGCAGCGACGTGAAGAACTGAAGGAACATGCCCGACAGATTGCCCGACCCGTTGCCCCCGTCAAGAGCGGAAACCGCCTCCGTTCGCACCTGCGAGATCCCCGGCGCGACGGAACCATGCAAATCTGCCAGCCTGTTATCGGTCGGTAAAACAATTCAACGCAATATCAAGACTCGACCTCAGGCCCGCACGCAAGATGACAGCCAAAACACCCTCCGCACCGAGCCTGATTGGACGCCTGTCCACGCCGTCGCTGATCGTCACGATGTTCCTGCTGGGTATGAGCGCCTGCGTGCTCGGATTGGTGGTCTGGAAGGCGTATGACGCGCGCCGCATCGCATTGGTGCAGAGCGAAACGGAAATCCGAAACCTCGTGCGATCCCTGACGGAGCACGCGTCGCATACGATTCAGTCCGTCGATGTCGTCGTCGACGATCTCGTGGCGCTGTTGCGGTTTCGCGGCACGCCGACCACCGTTTTCAACGATCGGCTGCGTGAGATCGTCGACAATCTCCCACACCTGAGACGATTGGCGGTTCTGGACGAACGGGGCGATTTGCGGTTCGCCTCGATAGCGCAAGTCCCGCACATCAACTATGCCGATCGCAGCTACTTCAATCACCACCGCGACAATCCGCATCGCGAGCTGTTGATCACCGGCCCGCTCCTGCCCCGAACCTCCAGCCAGCCAGTGATTGCTCTGACGCGGCGCATCGAGACGCCCGAGGGGCAATTCGCCGGCGTCGTGGTCGCGACGATCGAGAGCGACTATTTTCTCGAATTTTACAAGATGTTCAAACTCGGCACCAATGGCAGCATCAATCTGATCAATGGCGACGGCAACGTGCTGATCCGGTGGCCGGCGCTGTCGACCCAGGTGCGGGACCTGTCCAGGGGCAATCTGTTTCAGAAACGGCTCAAGGACAGCCCGACCGGATATCATCGCATCGTTTCGCCGTTCGATGGCCTCGTCAAATACTACGCTTACGAGAAGAGTGGCCGCTACCCGTTGATCGTCACGGTGTCGCGCAGCGAGGCTTCGGTTCTGTCCGGCTGGTACGAGGAGCTACGTTCCGATATCCTGGTCGCGATCGCGCTGCTCGCCTGCATCGTGCTGCTGGCGACCCTGCTCGGCAGCCAGTTACGCTATCGCCAACGCGTCGAAAACATCCTGCGCGAGCGTGAGGCGCGCTTCCGCCTGATCGACGCCAACATCGCCGACGTCGTGCTGCTTCTCGACAACAAGGGCGTGCTGGTCTTCGTGTCGCAATCCAGCAAAGCCGTGCTCGGCTTCACGCCCGAGCAACTGATCGGCCAGTCCTGCTTCGATCTGGTGCATCCCGACGACGCAAGCTCTCTGCGTTTGCACAATCTCCAACTTGACCAACCATCAGGGAGCGAACGTCGCGAGTTCCGTCTGGTGCGCCCCGACGGCACGATGATCTGGCTCGAGGCGAATTTCAGGTTTACCAAAAGCGAGCGGACCCGGCGGTGCGACATCGTCTGCACGCTGCGCGACGTCACCCAGCGCAAGCGGATGGAGGACGAAGTCGAGGCGCTCAATTTCCGTCTGGCAGAAATGGCCAAAACCGATGGTCTCACAGGGCTACCCAATCGCCGTTCGCTCGACGACTTCATCAACAACGTTTTCGCCACCCATGCAGATCTCGCGGTGCTGATGATCGACATCGACTATTTCAAGGGGCTCAACGACTGCCTCGGCCATCAGGCGGGCGACGAAGGACTTCGGCAGATCGGCAAGCTGCTGGGCGACGTCGTCGCCAACACCGGCGGCCTCGCAGCTCGCTACGGCGGCGAGGAGTTCGCCGTTATCCTGCCTGGATCCGACGCCAAAGCCGCGATGGCGCTGGCGGAGACCGCGCGGATCAAGATCCGCGACTTGGCCCTCGCCAATCCCGCCGCGCCGAACCAACGCCTCACCGTGAGCATCGGAGTCGCCAGCCGGACCGCAGCAACCCCCGACGCGAGCACGCTGTTTCGCGAAGCCGACATTGCGCTCTACGAAGCCAAGCGCCGCAGTCGCGACTGCAGCGTGGCGGCGCCTGTCTATCTCGGCGATGCCGGGTCGCTGGTCCCGGAGGTTGAGGCCAGGAGCGGCACACCGGCCTGACCCCACTTCTGCGAGTTCCACCGCCTAGACCTCACGGGTTTTTGCACTACACTGCGGTGCCGAACCACAACAGGCAGGTTGGACGGAATTAAGAGGGGCGTCATGGGGATCGATTCCATTATCGTTTGGCTGCTGGTCGGCGCGATCGCCGGCTGGCTCGCAGGCTTGCTCGTTCGCGGCGGCGGCTTCGGCCTAATCGGCAACATCGCCATCGGCATCGTCGGTGCAGTTGTCGCGGGCTGGCTGCTGCCGTTCCTCGGCGTCAATCTCGGCGCCGGCATCTTTCGCGCGATCATCAACTCGGCGATCGGCGCGGTGATCGTGCTGGTGCTGCTGGCCATGATCCGCAGAGCCTGATACGCAGGAACACAGCGATGTGCGGCCGCCGTCTGCGGCCGCGCGCTCACGACAAAAGCAACAAGAATGGCGCGCGCGCCTGATCACGGACGAGGCAGAAACGCATGAAGTTTACCGGCACCAAGGACTACGTGGCGACCGACGATCTCAAGGTCGCCGTCAATGCGGCGATCGTACTCGAGCGGCCGCTCTTGGTGAAAGGCGAACCCGGCACCGGCAAGACCGTGCTGGCCGAGGAAGTCGCCAAGGCGCTCGATGCCCCGCTGCTGACCTGGCACATCAAGTCGACCACCAAGGCGCAGCAGGGGCTGTACGAATACGACGCCGTGTCACGGCTGCGCGACAGCCAGCTCGGTGATCCGCGCGTCTCCGACATTTCCAACTACATCAGGCGCGGCAAGCTCTGGGAAGCGTTCACCCACGGCCAGCGCCCGGTGCTTTTGATCGACGAGATCGACAAGGCCGACATCGAATTCCCGAACGACCTTTTGCTCGAACTCGACCGCATGGAATTTCACGTCTACGAGACCGGCGAGACCATCAAGGCCGAGAAGCGCCCGATCGTGATGATCACCTCGAACAACGAGAAGGAGCTACCCGACGCGTTCCTGCGCCGTTGCTTCTTCCACTATATCAAGTTTCCCGACGCCGACACCATGCAGCAGATCGTCGACGTCCACTTCCCCGGCATCAAGCAGCGGCTGGTGCAGGAGGCGCTCAAGATCTTCTTCGAAGTGCGCGACGTTCCGGGCTTGAAGAAAAAACCTTCGACCTCGGAGCTGCTCGATTGGCTCAAGCTCCTGCTCAACGAGGACATGAGTCCGGAGACGCTGCGCGAACGCGACCCGCGCAAGCTGATCCCGCCGCTGCACGGCGCGCTGCTCAAGAACGAACAGGATGTCCACCTGTTCGAGCGGCTGGCGTTCCTCAGCCGCCGCGAGGTGTGAGGCCGGCGGGTGCGGGTTCCGGTGATCGATACCCGCACCGGGCCGATCAACTCGGCATCCGGGTGGGGTGATGGATCGGGCCGGGCGTGAACGCTGCGCTCAGCGCCAGCCTTCGTGCACGTCGGTCGGCTGGTCGCAAACCCACTCCGGCCGCAGCATCACCTGGCAGCCCTTTTCGAACGGAAGCGCGCAGACCCGACGCTGGTCTTGCATGATCTCGATCGCCCAGGTCAGCGGCACGGTGGGTTGCAACTGCACCAGCCGCTGGATCACGCCAGCCGCGAACAGCGTGGCGTCAATGTCGTCGGCCAGCGCCGCCCCGTCGTGGCCCGGGCCATCGACGCGGTTGATCGGATCGCGAACGTGAAAGCGGTAGAACGGCATCGCAGCAGGATGGCGGCACTGGTCGGTCCGCAAAATGATGTAAATCAAACAGCGGTTGCTGAGCGGATAATTCTTTCGATCAGCAAGCTGGTAGCAATCCCGACCTTGATCGACATCAAATGGAACCAGGTGTTTCCGCCCGTAGTTTACCGGAGAGCTGATAGTTAAGGTGCGCTTTCACCGTCGGCCATTCAGCGGCGATGATCGAATACACCACGGTATCGCGCAGCGTGCCGTTCGGCGCAATCTGATGATTGCGCAGGATACCATCCTGCTTGGCGCCGAGCCGTTCGATCCCGCGCCGCGACTGATGATTGAAGAAATGCGTGCGGAATTCGACGGCGATGCAGTCGAGCGCCTCGAACGCGTGCTGAAGCAGCAACAGCTTGCATTGCGTGTTGAGCCCGGTGCGCTGCACGCGTTGCGCGTACCAGGTCGAGCCGATCTCCACCCGGCGGCTGGCGGCATCGACATTCATGTAGGTGGTCATGCCGGCGATCCGGCCCGCCGCATCCTTCACCGTCCATGGCAGCATCGCACCCTGCGCCTGCAGCGCGAGCCGCCGAGCGATCTCGGCCTCGACCCGGTCCGGCGCCGGCACGGCCGTGTACCACAGCTTCCACAACTCGCCGTCCTGCACCGCCTCGATCAGTCCATCGCGATGCGCCGGCGCCAAGGGCTCCAGCGTCGCATGAGGGCCGCTGAGGGTGATGGGTTCGAGCCAGGGCATTATTGTGCTTCCTTGATAGGTCCTGCAGACAGACGTCCTTACTCCGTGACGAGGCGGCTTGTCCCGACCATCGACGACGAAATGCAGACGCGCGGCTCAAAAACAATCGGTCCGCCCGGGACATGGCCCGGGCGCGATGTCGAACTCTTCGAAGACCAACCGAACACTATTTGTTCAGGAAGTTCAGCGGCAGGCCGGGCCGCGGCCAGTCCATCGCGATCAGCTCGCCCTTGCCGGACAAGGTGATGTAGGCGGTCTTCAGCTCAGGGCCGCCGAACGCGATGTTGGTGGTGACGCGGTCGCCGGTCGGCACCTGCTCGACCAGCGAACCATCCGGCGCGATCACCGAAATGCAGCCCGACACCAGCGTCGCGACGCACACATTGCCGCTCGCCTCGACCGCGAGCGAGTCGAACATCTGATAGCCGCCGAGGCCGGCAATCGGCTTGCCCTTCTCGCCGCGATAGATCACATCGCGCGGCTTGATCTCGCCGGGCGCGACGATGTCGTAGGCCCACAACCGCGCCGTCGGCGTCTCGGCGGCATACATTGTGGTCTCGTCCGGCGACAGGCCGATGCCGTTCAGCGGCAGCGTTCCGAACACCTGCTCGCTGATCTCTTTCATGCCTGGCTTGATGTAATAGGCGGCGCCAACATCCAGGTCGCGGGCGCGGCGCTTGCCGAGGTCGGTGAACCACAGGCCGCCGTGCCTATCGAACACCAGATCGTTCGGGCCTTTCAGCGGGTGCTCGCCGCATTTGTCGAACAGCGTCTCGACTTTGCCGCTGGTCAGGTCGATCCGCTGGATCGAACCACCGATATATTCGTGGGGCTCCGGCGCGCCGGGCATCATCGTCCCGCGCGACGGAAACCAGCCGAAGCCGCCATTGTTGCAGATGTACATCTTGCCGTCGGGGCCGAGCGCCGCGCCGTTGGGTCCGCCCGGCACCTTGGCGACGACTTCCTTGCGGCCGTCCGGCCAGATCCGCGTGAGCTGCTGGGCGCGGATTTCGACCAGCACAACCGAGCCGTCGGGCATCACCACCGGGCCTTCGGGAAATGCCAGATCGGTTGCGAGAACGCGAATGTTGGACATGGATCCTCCTGTGTTTTGTTGTTCTTGCAGAGCGGATCGAAGTCCCGCATGCGCAGCTTGTTGATGCGGTGATGTTAGGGCATGTCGGCGCGCATTGCCAAGCCGAGGCACGCGGCGAAATTCCGCGAACCGGTATGCGCGTTCGTTGTCTGCTACTTCGCGTCGGTCTTTGGCGGCGTGGCGTCCTTGGCAGGCGCGGCCGCGGCAGGGTCCGGCTTCTTCTGCGCGGCCTGCACTTGCTCGATGGACTTCTGCATCGCCACCAATGCGCCTTTCAGCGCCTCGATCTGGCGGTTCGCGGAGTCGATCTTCTGCTGCTGATCGAGCCGCGTCTTGTCGAGCGACTTCTGCAAAAAGTCGACATTGCTCTGCAGGCAACTGGTGCGGCGCTCCATCGTCTTCTCGACCGTGCAGATCTCGATGCCGGGCACGTCTTGCGCAGCCGCGGCGCCGCCCCAGCCGAGCGCCATCAGCATCGCTATCGTCATCGTTCTGCCGGTCATCGTAATCTCCATTGGCGTTTGATCGAGCCCCAGCCAAGCGGCTTTGGCCTCGGACTGTCAACGCGCGGAAGCCGCGGCGGATTGCCGGACCAGGCGCCGCGTGCAAATTTCGCATGATGCAAGATCATCCCGTCGAAGAATGCTTCGTCTATGTGCTGGGCTGCGCCGGTCCGGGCCGATATCTGACCTATGTCGGCTGGACCCTCGACCTCGACCGCCGCCTGACGCAGCACAATGCCGGCGCCGGCGCACGCTCGACCCGCGGACGGACCTGGGTGCTGATCCACAGCGAGCGCTTTACCCGAAGGCAGGACGCAATGAGCCGCGAATGGCACTTGAAGCGCGACCGCGCCTTCCGTCGTCGCCTCGCCGCCAAAGCTCAGGGCCTCGGGGTCTGAGCCGGGTGCCAATGCATCGCGTGTCCTAAATTGCGACAACGTTACTGACGTATCTTAACCTTCAGAACGCGACTGGAACGAACAGGGGTCGAATCACTGGCAACCGTTTGTTCCAGGCGTTCACGCACGACATGTCGTGAGTTGCAGCCGCGAGACCCACAAGGAATGCGAGGTGCGTTCTTTGGTTTCCGGCGCGCGGCCTCAAAATGATTAATCCGCCGCCCTGAGCCAGGAGATCAGCGCGGCTTTCGGCGTCATGAACGCCGACGCGCCGTCGAGTCGAGGGATTTCGTGTCGGTTGCCGGATGTGTCCCGCGATGTGACAAGATTGCTGACCGATCTTAACTTCTGGAACGCGGGTGGAACGAAGCGCAGACGAATCACTGCGAATCACCCGCCCCGGCAGTTCAGGCTCTACATATCGACGGTTCTGGCGCGCAAGACACAACACCTGCGGACGGGCGTCCTCGGATCCGCTGCCAAATCGCCGAAATCGTTAACATGAGGGCGTCCGACAATTGCGGTCGGGCGCGGGCCGGACAGCAAAGGCTCGAAGGGGAACCGCGATGCGCTAGGCCGCGCCGCGGGTCAGATTCAGCACTTTGTTACGATGCGCCACCGCCTGCTTCGCCGCAGCAGTATGAGTGAACATCTCGAGCTCGGACTCGTCCTCATCCGAAACCGGCGTCAGCGCCGCGTCGGTGTAGTCGTAGCGCTTCGGATCGCGCGCCACCCGGAATGCAACCTTGCTCAGTCCCCATGCCGTCGACAGGATCACGGTGGTCTTGTGAGCGAGTTCGAAGGCCAGTCGCGGCCAGAATGCGATGGCATTCTCACGCGGCAGGCCGGGCCGCCGCTCCGACGGATGCCGGAGCCGGAACACGCCGCTCTGCAGCGGGTGGACGTTCTCCAGCGACACCGCCAGCGAGAAGGTCAGCAAGAGCTTCACCATGCTGTCCAGCTTGATGCCGGTCTTCGCGGCGCGGCGCAACAATGTCTCAATGTGCGCCGGCGAATAGTAGTGCCGCCAGACCTGCTGATAGACGTCCTCCCACGCCTGCTCCGACATCTTCTGATGCGCCGTGCAGACGTGCTCGATGTCGTATCGGTTGAGGTCGGCGTCCATCGCGATCCCGGCCTTCCACAGCTTCTGGTGATCTTCCGAGCCTGGCAGCGGCGTCAGGCAGAAGAACTCCAGAATGTCGATCGGCAGTTCGCGCTTGATGATGTCGATGTCGGCGAGAATGCTCTCCGGCGTGTCGGCGGGAAAGCCGAGGATGTAGCCGGCCAAGGTGATGATGCCCTGCGCCTTCCACGCCAGCAGCATCGCGCGATACTCAGTGATCTTGTTCTGCCGCTTATTCGCCAGCAGCAAGGTCTCCGGATTGATGCTCTCGAGCCCGAGGAACACCCGGGTGACGCCCGCGCGTTTGGCCTTCTCGATGAAATTCGGGATCTTGTGACACAGCGTGTCGACCTGGATCAGCAAGCCGAGCGGGATGCCCTGCTCTTCCTTCAGCCAGATCAAGCGGTCGAGGATCGCTTCCCAATCCTTGTTGCGCGCGAAATTGTCGTCGGTGATGAAGAATTTCGAGACGCCCTGCTTCCAGTTGGCGCGCACCAGCGCCTCGACATCGTCCGGCGTGCGGTAGCGCGACTTGCGCCCCTGAACGTTGATGATGGTGCAGAACGAGCACTGATACGGACAGCCGCGACCGGCATCGAACGAGGTCGACAGGCCCAGCGTGCGCTTGACGTTAGCGAGCGGCAGAAACGGAACCGGCGTGCCTTCGATGCCGGGCAGATCGTCGAGATAGTTGTACAGCGGCTGCAGACTTCCCTTCGCCGCATCCTGCAGCAGCCGATCGATCCGCCCCTCAGCCTCGCCGGCGAAGATCGAGACGCCGAGGTCGCGGCAGGCGTCGAGATCGACCGCTTGGCCGTCGAGCATCGACAGACAGCCCGAGACGTGGAAGCCGCCGATGACGACCTGCACACCGGCGTCGCGAAACGGCCGGGCAATGTCGAGCGCGCGCGGATACTGATTCGACTGTACGCCGATCAGCCCGACCATGCCGAAATTGCCATGCGCGGCGAGCCGCTTCAACAGCTTGGGAATGTCGATCCTGGTGTTGAACTCGTCGATCGCTTCAATGTCGATCTCGACATCCGGACCGAGCACTTGCCGCGCGGCGCTTTCCTGCGCAATCCCGTAAAGGCTCGCCAGCGAGTTGGACGGGATCATCGCCCGCCACCACCGGATCACGTAGCCATCGTCGCCGTAATGCGACGGCTTGATCAGCAGCAGCTGAAAGCGGCGGCGCTTCGGCCGGTCCTCGGCAATCGACACCAGCCATCCTCCTGCAATCGAAGTCGTGAAACGAAGTCAGATCAGACGGAGAAAAAATCAATTTCGACTGAGATGCTGCCGGGAATGCCGCGCTGCCGCAAGCTCAAACGGCAGGCATTCGAGCCCGGCTCGCGTTGCTGCGGTGACCAGTTGCGGAAATGCCGCAATTTTTCGACCAAAACAGAACACAATCGTCATCGCGGCGTCACCCGGACACGAGGTCAACGGATGCAATCAGCGATATCGCGTTGCGCTCAGCGAAGTTGTGCGGGTCAGCTTCGCGGGCGGATGTAAGGTTCGACGGGTCCGTGAACCTTGATCGCGAGCTGATTGCCGAAGCGGTCCTTCGCCGTGCCGGCGGCCACGCGGACCCAGCCCTCGCTGACGCAATACTCGATCACGTTGTTCTTTTCCTGGCCCTTGAACCGGATCCCGACGTCGAGATCCAGCAGAGCCTCGTTGAAATAGGGGCTGTTCGGCTCGATCGACAGCCGGTCCGGCAGTTCGATGGCGTTGGCGGTGGTCGCAGTCTTGTCGGTCATAGCAGCGTCTCGATATCCTTTGCGAGCGACTCCGGCGTGGTCGTCGGCGCGTGTCGCGATACCACATGGCCGGCGCGATCGACCAGGAATTTGGTGAAATTCCATTTGATCGCCGAACCGAGCAGGCCGGATTTCTCATCCTTCAGAAACTTGTACAGCGGATGCGCGTTCGCGCCATTGACGTCGATCTTCGCAAACATCGGAAAGCTGACGCCGTAGTTGGTCGAGCAGAATTGCGCAATCTCGGTTTCGTTTCCGGACTCCTGCGCGCCGAACTGGTTGCAGGGAAAGCCCAGCACCGAAAAGCCGCGCGGTCCGTAGGTTTTCTGCAGCGCTTCGAGGCCCTTGTATTGCGGAGTGAATCCGCAGGCGCTGGCGGTGTTGACGATCAGCAGCACCTGGCCTTCGAACCGCTTCAACGGCAGCTCCTCGCCCGCGAGTGTCTTGGCCGTGAAGTCTTGAATCGATGTCATTATCGGACGCCCCTGTTCAACGCAGCGGATCGATTGGCGACGCTGGCGTGCCGCCGGCCTCGATCGCCTCGCCGGCCAGCAGGCACAGATCCTCGCGATAGCGGCCGGCAACAATCTGTACGCCAACCGGCGTGCGGCCGACCAGCCCGGTCGACACTGTCAGCCCGGGCAGCCCCATCAATGGGATTCCGACCTGCGGCATCTGCGCCGCCCACACCCGCTCGAACGACGCCTCGTCCTTCAGATCGAGCCGCTGCGGAAACGGCAGTTCGCCCGACACCGGCATCAGCAGCACCGCGTAGCGTTCGAAGAACAGCTGCCAATCGCGCGTCAGTGTCGCGCGGCGGGTCAGGATCTTCGAATAAGCGGCCTGATCGTCGATCGCCTTGTCGCGATTGCCGCCAAGGCAGGCCAGCGCGCCGGGGTCGCCCTCTCGCTCGGCGGCTTCGCGCATGGCCTGATAACCGTCGCCGAGCCAGAGCCTGGTCTGCAGGTCGGCGGCTTCGCGCAGCGGCGGCGCGTTCTGCAATTCCTCGACGGTCCAGCCGGCCTTCTCCAGCCGGCGCGCGGCGTCGATGACGGCGTCACGCACCTCGGCAACGACATGGAGGCCATCGGGCGCGATGCACAGCGCCGCCCGCTTCGGCATTGCGGGACCTACCAGCGGCGCCGGCACCCACCACGGGTCGCGCGCGTCCGGCTGCGCCATCGCGGCGAGCGCGATCCGAAGATCGCCGATCGTGCGCGCCAACGGTCCCGACACCGCGCTGATCTGCGGACAGATCGATCGCTCCGGCGACGACGCGTTGTAGGCGGCGACCCGGCCGAGCGTCGGCCGCAGGCCGTGCACGCCGCAAGCATAGGCCGGATAGCGCACCGAGCCGGCGATATCGGTGCCATGCGCGATATGACCGATGCCGGCTGCGACCGCCGCTGCGGCGCCGCCCGACGACCCCCCGGGCGTGATCGAGGGATCGCGTGGGTTCAGCGTCTCGCCGTGTAGTTTGTTGGAAGTGAACCAGCGATAGGAGAACGCCGGCGTATTGGTGCGGCCGACGATCACTGCGCCGGCCTTGCGCAGATTGTCGACCACCGGGCTGTTGGATGCCGCTATCAGGTCGCGCTGCAGCGTCACGCCGTTGGTGGTCGCGAAACCTTGCTGATCGATGTTGACCTTGACGGTGACCGGCACGCCGGCGAGCGGACCCGGGCCGTCGCCGCGCTTCAGCGACGCATCGACGGCATCGGCCTGCGCCAGCGCATCGTCCGGGCGATGATCGATCACCGCGTTGATCGCCGGATTGACGGCGTCGAGTCGATCCAGCGCAGCCTGCGTCGCTTCGCGCGCCGAGACCTCGCGTTTGCGGATCAAGCCGGCCAGGTCGGCCGCGGACAGTCGCCAGATGTCTTGCATGGTCCCCCCGGTTGACAATGACGTGATAGCGCGGTGAACGATGCCACGCCACCGCGAATCCAGGGAGTCAGTGCCTGTTCCGCGGCAGCGCCGGCATGTCGACAAGCGCTTCGCTGAATGGGAAATCCAGCACCACGTCACCCTCTTCGTCGGTGACTTCGAGGCTCGCGCGGATCAGGTCTACCTGCGCGGCCTCGGTCTTGATGATTTCCTTGATGGTGGCGCGGGCGACTTGCCAGGCGTGATCGGCATCGCGCAAATCTTCGCCTTCCGGGTCCGGGATCAGCTCTTCACCGATCCGCGTGTTGAAATAATATCTCGGCATTCCAAGGTTTCCGTTTTGCTCCTCTCAAGGTGAGGGCAAGGCACCCGATGCGCAACCCTGTTACCCGCATGACCGATCTTCGTGCGCTCGCATTCGACGCCATTTCACTGTAACCAAATGTGATGGCACCCGACGCGAAGTCCGAGATTCGCTCCGACAGCAACGGCAAATCCACGGCGCCGCTCACCGCGCAGATGCTCGCGGTCGGGGACGGTCACGAGTTGTATGTCGAAACCAACGGCAACCCCGACGGTCTCGCCGCGATCTACCTGCACGGCGGCCCCGGCAGCGGCTGCCAGCCCGATCATCGGCGGCTATTCGATCCGCAGCGGTTTCAAGCGGTGTTGTTCGATCAGCGCGGCGCGGGACGCAGCCGGCCGAAAGGCGGGCGATACGCGAACACGCTGCCGCATCTGATCGCCGACATGGAAATGATCCGCACCACGCTCGGCATCGAACGCTGGCTCGTGGTCGGCGGATCGTGGGGCGCGACGCTGGCGCTGGCCTATGCGCAGTCGCATCCGCAGCGCGTCAGCGGCATCGTTCTGCGTGCGGCTTTTCTCGGCACGCGCGCGGAACTCGAGGGTGCATTCATGTCGAGCCTGCCGCGGTTCTATCCGGAACTGCACGCGGATTTTCTCGGCGTCCTTCCGGCGGCGGAGCGCAGCGCGCCGCTTGACGCCTATTGGCGGCGCATCCTCGATCCCGATCCGGAGGTGCACGGCCCCGCGGCGCGAGCCTGGGGCGAAACCGAGGCGATCATGTCGCAAATCGGGCCAAAGCGGTCACGGCTCGAAATCTCCAATGAAAACAATACCCGGCCGATCCCGTCGACGCCGTTCATGGAAGCGCATTACTTCGTCCACGACTGCTTCATGCGCCCCGATCAATTGCTGCATGATGCGCCGGCGCTCGCCGGCATTCCCGGCGTCATCGTGCAAGGCCGCTACGATCTGCTCTGCCCGCCGGCCACCGCGCATCGGCTCGGCGCGGCGTGGCCGGATGCCGAACTACGCGTCATCGATGCCGCCGGACATCTGTTGTACGATCCGGGAATCCGCGACGCGGTGATCGCCGCGATCAACGACCTCGCGATCGGAATCAAAGCATGAGGACTTCGCCGATGCCGCTCGCCGGGAGCCGGACCAGGAGTGCCTCCCCGGCGTCACCAGCCCCGGCACCCTCAGCGCGACCGGCTCGGAGCTGATCGCGGCCGGCGTCTCCACCCTGCTTTGGGATCTGGCCAACAGCGACCTCGACGGTTGAAGCGCCGACGGATCGGATCGCGTGCCGGCCGTTCTTCGCAGGACGGCGGCCGACATCTGCTCATCACATGGTTGGACTAGGTCTTAAGGGGAACCCTTTGGCCGCTTGCGCGTCAATCCGCATTCGGCGGCATCGGCCCCGCGCCTGCGGCGGCCAACGACGTGTTGACAAGGCTCCGCTCCCGGACGGAAATGCCCGCGAGGCCTCATCGCACCGAATGAACAGACAAGGCACATGAACCCCGTCAAAGCGCTCGAACAACACGGCCAGGCTGTCTGGCTGGATTTCCTGGCCCGCGGCTTTATCGCCAAGGGTGACCTGAAGAAGCTGATCGACGGCGACGGCGTGAAGGGTGTCACCTCCAATCCGTCGATCTTCGAGAAGGCGATCGGCTCGTCGGACGAATATGACGGTGCGATCGGGGCCGCCCTGAAGCAGGGCGACCGTTCGGTCGGCGAATTGTACGAGGCGGTGGCGGTCGAGGACATTCAGCACGCGGCCGACGTGCTGCGCCCGACCTACGACAAGCTCGAAGGCCGCGACGGCTTCGTCAGCCTCGAAGTGTCACCCTATCTGGCGCTCGACACCAAGGCGACCATCGTCGAGGCGGAGCGGCTGTGGGGCGCGGTCAAGCGCGAGAACCTGATGGTCAAGGTGCCGGCGACCCGGCAGGGCCTGCCCGCGATCAAGCACCTGATCTCGAAGGGCATCAGCGTCAACATCACGCTGCTGTTTTCGCAGAAAGTCTATGTCGAGGTCGCGGAAGCCTATCTCTCGGGGCTCGAAGCCCTGATCGCGAGCGGGGGTGACCCGTCGCATGTCGCCAGCGTCGCCAGCTTCTTCGTCAGCCGGATCGACAGTGCGGTCGACAAGGAGCTCGACGACAAGATTGCCAAGGCCAACGACCCCGCCGAGAAGGCGCGATTGGAAAAGCTGAAGGGCAAGATCGCGATCGCCAACGCCAAGCTCGCTTATCAGGACTACAAGCGGCTGTTCTCCGGCGACCGCTGGAAGAAGCTCGAGATTTGCGGCGCCAAGCCGCAGCGGCTGCTGTGGGCCTCGACCGGCACCAAGAACAAGGCCTACAGTGACGTGCTGTATATCGAGGAGCTGATCGGACCCGACACGGTCAACACCGTGCCGCCGTCGACGCTCGATGCGTTCCGCGATCACGGCAAGGCCCGCGCCAGCCTCGAAGAAAACGTCGACGACGCCCGCGCGGCGTTGAAGGACCTCGACGGCGTCGGCATCTCGCTCGACAAGATCACCGACAGGCTGGTGACCGAGGGCGTGCAGCTCTTCGCCGACGCATTCGACAAGCTGCTCGGCGCGGTCGCATCCAAGCGCGAGACCGTGCTCGCCGGCGGCGTCAATACGCAGAAGCTCGCGCTCGCGGCCGACCTCGCCAACTCCGTCAAGGAGCACAGCGAGGAGTGGCGCAACACCGGCAAGATTCGCAAGCTGTGGGACCAGGACAAATCGGTGTGGACCGGCGCCGACGAGGACAAATGGCTCGGCTGGCTGAATTCCGCCGCAGCGGAAAAGGCGAAGCTCGCCGACTACGCGGAGTTCGCGAAATGGGTGAAGGCGCGCGGCTTCACCGATGCCGTCGTGCTCGGCATGGGCGGGTCGAGCCTCGGCCCGGAAGTGCTGGCCAAGACCTTCGCACAGCAGCCGGGCTTCCCGAAGCTGCACGTTCTGGACTCCACCGATCCGGCGCAGGTGCGCTCGCTTGAGAGCAGCGTCACATTGGCGACCACGCTGTTCATCGTGTCGTCGAAATCCGGCGGCACCACCGAGCCGAACGCGATGAAGGACTACTTCGTCGCGCGCGTCGGCGAGACCGTCGGCGTCGACAAGGCCGGCCAGCATTTCGTCGCGGTGACCGATCCCGGCTCGTCGATGGAGAAGGTCGCGACCGCAGCGAAATTCGCCCGGATCTTCCACGGCAATCCGACGATCGGCGGTCGCTATTCGGTGCTGTCGCCGTTCGGCATGGCGCCGGCCGCCGCCGCCGGCCTCGATCTCGGAAAGTTCCTCGATCTGACACTCGCAATGGTGCGCTCCTGCGGACCGGACGTGCCGCCGCAGGAAAATCCCGGCGTGCAGCTCGGACTTGCGATGGGCTGCGCTGGCCTGCAAGGCCGCGACAAGGTGACGATCAGTTCCTCAAAGGCGATCGCCGATTTCGGCGCCTGGGCCGAGCAACTGATCGCGGAGTCGACCGGCAAGGACGGCAAGGGCCTGATCCCGATCGACGGCGAGCCGCTGGCCGAGCCCTCGACCTACGGCAACGACCGGCTGTTCATCGACCTGCGTATCGAGAGCGAAAGCGACGCCGCGCATGACGGCAAGCTCGCGGCGCTGGAGCAAGCAGGACATCCGGTGGTGCGGATCGTGCTGAAATCGCCCGACGCCATCGGCCAGGAGTTCTTCCGCTTCGAATTCGCCACCGCGGTCGCGGGCGCAATCCTCGGCATCAATCCGTTCAACCAGCCGGATGTGGAATCCGCCAAGATCAAGACCCGCGAACTGACCGCGGCGTTCGAGACATCCGGCGCACTGCCCGCGGAGAAGCCGGCGCTGGCCACCGCGCAAGCCGATCTCTACACCGACGAGTCCAACGCCGCCGCGCTACGCAAGGCCGGCGCCGACGGCACGCTCGGCTCGTGGATCAAGGCGCATCTGTCGCGCTCGCAGGCCGGCGACTACGTCGCGCTGCTCGCCTATATCGAGCGGAATGCCGCGCATATCGAGGCGCTGCAGACGATGCGGCTCGCGGTGCGCGACGCCAGGCATCTGGCGACCTGCGCCGAGTTCGGTCCGCGCTTCCTGCACTCGACCGGCCAGGCCTACAAAGGCGGACCGGACAGCGGCGTGTTTCTGCAGATCACCGCCGACGACGCCGAGGATCTTCCCGTCCCCGGCCAGACCGCCAGCTTCGGCGTGATCAAGGCGGCGCAGGCCCGCGGCGATTTCGACGTGCTGACCGAACGCGGCCGCCGCGCGCTTCGGGTCCACATCAAAGGCGATCTCGGCGCCGGACTGAAAGCGCTCGACGCCGCGATCCGCGAAGCCTTGAACTGACGACAACGACGACAACGAGGCTCCGCACCCAAGCGGAGCCCGGCAACATCGGAGATCCTGCGCATGCAACTCGGCATGGTCGGCCTCGGACGAATGGGCGGCAACATCGTTCGTCGGCTCATGAACGGTGGCCACCATGCCGTGGTGTATGATCGGGATCCCAACGTCGTCGAAGCGCTGACGCGCGAGGGCGCGGCGGGCGCAGCCAGCCTGGACGATCTGGTCGGCAAGCTCGACGCGCCGCGCGCGGTGTGGGTGATGCTGCCTGCCGGTCAGATCACCGAGACAACGATCGAAACGCTCGGCAAGCTGCTCTCGCCCGGCGACGTCATCATCGACGGCGGCAACACCTTCTGGCAGGACGACATCCGCCGCGCCAAGACCCTCAAAGAGAACAACCTGCACTACGTCGATGTCGGCACCTCGGGCGGCATCTGGGGCTATGAGCGCGGCTACTGCATGATGATCGGCGGCGACAAACAGATAGTCGACCGGCTCGATCCGATCTTCGCCACGCTTGCGCCGGGCATTGGCGAGATACCTCGCACGCCGGGCCGCGACGGCCGCGATCCGCGCGTCGAGCGCGGCTACCTCCATGCCGGGCCTGTCGGCGCCGGACATTTCGTCAAGATGGTTCACAACGGCATCGAATACGGCCTGATGCAGGCCTATGCCGAAGGCTTCGACATTCTCAAGAATGCCAATATCGACGCCTTGCCGAGCGAGCATCGCTTCGATCTCGACATCGCCGACATCGCCGAGGTGTGGCGGCGCGGCAGCGTGATCCCGTCCTGGCTGCTGGATCTCACCGCATCGGCGCTCGCCAGCAATGCGACGCTCGACAGTTACTCCGGCTTCGTCGAGGATTCCGGGGAAGGCCGCTGGACCATCAACGCAGCGATCGAAGAGGCCGTGCCCGCCGAGGTGCTGACATCGGCGCTGTTCGCACGCTTCCGTTCGCGCAAGGAACATACCTTCGCTGAAAAAATTCTCTCGGCGATGCGGGCGGGCTTTGGCGGCCACAAGGAGCCTCAGCAGCACCCCGACCCGGCGCAGCAGGCGGCGCCGGATCATCTCCTGAAACCGAAAGCGGAGCGCGCGTGACCACCCAAGCCAATGCGCAGGTGCCGGATGGCTGCGCTTTCGTCATCTTCGGCGTCACCGGCGACCTCACCCACCGCCTGGTCATCCCGGCGCTGTACAATCTCGCCGAGGCCAATCTCCTGCCGGAGAAATTCTGCGTCGTCGGCATCACCCGCAAGGACATGTCGAGCGAGGATCTGCGCGCCAGCCTGATGCAGGGCTTGCAGAAATTCGCGACGCGCCCGGTGGACCAGGAGATCGCCGACAAGCTGTTGTACTGCGTGACCTCGGTCAGCGCCGATCCGTCCGATCCGGCGTCGTTCGACCGGCTGCGCGAGCGGCTGGAAAAGCTGGAATCCAGCCGCAACACCGGCGGCAACCGGCTGTTCTATCTGGCGACGCCGCCCGACGCTTTCGCGCCGATCTCGGCCGAACTCGGCCGCGCCGGATTGCTCAAAGAAGACGGCAGCGCATGGCGGCGGCTGGTGGTCGAAAAACCGTTCGGCACCGATCTCGCCTCGGCCAAGGCGCTGAACGATCACCTGCTCAGCATCGTCACCGAGCACGAGCTGTATCGGATCGATCATTATCTCGGCAAGGAGACGGTGCAGAACATTCTGGTGCTGCGCTTCTCCAACGGCATGTTCGAGCCGATCTGGAATCGCGATCATATCGATCACGTCCAGATCACCGTCGACGAAAAGCTCGGCGTCGGCCATCGCGGCAGCTTTTACGACAAGACCGGCGCGCTGCGCGACATGGTCCCGAACCATCTGTTCCAATTGCTGTCGCTGGTCGCGATGGAGCCGCCGGCGCATTTCAACGCGCATTCGGTGCGCTCGGCCAAAGCCGACGTGCTGGCCGCGATTCAGGTCCAGCGCGAAGACGAGGCGCTGCGCAATTCGGTGCGCGGCCAGTACATCGCCGGCAAGGTCGACGACACCGACATTCCCGATTATCGCAGCGTCAAGGACGTGGCGCAGGGCAGCACCACCGAGACCTATGCGGCGCTGAAGCTGACGATCGACAATTGGCGCTGGGCCGGCGTGCCGTTCTATCTGCGCACCGGCAAGGCGCTCGGCACCAAGCGCACCGAGGTGGCGATCAAGTTCAAGCAGGCGCCGTTCGCGATGTTCCGCTGCACCCCGGTGGAAGAGCTGTCGCAGAACTATCTGGTGATCGGGATCGAGCCGGTCGAAGGCATTGCGCTGCAGTTCAACACCAAGATTCCGGGACCGACGATCGCGATCGACGGCGTCGAGATGACCTTCCGCTACAAGGATTACTTCAAGGTGGCGCCGAGCAACGGCTACGAGACGCTGCTGCACGACTGCATGATCGGCGACAACATCCTGTTCCAGCGCGCCGACGGCGTCGAGGCCGGCTGGCGCGCGGTGCAACCGTTCATCGATGCCTGGGCCAAAGCAGGCGCTGAGGGGCTGCAGAGCTACAAGGCCGGCAGCGAAGGCCCGGAGGACGCCGACGCTCTGCTGACCCGCGACGGCCGCAACTGGCGGGAGCCCGGCTAGATGCGGACCGCTGACGGTCGCCAGATCGTCGTCGCCGCCGACGCCGAGGCGCTGGCGCGGCTCGCGGCGCAGCGCCTGATCGCGCGCATCGAGCTGCATCGCGAGCGCCCGGCGATCTGCCTGACCGGCGGCTCCGGCCCGCAGCGGATGTTCGAACTGCTCGCCACCGAATTCGCCGACCGGATTCCGTGGCCGCGCGTGCACTGGTTCATCAGCGACGAACGCTTCGTGCCGCTCGACCACCCGCTGAGCAACATGGGAACGATCAAGCGCGTGCTGCTCGACGGACGCGCGCCGCCCGAAAATGTTCACGCTATTCCGGCCGGCGACAGCCCGACGCCTGACGAGGCGGCGCGGCGCTACGAACACGAACTGCAGTCGTTCTACGGCGCTGTGACGCTCGATCCGGCGCGGCCGCTGTTCGATCTGGTGCTCGGCGGCGTCGGACCCGACGGCCACACCGCGTCGCTGTTTCCCGGCTGGCCGCAACTCGGCATCCGCGACCACTGGGCCGCGGGCGTCGACGACGCGCATGTCGAACCGTTGGTGCCGCGCGTCACCCTCACCTTCCCGGCGCTGGCGTCGTGCGCCGAGTTGCTGTTTCTCGTCCATGGCGCGAGCAAGCGCGACATCGTCGGTCGCGTCTTCGCGGGCGACGATCTTCCGGCCGGCCACGCGCGCTCGATCGGCGAGACGGTGTGGCTGATCACGGCGGACGCGCTGCCGGAGACGCTTCGTGACCGATGACCCTGCGCCTTATGTTCTGATCGTCATGGGCGTGTCCGGCTCCGGCAAAAGCACGATCGGCGAACAGCTCGCGGAGCGGCTCGGCTGGGCCTACAAGGACGCCGACGATTTTCACCCTCCCAGCAATGTCGAGAAGATGAGCGCGGGCCAACCGCTCACCGACGACGACCGCTGGCCCTGGCTGCGCGCCATCGCCGCCGAGATCGATCGGATCGCCGACAGCGGGGACCATGCCGTGTTCGGATGCTCGGCGCTGAAGCGGGCCTATCGCGACATTCTCGTGCACGGCCGTGACGACGTCAGGATCGTGTATCTCGACGGCAGCCGCGCGGCTGATCGCCGAGAGGATGGCGGCGCGCAAGAACCATTTCATGCCGCCCGGGCTGCTCGACAGCCAGTTCGCGACGCTGGAAAAGCCCGGCCCGGACGAGCGTCCGTTCGTCGTCAGCATCGACGCCTCGGTCGGGCAGATCGTCGACGCCATCGTCGAACAGCTTCCCCGGCCTTTTCCTCAGCAGAGTCTTATCTAATGGACCGCATCGCACTGGTGGTTTCCGACGTCGACGGCACGTTGGTGACGTCCGACAAACGGCTGACCGACAGGTCCCGCGCCGCGGTGGCGAAGCTCGAACAGGCCGGCATCGGCTTCACCCTGACGTCGAGCCGCCCGCCGGTCGGGATGCGGATGTTCAGCGATCCGCTCGGCATCACGCTGCCGCTCGGGCCGTTCAACGGCAGCTCGATCGTCGCGCCGTCGCTCGACGTGATCGAGCAGCATCTGATCCCCGCCGCCGCCGTGAGGACCAGCCTCGCATTGCTCGATCGCCACGGCATCGATGTCTGGATCTTCACCAACGACAATTGGTACATCCGCCGCGACGACGGCAGATACGTGCCGCACGAGAAGCTCGCCATCCGGTTCGATCCGACGCAGCTCGACGACTTCGCGCCGCTGGCCGACAAGGCCTGCAAGATCGTCGGCGCCAGCGCCGATTTCGCGCTGCTCGAACGCTGCGAAACGGAATTGCAGACGATGCTCGGTGACAGCGCGCTGGCGATCCGCTCGCAGGACTACTACCTCGACGTCACACCGCCGGGCCGGAACAAGGGCACCTTCGTGCAGGCGATGGCGAAGCGGCTCGGCATTCCGTGCGCGGCGATCGCCACGCTGGGCGACATGCAGAACGATCTCGCGATGTTCCGGGTCAGCGGACTGCCGATCGCGATGGGCAACGCCACCGACGACGTCAAGCGGCTCGCCGCCCACGTCACCGCCTCGAACGACGACGACGGCTTCGCCGCCGCGATCGACTTCATCCTCGCGCACAACGACAAAGGCTGACGCCCCGCCTGGAGCTATTTCTATTCTGATTGAATCAGAACCGAAGCTCCAACTTGATATTCTGACGCGTTTTCTTGACGCGAACCGGCATCCACTTCGCTCGAAAACGCTATCGCATCTATTTCGAGCGCTGCATCGCCGGCTTTTCGGCCGGGGCCTGCGCCGCGCCGAGATTGTTGGCGGTGTTGATCAGTGCGATATGGGTCAGCGCCTGCGGGAAGTTGCCGGTCTGCCGCCGCGCCTCGGGGTCGTATTCCTCGGCGAGAAGGCCGACGTCATTGGCGATGCCGACGACGCGATCGAACAGCGCCTTCGCCTTGTCGATGTCCCCGGCCAACACATGCGCATCGGCCAGCCATAGGCTGCAGGCGAGGAACGCGCCCTCGGTCGGCAGCGGCTCGTCGGGGGTTTCGCGCGGGTCGTGGCGCAGCACGAAGCCACGATGCATCAGATGCGTCTCGACCGCTTCGAGCGTGCCGCGGACCCGCGGATCGTCGGACGGCAGGAAGCCGACCGCCGGAATCAGCAGCGCGCTGGCGTCCAACACGTCGGCGCCATAATGCTCGACGAACGCATTCTGTCGGGCGTCGAAGCCTTTGGCGCAGACGTCGCGATGAATCGTGTCGCGCAGCGCCCGCCATTTCGCGAGCGGTGCCTTCAGGCCGAACGTCTCGGCGCTCTTGATGCCGCGATCGAACGCGACCCAACTCATCACCTTGGAAAAGACGTAGTGCTTGCCGGGTCCGCGGCGCTCCCAGATGCCGCTGTCCGGCTGATCCCAGATCGTCGCCAGATGTTCGAGGACGGCGCATTCCATCGCCCAGGATTCGCCGTCGAGCTCGACGCCCGCCACCCGCCACTGATGGAAGGCGTCGATCAGCTCGCCATAGACATCGAGCTGCATCTGCGCGTGCGCGGCGTTGCCGATCCGCACCGGCTGTGCGCCCTCGTAGCCCGGCAGCCAGTCGGCCTGCCACTCCAGCAGCCGCCGATGACCATAGATCGAATACATGATCTGCAATTTGGCCGGCGCGCCGGCCGCGGCGCGCAGCAGCCAGTCGTGCCAGTCGGCGGCTTCCGCCGAGTAGCCGTTGTTCATCAGCGCGAACAGCGTGAAGGTCGCATCGCGCAGCCAGCAGAAGCGATAGTCCCAATTGCGGGAGCCGCCGAGTTTTTCCGGCAGCGACGTGGTCGGCGCCGCGACGATGCCGCCGCTCGGCGCGAAGGTCAGCGCTTTCAGGGTGATCAGCGAGCGCATCACCAAAGCGCGATACGCGCCGTCATAGGTGCAGCGGCCGGACCAGTCGGTCCAGAACCGCTCGGTGTCGCACAGCGCGGCGACCGGATCGATCGCCGCAGGCACCGGCAGATGCGACGGGCCGTAGGTCATCACGAACGGGATCGTCTCGCCCGCGCTCACTGAAAACTCCGCGACCGTGGTCATGCCCTCGCCATGGGTCTCGACCGGCGAGCGCAGCACCGTCATGTCCGGCCCGCAGATCGCCAGCAATTCGCCGGGCGTCTGCCCGCGCTTGACCCAGGGAATGTCGACGCCGAAGCCAAACCGCAGCACGAGATGCATCCGCATCTCGACACGGCCGGAATCGCCGCGCACCAGCCGCACGAGGTCGGAGGCCTTGCCGCGCAGCGGCATGAAGTCGATCAGCGTGACGACGCCGGTTTCGGTCTCGAACCGGGTCTCGAGGATCAGGCTGTCGCCGCGATAGCACCGGGTCGTCGCGAGGATCGCTGCGGACGGGCAGATCTGCCAGTGGCCGTGGTTTTCGTCGCCCAGAAGTGCGGCGAAGCAGGCTTCGGAGTCGAACGACGGCCAGCACAGCCAATCGATCGAGCCGTCGCGTCCGACCAAAGCCGATGTCTCGCAGTCGCCGATCAGTGCGTAGTCTTCTATCTTACCCGGCAACGGTCTTGACCGTTGGCCGGCGCGGTGACGTTGCACCCTGCAGCGCCTGATGATTGATCACCGAGACGAGTTCGTCGAGCGCGAGCGGCAGGCGGCGGCGCCAGTTCGGATGTTCGAACACGGTGCCGGGCACGTTCGGCTGATCGGTCACGCCGAGCAGATCCTCGAGCGAAATCGCCAGCAATCGCGAACGGGTGCGCGCGAGAAAAGTCAGCACGGCATAGATGTCCTCTTGTTCGATACCGTGATGCCGAAGCGCATCGCCGAGCATCGTCAGCGCGTGACGCCGCGCATCGTCGCTCTCGCCGGGATCGATGCCGACCGAACGCTTGAACTGCAGATCGGTGAAGCTGCGCCAGCCCGAATAGGTGGCGAGGTCGTGGGTGTTGAAGGTGACCAGCGCCTCCGGCAGATAGTGATCTATTCCGTAGAACCAACCCTGGTGGAAATCGCGCTCGAACATCATCACGCGATACGACCACACGCCCCACGCCGCGAGGCGCTCGCGGAAGCCCTCCGGCACGGTGCCGAGGTCCTCGCCGATCACCACGCAGCGATTGGCGACGCTCTCCTGCGCGGTCACCGCCAGCAAAGCCTCGAACGGCATCGTGACATAGACGCCGCTGTTCGCGGCGAAGCCGTGCGGCACGAGATAGAGCCGGTTCAGCCCGAGCACGTGGTCGAGCCGGATCGCGCCGGCATAGCGCATTGACGCCCGCAGCATGTCGCGGAACGGCGCGAACCCCGTCAGCTCCAGCCCTGCCGCGTTGAAGCCGGCCAGGCCCCAGTTCTGTCCCGCCGAGTTCAACTGGTCGGGCGGCGCGCCGACCGACAGATGGCGCGAGATCGCGACCTGTTCGTTCCAGGCGTCGAAGCCGTCGCTCTGCACGCCGACCGCGACGTCGAGATAGAGGCCGACGTCCATGCCGCGCGCCGCGGCAAGGTCGTAACAAGCACGCAACTGATCATCGGCGCACCATTGCACGTATTCGATGAATTCGATCTCGGCGCCGTCCGGCCCGTCGCGCAATTGCGCGCAGCGGTCATCCTCGGGATGCTGCCATTCGTCCGGCCATTCCCACCACGGCGCGCCGAACCGATGACGCAGCACCTCGAAACAGGCGAACCGTGTGAGCAGCGGCGCGCGCTCACGCCGGAACGCCTCGAAGGCAGCGCGACGATCGGACTGCGGCGCGGTGCGAAACCCTTGATAGGCGAGCCGCAGCGCGCGCCATTTCAGCTCGGCCACGGCGCGGTAATCGATCAGATCGAGATCCCGCAGCGACGCAATCGCCTCGGATGCTCCGGGCAGATCGGCGAGCTTGAATTCGGGCAGTTGTTCGACGTCAATGTAAAGCGGGTTGAGAAACAGCCGGCTGTTCGGCGAATAGGGCGAGCAATCGCCCGGCCGGTCGTCGAACAATGCGTGGAGCGGGTTCAGTCCGATCCCGCCGGCGCCCAATCCGGCGGCGATTTCGATCAGGCGCGCCAGATCGGTGAAGTCGCCGATGCCCCAATTGCGCGAGGTGCGCAGCCCGTAGAGCTGGACCGCGACGATCCAGGAGCGCTCGAACGCGCCAGCAAAGGCGCCCGCCGGGGCGACCAGCAGCGGCGCGTCCTCGGTCCGGCCGTCCGCGTCGGCGAGATGCAGCCGATAGCTGCCGACCGGCAGATGCGACGGCCAGTCGATGCCCCGCTCATGCGCCGCCCCCTCCGCGACGCTGGAATTGCCCGCGACGATTTTCCACGCCACCGGGAGCGCCGCCGCGGCGGTCAATTCCGAGCGGCATGGCTCTCCTGCGCGCAAAACCGCGATCCTGTCGAGCAGCCGATGCGTGGAGCGCGCCGGCATTGCGTCGAGAATGATCTGGAGGGCGGCGGGTGGGGTGACATGTCGACACCCCTGGCCATCGAAGAATTCTGTTTGAATTCCGAGTTCTGCAGCTTTGGTAAATAAATCCATCAGGCACGCTGTCTGCACCGCCGCGCGCTGTGCGCCGCGAATCCGCCAATCCGAACAGGATAGTCGTGTGCAACGCGATTGCGTAGGGTGGGTTCCCGGAACTTTGGCTTTCCAGAAGCTTTGTAAGGGGACCAACGCCCGTTGTTCGATTTCCAGGGAATGGGACTATCGTCCTATACTGCATCACCGTGAACAGATCGACCCAAGTGTTCCAGACCGTCGCGGCAGGCGGTGCTTTCCACATTGAAGATATCTTCCCGATCATCGATAGCGGCCGTTTCCCCGTCAAAAGGGTCGTCGGCGAGCCGATCGAGGTCTGGGCGGATATCTATCGCGACGGCCATGAGGTGATCGCAGCGGCGCTGATCTGGCGGCGCGAGCAGGATCAGGACTGGCAGCGCGCGCCGCTGCGGCATGTCGTCAACGACCGCTGGACGGCCACCTTCACGCCCGACCAGATTGGACGATATGTCTATGCGATCGAGGCCTGGACCGACGAATTCGCGACTTGGCGACATGGGGTCGAGCTGAAGCTGAAGGCCGGCCAGGACGTCACGCTCGACGCGCTGGAAGGCGCAGGCCTGCTGACCAAGGCGCAGCACGGCGGAGCGGAGGCGCTCGCGATCGTCCACCGCCAATGCGACGAATATCTGCAGACCGGAGAGGTCGGCCCCCTGCTCGCGCCCGAGCTGCGCGACGCGATGGGCGAAAGCCAGGCGCGGCTTGATGCCACGCGGTCGGCTCTGCTGCCGCTGATGATCGACCGCGAGCGCGCCCGCAACGGCGCCTGGTACGAGATGGTGCCGCGCAGCCAGAGCACCGTCCCCGGGCAGCACGGCACCTTCCGCGATTGCATCGCCCGGCTGCCCGACATCGCCGCGATGGGCTTCGACGTGCTGTATTTCACGCCGATCCATCCGATCGGGCGCGTCAACCGCAAGGGGCGCAACAATTCGCTCAAGGCGGAGGCCGGCGATCCCGGCAGCCCCTATGCGATCGGCGCAGAGGAAGGCGGCCACGACGCGGTGCATCCCGAGCTCGGCACGCTCGACGATTTCCACGCCTTGCTGAAGGCTTGCAAGCTGGTCAATCTCGAGATCGCGCTCGACATCGCCGTGCAATGCTCGCCGGATCATCCCTGGCTGAAGCAGCATCCGGACTGGTTCAAGCGCCGGCCCGACGGCTCGATGAAATATGCCGAGAACCCGCCGAAGAAATACGAGGACATCGTCAATCCGGACTTCACCTGCGAGGACGCCGGCTCGCTGTGGAATGCGCTGCGTGACGTCATCCTGTTCTGGGTCGACCAGGGCGTGAAGATCTTCCGGGTCGACAATCCGCACACCAAACCGCTGCGGTTCTGGGAATGGATGATCCGCGAGGTGCAGCTCCGCCATCCCGACGTGCTGTTCCTGGCCGAAGCCTTCACCCGGCCGAAGCTGATGAAGGGCTTGGCCAAGCTCGGCTTCAGCCAGTCCTACACCTATTTCACCTGGCGGACCCAGAAATGGGAAATCGAGGACTATCTGCGCGAGCTGACCGGATATCCGGAGCGCGACTTCTATCGGCCGAACTTCTTCGTCAACACCCCGGACATCCTGCCTTTCCATTTGCAGGGCGGCGAGCCGTGGATGTTCAAGTCGCGCGTCGCGCTCGCCGCAACGCTGTCATCGACCTATGGCATCTATAGCGGCTTCGAACTGCTCGAACACGAGCCGATTCCCGGCAAGGAGGAGTATCTCGATTCCGAAAAATACGAGATCAGGGTGCGTGACTGGGACAAGCCCGGCAACATCAAGCCCTATATCCGCGCGATCAACAGCGCCCGCCGCGCCAATCCGGCGCTTCAGCAGACCAGCAATCTGCGCTTCGTCGACATTCAAGACGCAAACGTGACCGGCTTCATCAAACAATCGCCCGATTTGAGCAACGTCGTAGCTGTCGCCATCGCCTTGTCGCGCGACTTCCACGAATTCTGGTTTCCGCTCGGCGATGTTCAGGTCGAAATCGGCGGCGAGCGGCGCCCGGTCGCGGCCGTCGAGAACCTGCTCACCGGCGAACGGCACGCCGTCGAATGGGGTGGACTTAACCTGCGGATCGACCCGCAACGCGATCCGGCGCTGCTTTTCCGCTGCCTGGCGTGAAGGACGCAGCCATGAATCTGATGTCAACGATCGACGCGACCAATTCCAAGCCCGAGCTCGAGGCGACCGACGAGCTGTGGTACAAGGACGCGATCATCTACCAGCTCCACGTCAAGGCGTTCGCCGACAGCAACAATGACGGCATCGGCGATTTCGCCGGCCTGACCGAGAAGCTGGACTATCTGCAGGACCTCGGCGTCACCGCGCTGTGGCTGCTGCCGTTCTATCCCTCGCCGCAGCGCGACGATGGCTACGACATCGGCGATTACGGCTCGATCAATCCCGACTTCGGCACGATGAAGGATTTCCGCCGCTTCATCGTCGAGGCGAAGAAGCGCAATCTGCGCGTCATCACCGAGCTGGTCATCAACCACACGTCCGACCAGCACGACTGGTTCAAGCGCGCCCGGCGCAGCGAAAAGGGCTCGAGCGCGCGCAACTGGTATGTCTGGAGCGACACCGACCAGAAATATCAGGGCACCCGGATCATCTTCACCGACACCGAGAAGTCGAACTGGACCTGGGATCCCGAGGCCGGCCAATACTATTGGCACCGCTTCTTTTCGCATCAGCCCGACCTGAATTTCGACAATCCGCATGTCGTCAGCGCCCTCGTCAAGGTGATGAAGCGCTGGCTCGACACCGGCGTCGACGGCTTCCGGCTCGACGCAATTCCCTATCTGTGCGAGCGCGACGGCACCAACAACGAGAACCTTCCCGAGACCCACGCGGTCATCAAGCAGTTGCGCGCCGAGCTCGATGCTTACGCCAAGGGCAAGGTGCTGCTGGCGGAGGCCAATCAATGGCCGGAGGACGTCCAGGAATATTTCGGCCAGAGTGACGAATGCCACATGGCCTATCACTTCCCGCTGATGCCGCGGATCTACATGGCGATCGCCCAGGAAGATCGCTTTCCGATCACCGACATCATGCGGCAGACGCCGGAAATCCCGGCCAATTGCCAATGGGCGATGTTCCTGCGCAATCACGACGAGCTGACGCTGGAGATGGTCACCGACGTCGAGCGCGATTATCTGTGGAAGACCTATGCGGCCGATCCTCGCGCCCGCATCAATGTCGGCATCCGCCGCCGCCTCGCGCCGCTGATGGACAATGACCGCCGCAAGATCGAGCTGATGAACTCGCTGCTGCTGTCGTTCCCCGGCACGCCGATCATCTATTACGGCGACGAAATCGGCATGGGCGACAACATCTATCTCGGCGACCGCAACGGCGTCCGCACGCCGATGCAATGGTCGTCGGATCGCAATGGCGGCTTCTCACGCGCCGACCCGGCGCGACTCTATGCCCCGACCATCATGGACCCGGTCTACGGCTACGCCTCGGTCAATGTCGAGGCGCAGGCGCGCAGCCTGTCGTCGCTGCTGAGCGCGACCAAGCGGCTGATTTCGGTCCGCAAATCCACCTTCGCCTTCGGCCGCGGCACGATGACGTTCATCCGGCCCGCGAACCGCTCGGTGCTCGCTTATGTCCGGCAGTACGAAGACGAGGTGATCCTCTGCGTCGCCAATCTGTCGCGCTCGGCGCAGGCCACCGAACTCGATCTGTCGCCGTGGAAGGACCGCGTGCCGCAGGAAATGCTCGGACGCACGCGTTTTCCGGCGATCGGCGAACTGCCTTACATGATCACGCTGGCGCCCTACGGCTTCTATTGGTTCAAGCTGGAGGAGCGCGATACGTCCCAGCACGTCGCTCCCGCAGCTGCCGTGCCCGAGTTCGAAACCCTGGTGGTGCCTGTCGGCGCAACCTGGATGTCGCTCGCCCGCACCCGCGGCGTGTTCGAGCGCGACGTGCTGCCGGCGCATCTGTCGCGCACCCGGTGGTTTCCGGAGCGTTCGCCGCGTTCGATCCATCCGCGCGTCACCTCGGCCATTCCATTCTCCAACACCCATGAGAATCGCCCGTGGCTGGCGTTCTTCGAGGCGACCGTGCGCGGCGTCGATGCCCGCTATGTGCTGCCGATGCAGATCGACTGGGTGCGGTTCGATCGCGAGCGCTACAATCCGCACGCCTTCGCCGCCGTGCGTCAGGGCGCACGCGAGGGCACGCTGCTCGATGTCGCCACCGACGTCGAATTCGTCACCCTGCTCCTCGACAATCTGCGCGAGTCGGTCGTGGTGGAGAATGAGGGCGTCCGACTGCAATTCCGCCCCGGCTCGCGTCTGGCCGAGAAGCCCGCCGTCGCGTATCACGACATCCGTGCGGTCGAGACCGAGCAGTCGAATTCCACGGCGCTGGTCGGCGAACACTACGTCATCAAGCTGTATCGCCGGCTGCAAAGCGGCATCAATCCGGAAATCGAAATGGGCCGCTTCCTCACCGAGGTCGCGGGCTATACCAACACCCCGTCTCTGCTCGGCAGCGTCGAACTGGTCGAGGGCGACAAGGTCAGCGCGATCGCGGTGGTGCATGATTTCGTCGCCAACCAGGGCGACGGCTGGATCGTGACATCGGGTTATCTCGACCGCTATGTCGACGACCAGCGGCTGCTGATCAATTCCGAAGAACAGCACGTCAGCGAGGAGCTGGCGCCGTATCGGCACTACATGCAGCAGACCGGCAAACGCGTCGCCGAAATGCACATCGCGCTGTCAAGCCATCCGGAGCAGCCCGACTTTGCTCCCGCGCCGATCAGCAGCGACGACGCCGAGCGCTGGACCGGTATCGTCACCGAGAACGCCAAGCGGGTGCTCGACGAGTTGCAGCACAAGCGCGAGAGCCTGAAAGACGCCGAACGGGCCATGGTGGACGAGCTGCTGGCGCAACGCGACGGGATTTTCGAGCGGCTGCGCGGACTGTTCGGCAGCGACGGCGGCCTGAACATCCGCCATCATGGCGACTTCCATCTCGGCCAGATGCTGATCGTCAAGGACGACGTCTTCATCATCGATTTCGAAGGCGAGCCGCGGCGGTCGCAGGCCGAGCGCCGCGCCAAGGCGCCCGCCGCGCGCGACGTCGCCGGGCTGGTGCGCTCGATCGACTATTCCACCACCGCAGCGCTGGAGCGCGCGCTGAAAGTCTCGACCGACGAAACCGGCAAGATCGCCGCGGCACTCGATGGCTGGCGGATTCGGTCGACCGAGGCGTTCCTTACCGCCTACCGCGAAACGATGGGCGACAGCCCGGTCTGGCCCGCCGATCGCGCCGCCGCCGATCGGTTGCTGGACTTTTTCCTGATCGAGAAGGCATTGTATGAGATCGAATACGAACTCGCCCACCGTCCCGACTGGCTCCGCGTGCCGCTGGCTGGCATCCTTCGTATCCTGACCCGGCAGCCCGAGGAGATTTCATGACCGTGCAACTGACCGACGAGGCTTACGCGGTCCTGGAAGGCCGCCACGCCGACCCGTTTCAATATCTGGGCCCGCATTCGGAAGATAACCGCGTCGTTGTGCGTGCGCTGCTGCCGGACGCAACGGCGGTCGAGGCCGTCGGCGAACACGGCGAGACGGCGCACCTCGAACGCGTCCACGAATCCGGGCTGTTCGCGGGATCGCTGCCGAACGGATCGCACCGCTACCAGCTTCGCGCCCGGTTCGGCGATACCACCGTCGACCTTGAGGATCCCTATCGCTTTCCGCCGATCCTGACCGACTTCGACCTGTATCTGCTCGGCGAGGGCACCGACCAGCGGCTCTACGACAAGCTCGGCGCGCACCCGATGGCGCTCGAAGGCGTCAACGGCGTCGCTTTCGTGGTGCTCGCGCCGAACGCGCGCCGCGTCAGCGTGGTCGGCGATTTCAATTTCTGGAATCCGCGCCGGCATCAGATGCGGGTGCGCGGCAACGGATATTGGGAGCTGTTCGTCCCCGGCGCCGCCGCCGGCGATCACTACAAGTTCGATGTCGTCGGCCCTCACGGCGAGCAACTGCCGCAGAAGTCCGACCCGATGGCGTTCGCCGCCGAGCTGCGGCCGAAGACCGCCTCGATCGTGGTCGATCAGACCCGGCTGCCGCAACCGCGTCCCGCGCCGGCGCGGATCAACGCGCTCGGCTCGCCGATGTCGATCTACGAGGTGCATCTCGGCTCGTGGCGGCGCAAGGACGGCGAGCAATGGCTGAGCTATCGCGAGCTCGCCGAGACGTTGCCGGCCTATGTGCGCGAGATGGGCTTCACCCATGTCGAATTCCTTCCGGTCAGCGAACATCCGTTCGACGGTTCCTGGGGCTATCAACCGACCGGGCTTTACGCGCCGACCAGCCGGTTCGGCACGCCGGAGGATTTCTGTGCGCTGATCGACGCCTTCCACGCGCAGGGCATCGGCGTGCTGCTCGACTGGGTGCCCGGCCACTTTCCCGACGATCCGCACGGCCTCGGCGATTTCGACGGCACCGCGCTGTACGAGCACGCCAACCCGCTGCAGGGCCGGCATCTCGACTGGGGCACGCTGATCTACAATTACGGCCGCACCGAAGTGGTGAACTTCCTGGTGTCGAACGCACTGTTCTGGCTGGAGCGTTACGGCATCGACGGCCTGCGGGTCGATGCGGTGGCGTCGATGCTGTATCTCGACTACAGCCGACCGGCCGACGGCTGGGTCCCGAACAAGTTCGGCGGCCGCGAAAACATCGAGGCGATCGATTTCCTGCGCCGTTTCAACGCCGAAGTGTTCGCCAAATTTCCGCACGCCACCACCGCGGCCGAAGAGTCGACCGCCTGGCCGCAGGTGTCGCGGCCGGTCGAGTTCGGCGGGCTCGGCTTCGGCTACAAGTGGAACATGGGCTGGATGCACGACACGCTGAACTACATCAGCAAGGATCCGATCCACCGCAAGTTCCACCACGGCCAGATCCTGTTCGGGTTGCACTACGCGTTCTCGGAGAACTTCGTCCTGCCGCTGTCGCACGACGAGGTCGTGCACGGCAAACGTTCGATCCTCGGCCGGATGCCGGGCGACGAGTGGCAGCGTTTCGCCAATCTGCGCGCGTACTACGCCTTCATGTTCGCCCACCCCGGCAAGAAGCTCATGTTCATGGGCAGCGAGTTCGGCCAGGAGCGGGAGTGGAATCACGACCGTTCGCTGGACTGGCATCTGCTGGACACCCCGAAATACGCCGGCATCCAGGCGCTGGTCCGCGACCTCAACGGGCTGTATCGCACGCTGCCGGCGCTGCATCAGCTCGACTGCGATCCGTTCGGGTTCGAATGGCTCGTCACCGACGACGCCGACCGCAACGTGTTCGCCTGGATGCGCAAGGGCGACGACCCCCGCGCGCGCTGCCTGGTGATCGCCAACTTCTCGCCCAATGTCTATGAGGACTACCGCGTTCGGGTGCCGTTCCCCGGCCGATGGCGCGAGGCGCTCAACTCCGATTCCGCAGTCTACGGCGGCAGCAACGTCGGCAATGCCGGCGAAGTTCACACCCTTGACGGCTTGGTGCCCGAGCTTAGTTTGACCATTCCGCCGCTCGCCGCGATCTTTCTCACGCCGGAAGACTGAGTATGCGCCTCACTGCCGGAACTTCCTCCCGACTCGGGGCCACCTGGGACGGGCGCGGAACTAATTTTGCATTGTTCTCAGCCAATGCGCACAAGGTCGAACTCTGCCTGTTCGACGCCCAAGGCCGCCGCGAGCTCGAGCGCATCGAATTACCAGAGCGAACCGAAGAGGTCTGGCACGGTTATCTCAACGACGTCTCTCCCGGCCAGCTCTACGGCTATCGCGTGCACGGCCCCTACGATCCCGAACGCGGCCACCGGTTCAACGCCCACAAGCTTTTGCTCGATCCCTACGCCAAGCGGCTGTTCGGTCGGCTGGTATGGAGCGACGCGCATTTCGCCTATCGTCCCGGAAGTCCGCGCGAGGATTTGTCGTTCGACCGCCGCGACAATGCGCGCGGAATGCCGAAGGCCGTGGTGGTCGACGAGACTGGCGGATTCTCGCGCTATGAGAGCCGGCCCGGCATCCCGTGGGAAGACACCATCATCTACGAGGCCCATGTCAAAGGCCTGACGCAGTTGCACCAAGACGTGCCACCGGGCCTGCGCGGCACCTTCGGCGGCCTCGCTTCGCCGACGATGATCGATCATTTCAAGCGGCTCGGCGTCACCGCGATTGAACTTCTCCCGGTCCAAGCGCTTATCGATGACCGAATTCTGGTCGAGAACAAGCTGGTGAATTACTGGGGCTACAATACGATCTCTTTCTTCGCGCCGGAGCCGCGCTACGCGCCGGACAATCCGCTCGACGCGTTCCGCACCACGGTGGCGCGGCTGCACGACGCCGGCATCGAAGTGATCCTCGACGTGGTCTACAACCACACCGCCGAGGGCAATCATCTCGGCCCGACGCTTTCGTTCCGCGGCATCGACAACGCCTCGTACTATTGGCTGATGCCGGACAATCCCCGCTATTACGACGACTTCACCGGCTGCGGCAGCTCGGTCAATCTCAGCCACCCGCGCGTCTTGCAGATGGTGATGGATAGCTTGCGCTACTGGGTCGAGGTCTGCCATGTCGACGGCTTCCGCTTCGACCTCGCCACCACGCTGGCGCGCGGCCCGAACGGCTTCGAGCGCAACTCCGGGTTTTTCACGGCGATCCGACAGGATCCGGTGCTCGCCTCGGTGAAGCTGATCGCCGAGCCGTGGGACCTCGGCATGGGCGGTTACCAGGTCGGCGCTTTTCCGTCGCAATGGTCGGAGTGGAACGACCGCTATCGCAGCGCGATGCGGCGCTATTGGAGCGGCGAAGGCAGCCTGATCGGCGAAGTGTCGCGGCGGATGACGGGCTCCTCCGACATCTTCAATCATGACGGCCGGATGCCGCGCGCAAGCATCAACCACGTCACCGTCCATGACGGCTTCACGCTGGCCGACCTGTTCAGCTACAACGAGAAACACAACCTCGCCAATGGCGAGGATAATCGCGACGGCTCCAACGACAATCACAGCAATAATTGCGGCCATGAAGGCCCGACCGACGATCCGGAGATCGTTGCACTGCGCCGTCAGCTCCGCAAGAATCAGCTCGCCTGTCTGTTTCTCGCCCAGGGCGTTCCGCTGATGCTCGCCGGCGACGAGGTGGGGAATTCGCAGAACGGCAACAACAACGCTTACTGCCAGGACAACGAGATCGGATGGGTCAAATGGGACGGGCTCAATCGCGAAGGTGACGACCTGGTCGACTTCATCGGACTGATGACCGACGTGCGCAGCCGCTTTCCGCAATTGCGCACGCGTCGCTGGCTGGATGGCCGCCGCGCCGACGGCTCCTACGGCGTGCTGTGGCTGACGCCGTCCGCCGCCGAGATGACCGAGCAGGATTGGGCATTTCCCGACGGCCGTTTCCTCGCTTACGTGCTGAGCCCTTCCGAGCCTTCGGCCGACGCGATCTTCATCGTGCTGAATTCCGGTGTGGAGACAATCCCGTTTCATCTGCCGAGACTGCCCGAATATCAGATCTGGCATCAGTTGTTCGACACCAGCCGGGACACCGTCCAGGTCGCCCCATTGCCATCCGGCAGCCAGACCTCCGCGCCGCCGCGCTCGGTGATGGCGTTCTCCGGAGCCGGCATATGAGCGGCCGCAGCTTCGGCCCGCGCCTCACCGCGAATGGCGTCGAATTTCGGCTATGGGCGCCGAACGCCAAGCGCGTCGACGTCTTGCTCGACCGCGCGCATCCGATGCAGCGGGAGAACGACGGCTGGTTCAAGGCAGACATCGACGGCGCGCGCGCGGGCGCGCGCTATCGCTTCCGCATCGACGGCGCCGCCGACGTCCCGGACCCCGCCTCCGCCTTTCAGCCCGAGGACATCGCTGGCCCGAGCGAAGTGATCGATCACGCGGCCTACCCGTGGCTCGCCGCCGACTGGCGCGGGCGGCCGTGGCACGAGACGGTGCTGATCGAGGCGCATGTCGGCAGCTTCACGCCGCAAGGGACCTTCCGCGCCATGATCGACAGGCTCGATCATCTGGTCGAGACCGGCATCACCGCGCTGGAGCTGATGCCGCTCGCGGATTTTCCAGGCCAACGCAATTGGGGCTATGACGGCGTGCTGTGGTACGCGCCCGACAGCGCCTATGGCCGGCCCGAAGACCTCAAGGCCCTGATCGACGCCGCGCATCAGCGCGGGCTGATGATGTTTCTCGACGTCGTCTACAATCATTTCGGCCCCGAGGGAAATTTCATCGGGCAGTATGCGCCGCCGTTCTTCTCCGAATCGCAGACCCCGTGGGGAAATGCGATCAACTACCGAGTCGATCAGGTGCGCGCCTTCGCGATCGAAAACGCGTTGTACTGGCTGCGGGAGTACCATTTCGACGGGCTGCGGCTCGACGCCGTGCACGCCATCCCCGATCAGGGCGAAATCCCGATGCTGTACGAACTCAGCAGACAGGCCGGCAAGCTCGCAGAGGAGACCGGCCGCCACATTCACCTGGTGCTCGAGAACGACGACAACATCGCCGCTGTGCTCGATCCGCTGATCCATCCGCCGCGCGGGCAATATCGCGCGCAGTGGAACGACGACTATCACCACGCCTGGCACGTGGCCCTGACCGGTGAGCGACAGGGCTATTACTCCGACTATGCGGATGCGCCGCTGAAGCACATCGCCCGCGCGCTCGGCTCCGGCTTCGTCTATCAGGGCGAGCCCTCGGAACATCGCGGCGGGCAGCCGCGCGGCGAGCCGAGCGGCGAATTGCCGCCGCTCGCCTTCGTCAATTTTCTGCAGAACCACGATCAGATCGGCAATCGCGCGCTCGGCGACCGGCTGGAGAGCCTCGTCTCTCCGCAGGCGATCGAGGCCGCGCTGGCGATTACGCTGCTGACGCCGACCGTCCCGATGCTGTTCATGGGCGAAGAATGGGGCTCGCAAGCGCCGTTCCCGTTCTTCTGCGATTTCCACGGCGAGCTCGCCGACGCGGTCCGCCAGGGCCGCCGCAAGGAATTCGCCGGCGCCTATGAGAAGTTCGGCGACGAGGTCCCCGATCCGCTGAGCGAGGCGACTTTCAAGAGCGCGACGCTGGATTGGAGCGAGCGCGACGGCGGCCCCGGCGCCAAGCGTCTGGCGCTGGTGAAGCGGCTGCTCGACATCCGCCGCAACGCCATCGTGCCGCGCCTCTCCGGCGCCCGCTTCGGGAACGCGGACGTCGCCGACGACGGCCTGCTTCGCGCCCGCTGGCGGCTCAGCGAAGGCGCAACGCTCAAGCTCGTCGCGAACCTTTCGGATCGCGGCCTCGCATCCAAGGGTCCCCCCCAGGGAACAAATTTGTGGGGCGACGATTGGGACGGCATCATGCCGCCTTGGGCGGTCACCTGGCGCCTCGAAGAGTCCTGATGCCCCCTGCGATCCCGACTGCGACCTACCGCATTCAGCTCACCGCCGATTTCGGCTTCGACGATGCGGCCGCGATCGTGCCGTATCTGAAAGCGCTCGGCATTTCGCATCTCTACGCCTCGCCCTTCACCAAAGCGCGCAAGGGCTCGACCCACGGCTACGACATCGTCGATCACACCCAACTCAATCCCGAGTTGGGCGGCGAAGAAGCATTCGCGCGCCTGTCCGCAGCGTTGAAGAGCCACGATATTGGTCTGATCCTCGACTTCGTGCCCAACCATGTCGGCGTGCACTTCGCCGACAATCCGTGGTGGCTGGATGTGCTGGAATGGGGCCCGGCGTCGCCACATGCGGCGTCGTTCGACATCGACTGGGACATCCTGCCGTTTCGCACCCGCGGCGGCGTGCTGCTGCCGATCATCGGCTCCTCTTACGGCAAGGCGCTGGAAAGCGGCGAGATCGAGCTGCGCTACGATCCCGGCGAAGGCAGCTTCTCGGCGTGGTACTTCGAACACCGGCTGCCGATCGCGCCGCAGCGCTACAGCGAGATCCTGCGCGCCATCGTGCGCGAGGCCGACGCCGCCGATGATCCCGCCGGCAAAGCGATCCTCGACCTCGCCGCACGCTATCGCGGGCTGCGCCATCCCGACCGCAACGAGGCCCCTGCGTTCAAGGCCGCGCTGAAAGCGATCCCCGGCAGCGCGGCGCTGATCGACAAGGGGCTGCTCGCCTATCGCGCGGGCGAAGGCCGCACCGCGCAGATCCAGGCGCTGCACAATCTGCTGGAGCGCCAGCACTACAAGCTCGGCCATTGGCAACTCGCGGCGAGCGAGATCAACTATCGGCGTTTCTTCGACGTCAATACCCTCGCCGGCCTGCGCGTCGAGGACGGCGGCACATTCGAGGCGATCCACCGGCTGGTGAAGCGGCTGATCGCGGACGGTCAGCTGCAGGGGCTGCGGCTCGATCACATCGACGGCCTGCGCGACCCCGCGCAATATTTCCAGCGGCTGCGCCGGCTCGCCCGCGATGCGCAGGGAAAAGCCGCCGCGCCGCTCTACATGGTGATCGAAAAGATTCTCGGCGAAGGCGAGGCGCTGCCGCGCTTCGCCGGCGTCCATGGCACCACCGGCTACGAGTGGCTGAACGTGATCACCCATGCGCTGGTCGACGGCGCCGGCCTGCAGCCTCTCGATGAAGTCTGGCGGCAGGTGAGCAACACCTCGCCGGATTTCGCGCCGGTGCTGAAGGAAGCCAAGCGCCGCGTACTGCAGACGCTGCTGCTCAGCGAATTCACCGTGCTGACCCGGCTGCTGGCGCGGATCGCCGGCGGCCATTATTCGACGCGGGATTTTTCCGCCGACAATCTGCGCCAGGTGTTCGAACTCTATGTGCTGCACTTCCCGGTGTATCGTACCTACCTCACCGCATCGGGCCCGACCACACTCGACCGCGAGCTGATCGCGCAAACCATCGAGAAGGCGCGCGCCGATTGGTTCGGCGCCGACGATGGCATCTTCGACTTCCTGCAGGACGCGCTGACGATGGACCTGCTGAAGCCGGGCCGCGCCGCGCACAGCAAGCCGCGGGTGCGCCGCTTCGCGCTCAAGGTCCAGCAATTCACCGGGCCGACCATGGCGAAGTCGCTCGAGGACACCTCGTTCTATCGCTACCACCGCCTGCTCGCGCTCAACGAAGTCGGCGGCGAGGCCTCCGCGCACGCGCTGGCCCCCGACGCGTTCCACCGACAGATGACGCAGCGCGCCAGGGATTGGCCGCACGGCATGACCGCGACGATGACGCACGACGCCAAGCGCGGCGAGGACGCGCGGACGCGGCTGCTGGCGCTAGCGGAAATGCCGGGCGAATGGGCGAGCCTGGTCGCCAAATGGAAGCTGCTCAACGCACCGCATCTGGTGACCGACGGCGAGAGGCGCGCGCCGTCCGCGACGTTCGAATACATGTTGTATCAGGCCCTGATCGGCGCATGGCCGCTGCAGCCCGACGCGGATTTCACCGACCGGATGCAGGGCTATGCGCTGAAGGCGGCGCGCGAAGGCAAGCAGGAAACCAACTGGATCAACCCGGACCTCGCCTATGAGGAAGGTATCCGCACCTTCATCGACCGCATTCTCGACCCGGCGCAATCCGGGCCGTTTCTGGAATCGCTGCAGAACTTGTCACAGCGCGTCTCGGTGATCGGCGCGCTGAATTCGCTGAGCCAGATGACGTTGAAGGCGATGATGCCCGGCGTTCCGGATTTCTATCAGGGCACCGAGTTCTGGGACTTCTCGCTGGTCGACCCGGACAACCGACGCAAGGTCGATTTCGCGGCACGCGAAACCTCGCTTGCGGCGCTCGCCGCCCCGGACTGGGACGCATTGCTGACGACCTGGAGCGACGGCCGGCTGAAGCTGGCCTGGACGCGGCAACTGCTGAAGCTGCGGTCCGAGCTGCGCGACGTCTTCACCGACGGAGACTACCGGCCGCTTGCCGTCAATGGCCCGCATCGCGACCACGCGATCGCCTTCGCCCGCAGCCGCGGCGCGGACGCCGCGATCATCGTCGTCGGAAAGAACTTTGCACCGCTGTCCGATCAGGGCCGGCAATGGCCGCGCGGCGACGCATTCGACGCAACGGTGGAGATTTCGGGCCTTGTCATCGATGGCGACGACCGCACCGAGCTGCCTCTCAGCGAGCTGTTTTGCGATTTGCCGGTCGCTATCCGCCGGGCGCGTGTTGTAAACGCGAAGCGGACAGTCAGGACACGCCGCAAGAGCGACGCATAGCAACATCAAACAGCAGGAAAATAGCAAGGCCGCCCGGGATCTTGGGCCGGACGGCTTGGCGGGTCTCGTGCCGACCAACGCGTCGGTTCCCTCCCCCGCATTGCTATTGTGTTCAGCGAACGGTTACTTGGCGCTTAAGGCGCAACTGCAAAAGAATCGGGTGGCGATATTGTTGCACAGCAACACGCGGTGTCAGCGATGGACGTGTTACTTCTTTTCCAGCAACAGATGACCGCGATTGCGGATCGCATGTTGAGCGACATCGGCGAATTTCTGCAGCAGCCACGGCAGCCGCACTTCCAGCATCACGTGATCGTCGGCGACATCGACATGACCGGCTGCGACCTGACCCAGCGCGCGCACGCGAAACATCATGCGATCGCCCTGCCAGTTTTCCTCTTCCACCTTCAGCACCGGCACATTGACCGCCGCGCGGCTCAGCCCGGTCTTCAACCGACGCGTCGCCTCGTCACGGCCAAGCCGGTGGGGTATCGATACGACAAGCGGAGCTGACATCGCGGAATCCTTCCGTCCTGCGTTCATTGCATTCGTTCTCATGTAAGCCGGCCCCGCCGAAATAACAGGGGGCTACACGGCAACGCGGGTTCAAAAGATGGAACCTTCGCTGCTGCAACGTGTTTTTGCACCGACAGGCGGAGCATTCAGGCGACCCGTCGCGACAAGGAGAGCGAGATGTCTATCGGCACAATCATCCTGATCATTCTGATCATTGCCTTGCTGGGCGGGTTCAGCGGCGTCGGCGGCGGTCCGTTCTACGGCACCGGTTACTACGGCGGTGGCGGCCTTGGACTGATCATCATCATCCTGGTGATCCTGCTCCTCCTCGGCAAGATCTGACCGTTTTCTGACCGACCTCAAGCCCTGCTGAACGCGAGCTTCTTGATCGCCGCTTTCAGCGGGGCCGCGGCTTTGTCGTAGTCCGCCCAGGCCTTGGTCTTTGCCAGCAGCGCTGGAACTGTCTCGACCGTGTATCGCTTGGGATCGAGCCCGGCTTTCACCTGCGTCCACGTCAACGGCATCGACACCGTCGCGCCCTCGCGTGCGCGAGGCGACAGCACAGCGACCGCCGTCGACATCCGGTCGTTGCGCAGATAGTCCAGGAAGATCTTTCCCTTCCTCTGCTGCTTCGACATGTTGAGCAGATAGCGATCGGGGCTGTCGTCGGCCATCCCGGCGCACACCGTCTGCGCGAAGGTCTTGGCCTGCTTCCAGTCGACATCATCCCTCGGGACCAGCGGCGTCACCACGTGCAGCCCCTTGCCGCCGGTGGTCTTGCAGAAGCTCGTGAGGCCGATCGCCTCGAGCCGGTCCTTCATTTCACGCGCCGCCACGATCACCGCGTCGAACCCGACTTCGGGCGCCGGATCGAGATCGAACACCAGCCGCCCGGGGACCTCGTACCGACCCGGCGCGCAATTCCACGGATGCAGTTCCAGGCCGCCGATCTGCGCCGCAGCGATCAATCCCTCGACCCGGTCGATCTGCACGTAAGGCTTGCGGTCGCCCGCCACTTTCGCAAGCTCGATCAGGTTCGACATCCCCGGCATTGCATGTCGCTGGAAGAAGTGTTCGCCGCCGATCCCGTCGGGCGCGCGGACGATCGAACACGGCCGCCCCGCAAGATGCGGGAGCATCCAATCGCCGACCGCTTCGTAGTAGTGCGCGAGATCGCGCTTGTTGACCGCATCGCCGATCCGGCTCGCGGGCCACAGCTCCTTGTCCGGCTTGGAGATCACCACGCCCATCACCTCGGCGCGACTGGCATGGGTCGCGCGGGTCTTGCTGCGTCCCGCGTTCGGCGTTGCGGTCTCTGGCTTGGCCGCCTTGGCGTTGGATGAGGGCTTGGCGCCGCGTCCGGGCTTCGGCCGGGCGATGTCGACCTTCGCAGGCTCCTCCGCTTCGACCTCCCCTGCCGGCTTGTCGGCGCGCAGTCCCTTGAATGCGGCCTGCCGCACCATGCCGGCGCCGGTGAAGCCGGCGAACTCGATCTCGGCCACAAGCTCCGGCGCCAGCCAATGCACATCGGCGGTCTTGCGCGGCGCGTTCTCGCCGGCAAATGGATTGTCCTTGGCGGCGTGGGCTTTCAATTCCGGCAGCAGTCGCTTCACCACATCCTGCCCGAAGCCGGTGCCGACGATGCCGACATAAGCAAGATGATCGTCGTGATGCACGCCGACCAGCAGCGAGCGAAACTTGCCCGCATTGGTCTTCCAGCCGCCGATCACCACCTCGTGCCCGGCCCGGCACTTCGCCTTGGTCCAGTTGTCGCTGCGGCCGGATCGATAGGGCGCATCGAGCTTCTTCGAGACGATGCCTTCGAGCGACAGCTTGCAGGCGGATTGCAGGATCGCGTCGCCGCCGGTGTCGAAATGCTCGACATAGCGGATCAGGCCCTGCTTGCGCCGGCCGCGCGCGGCCGTGAGCAACTCCTGCAGCCGCCGCTTGCGGTCGGACAGCGGCAACGCACGCAGATCCTCGCCATCGGCATGGAGCAGGTCGAACGCAAAGCAGATCAGATTGTCGGTGTCGCCGTCCGACAACGCCGCCTGCAGCGCCGCGAAATCCGGGTGGCCGTGATGATCGAGCGCGACGATCTCGGTGTCGATCAGCGCATCGGGCAGGCCCGCAGCCTGGTCGGCGATCGCCTGAAATCTGGCGGTCCAGTCCAATCCCTTGCGGGTCTTCAGCGTCGCCTCGCCGGCGTCGACGCGTAGCTGCATCCGGTAGCCGTCGAATTTGATCTCGTGACCCCAGCCATCGCCGCCGGGCGGCCGCTCGACCGAGGTGCAGAGCTGCGGCGGAACGAAATCCGGCATCGCCGCGCGCTTCGCCGCAGCCTTGCGCCCCGGCTTCGGTTTCGCGACCTTGGCCGTCTTTGGCTTTGCCGTCTTTGGCTTTGCCGTCTTGGCCTTTGCGGTGGTCGCCTTCGCCTTGTTCGGCGGCGCCGGCTTCGACGCGGCCGCCCCGCCCGCGCCATTGGCCGCACGCTCGTCTGCGGCCAGCCCCTCCTTCGAATTCCATACCGCGTCGGCCTTCACGCGCGCCGCCTTGCCGGTCATGAACGGTTTTGGCGCGCGGCCTTTCCCCTGTGCGATCTCTGTCATCGCGCGGCCGGACGCCACCGAGCGGTCCTGGTCGAGAATGTCGTTGGCCTTTCCCTCGCGGGCGTCATCGTCGCGATGCTTGATCAGCAACCAGTTGGTGCGTTTGCCGCCGTTGCGATCATGGCGCATCCGCACCAGCACCCAGCTTCCCTGCAGCTTCTCGCCGTCCAGCGAAAATTTGAGGTCACCCTTCTTGAAACCGCGCTCCGGATCGTCGCACTCCCAATAGCCGCGATCCCAGAGCTGCACGGTGCCGCCGCCATATTGGCCCTTGGGAATCGTGCCTTCGAAGTCGCCGTAGTCGAGCGGATGGTCCTCGACCTCGACCGCGAGCCGCTTGTCGTGCGGATCGAGCGACGGCCCGCGCGTCACCGCCCACGACTTGAACACGCCGTTATATTCCAGCCGCAGGTCGTAGTGCAGCCGCGTGGCGTCGTGCTTCTGGATCACGAAGCGCCGCCGTTTCGACGGCGCGACCTTGCCATCGCCGCGCGGCTCGGCAGTCTGCTCGAAGTCGCGCTTGTTGCGATACAGCGTGAGAGTCTTGCCTGCCGCCATCGTCGTCTCCGCCTCGCGTCACCCGCTGCGCCGGAACCAAAACCCGGCGCCTGGGTTGAAGTTCCCGACCGGCCGCCCGCGCCGGCTATCCGCTCGTCGCATCTACAAGACCTGTCCTATCAACAAGATCTGGAGAGCATCATGGCCCCGCCCCGCGCTTACTGGAAGGGCTCGCTCAAACTGTCCTTGGTGAGTTGTCCGGTGGCGTTGTATCCGGCCTCGACCAGCGTCGAGAAGACGCGCTTCCACATGATCAACACCGAAACCGGCAACCGGCTGAAGCAGCAGATGGTCGACGAGGGGACCGGCGAAGTCGTCGAGAAAGATCAGAAAGGCCGCGGCTACGAAGTCCGCAAGGGCAAGTATGTCGAGATCGAGAAGGACGAACTCGAGGCGGTGCAGATCGAAAGCACCCACACCATCGAGATCGACAGCTTCGTGCCGGCGGAGGAGATCGACAAGCGCTATCTCAACAATCCCTATTACATCGCGCCGGAAGGCAAAGCCGGCATCGACGCCTTCGCGGTGATCCGCGACGCGATGAAGGACAAGGATCGCGTTGCGCTGGCGCGGATCGTGCTGTCGAACCGCGAGCACGTGATCGCGATCGAACCGCTCGGCAAGGGCCTGCTCGCCACCACGCTGCGCTACCCTTACGAATTGCGCGAACCGGACGATTATTTCGACGGCATCAAGAGCCCCAAGATCTCGAAGGACATGATCGAACTCGCCGGGCACATCCTCGATACCAAGGCCGCGCATTTCGACCCGTCAAAATTCAAGGACGACTACGAGACCGCACTGAAGGCGCTGGTGAAGCGCAAGGCCGCCGGGAAGTCGATCAAGGTCGCCGAGCCGGAGGAAAAGTCCGACAACGTCGTCAGCCTGATGGACGCGCTGAAGCAGAGCCTTGAAGGCAAGAAGAGCGGAAAGTCCGCGCCGCGCCGCGCAGCGGCCGCCCGTGGCCGCGGTCGTTCCGCTAAAAAGGCACACCGATCGTCGGCGCGTGCCCGCAAGGCGAGTTGATAGATACTCCCCTTTGCCCGAGGAACATTGCACTCGTCGTCATTCCGGGGGCGCGCGACGCGCCAACCCGGAATCGATATCGCACTGTCGTCGGTTGGAGCTTAGGCGTCGCAGGCTGTTCGTCGCAGCCAACTCAACAGTCAGGATTCCGGGCTCTCGCCTGCGCGAGCCACCCGGCATGACGAACGTTGTGTTCGCGCTACAGAATGAGCGAACTCACGAACCGTCCGACTGTCGGCAACTCAGGTTTTCTTCGCAGCCTTGCGCTTGGTCGTCCGGCCCGACGCGGTCTTGCGTGACGTCGTCTTCCCGGCCGAGTTTTTCTTCGTTGTCTTCTTCGTTGTCTTCTTGGCCGGCTGCTTCGCCGATTTCTTCGCTGCCGTCTTGCGCGGCGCCTTGTTACCTTCGGCGCGGGCCTCCGAGAGGCCTATTGCGATCGCTTGCTTGCGGCTCTTCACCGTCTTGCCGGAGCCGCCGCTCTTCAGCGTGCCGGCCTTGCGCTTCTTCATCGCGCGCTCGACCTTGGCCGACGCTGTCTTGGAATTTTTCCGGGCCATGAACTCCTCCCTTGGTAACAGGACGAACAATGGTTCCGGGCGATAATTAGTTCCCCGCCGCTTTCAGGCGTCGCCCCGATCCGCCGCGCTCGCCTTCTCGATCACGAACACGATCGCGCCCTCGGCACGTGCGGTGCTCTCGAGTCGGTCGCCGGTCTCCTGAATCATCACCGGAATATCGATCAGCGACATCGGATCGGTGCAATGCACTTCCAGCCGATCGCCGACGCGCAGCGTCGTCAGCGCCTTGCGCGCCTTGAGCACCGGCAGCGGGCATTTCAGCCCCGTCAGATCGAGAACAATCGTGGTCATGCGGCGGACGATGGCGAAGCGGGACCGCGCCGTCAATCGTCCCGCCCTTCGCCTTATTGCGCAGCAGCGCCGCCGCGGGTTAACGAAGGTGTCCCGAGTTCGTGGATCATGCCGATGGCCGATCATCCCGCCACACCCGCAGTCGTTCTCGCTGGTGGCCTCGCGCAGCGGATGGGCGGCGGCGACAAGCCGCTGCGTGAGATCGCCGGCAGGAGCCTGCTGGCGCGGGTGATCGATCGCCTCGCGCCGCAATGCGACGCGCTGGCGCTCAACGCCAATGGCGATCCGGCGCGGTTCGCGGGGTTTGGTCTTCCTGTGATCGCCGATCCGGTCGACGGCTTTCCCGGTCCGCTCGCCGGCGTCCTGGCCGGGCTCGACTGGATCGCCGCACACCGGCCCGACGCCGAGTGGATGCTGAGCGCGCCGGCGGATTGTCCGTTTCTGCCGAGCGATCTGGTTGCGCGGCTGCATCAGGCCAGACTGGATCAGCAGGCGGACATCGCCGTCGCGGCGTCGGCGGGCCGCTCGCATCCGGTGATCGCGTTGTGGCCTTGCAGCCTGCAGATCGATCTGCGCCGCGCTCTGCTGGCTGACGACATCCGCAAGGTCGATCGCTTCACCGCGCGCTATCCGCGCGCGATCGTCGAGTGGCCGGTGCAGCCGTTCGATCCGTTCTTCAATGCCAACACCCCAGAGGACGTCGCCGAGGCCGAACGGATCGTCCTGCGCGATTCGCGCTGACTACGGCGTCAACACCGCACGGCCGACCAGCCTGCCGTTCTGCAGGTCGATCAACGCATCGTTCGCCTTCTGCAGCGGCAGCGGCGTGACCGGGATCGGCGCGATCTTCTTGGTGCGCACGAGGTCGAGCAATTCCTGCGTCTCGCGCAGATTGCCGACATAGCTGCCCTGGATGGTGATCGCCCGCATCGGGATGAACGGCAGCGCCCATGGCGCGCCGCCGCCGAACAGCCCGACGATCACCAGCTTGCCGCCCTTGGTGAGACAGTCGAAACCGAGCTGCGCGGTCTGGGCGTTGCCGACCAGATCGAGCGCACCGCGCACCGGAGCGCCGGCTTTGGCGGCGATCTGCTCCAGCGCATCGGGCGCGGCGCCATCGACCGTCGCCATCGCGCCGGCCTTTTCGGCGGCTTCGCGCTTGCTGGCGTCGATATCGACCATGATCGCGCCCTTGCCGCCCATCGCCTTGAGCAGCGACAGCGCCATCAGGCCGAGCCCGCCGGCGCCGAACATCACGATCGGACCGGCGAACGCGAATTCGAGTTTCTTCAGCGCGCTGTAGGTGGTGACGCCGGAGCAGGCGTAGGGCGCGGCCGTCACCGGATCGAGACCTTCGAGGCTGAGCAGATAGCGCGGATGCGGAACGATCAGTTCGTCCGAATAGCCGCCGTCGCAATACACGCCGAGGAAGCGCGGCTTCAGGCACATGTTCTCGTCACCGGCGCGGCAGACCTCGCATTGGCCGCAGCCGATCCACGGATAGACCAGCGCGACGTCGCCGATCTTGGCATCCTTCGCATCCGGACCGGCGGCGACCACTTCGCCGACGGTCTCGTGGCCCATCGTCAGCGGCAGCGACACGCCGCGATCGGCGAGCGACAGCTTCTTGCGGCCGTGGCCGAGTTCGTAGCCGCCTTCCCAGATGTGCAGATCGCTGTGGCAGATGCCGGCGGCCTTGACGCGGACCAGCACCTGCGTGCCGGTCAATTCCGGCGTCGGCCGGTTGTCTTCGCTGAGCGGCTGACCGAAGCCGGAGACGCGAAAGCTCTTCATGGCGAGTTCTCCCGATTTTTTCGTTACGTGCAGATATGCCACGGCATCGCATGGCCGTCGACCGGCGTGACGACGCGGTTATCCTGCTGAGCGGAATTCGGATACGGTCTGCTTCACCAGATCCGCGATCGGCACGATGCCGCCGACGCCCGAGGTCGAATGCCCCGCGCTCCAGATATCGCGCCAGCGTTGCGGCCGGCTTTCGCGTGCGCCAATGTCGATGTCCTTGCCGATGTCGATCGCCCCGCGCTGCGGCAGATCATCGGGATCGAGCCCGGCGGCGACAATCGACGGCCGCAACATGTTGGTCTGCAATCCGGTGAACGCTTTCGTCAGCAGGATGTCGTCGGCGGAACTATCCACCAGCATCGCCTTGTAGCGCGGATCGGCCGCGCTCTCCTGCGTCGCGATGAATTTGGTGCCCATGTAAGCGAGGTCGCAGCCGAGCGTCATCGCCGCGCGCAGCGCGACGCCGTCGCTGATGCCGCCGGCCAGCACGACGACGCCGTCGAAGAACTGCCGCACGGCGCGGACGAAGGCGAACGGATTGAGCCAGCCGGTCTGGCCGCCCGCGCCTGCGGTCAACAGCACCAGCCCGTCTGCTCCCGCCGCAACGGCGCGCTCGGCGTGGCGGATGCTGGCGACGTCGGCCAGCACCATGGTTCCGATATCATGCAATTGTTTGATCACCGGCTCCGGCGAGCCGACGCTGGTGATCACGATCTCCGGCCTGTGCATCAGCAGCACTGCGAGGTCGTCGGCGAGCCGCGCATTAGAGCGATGCACGATCAGATTCGGGCACCACGGTGCGGCCGCTTTGCCGCTGGTCTGCTCGAGCGTCGCCAATCGTTGCGCGATCGACGTGAGCCACGCTTCAAGCTGTTCCGTCGTGCGGCAATTCACCGTCGGAAACGACCCGATCACTCCGTTCGCGCAGGCCGCCGCGACCAGATCGACGCCGGACACGAGAAACATCGGCGCCGCGATCAGCGGCAGCTCGAGCCTGTCGCGGAATCGGGTGAGTCGATCGGCTGCACGCGACATCATTCCTCCCTACTTCTGGAAAGGCCGCGACCGGATGGTCGGGTCGTTCGCTATCCCTCTATTCGTCATTCCGGGGCGCGCGAAGCGCGAACCCGGAATCTCCTTTCACCACAACTGCGAGATTCCGGGTTCGCGCAGCTCCGCTGCGCGCCCCGGAATGACACTGTAAATGTTCCGCGCGCACGAGCGCGCAAGCAGGCTACGACCTGAACAGCCGCGTGTATTGCGTCTCGTGGCGCAGGCTGGCGAGGTCGGCGCGGAAGGTGGCGCTGCCGAGATCATCAAGTGACGCCTCGCGTGCGCGGTCGCCGGCGGCGATCACCGCGGGCTCCAATGCCGCGAGCACGCGCTGGCTGTCGGTCTGGCCGAGCGGGACCAGCCGCGCGCCGGCGGAGATCCAGTTCGACACCACCGCATGCAGGAAGGCGTGCAGCGTCGCAGCGAGCGGCACGCCGTGCGTGGCGCTGACGAGGCCGACGGCCACCGGATAGGCCAGCGCGCCGGCGCAGGCGTCGACCGCACATGCGAGCCCGTCGCTCGGCCAGGCGTTGCGCACGATCTCGATGAAGGCCTTGCCCTGCGCGGTGGTTTCGAGATGACGCTCGGCCGACGGCACGAACGCGGTCGCCAGTTCGGCGACGTGGCGCAGCGCCGTGTCGTCGGCGGCGGCGACAGCGCGATAGGCATGCGCGAGAACCACGCCGTCGCAGAAGCCAGCGCCATGTTCGAGCATCGCGGTGAGCCAGTCACGCAGGCTCGGCGCGTCGATGACGTCGCCGGCTTCGACCGCCCATTCGAGGCCGCTCGAATAGGAAAACGCGCCGACCGGAAACGCCGGCGACAGCCAGGTCATCAGCCGATACAGCGACGCGCTTTGCTGCGCCGACAGCGGCGCGGCCGAGGTCGTCTCCGGCGCGTTACTTGTGCTCATGCTTGTGCGCATGGCCGTGCGCGTGGTCGTGGGCGCAATGCTCGTCGTGGACATGGTGATCGTGGCCGTGATCATGCTGGCTGTGATCATGGCCATGATGCGCATGGTCATGACCAGCGTGGCCATGATGATCATGATCGTGATGCGCGTGATCGTGGTGCCCGTGATGATGCCCGGCGCCGTCGTGCGCTGGCGCGTAGGCGCCGCCTTCCGGATCGAACGGCGCTTCGATCTCGATCGCCTTGCCGCCGAGGCCCGCCACCATCTCGGCGATCACGTGGTCGCGGCGGATGCGCAAGGCCTTGGCCATGATCTGGGTCGGCAAATGCCGGTTGCCGAGGTGCCACGCCAGCCGCACCAGATGCAGCGGGTCCCGGCCGCGAATTTCCAGCAGTGGCTCCGGCGCCGCGACCACTTCGACCAGCCGTCCGTCGTCGAGCACCAGCGCGTCGCCGCCGCGCAACGCGACGGCGTGCTCCAGATCGAGCAGGAACGACAGCCCGCGGGTGCCGGTCATCGCCATGCGACGGCGGTGGCGATCGTCGAAATCGAGCACGACGGTGTCGGCCGCCGGCTCCTTCCAGTGATATTGCCCGTGGACTTTGCCGGCTCGAATCATGGCGTCTCTCGTTCAGCTTTCAGCGCGTGATAAGCGCTCCTATAGCGTTTTCGAACGAAATGGGCATCGGTTCGTGTCAAGAAAACGCGTCAAAAGAACAAATCGAGCTCCGGTTCTGATTCGATCAGAACCGGAAAAGCTCTAGAATGTCTCGACCTTGCCGTCGCTGATGATCTCGATCACCGTCGGCGAGGCTTTCAGCGGGGCCGATAGTTCGCGCCACACCTTCATGTGCGGGGCGCGGGCGTGGGCGTTGAGATCCTCTCGGCTTTCCCAGCGCTCGACCACCACGAAAGTGTTCGCATCGTTGATGCTGGTGTGACTGTCATAGGCGACGCAGCCCTTTTCCTTGCGGGTCTCGGCGATGCACGCCTTGGCGCCCTGAATGAAAGCCTCCCGCGCGTCCGGCTTCACCTGCGTGGTGGCGACGACGTAGATCATGGCGTTTTTCCCTTTTGTTATTGTTGATTACTTCACGTCGACCTTCTCGGGCGTGATGATCTCGATCTTCGGCGGCGCGGACAGGCACTTCGCAGCGATCCGCCCGAATGCCTTGAAATGCTCCGCCTTGCCGTGCGGGCCGAGCGCCTCGGCGTTTTCCCACTGCTCGACGAACACCATCTTGGTCGGATCACTGACGCTCTCGTGCATGTCGTAGGCGATGTTGCCGGGCTCCTTGCGGGTCTCGGCGATGCAGTCCTTGGCTCCGGCAATCAGTTCAGCACGCATGTCCGGCTTCACGGTCAAAGTGGCGACGACATAGATCACGAATATTCCTCCCGGTGGTTTTTCTATAGCGTTTTCGAGCGAAGTAGATACCGGTTCGCGTGAAGAAAACGCGTCAGACAAAAAGTGAGAGCTCCGGTTCTGATTTGATCAGAACCGGAAAAGCTCTGGCGCAAGCGCCGCGCGGACCTTAGGCGCTGGGGACCGCGATGCAAAGGCCCCGCGCCGCTGACCACCCGTCATTCCGGGACGCTCGCGCCAGCGAGCGAACCCGGAATCGAGAGGTTTTTGCGACGGCACGATCAACAGATCGGGATTCCGGGTTCGCGCTACGCGCGCCCCGGAATGACAGGCGAGAGGATGGACGCGCTCGTGGTCTCGCCGTCTCAATACATGAAATAGCGCTGCGCCATCGGCAGCACCTCGGCCGGGGCGCAGGTCAGCAATTCGCCGTCGGCTCGGACTTCGTAGGTTTCGGGATCGACCTCGATGTTCGGCGTGGCGTCGTTGTGAATCATGCTCTTCTTCGAGATGCCGCCACGGACATTGCTGACCGGATACAGCGCCTTGGCGATGCCGAGGTCACGGGCGAGATGGCCGGCTGCGGCAGCCTGCGAGGTGAACACCACCGACGACGCGGTCAGCGCGCGGCCGTAGGCGCCGAACATCGGCTGGTAGTGCACCGGCTGCGGCGTCGGGATCGAGGCATTGGGATCGCCCATCGGCGCCGCCACGATCATGCCCGCCTTGACGATGCAATCCGGCTTGACGCCGAAGAACGCCGGCGACCACAGCACGAGGTCGGCCATCTTGCCGGTCTCGACCGAACCGATCAGCTTCGACACGCCATGCGCGATCGCCGGATTGATGGTGTATTTGGCGATGTAGCGCTTGACGCGGAAATTGTCGTTGCGGGCGGAATCCTGCGACAGCGAACCGCGCTGCTTCTTCATCTTGTCGGCGGTCTGCCAGGTGCGGATGATCACTTCGCCGAGCCGGCCCATCGCCTGGCTGTCCGACGACATCATCGACAGCGCGCCGAGATCGTGCAGGATGTCTTCCGCCGCGATCGTCTCCTTGCGGATGCGGCTTTCGGCAAACGCCAGATCCTCGGCGATCGACGGATCGAGATGATGGCACACCATCAGCATGTCGAGATGCTCGTCGATGGTGTTGCGGGTGAACGGCCGGGTCGGATTGGTCGAGGACGGCAGCACGTTCTCCAGGCCGGCAACTTTGATGATGTCCGGCGCGTGGCCGCCGCCGGCGCCCTCGGTGTGGAAAGCGTGGATGGTGCGGCCCTTGAACGCCTTGATGGTGTCCTCGACGAAGCCACTCTCGTTCAGCGTGTCGGAATGGATCATCACCTGCACGTCGTGATCGTCGGCGACGGTGAGGCAATTGTCGATCGCCGCCGGCGTCGTGCCCCAGTCCTCGTGCAGCTTCAGCGCGCAGGCGCCGCCCTCCACCATCTCGATCAGCGCGCCGGGCAGCGCCGCGTTGCCCTTGCCGGAAATCCCGAGATTGACCGGGAAGGCATCGAACGACTGAATCATCCGGCCGATATGCCACGGCCCCGGCGTGCAGGTGGTCGCGAAGGTCCCGTGCGATGGCCCGGTGCCGCCGCCGAGCATGGTGGTGACGCCGCTCATCAAGGCATGTTCGATCTGCTGCGGGCAGATGAAATGGATGTGACTGTCGAAGCCGCCGGCGGTGAGGATCTTGCCCTCGCCCGCGATCACGTCGGTGCCCGGGCCGATGATGATATCGACGCCCGGCTGGATGTCCGGATTGCCGGCCTTGCCGATCGCGCTGATCATCCCGGCCTTGATTGCGACGTCGGCCTTGACGATGCCCCAGTGATCGACGATCAGCGCGTTGGTGATGACCGTGTCGGCGGCGCCGTCCTTGTTGGTCACCTGCGACTGCCCCATGCCGTCGCGGATCACCTTGCCGCCGCCGAACTTCACCTCCTCGCCGTAGGTCGTGAAGTCCTTCTCGACCTCGATGATCAGATCGGTGTCGGCAAGCCGGACGCGATCGCCGGTGGTCGGGCCGAACATGTCGGCATAGACGGAACGCGAGATTTTCACCGACATAGCTCGCCCCTTGCTAAGTTTTCAACGACCGGAACGGGAGGGTCCTGGCGGCCTTCTTGTCGAACGTCATGGTCGCATCGCAGCCGAAGGCGAGGTTGAGTTCGCCGATCACACAGTCGGCAAAGTCGGCAAGTCCTTGGCCGTAATGTTCCACCGCGCGTTCGATCGACGCAGGAAACGGCAGGACGAATTCGGGAGCCGCAACGATGCGCTGCAATCGCGCATGAATCGCCCCTCGATCGAGCCCGAACGACGCGCGCAACGCCCAGACGAATTCCACCAGCACCACCGGATTGATGAAGACGCTGCCTTGCGACCGAACGATATCGCGCGCCGCCGCGGTCTGGGCGGCGTTGTCGTCCGCCTCGAAAAACCGCAGCAGCACGTTGGTGTCGACCGCGATCATCCCCGCCGCCTGCCCGCTCGCGGAAATTTCTCGGCGACGGTCGCGGCGATCGCGTCGTCGATATCCTTCCGGGTGCGCGCTCGTCCACGCGACGGCAATCGCACCTCGTCGAAATTCTCGAAGATGCTGCGCCGCTTGACCGCCGTGACGGTGAGCTTGCCGGACGCCGACAGGTCGAAGTCGAGCCGATCCCCGGCCGTGACCCCGAGCCGCTCGCGGATCGGGGCCGGCAAGGTGACCTGTCCTTTCGAGGTCAGGGTCGCGGACGCTTTGTAAGACATCTCTTGATCTCCTTACTTCCAGGATATTCCTTACCTGGCGGACACTCAAGCCTTGTCAAGCTTCCCCATCACGTCGCCGCGGAAGCCGTAGACGACGCGCTTGCCGGCGAGTGCGACGAGCTGCACCTCGCGGGTCTGGCCGGGTTCGAACCGCACCGCGGTTCCGGCCGCGATGTCGAGTCGCATTCCGCGGGCCTTCTTGCGATCGAATTTCAGTGCCGGATTGGTTTCGAAGAAATGATAATGCGAGCCGACCTGGATCGGCCGGTCGCCGGCGTTGGCGACGCTCAGCGTCACAGTGGCGCGGCCGGCATTGAGTTCGATCTCGCCGTCTTCGATCAACATTTCACCGGGGATCATGATAGCACCTCATCGAATCGGCTGGTGCACGGTGACGAGCTTGGTGCCGTCGGGGAATGTCGCTTCGACCTGGATGTCGTGGATCATCTCGGCGATGCCGTCCATGCACTGTTCGCGGGTGAGCACCTCGGCGCCCGCCTGCATCAGCTCGGCGACGGTGCGGCCATCACGCGCGCCCTCGACGATGAAATCTGAAATGATCGCGATCGCCTCGGGATGATTGAGCCTGACGCCGCGCTCGAGCCTGCGGCGCGCCACCATCGCCGCCATCGAGATCAGCAGCTTGTCCTTTTCGCGGGGGGAGAGATTCATAAAAGCACTCGATCGATGACAGAGGTCGTTGGGCGATTGAACGACACCTAACTTAGCCGGCGTACCTAACTCAACCAGAGCCGAGGCAGCGCGCGGCCCGCGGCGCGGCGTAGCACCGCCATCATGTCGGCGCGTAGCCGCGCCGCATCTTGGGCGCAGAACCGCGCCATTGCAATTCCATTCCAGGCGGTGATGCCGACCTCGGCGCCGAACAAGTCCGCGTTTTCGCGCAACCGCTCGACGAGTTCGGAATCGCCGGGCGCGATCAGCGCGGTGCCGACCGCGACGCCGCCTTTCGCAACCGCCGGGCGATCCAGCAACGCGCCGATCTCGCCGTCGAGCCGCACGGTCTCGGCGAAAACGAGCTTGCCGCCGACGCGCAGCCGCCAGCGGTCGATGAAGCGGCCGTGCCGCATCGTTTCGCCCATCGCCGAGCGGCCGAAGATCACGGATTCGCACAACAGCAGCGAGGCGCGCGGGGCGAGTTCGATGTCGATCCGCCGTTCGACGCGGGCCTGATCGAACAGGATGGTCTCCTGCGGCAGCCAGCCGAGATGGCCATCATCGGCGACCTTCAGCGTGATATCGAGCTGTGCCGACGGCCCGTGCGAGCGATAGATCTTCTCGGCGGCGGCGGTGGTGAGGGTCAGACGCGCGCTTTCGCCGACTACGATGTCGATGCTGAACCGATCGCCGCCGGCGACGCCGCCCGCGGTGTTGACCAGCACAGCGGACAGGCCCTGCTGCTCCGGCGAGGGGAAGCGCACCCGCAACGATCCGGACTCGTGCAACTTGCCACGTCGCGTCACGCCGTCGACCGCACGCACGTCGAACTGCACAGAGCCCTGCGCGCGATTGGCGGCGAACAGTTGCTCAGTTGCGGCAGCGGCCTCGCGCCGTGACGATTCGGTCTGCATCAATGCCCCCGGGCGAGGCCGATCGGCCACAAATGATCAGAGCGCCATCTGCCGGCTGATCTCCGCGGGGTCAAGCGTCGCCCGATCGCAGCTGAACTTCACCGCGCCGCGATCCATCACCGCAAAGCTGTCGCCAAGCTCGCAAGCGAAATCGAGATACTGCTCGACCAGCACAATGGCGATGTTGCCGAGGCTGCGCAAATAGGAAATCGCCCGGCCGATGTCCTTGATGATCGACGGCTGGATGCCTTCGGTCGGCTCATCGAGCAGCAGCAGCTTCGGCCGCATCACCAGCGCGCGGCCGATCGCCAATTGCTGTTGCTGGCCGCCGCTCAGATCGCCGCCGCGCCGGCGCAGCATCGAGTTGAGCACCGGAAACAGCGAGAACACATCGTCGGGGATCGATTTGTCGGCGCGCTTCAGCGGCGCGTAGCCGGTCTTGAGATTCTCCTCGACCGTGAGCAGCGGAAAAATCTCGCGGCCCTGCGGCACCAGCGAGATGCCGCGCCGCGCCCGCTCATAGGGCTTCAGATGCGAGATGTCGGCACCATCGAATTGGATCGACCCGGACGCGATCGGCTGCTGGCCGACCATCGCGCGCAGCAGGCTGGTCTTGCCGACGCCGTTGCGGCCGAGCACGCAGGTGACCTTGCCGGGCTCCGCGGCAATCGAAACCCCGCGCAACGCCTGCGCCGCGCCGTAGTACAGGCTGATGTTGTCGACGGTCAACATGGGGCTACCTCAGACTGTGTTGAGCGGACGGCGGCAATCCCATCACCGTTGTCATCCCCCGCGAAAGCGGGGGATCCAGTACGCCGTAGCGTCTCGGCGAGCGTGGAGCGCTCTGGAATACTGGGTCGCCTGCGCGGGCGATGACGGGGGGCGTGTGCGGCAGCCGCGTGAAACATCCTGGGAATACTCATCCTCATCGCCCCAGATACACTTCGACGACGCGTTCGTTGGCCGAGACGTCGTCGATACTTCCTTCGGCCAGCACCGTGCCCTCGTGCAGGCACGTCACCTTGACACCGAGTTCGCGCACGAAGGTCATGTCGTGCTCGACAACGACCACGGTCTTGTCGTGGCTGTTGATCTCTTTCAACAGCTCGGCGGTCTGATGAGTTTCGACGTCGGTCATGCCGGCGACCGGCTCGTCGACCAGCAACAACTTGGGGTCCTGTGCCAGCAGCATACCGATTTCGAGCCATTGCTTCTGGCCGTGCGACAGCGAGCCTGCGAGCCGATCACGCGCATCGCCGAGCCTGATGATGTCGAGCACGCGGTCGATCCGCTTGCTCTCCGGTTCGCTCCGCCGCCAGAACAGCGTGCCGCGAACGCGATGGTCGACATTGAGCGCGAGCAGCAGATTGTCCTCGATGGTCTGGCTTTCGAACACCGTCGGCTTCTGGAATTTGCGGCCGATGCCGAGCGTGGCTATCTCGGTCTCGTCGAGCTTGGTGAGATCGGTGGTGCCATCGAACACCACCTCGCCTTTGTCGGGCTTGGTCTTGCCGGTGATGATGTCCATCATCGTGGTCTTGCCGGCGCCGTTCGGGCCGATGATGGCGCGCATCTCGCCGGGCTCGAGCGTCAACGACAGATTGTTGATCGCACGGAAGCCGTCGAACGAGACGTGGACGCCGTCGAGATACAGCATCGCCGAGGTGGTACGGGTCTCCAGTAGGCTCATCGCTTCACCATGGTCGGTTCGATCACGCCGTCCTCGCGCGCGGCGCTTTCGGCCGCGGCGGCGATCGCGCTGTCGCGCTGCGCTTGTCCTCTCTCCTTGCGGCCCTCCCACCAGGCGTTGAAGGTGCCGATGATGCCCTTCGGCAGCAGCAGCGTCACCAGCACGAACAACGCGCCGAGCATGAACAGCCAATACGGCGCCAGCGGCCCGGAGGTGAACACGGTCTTGGCGTAGTTGACGACGACGGCGCCGAGCGCCGCGCCGACCAGCGTGCCGCGACCGCCGACCGCGACCCAGATCACCGCCTCGATCGAATTCGCCGGAGCGAATTCGCCGGGATTGATGATGCCCACTTGCGGCACGTACAGCGCGCCGGCGACGCCGGCCATGCAGGCCGACAGCGTGAACACGAACAGTTTATAGGTCTCGACGCGGTAGCCGAGGAACCGGGTGCGGCTCTCGGCGTCGCGGATCGCGATCAGCACCTTGCCGAGCTTGGAGGTCACCACCGCGCGGCAGATCAGGAAGCCGATCGCCAGCGCCAGACAGCTCAGCACGAACAGCGCGGCGCGGGTGCCGTCGGCCTGGATGTTGAAACCGAGAATGTCCTTGAAGTCGGTCAGACCGTTGTTGCCGCCGAACCCGAAATCGTTGCGGAAGAACGCCAGCAGCAGCGCGTAGGTCATCGCCTGGGTGATGATCGACAGATACACGCCGGTGACGCGCGAGCGGAACGCCAGCCAGCCGAAGCAGAAGGCGAGCAGGCCCGGCACCACCAGCACCATCAGCGCCGCGAACCAGAACATGTCGAATCCGGTCCAGTACCACGGCAATTCCTTGTAGTTCAGGAACACCATGAAATCCGGCAGCACCGGATTGGCATAGACGCCGCGATCCCCGATCTGGCGCATCAGATACATCCCCATCGCGTATCCGCCGAGCGCGAAGAACGCGCCGTGGCCGAGCGAGAGGATGCCGCAATAGCCCCAGATCAAGTCGATCGAGAGTGCGAGGATGGCGTAGCAGATATATTTGCCGAACAGCGAGATCAGATAGGTCGGCACGTGCAGGAACGAGCTTTCGGGAAGCAGCAGGTTCGACAGCGGCAGCAGAATGCCGAGCGCGGCGAGCACCAGCAGGAAGATCGTCGCGCTGCGATTGAGCGAGCGGGTGAGGATGTGGGGGGTCATAGGAGCCTCTCCCGCACCGTGACGCCGCGCGCGTCCCTCACCCATACGGGCAAAGCAATCGCATCGAGAGTTTCGAAAGCCATTGCGCCGGCGCCTTCTTCACCCTCCCCTGGAGGGGGAGGGTCGGCGGGTAGCGCGCGAAGCGCGGTGCACGCCGGGGTGGGGTGAACCGCGGGCACGGCGGATGAACTCTTCGCCACCCCACCCCGCTCGCTGCGCGAGCGACCCTCCCCCTCCAGGGGAGGGTGATCCTCGGCCGCGAGCACTGAGCTTGTGGCAAGTGCCCCCACCCCGGCCCTCCCCCGCAAGCGGGAGAGGGAGTTGGGCTGCGGCTCGGAGCAAAATCGGTGAACAACAATCCTCATGCTTCCACCGCCCGGCCCTTCAGCGCGAACAGGCCGCGCGGGCGCTTCTGGATGAACAGGATGATCAGCACCAGGATCGCGATCTTGGCCAGCACCGCGCCTGCGACCGGCTCCAGGAACTTGTTGGCGATGCCGAGCGTGAAGGCGCCGACCAGCGTGCCCCACAGATTGCCGACGCCGCCGAACACCACGACCATGAAAGAGTCGATGATGTAGCTCTGTCCGAGGTTCGGAGAAACGTTGTCGATCTGTGACAGCGCCACGCCGGCGATGCCGGCGATGCCGCTTCCGAGCCCGAAGGTCAGCGCGTCGACCCGCGAGGTGGCGATGCCCATCGACGCCGCCATCCGGCGGTTCTGCGTCACCGCGCGCATCTCGAGGCCGAGGGCGGTGTAGCGCAGCATCGCCAGCAGGATCGCGAACACCGCCAGTGTGAAGCACAGGATCCACAGCCGATTGTAGGTGATGGTGATCTGGCCGAGTTCGAACGCGCCGCTCATCCAGGAGGGATTGCCGACTTCGCGATTGGTCGGGCCGAACAGCGTGCGCACCGCCTGCTGCAGGATCAGCGACAGGCCCCAGGTCGCCAGCAGCGTTTCCAGCGGCCGGCCGTAGAGGAAGCGGATCACGCTGCGCTCGATCAGCACGCCGATCGCCCCCGCAACGAGGAAGGCCAGCGGCACCGCGATCAGCAGCGAATAATCGAACAGCGCCGGATAGCTGGTGCGGATCACCTCCTGCACCACGAAGGTGGTGTAGGCGCCGAGCATCACCATCTCGCCATGCGCCATATTGATGACCCCCATCACGCCGAAAGTGATGGCGAGCCCGATCGCGGCCAGCAGCAGCACCGAGCCGAGCGACAGCCCGTACCAAGCGTTCTGCACCATCGACCACAGCGACAGATTGCGCTCGATTGCCGCTTTGGCACTTGCGATGCCGCTCGCCACCGCCGCGCTCTGCTCGCCCGGCACGCCGATCAGGAGCGCCATCGCCTCCTGATCGCCGCGGGCCTTGAGGGTGGCGATGGCGTCGAGCTTGTCGACGTCGGAGGCGTCCTGCTTGAACAGCAGGATCGACGCGCGCGCCTCGGCGAAGGCCTGTCTGGCGGCGGCGTTCTTTTCGGCCTTCAACGCCGTCTCGACGGTCGGCAGCATGGTCTCGTCGTGGGTCTTGAACACCGACTGCGCCGCCTGGATGCGCTTGTTCAGGTCCGGCGACAGCAGCGTCAAGCCCGCCATCGCGCCCGACACGGCGCGGCGCAGCTTGTTGTTGAGGCGGACCGCCTCGGCCCTCGCCGGCAACGCGGCGACGGTTTCGCCGGTCACCGCATTGCTGATCTTGCCGTCGTCGGCCTTGATGAACACGGTCTTCGCGTCGGTGTCGGCGAACAATCGTCCGTCCTGCAATGCGACGATGATGGTGGCGGCGCGCGGATTGCCGCTCGCGACCAGCTTCCCGATCGCCTCCTCGGTGTCGGAGAACGAGCCCGCGGAAAACTGCGCCACGGCGTCCTCATAGGGACCGGCCAGCGCCGGCTGGGGCGCGAGATGGACGACAGCGAGTGCGACGGCGGCGAACAACAGGCGCGACAGCAAGGCGCGCAGCAAACGGATCAGCGGCACTGAAATGTCCCGACAAGGATGAAGGTGCGGTGCGTAGCTTCGAAGGCGGAGAGGGCGGCGCGCAACCGGCGTCGTCGCCCTCTCCTGTTGGGACGTCAGCGGGTGATCAGGCGCCCTATCAGGTGCCTGATCAAGTGCCTGATCAAGTGCCTTGGCCGCCGCACTTCTTGGTCACGGTGTTGTAGTTGCCGCACTTCAGCGTCACCCAATCGCCGATCAGGTCCTTGGAGCCGTCAAGTTCCTTGGACCAGGCGTCGCCCGGCACCAGACCCGGGGTCTTCCAGACCACGTCGAACTGACCGTCGCCCTTGATCTCGCCGATGAACACCGGCTTGGTGATGTGATGGTTCGGCAGCATTTCCGAGACGCCGCCGGTCAGGTTCGGCGCCTTGGTGCCCGGCAGCGCATCGATCACCTTGTCGGCCTCGACCGACTTGGCCTTTTCGACCGCCTTGACCCACATGTCGAAGCCGATCACATGGGCTTCCATCGGGTCGTTGGTCACGCGCTTGGGGTTCTTGGTGTAGGCCTGCCAAGCCTTGATGAACTCGGCGTTCTTCGGGTCCTTGATCGACTGGAAGTAGTTCCACGCGGCGAGATGGCCGAGCAGCGGCTTGGTGTCGATGCCGGCGAGCTCTTCTTCGCCGACCGAGAACGCCACCACCGGAATGTCGGTGGCCTTGATGCCCTGGTTGCCGAGTTCCTTGTAGAACGGCACGTTGGCGTCGCCATTGATGGTCGACACCACCGCGGTCTTCTTGCCCGCCGAACCGAACTTCTTGATGTCGGCGACGATGGTCTGCCAGTCGCTGTGACCGAACGGGGTGTAGTTGATCATGATGTCTTCGGACTTGACGCCCTTCGACTTCAGATAGGCTTCCAGAATCTTATTGGTGGTGCGGGGATAGACGTAGTCGGTGCCGGCCAGAACCCAGCGCTGCACCTTCTCTTCCTTGGCGAGATAGTCGACCGCCGGGATCGCCTGCTGGTTCGGCGCGGCGCCGGTGTAGAACACGTTGCGCTCGCTCTCCTCGCCCTCGTACTGCACGGGATAGAACAGGATCGAGTTCAGTTCCTTGAACACCGGCAGCACCGATTTGCGCGAAACCGAGGTCCAGCAGCCGAACACCACGGAGACCTTGTCCTTGGTGATCAGTTCGCGCGCCTTCTCGGCGAATAGCGGCCAGTTCGACGCCGGGTCGACCACGACCGCCTCGAGCTTCTTGCCGAGCACGCCGCCCTTCTTGTTCTGCTCGTCGATCAGGAACAGCACGGTGTCCTTCAAGGTGGTTTCGCTGATTGCCATGGTGCCGGACAGAGAGTGCAGAACGCCGACCTTAATGGTGTCGTCGGCAGCTTTCGCGGGCGCAAAGGTCGACAGGCCGATCGCCAGACCGGCGGCGGCGGCCAGCCAGCTGCGACGGCTCATTGGCGTCCTGATTTGAGATTTGGATTCGATACGCATGCGTTGTCATCTCCCTGACGCAGAATGATGTCCGACCACACGGCCGTCTGCGGCAAAGGAATCGCAAGAAGTGTGCCATGCCCGCGAAGGCACTTAACTAACTGATAGAAAAAGGATAACGAGCGTTACTCGAAAAGCGCACCAGACCTACCTGCTTAAAATATGTGCGCTGGATTTGCATCGACGTTGGACACGCAGCCCACGCCGTAGGCAGCGAAATCGCGACTGACGAGAAACTGTCCGGCATATGCGTTGATGCGGCGATGCACTTCGTCCTTGAAAGCGCCGCTTTGATGTTCCATATATGTTTCAAGACCTTGAGAATCATCAGGTCGCCGCGAGCCGCGTGTTCTGATCCCCGCGTTCTCGATATCGTACATTTCGATATCGGATAGCGGTCTCTGGCTCGTCTTTCAGCCGATTAGAGCCGACGCTCCAAACACGCGAGCGTCCCGGTTTGTGCGCGCACCCGACGGAATTCGTCGGGCGCTTGCTTTCACAATGGAAAGAACCAATCTTTTGACCTCGTTTCAGGATTTCGGCCTCGCCGATCCCATCTCCCGTGCGCTTCAGGAAGAAAACTACACCATCCCCACGCCGATCCAGGCGCAGACCATTCCTCTCGCCCTCGCCGGCCGCGACGTCGTCGGCATTGCCCAGACCGGCACCGGCAAGACCGCCTCTTTCGCGCTGCCGATCCTGCACCGCATCCTCGCGGACCGCATCAAGCCGCAGCCGAAGAACTGCCGCGTTCTGGTGCTGAGCCCGACCCGCGAACTCTCCGGGCAGATCCTCGACAGCTTCAACGCCTATGGCCGCCACATCCGCCTCAGCTCCACGCTGGCGATCGGCGGCGTGCCAATGGGCCGCCAGGTCCGCTCCCTGATGCAGGGCGTGGAAGTTCTGGTCGCAACCCCGGGCCGCCTGCTCGACCTCGTGCAGAGCAACGCGCTGCGGCTCGGCCAGGTCGAGTTCCTGGTGCTCGACGAAGCCGACCGTATGCTCGACATGGGCTTCATCAACGACATCCGGAAGATCGTCGCCAAGCTGCCGATCAAGCGCCAGACGCTGTTCTTCTCGGCCACCATGCCGAAGGACATCGCCGATCTCGCCGAGCAGATGCTGCGCGATCCGGCCCGTGTCGCAGTGACGCCGGTGGCGTCGACCGTGGAGCGCATCAACCAGCGCGTGATCCATCTCGATCACTCCGCCAAGCCGGCGATGCTCGCCCAGATCCTGCAGCAGGACGGGGTCAACCAGGCGCTGGTGTTCACGCGCACCAAGCATGGCGCCGACAAGGTGGTGAAGGGCCTGCAGCGCGCCGGCATCACCGCTGACGCCATCCACGGCAACAAGTCGCAGAACTATCGCGAGCGCGTGCTCGCGGCGTTCCGCACCGGTGAGCTGCGCACGCTGGTCGCGACCGATATCGCCGCGCGCGGCATCGACGTCGACGGCGTCTCGCACGTCGTCAATTTCGACCTGCCGAACATCCCCGAGACCTATGTCCACCGCATCGGCCGCACCGCGCGCGCCGGCGCCGAGGGCACCGCGATCTCGCTGTGCGCCGGGGGCGAAGAGGTCGGCTATCTGCGCGACATCGAGAAGCTGATCCGTGTCGCACTGCCGAAGGAAGACCATCGCACGCCGGGCGCCAAGCCGGCCCCGTCGACGGCGCCGCAACGCGGCGGCCAGCGCAACGGCGGCTCGCCCTATCCGGCCCGCGGCGGCGACGCTGCGCCCGGATCGAACGGCCCGCGGCGCCGACGTCGCGCCGGCGGCCCGACGACCGGACGCCATCCGGACGCCCGCCATCCCGAAGCCGCCCGCCACGAACCCGCGGCGCGGGCCCAGCACGGCGGCCAGGCTGAAGGCTTGCAGGGCGTCGCGTTTTTGCAGCGCAAAAATCGTCCCGCCCAAAAGACCACCACTCAACGACCGCAACGCTGATCAAGACCGATCTGGAGATCACGATGGCTAAAGAAGAGCTGATCCAGTTCGAAGGACTGGTGACCGAAATCCTTCCCGACGCGCGGTATCGTGTCCAGCTGGACGCCGGACACGAGATCGTTGCCTACACCGCAGGCAAGATGAAGAAGAATCGTATCAAGACGCTGGCCGGCGACCGGGTGACGATCGAGATGTCGCCCTACGATCTCGAGAAGGGCCGCCTGATCTTCCGGCACAAGGACGAGCGTCCGGGCGGGACCGGCGCGCCGCGCGGCGCGCCACCGCGGGGTCAGTTCCGGCGCAGGTAAGTCATCTACCGGATACCACACGACATGCGCTTTGCCGTTCCACGGCAAAGCGCCCTCCGTCAGGTTGCGGACCCGCCCCCCGTCCAAAAAATCACGCATGTCAGGATTGTTTTGAGCGCAGGCTTCGCATAATATCGGTTAATCGATTTTCGGCCGGACGACATTAGCTACTACCGGTACAGCCGGTTCAGACGCTGACGACCCTTCCAAAAATTCGATCTCACCAGCCCGCCTGGCAATCAAGTGGGCTCCGACCGTGTCTATATTGAGAAGGGACTACCCCCGTGAGCATGGGAACCGTGAAGTGGTTCAACGCGACCAAGGGCTACGGCTTCATCCAGCCGGATGATGGCGGTAACGACGTGTTCGTTCACATCAGCGCCGTCGAGCGCGCGGGCCTCGGCACGCTGCGCGAAGGCCAGAAGATCAGCTACGAAATCGTCGCCGATCGCCGTTCTGGCAAGTCGTCCGCCGACAATCTGCGCGCTGCCAGCTAAGCAGATCGTCTGGTTGAGGATACCGAGGCCGCGCAGACCGCGCGGCCTTTTTTTGTTGGTGATGCCAGATCAGCGGGTCTGATGCCGAGACGGCTCGACCGGCGCAATCGCGCAGCGGCGCAAACCCACTTCCATCAGATCATAACGTCGGACAAATTTGGGTGTCGTACAGTACGCAGAGCGACTGGCGCGGCCGGGTGTACGATGCATCGGCCAGCTTGACTCCGGTTTTCGCCAAAAAATAACCGACCGCAGGCGTATACTGATAGTTCACTTCGCTCAGGATCAGATAGGTGTCCTTGACCTTGAGCCCGTCCGGGAGTGTGGTCACCGTATCGCCCGGCTTGCGCGACGAAACTTCGATCGTCGCGACAGGCTTGTTGTTGCCGCTTTTCGCAACCTTTGCCAACTTGCTCCATTGCACCTTGGCCACCCCGGCGTTGTTCACGTAGATTTCGGAAATCGTCGCCTCCGCGGTATCCGTCGGATAGGGCGCCAGCACGCCATAGCTCGCCAGGAACACGTTCGGCAAATCTTTGTCCGTGACCGAGGTCGCCTGCGATACAAGGTCCGACAGGGTGCGGGACACCAGCGTCACCTTGCGGTCGACCGCGACCCACGTGGAAATTTCGACCGTGGCAAAGAACATCAGCAACATCAGCGGGACGATGAAGGCGAATTCCGTCGCCGCAAGGCCGCTGCGGTCTCTCGCCAGCCGCTCGCCGCAGCGGCGTGCATCGACCCAGATCTTTACCAGCGCTCTCATCGTCGATCCTAATTGCTGTAAGGCTCGTTGCGGAAAGCCGCCGTCGCGGTCAGCAGCCGCTTGCTGCCGGACAGATTGGCAACGTTGTAGCCGAGCCCGGTGACGAACAGCGGCCATTGATAAAACGCGCGCACCACTACGACGTCGCCGGCCTGTCCGGGGGCGTACTTCATGTTGTCGACGAAATTCTTGTTGGCGTCGATCGGCGGCGATATGTCCACTTTCGAGAAGTCAGTTCCGTAGCTCTGCACGTCGACGAAGACACCGCTGCAAGTGAACAATCCACCGAGCCGGCCGCAGACATCGTCGCGAAACTTGGACTGCGAAAAGGAACCGCCCTGCGCCTGTCCGGTGAGGATCAATCGCGCCGAGTCCTGGACCGCGGTCTCGAGCACCTGGCCGGCAAAGAACATCAGCGCGACTTCGATGATCGCGAACAGCAGGCCGAAGAAGATCGGCGCGATCAGCGCGAACTCGATCGCCGCCGATCCTCGTCGGTTGCGGCCGAACCGACGCATCAACACCGCAGCGCGCGAAACAAAGAACGACATCATTGGCGGGCTCTCGGCACCAAGCGGGTTTCTCTCGCCGGAACCCTAATCGAAACTGATTGTGGAAGTGTTTCGCCGGATCGAAACAAAGTCACTCGCGCCGTTGACGCCGGGTTAACCACGATCGCGACGCGGCACCGCCCCCGGCGCGCAACCGTGCGCCGACGCCGAGCCCCGTGAGGACCGACGGCTTGTCAGTTGCCCTTGGCGGCCGCGCCCGTCGCCTGGGTGTTGAGCGTGCCGGCTTGATCAATCGTCGATTTGAAGTAGCCCTCCGAGTCGCCGAGCGTGATCCGGCGCTGGCATACGGGCATACAGCTATAGGACTCGCGTTCGACGCCTCGATACACCGTGACGACGTTATCCATCGGGCCTTCGACCTGGATCAGCCGGTCGGCAATCACCGCTCCCTTGCGATCCATCGCGATCACATTGGTCGCGCCATATCCCTTTCCGGTGACCACGACCATGCCGCCGGGCTGCAACGTGACATCGGCAATCAGCGGATTGCCAACCACCAGCGTCGAGATGTTCTGCGGCAGCCTGATCAGCTTGGCCTGATCGACATTGACGGAAACCGTGTCTTCGCCCGCCGCCATCGCGGCCGACGACATCAGACCGATCACGAATGAAGAGACAACGAGCGCTGCGCGCACCGGGCGCGAGGGGCGGATCAACATACTTTACTCCGGGGCATCAACAGGCCGGCAAAAGCAGATACGCAGCGGAGCCGGCGCCCGACATGGCAAAGGTGCCGTTAATTGATGAATGAACCGCAAACACACACCATCGAATTCGAGACAGCCTGTCCGATCACGGCGCAACTCGCTCGAAACACGATCAAGATTGGTAACTGATTGCCGCGATCGCTAAAGTTTTCCGCAGTTTAATCCCGCATTTACCGTACCCAAGAAGTGGCCGGTGCCCCCGTGTTTCAGCAATCGAATTAACTGCGCTGCAATTTCCCGACCTTAGGGTGAGGCCATGGTCACGGTGCTGAGAACGCCGCCAAGACCACAGTTAGTTCGACAGCCACGTGTACATGGAGCTACCCCGATGAAGAACATCCTCGCACGTTTCGTTAAGGACGAGTCCGGCGCCACCGCGATCGAGTACGGCCTGATCGCCGCCGGCATCGCGCTGGCCATCATTGCCGCCGTCAACGGCCTCGGCACTGCCCTGAACGCCCGCTTCGGCAGCGTCTCGTCCCAGCTCAAGTAAGCGGCGCCTAAGCCTTCAATCAAGGCCTCGGCGAACCGGGGCCTTTTTTGATTCCCGCGGCGGCCGTCGATTGCGACTGATCCGAGAATCCTGTCATGCGTAAACTCGATCCTGCATCGGCGGCCGACGCGACAAGGCCTGAAATTCCGGAACTCGCGGCCCGACAGGCCGTGTGCGCAGCGCTTGCGCTCGGCATTCTGGCGATTGCGGCCCGTCTCGCGATGATCTGGTGAACGGCCGTCCGCGTTTTCCGATCGTTCACTTCTGCCGGCTAAGCTGACCGCTGGATTCGCATCAGATTTGCCCACCGTCCCGGCGAGATTCGATCATGGTCGCTGACCTCCTGCGCTTGTCGCTGTTCCCGGCCCTGATGGCTTTCGCGGCGGCGAGCGATTTGTTCACCATGACGATTTCCAACCGGGTCTCGCTGCTGCTGGTGGCGGGGTTCATCGTGCTCGCCCCGCTCACCGGAATGGGCCTCTATGAGATCGCGTCCCATTTTGGCGCAGGCCTCGCCGTGCTGGCGGTCGCGTTCGGATGCTTCGCGATGGGCTGGGTCGGCGGCGGCGACGCAAAGGTCGCGGCGGCCGCGGCGTTGTGGTTCGGCTTCGGCCATCTGCTCGACTATCTGGTCTATGCCTCGCTGTTCGGCGGCGCGCTGACGTTGCTGCTGCTGAGCTTTCGGCAATGGCCGCTGCCCTACCAGCTCGCCGGCCAAGGCTGGCTGATGCGTCTCCACGCCAAGGAGACGGGCATCCCGTACGGCATTGCGCTGGCGATGGGCGCCCTTGCGGTTTATCCGCAGACTGAATGGATTCAGGCGGTCGATCTGGCGCGGTTCGCAGCGCATTGAAGCGCGAGAAACAACGCGTTAACGCGATTTAGATACGCCTCATTAACCATGCTTTGACGAATAGCTGTTCAACTCCCGGTACTGCGGCGGGGTGTATCGCCGAGTGATCCGGGAAGTAAAGCGTATGAACACCGCGCGCATCGTCGTCCTGACCATTGCTATCGGCGCTGGCGCCGTTGCCGCCTATCTGGCGAGTGGCGGCGGCAACCAGGAGGCCGCCGGTCCGGCCGCGCCCGTCGCAGAATTGCCGACCGTCGAAGTGCTGGTTGCGAAATCCGATATTCCGCTCGGCCAGCCGGTCGGGCCTGGCGACATGCAGTGGCAGACCTGGCCGGCAGCAACCGCGAGCGCCAACTTCATTCGCCGCAACGAGCGCCCCGAAGCGACCACACAGCTGGCAGGTTCGATCGCGCGGTCGCAATTCATCGCCGGCGAGCCGATCCGCGAACAGAAGCTGGTCAAGGCGAACGGCTCCGGCTTCATGGCTGCGATCCTTCCGACCGGAATGCGCGCGGTCTCGACGGAGATCTCGCCGGAGACCGGCGCAGGCGGCTTCATCCTGCCGAACGACAGGGTCGACGTCATCCTGTCGAAGCGCGACAAGAATCCCGACCGCGCCAGCAGCGGCGGCGACGTGGTCAACTCTGAAACCATCCTGAGCAACGTGCGTGTTCTCGCGATCGATCAGGCGATCGAGGAGAAGAACGGGCAGAAGGTGGTGGTCGGCAAGACCGCCACGCTCGAACTGAAGCCCGAACAGGCGGAATTCCTGGCACGCGCGCGGCAGAGCGGCACGCTGTCGCTCGCGCTTCGCAGCCTCGTCGATGCCAACGCTCCGACCGGGATCGAGGAGATCGGCGGCAAACGCGACAGCGTCAACGTCGTTCGCTACGGCGTTTCTACGCCAACGACGATGCAGAAGTGATCAGAGGTCGGATATGAGCTACGGCGCCAATCACCGATTCATCCGGACTCTGAAAGGCACGGCGATGGCGTTGTCCGCCGTCGTCGCGCTGACGCTGTTTCCGACCTTGGCGCCGGTGCAGGCCAGCGACTATCGCGACACGCCGGCTCGGATGGGCAACTCCGGCCTCAATGCGCGGCCGCTCGCGCTCGGCATCGGCAAGTCGGTCGTGATCGATCTGCCGCGCGACATCAAGGATGTGCTCGTCGCCGATCCGAAGATCGCCAACGCGGTGGTGCGTTCGGCGCAGCGCGCCTACATCATCGGCGCCGCCGTCGGCCAGACCAACATCGTGTTCTTCGACTCCACCGGCCAGCAGATCGCCGCCTACGACATCGCGGTGACCCGCGACCTCAACGGCATCCGCACCGCGCTGCGGCAGTCGATCCCCAATGCGGACATCCAGGTCGAGGGCCTCGGCGACGGCGTGATGCTGATAGGGTCGGTGGCGACACCGATCGAGGCGCAGCAGGCCGCCGATCTCGCCGCGCGGCTGGCAGGTGACGCGAGCAAAGTCGTTAACAACATCGCGGTCCGCGGCCGCGACCAGGTGATGCTGAAGATCACCGTGGCCGAGGTGCAGCGCGACATCGTCAAGCAGCTCGGCGTCGATCTCACCGCCAGCATGAACTACGGCACCTCCGTGGTGAAGTTCAGCAACACCAATCCGTTCACCCAGTCCGGTGGGCCGCTGGTGGCGAACAACGCGCTGACGACATCGTTCGGCTCGGGGCCGTCAGTGTCAGCGACGCTGCGCGCGATGGAGAGCGCCGGGGTCGTGCGGACGCTGGCCGAACCGAACCTCACGGCGATCTCCGGTGAACCGGCGAGCTTCCTCGCCGGTGGCGAGTTTCCGGTGCCGAGCGGCGTAACCTGCACCAACAGCCTTTGCACGCCGTCGGTGACGTTCAAGAAGTTCGGTGTTCTGCTCAACTTTACCCCGGTGGTTTTGACCGAGGGCCGGATCAGCCTGAAGGTCTCGACCGAAGTCTCCGAGGTCTCGAGCGACAACTCGATCGTCATCGGCGGCCTGTCGGTGCCCTCGATCAAGACCCGCCGTATCGAAAGCACGGTGGAAATCCCGTCCGGCGGTTCGCTGGCGATGGCAGGTTTGATCCAGGAACAGACCAAGCAGGCGATCAACGGCCTGCCCGGCATGACCCAACTCCCGATCCTCGGCACCCTGTTCCGCAGCCGCGACTACATCAACCGGCAGACCGAACTGATGGTAATGGTGACGCCCTATGTGGTGCGCGCGGTGGCGCAGAAGGATCTGTCGCGGCCCGACGACGGCTTCGCCGACGCCTCCGATCCACAGTCGGATCTGCTCGGCAATATCAACCGGATCTACGGCGTCCCCGGACGCACCGGGCCCGCACAAACCTACCGGGGCCGGTTCGGCTTTATCACCGACTGAGCGGGACGAGGACAGCACGATGACATCCATGAAACCCGCCCGCGCAACCCGCGGCCTCGTCTTCGGGGCCGCGTTGACCTGTGTGTCGCTGTCGCTGGGCGCCTGCACCCACACCCGCGGCGCCGGCGACGACGTGACCGCGAGCATTTCAACCGACTACCGACAGCGCCACCCGATCGCGATCCAGGAAGGCGATCACACCGTCGTGGTGTTCGTCGGCAACGGTCGCGGCGGCCTGACGACGACGCAGCGCGCCGATGTCGCCGCGTTCGGGCAAGGTTGGCTGCGCGAAGGTACCGGCTCGATCATCGCCGAAGTACCCGCGGATACGCCGAACGCGCGCGCCGCCGGGGAAACGCTGCGGGAGATCCAGTCGCTGCTGGCCGCCGGCGGCGTGCCGCAGCGGGGTGTCATCGTCAAGCCCTATCGTCCGACCGATCCGCGCGCCTTCGCGGCGATCCGCCTGATCTACCCGAAAGTCTCCGCCGTCGCCGGCCCCTGCGGGCTGTGGCCCGAGGACATCGGCCCGTCGATCAAGAACAAGGGCTATCTGGACAACAAGCCTTACTGGAATTTCGGCTGCGCCTACCAGCGCAACCTCGCAGCCATGGTCGAGAATCCGTCGGATCTGGTGCAGCCGCGTCCGGAGACGCCGCCTTACGCCGCGCGGCGTGCGACCACCTTCGAGGCCTATCGGACCACCAAGCCCGAGTCTACCGACAAGGCTAAAGTGAGTAACGTCGGACCATGATCAGCTACGCACGCCAGAACCAGGAAGAGCCCGCGGCCGGCGCCTCGTCGTCCGCCACGACGCAGGACGAGCACATCGCGCCGGCGCCGCGTGTATCAGTGCAGGCGTTCTGCGAATCGGTCGAGACCGCGGCGGCCGTGCAGGCCGCCGGCGAAGACCGCCGTCTCACCAAGGCGCATCTGAAGATCCAGATGGGCGGCATGATCGCGGCGATCGAAGCCTATCGCTCGGCGCCGACCCCGAACGTCATCATCCTCGAGACCGATCCGCGCAACGACGTGCTCGCCGGCCTCGATCAGCTCGCCACGGTCTGCGACCCGGGCACCCGCGTCATCGTGATCGGCAAGGTCAACGACGTCACGCTGTATCGCGAGTTGGTTCGCCGCGGCGTCAGCGACTACGCGATCGCGCCGGTCGATCCGATCGACGTCGTGCGCTCGATCTGCAATCTGTTTTCCGCACCGGAAGCCAAGGCCGTCGGCCGCATCATCGCGGTCGTCGGCGCCAAGGGCGGTGTCGGCGCCTCCACCATCGCGCACAACGTCGCCTGGGCGATCGCCCGCGATCTGGCGCTCGACTCGGTCGTCGCCGACCTCGACCTCGCTTTCGGCACCGCCGGCCTCGACTACAACCAGGACCCGCCGCAAGGCATCGCCGAGGCGGTGTTCTCGCCGGACCGCGTCGACACCGCCTTCGTCGATCGTCTGCTGTCGAAATGCACCGATCATCTCAGCCTGCTGGCCGCGCCGGCGACGCTGGATCGGGTCTATGATTTCGGCGCCGACGCGTTCGACTCGATCTTCGACACGCTCCGCGCGACGATGCCCTGCATCGTGCTCGACGTGCCACATCAATGGACCGGTTGGGCGAAACGCGCGCTGATCAATGCCGACGACATCCTGATCGTCGCCGCGCCTGACCTCGCCAATTTGCGCAATGCCAAGAATCTGTACGATCTGCTGAAGGCATCGCGGCCGAACGATCGACCGCCGCTGTACTGCCTGAACCAGGTCGGCGTGCCGAAGCGGCCCGAGATCAATGCCAGCGAGTTCGCCAAGGCGATCGAGAGTCAGCCGATCGTCAGCATCCCGTTCGATCCGCAGATGTTCGGTTCGGCCGCCAATAACGGGCAGATGATCGCGGAGATCGCGGCGTCTCACAAGACCACCGAGATGTTCCTGCAGATCGCCCAGCGACTGACGGGACGCGGTGAAGCCAAGAAGCCGAAAGGCGGCTTCCTGTCGCCGATTCTGGAGAAGCTGCGGGCCAGATAAGTCGCCCACTGGAGTAACGTCGTGTTCGGTAAGCGTAGCGGTTCAGATCAAGAGGTCCGTATTCCGAAGCCGGCCGGTCCGGCTCCGGAGCCGGCGGCGCGCGCGCCCGAGCCTTCCGCGAAGGTGGCGTCGCCTCCGCTCGCGCCGGCCCGCGCCGCGCCTCCGCCGATCGAGGCGCGCCGTTCCGATGTCTATTACCAGGTCAAGGCGACGATCTTCGGCGCACTGATCGAGGCGATCGATCTGGCGCAGCTCGCCAAGCTCGACGCTGAATCGGCGCGCGAGGAAATCCGCGACATCGTCAACGAAATCATCGCGATCAAGAACATCGTGATGTCGATCGCCGAGCAGGAAGAGCTGCTCGACGACATCTGCAACGACGTGCTCGGCTATGGACCGCTCGAACCGCTGCTGTCGCGCGACGACATCTCCGACATCATGGTCAACGGATCCGGCACGGTCTATATCGAAGTCGCGGGCCGGATCCAGCGCACCGGCATCCGCTTCCGCGACAACCAGCAGCTCCTCAACATCTGCCAGCGGATCGTCAGCCAGGTCGGCCGGCGCGTCGACGAATCCTCGCCGATCTGCGACGCTCGCCTCGCCGACGGCAGCCGCGTCAACGCCATCGTTCCGCCGCTGGCGATCGACGGCCCCGCACTCACCATTCGTAAGTTCAAGAAGGACAAGCTGACGCTCGACCAACTGGTCAAGTTCGGCGCGATCACGCCGGAGGGAGCGCAGATCCTGCAGATCATCGGCCGCTGCCGCGCCAACGTGCTGATCTCCGGCGGCACCGGCTCCGGCAAGACCACACTGCTGAACTGCCTCACCCAGTATATCGACGACGACGAACGCATCATCACCTGCGAAGACGCGGCCGAACTGCAACTGCAGCAGCCGCACGTGGTCCGCCTCGAAACCCGTCCGCCGAACATCGAAGGCGAAGGCCAGGTCACGATGCGCGAACTGGTGCGCAACTGCCTGCGTATGCGGCCGGAGCGGATCATCGTCGGCGAAGTCCGCGGGCCCGAGGCGTTCGACCTGTTGCAGGCGATGAACACCGGCCACGACGGCTCGATGGGCACGCTGCACGCCAACAACCCGCGCGAGGCGCTGTCACGATGCGAATCGATGATCACGATGGGCGGCTTCTCGCTGCCCTCGCGCACCATCCGCGAGATGATCTGCGCCTCGATCGATGTGGTGATCCAGGCCGCGCGCCTGCGCGACGGTTCGCGCCGCATCACCCACATCACCGAAGTGATCGGGATGGAAGGCGACACCATCATCACCCAGGATTTGTTCATCTACGACATGGTCGGTGAGGACGTGAACGGCAACATCATCGGCCGCCATCGCTCCACCGGCATCGGGCGCCCCAAATTCTGGGAGCGCGCGCGCTACTACGGCGAGGAGAAGCGGCTCGCCGCGGCGCTCGACGCCGCCGAAATCGAAGTCGACGTCTAAAAGGAGCGGAGACCATGCAGATGCAAGCGCTCTCGCTCGGGTTCTTTGCCGCCGTGGCCGTCGGGGGGCTGGCGTGGGTTTTCCTCTATCCGATGTTGTCCGGCGAAAAGCAGGCCGAAAAGCGCCGCTCGTCGGTCGCGCGCGTGACGCCCGCCGTGCGGCAGGTCGAAAGAACGCAGCGCTCGCGCCGCGAGCAGGTCGAAGGATCGCTGCGGGACATCGAGGCGCGTAAACAGAAGCAGAAGAACGTCGCACTGAGCACGCGGCTGACCCAGGCGGGGCTCGACTGGACACCGAAGAAATTCATCACAATTTCGGCGGTGCTCGGCGTGTTCGTGTTCGCCGTGACCATGCTGTTCGGCGGCGGACTGACGGCGGCGGCGGGGCTCGCCTTCGCCGCCGGCTTCGGCCTGCCCCGCTGGATGCTCGGCTTCCTGAAGAAGCGTCGGGAAAAGCGATTCCTCAACGCCCTGCCCGACGCCGTCGACGTGATCGTGCGCGGCATCAAGGCCGGCCTGCCGCTGTTCGACTCGATCAAGGTGGTGGCGGCGGACTCGCCTGAGCCTCTGAAGACCGAGTTCAACGCCATCATCGAGACCCAGACGATCGGCATGCCGATCGGCGAAGCCTGCGCGCGCCTCTATGACCGGATGCCCGTGCCGGAGGCCAACTTCTTCGGCATCGTCATCGCGATCCAGCAGAAATCCGGCGGCAATCTGTCGGAAGCGCTCGGCAATTTGTCGAAGGTGCTGCGCGATCGCAAGCGGATGGCCGAGAAAATCCAGGCGATGTCGATGGAGGCGAAGGCCTCGGCGGCGATCATCGGCTCGTTGCCGCCGATCGTGATGCTGCTGGTCTACATGTCGACGCCCGACTACATCGCGCTGCTGTGGACACATCCGACCGGCCGCCTGATGCTGGCCGGCTGCGTGGTGTGGATGGCGGCGGGAATTCTGGTGATGAAGAAGATGATCAATTTCGACTTCTGACGAGGTGACGCATGATCGATTTTCTCGTTGCGAAGCTGCACGACGCCCGCTTCATGACCATGTTTCTGGCGGCGATCGCTGCCAGCGCCACGGTCTACACGCTGGTCATACCGCTGTTCGTCGGCGAGACGTTGGCCAAGCGCATGAAGGCGGTCGGCAGCGAGCGTGAGCGGATCCGCCAGCGCGAGCGCGACCGTATAGCGAAGGCCGAACGTGTGTCGCTGCGGCAAGCGCCGAAGCAGTTCGTCGCCAAGGTCGTCGAGGATCTCAACCTCGGCAAATGGGTCGCCCAGGAAACCGCACGCGACAAGCTGGTGATGGCCGGCTATCGCGGCCAGGCGCCCTATGTCACCTTCCTTTTCTTCCGCATGGTGATGCCGATCGCGTTCGGCATCGCATCGGCCCTCTACGTCTTCCTGCTGTCGAACATGCAGCAATCGACCTCGATCAAGATCGGCATGTGCATCGCCGGCGTGTTTCTCGGTATGCAGGCGCCGATGCTGTTCCTGAAGAACGCCATCAGCAAGCGCCAACTCTCGATCAAGCGCGCCTTTCCCGACGCGCTCGACCTGCTGCTGATCTGCATCGAGTCCGGCATGTCGATCGAAGCCGCATTCCGCAAGGTCTCCATCGAAATCGGCACGCAGTCGATCCCGCTGGCGGAGGAGCTGACGCTGACGACGGCGGAGCTGTCCTATCTGCCCGACCGCAAGCAGGCCTACGAAAACCTCGCGATCCGCACTGGCCTCGAGGGCGTCAAGTCGGTCTGCCTGGCGCTGCAGCAATCGGAACGCTACGGCACGCCGCTCAGCCAGAGCCTCCGCGTGATGGCGCAGGAAAATCGCGACATGCGCATGAACGAGGCCGAGAAGAAGGCCGCCGCGCTGCCGCCCAAGCTGACGGTGCCGATGATCGTGTTCTTCCTGCCGGTGCTGTTCGTCGTGATCCTCGGGCCGACCGGGATCAGGGTTTCGGCAATGCAGTGATCGCCGCGCCGCAAGCCGCGGCGTCGCGCGATCAGGTTGCGGTGCCCTCGGAACCGCAAGGGCAATCTTGGAAACCGTGATCCCGGATGCGATGATCAGTGGCCGGAGGCCAATACGCCACGGCCGCGACCGCGGGTGTCGGTCTTGCCGTCCAGCATCTGCTTGAGATAGGCGACGTTGGCGGCCGCCTCCTCCGGCGGGAGATCAGCCTGCACGATGCTCTCCGCCTCGGCGAAGCGGCCTTGCAATCCGACGACCAGCGCCAGATTCTGCCGCACCCGCGCATCGGCACGACCGTTGGCATAGGCCTGCCGCAGCGTCTCCTCGGCTTTCGGCAATTCCTTGGTGAGCATGTAGGACAGGCCGAGATTGGAGAGCACGGAAGGCTCGCCCGGCGCGAGCTTCAACGCGCTGGCGTAATAGCGCCGCGCTTCGTCGCTGCGGCCGAGCTGATCGAGCGCCGTGCCCTGTACCGACAAAATTCGCCAATCCGGGTTGTCCGGACTATGCGCATGAGTCAGCGTGTCGAACGCCGCTTTGAAATTGCCGTTGTCGGCGAGCGCGCGGCCATAGGCAGCGAGCACGGTCTTGTTGCTGGGATTGGCCAGCGATGCCTTCTCCAGCATCGCCACCGCCTGAGCGCGCTGGCCGATGGCGCGCAGCGCCTGGCCATAAGCGAGAGCGGCGCCGGCATCCTTGGGATTGGCGCGATAGCGCTCGCCGGCGATCTCGGCGACGCGGTTCGGATCGGCCGGCGCCTCGGCCCGCGCGCCGAGCGCGCCGGTGATGCCGGACATCCCGGCGGTCTGGCAGCCGGCAAGCGCCGTCGCCAGGGCCGTGGTCACGGCCGCGGATGCGAGAAACCGGGCGAGACAAGACAGCTGGCGCATGGCAACTTTACTCACGAAGCCGACCGGAACGAACGAATACGGCTTCAGCAATAGAGCGTTAACCCTAATGTTGGGTTAATCAACGCGGCCCCGCCTCTCTCGCTTCGATTCGAAAGACCCTGCATGTCCTCGCTGCTCGCCACTGCCGCGGAACTGACCGCGATTCCGATTTCCTTCGTCACCAAATCCGGCTGGGAGGCGCTGTGCGCGACACTGCCGGAGGCCGCGCAGCGGTTCGCGCGCGCCAATGGCTACGGCGGCAAACCCGGACAATTCCTCGCGCTCCCGACGCCTGAAGGCGATGTGAGCCACGTTCTGTTTGGACTCGACGAGCCCGACGCGCGCGCTTGCGATCCGTTTCGCGCCGGGCAATTGCCGAGCCTGCTGCCGCCCGGCGTGTACCGCTTCGCCAATGCGCCGCACGACACCCGGCTCGCGGTGCTGGCGTTCGCGCTCGGCGCCTATAAATTCGGCCGCTATCGCAAGGCCGAGCCGCCGGCCGTCAAACTGGTCGTGCCGGAGGGCGTCGATGTCGCTGCGATCGAGCGCGCCGTCGCGGCCGCCACACTGGCGCGCGATCTGATCAACACGCCCTCGAACGATATGGGCCCGGCCGAACTCGCCGATGCCGCCCAGGCGCTGGCGCAGCGCTTCGACGGGACGTTCGACTGCATCGTGGGCGAGGAACTGACGAAGCAGAACTTTCCGCTGATCCACGCCGTCGGCATGGCGTCGGCGCGCGCGCCGCGGCTGATCGATATCGGCTGGGGCGACCCCTCGCATCCGAAGGTAACGCTGGTCGGCAAGGGGGTCTGCTTCGACACCGGCGGGCTTGATCTCAAGCCGTCGAGCGCGATGCTGATCATGAAGAAGGACATGGGCGGCGCCGCCAATGCGCTGGCGCTGGCCTCGATGGTGATGGACGCGAAGTTGAAGGTCCGGCTGCGGGTGCTGATCCCCGCGGTCGAGAACGCCGTCGCCGGCAATGCGATGCGGCCGCTCGACATCTTCCCGTCGCGCAAGGGCCCGACGGTGGAGATCGGCAACACCGACGCCGAGGGCCGGCTGGTGCTGGCCGACGCGCTGGCGCTCGCCGACGAGGAAGCGCCCGACCTCCTGATCGATCTCGGCACGCTGACCGGCGCCGCGCGCGTCGCGCTCGGACCCGATCTGCCGCCCTACTACACCAACGACGAGACGCTCGCGCTCGATCTGGCACGCTGCGCCAGGGCCGAGAACGATCCGCTGTGGCGGCTGCCGCTGTGGGCGCCTTACGATTCCTGGCTCGATTCCAAGGTCGCGAACATCAACAACGCGCCGTCCGGCGGCTTCGCCGGATCGATCACCTGCGCGCTGTTCCTGCAGCGCTTCGTCGAGGCGGCGAAGAGCTGGCTGCATGTCGACATCTACGGCTGGACGCCGAAGGCCAAGCCCGCGCGCCCCGAAGGCGGCGAGTGCCAGGCCGCGCGCGCGATCTTCGCGCTGCTGAGCGAACGCTATGGCTGATCCACGGTTGACCCCTGCGCGGCCGGACCTCGCCGCGAAGTATCTCGAAGGCCAGGTGACGGCGACGCGCTTCGTCGAGGGAGAAATCTTCGAGATCAGCTACGGCGTGGCGCCCATGCGGCGCGAGCCGTTTTCCGGCGCGATGCTGCAGACCGAGGCGCTGAAGGGCGAACGCGTCACCGTCTACGACCGCACCGAAGACGGCTGGGCGTGGGGCCAACTCGTCAGCGATGGCTATGTCGGTTGGCTGCCTGATCTTGCTCTGTACAAGCCCGGGGCGGAACCGACCCACACGGTGACGGCGCTGCGCACTTTCGCCTTCCCCGGCCCCTCGATCAAACTGCCGCCGGCGGAGACGCTGCCGCTCGGCGCGCGGCTTGCGGTCGTGCGCGAGGATGCGGGCTTCGCGGTGACGCAGGAAGGATGGTACGTGCCGCGCCGGCACGTCGCTGCCCTCGACATCTGGGAGCCCGATTTCGTCGCGGTCGCCGAGCGCTTCGTCGGCACGCCGTATCTGTGGGGCGGCCGCACCAGCCTCGGCATCGACTGCTCCGGCCTGGTGCAGACCGCGCTCGCTGCCTGCGGCATCGCTGCTCCGCGCGACAGCGACATGCAGGAGGTGGCGCTCGGCGCGTCGGTGCCGATCTCCGAACAGGCACAGCTTCGGCGCGGCGATCTGTTGTTCTGGAAGGGCCATGTTGCGATCGCGTGCGGTGCCGACAGCATCGTCCACGCCAACGCGTATCACATGGCCACCGCGATCGAGTCTGCGCGCGAGGCGATCGCGCGCATCGCGGCGAGCGGCAGCGGCAGCGAGCTGACGACGATCAGGCGGCTCGGTTGAAGACGTTCTGCAGCGCGCCGCGATTGAGCGCCAGCCATTGCAGCGCGCTGTAGAGCAGCGCGTTGGCGATCTCTCCGCTCTCGAGCGCCGCAAGCGCCGCGTCGATCGGGACGACGAACGGCTGGGTGTCCTCGTCCTCGTCGGCGACGCCGCCCCGCGACGGCACCACGGTGGAGTCGACAAATCCCGCGAAGAAGATGATCTGCTCGTCGGTGAAGCCGGGCGTCGCCAGCACGCTGTACAGCTCGACCAACCGGTTCGGCGCGATGCCGATTTCCTCGATGCATTCGCGCCGCGCAGCATCCACCGCCGCCTCGTCGGCCTCGACGCGCCCCGCAACGACCTCGACCATGTCGCCGCGCCCGGTGGCCAAGTGAGCCGGCAACCTGAACTGGCGGATCAGCACCACCGCGTCGCGCGCCAGATCGATCGGGATGACCGCTGCGACCCGGCTGGCGCGCAGCACATCCCGCCGCTGCAGCAGCGGCGGCTCGCCGTCGCGCCGCAGCGAGACTTCGTACCGCTCATAGGTCATGAAGCCCCGGCCGATCATCTCGGGCGCGGACACGGTGACATCGGCCTCGCGATCCGCGAGTTGATCAGTCCAGTCGATCTCACTCATCAGACACCTATTGCGCGGCGGTGCCGCCCGGAGCGGTTTCGAGCCGGAACGCGGCGGCAAACAGCGCCCGCGTATAGTCCGTCTTCGGGTGCTTGAACAGCTCCGCCGCTGGGCCTTCCTCCACGACCTTGCCCTGTTTCATCACGATCAGATGACTTGCGAGTGACGCGACGACCCGCAAATCGTGCGAGATGAACATGTAAGTAAGATCGCGCTTGCGCTGCAGCTCGCGCAACAGGTCGACCATCTGCGCCTGAAACAACATGTCGAGCGCGCTGGTCGGCTCGTCGAGCACGACGAAATTCGGCTCCAGCACCACCGCACGCGCGATGCTGATGCGCTGGCGCTGGCCGCCGGAGAATTCGTGCGGATAGCGGAAGCGCGTCGCCGGATCGAGACCGACCTCCTTCAGCGCCTTGATCACCCTCGCCTCGCGCTCTTCTTCCGACAGATGCGGCTGATGCACGCTGAGACCCTCGGCGATGATATCGCCGACCGACATGCGCGGGCTGAGCGCACCGAACGGATCCTGAAACACGATCTGCATGTCGCGGCGGAACGGCAGCATCTCCTTGAACTTCAGGCCCTGAATGTTGCTGCTGAGGAACACGATTGGTCCCTCGGAGGAAATCAGCCGCAACAGCGCCAGCCCGAGCGTGGTCTTGCCGGAGCCCGACTCGCCGACGACGCCGAGGGTTTCGCCCTTGCGCACCGCGAGCGTGACACCGTCGACCGCCTTGATGTGGCCCACCGTCTTGCGCATCAGGCCGCGCTTGATCGGAAACCAGACTTTCAGATCGTCGGTGGAGATCACCACCGGCGCGTCCGGCCGTGGCGGCGCCGGATCCGGCTTCGGCTCAGCGGCGAGCAGCGCCTTGGTGTAGGCGTGGGTCGGCGCGGTGAACACCTGCTCGACCGGCCCCTGCTCGACGATCTTGCCGTTGTTCATCACGCAGACGACGTCGGCGATGCGCCGCACGATGCCGAGATCGTGGGTGATGAACAATAGGCTCATGCCGAGCCGGGCGCGGATGTCGGCGAGCAGCGCCAGGATCTGCGCCTGCACGGTGACGTCGAGCGCGGTGGTCGGCTCGTCGGCGATCAAGAGATCAGGCTCGTTGGCGAGCGCCATCGCGATCATCACGCGCTGGCGCTGGCCGCCGGACAATTGGTGCGGATAGCTGGCGAGCCGCGTCTCCGGCTCGGGGATGCCGACCTGCGTCAGCAATTCCAGAATGCGCGCCCGCCCCTTGGCGCCGCGCGGGCCGCCGTGCAGTTGCAGGATCTCGCCGATCTGCGCCTCGATCGTGTGCAGCGGATTGAGCGAGGTCATCGGCTCCTGGAAGATGATCGAGATCTCGTTGCCGCGGATAGCGCGGATGTCGTTCTCCGACATGCCGAGCAGTTCGCGGCCCTTGAACCGGATCTGCCCGCTCGGATGCGACGCGGTCGGATACGGCAGCAACTTCAGGATCGACAGCGCGCTGACCGATTTGCCCGACCCGGACTCGCCGACCAATGCCACGCACTCGCCGCGCCTGATCTGATACGAGATGCGATCCACCGCGAGCGTGGTGCCGCTCTGCTGATGGAAGGCAACGGAGAGATCGGCGACGGAGAGCAAGGGCTGGTTGAGGGCGTCCATCACATCATATCCTGAATCAATTGAAGCAGACGACCGTCTTCGCGTCCAACGCGACTCAGACCCTCAGGAAGTTTCAGCCCACGATCAAATGATACAAAGGTATCGCACTTCGCATTCACTGCAGTGACGATGTGGATTGCATCTGGAAGCTTTGGCATGGAACGCTGCAAGTCGAACGAGGGACGCACCAGAAACTTCCTATAGTCAGCTGTCTCAATGAGAATCTCGCGCGTTACTGGAAGCAGGTCGAGTACTCCACTATGCAGCATCAGCGTGAAATAGCTCCGACGTTGCACCCCATTGGCTTTTGGAAGAACTTCAGCCAACGTGAATTCGCTAGTACATGCCATTTTTGCTCTTTGCCGGAGCACTCCAAAGAGTGAGTGGAGGTCGCGAGCAACCTCATCGACGCCCTCGATTGCATAAATCAAGGCGTTAGCATCGAAATAAATCCGTTGTGGCGCCTGCTGATTAGTCATCCCACGCATCACGATCGCGACGCAGATCGTCGTCGATCTCTTGGGCTGTCCTGAACGGTGGCACCCGAAGCGCCCAGATTTCCTCCAAACTCATCACTTTGTCCGGACGCTTTTCCTCCTCAACGATTGTGACAGTAACGGTCGATAAAGGGTCGACGCCTACGCGCAGATCCTCCGGCAGTTGTGAGGCCGGGTAGTGCTCGCGAATGATTCTATTCATTGGCAAACTCCTTTGGCCGGCAACCCTACCACATCCTCACCTGAACGTCTTGCGGGGGTCGAAGGCGTCACGGACGGCTTCGCCGACGAAGATCAGCAGCGACAGCATGATCGCGACCGCGAAGAAGCCGGTGAAGCCGAGCCACGGCGCCTGGACGTTGGCCTTGCCCTGCGCCAGCAATTCGCCGAGCGAGGGCGAGCCGGGCGGCAGGCCGAAGCCGAGGAAATCCAGCGCGGTCAACGTCATCACCGACGACGACACGATGAACGGCAGGAACGTCATGGTCGCGACCATCGCGTTCGGCAGCAGATGCCGCACCATGATCTTGGCGTTGGAGACGCCGAGCGCGCGCGCCGCCATGATGTATTCGAAATTGCGTCCGCGTAGAAACTCGGCGCGCACCAGACCGACCAGCGACACCCATGAGAACAGCAGCAGGATGCCGAGCAGAACAAAGAATCCGGGCACCAGCACCGAGGACAGGATCAACAACAGATACAGCGACGGAATCGCGGTCCAGACCTCGATGAAGCGCTGGAAGCCGAGATCGACCCAACCGCCGAAATAGCCCTGGATGCCGCCGGCGGCGACGCCGATCACCGAGGAAATGATCGTCAGGCTGAGACCGAACAGCACCGAGATGCGGAAGCCGTAGATCAGCCGGGCGACGACGTCGCGGCCCTGATCGTCCGTGCCGAGCCAGTTGTATTCGAGATCGCTGCAGCCCTTCACGCCCTTCTTGTCGACCACCGTCTTGCATTCCGCCTCGGTCAGCATCCAGGTCGGCTTCGACGGCGCGGGCGTCGGCAGATCGAGATTGTGCGTGCCGTAGGAATAGCGGATCGGCGCCCAGATCACCGTGCCGTTCTTGTCCGCGATCAGCTTCTGCAGGAACGGATCGCGATAATCGGCGGCGGTTTCGAAATCACCGCCGAACGTGGTCTCGGCATAGTTGACGACGGCCGGGAAGTAATAATGGCCGTCGAATTTAATCAGCAGCGGGCGATCATTGGCGATCAATTCGGCGAACAGTGACACCACGAACAGCACCAGGAAAAGCCAGAACGACCAGTAGCCGCGCCGGTTGGCCTTGAAATTCTGCCAGCGCCGCTTGTTCAGCGGCGAGAAGCCGAGGCGGTGGCGGGCAGGCGGCACCGCCTCGCCGAGCGGCGCCTGAATCGTGCTCTCGATCGGCTCGCGTGCGATCAGCGTCATCAGACTTCCCGCGCCTCGAAATCGATCCGCGGATCGATCCACATATAGGTGAGATCAGAGGCCAGATTGACCACGAGGCCGACCAGCGAAAAAATGAACAGCGTGCCGAACACCACCGGGTAATCGCGGTTCAGCACGCTTTCAAAGCCGAGCAGGCCGAGCCCGTCGAGCGAGAAGATGGTCTCGATCAACAGCGAGCCGGAAAAGAACGCGTGGATGAAAGCGCCCGGGAAGCCGGCGATCACGATCAGCATCGCGTTGCGGAAGATGTGGCCGTACAGCACCTGCGTTTCGCTACAGCCCTTGGCGCGGGCGGTCATCACATATTGCTTGCGGATCTCGTCCAGGAACGAGTTCTTTGTCAGCAGCGTCATGGTCGCGAAGGCGCCGAGCACCATCGCGGTCAGCGGCAGCGCCAGATGCCAGAAATAGTCAATGATCTTCCAGTACCAGGGGAACTGGCTCCAGCCGTCGGATGTCAGCCCGCGCAGCGGGAACCAGCTGAAGAACGATCCGCCGGCGAACAGGATGATCAGCAGGATCGCGAACAGGAAGCCCGGGATCGCAAATCCGACGATGATCACCGCCGATGTCCAGGTGTCGAACTTCGAGCCGTCCTTCACCGCCTTGCGGATGCCGAGCGGGATCGAGATCAGATAGGTCAGCAGCGTCATCCAGATCCCGAGCGACATCGAGACCGGCAGCTTCTCCTTGATCAATTGCAGCACGCTGACGTCGCGGAAGTAGCTCTTGCCGAAGTCGAACCGGGCGAAATTCCACAGCATGATCGCAAAGCGCTCGGGCGCCGGTTTGTCGAACCCGAACTGTTTCTCCAGGCTCTTGACGAATTCCGGGTCGAGCCCTTGCGCGCCGCGATATTTCGAATTGACCGCGTCGGCGGAGGCGCCAGCCTGCGGCCGTCCGCCGAAGTCGCCGCCGGACGACCCGGAGACGCGCGAGGCCGCGCCGGTGTCGGCGCCTGACAGCTGCGCGATCACCCGCTCGACCGGTCCGCCCGGCGCGAACTGCACCACAACGAAGGACACGAACAGAATGCCGAGCAGGGTCGGAAACATCAGCAGGATGCGGCGGGCGATATAGGCGGACATCTATTTTCCCTCGCCTTTGACGTCGCCGTCGGCGGCGGCCGCGGCTTTCGGCTCCGACCACCACAGATCCGGCGCGCCGACGCCGATATATTTCGGCAGGTTCGGCGGATGGCCGAACACGTCCCAATAGGCCAGCCGGTGCGAGGCGGAGTACCATTGCGGCACCCAATAGCGGCCGGCGCGGATCAGCCGGTCGAGCGCCCGCGCGGCGACAACCAGCTTCGCCCGGGTGTCGGCAGCGATCACCTGATCCATCATCGCATCGATCGCGGGATCGGCGATGCCGGCGAGATTGTTCGAGCCCTTGGTCGCGGCCGATTGCGACGAGAAGAAACTGCGCAGCGCATCGCCCGGCACGGTCGAGAAGCCGAAGCGCTCGATCGCCATATCGAAATCAAAATCGTCACGTCGGGCGCGAAACTGCACCGGGTCGACCAGCCGCAACGTCGCCTCGATCCCCAGGGTGCCGAGGTTCTTGATGAACGGCATGTGGTGCGGCTGGAACGACGGCTCGTCGAGCAGAAACTCGATCCGCATCGGCTCGCCCTGCGGCGTCAGCCGCTGGCGATCCTTGATCGCGAAGCCGGCCTCGGTCAGAAGCTGACCGCCTCTGCGCAGCAGCGCGCGGTCCTGTCCCGAGCCATCGGACGCCGGCGGCAGAAACGGCGCGCCGAACACCTCGTCCTGCACCTTGCCGCGGTACGGTGCGAGCAGCGCCAGTTCGTCGGGCGACGGCGGCCCCACCGCCATCAGATCGGAATTCTGGAACGGCGACACCGTGCGTTGATAGGCGCCGTACATGATGGTCTTGTTGGTCCATTCGAAATCGAACGCGCAGCCGATCGCCTCGCGCACCCGCGGGTCCTTGAACTTGTCGCGCCGCGTGTTGATGAACCAGCCCTGCGAGCCGGACGGGGTCCCGTCAGGAAGCTGCTCGCGCTTGACCCGGCCGTCATGGACCGCGGGGAAATCGTAGCGCGTACTCCAGATCCGCGAGGTGAACTCCTCGCGATACAGATAATTGCGACCGGAGAAGCCCTCGAAGGCGACGTCGCGATCGCGATAGAATTCGAACCGGACGGTGTCGAAATTGTTCGACCCGACATTGACCGGCAGCTTCGCGCCCCACCAGTCCTTGACGCGATCGAATGTGATGGAGCGGCCGGATTCGAAATGACCCACCTTGTAGGGCCCGCTGCCGAGCGGCACCTCCATGGTCGATTCGTCGAACGGCCGTTTCGCGTAGTAGGCCTCGGAGAACAGCGGCAGGGAGGCCGTGAACAGCGGTACGTCGCGACCGCGCTTCGGCGCGAACGTCACGACCAGCGTGGCGTCGTCGGTCGCTTCCGCCTTGATGAAGTCGCGCATCTGCTGGGTGATCAGCGGATGGCCCTTGGCCTTCAGGATGTTCAGCGAGAACGCGGCGTCTCGCGCGGTGAGCTTGCTGCCGTCGTGGAAGCGCGCCTCCGGGCGCATGGTGAAGCGATAGGTCAGACCGTCGCGAGAGATCGCCACCGACGACGCCGCGAGGCCGTACATCGCGTCGGGCTCGTCGCCGGCCCGCGCCATCAGCGTCGCGAAAGTGAGGCCCATGCCCTGAGCGCCATCGCCCTTCAGGACGTAGGCATTGAGCGAATTGAACGTGTGAAACGACTGGTTGAAGGCGCGCACCGACGGAATGGTCGAGAACAGCCCGCCCTTCGGCGCCCGAGGATTGACGTAGTCGAAATGCGGAAAATCGGCCCGGTACTTCAGGTCGCCGAAGGCGGACATGCCGTGGGCGACCGTCTCTCCCTCGGCCGCAGCCGCGGGGCGAAGATGCGCCGCGGCCAGCGCGCCGATTCCGAGGCCGAGCACATTGCGGCGGTTGAGCTGCACCATGCGCGGGCGCTTCCTCAAGAACGTCTGCCGATCTTGGCGGCCTTCTCGGCGTCGTACCACCACAGCATCGGCAGGCCGGAGCGCGCGTATTTAGGCAGATCGGCGTGGCTGAAGCGGTCCCAGCGGGCGTAGCGGATGAAGCCGTAGGTGAATTGCGGCACGACGTAGAAATTCCACAGCAGCACGCGGTCGAGCGCGCGGGTGGCGGCGACCAGCGTCGCGCGGTCCTTGGCGAAGATCACCTTGTCGATCAGCGCGTCGATCGCCGGGTTCTTGATGCCGATGGTGTTGCGCGAGCCGGGCTGATCGGCGGCCTGTGAACCCCAATAATCGCGCTGCTCGTTGCCGGGCGACAGCGACTGGCCCCACAGATCGGTGATGATGTCGAAATCGAAGGCGCGGATGCGGTTCTGATACTGAGCATCGTCGACGACGCGGATCGAGACGGTGACGCCGAGCCGCTCCAGCGACGGCTTATAGAACAGCGTGATGCGCTCGGCCGACGGATCCTGCACCAGCATCTCGACCGTGACCGGCTTGCCGGACGGGTCGACCAGCTTGCGATCCTTGATGTCGAAGCCGGCTTCCTTCACCAGCTTCATCGCCTCGCGCAGATTGGCGCGAACCGATTCCGGATTGCCGCCGACCGGATTGCTGTAGGGGGTGGTGAACAGCTCGGCCGGCACCTTGTCGCGCACGGTCTCGAGGATCGCGAGTTCGTCGCCCTGCGGCAACCCGCTGGAGGCGAGCTCGGTGCCTTCGAAGTAGCTGTTGATCCGCTTGTACTGGCTGTAGAACAGCTGCTTGTTCATTTCCTCGAAGTCGAACGCGTAGTTGAAGGCGCGCCGGATCCGGGCATCCTTGAACATGTCGCGACGGAGGTTGAGGACGAAGCCCTGCATCCGGCCGGAATCGTTGATCGGGAATTCCTCCTTGACCACCCGCTTGTCGGTGACCGCGGGGAAGTCGTAGGCCGTCGCCCATTGCTTGGCGGAGTTCTCGGCGATCCAGTCGGCCTGGTCGGCCTTGAAGGCTTCGAGCGCGACGGTGTTGTCGCGAAAGAATTCGAAGCGCAGCTCGTCGAAATTGTTCTCGCCGATGCGCACCGGCAGCTTCTCGCCCCAATAGTCCTTGACGCGCTCCAGCACGATCGCGCGGCCGGCGACGAATTCCTTGATCCGGTAGGGGCCGGAGCCGAGCGGCTTTTCCAGCGTGGTGGCGGAAATGTCGCGCGTGCGCCCGGCGCTGTCGACGCCTTCCCACCAATGCTTCGGCAGGATCATCAGTTCGCCGACAATGGTCGGCAATTCGCGATTGCCGGGCCCATCGAAGGTGAAGCGGATGTCGCGCTCGCCGGTCTTCTCGGCCTTGAGGACGTGGCGGTAATACGACGCGTAGCGCGGGCTGAATTTCTTCAGCGAGTCGAACGAAAAGATCACGTCATCAGCGGTCACCGGCTTGCCGTCGTGCCAGCGGGCGCCGGCGCGCAGCCGATACGCCACCCAGGAAAAATCGTCGGGATGGGTCGCGCTTTCGGCGAGCAGTCCGTAGACGACGCCGACCTCGTCCTGCGAGGCGGTCATCAGCGTCTCGTAGACGTAGCCGACCGCCGGCGCGATGTTGCCCTTCACCCCGGCGACCGCAATGTTGAAATTGTCGAAGGTGCCGAGCGAGATCTGGCGCGCCGCGCCGCCTTTGGGCGCATCCGGGTTGACGTAATCGAACCGCCTGAAATCGGGCGGGTACTTGACCTCGCCGAACAGCGACAGACCGTGCCGCCATGCCGGCCCACCCGCCGCGCCCTGCGCTGCGGCGGGGCCTGCCGCCAGCAGGCCGGAGCCGAGACCGAGGGCCGGGGTGGCAGCCGCCCATGCGCCGGCTTGCAGAAGATGTCGTCGGGTCAAATTCACGGTGTCGAATTCCTGTTGGCGTCGGGGCCCAGCACTCAAGCCGCAATATAAGGCGAGGATTCGGCCGATTATGCCGGATTTTCCAAACGATAGCACCCCGCGGCCGACTTCGTTGCGGCGAAACGTCCCGATCAGGACAGAGTGATGACGCGCACAAAAACGGCCGGGAAATCCCGGCCGTTGGTCGACGTGACGTGCTGAAGGGGCGGACCGCTATTTGGCGGCGGTCGGCAGCGCCTCGGGCTTATCGGAATTCTTGTTGAGGTAGGCGATCAGATCGGCGCGTTCACGCTCGTTGCCGATCCCGGCGAAGCCCATCGCGGTGCCCGGGATATAGCCCTTCGGGCTGGCGATGAACTTGTCGAGTTCTTCGAAGGTCCATTCGCCGCCCTTGGCCTTCATCGCCGCCGAGAAGTTGAAGCCGCGGCCTTCACCGCGCTTTTCGCCGACGATGCCGTAGAGATTGGGGCCGACGCGATTCGGGCCGTCCTTTTCGAAAGTGTGGCAGGCGGCGCATTTTTTGGCTGCGGCGGTGCCCTTCTCGACGGAGGCGGTCTGCAGCAGCTTCTCGATCGGCTCAGCGGCCGCGGCCGGCGCAGCGTCCTTGCCCTTGGCCGGCTCGGCTTCCTTCACGGCGATGGCGTAGCCCTGCTTCTCGACCTTGCCGGGCGCAAACACCGCCTGCGCGGCGAAGTTCGACAGCAGCAACACGAGGCAGGTCGCGAGAACTGCGCCGAGAATTTTGTTGAGCTCGAAGGAATCCATGATGCGCTCGCGTTTCCCGTCAGACTCGAGTCTGAATTGTTTATCGTTGGCATTCGCAAATAGATTTAGCTGTGATGAGATAACGGTTTGCCCCCGCTCTTGCAACCCGTATAAGTGTCGCTATCCGTGACCTTCCAACAGCCTGGTACCGCCCTGGTCGAGGCTCTCGGTCGGCCTGTTGTCCATTACACAGGACTGATCCCTGCACGCCCGATGACCACACCCCTCACGCTCGTTCTGATCCCCGCGCGAATGGCCGCGACGCGGTTGCCCGGCAAGCCTCTGCTCGATATCGGCGGCGTCCCGATGATCGTGCATGTGCTGCGGCGCGCGCTGGCGGCTTCGATCGGCCGGGTCGCGGTCGCGACCGATACGCCGGAGATCGCCGAGGCCGTGATCGCCCATGGCGGCGAGGTGGTGATGACCCGGGCCGACCACCCGTCCGGCTCGGACCGGATTCACGAGGCACTGCAGACTCTCGATCCGGAACGCAGGATCGAGACGGTGATCAATCTGCAGGGCGACTTCCCGACCATCCGGCCGGAGCAGATCGGCGCGGTGCTGGCGCCGCTGGCCGATCCGGCGGTCGATATCGCCACGCTCGCGGCCGAAATCCACACCGAGGAAGAGAGCACCAACCCGAACGTTGTGAAGGTGGTCGGCTCGCCGATCCGAAACAATTTGCTACGCGCGCTGTATTTCACCCGCGCCACCGCGCCCTATGGGGACGGGCCGCGCTATCATCATATCGGTCTCTACGCCTATCGCCGCGCCGCGCTGGAGCGCTTCGTGTCGCTGCCGCCCTCACCGCTCGAGCAGCGCGAGAAACTCGAACAATTGCGCGCGCTGGAGGCCGGGATGCGGATCGACGTCGGCATCGTCGACAGCGTGCCGCGCGGCGTCGACACCCCCGCGGATCTGGAAACCGCACGGCGGGCGCTCGGTTTCTGAGGCGATCGCCGATCCCCTCTGGCGAAAACCGCTGCGGCTGATAGAACGCGCGCCAACAGTTTGGAACCGATGACCAAGACCATGAAAATAGCATTTCAGGGCGAGCCCGGCGCCAACTCGCACATCGCGATCGGCGACGCCCACCCCAGCGCCGAAGCGCTGCCTTGCGCCACCTTCGAGGACGCGCTCGCCGCGATCTCCTCGGGTGAGGCCGATCTCGGCATGATCCCGATCGAGAACTCGGTCGCTGGCCGCGTCGCCGACATTCATCATCTGCTGCCGCAATCCGGCTTGTACATCGTCGGCGAATGGTTTCTGCCGATCCGGCATCAGCTGGTCGCCGTGCCGGGCGCGAAGCTCGAGGAGATCAGGACGGTCGAGAGCCACGTCCATGCACTCGGTCAGTGCCGTCGTATCATCCGCAAATTCGGCCTCCGGCCGATCGTCGCCGGCGACACCGCCGGTTCGGCGCGGATCGTCGCCGAGCGTGGCGACAAGAGTTGCGCGGCGATCTCGTCGCGGCTGGCGGCGAAGATCTACGGCCTCGACATTCTCGCCGAAGACATCGAGGACGAAACCCACAACACCACCCGCTTCGTGATGCTGGCGCGCGAGCCGCGCTGGGCGGCGCAGGGGTCGGGCGCGCTGGTCACCACTTTTGTATTCCGGGTGCGCAACCTGCCGGCCGCTCTGTACAAGGCGATGGGCGGTTTCGCGACCAACGGCGTCAACATGACCAAGCTGGAAAGCTACATGGTCGACGGCAACTTCTTCGCCACGCAGTTCTACGCCGATGTCGACGGCCACCCCGAAGACCGCAACCTCGCTTTCGCGCTCGACGAGCTGAAATTCTTCTCGCGCGAATTCCGCATCGTCGGCGTCTATCCGGGCCACCCGTTCCGGGCGACGTTTACCGAGCGCTGAGCGCGACTAATCGACTTGTGACATCCTGAGAGCCTGCCCCCGGACTTGATCCGGAGTGCGTGCCACTTGCGCGCCTTGAAGGATGGGCCGTGCAGCTGTTCGCGGCGGTTACTTGCCGCCGCATCCTTCGAGGCCGCCGAGTCGCGGCGGCGCCTCAGGATGACGATTTTGTCATACGTTGCACGGCTCGCACGTCCCGATAGCGGCGCTCACTACGCCGCAACCCTCTGCCGCTTGAACGCATCCGCGAGCAAACTATACGAGCGCTTGCGGGCGTCGTGATCGTGGGTCGCGGTGATCACCATCAACTCATCGGCCTGGCTGGCGCGGATCAGCGGCTGCAGCGCCTGCATCACCGTCGACGGGCTGCCGACGAACAGCCGCGAGCGGTTGCGCACGATCGAGGCGCGGTCGGCGTCGGTCAACGGATAGGCCTGCGCCTCCTCGACGCTCGGCAGCGGCACGTAGCGACCGCGATCGCGCAGCAGCCGGCTGACGTCCATCGAGAGCGCGAGCCGCTCGGCCTCTTCGTCGGTGTCGGCGAGCACCGCCGCCACAGCGAGAATGCCGTGCGGCGTGCTACGCCAGCGGGTCGGCCGGAAACTGGCGCGATAATGCGTCAGCGCTTCGGCGGCGTCGTAGGACGCGAAGTGGTGCGCGAACGCGAAGCCCATCCCGACCTGAGCGGCGAGTTCCGAGCTGTAGTCGCTCGAGCCGAGCAGCCAGATCGGCGGCAGCGGCGCGTCATCCGGCATCGCCACGACGTTGTTGTAGGGATGGCCGGCCGGGAAGCCGCGAGTCTCCCACAGCGTCAGTTCCTGCAGCCGCTCGAGGAAATCGTCGCCCTCGCGGACATCGAGCCGGCGCCGCAGCGCATGGGCGGTGGCCTGATCGGTGCCCGGCGCGCGGCCGATGCCGAGATCGATGCGGCCGGGGAACAGCGCCTCCAGCATCTTGAAGCGCTCGGCGACCATCAGCGGCGCGTGGTTCGGCAACATCACGCCGCCGGAACCGACGCGGATGCGCTCGGTCACCGCAGCGATCTGCCCGATCATGATCTCCGGCGCCGGGCTCGCGACCGACGGCAGATTATGGTGTTCGGCCAGCCAATAACGGACATAGCCGAGTTTGTCGGCATGCCGGGCGAGGTCGATCGAGTTGCGCAAGGCCGCCGCCGGCGGCGTGCCGGTGGTGACGACGGAAAGATCGAGGATGGAGAGCGGTAACATCCCATTAAGCTAGTGCTCAACCGAAGGTCGCGCAAAGGTAATTGGCTAGGAAATTCGCCGTAGAGGGTAGCTACGGTTTGCCGGTGGGCAAACCTCGGGGAGGCCCGAGGTCACCCACTCCACCATCGAGGGAAGGATGCGGAATATTCCAACTTTTCGAGCACATTCTGCGGTAAATTCCTACGAAATGCCCCAGAATGATTGCCTTCCTGCCCACGATCTTTGAGACAACATCAATATTTCTGACGTTGAATTGCGCTGATGGGCAATTTCCCATCGTCATTTCATCCTGAGTGGGCTGGATTGGCAGAACCGATCAGCTTAATTTGTGCAGCCAGGCTGACCGCCTCGCGCCCCAGCGCGGCCGGCGGAAGCGACGACTGCGTCCGGCCTTCGACCTTCCAGTGTGGATGACGTGATATGAGCGACGTGCTGCAGCACATTCCGGCGATCTCCTTCGAGTTCTTTCCGCCGAAGACCGACGAGATGGAGCGTACTCTGTGGCAGGCGATCAGCCGGCTCGCGCCGCTGACGCCCCGCTTCGTCTCGGTCACCTACGGCGCCGGCGGCTCGACGCGCGAGCGCACCCACTCGACCATCGCCCGCATCCTGCGCGAAACCCATCTCACGCCGGCGGCCCACCTCACCTGCGTCGACGCGCCTTGCGCGGATGTCGACGAAGTGGTCGAGCGCTACTACGACATCGGCGTCCGCCACATCGTCGCATTGCGCGGCGATCCGTCGAGCGGACTCGGCGGCGCCTACACGCCGCATCCGCAGGGCTATCGCAGCTCCGCCGATCTGGTCGCCTCGATCAAGCGCCGGCATCCCGATATCGAGGTGACGGTGTCGGCCTATCCCGAGAAACATCCGGAAAGCACCGGCTTCGACGCCGACCTCGACATGCTGAAAGCCAAGGTCGACGCCGGCGCGACCCGCGCCATCACCCAGTTTTTCTTCGACAACGATCTGTACTTCCGCTACCTCGATCGCGTCCGCGCCCGGGGCATCGACATTCCGATCGTGCCCGGCATCCTGCCGGTGCAGAACTTCAAGCAGGCCTCGAACTTCGCCACGCGCGCCGGCGCCAGCGTGCCGGACTGGCTGGCAAAGCAGTTCGAAGGGCTCGACGACGATCCCGACACCCGCAAGCTGGTGGCGGCGACGGTCGCCGCCGGCCAGGTGCACAAGCTCGCCAAGCACGGCGTCGACACCTTCCACTTCTACACGATGAACCGCGCGGACCTGGTGTTCGCGATCAGCCATCTGCTCGGCCTTCGGCCGCAGGCCGCACAGAAAGCCGCGTGAATTCATGACCAAGCCGATCTCTCCGAAGCGGACCGAACTGCTGGCGCTGGCCGCCGAGCGCATCCTCGTGCTGGACGGCGCGATGGGCACGATGATCCAGCAATTGCAGTTCGACGAAGCTGCGTTCCGCGGCGACCGCTACAAGGATTTCCACCGTGACCTGCGCGGCAACAACGACCTGCTGATCCTGACCCAACCGCAGGCGATCGAGGACATCCACGCCGCCTACCTGCGCGCCGGCGCCGACATCGTCGCGACCAACACCTTCTCCTCGACCTCGATCGCGCAGGCCGATTACGACCTGTCCGAGATCGCCTACGAGATGAGTTTCGAGGGCGCCCGCCTCGCCCGCAACGCCGCCGCAACAGTGGCAGCCGAGGACGGCAAACCCCGCTTCGTCGCGGGCGCGATCGGCCCGACCAACCGCACCGCCTCGATTTCGCCGGACGTCGCCAATCCGGGCTATCGCGCGGTGACCTTCGACGATCTGCGGATCGCCTATGGCGAGCAGATCAACGGCCTGCTCGACGGCGGCGCCGATCTGTTGCTGCTCGAAACCATCTTCGACACGCTCAACGCCAAGGCGGCGCTCTACGCCATCGCCGAAATCACCGAAGCGCGCGGCATTGACGTGCCGGTGATGATCTCCGGCACCATCACCGACAAATCCGGCCGCCTGCTCTCAGGGCAAATGCCGGAAGCCTTCTGGAATTCGGTGCGGCACGCCAGGCCGATCACGATCGGCTTCAACTGCGCCCTCGGCGCCGAGGACATGCGCGCGCATGTCGCCGATCTCAGCCGCGTCGCCGACGCGCTGGTCTGCGCCTACCCGAACGCCGGCCTGCCCAACGAATTCGGCCAGTACGACGAGACGCCGGCGCAGATGGCGCGCATCGTCGGCGAATTCGCCCGCGACGGCCTCGTCAACATCGTCGGCGGCTGCTGCGGCACCACGCCGGACCACATCGCCGCGATCGCGCAGGCGGTCGCCCCGCACAAACCGCGCGTCGTGCCGGAGATCGCGCCGCGGCTGCGGCTGTCCGGACTCGAGCCGTTCGAACTGACCCCCGACATTCCCTTCGTCAATGTCGGCGAGCGCACCAACGTCACCGGCTCGGCGAAATTCCGCAAGCTGATCACCGCCGGCGACTACGCCGCCGCGCTGCAGGTCGCGCGCGACCAGGTCGAGAACGGCGCGCAGATCATCGACGTCAACATGGACGAAGGGCTGCTCGATTCCGAAGCCGCGATGGTGACCTTCCTCAATCTCGTCGCCGCCGAACCGGACATCGCCAAGGTGCCGGTGATGGTCGATAGTTCGAAATTCGCGGTGATCGAGGCCGGGCTGAAGTGCCTGCAGGGCAAGCCGGTGGTCAACTCGATCTCGCTGAAGGAAGGCGAAGAGAAATTCCTGCACGAGGCCAATATCGCGCGCCGCCATGGCGCCGCGGTGGTGGTGATGGCGTTCGACGAAAAGGGCCAGGCGGACACCTACGCGCGCAAGACCGAGATCTGCAAGCGCGCTTACGATATTCTGGTCGATCAGATCGGTTTCCCGCCGGAAGACATCATTTTCGACCCGAACATTTTCGCGATCGCGACCGGGCTCGAAGAGCATAACAACTACGGCGTCGACTTCATCGAGGCGACGCGCTGGATCCGCAAGAACCTGCCGCACGCGCATGTCTCGGGAGGCGTCTCCAACCTGTCGTTCTCGTTCCGCGGCAACGAGCCGGTGCGCGAGGCGATGCATTCGGTGTTCCTGTATCACGCCATCAAGGCCGGCATGGACATGGGCATCGTCAATGCCGGGCAGATGATCGTCTATGACGACATCGACGCCGAACTGCGCCAGGTCTGCGAGGACGTCATCCTCAACCGCGATCCGGGCGCGTCCGAGCGGTTGCTCGCGCTCGCCGAGAAATATCGCGGCCAGGGCAAGGCGGCGAAGGAGCAGGACCTCGCCTGGCGCGGCTGGCCGGTGGAGCAGCGGCTGAGCCACGCGCTGGTGCACGGCATCACCGAATATATCGAGACCGACACCGAGGAAGCCCGTGCGAAGGCGGAACGCCCGCTGCATGTGATCGAAGGCCCGCTGATGGCCGGCATGAACGTGGTCGGCGACCTGTTCGGCGACGGCAAGATGTTTCTGCCGCAGGTGGTCAAGTCGGCCCGCGTGATGAAACAGGCGGTCGCCTATCTGATGCCGTTCATGGAGGCCGAGAAGGCCGCGCAGCTCGCCGCCGGCACCCACACCGGCGAGCGCGCCACCGCCGGCAAGATCGTGCTCGCGACCGTGAAGGGCGACGTCCACGACATCGGCAAGAACATCGTCGGCATCGTGCTCCAATGCAACAATTTCGAGGTGATCGACCTCGGCGTGATGGTGCCCGCCGCAAAGATCATCGAGACCGCGAAGGCCGAGGGCGCCGACATTATCGGGCTGTCCGGCCTGATCACGCCGTCGCTGGATGAAATGAGCTTCCTCGCCGGCGAGATGCAGCGCAACGGCCTCGACATGCCGCTGTTGATCGGCGGCGCCACCACCAGCCGCGTCCACACCGCGGTGAAGATCGACCCGGCTTATCCGGCCGGCAGCGTGGTGCATGTCAATGACGCCAGCCGCGCGGTCGGCGTCGCTTCGTCGCTGCTGTCGCGCGAGCGCGGCCCGGCCTATGCGGCCGAGATCCGCGCCGACTACGCCAAGATCACCGCGGCGCATCTGCGCGCGCAGGCCGACAAGAAGCGGCTGCCGCTCGAGGCCGCGCGCGCCAATGCGACGAAGATCGACTGGTCGGCTGCGAAGCCGGTGAAGCCGTCGTTCCTCGGCGTGCGCAGCTTCACCAACTATCCGCTGGCGGAGCTGGTCGACACCATCGACTGGACGCCGTTCTTCCAGAGCTGGGAGCTCGCCGGGCGTTTCCCCGCGATTCTCGACGACAAGGTCGTCGGCGAGGCCGCGCGGTCGCTCTATGCCGACGCCCGCAAGATGCTGGAGCGGATCGTCGCCGGGAACTGGTTCACCGCGAAAGCGGCGATCGGGTTCTGGCCGGCGAATGCGGTCGGCGACGACATCATCCTCTATGCCGACGACAGCCGCGACACCTCGATCGGCGCGCTGCACACGCTGCGCCAGCAACTCGTCAAGCGCGAGGACCGCGCCAATGCGGCGCTGGCCGATTTCATCGCGCCGCGCGGCGTGCCGGACTATATCGGCGCCTTCGTCGTCACCGCCGGGATCGGCGAGGATGTGATCGCCGACAAGTTCAAGGCCGACAACGACGACTATTCCTCGATCCTGGTCAAGGCGCTGGCCGACCGCCTCGCCGAAGCCTTCGCCGAGCGGATGCACGCCCGCGTCCGCCGCGAATTCTGGGGCTATGCGCCGGACGAGACGCTGTCGGTCGAGGAGCTGATCCTCGAGAAGTATCAGGGCATCCGCCCTGCCCCGGGCTATCCGGCGCAGCCCGATCACACCGAAAAGGCGACGCTGTTCAGGCTGCTCGACGCCGAGGTCAATGCCGGCGTGACTTTGACCGAAAGCTACGCGATGTGGCCGGGCTCGTCGGTGTCGGGGCTGTATTTCAGCGCTCCGCAGAGCGCCTATTTCGGCGTCGGCAAGATCGAGCGCGACCAGGTCGAGGACTACGCGCGACGCAAGGGCTGGAGCGTCGCGGAGGCCGAGCGCTGGCTCGCCCCGGTGCTGAACTACATCCCGGACCCGCAACCCGCCGGCGCAGCGCAGGAAGCGATGCCGCCGCTGGCGCCGTCGGGCGACCTGCTGCAGCCCGCGAACGACGCCGACACCGAACTCCCCTCACACCCGCCCGGCTGCAACTGCGCGGTGCATCTCGCCTGGCGGAAGCAGAAGGTCGCGGCGAAGTAAGCGCTTCGGTGAGTCCGTCGCGTGTCGATCGAATGCCGCGGAGTGGTTGACAGGGTCATGACAAGTCGCGCGTTATGCCCTAGTGTTCGGTCGCCAGAGCGCGCCCAACGAGAAGCGGCTAACAACCGACCTGTGCCGAACGTGCTGCGCTTGCTCATGGGAGGATCGCGATGTCGATGCGACGATCGGGACTCATTGCGCTGGCGGCGCTGCTGCTGTCGGGGTCTACCGCGCTGGCCCAGCAGCCGGGAAAGCCTTGCGCTGCCGACGTCAAGGCATTGTGCGCCGGGATCGCGCCGGGCCAGGGTCGCATCAAGGCCTGCATCAAGAAGCAACTGACCGGCCTGTCGCAGACCTGCGAGGAGCGCGTGTTCTCGGTGGCGGTGAGCAGCAAGGTGTGCCGCGACGATGTCACCCGGCTGTGCGCCAGCGCCAAGCGCGGCACCGGCGGCGTCAGGGCCTGCATGAAAGCCAACATCGCCGACGTCAGCGAGCCCTGCAAGGATGCGATGTCCCGCGCCGCCAGCGGCCGCAAACTGCTCCGCGGCGGCGACCTGTGAGCGTGCGATCGTCGCTTGCGGACCGTCGGGAAGATCAGCGCAAAGCGCTTCATCCGCCGACGCGCGCGAAGAAATGGCGGACGACGCTTCGCTGAGCCGCCCTCCGCTCGCTCGTCGTCCGAGCAGACTCTCAGCATGATTGCGCAGCGTCATCCTGAGGTGCACGCGAATAGGCTGGAGCGACATCGATCAGTCGAAAAAACTCACGTTCGTCATTCCGGGGCGCGTAGCGGAGCTACGCAAACCCGGAATCCATACTCCCTGGCCTTGGTGGTTGCCGTGGCGTAGCAACGCTATGGCTCGACGCAAGTCCAGGGATATGGATTCCGGGCCTGCGCTGCTGCGCAGCACATCCCGGAATGACGACGGAGAGGGCTTTGATACGCGCTGAACTCGCGGGGAAGCGAGTGAAGCGTGCCCGCCGCACCGCAAGTCGGCGCGGGCACGGAGCTACGCGCCTTTGCCCACCCTGCGGCTGATCAACCGATAATCGGAATATGCCTGGCCTTGGCGCGCGGGACGGCGCCATCGAGGCGGGGATCGTCTGCAATCTCGATCTGACGGCGGAACGGGACGAAGCCCGCGCGTTGGTAGAAGGCCAGCGCCTTGGGATGATCGAATGTGCAGGTGTGGAGCCAGAGCCGATCGATCGGATGCGACCATGCCGCCTGCAACGCACGGTTCATCAGCCAACGACCGGCGCCGCTGTCGACCAGACCAGCGGTCACGCCGAAGAATGCGATTTCGCACTCGTTTGGCTTTCGAAAGTCCAGTTCGATCAGACCTTCGTCACTGCCCTCACAACCGAGCGCATAGATCTCCACCAGAGGCGAATGAATGGTCCCACGGAGTTCGTCGTCGGACATCCGAACGCGCGAGAACCACAGCCATTCGCTGCCGACGCGATCGAACAGATCGCGGAACCAGCCGACATCCGGATCAGCAACGCGACGCAGCGTCCACGGACCCGCCCGCTCCGGAAGCAAGGATGGTCGCGTCGTCATCTGCAGATGCGTGACCACAGCCGCAATCTTTCCCGGAGGAACGTCGGAATAGCCGTCTGGAAGCAGCATCTGCAACTCCTGCTCGCTCTCCTACTCCCCCTCGTCGCTCGCCAGCAACCCCTTCACCGCCCGTCCCCACCCCGCCAGCTTGCGCTCGCGCGTGGCCGCGCTCATCGCCGGCTTGAAGCGGCGATCGAGCCGCCAGTTGTCGGCGAATTTTTGCGGTTCGGGATAGACGCCGGCGCTGAGGCCGGCGAGATAGGCCGCGCCCAACGCCGTGGTCTCCTGGATCACCGGGCGATCGACCGGGGCGTCGAGCAGATCGGCGAGGCGTTGCATGGTCCAGTCCGACGCGGTCATGCCGCCGTCGACGCGCAGCACCGGAGGGGCCGCATCGGCGTCGGGCCAATCGGCGCGCATTGCCGCCCACAGATCGTAGGTCTGGTAGCAGACGCTCTCCAGCGTGGCGTGGGCGAGTTCGGCCGGCCCGGTGTTGCGCGTCATGCCGAACAGCGCACCGCGCACCCGCGGATTCCAGTACGGCGCGCCGAGGCCGACGAAGGCCGGCACCAGATAGACGCTCTGCATCGAATCGGATTTGTCGGCGAGCGGACCGGTTTCGCTGGCGTGCTTGATGATGCCGAGCCCGTCGCGTAGCCACTGCACCGCGCTGCCTGCGACGAAGATCGAGCCTTCGAGCGCGTAGGAGCGCTTGCCGTCAAGCTGATAGGCGATTGTGGTGAGCAACTTGTTGTTCGAGCGCACCGGCGTCGCGCCGGTGTTGAGCAGCGCGAAGCAGCCGGTGCCGTAGGTCGATTTGATCATGCCGGGGGTGAAGCAGGCCTGGCCGATGGTCGCGGCCTGCTGGTCGCCGGCGATGCCGCGGATCGCGATGCTGCCGCCGAACAGCTCATAGGCGCTGTCGCCGAAATGCGCCGAAGAATCCTTGACCTCCGGCAACATCGAGCGCGGCACCCGCAGCAGCTTCAGCAGTTCGTCGTCCCACTCGCCGGTGTGGATGTTGAACAGCAGGGTGCGCGAGGCGTTGGTGGCGTCGGTGGCGTGAACCGTGCCGCCGCTCAGCCGCCACAACAGATAGCAATCGATGGTGCCGAACATCAGCTCGCCGCGCTCGGCGCGGGCGCGCGCGCCAGGCACGTTGTCGAGCAGCCACGCAACCTTGGTGCCGGAGAAATATGGATCGACGATCAGGCCGGTCTTGTCGGTGATCATCGGCTCATAGCCGTCGGCCTTGAGCCGGGTGCAGACATCCGCGGTGCGCCGGTCCTGCCAGACGATGGCGCGGTGGATCGCCTGACCGGAGACGCGGTCCCACACCACCACGGTCTCGCGCTGGTTGGTGATGCCGATCCCGGCGATATCGCTGGCCCTGGCGCCGGCCTTCTCCATCGCAGCGCGGCAGGTCGACAGCGTCGAATTCCAGATGTCCTCCGGCTCGTGCTCGACCCAGCCCGAGGCCGGAAAATGCTGCGGAAACTCTTGCTGCGCGGACGCCGCGATCGAGATGTCGCCGCGGAACAGGATCGCGCGCGACGAGGTGGTGCCCTGATCGATGGCCATCACGAAAGGCATGAGCGTTGGTCCCGAATTGCGGATTTCAAGGTGGTTGCGCCGCACACCACCCGATCACGGCCGCGCCGTCAATATCGGCAATGCCGCTTGTGTGCCGCACAATCGATGGTTTTCAACCCTCCATCGGACAGCGATTCGTCGGTGCGCCCCTTTGATGCGCTGGGGTGAAACGCCGCTGGCGACCCAGCAGTTCGCTACGGCGAGGGCTGTGTTTCACCCCGATCTCCACGACGCCGAGCGGGCGTCCCCAATGCTGCCGATCGCGGCCACCGACGGCATCGATGAGTGCGCCTCCATACATTCTGATCGAGCACCTTCGCGGGTAGTCTGTAGGCCCTCACGCTTCGGCGCTGGAAGAGCGAGCCACCGAACCCGCATCGCCGCATCGGCGATGCTCGCAATCGCAACATTCAATACATGAACTGACGCAAGAGCCGGGAGCGAGGCCGTTGCCGGTCAAGATGATGCGAACCAGATCCGGCAGATTTCTCGCATGGAATTTCTTGATCAAACGCGACCGGAAAAACTCGATCGTGCGAATGCTGATCCCGAGATGAGCGCTGGCTTCCCAGTTCGAATTGCCGGCCACGAACTCCCGCAGCACATCGATTTCGCGACGGGTGAGAGGCCGTTCCAGCAGCGAAACGTCGACCGCACCGGCAGCGATCCGCCACCGCTTGGAATCCGTCGCGACTGCCTCGCCAATCCGCCGAACGACATCGTCGACGATGAAGGGCTTCTCGATGAAATCCACCGCTCCGCCTTTCATCGCCCTGACGGCGACCTCAATACTTCCAGCTTCCGACGTGCAAATGATCGGAACGAGATAGTCAGCCGTGTGCATCCGTTGCAGAACCGACCAGGCCGCGATCTCTTCGACTAATATGCAGGCGGGGCGCTGCGCACGCGCTGTCTTCAGCAGAGCGTGGTCGTCCGCAAAACAGACCGCCCGATAACCGGACCGAAGGAGTGCGGTCGATAGCAAAGCACGCAGGCGACGATCGCGATCGATAATGAAAATATCGCCCCTGGCAAGATCCGCTGTCATGCGCTGCCCCGTTGAAAATCGATACTCGTCTCACCGCAATGAATTTTTCAAATAGTACGATGACTTATCTTCGAATCGTCATCCTGCCGCAGCCTGTTGTTTGAGATGATCTCGTCAAAGAGCCGGCATCCACTTTTCGAGATCATGATCTAATCGGGCGTTCGCGTTCATCCAACGAAGACTGCCTTTTGGAATTCGTCCAGAATGTCCTCATCGAGCTTGCCATTCATGCGACGCATCTCGGCAATCGCATCCGGAACACTCAAGGGACTCTTGTAGGGCCTTCGTTCGATCAGAGCCGATCCGATGTCGCAAATCGTCAACAACCGTATCAGGTCCGGGATCTGGTCTCCCCGGAGGCCTGACGGATAGCCCGTACCATCGAGAAATTCGTGATGATTGCGGACGGCACTTCGAAGTTCGTCGTCCAGCGTGTCCTGTCCCTTAAGCATATCGTAGCCAATCTGGGTGTGCGTTCGCACGACTGCCATCTCCTCACTGCTAAGCCGACTCGGCTTGTTCAGAATCGCCTGAGGGATTAGCGCCTTTCCGATATCATGGAGCAACGCAGCGCCCGTGACACGCCCCCGATCCTTCGAATGAAAGCCCAGCGATACGGAAACTGCGGCCGCAAAACCTGCGACAAGCAAGCAGTGTTGATAAGTGTTGTCGTCATGCTGCAACACCAGATCTAGCCATTGGCGAACACCTGCGCTCTGGATTGCTTCCAGAACGAATTCAGCTCCTTCGAGAAGCAGTCGCTTGTCGAGCGGATGGCCATCACGCACTGCGTCCATCATTTCGACCAGGACCAATCCTGCGCGCGCAGCAAGCTCCCGGGTGTCGTCGCACGCCATCCCAGCCCCACTTGCGCCTGCCTCTTGCAGTAATCGGAGGGCTGTACTCACGAGTTGTTCACGCGAAGCATCGATAGGCAGCACCGCGGTTGCACCCAGGGCGTTGGCCTGCTGGAGCGCGCGATGGGTGACCTCGTGCAGAAGACACAGAAACGGCTGCCCGGATTGTCGGTATTGCGATAGCGCTGATCGCAACAACGACACCTGGACGAAATTATCCAACCTCAAATCACTCACGATGAGTGCATGGTCGGCGCCCCGGCGGAATGGCGCGTGAGGCGTGACAACACGACACCTCCGAACCAGGCCAAGATCTCGTTTGATTCGACCCTCGTCCTGACACCGGTCAGTTAGCAGGAGCATTGCACGTCTCCGGAAAAAGCACTTTCCTAGGAGTCCACTGCGTCTCGACTACTCAGCAATCAACGAATCAATGGCGTGGATTTGACACCTCCTGGATTGCAACGTCCATGATCACAATCAAAGATTGCCGCGCGCCAGCGCGCTGCACCTCTTAGACACGATCACTACCAAAACGCCTCGTCTCGCCCTGCTGAACGGAGGCATATGTCGGGTAGTCGACATATCAATTACTCGACGTGGCTGTCGACATCGGTTTTGCCATCCTGGCGGGGCTTTCTTGAAATAAATCTACTGATATCGTTATCGCCACTCATTGGCGAATTGTCTGTACCAGTTACTCTCCGGAACCCGAGGCTTCGTAGTTTTACTCAATCGCCCCTTAACTCCGAACAGAGAGTTGCGGTCGCATCGATGTGTGTACCGGTCCGTCCCGCCGAACAACATTTCGACTCCACCAGCATTTTCTTTCATTTAGGCTTCGGAGTACGCAAGATGAATTGGCTCAACAACGTAACAATCTCTCTAAAAATTGCGATCATCGTCGGCTTGTTAGCGATCGTTTGCCTGGGATCGATAAGTTTCGCGACGCTCCAGATGAAACGCATTGATGATTCGTACTCCGATCTTGTCGGTCGCATCGATAAGGGCACGGTCAGCCAGGTCCGCGCCGCCCGGCAAGCAGAGGCCTTCGTATCGGCGGCCTTTCAAATGGCGACTGAAACAACCGATGACGGCGTGTCGCGACTCGCGGCGAGAGTCGCCGAAACCCAACGAGATCTCGAGGCGCGCATGGCGGACATCCTCGTCAAGCTGCCGGAAAAATCAGCCGCGTATGAGCCGATTCTCGCTCAATACAAGCAAGCGTTTCTGGCTTGCGGGCCCGCGGTCGCATTCGCGATGTCGACGCGCTCGCCCGAAGACAATATGAAGGCCGCCGAACGCCTGAAACTCGAGTGTGTACCGAGAATCGAAGCCGCGACCCGTTCGCACGTAAAGATCAATGACGGCATCATTGCGTATGCCGAGAAGGCCTCAGGCGACCTGACGGATGCGACCGATTCGACCATTCAGAATTGCCTGCTGTTCTCGATCGCGGGCCTTTTGTTCGGCCTCATCGTCTCACTGTGGATTGGCGTCAGGGGGCTATCGAAACCGATCGGCAAGCTGAAGGAAGTAATGGAACTGTTCGCCAAGAACGATCTCAATGCCGATATTCCGGGCATCAAACGCGGCGACGAATTGGGCGAGATGGCCCGCGCCGTTGGAGTATTCAAGGCAAGCGCCCTTGAAGTCGAGCGGCTGCGCTGCGGACAGCAAGAAAGCGAACGCCGCATTGCGGAAGAGCGCAAGACGGAGATGCGAAAGCTCGCCGATGAATTCGAAGCAGCGGTCGGTCAGATCGTCGAAACCGTGTCTTCCGCATCGACCGAGTTGGAGGCTTCTGCGAGCACGCTGACCAAGTCAGCGGAACGCACACAGGAGGTCACAACCACAGTTGCAGCGGCGTCTGAAGAAGCCTCGGCCAACGTTCAATCAGTGGCCTCCGCGACCGAGGAAATGGCGTCCTCCATCAATGAGATCAGCCGCCAGGTTCAGGAGTCGGCCCGGATTGCGAATGAAGCCGTTGACCAGGCCCGCAAGACGAACGATCGGGTCGGCGATCTGGCCAAGGCGGCCAGCCGGATCGGGGACGTGGTCGATCTGATCAACAGCATCGCCGGTCAAACGAATCTGCTGGCGCTGAACGCAACGATCGAAGCCGCACGCGCCGGCGAAGCAGGTCGAGGATTCGCGGTGGTTGCATCCGAGGTGAAGGCGCTTGCCGAGCAGACCGCGAAAGCCACCGGGGAGATCGGCCAGCAGATCACCGGAATGCAGGTGGCGACCGACGACTCCGTCAGTGCGATCAAGGAGATTAGCGGGACGATCGCACGCATGTCGGAGATCTCGTCAACGATTGCTTCTGCGGTCGAGGAGCAGGGCGCGGCGACACAGGAGATTTCGCGCAACGTCCAACAGGCCGCACGGGGCACGTCCGAGGTGTCGTCGAACATCAGCGACGTGCGGAGTGGCGCCAGCGAGACAGGCTCGGCCTCTTCGCAAGTTCTTTCGGCCGCGCAATCCTTGTCGCGCGACAGCAACCAATTGAAACTGCAGGTCGGCAATTTCCTGAACAAGGTACGCGCCGCCTAGAGCATGATCCCGAAAAGTGGATACCGGTTTTCGGAAAAGATCATGCTCTAACAAGAACCTAGAGCGGGATGACGATTCGAAGATGAGTCGTCCTGCTCTAGGTCCGTCGCACCGATTTGAAAAACCAACCGGTCCAAATTCCGTTTCGTTTGCGCCAGGGCAGGATCTTTTCCGAAAGCCGGCGTCCACTTGACGCCGGCTACACCGACGCGGTGGTGACGCCGCCGTCGATCACGATGGTCTGGCCGGTCATGAAGGTCGATGCGTCGGAGCCCAGATAGGCGACCGCGCCGGCGATCTCGTGCGGTTCGCCGATCCGGCGCAGCGGCGTGCTGGCGGTGCGTCGCTTCAACACCGCCTCGTCCTCCCACAGCGCGCGGGCGAAATCGGTCTTGACCAGGCCCGGCGCGACGCAATTGACCCGCACGCCCCGCTCGCCCCATTCGCCGGCGAGGCTGCGGCACAACGCGAAATCCGCCGCCTTCGAAATCCCGTAGGCGCCGATCACGGTCGACCCGCGCAGCCCGCCGATCGACGAGATGATCACCACCGAGCCGCCGCCGCGCGCCGCCATCTGCGGCATCGTCAGCGCGCACAGCCACAAATTGCTCTTCACGTTCGAGTTCATGATCTTGTCGAACGCCTCATCGGGGATGTCGAGCAGCGGCCCGTAATAAGGGTTCACCGCGGCGTTGCAGACCAGGATGTCGATCTTGCCGTATTTGGCGTTGGCGCCTTCGATCAGCGCCTCGACTTCGGCGCGGCGGGAAATGTTGCAGGCGATCACATGCGCATCGCCACCCTCATTGCGGATGCCTTCGGCCACCTCCTCGCAGGCGTCGGCCTTGCGGCTCGAGATCACCACCCTGGCGCCGAGCTTCGCCAGCAATTCCGCCGATGCGCGGCCGATGCCGCGCGACGAACCGGTGATCACGGCGACCTTGCCGGTGAGATCGAACGGGTTGGCAGTCATGGGCGGGGCTCCCTGATTGTTTCTTGTTGTTGGTTGCGTGCCCCGGATGCTGCGCAGCGCGCCGCGCTTGCGGCGTGGTGCGCTGCTGATCCGGGGCCCCGGTTCTGGCGAACCGTAGACCGGGGTCCCGGATCAGCGCAGCGGCATGAAGAATGCCGCAGCGCGTCCGGGACACCAGTTCAAATCAGCCCGCCGGACTCGCTGACGCGGGCGAGGTGATAGTCGGTGTCGCCGAAGCTGCTCTCGATCATGGTCAGCCGCTTGAAGTAATGGCCGATCTTGGCTTCCATCGTCATGCCGATGCCGCCATGGAGCTGGATCGACTGCTGGCCGACGAATTTGGCGGATTTGCCGATCTGCACCTTGGCCGCGGCGATCGCGTTGGCGCGTTCCTTCGCGTCGTCGAAATCCGCCGCCATGGTGGCGAACATCGCCATCGAGCGGGCCTGCTCGGCGGCCACGAACATGTCGGCAGCGCGATGCTGCAGTACCTGGAAGCTGCCGATCGGCACGCCGAACTGCTTGCGGGTCTTGATGTACTCGACCGTGGTGGTGAGCGATTCATCCATCGCGCCGACCGCCTCGGCGCACAGCGCCGAGCGGGCGTCGTCGACCACCTGCTCGATCAGCGGCAGGCCGTTGGCCGGATCGCCGATCGCCGCGTCGGCGCCGACCTCGACGCCGGTGAAGGTGATGTCGGCGGCGCGCTGGCCGTCCTGGGTCGGGTAGCCCTTGCGCGAGACGCCCTTGGCGTTCGCCGGCACCAGAAACACGCCGATTCCGTTGCGGTCACGCTGGCCGCCCGAGGTGCGCGCGGTGACCACCAGCGTGTCGGCGGCCTCGCCGTTCAGCACCACGAACTTCTCGCCGTCGATGATCCAGCCGTCGCCCTTCTTCTTGGCGGTGGCGGCGACGTCGCCGAGGTCCCAGCGCGAGTTCTTCTCGAGTTGCGCGAACGCAAACGTCTTCGAGCCATCGATGATGCCGGGCAGATGCGCGGCCTTCTGCTCGGCCGAGCCTGCGCGGCGCAGGAAGCCGCCGGCGAGAATGACCGTCGGCAGATAAGGCTCGAGCACCAGCGAATGGCCGAGTGCCTCCATCACGATCATGGTCTCGACCGCGCCGGCGCCGAAGCCGCCGTCCTCTTCCGAGAACGGCAGGCCGAGCAGACCCTGCTCGGCGAACTTGCCCCAGACGTCGCGGCTCCAGCCGTCCTTTTCCTTCGCGTATTTCTTGCGGCTGTCGAAATCGTACGAGGTCTTCAACAGGCCCTCGACGCTCTCCTTGAGCAGCCGCTGCTCTTCCGACAAATCAAAATCCATGGTGATGGCTTTCCTTCAAAGTCCGAAACTGATCTCGCGCGAAACGCGCATGTTCGTCATTCCGGGATGCGCCCCTTGGGGCGCAGGCCCGGAATCCATATCCACCGTCAGGGGTTATGGATTCCGGGTTCGCTCGCTTTGCTCGCGCCCCGGAATGACGGCCGCGGAGTTTTTCGACGTATGCCCCGCGCCTTACAGCCCGAGCACCGCCTTGGTGATGATATTGCGCTGGATCTCGTTCGAGCCGCCGTAGATCGACACCTTGCGGTTGTTGAAGTAGCTCGGCGCGATCTGCGCGGTCCAGTCCATCGTCTCGTTGGAATCGTCGTCGCCATGCGCGTCGTAGGGCGCGGCGAACGGGCCGATCACTTCCATCAGCAGCTCGGTGGTCGCCTGCTGGATCTCGGAGCCCTTGATCTTCAGCACCGACGACGCCGGATTCGGCTTGCCCTTGCCGTGCTTGCCTTCATCGGCGACGACGCGCAGCTGGGTCAGCTCGAGCGCCTTCAGCTCGATCTCGACCGCAGCCAGCTTCTCGCGGAACTTGACGTCCTCGATCACCGGCTTACCGCCGGACTCGACCTGCGCCGCGAGCTCCTTGATGCGGCGGATGCGCTCCTTCGACATGCCGACGCGGGCGATGCCGGTGCGCTCGTTGCCGAGCAGGAACTTGGCGTAGTCCCAGCCCTTGTTCTCCTCACCGACCAGATTCTCGACCGGCACTTCGACGTCGTCGAAGAACACTTCGTTGACCTCGAAGCCGCCGTCGATGGTCTGGATCGGGCGGACGGTGATGCCCTTCGACTTCATGTCGACCAGAATGAAGGAAATGCCCGACTGCTTCTTCGCCGTGGGATCGGTGCGGCACAGGCAGAAGATCCAGTCGGCGTATTGCGCCAGCGTGGTCCAGGTTTTCTGGCCGTTGATGATGTATTTGTCGCCCTTCTTCTCGGCCTTGGTCTTGAGCGAGGCGAGATCGGAGCCCGAGCCCGGCTCCGAGAAGCCCTGGCACCACCAATCCTCGACATTGGCGATGCGCGGCAGGAAGTGCTGCTTCTGCGCGTCGTTGCCGAAGGTGTAGATCACCGGGCCGACCATCGACACGCCGAAGGCGAGCGGCTGCGGCGCCGGCGCGGCCTGCAGTTCCTCGTTGAAGATGTAGTGCTGCACCGAACTCCAGCCGGTGCCGCCGAATTCCTTCGGCCAATGGGTGACGCCCCAGCCCTTCTTGTGGAGGATGCGATACCACTCCACCATCTCGTCCTTGCTGGGGTGCCGGCCCTCGACCAGCTTCTGCCGCGTCTTCGCCGGCACGTTCTCCTTGAAGAACGCCCGCACCTCGTCGCGAAACGCGATTTCTTCCTTGCTGAAGTTCAGATCCATCGGATCCTCCTTGTAAATACCAATGTCGCTTGCCGTGTCATTCCGGGGCGCGCGGAGCGCGAACCCGGAATCTCGAGCTGTTCATCCGGCCTGAATCTCGGGATTCCGGGTTCGCGAGCTGCGCTCGCGCCCCGGAATGACGTTGTTGGTCGTCAGTGCACGATCTCGAACAGACCCGCCGAGCCCATGCCGCCGCCGACGCACATCGTTACCACCGCGTACTTCGCCTTGCGACGGCGGCCTTCGATCAGCGCGTGGCCGGTCAGGCGCGCGCCCGACATGCCGTAAGGATGTCCGACCGAGATCGCGCCGCCATTGACGTTGAGCTTCTCCGGATCGATGCCGAGCTTGTCGCGGCAATACAGCACCTGCACGGCGAACGCCTCGTTCAGCTCCCAAAGGTCGATGTCCTCGACCTTGAGACCGTGGCGCTTCAACAGCCGCGGCACCGCGAACACCGGACCGATGCCCATCTCGTCCGGCTCGCAGCCGGCCGAGACGAAGCCGCGGAAGATGCCGAGCGGCTTGAGGCCCTTCTGCGCCGCGAGCTTGTCGCTCATCACCACGGTGGCGGAGGCGCCGTCCGACAATTGGCTGGCGTTACCGGCGGTGATGGCGAAGCCCTCGCCGCGGACCGGCTTCAGGCCCGCGAGGCCTTCGGCGGTGGTTTCCGGACGCGGACCTTCATCCTGCGACAGCGTCACATCCTTCATCGACACCGCGCCGGTGGCCTTGTCGACGACGCCCATCCGGGTCGCGATCGGCGCGATCTCGTCGTTGAACTTGCCGCCCTGCTGCGCCGCCGCGGTGCGGCGCTGGCTCTCCAGCGCGTAGACGTCCTGCGCCTCGCGGGAGATGCCATAGCGCTTCGCGACGATTTCAGCGGTGTCGATCATCGCCATGTAGACGTCGCCCTTGATCGCCTGCAATTCGGGATCGACGGCGTGGAACGTGTTCATCTTGTCGTTCTGCACCAAGCTGATCGACTCGCCGCCGCCGCCGACTGCGATCTCGACGCCGTCGAAGATCACCGAGCGCGCCGCGAGCGCGATCGCCTGCAGGCCGGACGCGCACTGCCGATCGATCGTGGTGCCGGCGGTGGTCACCGGCAGGCCGGCGCGCAGCAACGCCTTGCGGGCGATGTTGCCGCCGGTGGAGCCCTGCTGCATCGCCGAGCCCATCACCACGTCCTCGATCTCCTTGGGATCGAGATTGGCGCGCTTGACCGCTTCGCCGATCGCATGGCCGAGCAGTGTTGCGCCTTCGGTGGCGTTGAGCGCGCCGCGATAGGCCTTGCCGATCGGTGTGCGCGCGGTGGAAACGATAACGGCGTCGGTCATGAGCGAGGCTCCCTATGCGGTTTGCTATTGGCTCTGGTTGGTGGATTTGGAAAGCTGGTTGCGTAGTTCGTGGCGAGACAATTTGCCGACCGGGGTGCGCGGCAATTCGGTGACGAATTCCACAGCGGCCGGAAACTCGTGCTTGCCGAGCTTGCCGGCGAGGGCGTCGCGCAGCTCCTCGACCGTGAACGGGGCCGCACCGGCGCGCAGCGTGATGAACGCCTTCGCCGCCTCGCCGCGATAAGCGTCGGGGATGCCGATCACGATCACTTCCTGCACCGCGGGGTGTTCATAGATCGCCTGTTCGATCATCTGCGGATAGACGTTGAAACCGCCGGAGATGATCATGTCCTTCTTGCGGTCGACCAGAAAGAAATAGCCGTCCGGGTCCATATAGCCGATATCGCCGGTGAGGAAACGGTCGCCGACAAACGACTCCGCGGTTTCCTGCGGCCGGTTCCAGTACCCTTTGGTGACGTTCGGGCCGCGGATCCTGAGCTCGCCGACTGCGCCGGGCGGAAGTACCTTTTTCGAATCCTCGAGCGCGACGACGTCGATCTCGATTCCCGGCAGCATCAATCCGATCGAGCCGGGCTTATCCGGGCCTTCCGGCGGATGGCCGGTGCCGGGCGAGCAGGTCTCGGTCATGCCCCAGCCGCTCTTGAGCTTGAGTTTGGTCTTGCGCTCGAACAGCCGAGCGACTTCGACCGGCAGCGGCGCGCCGCCGGAGCCCGCCATCGTCAGCGACGACAGATCGCGACTCTCCAGCGACGGATCGTTGGCGAGCGCGATCCACATCGTCGGCACGCCGGGAAACGCGGTGGCGCGTTTCTCCTCGATGTCGCGGAACACCGCGGCGACCTCGAAGCGCTGATGCAGCGAGATCAGGTCGCCCATCTTCAGGCAGCGCAGCAGGATCACCGTCAGCGCGTAGATGTGGAACAGCGGCAACACGCAGATCACGCGCTGGACGCCCTCGCCGCGTACCAGAGTCCAGACATCGTAGATCGACACTGCCGAGGTCAGGTTGGCGTGGGTAAGCATCGCCCCCTTCGGCAGGCCGGTGGTGCCGCCGGTGTATTGCAGCAGCGCGATGTCGTCGGGCGAGACCTCCGGCCAACTGGCGGGCTGCTGCGGGTCCCTGACGAAATCCGCATAGCGCACGACGCGCGGATCGTCCGGCAGCGCGGTGTGCGGATTGCCGACCGCGCCCCAATCGTCGTCGGCGCAGACGATCAGACGGTCGAGCAGACCCTTGTCGAGGAACTTCAGCGCCATCGGCAGCAGCGCCGCGGAATCCGTGGTGATCAGCACGCGCGCGCCGGAATCGGTGAGCTTGTGCGACAGCGCGCGCTCGCCGTCGAGCGGCGACAGATGCACGATGCGGGCGCCCGCCTTCAGCGCGCCGAAGAAATTGATCGGGTGGTCGGGCGTGTTGCCGAGAAACAGCGCGACCGAGGAGCCGGCGCCGTATCCGGCGCGTAGCAACGCCGCGGCGGCTGTCCCGGCCAGATCGTGGAGCTTCGTGTAGCTGATCTGCCGATCGCGGAACTCCAGCGCCGGCCGCGGCCCGAATTGCTGCGCCGCCTCCGCCAACAGATCCGGCAATGTGCCGCGCAAAATCTCCGCATCCCAGCGTACGCCTTCAGGATAGAACTGCTCGCCGGGATGGGTCATGCGGTCACATTCTGCGTTAGAATGAAACGATCAGTTCGTCAGTCCGGGGCGCGGATGACGGTGGCGTCGTCTGCTCCCCTTCCCCTTGCGGGGAGGTGTCGGGGGTGGGAGTCCACGAGTCGCAGTGCTTGTGGCTACCCCCCGCCCCGACCCTCCCCCGCAAGGGGGAGGGAGAACAAAGATCACGCCGCCGCCTTGGACTGCTGCGCCAGCGACGCGAAGGTCTTGCCCTCCTCGGCGAGACGCTTCAGCAGCGGCGCCGGCTCCAGCGACGGATCGTTGGTGGCCCTGGCGTAGAATGCAAGGCGCTCGGCGATGTGCTTCAGGCCGACCGAGTCGGCGTAGTGCATCGGGCCGCCGCGATAGATCGGCCACCCGTAGCCGTACAGCCAGACCACGTCGATGTCGCTCGGCCGCGCTGCAATCTTCTCCTCGAGGATACGCGCGCCCTCGTTGATCATCGGATAGACCATGCGTTCGAGGATTTCCTCGTCACTGACCTCGCGGCGCTTCAGGCCGAGCTTGGTCAGCGTGTCGTTGATCAGGGTCTCGACCTCGGGATCCGGCAGCGGCGAGCGCGAGCCCTGCTCGTATTTGTAGTAACCCTTGCCGGTCTTCTGGCCGAAGCGGCCCGCCTCGCACAGCGCATCGGCGATTTCCGACTTGATGCCGCGGTCCTGGCGCGAGCGCCAGCCGATGTCGAGGCCGGCGAGATCGCCCATCGCGAACGGGCCCATCGGCATCCCGAATTTGGTGACGACGGCGTCGACCTGCTGCGGCAGCGCGCCCTCGAACAACAGCTTCTCGGACTGCTTGCTGCGGGCCGCGAGCATCCGGTTGCCGATGAAGCCGTCGCAAACGCCGGCCACCACCGGCACCTTGGCGATCTTCTTGGCGATCGACACCGCCGTGAGCAGCGCGTCCGGCGCGGTCTTGGCGCCGCGGACGATTTCGCACAGCTTCATCACATTGGCCGGCGAGAAGAAGTGCATCCCGAGCACGTCCTGCGGGCGCTTGGTGGTCGCGGCGATCTCGTCGACATTGAGATAGGAGGTGTTGGAAGCGAGCACCGCACCGGGCTTGGCGTAGGCGTCGAGCGCGGTGAAGACTTCCTTCTTCACCGCCATCGTCTCGAACACCGCCTCGATGATCAAATCGGCGTCCTTGACGTTCTCGAGGCCGACCACGCCGGTGATCAGACCCATGCGCTTCGCCGGCGCGTCGGCCGGGATGCCGCCGCGCGCCGCCGTGGCTTCGTAGTTCTTCTGCATGATGCCCATGCCGCGATCGAGCTGTTCCTTGCCGGTCTCGATCAGCGTCACCGGAATGCCGGCATTGGCGAACGACATCGCGATGCCGCCGCCCATCGTGCCGGCGCCGATGATCGCGACGCGCGCCACCGGACGCGGCTTGGCGCCGTCCGGCACGCCGTCGACCTTGGCGGCTTCGCGCTCGGCGAAGAACGCGTAGCGCTGCGCCTTCGACTGATCGCTGACCACGAGCTTGAGGAACCCCTCGCGCTCCTTCGCCAGACCCTGCTCGAACGGCAGGTCGATCGCAGCGCCGATCGCATCGGCGCAGGCGAACGGCGCCTCGAGGCCCCTCGCCTTCTTGGTCATCGACGCGACCGCATTGGTGAAGATCGAACGATCGGCTCGGGCGGCAGCGAGCTTGCTGTCGTCGTCGCGCAGCCGGCGCGTCGGACGCTTCTCGGCCAGCACCTTTCGCGCGAAGGCTACGCCGCCGGCGACGCGGTCCTCGACGACCTCCTCGATCAACCCGTGCTTCAACGCATCAGCGGCGCCGATCGGATTGCCGCCGACGATCATCTGCACTGCGAGTTCGGGACCGACCGCGCGCGGCAGCCGCTGGGTTCCGCCAGCGCCGGGCAGCAGGCCGAGTTTCACCTCCGGCAGGCCGAGCCTGGCGTCCTTGACCGCCACGCGGAAATGGCAACCCAGCGCGACCTCAAGACCGCCGCCCAGCGCGGTGCCGTGGATCGCGGCGATCGTCGGCTTCGGCGAATTCTCCAGCGCGGCGATGACGTCGTTGAGGCTCGGCGGCTGCGCCGGCTTGCCGAATTCGGTGATATCGGCGCCGGCGATGAAGGTGCGCCCCGCACAGGTCAACACGATCGCCTGTACTTCCGGATCGGCGACGGCGGCGTTGACGTTGTCCAAAATGCCGCGGCGAACAGCCGCACTCAGCGCGTTGACCGGCGGGCTGTCGACAGTGACGACCGCAATCACATCATGCCGCTCGCGCGTGACGACTTCGCTCATTCCAATCTCCTCGGGCTACGTTTCTTGATTGATCCGGATTGATTTCGCACTGCGAAATTTAATTCCACATCTTGACAGCGAGGGTTATTTTGAAGAGCGTCGCTTGTCAACGACGACCATCATCAATCAGTCGTGCAGGGAATGAAACGTCCGACCAAAAAGACAGCGACCGATCGCAGTTTCGTCGTCGCTCTGTCGCGCGGCCTCGAAGTGCTGCGCGCGTTCGGCCCGAACGACGGGTTGCTCGGCAATCAGGAAATCGCGGCCCGGACCAAGCTGCCGAAGCCGACTATCTCGCGGCTGACCTACACCCTGACCAAGCTCGGCTACCTCACCCAGGTGCCGCGATTCGAGAAGTATCAGCTCGCGCCGGCGGCGATGTCGCTCGGTTATGCGGCGCTCGCCAATCTCGGCGTCCGCCATTTGTCACAACCGTTCCGCGACGAATTGATGCAGCAGACCGGCGGCGCGGTCGCGGTCGGCGCGCGTGACCGGATCAGCATGATCTATGTCGGACAGGCGCGTTCCAGCCTCACCGTCGGCGTGCAGCTCGACGTCGGCTCGCGAATCCCAATTGCAACAACCGCGATGGGCCGTGCTTACTTGTGTGCGCTGCACGGCGAGGAACGCACGTCTTTGCTGCGCGAACTTCGAGAGTACTATGGCAGCCGCTGGCCGCGCATCAAGGATGGAATAGAACGCTCGGAGGAGATGGTTGCGAAATACGGCTTCGCGATTTCCGTCGGCGAATGGCAGGACGATGTACACGCCGCGGCCGTCGCATTGACGCTGAACGACGGTACCGGACCCTACGCGTTCAACTGCGGCGCGCCGGCTTTCCGTTTCACGGAAGATCGACTGATCAACGACATTGGACCTCGTCTCGTGGCGATGGTAAGGAAAATCGAAGCGGTGCTCGGCGGGACAGCGGCGCCGCAAACAAGAAGAACCGAAAAATCCGACAACAAGAAACCAAAAACAGGAGGGAGAGTTGCCCGTGTCATCGAGGGGATCAAGTAGCATGCGCCATCGCGAATCGTCGCCGATGAGAATGCTCAGCCGCCCGGATCAGGGCCGCAGCAAATGATGCAGGCACATTCGGGACAACACGCGTCGCCGCTGCTCGCGGTGCGCGATGTCAGCGTCGTGTTCGGCGGCATCGTCGCCTTGAACGGCATTTCATTCGATATGAAGAAGGGGCAGATCCTGGGACTGATCGGCCCGAACGGCGCCGGCAAGACCACGCTGTTCAACTGCCTGTCGCGGCTGTACCAGCCGAGCAAGGGCGACATCCTGCTCGAAGGCGACAGCATCCTCACCCGGCCGGCGCATCGCATCGCGGAATTCGGCATCGGCCGCACGTTCCAGAACGTCGCGCTGTTTCCGAACCTGACGGTGCTCGACAACGTCCGCGTCGGCGCGCATTCGCGCACCAACAGCGACATCGTCTCCGACTCGTTGCGCCTGCCGTGGGTTCGTAACGGCGAAAAGGCGATGAACAAGCGCGTCGACGATATCCTCGGCTATCTCGAACTACGCGACTTCGCTCACACCGTCGTTTCGGGCCTGCCGTTCGGCACCCAGAAGCGGGTCGAGCTGGCGCGCGCGCTCGCGACCGAGCCGAAGATCCTGCTGCTCGACGAGCCCGCCGGCGGTCTTAACCACGAGGAGGTCTACATCCTCGGCGACCTGATCCGGAAGATCCGCGACGATCGCGGCATCACAGTGCTTCTGGTCGAACACCACATGGGTCTGGTGATGTCGATCGCCGACCACGTCGTCGCGCTGAATTTCGGCCGCAAGCTCGCAGAGGGAACGCCTACCGAGGTGCAGAACGACCCGGATGTGATCAAGGCCTATCTGGGGAGCAAGGACCAATGACGGCGATGCTCAACGTTCGCGACCTGCGCGCCTATTACGGCCAGGTCCAGGCACTGCACGGGCTCGAATTCGAGCTGCAGGAAGGCAGCCTGACCACCCTGCTCGGCGCCAACGGCGCGGGCAAGACCACGACGCTGCGGGCGATCTGCAACATGGTGCGCTCCACCGGCTCGATCGAATTCGAGGGCAACAAGCTCGCCAGCCGCTCGACCGAGTCCATCGTCCGGCTCGGCATCGCCCATGTGCCGCAGGGCCGCGGCACCTTCACCACGCTGACCGTGCACGAGAATCTCGAGCTCGGCGCGATCAGCCGCAAGGACCGCAAGGCGATCGCGAGCGACGTCGAGCGGATGTACGCGCATTTCCCGGTCCTGAAGCAGCGTCACACCCAGCAGGCCGGCACGCTGAGCGGCGGCGAACAGCAGATGCTCGCGGTCGCCCGCGCGCTGATGCTGCGGCCGCGGCTGATGCTGCTCGACGAACCATCGTTCGGTCTCGCGCCTCTGGTGGTGCGCGACCTGTTCAAGATCCTCGGCAAGATCAATCGTGAGGACAAGGTCACCATCCTGGTGGTCGAGCAGAACGCGCAGCTCGCGCTGGAACTCGCCGACCGGGCGCATGTGATCGAAACCGGACGCATCGTGATGTCCGGCAGCGCGGAGGAGATCGCCACCAACGAAGACATCCGTAAATCGTATCTCGGCTACTGAGGAGACCGGCCATGGAACTTCTACTGAATCAGGTTCTGGCAGGCATCGCCACGGGCGCCATTTACGCATGTATGGCGTTGGCCGTGGTGATGATCTATCAGGCGATCGACCACCTCAATTTCGCCCAGGGCGAAATGGCGATGTTCTCGACCTTCATCGCCTGGCAATTGTTGCAATGGGGCGTACCGTATTGGGGCGCCTTCGTACTGACGCTGGCGTTGTCCTTCGCCGGCGGCATCGTCATCGAGCGGGCGTTGTTCAAGCCGCTCGGCAATGCGCCGGTGCTGACCCACGTCGCCGGCTTCATTGCGCTGTTCGCGATCATCAATTCGATCGCGGGCCTGACCTGGGACTTCACCATCAAGCAGTTCCCGTCGCCGTTCGGCTCGTCGCCCTTCCTGGGCAGCCAGCTGATCTCGACGCATCAGGCCGGCATGATCGGCGTCACGCTGGTGCTGCTGCTGCTGCTCTACTTCTTCTTCCAGTTCACCCGGATCGGGCTCGCGATGCGGGCGGCTGCGGCGCAGCCGGAATCCGCCCGGCTGGTCGGCGTCAACACCTCGTGGATGGTGGCGCTGGGCTGGGGCATGGCGGCGGCGATCGGTGCGATCGCCGGGATGCTGATCGCTCCTGTGGTGTTCCTGGAGCCCAACATGATGGGCGGCGTGCTGATCTACGGCTTCGCGGCGGCTGTGCTCGGCGGGCTGTCGAGCCCGTTCGGCGCGGTGGTCGGCGGCTTCCTGGTCGGCATCTTCGAGAACCTCGCCGGGACCTATATCCCCGGCGTCGGCAACGAGCTGAAGCTACCGATCGCGCTGGCGCTGATCATCACCGTCCTGGTCGTCAAACCCACGGGCCTGTTCGGCCGTGCCATCGTGAAGCGAGTCTGATCATGAGCGCCTTGCAGGAAATCGTCGACACCCCGCCGATCGAGACCACGCCGAAGAAGTATATGGCGCTGGGCAACTACGCCTCGGTCGTGGTGGTCATATTGCTGTGCGTCGCACCGCTGATCGCCAAGAACTTCGTCATCTTCCAGATGACGATGGTTCTGATCTACGCCATCGCCGTTCTGGCGCTGAACATCCTGACCGGCGGCAGCGGTCAGTTCTCACTCGGCCAGAGCGCGTTCTATGCGCTCGGCGCCTACACCTCGGCGATCCTGATGGAGGTCGGCGGCGTCAACTACGCTTTGACGCTGCCGGTCGCCGGCGGGATCTGCTTCATCGCGGGCTATCTGTTCGGACTGCCGGCGTTGCGGCTCAGCGGCATCTATCTGGCGCTCGCGACCTTCGCGCTCGCCACCGCGATGCCGCAGCTCCTCAAGCTGCATTATTTCGAAGCCTGGACCGGCGGTGTGCAGGGCCTGGTCATCACCAAGCCCGACGCGCCGTTCGGCCTGCCGCTGTCGCAGGACATGTGGCTGTACTACTTCGTGCTCGCCGTCTCGATGGTGATCTACGTCGCCTCGGTCAACCTGCTGAAGTCGCGCTCCGGCCGAGCCATGATGGCGATCCGCGATAACGAGATCGCCGCCTCGGCGATGGGCGTCGACGTGGCGCTGTACAAGACGCTGGCGTTCGGCGTCTCGGCCGGCATCACCGGCGTCGCCGGCGGTCTCGGCGCCATCGCGGTGCAGTTCGTGGCGCCGGACAGCTACACGATCCAGCTCGCGATCGCGCTGTTCCTCGGCATGGTGGTCGGCGGTGTCGGCTGGCTGCCGGGCTCGATCATCGGCGCGGCGTTCATCGTGTTCGTGCCGAACATCGCCGAGCAGTTCTCCAAGGGCCTGTCCGGCGCGGTGTTCGGCCTGATCCTGATCCTGATCATCTTCCTGCTGCCGCACGGCTCGCGGCAGGTCGCCTACACGGTCCAGAGCTGGATCCACAAATTGAGAAAATGATCCATCATACCTGACGGACGCGACGACAAAGGCCCCCTGCGAATTCTCGCCGGGGGCTTTTTTCGTTTCGGCTCAGTCTCCGGCGCCGAAATACCGCCGATCCAGCCCCTCTGCCGCCGGTGCGGGGCTGCCCCACGATCGCATCATGTGTCGCGCCGCGCGATCGGGCGTATGGAGGGCGGGTTCCGCGCCGCCGGGCGCGGCCCTTCATGCGAGACCCACCAATGCCTTTCTGCTTTTCACGCCGCGCGCTGTTGTTCGCGACGCTCGCCGCACTTTCCGCCGTAGCCCCCATTGCCGTTGCGCCGCCGGCGCTGGCGCAGAAGACCTATGACCCAGGCGCAAGTGACAGCGCGATCCGGATCGGAAATCTGATGCCCTATTCGGGACCCGCCTCCGCCTACGCCATCGTCGGCCGGATCGAGCAGGCCTATTTCAGGATGATCAACGACCAGGGCGGCATCAACGGCCGCAAGATCGAGTTCATTTCCTATGACGACGCCTACAGCCCGGCGAAGGCGGTCGAGCAGACCCGCAAGCTGGTCGAGAGCGACGAGGTGCTGCTGGTGTTCAGCGCGATGGGCACGCCCTCGAACGCCGCGATCCAGAAATATCTCAATGCCAAGCAAGTGCCGCAATTATTCGCCGCCAGCGGCGCGACGCGGTTCGGCGAGCCCAAGGCGTTCCCCTGGACGATGGGCTGGCAACCGCCCTATCAGGTCGAAGGCCGGGTCTACGCCAAGCATATTCTGGCGACCAAGCCCGAAGCCCGCATCGCGGTGCTGTATCAGAACGATGATCTCGGCCGCGATCTGCTGAAGGGCCTGAAGGATGGGCTCGGCGAACAGGCATCGCGGATCATCGCCGAGGAAAGCTATGAGGTGACCGAGCCCTCCGCCGACAATCACATCGCGCGGTTGAAAGCCTCGGGCGCCGATGTGTTCGTCAGCATCACCACGCCGCGGTTCGCTGCGCAGAGCATCCGCAAGGCCGCCGAGATGGCGTGGCGTCCGCTCTATGTGCAGGCGCTGGTGTCGGCCTCGATCGGCGCGGTGATCCGGCCCGCCGGCATCGAGAACGCGCAGGGACTGGTCTCCGCGGCCTACAACAAGGACGCCGCCGATCCGCAATGGATCGGCGATCCCGGCATCAAGCGGTTCCACGCCTTCCTCGATGCCTACGCCCCGGACGTCAATCGCGGCGACAATTCGGTGGTCTACGGATACGGTGCGGCGCAATGCCTCGTCGAAGTGCTGCGCCGCGCGGGCGACACGCTGACGCGCGCCAATGTGATGCGCGAGGCCGCCAACCTCAAAGGCTACGCGCCCGACACGCTGCTGCCGGGCATCGCCATCACCACCGCACCCGACGATTTTCACCCGATCGAACAGCTGCGCATGATGCGCTTCGAAGGCGACCACTGGCAATTGTTCGGGCCGGTGATCGACGCGCAGCTGCGCAACTAAGCGAAACGAACAATCCGCCTTGCGGGATATTTGACGGCATACCGGCGAGACTCTGGAACACGCCCCGGCGACTCTGTCGCCGGGGCTTTTTGTTGCTGCAAGCGCGAGAACCGTGTTCAACTGAATTCGAACTCGACGAAGTTCGAACAAGAAACCACCCACGACCAAGGAGTCTTCCGTAATGCCGACTTTCCGTTCGCGCGCGCTCGTCTTTTCAGCAGCCGTCGCGGTCAGCTTCGCAGCGTTCAACGGCGCTGCCCATGCTCAAAAGAAATACGACACCGGCGCGTCCGATACCGAGATCAAGATCGGCAACGTCATTCCCTACTCAGGCCCGGCGTCGGCCTACGGCACGATCGGCAAGACCGAAGAAGCCTATTTCAGGATGGTCAACGACAAGGGCGGCATCAACGGCCGCAAGGTCACCTTCATCAGCTATGACGACGCCTATTCGCCGCCGAAAGCCGTCGAGCAGGTCCGCAAGCTGGTGGAGAGCGACGAGGTGCTCGTGGTGTTCAACCCGCTCGGCACGCCGTCCAACACCGCGGTTCAGAAATATCTCAACGCCAAGAAGGTGCCGCAGCTGTTCGTCGCCTCCGGCGCGACCAAGTGGAACGACCCGAAGAACTTCCCCTGGACGATCGGCTGGCAGCCGTCCTACCAGAGCGAAGCGCAGATCTACACCAAGTATCTGCTCAAGGAGAAGCCGGACGCCAAGATCGGCATCCTCTATCAGAACGACGATTTCGGCAAAGACTACCTGAAGGGCACCAAAGACGGGCTCGGCGCCAAGGCCGCCTCGATGATCGTCGCCGAGGAAAGCTACGAAATCTCCGCGCCGACCATCGACACCAACATCGTCAAGCTGAAGTCGGCCAATCCCGACGTCGTGCTGATCTACACCACGCCGAAATTCGGCGCGCAGACCATCAAGAAGATCGCCGAGCTGAGCTGGAAGCCGATGATCATCATTACCAACGTCTCGGCCTCGGTCGGCAGCGTGATGCGGCCCGCCGGCTTCGAGAACGCCCAGGGCGTGCTGTCGGCCAACTACGTCAAGGACGCCACCGACGCGCAATGGGACAACGACCCCAAGTTCAAGAATTGGCACGCCTTCGTCGAGACCTACATGCCGGGCGCGGCCAAGACCGACAGCAACATGGTGTACGGCTACGGCGCCGCCCAGACGCTGCACAAGGTGCTCGAGATGTGCGGCGACGACCTGACCCGCGCCAATGTGATGAAACAGGCGGCCAATCTGAAGAACTTCGAGACCGACACCCTGCTGCCCGCCATCAAGATCAATACCTCGGCGACCGACTTCGCCCCGATCAGCCAACTCCAGATGATGCGCTTCAAAGGCGAGCGCTGGGAGCGGTTTGGCGAGATCATCTCGGGCGACGTCGCCGTCGACTAACCGCCTTCGCGCAAGGTGGACCGCGTTTGCGTCGAGACTCGCTTCCAGGCGTCCAACGCTTCAGCTCTGATCGCATTGGAACTGAAGCGCTGAGCGCTTAGCGTCTAAACGCAAGTTCGGACGGCTACCGCCTAAATAATCAGCCTCCGGCAACGCTGTTGCCGGGGGTTCTTTGTTGCTGGTTCCGGACAAACATTGTTCAATCTCCTCACGCCACCCGATCAACGAGGTGGTGATGACACCGCTCAGGAGACGACCCAAGATGTCCTTTTCCAGTTCGAGACTGGCTGTTCTCTCGGCCGCCGCAATGCTGTTTGCGGCGTCCAGCCACGGCGCCCTTGCCCAGAAGAAATACGCCCCCGGTGTCAGCGACACCGAAATCAAGATCGGCAATGTCGAGGCCTATAGCGGTCCGGCCTCGGCTTACGGCGTCATCGGCAAGACCGAGGACGCCTATTTCAAGATGATCAACGATCAGGGCGGCATCAACGGCCGCAAGATCAATTTCATCAGCTACGACGACGCCTACTCGCCGCCAAAGACGGTGGAACAGGTCCGCAAGCTGATCGAGAGTGACGAAGTGTTCCTGGTGTTCAACGCGCTCGGCACGCCGACCCAGACCGCGGTCCAGAAGTATCACAACGTCAAGAAGGTCCCGCAATTGTTCGTCGCAACCGGCGCGAGCAAATGGAACGACCCGAAGGACTTCCCCTGGTCTATGGGCTTCCAGCCGAGCTACCGCGTCGAAGCGCGAGTTTTCGCCAAGTACATTCTCAAGGAGAAACCGAACGCCAAGGTCGCGGTGTTCTACGCCAACGACGATTTCGGCAAGGACTATCTGATCGGGCTCAAGGACGTGTTCGGCGCCAACAGCTCGAAAATCATCGTCGCCGAGGAAAGCTACGAGACCTCCGAGCCGTCAATCGACGCCCATATCGTCAAGCTGAAGGGCACCGGCGCCGACGTGTTCGTCAACATCTCGACGCCGAAATTCGCCGCCCAGGCGATCAAGAAGATGGCCGAGCTCGACTGGAAGCCGATGCACCTGATGACCGACGTGTCGATTTCGATCGGCGCGGTGATGAAGCCCGCCGGCCTCGACGCCTCGGAGGGCGTGCTGTCCGCAGGCTACCTCAAGGACGCCTCGGATTCGCAGTGGGACAACGACGAGGGCATGAAGAAATTCAAGGCCTTCCTCGACAAGAACATGCCCGGCGCCAACATCGCCGATACCAACCTCGTCTACGGCTATACCGCAGCGCAAACCATGGTGCAGGTGCTGAAGCAGGCCGGCGACAATCTGACCCGCGAGAACGTGATGAAGCAGGCGGCCAGCATCAAGGACTTCGCCGCCGACACCCTGCTGCCTGGGATCAAGATCAATACCTCGGCGACCGACTTCGCACCGATCGAGCAACTGCAGATGATGCGGTTCACCAAGGGCAAGTGGGAGATGTTCGGCGAGATCATCAGCGCTGAAACCGGCGGCTGATCCAGGCAGGCAGTTACTTCGCACCGCAACAAAGCCCCCTGCGACCTCGTCGCCGGGGGCTTTTTCTTGCTGCTCATCGCCGAAAGGTGTTGAATGCCTCCAGGAGCCGCCAAGAGCTCTGCAATCAGACACAACAATCACAGATCAAGAAAAGGGAGTTCGAAATGCCTTCACTCCGTTCGTACGCGGCCGCCCTCTCGGCTGCGCTCGCGGTGACGCTCGCAGCCTCGAGCGGCGCGGTCGCGCAAAAGAAGTACGATCCCGGCGTCAGTGACACCGAAATCAAGATCGGCAACATCATGCCCTATAGCGGACCGGCTTCCGCCTATGGCGTGATCGGCCGCACCGAAGCCGCCTACTTCAAGAAGATCAACGATGCCGGCGGCATCAACGGGCGCAAGATCAATTTCATCAGCTACGACGATGCCTATTCGCCGCCGAAGACGGTCGAGCAGGCGCGCAAGCTGGTCGAGAGCGACGAGGTGCTGCTGATCTTCAACTCGCTCGGCACCCCGCCGAACTCGGCGATCCACAAGTACATGAACAGCAAGAAGGTCCCGCAACTGTTCGTCGCCACCGGTGCGACCAAGTGGAACGATCCGAAGGATTACCCCTGGACGATGGGCTGGCAGCCCAATTACCAGAGCGAGACCCAGATCTACGCCAAGTACATCATGAAGGAGATGCCCAACGCCAAGATCGCCGTGCTGTATCAGAACGACGATTACGGCAAGGACTATCTGAAGGGGCTCGAGGACGGGCTCGGCGCCAAGGCGTCGTCGATGATCGTCCTGAAGGAGAGCTATGAAATCTCCGAGCCGACGATCGACAGCCACATCGTCAAGCTGAAGTCGACCGGCGCGGACGTGTTCATCAACATCACCACGCCGAAATTCGCCGCGCAGGCGATCAAGAAGCTGGGCGAGATCGGCTGGAAGCCGACGCACTTCCTCAACAACGTCTCGGCCTCGGTCGGCAGTGTGATCAAGCCGGCCGGTTTCGACAACGCCCAGGGCATCATCTCGGCGGCCTATCTCAAGGACGTGTCCGACGATCAGTGGAAGGACGACGCCGGCATGAAGGAATTCCTCGCCTTCATGGACAAGGAATTTCCGGACGGCAACAAGCTCGACGGCGCCACCGTCGTCGGCTACGGCGTGGCGCAGACGCTGGTCGAAGTGCTGAAGAAGTGCGGCGACAACCTGACCCGCGAAAACGTCATGAAGCAGGCCGCGAGTCTGAAGGACTTCCGCACCGAAGTTCTGTTGCCCGGCATCAAGATCAACACCTCGGCCACCGACTTCGCCCCGATCAGCCAGTTGCAGCTTCAGCGGTTCAAGGGCGAGAAGTGGGAGCTGTTCGGCGACGTGATCAGCGCCGACGTCGGCGGCTGACGTCCGCCTCGTTCACGCGGATACGCGATCTCACTCGAGAGCCCCGGACGCTTGCGCGCCCGGGGCTTTTTCTTGATCAACGCTGTCGCTGGGCCTGACACCAAGCGACACGCGCGACGATCAGGCTGCGGCGGCGAGGTTGACCGCACTCTCGGCGAGTTTGGACAGAGTCTGGTCCGTGGTCTTTTCCTGCTGCAGGGTCTGGTCGATCAGCTTGGCGGCGTCCTTCATGCCGAGCTGGGTCGCCCACTGCTTCAGCGTGCCGTAGCGCGAGATCTCGTAGTGCTCGACCGCCTGCGCCGCGGCCAGCAGACCGGCATCGAGCGCCGCCGAGCCCTTGTACTCGTCCATGATCTCCTTGCCCTCGTCGATGATGCCGAGAATGGCGTCGCAGGTCTTGCCGCGCGCCGGCTTGTCGAGCAGCTCGAAGATCTGCTCCAGCCGTTCGATCTGGCCTTCGGTCTCGTCGAGATGTTTCTCGAACGCCGCGCGGAGCTGGTCGGAATTGGCAGCCTTCGCCATTTTCGGCAGCGCTTTCACAATCTGCTTTTCGGCGAAATAGATGTCCTTGAGGGTGTCGAGGAACAGGTCGTTGAGGTGCTTCTCCTTGGCGGCAGCCATGCTGGTCTCCATCCGTCTGTTGTGAATCAATCTCGAATACTGCGGTCGATCCTGCGCCCAACGCCGCCTTGGGTTGATTGTTCCTGCAGCGCCGGCTGTCATTCGATTGTCAAACCGCTGCGGCAGAACACTCGGCAGCGATCGGCGCGGGTCGTGGCGGCCGTGCCGGCGATCGCCCACGATCGACAATGTTGCGCGGGTTCGCGCCGGCCTTTCCCTCGGCTTCGAACCGGCCACGATTTGTGGTTTTGTCGCTACGTTGTGGGGAAATCCTGCCCTCGCCGCTCGCTGCGGCCGCTAACGGTCCGACATTGTGTTACGGGACCGTCCATTCGAGTGCTGGAGTGATTGGTCGCGTGCGAAAGACAGTCATCATCGGAATCTTGGCCGGCGTCGTGACGACGCCGGCAGCGGGTGGCGGGATTGTCGTGAAGGCGCCCGCCGTCGGCAGGCCGGCCGCGTTCGATTGGAACGGATTCTACATCGGCGGCCATTTCAGCTACGTCGCCGGCCGTTCCGATTGGACGGCTCAGCCGGCCGGCGTCAGTGGCACGATCGACCTGTTCGATGCGTTCGATGCGTTCAAGGGCACCGGGAGCTACACGCTCGGTCTGCAAGCCGGCTACAATCTGCTGCTGCCGTCGCGCTGGCTGCTCGGCCTCGAAGCCGATCTGACCTCACCGAACCGGATCGGAGGAAACGCCAGCATCAGCCCGCCGACAGGCACGATCGGAGGACACGACCACCAGACCCAGCTGGCCGGAACGGTGCGCGGCCGGCTCGGCTACGCGCTGGACGGCTGGCTGCCCTACGCCACCGCCGGCTTCGCCTGGAGCTATGACCGGCTGCGATGGCCGTCCGAGGCGGCGGCGACCGAGGAAACCGCGCTGCTGTGGCGGCTCGGATGGGCCGCCGGAGCGGGCGTGGAGCTGCCGTTGTCGCCGGCCTGGACGGCGCGCGTGGAATATCTTGCGACCGGCTTTGGACGCGACACCGCCCGCTTCCCGATCGCCGGTCATCAAATCGAATCCGACGCGCTGATCCACGCCGTCCGGCTCGGCCTGAACTATCGGCTGGGCGAGGACCTCGCCAAGTCCGACGTGTTCACCAAGGGCATCGACGCGCTCGAGCTCGACCGCTTCGCCGTCCACGGCCAGGCCACGCTGACCTGGCAATATGCGCCGCCGTTCCGTTCGCCCTATCGCGGGCAGAACAGCCTCTTGCCGAACCAGGCGCGGGAAACCTTCGACATGACGTTCTATGTCGGCACGAAATTGTGGGACGGCGCGGAATTCTGGGTCAATCCGGAGATCGACCAGGGCTTCGGACTGAGCGGCACCTTCGGCGTGGCGGCGTTTCCGAGCGCAGAATCCTACAAGGTCGGCTCCGACTATCCCTATGCGCGGCTGCCGCGCTATTTCGTCCGCCAGACCCTCGACCTCGGCGGCGCGACCGAGACGATCCAGGGCGGCCCCAACCAGTTTGCCGGCAAACAGTCCTCCGAGCGGGTGGTGATCACCGCCGGCAAGTTTTCGGTCGGCGACATTTTCGACGTCAACCGCTACGCCCACGATCCCCGCGTCGACTTCCTCAATTGGGGCCTGGCCGACGCTACCACCTTCGACTATGCCGCCGACGCTTGGGCTTTCACGTATGGCACCGCGGTCGAGTGGTACACCGGTCCATGGACGGTGCGCGGCGGCGTGTTCGATCTGCCGGTGACGCCGAACAACACCGACCTCGATCCGAGCTTCGGCCAGTTCCAGATGGTCGGCGAGCTCGAACACCGGCACCAGTTCTGGGGTCTTTCCGGCAAGCTGCTCGTCACCGGCTTTCTCAACCGTGCCCGGCTCGGTCGGTTCGACGAGGCGGTGCGGCGGGGGCAAGCGACCGGGACGACGCCCGAGATCGCCGACGTGCGGCGCTACACCAGCAAGACCGGCGTGTCGGCCAGCCTGGAGCAGCAACTCACGCCCGACATCGGGCTGTTCGCCCGCGCCGGCCTCAGCAGCCCGAACCTCGAAACCAACGCCTTCACCGATTCCGACCGGGCGCTGTCCGCCGGCCTGTCGGTGTCAGGGCGGATGTGGGGACGTGCGGACGACACCCTCGGGCTCGGCGGCTTGATCAACCACATCTCGGCGGCGCGGATCGCCTATCTCGACGCCGGCGGCCTGACCGCGATCATCGGCGACGGCCGGCTGCCCAATTCCGGCAATGAGCGGGTGATCGAGGCCTATTACAGCCTTCCGGTGCTGTCCTGGCGGCTCACCGCGGACTATCAATTCATCGCCAACCCGGCGTTCAACCGCGACCGCGGTCCGGTTCACGCCATCGCCACCCGGCTGCGAACGCAGTTTTGAGTGCCGCGTCAGCGTTCGGGGCGGTCGCCGCCGCCCGCCGGCCCGGCTTTCGCCCGGCGTAGCGCCGGGCGCCGCGGATCACGCCGCGAGCTGGGTTTCCACCAGCTTGATCCAGTACGAGGTGCCGTAGACGATGGCGTCGTCGTTGAAATTGTAGGCGGGGTGATGCAGCCCTGCGCTGTCGCCATTGCCGAGGAAGATGAAGGCGCCGGGCCGCGCCTCCAGCATGTAGGCAAAATCCTCCGCGCCCATCAGCGGCGGCATCGACGTCACATTGGCGTCGCCGGCGATGTCGCGGGCGATCCGCTGCGCCACCTTGGTCTGCTCGGCGTGGTTCACCACCACCGGGTAGCCGCGCTCATACACGATGTCGATTTTGGCGCCGGTCATCTGCGCGACGCCGGCCGCAACCTCGTGGATGCGCTTCTCGACCAGATCGCGGGCCTCGGGCGTCAGCGTCCGGATCGTGCCCTTCAGCTCCGCCACCTGCGGGATGACGTTACGGGCGTTGCCGGCGTGAAATTCGCAGATCGAGATCACCGCGGAATCCAGCGGATCGACGGTGCGCGACACGATCGACTGCAGCGCGGCGACGAGCTGCGCGCCGACCAGCACCGAATCGACACACATATGCGGCCGCGCGGCATGGCCGCCGACGCCCTCGATCCGGATGTCGACCGCGTCGGTCGAGGCCATGATCGGGCCCGGGCTGATCGCGAAGGCGCCGACCGGAATGCCGGGGCCGTTGTGCATGCCGTAAACCTGCTCGATGCCGAAGCGATCCATCAGCCCGTCTTCGATCATCGCCGCGGCGCCGGCGCCGCCCTCCTCGGCCGGCTGGAAGATCACCACGGCGTCGCCGGCGAAGTTGCGGGTCTCGGCGAGATAGCGCGCGGCGCCCAGCAGCATCGCGGTATGGCCGTCATGGCCGCAGGCGTGCATCTTGCCGGGCGTCTTGGAGGCATAGGGCAGATTGGTCGCCTCCTCGATCGGCAGCGCGTCCATGTCGGCGCGCAGCCCGATCACCTTGATGTCGCCGCCATTGGCCGGTTTGCGGCCGCGGATCACGCCGACCACGCCGGTCCGGCCGAGCCCGGTGACGACCTCGTCGCAGCCGAATTCGCGCAGCCGCTCGGCGACGAAGTCCGCGGTGCGGTCGACATCGTACATCAGCTCGGGGTGCTGATGGATATCGTGGCGCCAGGCCATGATGTCGGGTTGCAGGTCGGCGACGCGGTTGATCACGGGCATGAGGCTGACGGGGCTCCGAACGGCGGTTTCGTACTCAGATACGGCAGGCTAGCCGGCCTGCCGCTTCACAGCAACTGTACAGAGCCCCTTTGCGGGGCTAAGCGTCTGGACAATCACGAAGTCGTGGCGAGCCGGGCGTAGAACGGGACGGATGATGACGGCGCAGGTCGAGGGTGAATTCGACTACATCGTGGTCGGCGCAGGCACCGCCGGCTGCATCGTCGCCAACCGGCTGTCGGCCGACCCGAACTGCCGGGTGCTGCTGCTCGAAGCCGGCGGCCGCGACAACTGGATCTGGTTTCACATTCCGGTCGGCTATCTGTTCGCGATCGGCAATCCGCGCTCGGACTGGATGTTCAAGACCGAGCCGGAGCCCGGCCTCAATGGTCGGTCATTGGCCTATCCGCGCGGCAAGGTGATTGGCGGCTCCTCGGCGATCAACGCGATGATCTCGATGCGCGGCCAGGCCGCCGACTATGATCACTGGCGCCAGCTCGGCATGAGCGGCTGGGGCTGGGACGACGTCCGGCAGGTGTTCCGGCGGCTGGAGGATCATTTCCTCGGCGACAGCGAGCATCATGGCGCCGGCGGCGGCTGGCGGATCGAGGCGGCGCGGCTGTCCTGGCCGATCCTCGACGCGGTCGCCAACGCCGCCGGCGAGATGGGCATCCCGCGCAGCGCCGATTTCAACACCGGCGACAATGAGGGCGTCGGCTATTTCCATGTCAACCAGAAGCGCGGCCGGCGCTGGTCGTCGGCGCGCGGCTTCCTCAAGCCGGCGCTGCACCGGCGAAACCTCCGGGTCGAGACCGACGTCCTGACCGACCGCGTGCTCGTCGAGAACGGCCGCGTGGCCGGCGTGCGCTTCCTGCATAACGGTGTCACCGTCGAGGCCCGCGCGCGGCGCGAGGTGGTGCTGTGCGCCGGCTCGATCGGTTCGATCCAGGTGATGCAGCGCTCCGGTATCGGCCCGGCGGAATGGCTGACGCCGCTCGGCATCGCGCCGGTGCTCGACCGTCCCGGCATCGGCCGCAATCTGCAGGACCATCTGCAACAGCGCGCGATCTACCGGGTCACCGGCGGCCGCACGCTGAACGAGATCTATCACTCGCTGCCGCGGCGCGCCTGGATGGGCCTCGACTACGCGCTGCGTCGGCGCGGCCCGCTGACGATGGCGCCGTCGCAGCTCGGCATCTTTACCCGCTCCGATCCGCATCAGGAGCGCGCCAACATCCAGTTCCACGTCCAGCCGCTGTCGCTCGACAAATTCGGCGACCCGCTCCACCGCTTCCCGGCGATCACCGTCAGCGCCTGCAATCTGCGTCCGACATCGCGCGGCGAGATCAGGATCAAGTCCACCGCGCTCGACGCAGCGCCCTCGATCGCGCCGCATTATCTCGAAACCGACGAGGACCGCCGCGTCGCCGCGGATGCAATCCGCACCACGCGCCGGCTGATGCAGCAACAGGCGCTGGCGCAGTTTCAGCCGGAGGAGTATCTGCCCGGCCGCGCCGTCGGCGACGACGACGCGTCGCTGGCGAAAGCCGCGGGCGACATCGGCACCACGATCTTTCACCCCGTCGGCACCGCGAAGATGGGGCTCGAAAGCGATCCGATGGCCGTGGTCGACGAACGGCTGCGGCTGCACGGCCTTCAAGGCCTGCGTGTCGTCGACGCCTCGGTGATGCCGACGATCACGTCGGGCAACACCAACACCCCGACCGCGATGATCGCCGAAAAAGGCGCGCAAATGATCATCGAGGATTGCAAGTAAGCGCAACAGCAACGCCTACGCTTCAACAAGCACCACGCCTCAAGCACAACGTCATCCTGAGGTGCGAGCGCAGCGAGCCTCGAAGGATGGGCCGCCGCACGCGTATCCGCATCCTTCGAGGCTCGCTGCGCGCGCCTCAGGATGACGGCGTTAGGCTACTCTCTTGATATCAATGCGCGATCAGGGTCGGGACGGTGACCGTGCTCAACAATGACTGCGTCACGCCGCCGAACAGCAGTTCGCGGCGGCGGGAGTGGCCATAGGCGCCGAGCACGATCAGGTCCGACTGATCTTCGGCGGCGAAGCGGCGGATCGTGTCCGCGACCGACGTCCCCTTGGATTGCAATTGTTCGACGCGCACCGCGACGCCGTGGCGGCTCAGAAGATGCGCGATATCCGCGCCGGGCTCATGACCATGCAGCGGGTTCTTTTCGGCGTCGACGACGACGACCGCCACCGAGTCCGCCGCCTTCAGGATCGGCAGCGAATCGGTGATCGCGCGCCGCGCTTCGCGACTCGCGTTCCAGGCCAACAGCACGTTGTTCGCGATCGGTCCGTCGGACCAGCCTTGCGGAACGATAAGAAGCGGAACGCCGGCCGAGAGCAGCATCTGCTCCGGCAACCATGTCGACGGCAACCCTCCCGGCGCGGGATGGCCCACCACGACCAGATCCGTATGCAGACAATGCAGCCGCGCGAGATTGCCGATGTCGTCGTCGCGAAGCACGCGAAATTCGAATGAAGAATTCTCCCGTCCGGCCAATGCCTCGAAGCGTTGCGTCGCGTCCTGCAGCGCCTTGCGCTCAGCGAGGCCGTGGCGTTCCAACATCTCCCGGATCGCGCCGCCGCCCTGGATGAAGCCATCGGAGCGATCGTTACGCCACGCGTTCTTCAGGACGAAAGCGCCGATCAGATGCGCGTCGTGCCGCAGCGCCAGCCGCGCGGCATAGCGAATGCGCGCCTCGCAGGCATCCGTCGACTCGACGAAGACGACTAATGATTTGAGTGACATTCCGCTCGCCATTGTTTGAGGGCGGTCGCCGTAGCGCGAGGGCGGTCGCCGGACGACGTTGGACCCAGCCTCGGCCGATCAGGCCGCAAGGTCTTGCTGCAAATCAAACCCATCCGCAACGCGAGCGCGGCGCGCTGATGCGCCCGACGTCAGATCACGCCGACTTGCGCACCGCGTTGTCGACCAGTGTCTTGCCGAGCGACCAGATCGCGCCGGGGACCTTGTGGCTGGCGGCGATGGTCTCGTCGAAGCCGCGCTCGATCCAGGCGCAGTCGTCCTCGGTGATGGTCAGCGGCGGCAGCAGCTTGATGGTGTGCAGACCGTGGCCGGCGACCTGGGTGAGAATCTTGTGATCCTTGAACAGCGGCACCGTGATGAGCTGACAGAACAGGCCCTTGTTGGCGGTCTCCAGCATGGTCCAGGACGCCTTCAGGCGCATCGATTTCGGCGGACCGAATTCGACGCCGATCATCAGCCCCTTGCCGCGGACTTCCTTCAACAGCTCGTAGCCCGGCACCATCCGGGTCAGCGCCAGCCGCAGCTCTGCGCCGCGCTTGGCGGCGGCCTCGATCAGCTTCTCGTGCTTCAGCACGTCGAGCGTGGCGATGCCGGCGGCCATCGCCAGATCGTTCTTGGCGAAGGTCGAGCCGTGCACCACGGCGCGATCCATCCGGTTGAAGATCTTGTCGAAGATCGACTTGCGCGTCAGCACCGCGCCGACCGGCACATGGCCGCCGCTCAAAGCCTTCGACAACAACACCATGTCGGGCTCGACGTTCCAGTGCTCGACCGCGAGGAAACGGCCGGTGCGGCCCATGCCGGTCTGGATCTCGTCGGCCACGAACAACGTGCCGTAGCGCTTGCACAACGCGGCTGCGCCCGGCAGGAACTCGTCGGTGGGCATGTTGACGCCCTTGCCCTGGATCGGCTCGACGATGAAGGCGGCGACCTCGCGGGTCGACAGCGCCTTCTCCAGCGCTTCGAGATCGTTGAACGGGATGGTGGTGACGCCCGGCAGCAGCTGCCCGAAGCCGCTCTGGAAATTCGGGTCGTCGGTCAGCGACAGCGCGCCGTAGGTCAGGCCGTGATAGCTGTGGTCGCAATTGATGATGCCGTTGCGCCCGGTCGCGCCGCGGGCGAATTTGATCGCGGCCTCGACGCATTCGGCGCCCGAATTGGCGAAGAACACCTTGTCGAGATACGGCACGTGATCGAGCAGCCGCTCGGCCAGCACGCCGGCCAGCGTCGAGACGTCGAGCTGCACGAGGTTCGGCAGCTCGCTGTCGAGCACGCTCTTCAACGCATCGCGTAGCACCGGATGGTTGCGACCGAGTGCGAATACGCCGAATCCGCTGAGCAGATCGAGGTATCGTGCGCCGTCGCGATCGAACAGATATTGCCCGCTGCCCTTCTGGAACCCGACGTCATAGCCAATCGTCTTCAGGACGCGCACGAGCTGCTCGTTGAGATGGCGCGTATGCATCGCACTGCGCTGCGACTGGCGATCGGCGAAGACCTCGGAGGCGTCTACATTCGGGTAAGGCATGATCCACTTACGTCGGTTGTTGGGTGCGTCGTCAACTCAAAACGCAGCTTGCGGCGCTTTGCCCCGCTCGCACTGGTGAAGACCGAGATGTCGGCTGAAAACACATAGCAAAGCCGGGATGAATGACAGCACAACGCCCGCCGTCAGCGGTATAGTCCTTTCCGCCACCGCAGCGCCAGCGTTGCTTCAACAGGCTGAAAACAGCCCCTGATCGCAACGCCGATCAGACGTTTTTCCTCTGAAGCGGCCCCGCCACGAAACCGGGCCGCCATCTCTCACGCACCTAGCCATGAAGCGGCCGGGCCAACCGACCCGCGTCGCCCCTAGAGCTTTTCCGGTTCTGATCGAATCAGAACCGGAGCTCTCACTTTTTGTTCTGACGCGTCCACTTCGCCCAAAACGCTCTAATGATCGGTATCGCCGGTTTCGTCGATGTGGCGCGGTTTGCCCATCAGCGCCGGCTGGAACAGCAGCACCGCGGCCAGCGTGGTGAGCAGCGACAGCGCCAGCAGCTTGCCCATGCTCGCGGTCCCCGGGTGGCTCGACAGCCACAGGCTGCCGAACGCGGTCGCCGTGGTCAGCGCGCTGAAGAAGATCGCCCGCGTCAGCGCCGATTGCAGCAGATTGGTCCGCCCCGACCGCCATGCGGTGACGTAGTAGATCTTGAACGCGACACCGACGCCGAGCAGCAGCGGCAGCGCGACGATGTTGGCGAAGTTGAGCGGCAGGCCGATCAGCACGCAGATTTCGAGCGTCACCGCGCCGGCCACCAGCAGCGGAACCAGCGTCAGCAGGACGTCGGTGATCCGCCGCAGCGTGATCCACAGCAGCAGCGAGATCGATAGCAGCGCCCACAGGCCCGCCTGAATGAACGACGCCACGATGGTATCGCCGGACTTCAGGATCGATACCGGCCCGCCGATCGCATTCGGCTCGGCCTGAAGCACCGCAGCGGCGAATTTGCGCAGCGTGTCGTTGTCGTTCGGATCGCCCTTCGGCAGCGCCTCGACGCGGAGCTGACCATCCTTGGTCTTCCACGACGACACGATGTCCTCGGGCAGATTGGCCAGCGTCACCTGTTGGGCCTGCAACATGCTGCGAAGCTGGTCGAAGGCGAGCTTCAGCGGCCTGACGAACACATCCTGCGCCTTGTCACGCGTGGCCTGATCGGCGCCGGCGAGCGAACTCAGGGCCACGGCCAGGCGACGCGCGGCGTCGGGACCCGGGCCGCTGGCTTCGCCGGCGACCTTGCGCAGGGCCTCGGCCGAGCCGTTCAGCGCCTCTGCGTTCTCCTGATCGGTCGGCGGGGCGTCGATCTGATCGGGGTTGAGCGCCGGCTGAAGCACCTTGGCGCCGGCCTGGATCAGCTTCAGCTTCGCCGGCTGGTCGCCGGGCACGAAAGTGTCGAGCGACAATGTCCGCGAGACCTCCGGCAGCTTCGAGAGCCTGGCCTCGACCTCCTTGGCCGCTTGCTCCGAGGGCGCCATCACGTTGACGGCGTTGGCGCCCGTGTTCGGGTCCCGGCGCAGGTCGAGGAAGGTGGCGATCGACTCGACCTTCGGATTGCGCAGATTGATCGGGTTGAAGTCGAAATGCATGAAGTAGAGCAGCGGCAGGCCGGCCAGCGCGACGCCGATCGTGCCGGCGATGATGCCGATGCGGTGATCTTCCAAAAAGCGGTCGAGCGGCGCCAGGAAGGCGTAGCCCAGCGGCTCCTTTTCGCCGGCCGGGTTGAGCAGCTTGATCAGCGCCGGCAGCACCGTGATGCTCGACAGGAACGCCACCACCATGCCGGCGCCGGCGATCTCGCCAAGCTCGGAAATACCCCGGTAGGAGGTCGGCAGGAACGACAGGAAGCCGGCGGCGGTGGACATCGCCGCCAGCGACAGCGGCACCGCGGAGTACTCCGCGGCTTGCACCAGCGCCTTGTCGAGATCGTTGGTCTTGAAGCGCTCGGACCGATACCGGACGCTGTACTGGATGCCGAAATCCACGCCGAGGCCGACGAACAAAACGGCGAAGGCAATCGACAGCAGGTTGAGCGAATCGACCAGCAGCAATCCGACGGCGGTCGTGATCGCAAGGCCGACGAACAGGTTCGCGGCGACCGCGAAGATGATCTTGGACGAGTGCAGCGCCATCCACAGGATGAACAGCACCACCACGACGGTGCCGATGCCGTTGACAATGGCGCCCTCCTTGACCGTGGAGAACTCCTCGTTGGCGATCGCCACCGGGCCGGTCAGCCGCACCCGGGCGCCGAATTGCTGCTCGAGCTTGAGGTCGACCGCAGCCGCCCGAATCGCGTCGGTGGCCGCCCTGCCCGGCTCGAGCTCCTTGAAGTCGAGAATCGGCTTGATCTCGATGAAGGCCCGCTTGTCTCCGTCGGTCAGCGGCTCGGGGCTGGTCAGCCCGCGCCACGAGAAGAACGCATTGCGCTTGGCAAGGACGTCCTCGACGGTCTGGCTGATGGTGTTGAACGGCGCAGCGGCGCCGTCGAGCGTGACCTGGCCGCGCTTCACCCCGGCCAACCCGGTCTCCAGCGCTCCGGTCAGGCCGCGAATGCTGGGGTCGCCGGCCATGATTTCGATCAGGGGAACTGCCGACTGGAACTGGCTGGTCACCTTGGCGAGTTCTTCGGTGGGCAGGAACAACAGCCCGTGCTTGTCGAAGAACGGTCCGCCGCCGAGCCGTTTGACCGAGTCGAAGTTATTGCTATTGCTGGATAATTTCTCGGTCAACGCAGCCGCGGCGGCATTCGCGAATTCCGGCGTCTGGGCCTCGACCACCGCCAGGATCAATCTTTCCTGATCAAACGCCTTTTCGAACGCAATATCGCGTTTACGCCAATCGAGATCAGACGAGATCAAATGACTGATATCGGTATTGATCGCGAAGTGTTTGAAAGTATAGAAGCCGCTGGCGATCGCGAGAATTACGCCGATCAGCACAGTAATAGACGCAAAGCGGGTGCTGGCTTTGACAACGGAAACGACGGCACTTTTCAGCACTTTTGCTCTTTCTATTGCTATTGGCTTGCCTAGAATGCGTCGGCTCCGCCGGGTACCGTGTCGGTCGAACTGGTTTCTACTTTCCAGCGACCAAAGACTGCGAAATAACCCATGAAGCCCGCGGGGTGTCTTGGCCGGAAGTAATCTCACCAGGCTGGATTGCCAAGGGCGTTTTGCAAGTCGCCCATGGGAACCCTGCGCCTAAGGCCCTTGCGGGTGCTCTCATACCAGCTAGATGATGGGTACGGGAATTGCCGATAATGTCGCCAGGAGACGGAACAATCATGAGCGTGGTGCCCCTTGTCTGACGTTCGCCCCCTCGAAGTGTTTCTTGCCCAGCCTCGTGGTTTTTGTGCCGGCGTCGTCCGCGCGATCGAGATCGTCGAGCGTGCGCTGGAGAAATACGGCCCCCCGGTCTATGTGCGGCACGAGATCGTGCACAACAAATACGTCGTCGAGAGCCTTAAAGCGAAAGGCGCAATCTTCGTCGAGGACCTGTCCGAGGTGCCGCCGAAAGCAGTAACCGTGTTCAGCGCCCACGGCGTCGCCCGCAGCGTCGAGGAAGAAGCCGCGGCGCGCGGCCTTCCGGTGTTGAACGCCACCTGTCCCTTGGTGACCAAGGTGCACAATCAGGGCAAGCGCTATACGTCCAAGGGCCGCACCCTGATCCTGATCGGCCATGCCGGCCATCCCGAGGTCGAAGGCACGATGGGGCAGGTTCCCGGACCGGTGCTGCTGGTGCAGAACCTCGAGGACGTCGCGGCGCTGACGCTGCCGGCCGACACCCAGGTCGCCTACATTACCCAGACCACCCTCAGCGTCGACGACACCAAGGACATCATCGCCGCGCTTTCAAAGCGATTCTCAGACATCCAGGGTCCGGATACGCGCGATATCTGCTATGCGACGCAGAATAGGCAATCTGCGGTCCGCACCATGAGCAAGCTGGTTGATCTGATCCTGGTGGTGGGAGCCAACAACAGTTCCAATTCCAACCGACTGCGGGAGATCGGCACCGAAGCCGGGATTCCGAGTTATCTTATTGCCGACGGCAGCGAGCTCAACCCGGATTGGCTCGTCGGCAAGAAGGCGGTGGGCATCACCGCCGGCGCGTCCGCCCCGGAAGTGCTGGTGGACGACGTGATCGAGGCGCTGCGCCGGATCGTTCCGGTCAGCGTGTCGGTGCTGCCGGGCCGCGAAGAAAACATCGAGTTCGTTCTGCCTGCGGAGCTGGCAACGGCCTGATCCGCATATTGATGATTTGTACGAAAAGAGAAGAACCGTAATGGCAATACCGTTTCACAAGGAGATCCGGATCGGCGGCTATCTGCTCAAGCAGAAGCTGCTGGGCCGCAAGCACTATCCGCTGGTGCTGATGCTCGAGCCGCTGTTCCGTTGCAATCTGGCCTGCGTCGGCTGCGGCAAGATCGATTATCCCGATGCGATCCTGAACCGCCGAATGTCCGCGCAGGAATGCTGGGACGCCGCCGAGGAATGCGGCGCGCCGATGGTTGCGATCCCGGGCGGCGAGCCGCTGATCCACAAGGAGATCGGCGAGATCGTGCGCGGCCTGGTGGCGCGCAAGAAGTTCGTGTCTCTGTGCACCAACGCGCTGCTGCTCGAGAAGAAGCTGCACCTGTTCGAGCCGTCGCCCTTCCTGTTCTTCTCGGTGCATCTCGACGGCCTGAAGGATCATCACGACAAGGCGGTGTCGCAGGCCGGCGTGTTCGATCGCGCGGTGTCGGCGATCAAGGCGGCGAAGGCCAAGGGCTTCACCGTCAACGTCAACGCGACGATCTTCGACAACCATCCGGCCGAGGAGATCGCCAAGTTCCTCGACTTCACGACCGAACTCGGCGTCGGCGTCTCGATGTCACCGGGCTACGCTTATGAGCGTGCGCCCGATCAGGAGCACTTCCTGAACCGGACCAAGACGAAGAAACTGTTCCGCGACGTTTTCGCCCTCGGCAAGGGCAAGAAGTGGAACTTCATGCATTCCGGCCTGTTCCTGGACTTCCTCGCCGGAAATCAGGAGTTCGAATGCACCCCGTGGGGAATGCCCGCGCGCAATATCTTCGGCTGGCAGAAGCCGTGCTACCTGCTCGGTGAAGGCTACACCAAGACCTTCAAGGAACTGATGGAGACCACCAACTGGGATTCCTACGGCACCGGCAAGTACGAGAAGTGCGCGGACTGCATGGCGCATTGCGGCTATGAGCCGACCGCGGCGACGGCGTCGCTGAACAATCCGCTGAAGGCGGCCTGGGTCGCGTTGCGCGGGATCCGGACCTCGGGTCCGATGGCGCCCGAGATCGATCTGTCGAACCAGCGTCCGGCTCAGTACATCTTCGCCGAGCAGGTGCAGAAGACGCTGTCAGAGATCCGCCGCGACGAGGCTGCCGCTGCCAATCACGGCGCCAAGCACGAAGCTTCGACAGCCGCGTAGGCTGCGAAGCGCCCGATTGAAGTCGATTCCGGTCGAAACCAGCGACCGGATCGACGTCGGGTGGCGGGCCAGCCCGCGCAGCACCTTCCGCAGATCGATGTCGCCGTTCGGCTTGATCGCGGTCGACACCATCTGCGGCAGGCTGCGGTTGGCGGGATCGCTGATCACACGTAGCGCCGCGAAGGGCAGCTTGGCCATCGCGGCGAAATCGGCGGCAATGTGGCTTTCCATATCGACCGCGGCTGCGCCGGTTTCGGAGCGAAGCGCCGCTTTCGAGTCGCGCGCCGCCACCACCTGCTCGACGCCGACCAGCCCGCCGCGCACCACACGCTGACGGCCGAGGCCGGCGCTGCTCACCAGTTCATCGCTCAGCGCGATTTCCGACTGCCAACGGCGGTCGCCCGCCATCACCTCGGTCGCGATCACGATATCGCCGGAGCGCAGCGAGGGGTCGAGCCCGCCGGCCACGCCGAAGCTGATCACGCCGCGGATCGACGACGAATCGAAATCCGCCATCATCATCCGCAATTGCTTCGGATCGCTGCTGCTGCAGATGACGGTGAAGCCCGGTCCCGCTGCGATCCGCGCTTCCTGGATGAGCCCCGTCACAATCAGAACCGGCCGCGGATCAAAACCCGCGGCCGCGTCGCCCCTAGCCCCCAGAATCACATTCCGACCCCTACGACCTTGCTGTTCGTGGCTCTCAAATTTCGATACCGCGCCAGCGCCCAGAGCGGAAAGAACTTTGAGTAGCCATGATACCGCAGATAAAACACGCGCGGAAAGCCTGTAGCGGTGTGGCGCTGCTCGTCCCACAGTCCTTTTTCGGTCTGTGTGCCTTTTAGGTACTCAATCCCGCGCGCCACCGCCGGATGATCGACTTCCCCTGCAGCCATGATTGAAAGCAAGGCCCATGCCGTTTGCGACGCCGTGGACGGCGCAGTTTCGTAGCCCCGGTAGTCCAACCGGTAGCTGACCCCGTCCTCGCCCCAGCCGCCATCGGCGTTCTGAATCGACGCCAGCCAGGCGACCGCCTTGCGGATCGCCGGGTCCTGATGATCGACGCCGGCGGCGTTCAGCGCGCACAGCACCGCCCAGGTGCCATAGATGTAGTTCATGCCCCATCGGCCGTACCACGAGCCATCCGGAAGCTGGGTCTTGCGCAGATAGGCAACGCCCCGCGCCACCGCCTTGCTGGTCTGCTCGGTCTCGCCGAGTTGCGCCAACATCGAAACGCAACGCGCGGTTACGTCCTCGGTCGGCGGATCGAGCATCGCGCCATGGTCCGAGAACGGGATGTTGTTCAAATAATATTCGGTGTTGTTCACATCGAAGGCAGCCCAGCCGCCGTCGTCGCTCTGCATCCCCTCGATCCATTCGCGGCCGCGGGCGATGGCATTGTCGTAGGCCGCGCTCGGCTGATCGCGGCGGGCGCGGTCGAGCGCCATCACCACCACCGCGGTGTCGTCGAGATCGGGATAATGGGCGTTGTTGTACTGGAACGCCCAGCCGCCGGGGCGGACATTGGGGGCCTTCACCGCCCAGTCGCCCTTGAGGTCGAGCACCTGCTTCGGCAGCAGCCAGTCCAAGCCCTCGCGCACCGGCTGCGCGGCCTCGGCGCCGCCCGCCTCGAGCAGCGCGTGGCAGGTCAGCGAAGTGTCCCAGATCGGCGAGACGCAGGGCTGGCAATAGGCCTCCTCCTCGCCGATCACCAGCAGCAGATCGATGCCGCGCCGGGTGATCGCCCGCGGCGGATGGTCCTCGGGATAGCCGAGCACCTTGTACATCATCACGGTGTTGGCCATCGGCGGATAGATCGCGCCGAGACCGTCCTCGCCGTTCAGCCGCTCCTCGACGAAGGCGACGGCGCGGTCGATCGCGTGTTTCCGCAGCTTCTTCGGGATCAGTGGTTCGATCACCCGCAGCACCGCGTCGATCGCACCGAACAGCGCGAACAGGCCGCGATTCTGATGCGGCGCCCTGGCGGGCATACCGATCGATTTCGGGTCCTGCAGGAACAGCTCGTCGAGCCCGACGCCGAGCCGGTTGACCGCGCGCGGCTTCAGCGCCGCCAGTACCATCAGCGGCACGATCGTGGTGCGCGCCCAATACGAGATCTTGTTGAGATGGAACGGCGACCACATCGGCAGCAGCATGATCTCGACCGGCAGCACCGGAACGGCGCGCCAGGTCAGGATGCCGAACATCGCCAGCAGGAATCGCGTGAACACGTTGGCGTGGACCGCGCCGCCGCGCGACAGGATCGCCTCGCGCGCCTTGGCCATATGCGGCGCGTCGATGCTGTCGCCGATCATCTTGAGCGCGAAATAGCCCTTCACGGTGGCGCTCATGTCGAATTCGCCGTCATACACCAGCGGCCAGCCGCCATGGGCGCCCTGGGTCCGGCGCAGATAAACGGCGATCTTGGCTTCCAGCGCGGCGTCGATCGGTTCACCAAGATAGTGCCGGAGCAGCACGTACTCGGCCGGAATGGTGCAGTCGGCCTCGAGTTCGAACACCCAATGGCCGTCGTCACGACGATAACCCAGCAGCGCGGCGCGCGCCGCGTCGATCGAGGCGTCGAGCGTGTTGCCGCGCTCTCCACCCGGATTGAAAGTTCCGGAATCCATGTCTTTGCTAGTCTCCGTGCTTGTCGGCCGGCGTATCGCTCAGGCCTGACTCAGCGCCAGTACCAAGTCCGCAGCCCGGTTCCCTGACCGGACCGACCCCTCGATGGTGGCGGGCAACCCCGTATCAGTCCAATCACCCGCGAGGAATAGGTTTTTCCACTGGGTGACCGGCCCAGGACGCAGGGCGTTCTGCGCCGGTGTAGCCTCGAAGGTTGCCCGACGCTCGCGGACAATTTGCCACGGCGGCAAATTTGCCCTGATCCCCGCAACTTGACAGATTTCGGCCCAGATCGCGGCCGCAAGCTGGTCGCGCGGGGCATCGACCAACCGGTCGCCGTTGCTGATGGTCACCGAGAGCCGGTTCGGGAAGGCGAACAGCCATTCCACCTCGCCGCCGATGACACCCGTCAGCGCCGGCATCCCGGCCGGCGGCGCGTAATTGAAATGGGCGTTGACGATCGCCCGGTAATTTTGCGGCGCCTTCAGGCCGGGCAGCAGCGCAGCCGCCGGCCGCGGCGGCACGGCCAGCACCACGACGTCATCGGGGCCGACCGCGACCACATCCTCGCCGCCGAAATTCAGACCGCCGACGCGATCGCCGGCGTGCGTCAGCGACCGCAGCTCGTGGCCGAACTGCACGCCCGGGCCGCTGCGCTTCAACAGCTCGACGGCCGGCTCGACCAGCACCGCGCTGAGGCCGTCGCGGGCGATCAGCGGGCGGCACGCCTTGCCGCCGGCCAGCAGGGTTTCCCGCACCACCGCGCCGGCGAGCCCCGCAGAGCCCTCCGCCGGTTCGACGTTGAGGGCAGCGAGCAGCAACGGCCGCACCAGCCGGTCGTACAGCGGGCCATTGCACGGAATGGTGTCGCCGATCAGTTTGCTTGTCGGCGCCCACAGCAGCGGCATCAGCGCCAGATAGTCGCGCAGGCTGGTGTCGGGCACCCGGCTGTTGGCGTCGAGCACCCACAGCGGCAGCCGGCCGCTGCCGAGGTTGATCCGCCAGCGCGCGTTCGATTTCAGGTCCATGAAGTCGAATTCGGCGCGCTCCGGCCCGACCAGCCCGGCCTCGGTGCCGATCGCGCGCGCATAGTCGAGCGCGGCCTGGTTGCCCGACAGCAGCAGATGATTGCCGTTGTCGATCACGAGGTTGGTCTGCGCGTCGAAATAGGAGCGGCAGCGCCCGCCGGCCTGCTGCATCGCCTCGTGGACGTGCACGACGAAGCCCTGGCGGGAGAGCTTGATCGCGGCCGCAAGGCCGGAGATCCCGGCGCCGATGACGTGAACTGTTGTTGGCATCAGACCACCGCGTATTGCAGCAGGATGGCGATCTTCGACGCCTTGCCGAGCTTGACCGGCGCCCGCGGCGGCGCGAAGCCGCGCGCGATCAGCAGTTGAAGGATCGAAAAATAGTACTTGCCCATGATCCGCGGCGCCTTCACCAGCCGGCGCGGATTGCGGCTCATCACCACATCGGCGGCGTAGAAATGCTTCAGCGCGCGCGCGACCAGCGGCGCGCAGACGTTCGGCAACGCAGGGTCCCTGGCGACAAGCATCGGATCGATGCTGGTGATACCCGCCGCGACCAGGCCCTCGCGCGGCAGATACAGCCGGCCGAGTTCGGCGTCTTCGTCGATGTCGCGAAGGATGTTGGTGAGTTGCAGCGCGCGGCCGAGATGATGCGCGAGCAGGATGCCGTCCTGTTCCGGCAGGCCGAAGATCCGCACCGACAGCCGGCCGACCGCGCTGGCGACCCGATCGCAGTACAGATCGAGCGTCGCATCGTTCGGGGCGCGGATGTCGGCGGTGACGTCCATTTCCATGCCGTCGATGATCGCGAGAAAATCCTCGCGCTTCAGGCCGAATGCGCGCACCGAGCCTTGGTAGTCCGCAAGCCGCGGCGGCGGCGCGCCGCGATACAGCGCCTCGATATCGTCGCGCCAGCGCTGCAATCCGGCCCGCCGCAGATCGCGCGGCTCGTCGGAATCGGCGATGTCGTCGACATAGCGGCAGAAGCTGTAGACCTGAAACATCGCCTCGCGCTGCGGGCGCGGCAGGATGCGCATCGCCGCGTAGAACGAGCTGCCCAGCGCGACGCCCTGGTGCTCGGCCGGTTCGGTGGTGGTCTGGAGGGTCATGCGCGCGGCGCCGGGTTCGACACCGGTCCCTTTCGGAAGGTGCGGCGGGTGATCTCGGATCCGACCGCGCCGATCGTGGAGAACAGAAACTCGATCGGCTTCAGATGCACGCGCTCGCTGAGCGGATCGCGCACCTTGAGCATCCGGACGATGCGATCGGCAAACGCCTGGATCACCGAGACTTCGAGGCCGAGCCGGAAATCCTTGACCTCGGCCGCGAGCGGACGGCCTTCGCCGAGCAGCACGTCGGTGCGCGCGGCGAGGCTCTGCAGGCAGTGCAGCAGCGCCGGCGAGGATTTCAACTGGCCGAGTTCCTCGACCTGGGCGCCGACCGCGTCCAGCGCATCGCGCGGCAGGTAGACGCGGTTGAGATTGCGATAGTCCTTGCCGCAATCCTGCAGGTGATTGTTGACCTGCAGCCCGGCGCACAGCGCGTCGGACGCCGGCCAGGTCGAGGTGCTCTCGCCATGGACGTCGAGCATGAAGCGACCCACCGGCATCGCCGAATAGCGGCAATAGTGGATCACCTCGTCCCAGTCCTCGTAGCGCAGCTTGGTGACGTCCATCCGGAACGCGATCAGCACGTCGAGGGCGTGGCGCGGCGGCATCCCGCGCTCCGCCAGCGCGCGGCGCAGATTGACCGCCTCGGGCTGGGTTTCGCCGCGGCCGAGCAATTCGGCCTCGAGCAGATCAAGGTAGCTCAGCTTGGTCGGGGCATCGAGCATCGCATGGTCGGCGATGTCGTCGGCGGTACGGACGAAATTGTAGAACGCCAGAATCAGATCGCGATGCCGCGGATGGATGATCCACGACGCAACCGGGAAATTCTCGTCCCGGTGGGTCTTGCCGGATCGCAGTTCGCTCGCAGACGTCATCGGCTCTGGCTAACGCTTGTTACGGACATCGGATTGAAGACAAGGAAAAACGTCGCGAACGGACCCGCCCGGCATCCCGGGCAGCTCCGTTCGCGACGCCATATAAGGGAAATTCTCCGGTTAAACCAACGATATTGACGCGGTTTTTCCAGAGGGCCGAAAGTCCCGGTCTACATCGTTACCGGTCCCTGGTCAGGACCTCGGTCCGAGCCTGGGCAGGCGGTAGAAACCCGCCCCGGCCGATCCGCCGCCTTACTGGCCGTGATTGACCAGCACCTGGTTGCAGGCGCGGCTGATCTTCGGACGGTTCTCTTTCAGGCAGGCCAGGATGGCGAAATCGCCCTGATCCATCAGCTTGCGGCAGTGTCGCTGCACGTCGCGCGAGCAGGCGGCCTGCTCCTCGGGCGTACCGCTGCGCTGTTGCTGCTGTTGGGCGAAGGCGCCGGTCGATATCGGAACGAGCAGCAGCGTGAGCGCAAACAAGGTCTTCTGCATTGTCTTCCTTCGAGATGATGCGGGGAAATCCGGAATCCATTGTCGATCAGCGTCAACGCGACGCCCGGGACGGTCTGTCAACCCTCGATCGACACGGATGTGCAAGCCGCCATCTGGCCGCGCAAATGCGGCCAAATTTGCGCAGATATTGCGACAGTTGCGATGATGTTTCAAATCTCGCCAAGTCAGTCAGCCATTTCTTGGCGCAGCGTTGCGAATTTGCGACAATTGCGCGAAGTTCCGACCATTCTGCGCGTGTCCGGCGCGCCACAATCGCGCGCCCTCGGAAGCGCCCCGGTGTTTGCGCGGAACCAACCGGTATATGATTTGATTTGAACCAGTCGTTACGCAAAAACACTAACAGGCTGATGCGGCGGAGCGTCGTCTCGGCACGAATTTCTCAGGGGTAGACAAGAAATGAGACTGCTTCGTTCATCCACTTCGCTTCATGGCTTGAAGGCGGCCGGAATCGCCGCGGCGATGCTGCTGTCGGCCTCGGCGAGTTACGCCGATGGGCCGTTCGCCGGCTTCAATGGTTCGTGGTCCGGCACCGGCACCGTCGCCCTGTCCGATGGAACGAAGGAGCGGATTCGCTGCCGGGCGACCTACAAGGTCGGCGGCGGCGGCAACGAACTCGCCCAGACGCTGCGCTGCGCCAGCGACAGCTACAAGTTCGACCTGACCGCCAACGTCATCAGTAACGGCGAACGGATCTCCGGAAACTGGAGCGAAGCCAGCCGCAACATCAACGGCAACCTTCAGGGTAAGGCCGGCGGCGGCAACATCGAAGTGTTCGTCGAGGCCGCGGGCTTCGCCGCCAGCATCTCGCTGGCCACGCGCGGCAACAAGCAGTCGGTCGCGATCAGCTCCAAGGGCGACATCCGCGGCGTCAACATCAGCATGACGCGCGGCTGATCCTCAATTCCAGGCCGGAGCGGGATGACGTTTCGAAGATCGTTCATCCTGCTCCAGCCGAATCAAAACCCCTCGGACCCGGCGGTCCGAGGGGTTTCTGTTAGAGCGTTTTCGAGCGAAGTGGAAACCGTTCGCGTGAAGAAAACGCGTCAGAACAAAAAGTTAGAGCTCCGGTTCTGATTCTATCAGAACCGGAAAAGCTCTAGCGAGCGCTTGAGGCGCCGTCCTACATGGCCGCCTTGGGCTTGCGGTTGCCGCGCAGACGCTCCGCCATGCCGATCAGCCACATCGCGGTCGGGCGCAGGATGAACAAATCGGCGACCAGCGCGGCGACCATCGCAAATGCGCTGAGCCAGCCGAACAGCCGCAGCGACGGCAGGTCGGAGAACACCGTGACGCCGAGGCCGCAGGCCAGCACCACGGTGGTGAGGATCAGCGCCGGCCCGACCAGCACGGTGGCGCGCTCGACCGCGACCGCGGCGCTGGCGCCGGGCGGACTTTCCAGCCGCAGCCGGTTGAGGAAGTGGATCGTCGCGCTGAGGCCGAGACCGAACGACACCGTCAGCGCCACCACGCTGGCGAACTGCAGCCCCTCCCCCATTACCCAGAGCAGCGTGCCCGACAGCACCACCGGGAAGATGCCCGGCAGGATGCAGGCCAGCATCACCACCACCGAGCGGAACGCGAGCCCGATGAACACCGCCACCAGAAGGAATTCGATGGTGAGGCCGTGGTTGAGCTTCGAGATCATGTCGGCGCTGTTGCGCGCGGCGATCGCCGACAGGCCGGTGACCGCGACCTCGTAGCCGGGGTGTTTCTGCCGCACGGCGTCGAGCGCCTTGTCGAGCTTCTGCACCACCGGCAGGATCTCGCTGGAATCCAGATCCGGCACCCGGCCGGACACCACCACCGCGGCCTGGTCGGCGGAGATGAAGCGCCGCACCAGATGCTCGGGAATGACGTCGACATATTCCTTGAGCGTCGCGACGTCGTCGGTCCGCGCCTTTTCGGCGAGCCAGCGGCGCAGCGTCTCCAGCGACCAGACATTGCCGACGCCGGCCTGTTTCTCGACCATGGCGTGGACGTCGGCGATGGTCTGCAAAGTCTCGGGCGAATACAGCGTCTGGCCCTTGGGCAGCTCGATCAGAACGTCGATCGGATTGGCGCCGGTCAGCTTGGCGTCGAGCCGGTCGCTGGCCTGCACCGCCTGCTGCTTGTCGGGCACCTGATCGGCAAGCCGGTAGCGCGGTTCGAGATTGGCGTAGATCACGCCGAGGCCGCCGACGAGCAGCAGCGCCAGCAGGCTGAACAGGCCGGGACGCCCGACCATCCGCACCGCGATGAAGGCGCAAAACCGGCGCAGCGCATTGACGCCGAGATCGCCGCTCTGAAACTTCGCGGCGAACGCCTGCTCGTTGCGCACCAGCAGCACGCCGAACACCGGCACCAGCGACAGCACCGCGACCAGCGCGATCACGGTGGCGACGAGACCGGCCTCGCCGAAAGCGCGGATCAGATCGGAATCGGAGAACTGCAGCGCGATGAAGGAAATGCCAGCGGTGGCATGGGTCAGCACACAGGCCGGGCCGACCACCAGCACGGCGTTGCGGAATGCGGTGTATTTGTCTTCGCCGGCGATCAGCCTGTCTCTGGCCGCAAAGGTGAGCTGCATCGAATCCGCGAAGCTGATCACCATGATCAGCGGCGTCATCACATTCAGGAACATGTTGAGGCTGAAGCCGGCCCAGCCGAGCACGCCGAGCGACAGCAGGATCGCCAGCAGCGGCGGGAACGCCGCGACCACCATGAACGAGATCTTGCGGAAGAACAGGATCGCGATCACGCAGCCGGCGAGGATTCCAGCGATGTTGTAGATCAGCCCGTCGCGCTCGACCGCGTTGCGGATTTCGAGCTGCATCACCGGAACGCCGGACAATTGCCGCGACAGGTCCGCGCCTGCGAGGTCCTCGGCCATCACCTTGCGGATTTCGCCGATCGTCCTGGCGAGCTTGTTGTTGCCGACGATCTCCGGGTCGAGCGACAGCACGACCAGCGCCAGCGTGCCATCCTCCGACAACAGCTTGCCGCGGATGATCTCGTTCGCCTTCACCGTCTCGATGAACTTGTCGTAGGCGTCGCCTTCCGGCAGTTCATTGGGAAACAGCGCCGCCGGCAGCCTGCCCGGCTCCGGCGCCTGCCGCGCCGAGAACAGCGAGATCAGCCCGCGGACGCCGTCGACGAGCTGCATGTCGGTGACGAGATCGCGCAGCTTCTCGAGATTGTCGCGCGCGAGCAGCGTCTTGCCTTCGACCACCACCAGCACGTCGAATTCGGTCGAGGGGAAACGCTTGGTGACCTGCTCGTATTGCTGGAACTCCTTGGAGTCGGAGCGGAACAGCTGACTCAGCGAATCATCGATCTTGATCCGCTGGATGCCGAAGATCGCGGCGACGATCAGGATTGCGAGAATCACGCAGGAGAGGATCGGCGCGCGCACCGCGATCAGCCCCATCCGCTCCAGCCCGAAAGCAATGCTGAGCCGGCGCCGGTTGGTCTCGTCGATGTCGGCGTCGTTGATGTTCTTGTGCAGCATGCGCTGTTCCGTTCTGGCGATCGTTTAATAACCAAGATGTTCGGCACGATGACGACATCGCAGCGCTGCTGAAGCGCGAGACTTCGACAACATGCGATGAATGCATCGTGCGCAGGATTTACAGGCTCCGGAGCCCCCCGGGTGGAGCACCGGGGGCACAGTCGAACAGATTCGCTCGGCCGGCGCGATCCAGCATTCCGCCGCGCGTCATGCCGGCCTCGTCGCCCCCTCGTACAACCCCTTGGCCGGTCGCGACGGCCGCCGGGCCGACGCCGATACCGGTCGCGGCGACCCGCGCCGGGGCAGTCGCGGCAGATCGCCGAAGCGACGCGCCGTCCGCGCCGATCGGTTCATCGTCCGGCCTCACCCGGCCGTGCGCGAACGACGCCCGGAACGGCGGCCGCCATGGCCCTACTCCGCCGGCACCGAGGCTTCGCGCAGCCGGATCGAATAGTTCGACGCGTTGGCCTGGCCGCGCGAGGCCTCGCGGGCATAGATGATCAGATGATGCGCGACCACCATGACGCCGAGCAGGTTCTCGATGTCGCCACGAAGGATCCGCGGCACCGCGAATTTCCAGAAGGCGAGCTTGTAGTCGCCGCGAATGCCGATCTGCCAGATGATGTTGCGCAGCATGATCAGGCCGCGCTTGATGTTGGCCTTCGAGGAGCGCTGCGGCGTGTCCGGATGCAGGCGCGTCGCGTAGGCGTTGCGGATCTGGTACTCATAGCGCGCCAGCAGCGCTTCGGGCTCGTAGGCGCGCGCCATGCAATCCTTCCACATCGCCACCACCTGATCGTGGGGCAGCAGGAAGTCGACATTGGACTCGCGGCCGTCGTCATGGATCAGCCGGCCCTCGCTCTCCAGCCGGTCCCACAGCGGCGTCTTCGGCAGCGCCTGCAGCAGGTTGATGGTGAGCAGCGGGATCTGCGACTGCGCGATGAACTGCATCAGGAATTCGCCGGTCTCCGGCGTATCGGTGTCGAGGCCGAGGATGATGCCCGACACCACTTCGATGCCGTAGCTTGAGATCGTGCGAACGCCCTCGAGGATCGGGACCATCATGTTGTGGTCCTTCTGCATCGCCTTGAGCGCAACCGGATCCGGCGTTTCGATGCCGCAGAAGATGGTGGTGAAATACGCCTCGCGCATCAAACTGAGGATTTCAGGCCGCTTGGCAATGTTCAGCGTCGCCTCGCAGGCGAGCTGCAGCGCGAAGCCGGTGCGCTTCTGCCATTCCACCAGATGCGGCAACAGATCGAGCGCCGCCTTGCGGTTGCCGATGAAATTGTCGTCGACGAAGTACACCGAGCCGCGGATGCCGCATTCGACCATGCGGTCGAGCTCGATGATGATCTGCTCCGGCGTCTTCAGCCGCGGGTTGCGGCCGTACAGGCCCGGAATGTCGCAGAATTCGCACTGATACGGGCAGCCCGAGGAATACTGGATGCTGCCGAGCAGATATTTGCTGCATTCCGCCAGCTCATAGGCCGGGACCGGAAACAGCGTCATGTCGAGGCGATCTTCGGTGGTGAAGATGATCTGCCGCTTCGGCCGCGTGACGTCGTGCGCCAGCTTCGCGATCAGCTGGTCGGTGGCGTCGCCGAGTTCGCCGACATGCAGATAATCGAAGCTCGGGTAATGATCCGGGCAGGCGCTGACCGACGGCCCGCCGATCGCTACCGGCAGATCATAGGTGTGGGCGCGTTTGCAGATGTCGTTCATCTGCTGGCGCTGGATGTGCATGCCGCTCACGAACACCGCATCGGCCCAGCCGAAATCCTCGGGCGTCGCCGCACGGATGTTTTCGTCGATGAAGCGAACCGACCAGTCTTCCGGCAGATAGGCGGCGATCACCAGCAGGCCTTGCGGCGGCATGAACGCCGCCACGCCGTCCATCAGCGGATAGGAGTTTTGAAACGTGCCGAATGACTTGGTGTAACGCGGGAAGACGCACAGAATGCGACGGCTGGTTTGGCCGGATTCAGCTCTCATCAGACTTCCTCAGGGAACAATTCTCGAAACCCGTCTTTGATCTGTTGCCCGAACCCTTGGTACGGTTCGAACGACGAGCCAAATGCAAGCGCTCGGGCATAACCTTTCGATGCCAGAACTGGTTCCAGAATCTTCCGCACAATATCGATTGCGGCGCATTATGCCGATCTAATCACGGCGAAATCTGCGCAGCCACCGATTTATTTGAAGATGTCTTCTGCACCGCACTGGTCCAGCAGCACACCCTCGGGCGATCACCCGAAGCGAGACGGCGTCGCCCTGGCGAGCAAGTCGCGCATGCGGGGAGCAGGTGGAGCGCTACGCGACCCGGACGGTCGCGAGAAATTTTTGCACCTCGGTGCGCAAACGGCCGTTTTCACTGGACAATGATTGCGCGGAGGTCAGCACATGCGACGACGCCTTGCCGGTGTCGGCGGCGCCGCGGTTGACTTCGGCGATGCTGCCCGCGACCTGACTGGTGCCGATCGCCGCCTTCTGAACGCTGCGGGCAATCTCCTGGGTCGCTGATCCCTGCTCGTCGACAGAGGCGGCGATGGTCGAGGCGATATGCGCAATGCGTCCGATCGTGCCGCCGATCTCCTTGATGGCGACGGCCGATTCCCGTGTCGCGGACTGGATCTCGGAGATCTGCGAGCTGATTTCCTCGGTCGCCTTGGAGGTCTGCTCGGCCAGCGCCTTGACCTCCTGCGCCACGACGGCGAAGCCGCGGCCGGCCGCGCCGGCGCGGGCGGATTCGATGGTGGCGTTGAGCGCCAGCAGATTGGTCTGCCCGGCGATGGTGGTGATCAGCTCGGTGACGTCGCCGATCCGGTTGGCGGCCTGCAACAGCTTGCTGATCCGCGCATCGGTCTGCTCGGCCTGAGACACAGCCTCAGTGGCGATGGCGCGCGACTCGCGGACCTGGCGGCCGATTTCATCGACCGACGCCGTCATCTCTTCGGTCGCGGAGGCTACCGACTGGACGTGGTTCGACGTCTCGGTCGAGACCGAGGCGGCCACGTTGGAGAGCTGCTGCGTCGTGGCGCTGCCCTTGGCCAGCGCATCGGCGGAGTGTTCGAGTTCGCGCGAGGCCGAGCCGACCGCCTCGACGATCTGGCCGACCGCAGCTTCGAAACCGTCGGCGAGTTGATGCAATTCGGCACGGCGCGCCTCGGCGGCTGCGTGCTCTTCCCGTTCGCGGGCGACGTGATCCCGCTCCGCCTTCTCGATCGCCTGCCGCTTGAAGTCCTCGACCGCACGCGCCATCCGGCCGACTTCGTCGCCGCGATCGAGTCCCGGCAGCTGCACCGCGAAATTGCCTTGCGCGAGCTGATGCATCGCGCCCGACATCGCCACCACAGGCCGGGATATTCCGCGGCCGATCAGGAACGACATCACGATGCCGGCGAGTGACACCGCGAGCAGGACCGCCCCCAACGTCCACTGTTGGCGATCGATCGCGATCTTGGCGTTCGCGATCGCGCGATCGCGGCCGTCTTTGCTGGATTCGGCGAGGTCTCCGACCAGAGCATCGATATCGGTGAAGCTCTTCTCTGCGCTCTTGATGAACAGCATCGCCGAGCCGGCGTCGCCATCGGCCATCTCGATCGCGTTCTTCGCCTGCTTCTGATAGCCGGTCACAGCGGCCTTCAGCTTCTGGAACTCCGGCCGCGAGGCGGCAGCGCCGAGGGTCTTGTCGACCTCGGCGAGCGCTTCCGGGATCTTGGCGATCGCCGCATTGGCTTCTGTCGAAATCTTGGTGAGCTTGGCCTGGTCGGTTTCGTTGGCGGCGGTGGCCGCCAGCCGGTAGAGCTTCGCGTGCGCGGTCCAGGCGGCATTGTTGAGATCGCCGGCGAGTTCCGACAGCCGCACCGGCCCGGACACCAGCACGTCAACGCCCTGCTGATTGATCCGCAGCACCTCCAGCGCGTAGGCGCCGATGCCGAGCAGCGCCACGACCAGCAGCGCTGGAGCGAGCTGAACTTTCCAGGATAGCCCGATGTTCTTGATCAAACGCCCCATGTCGAACGACATCCCATGTCAGCCGCCATCGCACGGTCCCCACCAGCGATGGCGGCGCGCCGCGCTACAGTTTGTAAATGCCCGCGCAGACCGCGGTGTTGTCGAGTCGCTCGCAATACATCGCTTTAGGCTCGACCTTTTTGCTGACGGGATTGACGAACTTGTAGTCCTGCCAGAACGACGGCTGCTTGGCGGCCAGCTCGACGCGCTCCTTGACATAGAGCTTGCCGTCGACGTCCTGCGCTTCGATCATATCCTTGCCGATGAACTTGGCGTTGGCGCCATGGGCGAGCACCTTGCCGTCGAGCTGATAGACGACGACATAGAGGTCGTCCTTGATGAACGGCCCGGCCTTGTCGCTGATCAGCGGATAGGTCTTGTCGGCGCCGTCGGCTTTGATCGCTTCGACCGCCTTCTTGACCATTGCGATCGCGTCGTCCTTGCTGGCTTCGGCGAAGGCCGGAACTGCAGCGGCGGCCATCGCCGCAGCGGCGGTGGCGAACAACAACTTCCTGAGCACGAGTGTATCTCCTGCGATGATTGAAGGATGGGGAGCAGCGCAGTGAGCATCTCACCCAAGCGCGAACACAACGTTAAGGCGCAACTCAGGATTGTTACGAGGTAAACGATCTGCGGCGAAATTTAGTTGCAAATGACCTTCACTGGAGCGCACTTGAGCGACCAGATGAGCCTCCTTTTCGCGCGACGCGACCGCGTCGAGCTGTAAAGGAACCGCCGGCGAACTATTCGACCGGGATGACGTCGACCGCGACGGAGAGCTTCTGCCTGCGCGAGCCGACGATCACGCCGTCGACCGGCGAGACGTCTGAGAAATCGCGACCCACCGCGAGCACGATGTGGTCGTTGCCGATCAACAGATCGTTGGTCGGATCGAACCCGACCCATCCGGTCTCGTTGCCGCACCACACCGACACCCAGGCGTGGGTGGCGTCCGCGCCCTGTAGCCGCGGCTGTCCCGCCGGCGGATAGGTGCGCAAATAACCGCTGACATAGGCGGCAGGCAGGCCGAGCCCGCGCAGCCCCGCGATCATCACATGGGCGAAATCCTGGCAGACGCCATGGCGCTTCTCGAATACTTCGGCGAGCGGCGTCGAGATCACCGTCGCCTTCGGATCGTATTTGAACTCGCGGCGGATCCGGCGCATCAAATCCGCCGCGCCGGCGAGAACGCCGCGCGCCGGCGGAAAGCTCTCGGCGGCGTATCGGGTCACGGCGCGCTGAACCGGCGCCAGCGAACTCGGGAACACGTAGCCGACCGGCGCATCGGCGCCGAGGCTCGCGCAATCCAGCGCCGCCTCGCCGACGCGCTCCCACGCGGTGCTGCCGCTGTCGCGCGCCGGCGGAATGCGGTTGACCTCGACGCGCGAGCGGCTGTCGATCCGCAGCACCTTGTGGGGCGTCTCGATCACGATGCTTTCGGTCGGGATGCCGAAGAAATCCACCCGTGTCGCCCGCGTCGCCGGTCGCGGCTTGATCTCGATGCTATGCGATATCAGTTTCTGGCTGGCGTCGCTGAGCGGCTTCAGCCGCAGCGAGCAGCGCGCGAAGCTGACCTGGCTGCCGTAGCTGTAGCTGGTGACGTGGCGGATATCGTAGATCAAGCCAACCCCGTCAGCTTTTCCGGGCGCGTCGCGCTGGCGCCGTGCGGAAAGTATTGCGCGCCGATCGCGTCGGCCAGCGACAGCAGATCCTGCTCCAGCGCGAACAGCCAGCGTGCGTCGAGCGCCGAGGCCTCCGCGGTGGTCAGCGTCGCCCGCAGCGCGACTGCGAGCCGCTGCGGCCGTTCGATCAGCCCGCCCTCGTTCAGCGACGGCAGGCTGGCGATCTGTTCGTTGAGCTCTTCGACCTGGAACATCACCGACCGCGGATTATAGGGATCGAGCACCGCGAGATCACGCACCGGGGCGAGCAGCGGCGCGACCAGATAGCGCGACCGATAGGTGATCTGGCAATCGACCAGCGTCAGCAGCAGGTCGAGATCCTCGGCGGTGGCTTCGTCGTAGGCGAATTGCCGGGCGAACCGCGCGGTGTTGACGGCGCGCTCGATCCGCCGCCCCATCCGCAGGAAGCGCCAGCCGACGGCGCGGTTCATGTTCTCCTGCGACAGCCCCGAGAAGCTCGCCAACTCCTGCAGGGTGATTTCGGCGAGGCGGATCGCCGCTTCCTCGTCTTCGGCCGGGCGGGCCAGCCGGTTTGCGGTCTGGGTGATGACCTGCCAGGCGTCCGGCGACAGCCGCTCACGCAGCGACGAGGCGTTGCGCTGCGCCGCGCGGATCAGCGACAGCGCCGAGCCGAATTCCTCCTCGCTCTGCAGCGCGTCGGCGGCGATCTTCGTGGTCTGCGCGCGGGCGCCGAGCGAGGTCGCGCCCCAGCTGATCAGCAGCCGCTGAATGCGTTCGATCGCCAGATGCAGCGGCCCCTTGCCGGGGTCGCGCTGCGGCGCGTTGAGCGAGCGCACCAGCCGCAACGTCGCCTCGGCGCGCTCGAGATAGCGCCCGAGCCAGAACAGATTGTCTGCGGCGCGGCTCGGCAGCAGGCCGGTGATACGCCGGATCCGCACATTATCGACGGCGGGTAGCAGCGAGGCGTGCGACACTGCACGGTCCGACATCACCCAGACGTCGGCGGCGCGGGCGCCCTCGCCCATCGACACCGCGCGCGAGTCGAGCCGCTCGGCGATCCGGCAGAAGCCGCCGGGCATGATCGTCCAGCCCTGCTCGGTCGCAGCGGCGAACACGCGGAGCACGAACGGTCGCGGCGCCAGCTTGCCGTTGTCCCACACCGGCGTGGTCGACAACCGCACCTGCTCCTGCGCGACATAGTCGATGCCGCGGGCGGCGATCGCGTCGCGCAGCCGGTCGCGCACCGTCGGCGGCAGCTCCGCCGGCAACACCGCGCCGCTGTTCGGAAATCCCGGAACGGTCGGACCGTAAGCGCCTTCGATGACGAAATCGTCGAGCCGCGCCAGCACCTCTTCGCGCGCCGACCTCTGTCCGCACCACCAGGTGGCGATATGCGGCATCATCAGGTCTTCGCCGAGCAGGCGGCGACTGAGGCTCGGCAGAAAGCCGAGCAGCGACCGCGCCTCGATCACCCCGGCGCCCGGCATGTTGGCGACGACGACGCCATTCTTGCGCAGCACGTCGATCAGCCCCGGCACGCCGAGCTGCGACGAGGCGTCGAGTTCGAGCGGATCGAGCGAATTCGAATCCACCCGGCGCAGCAGCACGTCGAGACGCTTCAGCCCGGCGACGGTGCGGATGTGAACGCGATCGCCGGAGACCGCGAGGTCGTCGCCCTCGACCAGCAGGAAGCCGAGATAGCGCGCCAGCGTCGCGTGCTCGAAATAGGTCTCGCTGAACGGCCCCGGCGTCAGCACGCCGATCCGCGGCTCGTCGCGATCGGCGCTGGCGCGCAGTGAGTCGCGGAACGCCTCGAAGAACGGCGCAACGCGCTCGACATTCATCGACTTGTAGAGATCGGTGAAGGCGCGCGACAGCACCAGCCGGTTTTCCAGCGCATAGCCCGCGCCCGAGGGCGCCTGCGTGCGATCGCCAAGCACCCACCAGCGGCCGTCCGGGCCGCGGCCGATATCGGCGGCGTAGAGATGCAGATAGCGCCCGCCCGGCGGCTTCACGCCGGCGACCGCGCGCAGATATTCCGGGCTGCCGGCGATCGCGGCGGCGGGCACCGCGCCGTCGGCGATCAGCCGTCCGTCGCCGTAGAGATCCTGCAGCAGATGTTCGTGCAACGTCGCGCGTTGCGCGATGCCGGCGGCGATCTGCTGCCACTCGGCGTCATCGATCAGCAGCGGGACGTGGCTCAGCGGCCAGCCGCGCTCGGCGGCGTCGCCCGGCGCCCGATAGGTGACACCGGCGTCGCGCAGGTGCCGGTCGGCCGTGCGAAAACGGCGTTCGATTTCGTCGGGCGCCAGACCCGCGAAGGCGTCGAAGTAACGGCTCCACACCGCGCGCGGCTCGCCGTCCTCGCCGATGAATTCGTCGGGAATGCCGGGCAGCCGCGCATAATCGCGGATCCATTGCGCGACCTTGCGATCACGCGGACGGACGCGTTTCGCCTGACTGCTCTCTTGCGCCAATCCCGGAACTCCTTGCAATCCGCATCAATGCAGCAGCGGCGTGCGCAAGTCGAGGGTCAGGGGGAATTCTAATGTGCGTTCTTCAGGGGGCGGATCGATCCGCCCCGGCGTGTGGCCGTGGTCCTGGAAGCGCGCCAGCCGGCGCGCCTCGGCCTCGTAGGAATTGACCGGCTTGGTCTCGTAGGAGCGCCCGCCCGGATGGGCGACATGATAGACGCAGCCGCCGAGCGAGCGGCCGTTCCAGCTGTCGACGATGTCGAACACCAGCGGCGAATGCACCGGTATCGTGGGGTGCAGGCCAGAGGCCGGCTGCCAGGCCTTGAACCGCACCGCCGCCACCGCCTCGCCGGAGCGCGCGGTCGGCGTCATCGGCAGCCGGCGGCCGTTGCAGGTGATGACGTGGCGGCCCTCGACGAAGCCCTCGGCCTTGACCTGCAACCGCTCGACCGAACTATCGACATAGCGCACCGTGCCGCCGGCGCTGCCTTCTTCGCCGAGCACGTGCCACGGCTCCAGCGCCTGCCGCAGCTCCAGCGTGACGCCGCCGTGATAGACGCTGCCGAATACCGGAAAGCGGAATTCGAGCTGCGCGCTGAACCATTCCGGCTCGAACGCGTAGCCGGCGCGGCCGAGCTCGGCGAGCACGTCGCGGAAATCCTCCCAGAGGAAATGCGGCAGCATGAAGCGATCGTGCAGCGTGGTGCCCCAGCGGACGAATTTGCCGTCGAGCGGCTCCTTCCACAGCTTCGCGGTCAGCGCGCGGATCAACAATTGCTGCGCCAGCGACATCCGCGGATCGGGCGGCATCTCGAGCGCGCGGAATTCAACGAGACCGAGGCGGCCGGTCGGGCTGTCCGGCGAATACAGCTTGTCGATGCACAGCTCGGCGCGGTGGGTGTTGCCGGTGATGTCGACCAGGATGTGCCGGAACAGCCGGTCGACCAGCCACAACGGGCCTTTGACGCCCGGCGGCGGCACATGCGCCAGCGCGATCTCCAGCTCGTACAGTGAATCGTGCCGCGCTTCGTCGATCCGCGGCGCCTGGCTGGTCGGGCCGATGAACATGCCGGAGAACAGATAGGATAGCGACGGATGCCGCTGCCAGAACAGCACTAGGCTCTTGAGCAGATCAGGCCGGCGCAGGAATGGTGAATCCGCGGGCTTCGCTCCGCCGATCACCACATGATTGCCGCCGCCGGTGCCGGTGTGGCGGCCGTCGATCAGGAAGCGGTTGGCGCCGAGCCGCACCTGTGCGGCTTCTTCATACAGGCCGAAAGTGGTCGTCACCGCCTCGCGCCAATTCCGCGCCGGATGGATGTTGACCTCGATCACGCCGGGATCGGGCGTCACCTTGATGACTTCGATGCGCGGATCGAACGGCGGCGGGTAGCCTTCGACATGGACCTGAAGCTGCATCTCCTCCGCGGTCGCTTCCACCGCGGAGACCAGTTCGAGATAGTCCTCGATGGTCTCGGTGGGCGGCATGAAGGCGCACAGCACGCCCTCGCGAATCTCGATCGACATCGCGGTGCGGACGCCGCCGCTGCGCAGCTTCTGCTCCGCGACGGCCTGGTTCGCCGCGCCCGACGGCGCCGGCGTCTGCTCGTACACGGGCATCGGTTCGGCCGCGGGCGGCGGCGCGAACGCCGGCAGCGCGCCGCGCGGCTCGAGCGGATCGCGCTCGACGATGAAGGGATAATCCTCTTCCGGAATATGCGGCAGCGACGCGATCGGCAGCCGCAAGCCCATCGGCGAATCGCCCGGCATCAGAAACAGATTGCCGCGGCGCAGCTTCCAGCGCTCGCTGCGCCAGCGCTTGTGCTGCTTCGGAACCTCGGCGTTCCACGCCTGGATCGGCAGCACGAATCCCTTCGGCGTGGTCAGCCCCTGGTCGAACACCCGCGCCATCCGGGCGCGCTCTTCCGGATCGGCGAGCTTGCTGTCGGAGGGATCGACATTCGACGGCAGGCTCGCCTCCTTCGCGAGCCAGTGGTTCGGATCCTCGAACGCCGGCAGCACGTAGTCGGTGTCGATGCCGAGCCGCTTGGCGGTGCCGATCGCGAACTGCTCGGCTTCCTCCACCTTCGCCGGGCGCTGGCCGACCACCGGCGCGATCAGGTCGGCATTCTTCCAGATCGGCGCGCCGTCCTTGCGCCAGTACAGGCCGAACGCCCAGCGCGGCAGGCTTTCGCCGGGATACCATTTGCCCTGGCCGAAATGCAGCAGCCCGCCCGGCGCGAACCGCGTGCGCAGCCGGCGGATCAGATCGTCGGCGAGCATCCGCTTGGCGCCGCCGACCGCGGCGACGTTCCACTCCGGCGATTCCATGTCGTCGATCGACACGAAGGTCGGCTCGCCGCCCATCGTCAGCCGCACGTCGGAGGCCGCGAGATCGGCGTCGACCTTGTCGCCGAGCGCATCGAGCCGCGCCCAGGATTCGTCGGAAAACGGCCGGGTGATGCGCGGCGCCTCGTGGATGCGCTTGACGCTCATCTCGAAATTGAAATCGACATTGGCGAAGCCGACCACGCCGGAGATCGGCGCCGCGGTCCGATAGTGCGGCGTGGCGGCGACCGGGATATGGCCCTCGCCCGCCAGCATCCCCGAGGTGACGTCGAAACCGATCCAGCCGGCGCCCGGCAGATAGACTTCGCACCACGCATGCAGATCGGTGAAGTCGTTCTCGACCTCGCGCGGGCCTTCGACCGGATCGATGTCGGGCCGCAACTGCACCAGATAACCGGACACGAAGCGCGCCGCGAGGCCGATATGGCGCAGCGTCTGGATCAGCAGCCACGCCGAATCGCGGCACGAGCCGGCGCCGGCCGCGAGCGTTTCCTCCGGCGTCTGCACCCCCGGCTCCATCCGGATGATGTAGCGGATGCGCTCGCGCAGTTTCGCATTGAGGTCGACCAGAAAATTGACGGTGCTGTCCGCCTCGCGCGGAATGCTCGCGAGATAGTCCCGCAACAGCGGCCCCGGCTCGGTCGTCGCCAGATACGGCGCAAGCTCGACCATCAGATCGTTGCTGTAGGCGAACGGGACGGTCTCGGCATAACTTTCGACGAAGAAGTCGAACGGATTGATCACCGTCATCGCCGCGGTGAAATCGACCTCGATCTTGAGTTCGTTGGCCTTCTCCGGAAACACGAACCGCGCCAGCCAGTTGCCCTGCGGGTCCTGCTGCCAGTTGATGAAATGGTTCGCCGGCGTGACCTTCAGCGAATACGACAGAATCGGCGTGCGGGTGTGCGGCGCGGGGCGAAGCCGGATGGTCTGGGGGCCGATATCGACCGGGCGGTCATATTTATAATGCGTGACGTGATGAAGGGCGACGAAGATCGACACAGGACAACTCCAGCATTCTTTTTGAGCAGAACACCGGGGCAGCACGCAATCAAGCGCTAACAAAGGGCAAGGGATGCACAGCGATGCGGCGCTTTGCATTGCCCAGAGCCGTGATCGCCCGGCTTATCCGGGCGACTCCATATCCCGGAGCGCTCGTCAATCGAACGCGATCACCCTGGAAGACTGGCCCCGCTGTCGCGAAGGATGCCAGTTGCGAAGGCGCAGTTACGCCTTCCCGCCCGAATTCTTGCGCGTCTCGCCGACCCACGCTTTCGCCGCCGTCGCCATGATGCCGCTGTCGTTGAGCAGCGTCACCAGCTTGAAACCCATCGCGAGGTTCTTGGCGGCGCCCGCCGGCCCCGAGCAATGGATGCCGGGATAGATGCCGCGCTTGTCGCACTCCTTCAGGAGCTTGTCGTAGATCTTGAGGATCTCCGGCTCCTCGCGATCGAGCTTCGGGACCAGACCGTAGGAATAGCCGAGGTCGCTCGGCCCGACATAGACGCCGGCGACGCCCTCGACATCGAGAATCGCTTCCATGTTCTCGACCGCCGCGCGGGTCTCGATCATCGGGATGCACAACGTCTCGTCGTTCGCCGTGTCCTGATAGCTGCCGCCGGCGCCGTACATCCCGGCGCGGATCGGGCCGTTGCTGCGGGTGCCGCGCGGCGGGTATTTGCAGTATTGGACGAAATTCTCCGCCTCTTCCTTGGTGTTGACCATCGGGCAGATCACCCCATAGGCGCCGCCGTCCAGCACCTTGCCGATGATGCCCGGCTCGTTCCACGGCACCCGCACCATCGGGGTTACCGGATGGCCGTTCATCGCCTGAAAGCAGGCGACCATCGACTGATAGTCCTGCACGCCGTGCTGGATGTCGACCGTGACGCTGTCGAAGCCGCATTGCGCCATCACTTCGGCGGAAAAGCCCGACGGGATCGCCAGCCACGCATTCACCACCGCCCGGCCGGAGGCCCAGATCTCTTTCACCTTGTTCGCCATGTCGTTCCTCGAGCGCTGTGTTGGTGGATGATGTTGTCGGCGCGTTCGTCATTGCCGGGCTCGCCCCGGCAATCCATCGTTCTTCGCAAGATGATGGATGCGCGGGTCACGCCCGCGCATGACGGTTTGATGTGTCGCAACCGCCTCACGCCGTCGCCGCCGCGATCGCGCGTTCGTCGACGCCGACCTCGCGGGCGGTGGCGACGATGGCGGCCCAGGTGTCGTCGGAGAGCGGCACGCCGTTCTTGGTCCGATCGGCGCGCGTCTTCAATTCCGGATCGCCGGGGATCAGCACCTGATCGACGCCGGCGACCGTCTTCGCGCTTTTGAAGTAATCGACATAGCGCGTGACCTCGGCGTCGAACACATGCGCGGGATCGATCCGTTGCGGATCGACATAGATCGAGAACATGCCGTTGGCGAACGGCCGGTCCGGCCCGGTGGCGCCGTTGCCGGACAACGCGCCGCCGAGCAGCTCGCAGATCAGCGCCAGCCCCGAGCCCTTGTGCTCGCCGAAGGCGCGGATCGCGCCGGCGCCGTTGACGTGGTTGATCGGGCCGTCTTTCTCGAACGCGCCATACAGCGTCGCCGGGTCTTCGCTGAAGGTGCCATCCGGATTGATCAGCGCGCCCTGCGGCAGGGTCTTGCCGCCGCGCGCCGCGACCAGCACCTTGCCCTCGGCGACGATCGAGGTCGCGAAATCGAGCACCACCGGCGGGGCGCCCGGGCGCGGCACGCCGACGCAATACGGGGCGGTCGACAACCGCCGCTCGACGCCGCCATAGGGCGCGACAAGAATCGAGCCGGCCGCGGTGACGAAGTGAATCGACACCAGACCTTCGGCCGCCGCCATCTCGGCCCAGTCGCCGATCCGGCCGATATGCCCGGCGTTCTTCAGGCCGACCGCCGACAGCCCCTGCGCCTTGCACTTCTCGATACCGATCCGCACCGCCTGCGGCCCAACGGTCTGGCCGTAGCCGAACTTGCCGTCGACCACCGCGAGCGACGGCAGATCGACCGGCACATCCACCGTCTGATCCGGATGCACGGCGCCGGCGTTGCGCCAGCGAATATACACCGGCACGCGGATCACGCCGTGACTGTCGTGGCCGGTGAGGTTCGCGGTGGTGAGGTAACTGCCGATCCGGCGCGCCTCGGCTTTGGATGAACCTGCGCGCTCGAACACCTGGGCGACGAAATCGATCAGCCTGTCCGCCTGCACCGTCACCATATCGGCGCGCACCATGTCGGCGCACACGATGTCGGCGCAAACCGTATCGGCGCAAGCTCGCGTCGGCCGGCGGCGCGCGCGGCGCTGCCCTGCATCACATCCATCATTGTCCTCCCATGCGGCCGGGCCAATGGCCTCGGTCGTCATTTAGTCTTGCGAGTTGAGCGAAAATCCTTCGGGCTGTCTACCGCTTCCACGGCATGACGCACCGGCAGCGCCGACAGGCTGGCTTCCAGCACGCGCAGCATCTCCTGCAGTTCGGCGAGTTTCGCAGCGCCGTAACGGCGCGCGATCTCGGCGTAGATCGCCTCCGAAAACGGCGCCACCGCCGCGATCAGGGTCAGCCCCTTGCGTGTGATCGACACCATGCTGCGGCGCTGATCGTCCTTCGATGGTTTCCGCGCGATCAGCTTGCGGGCCTCGAGGTCGCGCAGAATCCGCGACAGGCTCGGCCCCAGCAAATAAGCGCTGTGCGCCAGCTCGGTGACTTCGGTGGTGTCGACCGCCGTCAGCGCACGCAATATCCGCCATTGCTGTTCGCTGAGGCCGTGGGCGCGCAGCAGCGGCCGGAATTGGCGCATCACCGCCTCGCGGCTGCGCAGCAACTGCATCGGCAGCGAACGTGAAAAATCCCGCATCGGCGCGCCGGTCGCGGATCGCGGCGCGTCCTCGTCTTTGCGAGGCTTCGCCTTCGGCTTCGGCGCAGGATTGCTTCGCTTCGCTCGCAACGGCGTCGAGTCTTTTTGCATTGCAGCACGCGCGGTTTGGGTTTGAGCCGGATCATTTAACATGTTAATCAGTTGCCGCGCGACAGCTTTGTTGAAACGATCACGCGCGGGGATGGAAGTCGGGCGATGGCATTGACGTCGAGCGAGATCCGCGCCGCAGCCGGGCGGCTGCATCAGGCGGAGAAGACCAGGGTCCAGATCCGCCAGCTTTCGCTCGATCATCCGGCGATCAGCATCGCCGACGCCTACGCGATCCAGAAGGCATGGATCGACATCAAGCTCGCCGAGGGCCGGGTGCTGCGCGGCCACAAGATCGGGCTGACCTCGAAGGCGATGCAGAGCCAGCTGGCGATCGACGAGCCGGATTCCGGCGTACTGCTCGACGACATGTTTTTCGACGACGGCGGCGTGGTGCCGACCGACCGGTTCATCGCCACCCGGATCGAGGCGGAGCTCGCCTTCGTCATCAAGCATCGGCTCAGCGGCCCGCATTGCACGATCTTCGACGTGCTCAACGCCACCGACTTCGTGACTCCGGCGCTGGAAATTCTCGACACCCGCGTGCAGCGCGTCGACCCGGACACCCAGGCCACGCGCAAGATTTTCGACACCATCGCCGACAACGCCGCGAATGCCGGCATCGTGCTCGGCGGCCGGCCGATCCGGCCGCTCGACGCCGATCTGCGCTGGATCGGCGCGTTGGTCACCAAGAACGGCCAACTCGAGGAAACCGGCCTCGCCGCCGGCGTCCTCAACCACCCGGCCACCGCGGTGGCGTGGCTGGCCAATACGATCGCGCCGCAGGGGCTCGCGCTGGAGCCGGGGCAGATCGTGTTGGCGGGGTCGTTCATCCGCGCCATCGAATGCCGCAAGGGCGACACGATTCAGGCCGACTACGGCCCCTACGGCACTGTGAGTTGTTACTTCGGCTGATCATCGAGCGAGCCCACCCATGCCGCATTTCACCATCGAATATTCCGCCAATCTCGACGACCGCGTCGACATCGCCGCCGTCGTCGATCTGGTCCGCACCACCGCGATCGAGACCGGGATTTTCCCGGTCGGCGGCATCCGGGTCCGCGCCATCCGGTGCGAGCACTACGCCATCGCCGACGGCCGCGACGGCTTCGCCTTCATGGCGATGCTGCTGCGGCTCGGCGAAGGCCGCGACCTGCCCGCGCGCAAGCGCGCCGGCGACCACATCTTCGCCAAGCTGTCGCACGAACTCGACCCGCTGTTCGCCGACGAAGGTTTCGCGCTGTCGTTCGACATCCAGGTCATCGACAAGGAAACCTCCTGGAAGCGCAACTCGATCCACGACCTCCTGATTGCCGAGGCCCGCCATGGCTGAGGCCGCTCCCGCCGGGACGAACGATCCGGCCGCCGCGTTTCAGGCCAATCAGGAGCGCGCAGCGCCGCTGTTGAAGCGATTGAACGCCGACGGCATCGGCCACCTGATCGACGGCGAGATCGTGCCGTCGTCATCGGGCGAGGTGTTCGAGACACATTCACCGATCGACAACACGGTGCTGGCGCAGGTCTCGCGCGGCACAATCGAGGACATCGACCGCGCCGCGCAGGCGGCGAAGCGGGCGTTTCCGGCGTGGCGCGACATGCCGGCGCCCGCGCGGCGCAAGCTGCTGCACCGGATCGCGGATGCGATCGAGGCGCGCGCAGACGACATCGCCGTGCTGGAATGCATCGACACCGGGCAAGCTCACCGCTTCATGGCGAAGGCCGCGATCCGCGCCGCCGAGAATTTCCGCTTCTTCGCCGACAAAAGCGCAGAGGCGCGCGACGGCCTCAACACGCCGAGCGACGAGCATTGGAACGTCTCGACCCGGGTGCCGATCGGCCCGGTCGGGGTGATCACGCCGTGGAACACGCCGTTCATGCTGTCGACCTGGAAGATCGCGCCGGCGCTCGCGGCCGGCTGCACGGTGGTGCACAAGCCGGCGGAATGGTCGCCGGTGACCGCCGATCTGTTGTCGCAGCTCTGCAGGCAGGCCGGCCTGCCCGACGGCGTGCTCAACACCGTGCACGGCTTCGGCGAAGAATCCGGCAAGGCCTTGACCGAGCATCCCGCCATCAAGGCGATCGCCTTCGTCGGCGAAACCGCCACGGGCGCTGCGATCATGGCGCAGGGCGCGCCGACGCTGAAGCGCGTGCATTTCGAACTCGGCGGCAAGAACCCGGTGATCGTGTTCGACGACGCCGATCTCGACCGCGCGCTCGACGCCGTGGTGTTCATGATCTACTCGCTCAACGGCGAGCGCTGCACCTCGTCGAGCCGGCTGCTGATCCAGCAATCGATCGCCGACTCCTTCATCGACAGGCTCGCGGCGCGCGTGCGCGCACTGAAGGTCGGCCATCCGCTCGATCCCGCGACCGAGATCGGCCCGCTGATCCATCAGCGTCATCTCGACAAGGTCTGCTCCTATTTCGATATCGCCCGAAAAGACGGCGCGACCATCGCGGTCGGCGGCGCGCGGCATCACGGGCCGGGCGGTGGCCATTACGTGCAGCCGACGCTGGTGACCGGCGCGCGCAGCGACATGCAGGTCGCGCAGGAGGAGGTGTTCGGGCCGTTCCTCACCGTGATCCCGTTCGGCGACGAGGCGGACGCGATTCGTATCGCCAATGACGTCCGCTACGGCCTCGCCGGCTATGTCTGGACCGCCGACATCGGCCGCGCGCTCCGCGTCGCCGACGCGCTGGAGGCCGGGATGATCTGGCTGAACTCGGAGAACGTCCGCCATCTGCCGACCCCGTTCGGCGGCATGAAGCAATCCGGCATCGGCCGCGACGGCGGCGACTACTCGTTCGAGTTCTACATGGAGACCAAACACGTCTCGCTCGCGCGCGGCACGCACAAGATCCAGAGACTGGGGGCGGTGTAGTGCATGACTTTCGCGTCTGTCATTCCGGGGCGCTCGCGCAGCGAGCGAACCCGGAATCCAGACGTTCAGAGCACCTCGGGATTCCGGGTTCGCGCCTGACGGCGCGCCCCGGAATGACGAACTCTAGCGCCGTGAACTAACACGTTTTCCCGGGGAACCTCCACCATGCCGGTACCGCAGCACGTATTCGATCCGCCGTTCAACATCATCCGCGCCAGCCATGTGGTGCTCGATGTCGTCGATCTCGACAACAGCGTCGGCTTCTACGAGAACATCATCGGGCTGCATGTCGAGGATCGCGATGACGCGACCGCGTATCTGCGCGGCAGCGAGGAGCATCAGCATCACTCGCTGGTGCTGCGACAGGCCGACAGACCGGCGGCGGCGCGGCTCGGCTTCCGCGTCGGCGGCGAGGCGGATCTCGACAAGGCCGGCAGCTTCTTCGCCGAGAACGGGCTGATCTACAGCTTCGTCGATCGGCCGTTCCAGGGCCGCACGCTACATGTCACCGATCCGTTCGGCTTCCGGCTCGAACTCACCGCAAGCATCGAAAAGCGGCCGCATCTGTTGCGTCGCTACGAACTGTACAAGGGTTGCCACCCGCAGCGGCTGGACCATTTCAACGTATTCGCCGCCGAGACCCAGGACACCATCGACTTCTACGCCCGGCTCGGCTTCCGCCTCACCGAATATGCCGAGGAAGACGGCGAGAACGGCCGGATCGCCGCGGCCTGGATGCACCGCAAGGGCAATGTCCATGATTTCGCGATCACCAACGGCCGCGGTCCGCGGCTGCATCATTTCGCCTATTGGGTGCCCGGCCCGCTGAACATCATTCACCTGTGCGACGTGATGGCGTCGAACGGCTATCTGACGAACCTCGAGCGCGGCCCCGGCCGCCACGGCATCTCGAATGCGTTCTTCCTGTATATCCGCGATCCCGACGGCCACCGCATCGAGCTGTATTGCAGCGATTACCAGACCATGGACCACGATCACGAGCCGCTGCGCTGGTCGCTGCGCGATCCGCGCCGCCAGACGCTGTGGGGCGCGCCCGCGCCGCGCTCCTGGTTCGAGCAGGGCTCGGAATTCCACGGCGAAACGGTTCGCGAGCCGGCCTTCGTGGCCGATGTGATGATTGCGGATTGACCCGCGGATGCGCACACTCGTAGCACGCAACTTCGTCATTCCGGGGCGCGCGAAGCGCGAGCCCGGAATCCATAATCCCTGTCAGTGAGTATGGATTCCGGGCCTGCGCCGCTGGCGCGGCGCATCCCGGAATGACACCTTCAAAGGCTGATCATCCATGACCACTCCCCGTCTCGCCACCTTCACCGTCAACGGCCTCACGCGCTACGGCGCGGTGTGCGACAATGGCGTCGTCGATCTGTCGGCGCGCCACGCCAACGACTATCCCACCCTGCGCGAGGTGATCGCCGCCGGCGCGCTGACGCGGATCGTCGACGAGGCCGCCGGCCTCGCGCCGGATTTCGCCCGCGACGCGATGGTGTATCATCCGCCGATCCCGCAACCCGAAAAGATCATCTGCGTCGGCGTCAACTATCCGGATCGCACCGCCGAATACAAGGACGGCAGCGAGGCGCCGAAATTTCCCAGCATGTTCATGCGCACGGCGCGCTCCTTCGTCGGCCACGGCGCGCCCTTGGTGCGGCCGCGCACGTCGAAGCTGCTCGATTATGAGGGCGAGCTGACGCTGGTGATCGGCAAGCCCGGCCGTCATATCGCGGAAGCCGATGCGCTCGACCATGTCGCCGCGATCACGCTGTGCAACGAGGGCACGATCCGCGACTGGGTCCGCCACGCCAAGTTCAACGTCACGCAGGGCAAGAATTTCGACCACACCGGCAGCCTCGGCCCGTGGCTGGTACCGTTCACCGGCGAAGCGCAGATCGCCGACATCCGCCTCACCACCCGCGTCAACGGCGACACCCGGCAGGACGACCGTACCTCGCGGATGATCTTCGGCTTCCGCTATCTCATCCACTACATCTCGACCTTCACCACGCTGGTGCCGGGCGATCTGATCGTCACCGGCACCCCGGCCGGCGCCGGCGCGCGCTCCGATCCGCCGGTGTATCTCGCGCCCGGCGACATCATCGAGGTCGAGGCCGACGGCATCGGGACCTTGCGCAACGGCGTGATCGACGAAGCGGCAGCGTAGTTACCTGTTCAACAGCAACGGACTTCAAGCATGAGCATCATGACCGGCGGCGAAGCGATCGTACAAGGCCTCGTCGCGCACGGCGTCGACACCGTGTTCGGCCTGCCCGGCGCGCAGATCTACGGCCTGTTCGACGGCTTCGCCAAGGCGCAGTTGCGGGTGATCGGGGCGCGGCACGAGCAGGCCTGCGGCTATATGGCGTTCGGCTATGCGCGCGCCTCGGGCCGCCCGGGCGTGTTCAGCGTCGTGCCCGGCCCCGGCGTGCTCAATGCGGGCGCCGCGATGCTCACCGCGTTCGGCTGCAACGAGCCGGTGCTGTGTCTCACCGGGCAGGTGCCGAGCGCCTATCTCGGCCGCGGCCGCGGCCATCTGCACGAGATGCCGGACCAGCTCGCGACGCTGCGCAGCTTCATCAAATGGGCGGAGCGGATCGAATATCCCGGCAGCGCGCCGGCGCTGGTGGCGCGTGCGTTTCAGGAAATGATGTCCGGCCGGCGCGGTCCAGTGGCGCTGGAAATGCCGTGGGACGTGTTCACGCAACGCGCCGAGACCCCTGCCGCGATCAAGCTCGATCCGGTCGCGCCGCCGCTGCCCGATCCCGACCGGATCGACGCGGCGGCCAGGCTGATCGCCGCGAGCAGGACGCCGATGATCTTCGTCGGCTCCGGCGCACTCGACGCCGGCGACGAGATTCTCGAACTCGCCGAGGCGATCGACGCGCCGGTCGTGGCGTTCCGCTCCGGCCGCGGCATCGTCAGCAACGCGCACGAGCTGGGCCTCACCTTCGCCGCCGCCTATCAGCTCTGGCCGCAGACCGATCTGATCATCGGCATCGGCACGCGGATGGAGTTGCCGACCACGTTCCGCTGGCCGTTCCGCCCGGCGGGGCAGACCTCGGTGCGGATCGACATCGATCCCGCCGAGATGCGCCGTTTCGCGCCGGACGCAGCCGTCGTCGCCGATGCGAAAGCCGGCGCGCGGGCGCTGGTCGACGCGGTGAGCAAGCGCGGCTACAGCAAGACCAAGGGCCGTCGCGACACCATCCGCGACGCGACCGCGCGCACGCTGGAAGCGATCCAGTCGGTGCAGCCGCAGATGGCGTATCTGAAGATCCTGCGCGAGGTGCTGCCGGACGACGCCATCGTCACCGACGAGCTCTCGCAGGTCGGCTTCGCCTCCTGGTACGGCTTCCCGGTGTATCAGCCGCGCACCTTCCTCACCTCGGGCTATCAGGGCACGCTCGGCTCCGGCTTCCCGACCGCGCTCGGCGCCAAGGTCGCCTTCCCTGACAGGCCCGTGGTGGCGATCACCGGCGACGGCGGTTTCATGTTCGCGGTACAGGAGCTCGCCACCGCGGTGCAGTTCAACATCGGCGTGGTGACGCTGGTGTTCGACAATTCGGCCTATGGCAATGTGCGGCGCGATCAGGTCACCCAGTTCGAAGGCCGCGTGGTGGCGTCCGATCTGGTCAATCCGGATTTCGTCAAGCTCGCGGAATCCTTCGGCGTCGGCGCTGCGCGCGTCACCGCGCCGGATCACTTCCGGCCCGCGCTGGAAAAAGCGCTGGCGCATGGCGGTCCGTATCTGATCGCGATCGACGTGGCGCGCGACAGCGAGGCCAGCCCGTGGCCGTTCATCCATCCGGCGAAACCGTAGTCAGTTCGTCGGCGGAAGCCGATCTACAGCGCCTTGCGGAAGGTCAGATTGATGCGCTGGCGGCCGAGCAGCTCGTGGTCGCCGTCCTTCAACGCCAGCACGCCGTGATACACCAGCCGGCTCTCGCCGCCCCACACCAGCACATCGCCATGGCGTAGCTCGAAGCGGCGCGGCTTGTCGCTGCGCGCCATCCCGCCGAACTGGAAGATCGCCGGCAGGCCGAGCGACACCGAGACGATCGGCGCGGAAAAATCCTGCTCGTCTCTGTCCTGATGCAGCGCCATCCTGGCGCCGGGCGCGTAGCGGTTGATCAGGCAGGCATCCGGATCGAAACCGGCGAAGCCCGCTTCCGCCGCCGCACCGATCGCGAGATCGCGCAGCACCGACGGCATTTCCGGCCATGGTCGGTCGCCCTGCGGATCATGCGTCGCGTAGCGATAGCCGCTTCGGTCGGTGACCCAGCCGACGCGGCCGCAACTCGTCATCGCCACGCTCATGGCGTGGCCGCCCGGCGTCATCATGTGGCGGAACGGCGCGCGCCCGACGATGGCCTCGATCGCCCCAATCAGATCGCGCTCCTGCGGGCGGGCAAAGCCGTGCAGCAGCGCCGCGCCCGGCGCGATCTCCTCGCGTCGCGGTCCATCGAACACACCCTCGAACAGATCGGCTGTGGCCATCAGGCCTGGTTCCTTGTCATCGTGGCGCGCGCAGCTCTGAACTGGCCCGAAACGCGCGCGCTCGCAAGCCGCCGCGCTTCATCCGAAGCCCCCCGTCGCGGGTCTCCATGGCGAGATCGACGAAGGCGCGCACCTTGGCCGACAGCAGCCGCGACGTCGGATAGCGGCGGCCAACGCACCAGACCGGGTCATCGGCTCAAGCTCTTTCGGTCCCGATTGAATCAGAACCGAACCTCTCACTGGTTCCGACGCATTTTTTTAACGCGAACCGGGATCCGCTTCGCTTGAAAACGCCATCATCCGTCGACCCGCTGTTTCGCACGCGGCTGCATCAGGCTAAAGCGAACCGATGAACAGCCCGACCCCGATCGATACCGTGAGTCCGTGCCAGAGCTGCGGCGCCTGTTGCGCCTATTCGGCGAACTGGCCGCGTTTCACGGTGGAGGAAGACGCAGCGCTCGATGCTATACCGGCGGAACTCGTCAATGCGCGACTGAGCGGGATGCGCTGCGACGGCGAGCGCTGCTGCGCGCTCAGCGGGACGATCGGCGAAGCGACCGCCTGCACGATCTACGCAGTGCGGCCGGAGGTTTGCCGTGAGTGCCAGCCGGGCGATCCGGAATGCGGCATGGCGCGGCGCAGATACAATCTGCCGCCGCTGGCGACGGCCGGCTGATCAGCACACCAGATCAGCTCGCCGTGGGCGCGATCTCGTCGTCGTCGACCTCGTCCTGATCGAGCGGCGCAAAGCTCGACAGCGGCTTGGTCGAGAGTGTGATCGCCTTGCGGTTCCCGTAGGTCGGCGCCGGCGGGCGAGGCCGCGGCGCCGCCAATTCGCGCGACAGCGCGACCAGCACGGAACCGACCCGACCGCCATGGTGGATCAGATCGCGCTCATCGCAGCTCGCGGCGATCGTCAGCGCCAGCGCGTGCAGATGGGCGCGGCGATAGCAGAACAGCGCGAGCTGGGCTCGCACGTCGGACGACACACTCTCCACCAGCGCCGGCAGACCGTTCTCATTGGCGCGATACATCGCACCGAGGAGATCGTCCCGGACCGGGCAGTGGTCGTTTTCGAAGTTTTCACGGCTCGACAACATCGGCGTTTCTCCGAGGCGATTTCGACAATGAGGATGCGGCCGAATTTGCTAACGAGAGCTTAACTATGCCTCCGGATACCTCCGAAAGGACTTGCGCGAATCGCATGGAACGATTTTGCGATCACATTTTTTGGATCGCTCGGATTTGATCACTCCGCCGCCGCGATCGGGAGTAACCTTTTAATCACCATCCGGCAATTGAAGTTCATCAGTAACGGCGGAGATTTCAGATGAGTGATCCCGTGACGTTGTTGTTCCCGAACCTGTTGCAGCCCGCGGCCGGCAGCTATGCACCGGTCGGGGTCAAATTCTGGGAGAATGAGGAAACCCTCCTCGCCGGAATGAAGGAATTCGCCGACGGCTGGTTCGAGCGCCGGCGGATTGGAACCCACGCGGCGTTGGAAACGGCGCGCCGAATGGGCGAAGCGGCGACTCCGCTCGACAGCATTCGCGAATATCAGGACTGGTTCGGCGGCGCGATGGCGCGTTTGGTGGAAGACGGCATTGCCTTTCAGCAGCAAGTGATGAAGGCCAACGCCCGGCTGGCGCCGCATCTGCCGGGCGCCGACAAAGCGGCGGCGCCTCCGCAGGAGGAGGACGAACGCCTCAGCGCCTGACCGGCGCCGGGAACCTCGATCCTGATGTATTCAATCAGCAGCCGCGCGGTTCCGGCGGGCTCGTCGGAACCGCGCGATCGGCTACGGATTGGCGGCGAGCACGACCGAAAGGCCGAAGCTGGTGAGATGGTGCAACGCCTGATCGGTGCCGATCAGCCACCAGAACCAGCGGCTTTCCGAAGTGATGTTGAACGTCGCAACGGAAAATCCCTTGGCGCGATCGATCGCCAGATGGATGGCGCAGTCGATCAGCCCGATGAACCAGAAACGCGGCGCGAGGATCAGCATTATCGCGGTGGTCAGCACCAGATGCACCGCGCAATGCGCGAACAGCGGCAGCGCCCAGCCGGTCTTCTTGTCCTTGCCGATCGCCATCCAGGCGTTCTGCAGATAGAAATCGGCAAACACGTGCTTCAGCGTGAGCACGAGCATCCATCCGGTGAGCGCACCAACGGAGACCGCCGACGACAATTGGGGAAGGATCAAACTCACGCCCTTTGCCTGGGCCCGACGGGTCCATCACGACATGAACAGACGGTGGACGCCGTTGTCTTTCGTGCGGATGTTCCGTGCGAGCGCTGAGCATCGCAACAGGTCAGGGACTGACCAGCAGTCCCATTATGACATTTCTGGTTCCGGAATGCACGTGGGGGAAACCGCCGGGGGAATGGTCGACCACTTTGCCGGTTGCCCGGTATCCAACCTGGCGGAGCTCCGGTTGCTTGTTCTGACGCGTTGTCTTCACGCGACCCGGGATCCACATCGCTCGAAAACGCGATCGCCTCACGGCATTGCGGAGGCCGGCACCGTGCCGGCGCTGGCGCGGGTGCGGATCGCCGCGATGGCGCTTTTCAGCGCGGTCTGCCGGCGGTCGGGCAGCGCCGCCGTCCGCGCTTCGGCGATCGCCGCGGACAGATCGGGAAGCGTCAGCGCGCCGGCGAACACCGGCTTGACCAGGCTGTCGATGATCAGCGTCCAATTCGCCATGCCGTAGAGATACGGGTCGCCATAGCCGCGGATCATGGTGGCGCTCTGCACGATGGTCCGGACCGCCTCCGGCCGCTTCGCGAGGCAGCGGTCGATCATGTGCAGCCAGCGCTCGACCCAGATCCGCTCTTTGGCATAACGGATCGACAGCATCCGCCAGCGCCGCAACCACGACTCGATCCGCAGCCTTCGAATGCCGAGCCAGCCGGTCGCGTTGAAGCGCATCTTCACCGGCAGGCGCTGCCAGCCGAGAGCGCCGATGACGTCGAGCATCGGATCGGCCACCACGATCGGTAGCGCCGACACCAGCTCGTCGATGCGAAAACGGCATTTGCGGTCGACCCGGTTGGTCGCCACGCCGTCCGGCCCGATCGCCGCCTCGGCCAGCGCGAGTTGCGCGATCCGGATCGGGTCCTCATAGGCCATCCGCATCGCCAGCAGCTGCGCGATCTCGATCAGCAGCGGGTCGCCGACATCGCGGCGATGCGCGAAGCGGCCGATGCGGTCGAGATACAGCCGCGCGTAGCGCCGACCCTGAAAGGCGATCAGCTGCTCCACGGCGTCGCTCACCACCGGCGCGACCGCCGGCGACAGACCGTCCGGCAGGGCCAGCGCGACGACGCGGTCACGCTCGCCGATGATTTCGGCGAGCGTGGAGCGCATTGCGTCGAGATAGCCTGTCACTGCCCTGCCCTCGTCGCGGGTTATGCCGTATCGCTCGCGACCTGCGCCGGCACCGGGACATGGGCCTGCGCCAGCCGCGCTTCGAGCACCTCGATATTCTGGAACAGCCGCGCGCTGGCGAGCCGCAGGAAGTAGAAGCCGAACTCCGGGTTCTGGACGTAAAGCTCCTCGACCTGCCGATAGCTGACGCTGAGCACCACACCGGATTCGACGCATTCCAGCGTCTGCGTCCGGGTGTTCGACGGCGACAGCATCCCGAGCTCGCCGACGATTGCGCCGACCGGCAGTTCGATGCCGGATTCGACCAGGCGGAATCGGCCGCTGACGATGTAGAACATGTGCTCGGCCTTCTCGTCCTTGTAGAACAGCTCCTCCCCGGCCTCGCATTTGCGCTCGGTCATGAACGGCTTCAGCCATTCCATCGACAGATCGCTGTTGACCGACTTCTTGACGTCGCGCACGAGCTGCAGCATCTGGTGCAGCCGATAGGCGTTGAGCGGCAGCAGCACGGCGTGCAGCGCCAACGTCGGATAGTTGTGGGTCGGGATCGACACCGCGATCAGCAGCAGATTGGTCAGCATCCCGAACACCCGCAGCGGGATCATCGTCCGCATCGTATAGGTCGCGACCACGAAGATCGTCGCGAACAGGCTGCCCGCAGTGCCGGCATGCTGAGCGATGTGAGACATATCCATGGGGCCAACCTGTCTTCGAGAAACGGATCGTGACGCCGAAATGCGCAGCGAACACCCGCGGCGTGGCGGTGATCGCGCCGCCGCGTGGCGCCTGGAATACACGTTGATGCAAACCGGATTATAAACAATCCGGCGCAGGGAACGCCACCGGCCCCGCGGCGCGTCCGCGCGGCTGCGCGGCGATTGACGGCGGGGGCCGGCGCAGGCAGTTTGCGCGCCCGATCGCAACCCACCGCGGGCCGGCCTCCCGCGCCGCCGACCGGCCGCGGAGACGTCTCGTTCAGCCCTCACGCCTCTTCCCACGCCCACAGCTTTTCTGGAGATCAACACCATGTCGGACACGGACAGCATGAGCACGCCGGTTCTCACCATCGAGGGCCCGCGCGCCACCATCCGGCTGAACCGGCCGGAGCACCTCAACCGGCTGCAGCCGGACGACCTCGAGGCGCTGCTCGAGCATTTCGCGCAGATCGAGAGCGACGCCTCGGTGCGCGTGCTGGTCCTGACCGGCACCGGCCGGGCGTTTTCGGCGGGCTTCGACCTCGGCAAGGTCGCGGAGCGCGCGGCCAGCGAGGTCGAGGGTGAGTCCTCGGGCGCGGCCTTCGAAGTCGTCGCCGACCGGCTCGAGGATCTGCGGGTGCCGACGATCTGCCGGCTGAACGGCGGCGTCTATGGCGGGTCGACCGATCTGGCGCTGGCCTGCGATTTCCGCATCGGCGTCGACACCGCCGAGATGTTCATGCCGGCGGCGCGGCTCGGGCTGCATTACTACCCGTCGGGCATCAAGCGTTACGTGACGCGGCTCGGCGTCAACAACGCCAAGACGCTGTTCCTGACCGGGCAGCGGCTCGACGCCGCCGCGATGCTGCGGATCGGTTACTTGACCGCGATGGTGCCGATGGAACGGCTCGACCGCGAGGTCGACGCACTCGCCGCGACCCTCGCCGGCAACGCGCCGAATGCGGTGGCCGGCATGAAGCGCGCCATCAACGAGTTCGCCCGCCAGGCGCTCGACGAGCCGGCCGCCGACGCTCGCGCCCGCGCCTCGATGCGCGGCGCCGAAATCAAGGAAGGCATCGCCGCCTTCGCGGAGAAACGCACGCCGAAGTTTTGAGGCTTAAACCGGGTCGTCGCCCTGGCTACTGCTCCACGAACGTCGCGACTTCCCCGAGCGCGGCGCGGCTGGTGCGGTAGCTGTTGGCCTTGTGCGCGCGGTCGGCATAGCCGAACGAGATGCCGCACACCACGCGGCGGTCGTCGCCGAGCCCGAAATGCTTGCGCACGACGCCCGAATGGAACGCCAGCGCCGCCTGCGGCACGGTGGCGAGGCCGAGCGCCTGCGCCGCCAGCATCAAGGAGGTGACGTAGCCGCCGCAGTCGATCGCGCCGTAGACGCCGAGCGCCTCGTCGGTGGTGATGATCGCGACATGCGGCGCGCCGAAGAAGTTGAAATTCTCCAGTGCCTGCTTGGCGTAGGCCATCTTGTCGCCCTTGGCGATCCCGAGCGTGTTGTAGAGCTGGAAGCCGCTCTCGCGGCGGCGCTCGAGATACACGCCGCGATACTCGCGCGGGAATTCGAAATCCCCGCTCGCCGGCGCGCCGCTCGCGGCGACGTTGTAGATCACGTCGCGAAACTTTCGGGTCGCCTCGCCGGACGTAATCAGCACCTGCCAGGGCTGGCTGTTGCACCACGACGCCGTCTTCTGCGCGGCGGCGAGCATCCGGTCGATGGTCTCGCGCGGCACCGGATCGGGCCTGAACGCCCGACACGAATAGCGCGCGGCCATCAGCTCTTCGAGCACGTCGATCGGGGCAGTGGTCGCGGCAGCGTCGGTCATAGTGGCCTCATTGCTCGATGGTCGTCATTCCGGGGCGCTCACGGCAGTGAGCGAACCCGGAATCTGAAACGCACACTGCGGCGCCGGCAATCGAATAATTTCGGGATTCCGGGTTCGCGAGCTTTGCTCGCGCCCCGGAATGACGGCCCGTGGCTGATGATCGCCGTCACCGCCCCTTGGTCGGGATCTTGTTGAACGGCAAATCCTTGTCGACACGAATGTCGCCCGGAAGGCCCAGCACGCGTTCGGCGATGATGTTGCGCAGGATCTCGTCGGTGCCGCCGGCGATGCGCATCGCCGGCGCGCCCAGCAGCATCGCCTGGAAGCTGCCGCCGGCCTCGGCTTCAGCCGGATCGCTGAACACCCCGGCGGCGCCTTCGAGTTCCATCGCGAACGCGGCGATGTCCTGCAGCATCGGCCCCGCAACCAGCTTGCCGATCGAGTTTTCGGGGCCCGGCCGATCGCCTTTCGACAGCGCCGAGATCGATCGATACGAGGTGTATTTCAGCCCGCTCGCCTTCACCGCCCAGTTCGCCAGCTTCGAACGCACCGCGGGGTCGTCGATCGCCGGGCCATCGGCGGTGACGTAATCGTTGCAGAATGCGAAGATCTCCGGAAAGCCGGTGGCGAGCCGCGCGCCGATCGACATCCGCTCGTTCATCAGCGTGGTCAGCGACACGTTCCAGCCGTCGCCGACGGCGCCGAGGCGCTGGCTGTCCGGAATCCGCACATTGGTGAAAAACACCTCGTTGAATTCCTGCATCCCGTTGGCCTGCTTGATCGGCTTCACCTCGACGCCCTCGCTCTTCATGTCGAGGAAGAACATGGTGAGGCCCTTGTGCTTGGGTACGTTGGGGTCGGTGCGGGTGATCAGCAGGCCGTAGTCGGAATAATGCGCGCCGGAGGTCCAGATTTTCTGGCCGTTGATGATCCAGTCGTCGCCGTCCTTCTCCGCGCGGGTGCGCAGCCCCGCGACGTCGGAGCCGCCGGCGGGCTCGGAGAACAGCTGGCACCAGATGTTCTCGCCGGAAGCGAGCTTCGGCAGATAGCGGCGCTTGTCGTCCTCGCCGCCATAGGCCATCACGGTCGGGCCGCACATCCCCTCGCCGATCTGGAACGGCTGCGTCAGCTTGCCGTAGACGCCCTCTTCCTGCTGCCAGATCACCTTTTCGATCGGCGTCGCGCCGCGGCCGCCATAATCCTTCGGCCAGGTCAGGCAGGCCCAGCCGCCCTCGGCCTTCTTCTTCTGCCACGCCTTGCCGACCTCGACGATGTCGGCGTTCTTCAGGCTGATGCGGCCGAGGCCGGACTTCGTCAGCTCCTGCTCGAACTCCTTCGGCGCATTGGCGGCGATCCATGCCCGCGCCCTGGCGCGGAATTCGGCTTCCTGCGGAGTGTCGTCGAAATTCATGTCAGCCTCTCGTTCGTATGACTTTGTATCCGTGCCCCGGACGCTGCGCAGCGCGCCGCCCTTGCGGCGTGGTGCGCTGCTGATCCGGGGCCCCGGTGTCTTCTTCGGCGCCCAACCGGGGTCCCGGATCTGCGGAGTGGCATGCAGAATGCTGCACCGCGTCCGGGACACGTGATACTAAGCCCGCCCTCGCGTCGGGATCTGGTTGAACGGCACATCCTTGTCGACGCGGATGTCGCCTGGCAGGCCAAGTACGCGCTCGGCGATGATGTTGCGCAGGATCTCGTCGGTGCCGCCTTCGACGCGGGTCGCGGGGGAACGCAGCAGCATCGCCTGGAACTTGCCGGCGACCTCCGCATCCTGCGGCCCGCTCAGCACGCCGCTCGCGCCCTGCAGATCGAGCGCGTAGGTCGCGACGTCCTGAATCATGCTGCCTGCGACCAGCTTGCCGATCGAATTCTCCGGCCCCGGCCGCTCGCCCTTCGACAGCGCCGAGATCGCACGGAACGAGGTGTATTTCAGCCCGCTCGCGCGCACCGCCCAGTTCGCGAGCTTCGCTCGCACGGCGCGATCGTCGAGCGCCGGCGCGCCATCGAGCGTCAGCGAATTGCAATACTCGAACAATTCGGGAAAGCCGGTCGCCACATTGGCGCCGATCGACATCCGCTCGTTCATCAGCGTGGTCAGTGACACGTTCCAGCCGTCACCGACGGCGCCGAGCCGCTGGCTGTCGGGAATCCGCACGTCGGTGAAGTACACTTCGTTGAAGTCGGAATTGCCGTTGGCCTGCTTGATCGGCTTGATCTCGACGCCCTTGCTCTTCATGTCGAGGAAGAACATCGTCAGGCCCTTGTGCTTGGGCACAGTCGGATCGGTGCGTGTGATCAGGATGCCGTAGTCCGAATAATGCGCGCCCGAGGTCCAGATCTTCTGACCGTTGATCACCCAGTCGTCGCCGTCCTTCTCCGCCCGCGTGCGCAGCCCCGCGACGTCGGAGCCGCCGGCGGGTTCGGAGAACAGCTGGCACCACACCGTCTCGCCGGAGCCGAGCGGCGGCAGATAGTGCCGCTTCTGCTGTTCCGAGGCGTAGGCCATCATCGTCGGTCCGCACATGCCCTGGCCGATGATGAACATCGCGGTGAGCTTGCCGAACGCACCCTCTTCCTGCTGCCAGATCACGCGCTCGATCGGCGTCGCGCCGCGGCCGCCATACTCCTTCGGCCAGTGCGGCACCGCCCAGCCGGCCTCGGCTTTCTTCTTCTGCCACGCCTTGGCGACGTCGAGGATATTGGCGCCCTTGAGCTGGACGCGCCCGAGCGAGGCCTTCTTGAGTTCAGCCTCGTATTGCTTCGGCGCGTTGGCGTCGATCCAGGCCCGCGCCTGAGCGCGAAACTCGGCTTCCTGCGGGGTGTCGTCGAAATTCATCTTGCGCCCCTCACGCCGCGTTCTTCTGGCGCATCCGGTCGATCAGTTGATCTTCCCAGTACGACTGGCTGCCGAGCGCCAGCGCCAGCGCGTTGGAGCGGCGATAGTACAGATGGCAGTCGAACTCCCAGGTGAAGCCCATGCCGCCATGGACCTGGATGTTCTGCTTGGAGCAATGCTGGAACGCCTGCGTGGCGCTGATCCGCGCCGCGGCGGCGGCCTCGGACAGTTCGGCGGCGTCGGTCGAAAGCGCCCAGGCGCCGTAATAGCAATTCGAGCGCGCCAGCGTCGCCGAGACGTACATGTCGGCGAGGATGTGCTTGACGGCCTGGAACGAGCCGATCGGCCGTCCGAAGGCGATGCGGTCGAGCGCGTAGTCGCGGCCCATCTCCAGCGCGCGGTCGGAGCCGCCGACCTGTTCGAACGCGATCAGCACCGCGGCGCGGTCGAGCACGCGCGACAGAATGCTCCAGCCTTCATTGGCGGCGCCGAGCGGCTCGGCCTTGGCGCCGTTGAAGGTGAGCACGGCCTGCTGTCGCGACGGATCAACGCTCGCGAGCGCCTTGGCGTCGACGCCGCCCGCCTTGAGATCGACCAGGAACAGCGAGATGTCGGTCTCGCGCCCGCTGGTCCCGGTGCGCGCTGCGACGATCGCAAAATCCGCGATCGCGCCGTCGGCGACCGGCTTCTTGACGCCGCTGATCGCGCCGCCATTGGCGGCGACCTTGATCGCCTGCGGCGACGGATTGCCGGCGCCTTCGAACAGCGCCAGCGTGCCGATCGCCTCGCCCGAAGAAATCTTCGGCAACCATGTCTGCTTCTGCTCGTCGGAGCCGGCGATCAGCAGGGCTTCGGCGGCGAGATACACGGTCGAGGCGAACGGCACCGGCGCCAGCACGCGGCCGAGCTCTTCGGCGATCACGCAGAGCTCGAGATGGCCGGCGCCCGCGCCGCCGAATTCCTCGGGGATCGCGACGCCGAGAAATCCCATTTCGGCGAGGCCCTTCCACAGCTCGCGGTCGTAATCCGCCTTGCCTTCGAGCACGGCGCGCACCGCCTTCGGCGGGCACTTCTCGGCGAGAAACCGCCTCGCCTGATCGCGCAGTTGCTTCTGGTCGTCGGAGAAATCGAAATTCATGGGCGTGGTCTCGTTGTTGTTAGTTGTTCGAGATTGTCATTCCGGGGCGCGCGCAGCGAAGCTGCGTGCGAACCCGGAATCTGAAGCTGGCACGTCGAGATTCCGGGTTCGCGCTGCGCGCGCCCCGGAATGACGGAGAGTGTGTTTGTGCATCGTCACTGCAGCACCATCACATCCGGATCCGGATGCTGGGCGTAGAGCCGCTCGACCAGTGCGGCGCGGCGCTCCAGGCCGGCGCGCTGGTTGATGTAGCCCTTGTCGGTGAGTTCGTTGCCGTCGATCGACGGCGGCTCGCTCATCAGCATCGCGCGGGCGATCCGCATCGAACTCACGCCACGCACCTCGGCGTTGTGTTTCTCGAGGCCCGCCTTCAGCGCCGCGAGCACCGCGGGATGCTTCACCACGTCTTCATAGGTCGCGTCCGGATTGCCGACGATCTGGCGGCAGGCGTGCAGATTGGGCCACGCCAGAAGGCCGATGAAGGCGCGGTCCTGCCCCGCGACCAGCGCATCGTGAACCACCGGCGTGGCGGCGGCGATCGCGTCGGTGCGCAGCGAGCCGACATGCACGAAGGTGCCGGTCATCAGCTTGAAATCCTCGACGACGCGGCCGGCGAAGATGATGCCCTTCACCGGGTCCTGCGGATCGACGAACACGCCGGCGTCGCCGATCTTGTAGAAGCCCTCCTCGTCGAACGCCGCCTCGGTCAGATCGGGCCGGCCGTAGTAACCCGGCATCACATTGACGCCGCGCAGCCGCAGTTCGTATTTGTCGCCGATCGGCAGCATCTTCAGCTCGACGCCCGGGAACGGCAGACCGATCAGGCCGACGCGCTCGGTGTCCCAATAGGTGCCGGTCGAGGTCGGCGCGGTCTCGGTCGAGCCCCAGCCGGTGTAGAACACCAGCCGCTCGCCGGTGGCGCGCACCGCCAGCGCCTGCATCCGCTCGTACAGATCATCCGGCAGCCGCGCGCCGCCATAGGCCATCAGCGCCAGATTCTTGAAGAACGAACGGCACAGCGCGTCGTCCTTCTCCATCGCGGAGGCCAGCGCGGCGTAGCCCGCCGGCACGTTCGCGTAGTAGGTCGGCGAAATCTCGCGCAGATTGCGCAGCGTCTCCTCGATCAGGCCCGGCATCGGCCGGCCGTCGTCGATATACATCGTGCCGCCTTCGATCAGCAGCGGATTGAACGAGGCGTTGCCGCCCATCGTATGATTCCACGGCATCCAGTCGAGATTGACCGGCAGCGGCCCGTTGGGATCGCGCGGCCGCACCTGCAGCATCATCGCGGCGTTGGCGCACATCATCCGCTGCGTGTTGATCACCGCCTTCGGCATTCCGGTCGAGCCGGAGGTGAACAGCAACTTGCCGACGGTGTCGGGCGTGATCTGCGCGATCGATTGTTCGACGGCGTCGGTCACCGGCGTCGCCGCCATGTCGGCGAACGCCACGCTGGCGATGCCGTCGGCGGGGTTGCCGACATGCACCACCCTGACGCCGGACAGATCGAGCGCGTGCAGCGCCTTGGTGAAGGCGGCGCCGTCCTGCACCAGCACCACCGCCGGCTTCACCAAGTCGAACAGATATTTCAGCTTCTGATGATCGTGGCTCATCAGCGAATAGGCCGGCGACACCGGCGCGGTCGGAATCCGCGCCTGCATCGCCGCCATCATCATCAGCGCGTGTTCGATCGAATTGCCGGACAGGATCGCGACCGGGCGGCCTTCGGGCAGCTTCAGATCGAGCAGCGCCTGCGTCAGCCCGTCGACGGTGCGCTTGGCCTCGGCGTAGGACACTTTGCGCCACTGCCGTTCCGGGCCCGCGCGCTGCGCCAGCCAGATGTGATCGGGGCGCTGCCTGGCCCATTTCGCCAGCGCCATCGGCAGATGCGGATCGTGGTCGTTCAGCGGAAACCGCGACTTCATCACGACGACGCCGTCGGCGCGGCGATCGACCTCGATCTCGCGCGGCAACCAATTGACCTTGCGGAAGGCCGGCTTGGTCAGCACTGCGGCTGCGCTTGAAGTCATGGTGGCGTCTCCCATTGTGCTGGCCTCTTGCCGGGCCGCGTTGGTCTTGGTCGAGCAGTCAGCGCCGAACATAGACCGGCTTGCGCTTTTCCAGAAAGGCGCTGATGCCCTCGTCGAAATCCTCCGAGCGCGAGCACAGCACCTGATTGCGATCTTCCATGGCGATCACGGATTCGATCGATCCGGCATCGACCGCCATGTTGAGACATTCCTTCGACAGCCGCAGGCCGACCGGCGACGCCGCCAGCATCGCATCGACATAAGGCTGCGCGGCGGCCTCGAGCTGATCGTCCTCGACCAATTCCGACACGAGGCCGGTCATCAGCGCGCGTTCGGCTTCGATGAATCGGCCGGTGAGGATCAGTTCGGAGGCGACCGAGACGCCGACGAGGCGCGGCAAAAAGTAGCTGGTGCCGATGTCGCAGCCGCCGAGCCCGAGCTTGATGAAGGCGCAGTTCATCCGCGCGCTGCGGCCGGCGATGCGAATGTCGCTGGCGAGCGCCAGCGCGAAGCCGCCGCCGGCGGCGGCGCCGTGGACCAGCGCGATGATCGGCTGCGGACAGCGCCGCATCAGCATCACGATGTCGGCGATCCGCCGCTGCGAATCCAGCGATTCAGTGACGCCCGGCGGCTCCTGTCGTTCGCCGCGGCGGGCCATCGCCTGTTTGAGATCGAGGCCGGCGCAGAACGCGCGGCCGGCGCCCTTCAGCACCACCACACGGGTGTCGCGGTTACGCTGCAACTGGCCGAAATAGACATTCAGCGCGTCGATCAGTTCGGGGTCGAGCGCGTTCAGACTGTCGGGGCGATTGAGCGTGACCCAATCGACGCCATCGGCATGGTCGACCAGCAGGACCTCGGTCACGCGCTCACTCCCGGATTATTGTTCTTGTCCCGCGGATTACCGCGGTCGTTAGTGTGCCCTCTCCCCTTGTGGGAGAGGGCCAGATTGCATCGGCGGCGCGTGATGCCCGGTGAGGGGTCCGGACGCGCGCCCCTCACCCGGCAGCCTTCGGCTGCCACCCTCTCCCACGAGGGGAGAGGGGCAAGTCAGTGCTAGCGCGGCGCCATGCGGATGGCGCCGTCGAGACGGATGGTCTCGCCGTTCAGCATCGGGTTCTCGACGATCTGCACCGCGAGCGAAGCGTATTCGGACGGATCGCCGAGACGCGCCGGATGCGGCACCTGGGCGCCGAGGCTCTTGCGCGCTTCTTCCGACAGACCCATCAGCAGCGGCGTCAGGAACAGGCCCGGCGCGATGGTCATGACGCGGATGTTCAGCGACGCGAGGTCGCGCGCCACCGGCAGGGTCATGCCGACGATGCCGCCCTTCGACGCCGAATACGCCGCCTGGCCGATCTGGCCGTCGAACGCCGCGACCGACGCGGTGTTGATGCAGACGCCGCGCTCTTCGCCGATGGTCGGCGCGCTCTGCATCCGCTCGGCGACCAGCCGGATGCAGTTGAAGCTGCCGATCAGGTTGACGTTGATGATGCGCGAGAAATGATCGAGCGGATAGGCGCCCTGCTTGCCGACGGTCTTCACCGCGCCGCCGATGCCGGCGCAGTTCACCAGCACGCGAACGATGCCGTGCGCGGCTTCGGCCTTGGCGATCGCTTCCTTGACCGGGGCCTCCTGCGACACGTCGCCGACGCAGGCCACGCCGCCGATTTCAGCGGCGACCTTCTCGGCGTTGTCCTTGTTCATGTCGAGCACTGCGACCTTGGCGCCCTTGGCGGCCATCGCTTGCGCTGTCGCGGCGCCGAGCCCCGACCCTCCGCCGGTGATGAGAACGGAGACGTCTTTCAACTGCATCGTAACTTCCCTTTCCTTGGGCGCTTCCTGAAGCTTTTGTTGGAAGCGGAACCTGCGTAGCCGGACCCTGGGCGTTTCCTGAACTTTTCAACGGACCTCGAACGGATCCTTCGTCGTGTTCTTCTTGCGCTTTTGCGCCTGTTTGTTCAACGGCCCCTTGGGCGTTTCCCCGATCGTCGTCTGCCGGACGCACTCACACACGACGCGCGTCCTGGTTCTGATCCGTCATCCTGAGGAGCATCCGCAGGGCGCGTCGCGAAGGATTTGGGCGTTTCCTGATTGTTTTCTTGGTGTTGTCGAAACAGTTTCAAACGATGTCCCGGGGGTGCCTGCAGCTCCATTCCGCCTGCCTCTTCCGGGCAGTTTCCGTGAGCTGATCCTTGGGCGTTTTTGTTGTTGTTCGGATTCTCTTTGGCGTGTCCCGGGTCTTGATTGAAAGTCTCTCAGTTGCTTGGGGTCGTTTCTTCTTGTTGTTAGCTCGTTATCCGGCGACGGCCTGCTGCGGCTGCGACTTCGAGTCGCTTAACCGCAGCAACAGGCCGCCGAGGATGATCTGTTCGACGTGGCCGATATAGGCGCGGCAGACCTCGTCGGTGACAGGACCGACGCCGGCCGCGCGCGTCATGGTCTGCCGTCCGAAGAACAGATGATCGCAGGCGCCGATCAGCGTCGTGTAGAAGAACACCGGATCGACGTTGCGGAATTCGCCGGCGGCGACGCCTTCGGCGAGCAGCCGGCGATGGAAGTCGAGCAAGGGACCGACGAAGAACTTGGTGACCTCGTCTGCGGCGTCGCGATTTTGGCCGTGCAGCAGATAGTGGATCAGCCGGTTCATATAGGGGAACTGGTAGTAGGCCTTGATGATGCCGGCGATGTGCAGCTTCATCTTGATGCTCGGCGCCAGCGGCTGCGCCAGCAGATAATCGAGATTGGTCATCTCGTTGGCGGCGTCGCGCGCCAGCAGCGCGAGCAGCAGGCCGTCCTTGTTGCCGAAATGATATTTCACCAGCGCGGCGTTGACGCCGGATTTATGCGCGATGTCCGACAGCGAGATTTCGACCGAGTTGCGCTCGATCATCAATTCGCCGGCCGCGACCAACAGCTTGTCGGCGGTGGAATTCTTCACCGCCGGTATTCTGGTCGCCAGAGCTGGGATTGGATGCGCTGCCATGGATGTCGCAATTAGCCCATCGCGAGCGCCGGCTCAAGCGTTAATTGATTGATTGACTAAATCCGTCCCCACCCATTAAATCGCGCCCTGTCAGCCCCGCCAAACAACACGCATCAGGGAGAAGAAACGCATGGCCGAGGCCTATATCGTCGCCGCCGCACGCACCGCCGGTGGCCGCAAGGGAGGCCGCCTCGCCGGCTGGCATCCGGCCGATCTCGCAGCTTCCGTGCTGAATGCGCTGGTCGAGCGCTCCGGCGCGGCGCCGGACCAGATCGAGGACGTCATCATGGGCTGCGTCGGCCAGGCCGGCGAACAGGCGGTCAACATCGCCCGCAACGCGGTGCTGGCGTCGAAGCTGCCGGAGAGCGTGCCCGCCACCTCGATCGACCGGCAGTGCGGTTCGTCGCAGCAGGCGCTGCATTTTGCCGCACAGGCGGTGATGTCGGGCTCGATGGACATCGTGATCGCCGCCGGCGTCGAGAGCATGACGCGGGTGCCGATGGGCACGCCGAGCATTCTCGCAGCCAAGGCCGGGCTCGGCAGCTACAAGAGCCCGAACATGGAGCAGCGCTACCCGAACATCCAGTTCAACCAGTTCACCGGCGCCGAGATGGTGGCGCACAAATACGATCTGTCGAAGGACCAGCTCGACGAATACGCCTATCAGAGCCACCAGCGCGCGATCGCGGCGACCCAGGCCGGCAAGTTCAAGGACGAGATCGTGCCGCTGACGATCACCCGCGCCGACGGCTGGACCGACACCCACCATATCGATGAAGGCATCCGCTTCGACGTGACGCTCGACGGCATCAAGGGCGTCAAGCTGATCAACGAGAACGGCGGCCGGCTGACGGCGGCGACCGCGAGCCAGATCTGCGACGGCGCTTCCGGCGTCGTGGTGGTCAACGAGAAGGGCCTGAAGCAGCTCGGCGTCAAGCCGCTGGCGCGGATCCATCACATGACGATGATGGGCGGCGACCCGGTGATCATGCTGGAAGCGCCGCTGCCGGCGACCGAACGCGCACTGAAGAAAGCCGGCATGAAGATCGACGACATCGATCTGTTCGAGGTCAATGAGGCGTTCGCCTCGATCCCGACCGCGTGGCTGAAGTCGACCGGCGCCGATCCGGCCCGGCTCAACGTCAATGGCGGCGCGATCGCGCTCGGGCATCCGCTCGGCGGCTCCGGCACCAAGCTGATGACCACGCTGATCCACGCTCTGCAGCAATCCGGCAAGCGCTACGGCCTGCAGACCATGTGCGAAGGCGGCGGCATGGCCAACGTCACCATCGTCGAGCGGCTGTAAGCCGCACGGCCGCACGGGCGGCACCGACTGAGTATCTGTGTCCCGGATCAGCAGCGCACCACGCCGCAAGTGCGGCGCGCTGCGCAGCATCCGGGGCACAAGACAACTGAATCATCAGAGCGGACGCAATCCGCCGCATCACCTCCGAGGACCTGGCCATGACCCATCCGTCGATCCACGCCCGCACCCAGCCCGACAAGATCGCCTATCAGATGGCCGGCACCGGCAAGGCGATCACCTATCGCGAGCTGGACGAGCTGTCGAACCAGGGTGCGCAGATGTTCCGCGCGCTCGGGCTCAAGGCCGGCGACCACGTCGCGCTGCTGATGGAGAATCGGCTGGCGTTCATGGAGATCTGCTGGGCGGCGCAGCGCGCCGGGCTCTACTACACCGCGATCAGCCGCTATCTGAAGAAGGACGAGATCGCCTATATCGTGCAGGATTGCGGCGCCAAAGTCGTGATCACCTCGCCGCAAGGCGCTGATTCGATCGCGCCGTTGCTCGGCACCCTGCCCGGCGTCGAATTCTTCATGATCGACGAGCCGGCTCCGGGCTTCCGCTCCTGGGACAAGGAGGCCGGCGCGCAGCCGGTGACGCCGATCGCCGACGAGGTCGCCGGCTACGACATGCTGTACTCGTCCGGCACGACCGGACGCCCCAAGGGCATCAAGCGCGAGTTCGAAGGCAACGCCATCGACGTGCCGAGCCCTTTCCTCAGGCTGCTGTGCGAGCGGATGTGCGGCATGAATCAGGACAGCATCTATCTGTCGCCGGCGCCGCTGTATCACGCCGCTCCCTTGCGCTTCAACATGATGGCGACCACGCTCGGCGGCACCTCGGTGATCATGGAGAATTTCGACGCCGAGCAGTTTCTGGCGCTGGTCGAGAAGTACAAGGTGACGCAGTCGCAGCTGGTGCCGACGATGTTCGTGCGGATGCTGAAGCTGCCCGACGACATCCGCGCGCGCTACGACGTGTCGACGCTGAAGGGCGCGATCCATGCCGCCGCGCCCTGCCCGGTCGACGTCAAGGCGAAGATGATCGAATGGTGGGGGCCGATCCTGATCGAGTACTACGCCGGCTCCGAAGGCAACGGCGTCACGGTGTCGACCTCGCAGCAATGGCTGACGCATCGCGGCACGGTCGGCAAGGCGGTGGTCGGCATCATCAAGATTCTCGACGACGCCGGCGAGGAGATGCCGACCGGCGAGATCGGCACGGTGTATTTCGCCGACGCGCCGGCGTTCAGCTATCACAACGATCCGGACAAGACCAAGCGCGCCTATAACGCGAAGGGCTGGTCGACGCTCGGCGACGTCGGCTATCTCGACGCCGAGGGCTTCCTCTATCTCACCGACCGCAAGAGCTACATGATCATCTCCGGCGGCGTGAACATCTATCCGCAGGAAACCGAGGACGTACTGCTGACGCATCCCGACGTCGCCGACGTCGCGGTGTTCGGCGTGCCGAACGAGGAGATGGGCGAAGAGGTCAAGGCCGTGGTGCAGACGCGCGACGGCGTCAAGCCCGGCAAGGAGCTGGAGGCGAAGCTGATCGGCTTCTGCCGCGAGCATCTGTCGGCGATCAAGTGCCCGCGCTCGATCGATTTCGAAGCCGAACTGCCGCGCACGCCCACCGGCAAGCTGGTCAAGCGCCACCTCAAGGATCGCTACTGGCCGAAGAAGGAAGCGACGACCGCGTGAACGGACGTCATCCGGAGCGCCTGCGCGGAGCCGTCATGTTGAGGCGCGCGCCGGCTTTGGCGCGCCTCGAAGGCTGACGGCAGGCATGGTGCGCCCGACGGTTCGCCTGCGGTGCGTCCTGCGACCAAGATAACGGGTCCCTCCGGCGGGACGGCGCGCTATGTTGCGGGCTCGCTTGGTCAATCCCCTCGCTCCCGGTTCCATGACGTCTCGCTTCCAGATCCGCGCCGGCATTGCCGTGTCCGTCCTGGCTCATCTCGGGCTGGTCGGCATCGTGCTGCTGCTTGCCGAAGTGCGACCGTTCGCCGACGTTCCGGAGCAGCGCATCGAGGTCGAGGTGGTGACCGCCGACGAGGCCCCGCCGCCGCCGCTGCCGGAGCCCAAACCCGAAACCAAGCCCGCGCTCGATCTGCCTGAGATCAAGCCGGAGTCGGAGACCAAGCCGGCCGCGCCGCCGCCGGAACCGGCCGCGCCACAGCCGCCGCTCAAGCCCGAGCCCGTGAAGCCTGAACCGAAGCAGCAAAAGGCCGAAGCACCCAAGCCCGACCTCAAGCCCGAGCCGGCGAAACCCGAAGCTGCGCCCCCGCAACCGACACCGGCCGCCTCTCCCGCTCCGACGTCCGCGCCCCAGGCGCAGCAGCCGGCGCCGTTTCCGCCGGCGATTCCGCAGGAGCCGGACATCACGGTGCGATATTCCGTAGCGCTCGGGCTTCCCGCCGACCCCACCTTCGACGCCCCGGCGGAGACAGTCGCCGATATCAGCGCCGAAGCAGTCGCGGCGCTGCGGCAACGCTTGAAGTCATGCGCGGCGCTGCCGGCGTCGGTGGCGCCGTCCGACAATGTCAAAATCGTGCTGCGGGTGGCGCTGCAGCCCGACGGCCGGCTGGCGCAGGAGCCGGTGCTGATCGAGGCCAGCGCCTCGGCGAAAGGCCCGGCGCTGATGAAGGGCGCGATCGACGCGCTGACCGCGTGTCAGCCCTACACCATGCTGCCGATCGAGAAATACAAAGAGTGGAAGGTGCTCGACCTCGGCTTCACCCCGCAGGATTTCCGCGGCGGCTAGAGCGTTTTCAAGCGAAGTGGAAACCGGTTCGCGCGAAGAAAACGCGTCAGAACAGAAAGTTAGAGCTCCGGTTCTGAGTCTATCAGAGCCGGAAAAGCTCCAGGCGATGCAGCGCGCAAATCCGTCGACGCTCCGCCGACATAAAAAGAAGCTCCGGCCGAGACCGGAGCTTCAAGTCAAGGGAGAGACCGTCCGGCCGGCTGGCCGGACACGACTCCTGGAAACGAACTATCGGCCGTTGAAGCGATAGTTGAGCTTCAACGCCAGCACGTCGAGATCCTGCCGGATCCGGTAGATATCGCCGGTCGGCGCGAAGGCGACGTCGCGGCTGCCGAGGAAAACGTGATTGTACTCGGCGGCGACCGATATGTGCTCCGAGAACGCCAGTTCGAGGCCGGCGCCGACCGTCGATCCCCAGCGGGTTTCCGAGGCGTTGGTGAAGGTGATGCCGGTGTCGGTGGCGAACACGTCGTATTTTTCCTGCACCACGCCGGCGCCGCCCTTGACGTAGAGCAGCGCGTTGTTCAGCGCGTAGCCGAACCGGCCGTTGATCAGACCGAAGGCGTCGATCAGCGTGCGGTTGGTCTGGTTGGCGAACAGCAGGCTGTCGCTCGTACCGCGCGCCCGTCCCCAGTCGCCCTGCGCCTCGACGCCGAACACCCAGCTTCCGACCTGATAGTCGAAGCCGACCTGCACGCCGCCGAACAGGCCGGTGAAATTATGGGCGCCGTCGTCGCCGGTCGGCAGCAGCGGGCCGAAATAATCCCAACGCTTGTCGGAGAGCACGGCGCTGCCGTTGATGCCGATATAGACGCCGGTCCAATTATAGAGTGCCGGCACCGGCGGCGCCGCCTTGAGCGGCAGATCCGCGGCGAACGCCGGCGACGCCGCAGCCAGCGCCAACAGCCCGACCGACCCGAACAACCATGATTTCATCGTCAATCCCCTGCCCGCGCCACCCCGGACGCCCGATCAATATGACTACGAAGACCTCGTCGGCTTCGTCACTCCCGGCGCCGCGCAATGATCGCGGCGCCGCAGGCCTGCGCCCATCCGAACAGACCCGTCAGAACAGAATCGTCGAGTAGACGATGAAGGTGTTCTTGTCGTGCGGCGTCGCCGTGTCGCCGTCGAACTTGGTGTAGTAGAAATACTGGACGCCGACGCGGGTGTTGAACCACGGCCAGTATGGCGACTTGCTGGTGCCGAACGGCAGATAAGCGAGTTCGGCCATGAAGCCGGTGGTGTCCGGCACGTTGCCCGCATTGGCGGCATAGAGTCCGATGTCGGGCGTGCCCCAGGTCCGGAAATACTGCCCGGTCGCCACCACGCGATTGTCGCCGCCGATCGCGACCGTCGAGCTCACCCGCAGCGTGTTCAACCCGTTGGTGAGGTTGGCGGGCTGCACCGCCGAGGTCCATCCCGCATCGTAGCGCTGATCTTCGCGGATATAGGCCGCCTTCATGATGACCCAGTAGTCGGCGCCGCGATATTGGTACTGCGTATCGACGCCGTAGTCGGTGTATTTGTTGGTCATGCCGTAGGACGATTCCCCGACGATCGTCGGATCGCCGTTGAACGCCCAGGGATAGACTTCGAACCGGCTGGCGAAACCGCCGACCATCAGATTGTGGTCGCCGAAGCGCTGTTCGAGCGCGATGCGTCCATAGGGCGCGATGCCGGCGATCTGGCCCGGGCCGCCGAGCGGATCCGCGCCGAGACGCTTGGTGGCGTTGAAGCCGAGCGTCTTGTAGCCGGTGGCCTCGAGATACAGCATGTCGTTGATGAACAGATAGCCGCCGACGCCCCCGACGCGTTGGCCGTAGGGTCCGTCGATGACCGTGGCGGCAGCAGGCCCGGTGAAGCCGAGCTGGGTGGTGAAGTAAGGATGCGTCCAGGCCGGCGCGGTGTTCCAGACGTCCTGCACTGTCGGATTGTTGTGCGCGGTGATGCCGAACAGCACATCCACGCCGGCAATCTGCCCGGCGGTGGCATAGCGCACGTCGACATTGTCCCAGGTCCAGACCCCCGCCGGATCGGCGATCCCCGGGAAGGCGTAGGTGAGCTGCGCAAAGACGCCGACATTGTCGCTCATCGCGCCGCCGGCGAACAGGCTGGCCTGGGCCATTCCGACGTTGTCGTTCGCCTTCCACTGATTGACGCCCGGGGTCCAGCCCGGATCAGGCGCCTGGGTATGGGTGGAGCCGGCGATCAGCATCACCGCGAGCGGCGGCAACCAGCCGGAATCTTCTTCGGCCTGCGGTTGAACGGCCGCGAATGAACTGTTGATCGCCTGCTGCGCGCTGCCCTGCGGCGGCTTCCTGAGCTAATCGCCAGAGCCGGACGTCGTCTCGGCGTAGGAGCGCAGCTCGGCGACGGCATCCTTCGGGGCGCTCCCCGGCGCGAGCACGCTGTTGAAGTCGCTGACGGTCGGGAACACCTTGCCCGACGGCGGGATCGGAAACAGCGTCTTGCGGAACGGACCGCCGCCCAGCGTGTAGCCGCCAAGCTTGAAGCGCCGCCCGAACGGCGTCAGTCCGAGCACGTCGGTGTGGCAATTGCCGCAGGGCTGTCCCGTCTGCCGGGCGAATAGCGGCAGCGCCTGAGCGGACGGCGTCGTCGTCAGGAACGCGGCCCAGACGGCCACGCTCGCCGCCGCAAACGCCAGCACTCCGGAGATCGTCCCGGTCTTCATCCTGATCTTCAAATGCGCTACGTATGTCAAATTCCGCCCCGATAAAATATAGTGTTCAATCACCAGCTGCGGGCTCGCAGCCCCGTAGGGCTGCGGCCGCAACGTTTGGTCGTCCTCGCGCGAGGCGACGAGCTTAGGCCTTCGCGACAAACAGCGAACACCAGCCGTTGGCGCTCACCGTCCCGTCGATCACCTTGCAGGTGCTCGATGCCACAATGTAGTTCGTGCACTTTCCGCAGGTCTGGCCGCTGCGCGGCGAAGCCTGATATTGCGCGGCGGTCTTGGCCATTCTGCTCTGGGCCAGAACCTCACTGCCAGTCAGCCCGACGATCGCGGCGGCGCCGACAGCCCCCGCAGCGACCTTGAACATGTCGCGGCGAGATACTTCCAGAGAACACACTTCACGCGTTGTTTTGGTCACATCTTCCTCCCAGTATGGTCAGGTCTTTTTTATGTGGATTTGTTGTTGGACGACCGGCCGCTCGTTGGCAGACGATAATCGTTGTCAGTCCATACCAGTCGCCGATCTGGCGAAGAGCGCGCGTTAGTTTCTTGTACGGCTTACTAATCAGCGCGCATGGCGATCAGATCATTCACAACTACTCATCATCAATGATTCAGAGTAACTGCCCAGGTTCTCGATTTGGTTCAGGACAAGCGGAGGGATTTGGCCAGCGATACCGGATCGCAGGCTAGGGCGTCGAGGATGGCCCAGCCCTGCTTCTTGGCGGTCGAGAAGAACGATCGGA